>ENA-OQKN01000024-OQKN01000024.1-human-gut-metagenome-genome-assembly--contig:-NODE-24-length-215776-cov-30.765948_pt1 | contig 215776 bp, 186 predicted proteins | sample MGYA00242776_ERZ504794 | MGnify/ENA primary metagenome ERZ504794 (study PRJEB26092, sample SAMD00036434) | human gut metagenome | host: Homo sapiens | study: EMG produced TPA metagenomics assembly... | reverse complement strand
TCTCCACGTGTTACTCAGCCGTTCGCCACTCGCTTCCCTCCGGAGAGGGGTGCCGTTCGACTTGCATGTGTTAGGCGCGCCGCCAGCGTTCATCCTGAGCCAGGATCGAACTCTCCGTCCAAAATATCTGGGCTTCGAGCCCGTCCGGTCCTCTCAGTCCATCGCTGATCGGTTCCGTTCGATTCATATGGTTCTGTATAGGAAAAGGAATTTCTCGGGGCCGCCTCTCGGCGGCCTTGCGAAAAACAAATCCAAGTTAGACCATTTCAAATGGTTCGATGTCTGCCCGGATGCGACACTGAAGTAAGTGTCCATCCTCGCAGTATCCGGTTCTCAAGGTGCACGCCTGGCGGCTGATCCGGTCCGACCGGGCCGCGCGGCAAGGAGATATATTGCCAGACCGCGAAGCCTTGTGGGACGTCAATTCCACTCTTCACAAGTCCTACACAACATATCGCTTTCTATAGGTAATAGAAAGACTAGTGCGGATCTTCCGCACGCATCAGATGATGACCCTTTGGTTCAGGAATATATAGAGATCGGTCACCTGTAAGTGTCTATCTACCCGCGCTTTTAGCAATGTAAACCGCGCTTCAGATAAAAAGAGGGAGCGCCGCGCACAACGCGACACTCCCCTAGCGATTCAAGAGAATCTATTAGGCCTCGAGAGCCTTCTTGGCGATGGTAGCCAGCTCGTTGAAGGACTCGATGTCCTCGTAGGCCATCTGAGCCAGGACCTTGCGGTCGAGCTCGATGCCGGCAACCTTCAGGCCGTGCATGAACTGAGAGTAAGAGATGTCGTTCAGGCGAGCAGCAGCGTTGATACGGGTGATCCAGAGAGAACGGATCTCGCGCTTCTTGTTGCGGCGATCACGATACTGATACTGCAGGGAGTGCTGGACCTGCTCTTTAGCATGCTTGTAAGTACGCGAAGCGGCACCGTAGTAACCCTTCGCACGGTGCATAACGGTACGGCGCTTCTTCTTGGCGGCAACAGCGCGCTTAATACGTGCCATGTTCTATCAACTCCTAGATGGTAAAACGAAAACGGGAACGCGAACTTAGGCGAGACGCGACTTGATGACCTTGCGGTCGGCAGCGGCAATCTCGGTCTCCTGACGGAAGCCACGCTTACGCTTGGTGGACTTCTTACTCAGGATGTGGCTCTTGAAAGCCTTGGCGCGCATAAGCTTGCCGGTACCAGTCTTGCGGAAACGCTTCTTGGTGCCGCTGTGGGACTTCATCTTAGGCATGAAATACTCCTTAATCGGTTACAGAACACTAGTTACTTGCTATCGCTTGCCGCTTTATCCTCATCGAAGGCGCCCTTAATCGGGGCGAGCAGCATAAGCATGTTACGGCCTTCCATCTTGGGCTTGGACTCGACCGTAGCGTAAGGCTTGAGATCCTCGGCGAGGCGCTCGAGAACGTTAAGGCCCTGCTCCGGGTGAGCCATCTCACGGCCGCGGAACATGATGGTGATCTTAACGCGTGCGCCCTTCTTGAGGAAACGCAGAACGTGGCCCTTCTTGGTCTCGTAGTCGCCAACGTCGATCTTGGGTCGGAACTTCATTTCCTTGACCTCGACCTTGGACTGGTTCTTACGAGCAGCCTTGGCCTTCATGGCCTGCTGGTACTTGAACTTACCGTAGTCCATGACCTTGCAGACCGGCGGCTCCGCGTTGGGAGCGATCTCGACCAGGTCGAGACCCTGATCGTCGGCGACGCGCTGGGCATCGCGGATGGCGAACAGGCCGAGCTGAGAGCCATCGACGCCAATCAAACGGCACGAAGATGCAGTGATCTCGTCGTTGATGCGGGTGTCATCAGACTTAGCTATTTTCCCTACCTCCATTCATAAAAAAATAACCCGGCGCTTCTCAGCAACCAGGTCGTACACATAGACTTCCTCGATTTGAGGAAGGGAATCTAAGTTGTATGACCAGTCAGCTGCTCATTGGCGCCAAAAGGTGGGAACCCTCGGGTTCCTCTTTAGGGCATTGCGGGAACAACGCCTTGCGAATAATAACATGTACAGCGCGTTATCACATTACGTACACGAAAAAAGAGGCCTTGACCCCCTTGAACGCTCACTTGCATGCATGGTGCCCGAGGCGAGACTCGAAGGGCCTTCGCTTCGCGAAGCCCCGGGCTTCGGGCGCGTGGCGCCCTCGCCACGCTCCGCTACAAACAGGCCACAGGCCTGTTTGCTTAACGCTTCGCGCGCTCACGCGAGTTCGGCACGAAAAAGGGGGCCGCAACCCCCTTGAACGCTCACTTGCATGCATGGTGCCCGAGGCGAGACTCGAACTCGCACGTTGTTGCCAACGGTGGATTTTGAGTCCACTGCGTCTGCCAATTCCGCCACTCGGGCACGTAATGCGTGAGTTAGTTTATCACAGCTTTCTGTTGATTAGTCCGAAAATGGAACTTCAAGCATTTCGATGAGTTCGACCGAGCGGAGCATCTCGCGCCGACGGCATCCGCGTCCGTTAACCGAGGCTTCGCCCATCTGGTTGTCATAGAGATCCTCGCGCATGCCATCGAAAGCAGGCACAAATTCAGCCTGGAATCGATTGTTGGCCACCATGCGCCACGGGTCGAGATTGCCAAAGTAGTGACGACGACGCCACTCCTCCCCCATCCTGCGTGCCGAGGAACCAAACGATACGTCGGCGTTAAGCCAACCGGTCTGTGGAGTATAGAACTCAGCCCAATCGTGCGGCCCCACCGAATCGGGCGCAACATACAGGCCGCTCTGCCAACGGGCAGGAACGCCCGCAATGCGGCACATGGTGATAAACGTGAGCGCCATAACGCCGCAATCGCCGCGGAGCGAGTGCACACAGTCATCGGCAATAGATCCCAAAAGCAGGTACGGTGGCTGATAGCGATAGTCGACATGCTGTGTCAGGTAATCATAGATAGCACGAGCGCGATCGAGCGGATCATCGAGCCCGCCAATAACACGCTCCGTCAACTGTCGCAGGTACGGCGTAAACACAATGTGCGGACGGTCCTCGGAAGTGTCCTCGGGCAGCGGCGTGTCCATGCACGGATGTGCCGGAAGCTCGCCCCCATAGATATCGCGATATGCGGCATCGATTTGATAACGATAGGTCACGGAGAACGAGCGATCGGTCGAGGAGACCCATGAGGCGGTACGCGCCGAGACGTTCGCAGGGGCAATGGCCCCCTCAGGCGTCATATCGAGAATCTCGATCTGAGACTGCTGGCGGCAAGTAGCGGCAACAGGAAGCCATGCGCGAACGGTCTCCCCCTCCAGGGCGCCGGGGACAGACACGCACGCTTTAAGCGTAATGGTACGGGACAGCCCGCCCTGCGATTCCATCTCCTTAAGCATCTGGTTGCGCAGCGCTATGCCATCCGTAGAATCGGGGCACAGCCCCGGAACCTCCTTGGAATACACGCGCAAAGAATCAAGGAAATTGTCGAGGACAAATAGCTCGCCATCGATAAAACGCCAATCAATACGCTTGCGGTCGATCAGGTCGTCAAACTGCTCATCGGTAAACTCGGGCCACTCTTCACGGATCATCTCAATAGCCTGGTCCCGCGACACCGAAAAATGAAGCGGGGTCTCGATCATGCGATAGCGCTCGGCACGAACGCAGGCAGCCAACGAGGGATCGGGATTCTGCTCCAAAAGACGGTCGCAAGACGCAACGGCCTGCGTCAGATATCCAGCATCCTTGAGACGAAGGATCTCGGGCGGCAATCCAATATCGAGATGACGAAAATCATCGTCGCAAACCTCAACAGAGCACCCAACGGGACCCTCGGCAACAACCTTCCCGTCAGCAGGCAAAATATCAATAACAGCCATAACCACTCCCACGTAGATCGACAACCTGAGCCCATTTTACCGACATGAAAACAAAGCCCCAACCAAGGAGCCCCGCACGCCGATAAACGGTACCTAGGTACCTATTTAATTATCTTAGCCCCGTAACCCTGCGGCGTTAAACGAAGGAAGCCCCGTCCCCCGGAACTGTTTCCTTGGCGCGACTTCTGGCAAAGCCAGTAGCCATCTTAATTCAGCCCAGTAACCCTGTAGCAAGTTAACGAAGGAGGCCCCGTTTCCCCGGAGCTGATTCCGTCGCGCGACTTCTGGCGAAGCCAGGTGAGCGCGAGGGAAACAGCGTAGGGGAAACGGGGCCTCCGGCGGGAAGTTAAACCGCTACTTACGCCTTGTTGACGGAGCCAAACTCCTCCATGAGCTCCTTGGTGCGGGCAACGATGTTGTCGCGACCAGGCTTGAGGAGCTTGCGGGGGTCGAAGCCCTTACCCTGCTGATCCTTGCCAGCCTCGATGTACTCGCGAACGCCCTTGGCGAAGACGAGCTGCAGGTCGGTGTTGACGTTGATCTTGGAGATGCCCAGGGAGATGGCCTTCTTAATCTGATCCTCGGGGATGCCGGTGCCGCCGTGCAGAACGAGGGGCAGGTCGCCGGTCTCGGCCTTGATCTCGCCCAGACGCTCGAAGGAAAGGCCGGCCCAGTCGGCGGGGTACACGCCGTGGATGTTGCCGATGCCGCAGGCGAGGAAGTCGACGCCCAGATCAGCAATCTGCTTGCACTCAGCGGGGTCAGCGAGCTCGCCGTTGGAGGTCACGCCGTCCTCGGTACCGCCGATGCCGCCGACCTCGGCCTCGATGGACATGCCCTTGGAGTGGGCAAGCTCAACGAGCTCCTTGGTACGGTCGAGGTTAAGCTGGAAGGTCTCCTCGTGAGAGCCGTCATACATGATGGACGTGAAGCCGGCCTCGATGCACTTGAAGCAGTCCTCGTAAGAACCGTGATCGAGGTGAAGGGCGACGGGAACGGTAACGCCCGTGGCCTCGACGGCAGCCTTGACCATGTCGGCGCAGACCTTGAAACCGCCCATCCACTTAGCGGCACCGGCGGTGCACTGAAGGATCAGCGGAGACTTGGCCTCCTCGGCGGCCTGGAGAATAGCCAGGGTCCACTCGAGGTTGTTAGTGTTGAAGGCACCGAGAGCGTACTTGCCGGCCTCGGCCTTCTTGAGCATGTCTGCTGCGTTGACGAGCATAAAAGAAACCTCCTGTAAGGTTGCTCCGATAACGCCTGAGATTTTACCACGGCATACCCTAGATAAACGTTCGTTTGTTCACGAATATGGGTACTTTAGCGAATTTTTATACCGCCTGCCGCCCCAGAACGGCCGTTGACGAGTTTGGGGGTTGACGTTATTGTCAACCCCCAAATACCAACCAGCTATACGATTACCAAAGACGCGAGCTCAAGCATGATGGGCATGGTGACAAGTGACAGAATCGTCGACAGCGTCACCAAACCGATTCCAAACTTATAGTTGCCACCGTATTTCTCGGACAAGATAGCCGCGAACGACGCGACAGGCGCACCGAGAGCGATGAGCATCGTAAGGCGAATCTTGGCATCAACCCACGGGAAGAGCGCCAAGATACCGACAACGATCGCCGGGATGATGACAAGTCGCACCAAGCTGACGAGATAGGCCTTTTTGCTCGTAACGACAGCGCGTATATCGCTCTGCGCCAAATAGGCTCCAAGCACAAGCATCACAAGACCCGTATTGAGCGCACCCAGGTCATCGAGGATCGTCGCCATCAACGCGGGCGGATGGATTGAAAAGAAAAAGCAAACAAGACCGACCAAGATCATGATGAGATTGGGGTTAGTGATGCAGTTTTTAAACGACATCTGGCTCTTATCGCCCGAAACCAACCATACGCCATACGTCCAAATGAAAAACGTGAGGCATGAGACCCCAATGGAGAGATAGAAAACGTATTCGGACCCAAACACACCCATAACAATGGGAACCCCGATAAAGCCGCTGTTGGAAAAGATGGCGCCGTAACGGGCGACGCCATCCTCTTTTTTAAAGAACAGACGCGTGAGCGGAATCGAAATTAGTGTGACCACAACGGTAAGCACGAAGCAGAATCCCGCATCGCGAATCATGTTGGGGTCGAAGTCGACCATAAGGGTTCTCAGCGTAATGCAGGGATACGCCACGTAGATGACGACATTGGCCATCTGGCTCGTACCCTTACGGTCGATAATCTTCATGCGGTAGAGAGCATAGCCAATCGCCATCAAGATAAACATGATGACAATCTGATTGATAAGCGCGGCAACCGCTCCTCCCATTACAGCTCCTCGCCGTTGGCCTCAATAACTTTCTTGTACCAGTAGAAGCTCTTTTTACGCGAGCGCTCCATAGTGCCGCTGCCGTCATCATGTTTATCGACGTAGACAAATCCGTAGCGTTTGGCCATCTCTCCATCGGCATTGCTCACCAGGTCGATGCAGCCCCAAGGCGTGTACCCCCAGACCTCAACGCCATCCTTGATGGCCTCGGCCATAGCCTTGATGTGGTCACGCAGGTACTCGATACGATAGTCATCGTCGATGGATCCATCCGGGTTGACCTCATCGCGGCAGCCGAGGCCGTTCTCAACCACCATAATGGGGATTTGATAGCGCTCGTACACCTGGTTGAGCATGATACGAAGACCCATGGGGTCGATTGGCCACTCCCACGCAGTCTCTTTAAGATAGGGATTCTTGGCGCCGCCGAGAAGGTTGCCGCTCGTCTCCTCGGCAGGATCGGTGCTTGCGCACTGGCTCTGATAGTAGCTGTGCGTATAGAAATCGACTGTACCTTCTTTGAGAATCTTACGGTCCTCGTCGGTAATATCGAGCGTCACGCCCTCCTCATCCCAGATGCGCTGGGCAAAGTAGGGGTACTCGCCGCGTACTTGAACATCGGAACAGTAGTAGTTGCGATACTGGTTACGCTCGCGGGCAAGTTCGACGTCTGCAGGGTTGGGCGTGAGCGGATAGGCCAGCATGTAGGCGATCATGCAGCCCATCTTGTTATCGGGGTCAATCTCGTGTCCCGCCTTGACCGCAAGAGCGCTTGCGACAAACTGATGGTGCAGTGCCTGCAAACGCTTCTGCGGGTTATCTTTCTGATGGCGCAGGTCAAAGGAGCCCGGATTGAGAATGCCGAGACTCATGTAGTTACCAAGGGACATCATGCCGCAATTGATCTCGTTGAACGTGAGCCAGTAGCGGCACTTACCCTTGAAATGCTCCATGGCGGTCTTGGCATACTTCACATAGCAGTCAATAGCCTCGCGCGAAGCCCACCCGTCCACCTTCTGGCACATGGCAAAGGGCATCTCGTAATGACTCAGTGTAACGAGTGGCTCGATGCCGTACTTATGGCACTCGTCCATCACGCGATCATAAAACGCGAGACCAGCCTCGTTGGGCTCATCTTCGAATCCCGTTGGGAAGATGCGAGGCCAGTTCATCGAGAAACGAAAGACTTTGAATCCCATCTCGGCAAGCAGGGCGATGTCCTCTTTGTAGTGATGGTAGAAATCGACACCATCGTGACAGGGATAGAGTTTATTGGGGTCGAGCTCGGGCGTGATTTCGCGCGGGTGGTGATGGTTGCCGTTGGTGGCCATATCCATGCAACTCGGACCCTTGCCGTCTACATCCCAGGCTCCTTCGAACTGATTGGCAGCAGTCGCGCCGCCCCAAAGAAAGTCTTTAGGAAAAATACCCATGGTCGTCCTCTTTTCTATAGGAAACGGGCCGTCGTCGCGACGGCCCTTATATCTGTTGAAGGAAAACTAGTCGAGGTCAGCGCCGTTGGTGGCGATAACCTTCTGGTACCAATCGAAGCTCTTCTTCTTAGAGCGCGCGTAGGTACCGTTGCCCTCATTGTCGAGGTCGACATAGATAAAGCCGTACCGCTTATCCATTTCGCACGTCGACATCGAAACCAGATCGATGCACCCCCACGGGGTATAGCCCATCACGTCGACGCCTTCCTCGATAGCGGCACCGATAGCCTTGATATGCTCACGGAAGTAATCAATGCGATAGTCATCGTCAATCGTGCCGTCTTCGTTGACTTTGTCGTAGGCACCGAGGCCGTTCTCGACGATGAAGAGCGGCTTATGGTAGCGATCCTGCATGTCGATCAATGCGTAGGTGAGGCCATCGGGGTCGACCTGCCAGCCCCAGTCAGAAATGGGCAGGAAGGGATTCTTGACGCCCGTAGCAAGGTTTCCGCCAACCTTCTCGCGCTTATCCGCATCAATAGAGTCAACCATCGACATGTAATAAGAGAACGAGACGAAGTCGACCGGATACTGCTTGAGAATAGCCTCGTCGCCCATGCCAAACTCAACGTGGATGCCGTTGCGTTTCCAATAGTTGAGCACATGCTGCGGATACTCGCCGAGCACCTGGACATCGCTATAGAAGTAGTTATCGCGGTTGTCCTTCTGCGCAAGCAGCATGTTTTTGGGATTGCAGTTCTCGGGATAGGTAAGGGTGCGCGTGACCATGCAGCCCATCTGAGCACTGGGAACCATCTCGTGCAGCATCTTGGTGGCAAGGGCACTCGCCACAAATTGATTGTGCACGCACTGGTAGATAAGCTCCTCGCGCTTATCCTCGGGATAGCGCTCGGTGCAAACGCCAATTGTGGTCCAGGGGTGGCGGAACACAGAGTCGATCTCGTTGAACGTGAGCCAATAGGTCACGTACTTACCAAACTCACGAAAGCAGACCTCGCAGAAGCGCAAGAAGAAGTCGATGACCTCGCGCTTGCCCCACCCATCGTAGTGATTTGCCAGATAGAGCGGCATCTCGTAGTGATGAAGCGTCACAAGCGGCTCGATGCCCGCATCTTTCATGGTACGGAACAGATCGCAGTAGTAGTCGATACCGGCCTGGAGCGGCTCTTCCTCTGTCCCTGTGGGGAACAGGCGGGTCCACTGAATAGATACGCGCAGTGTCCTGAAGCCCATCTCCTGGAAAAGCGCAATGTCCTCCTTGTAGCGATGGAAGAAGTCGATGCCGTGACGCTTGGGGTACACATGGGTATCGGTCGAGGCCTCGGCCTCCCTGATCTGCTCATCGGTGATCCCGTGCAACGCCGCGTAATCCTTTTTGTCAACCTTAGGCTTATAGGTGGTGCAGTCGGCGACCGAAAGGCCCTTGCCGTCAACATCCCAAGCACCCTCGCACTGGTTGGCAGCAGTGGCACCGCCCCACAAAAAGCCTTCGGGGAACACGTAGCTCATAGTTATCTCCTTAGTTAAAAAGAAGGGCACGGCGCTCCCGTGCACCGCGCCCCTCGAAGTTACAGGCAGATTATCGGACAGCCGATAGGTGTAGTCATTAGGCCTGAGCAGCCTCTTCCTGCTCCTTCTTGGCCAGCTTGCTGTTGGCGAGGACGAAGGGGATCCAGATGAGGACGCCCACGACGAGTTCGACGAGCTGAACCACGACGCCCTGCCAGCCATGACCGACAAAAGCGTTGAGAAGAATGGGCACACCGAAGGGAACGTCGACGGTGTTGCAGGGCAGGAAGCCGATAGAGGTTGCAAACATGGCAATGGCAACGCAGATACCGGAACCAAAAGCAAACGGAATTGCGTAGATCGGGTTCAAGACCAGAGGGATACCGAAGACGACGGGCTCGGAGATGCCGCAGATGCCAGGCAGGAAACCGAGCTTAGCGATAGCCTTTTCCTCATCGCGCTTGGAGCACAGGAAAATAGCGATGATGAGGCAGAGGGTCATACCGGCGCCACCGGGAGCAACGAAGCAGTTCCAGAAACCCATGGTGAACGGAGAATCGGGCATGGTGCCAGCGGCAAGGGCGGCGGTGTTGGCGGCGATTGCAGCATTGAACATGGGGTTGCGCACCGGGGAAACAATGAGACCGCCATGGATACCGAGAACCCAGAAGAGCTGGGACACGACAACGATGATGACAACGCCAGCCGGAGTCTTGAAGGCCGCCTCGAGCGGAGCCTGCATAAGGCCGTAGATCCAGTCGTTGATGTAGGAGCCGGTAAGGGCCTGGAAGCCAAGGCCGAAGATAGCGCTCACGACGAGGACAATAAAGACCGGGATCATAACGTTGAAGGACTGGGAGATACCAGAGGGAACCGAAGGAGGCATCTTGATCTTGATCTGGTCGATCTTAGAGAGCCAGCAGAAAAGCGAACCGAACACAACGGCCGTGATCATGCCGACAAAAAGACCTTGAGCGCCCATCTGAGTGGTAAGCAGACCAGACACCGGAGCCTCGAGAGCCGTGCCGGCACCGTCGACCTTGATGGAGGTGCAAATCATGGAAATGTAGGCCGCCACGGAAACGAGTGCGGTCGGATACTCCGGAGCCTTCTTGGCGCGAGCCAGGTAAAGGCCAATCAGGAAAGTAATGGGCACCGTCATGAAGGACATGGTGCAGTAGTTGATGGCGGAAAATGCCGGCTCAAGCCCCGCGAGCGCGGGAACCCATTGCGCAAGCCCCGTCGTGGTGGAAGAGACCAACGTCTTGAGCAGCGTGCCCATAGAGCCCACGATAACGAAGGGCATAAACGCGGTAAAGGCATCCTTGATTGCGGAGAGATATACGTTGTCGCCTACTTTTTCTGCGACAACCATCATCACATCTTCGAATTTCTCGGAGAAAGCCATATGATGTACCTGCTTTCGAAAGTTAATGACGTGCTTTCGGATGTAGGCCGCTGTCGAGTGCTAGTCGCACAGCGGCGATTTTTGGGCTATAGAGCCCTTATGCCTTGGCGACCAGGTCCTCCGCCTGCTTGAGGACCTTGGCGCCATCGCAGCTGCCGTAGGCAACTGGATCGATTACGGCAACGGGAGCTTTGCCGTCAACGACTTTGGTGAGCTTGCGCTGAAGATGGCGGACCTGCGGGCCAAGCAGCAACACGTCAAAGTTTCCAAGTTCCTCGGCAACCTGACCTTGCTCGACGGCCCAGATCTTGTAATCATCCTTACCCTGGGCCTTGGCGGCCTCTTCCATCTTGCTCACAACAAGCGAGGTGCTCATACCAGCACAGCAAGCCAACATGATGTTCATAACGGACTCCTTTCAAAAGCGCTCGTCTTGGGCGCTTGATTGACCAAACTCGGTATTATTGGGCTATTTGCCCTCGTACTTATCGCGATAAAGCTCGATAAAACGCTCAGCAAAATCACTCGCCATGATGGCCATCGTCAGATGATCCTCGGCATGGATCAAGATGATGTTGATATCAACCTCGTTGCCGTTTGCTTCGGCCTGAGTGAGCTCGAACTGCATCTTGTGGGCAGCGCCCATCTCGGACTGCGCCTCGGCGAGCTGTTTCTCGGCCTCTTCGAAATCGCCATCATGGGCGGCGTCGATTGCCATGAGCGCGGCAGACTTGGCGTTGCCCGCATGCAGGATGATTTGAAGGGCATTTTCATATTTGCTCTCGTCCATCGGTGTCTCCTTCTACTCGTTGTTGTCTGTTTTTCCATACATATTCAAAAGCTTGACGACGGTCTCCCATCGTTGGTTGTCGACAAGCTCCTGGATAGCCTCTTTGCTGGTAAGCATCTTGGCCATACTGCGGTAGAAACGGTCAAGCTTCTTGTCCTTAGCCTTTGAGACTGATACTAGAAAGACCGCCCGCACCGCCTGCCCGTTCCATTCGACCGGCTCGCGCAGCAGCCCAACGCAAACAAACGTCTCGTCCGTCACCGCTTTGACCGAATGGGGCATAGCGACCTGATTGCCAAAACTCGTTTGCGCGAGTTCCTCGCGACGCATGACCAGCTGCTTAAACTCATCAGGCACGTTACGAAAAGCAGCGACCTGCTCGCAAAGAATCGAGATGGCCTCGTTCTTGTCTGCCGCAACTATATCGGAGACAAAAAGGTCAGCCGAAAAATAAGGTGCAAGGTCACCGGTAACATTTGCACCGGCAAGAATCTCACGAACATCGTGCATATCATCGGCATCAAGAAAGAAGCTCACCTCGCGCACGGGCACCGGAAGCGCTCGATGCAGGGGCACCGTGGTAAAAACGTAATCAATACCCGTCATATCAATACTGTCGATATGGGAGGCATCGCAGGTCACGATCTTGTCCACGAGAGCACCGAACTCTTGGCGGTATCGGTACTCGAGGAGCTTGGCGCTTCCCTGTCCGCTCGCGCACACCACGAGGATATTCTTACGCGGGACTTCGCTCTTCTGGCGCTCAAGCGCCAAGGCGAAGGCGAGGGCGATATAGCCGATCTCGTCATCGGAAAGACGGCTACCGTAGTGCTCGGCGAGGATGACCGACGAATCGAGTGCCATCGAATACGCGAGCGCGAAGCGCTCCTTGATATCGGCAAGCAGCGGGTTATCGATATGCATGCGATATTTGAGACGCACGGCAAGCGGAACGATATGACGTGCGAGGTTCATGCGGAGCTCAAGATCGCCACGGAAATCAAAGTGATAGGAATCCCAGATGCACTCGAGCATCTCGGTGACCACGTCCCAAACCTCGTCGGAAATTACGAGACCTTCATCGACACCATCAGGACTAGCATACAGAGACTGCTTGCCCGCAAGGTGAATGGCGATATAGGCAACTTCCTCCTCTGGGAGCCGAATGTCGAAAGCCTTCTCGATACCCAAAGCCACACACCCGGCCACCGCAAACTCACGCGCTGTACGTAACTTCTCAATATGTTCGGCTTCGAGCGGAACGTAGCAGTGCTCGCGAATTCGCCAAATGGCGACTGCGATATGAACCAGCAGGTTTTGATAGGCCGCCGAGTTGATTTGGAAGCCTTCCTCGGCAATGACCTCATTAACACAGGTGGCAATCGTGTCGAGGGCCACCTGGTTCTGAAAATCGTTCTCACGGTGCTCTGCAAGCTTGTCGAGCGTAAGGCTTGCCAGGCAGAGACGGCGCGACATCTCCGAGCCGCTCACGCGAATCCCGTAATGGGGACGCCGTTCAAGCGTGAGATCGAACTTAGCCAGCTGCGTCTCAACCCGCTTAAGATCGCCTGAAATAGCATTGCGGGATACATAGAGGATCTCCGAAAGATCGTCCAAGGTGATCCAGTCGACGCGACTCAACAGGTCGTTCAGCAAGTACTCAACGCGTCCCTCGCTCGTAGAGGGAATTGACTTGAGACCCCCATTGGATGCATCGTCCTTGATCGAGCGGTATGCGTCGCAATCGATGATATTGAGGGTATAACCCCCGCCACGGCGTTTATGGATATGGGCCTGAGGCTCGAGGACAGCGTTGAGCTTCTTGACATAAGTACGAATCGTGCGATCGCTCACGCCAAACTCTTCGCAAAGACGAGCGGGCGAAACATCGGGATTAGCCTCTATGTAGTCAAGTACTTTTTGAACCTGTGAATCTAACACCAGCGTTTCACCTCCCCGCATCTATCCGACAATTAGAAAGATACAAGGTTTATGAAAGGCGTTCCACAATCTCGATTTCCCCAGAAGTCGGAAGTCTCTTGGGTGGAAACGGAAACCTGTCTAGCTCATGAACGGGTTGCACATGAGTTCACGCGCCATAGTGGTCGAGGGACCGTGGCCAGTCAAACAAACAGTATCGGGCGGAAGCATGTGGACGAGCTTGGAGAGCGAGCGCAGAATCGCCGCCTCGTCGCCACCGGCAAGATCGGTGCGGCCGTGGCTGCCCGGGAATAGCGTGTCGCCCACAAAGGCAATGTTCCCCTGCTCGGTGGCGGCGAACAAGACGATCCCGCCCGGCGTATGCCCTGGTGTCTCGATCACCTGCAGGCAGATATCGCCCACCTCGATAGCATCGCCCTCGGCGAGCAGGCGCGTCGGCTCCCCGGGGTCGGGCGTCTCAATGCCCCACATAGCTCGCTGTTCCTCGATGTTCGCATGCGGCACCGCCACATCCTTAGCGCACAGCTCATACCGGCAGCCCTCGCCAACGGTGGTTCGCACGCCGGCAACACCACCAACATGATCGGCATGGCCATGAGTGCATACGGCGCCAAGCACGCGTACGCCGGGATGCTCGGCTCGAATATGCTCCACCAGGCGCTCGCCTTCCCACGCAGGGTCGATAATCACGCACTCATTGTCCGAAATAACAGCATAGCTATTGGTCTGAATGGGACCGTTTACGAGCGTCTCAATCTCGACCGATCCCTTGGGAGTTAAATCCAAGGACACAGCACTCATGTCCCCCTCCTCTCTATAGAACTCGAGGCATCAAACGATACCTCGAGTGTAGCGAATATCGATAATGTGGCACGTTCGTCGCGACTAAACGCGGCGCTTAAGCTGGGCTCCACCCTCGCCGGGCATCAGGCGGCGCGCGTCGTAGACCGAGTCAACGCTGCTGATGGAGGCCAGCAGCGGATCCAGACCACTCGCGTCCGAAATCTCGACCATAAAGCGCAGGGTTGCAATACCCTCGCGGTTGGTCGACGTGGCGGCAGAAAGGATATTGCCGCCCGCATCGCCAATGGCGATGGTGACGTCCTTGAGCAAGCCCATACGATCCAGGCACTCGACCACGATCTCGACCTGGAAGAGGGTGTCGGCAGCGCCGTCCCACTCCACTTCGATCATGCGCTCGGGATGCTCCATAAGACCCTTGACGTTGGGGCAGTTGGCGCGATGAACCGAAACGCCGCGACCGCGCGTGATGAAACCGACGATGTCGTCGCCCGTCACCGGATTGCAGCAATGCGCCAGACGGACCAGCAGGCCGCTGTTGCTCTCGCCTTTGACGATGATACCGTTGCTGGCGCTCTTGCCGCGCTTTTGCGGCTTGCGGTTTGATCCGCGCGCAGGCTGCTTCACGACCTCGGCAATGGCCTCGGCCTTGGTGAGCTGCTCCTCAGGCTTGGGGTCCAAAATCTGCTCGACTTTGTTGCCCACGGCACGCGGGGCGACTTTACCCGCACCAACGGCGGCAAACAGGTCCTCGAGCTGCTTGTAGTTAAACTGCTCCGCCACGGCGTTGAGCGCACGCGTCGAGCGCGGCGTAGAGATGCCATACCCGCGCTTGCGCAGGTCCTTGGCCAGTATATCGCGGCCGGCAGCAGCGTCATCGTCTTTGGTCGCGGCGGCGAAGTAACGGCGAATCTTTGACTTGGCCGAAGGTGTCTTGACGATCTTGAGCCAATCGCGCGACGGCTTAGAGCTCTTGTTGGTCAAAATCTCGACACGGTCACCCGTCTTGATCTCGTGCGTAAGCGGCGCCACCGCACCGTTGATCTTGGCACCGACGCAGTGGTTGCCGACCTCGGTATGGACGGCGTAGGCAAAGTCGAGCGGTGTAGAGCCGGCACGAAGCGCCATGACCTCGCCCTTGGGCGTAAAGACAAAAATCTCCTGGTCAAACAAGTCGACCTTCAGCGAGTGCAGGTATTCCTTGGCATCGGTGATTTCGTCAGACGCCGCCCAATCGAGCGAATGCTTGAGCCAGTTAATCTGGTCGTCCAGACGCTGGGCATCATTGGTCTTAGACGCAGACGATCCGCCCGACTTCTTATAGAGCCAGTGGGCGGCAATACCGTACTCGGCCTGCTCGTGCATCTCGTAGGTACGAATCTGAATCTCGAGCGGACGAGCCGTGGGGCCGATAACCGTCGTATGGAGCGACTGGTAGTTATTGACCTTGGGCATGGCAATATAGTCTTTAAAGCGCCCGGGCATGGGGTGCCACAGCGTATGCACCGCGCCGAGCGTGGAGTAGCAATCGCGCACCGAATGCGTGATGACGCGCAGTGCCACCAGGTCGTAGATCTCGGAGAATTCCTTGCCCTTGCGCTTCATCTTTTGGTAGATGGACCAATAGTGCTTGGAACGGCCGTTGATCTGGAAGTCCTCCAGGCCAATGCGGTTGAGCTCGTCGGTGAGCGTCTTGATGGTCTCGGCCAGATAGCGCTCACGGACCTCGCGCGACTCCGCCACCATGCGTGCGATGCGCTGGTAGGCGTCGGGTTCAAGGTAGAAGAAGGACAGGTCCTCGAGTTCCCATTTAATGGAGCTCATGCCCAGACGGTCGGCCAGGGGCGCGTACACGTCCATAGTCTCGCGTGCCTTAAACAGGCGACGGTCCTCGCGCAGGGCGGCGAGCGTGCGCATATTATGCAGGCGGTCGGCGAGTTTGACGATGATAACGCGGATGTCCTTGGACATGGCGAGGAACATCTTGCGCAGCGTGAGCGCCTGTTTCTCGTCCATGCTGTCGACTTCGATGTTGGTGAGCTTGGTCACGCCATCGACGAGCTCGGCCACCGTATCGCCAAACAGGCCGGAAACATCAGCAAGCGAGGTCTCGGTATCCTCGACGGTATCGTGCAGCAGCGCGGCGCACACCACATCGCAGTCCATCTTGAGATCGGCCAAAATGATGGCCACCTCGACGGGATGGTTGATGTACATCTCACCCGAGCGGCGCTTTTGGTTGCAGTGCTTCTCGGCAGCAAAGCAATAGGCCTGCTCCACCTTAGAAAAGTCGTCCTCATTCATATATTTGAGGCACAGGCGCTCCAGCTTGTCGTAGCTGTCCGCCATAATCTCGGGCGGCAGCTCATCGGCATGCTTATAGTGCTCCATCTCCGAGAACGGCTGGAGGGTGGAATCATGGGCGGTACGGGCTGCGGCATCCATCGAGGTCCCCTTCCCCTAGGCCCGCGGTACGATCGGGCGGTTAACTTTGGCTAGCATATCAGAAGCGCACGAATCGAGCGCCCAACTCCGGAAAGCCGAGAACTCCATGCGCGAACGCAACCCCTCCAAATAGCGAATTGACCTGCTCAATTGCACACGGCCGGGGTTTTCGGCCATCGCGATGCGACGGGTGTCGTCAAACCCCGAAACGCGACAGAAACCAAGCTCTTCGAAGATTCCCAGGCCACTCTCCACCGAGCGCTCGTCGACCGGCGTGCGAGCATCGATGGCAAGGCACATCTGCGCGATGTCGATATCGCTCGCGCTAAAGGAATCGTCCCCGGTCTTGCCGCGGTTGGAGCGCCACATGGTTTGCAGCGCGCGATAGAGCGTGACGAGCTCGTCGCGCTCGGGCGCATAGCAGTCGAGTAGGCGCTCGTTAATGCGGGCGTCGCGCGACGAATAGAGCAGGTGGATCACGGCGGGCTGGCCATCGCGACCGGCGCGGCCGCTCATCTGGTTAAACTCAATCGCGCCAAACGGCATGTGGTAGAGCACGACATGGCGAATATCGGGAAGGTTGACGCCCTCGCCAAAGGCAGAGGTCGAGACGATGCAGCTGAGGCATCCGTCACGAAACGCCTCCTCTACGCGATGGCGGTCGGCGCGCGTAAGGCCCGCGTTGTAAAAGGCGATATGCGACGCGTAGTCGGGAACGCGTTTGCGTAGCGTCTTGGCAAGCGCCACGGACTGATCACGCGAGTTAACGTAGATGACGGTCTTCTCCCCCGTCGCGACGATGGACACCAGGCGGTTTTCGCGGCTCGCAAGATCGCGGTCGTCCTCGAGCCGCAAGTTCTCGCGCACGGTCTCGTCGACCACCGTACGGGTAATCGGCAACACGCGGGCAAGCTCCGCCACGACCGGAGCCGTCGCGGTGGCCGTCGCCGCCATAACGACCGGATCGCCCAGGGCCTTGAGGATGTCGGGCATGTCGAGGTATGCGCTACGGTCGCCGCCCTTGGCAAGACCGGCATGATGCGCCTCGTCGATAACGACAAACCCGATACGACCCGAGCGAGCAAAGCGGTCTCGGTGAATAGACAGGAACTCCGGCGTCGTGAGCACGATGCCGGTGCGGCCCGAAGCCAGGCCGGCAAACACGTCATCGCGCGCTGCCTCCACGGTCTCGCCGGTCAACACGCCCACGCCAATGCCGAGCGCAGCCATCGTCGATGAAAGATGATAGGCCTGGTCGGCAACGAGCGCGCGCAGCGGATAGACAAAGATGCTCGCGCGACCGCGAAGGACCGCCTCGCGTGCGGCGTGCACGTGGAAAATCAGAGACTTACCACGTCCCGTCCCCATAACGGCCAAAACGCTCTGGTGGTCGGCGAGCGCGTCGAGTGCCTCGACCTGCGCGCGATGTGGCTGGTTCGAGCCGATAAAGCTATGGATAAGCGAGCGCGTGAGCTCGGTATAAGAAAGCTGGGCGAGCGTCTCGCGTTTACGCGACTCCAGGCGCGGGCCTAAGTCCGCCGGTTGCACGCCGCGACGAAGCTCGCACGCCGGATCGTCGATATTGGGCGCCGTGGTATCACGCACCAAGACATCCTTGATCATGAGCTTGGGCTTCACGCGTCCCTGCCAATGCTCGGCCACGGCCTCGAATACCAAGTCGACGGCGCTGTCGCAATTGATGAGCCTATCGATCTGCGGCACGCGGAACATGATGGCCGGCACACTCGCGGCGCCATCAGTCGCCACAAAGCGCATGTGCTCGCCGGTTTTGCCCACCACGGCGCGATCGCACATCGTCACGCCCTCGGCCGCCAACAGCGGCACCTTATTGCCCTGGCCAAACGGCTCAAGACGAGAAATCTGCTCGATAGTCTCGATATTTAGCTCGGAGAGGTCAACGGTGGCGGCAACCTCGTCAGTGTCCTCAAAGTCATCGGCGGGAAGCTCCGATAGCACGGCCGAAAGGCGACGACGGAACTCGTCGAGCTTGGACGCCTCGATGGTCACGCCCACCGCACCCGCATGCCCGCCGCGGCGAATCAGCAGATCCGAGCAGCGCTCTACGGCATCGAACAGGTTGACCTTGCCCACCGAGCGGCCCGATCCGCGTGCAACGCCGTCCTCGATCGAAAAGAGCAGCGCCGGCACGTGATAACGGTTGGTCAGACGGCTCGCTACGATACCCTTGACGCCCTCGTGCCAGCCCTCGCCACCCACGACGATTGCGCGACCGCCATCATAAGTCTCCTCGACCTTTGCCATGGCGTCGCGTGTGAGCTCCGCTTCGATCTCGCGGCGCTGACGGTTGATCTCCTCGAGCTCGGCCGCCAGCGCGCTTGCCTCGATAGGATCGCGGGCAAGCAGCAGGTCGAGCGCCAGCTTGGGATCGGCCATGCGACCGGCGGCGTTCAAGCGGGGAATGAGCGAAAACGACAGGCCATCGGCCGTAATGCTAGAGAGGTCGGCCTTGGCGAGCGCTGCCAGCGCGATGTAGCCGGGACGAGCCGTCACGCGCATCTGCTGGATGCCCTCGGCGACCAACGCGCGGTTCTCGGGCGTGAGCGGCATCATGTCGGACACGGTGCCCAGCGCCGCGACCTCGATTAGCGAACGCCAATACGACGGCTTGCCCAGGCGCTCACCCAGGACTTGCACCAGCTTGAGCGCCACACCAGCACCGGCAAGTTCACGCGAGGGCCCCTCATCCTCGAGCTTGGGGTCGGTCAGGGGCACACCCTGCGGCACCTGGTCGGAGGGCTCGTGATGGTCCGTGACCACCAAATCGATCCCCAGGCTCTCCAGATAGGAAACCTCTTCCTTGGCGGCAATGCCGTTATCGACGGTCACGATCAGCTGGGGGCGAGCGAGCTCGTTAACGCGGTCGAGCGCCGCGCGCGAAAGACCGTAACCCTCGTCAAAGCGATGCGGAATAAACGGCGTGACATCGGCGCCAAACGTGCGTAGTGCCTCGGTCAACAGACAGGTCGACGTAATACCGTCAACGTCAAAATCGCCAAAGACCGCAATGTGCTCGTGGTTGCAAATAGCACGCTCGACGCGGTCGGCAACGACCGACATGCCCGGGATAATGAGTGGGTCGGCCCAGTCGCGATCGAGCGAAGGCGTCAAAAACAGCTGACCTTCTTCGATGGATGTAATGCCGTGCGCAACCATAATACGCGCCACCAGCCCGGGAATGCCCAGGCCAGCCGAAAGCTCCTTTTCGAGCTCGGGGTTTTGCTGAGCGACCGCCCAGCGATGCGTCGTCTTAAGCGATGACATAGGCGCCCACCCCCGATAGGGGCAGGTCGCCGCGATACCTCTCACGGTTCATAGCGATGAGTCCTCTGTGTATGCCCGCTTCGGCAGGCAGATCTGTTGAACGGATTTATTATACCGTGCAGAGCAGACGCAAATCGCCGCAGCACGCCGCGGTTTCGGTAAACGATGCCGGTAATAGCCTCGAAATAATCGAGCGTTTCTGACGCACGGACGCATGCGAGCGTCTAGCATATCCATTCAAAAACGGGTTCACGGGCAAAGGGAGTCACAAGCGCATATGAAGCAATGGGTTGGACTGGGCAAGTTTCTCGCGGGGCACATGCAGGTCATCGTTCCGATTTGCGTGGCACTCGGCGTGCTCTTTCCCCAACAGATTGGCGTACTCAAGCCCATCGTTCCCGCCCTGTTTGCCTTTATGACATTCCAAGGCGCGCTCAGCAACACTTTCCATCAGGTTACTGAGGTGTTCCGCCGTCCGCTGCATCTGATTGCGGCATTGCTCGTCTCGGCGGCACTCATCCCCCTTGCAGCCTATGCCGCAGGATCGTTGTTCTTTGGCTCCAACCCAAACCTTGTCTGCGGCATCGTGCTCGAGTACAGCGTACCCGTGGCAGTCACCGCCTTTATGTGGATTAGCATGTTCGGCGGCAACGGCCCGCTCGCGCTCACCATCATCCTGACGTCCTCGGTCATCTCGCCCGTCACGATTCCGCTCACGCTTAAGCTCCTGCTGGGTGCCACCGTTGCAATCGACGTGCCGAACATGATGCAGAACATGGCCTTTATGATCGCCATCCCCGCTGTGCTCGGTATTGTCATCAATGAACTCACGCGCGGCTGGGGCCACGAGAAACTCTCCCCCGCGCTCTCGCCCGCCTGCAAGTTCATGATGATGGGCGTCATCGCGTCCAACTCCACCGCTATGAGCGAGTACGTGCTACACATGAATGTTGAGCGCTTAGAAGTCGCGCTCTTTATCCTGGTGTTCGCCATCAGCGGCTTTATCATCGGCGTCCTGATCGCCCGGGCCCTGCACCTGCCGTATAGCGAGACGACCACCATGTGCTTTACCTGCGGCATGCGCAACATCTCTTCGGGTGCCGTCATCGCCACGCAGTATTTTCCCGGCGAAGTGGTATTCCCCGTCATGTGCGGCACGCTGTTTCAGCAGGTGTTGGCCTCAATTATCGGACACCTCTTTGAGCGCCTGACCGGCAAGGAGCGCGCCGCCCAGCGCAAGCGGGCCGAGGCTGGCCGCGACGCCATGGCGCGCTAGGCTGTCCGCATTACGCGGGTGTTAGTCTTGCTATACGAGCGTTTCCAGATGCGCACGCAGACGCTCAGCATCGATATCGAGCGTCGTCTCGGCATTGACTTGGGCCAAACGATAGCCGACAAAGTAGGGCGAAACCACCCAACGCGGCAGCGCCTTGGCAATGGTCCGACCGCCCAGGTGATAGAAGAACAAGTTGTACGACTCTGCGCGACCACCGTGGTGCCCGTTTAGGATATAGCGCAGAGCTACCTGGATCGCATCGGCAAAGAGATCCGCCTCGGCTTGGTCTCGCGCGTCATCGCTGGCGGCGATTCCCTGCGGGGCTGAAACGTTGACCTCAAAGAATCCCATGATCGGTTCGGTTGAGATATTGACCAAGATTCTCCCCTGTTGCCAGACATTGATTCCTTCGAAATTGGCGGAAGTCAGCGAAGCATAGCCGTCTTCCTGCTCCAAACCTACAATCTGCATGTGCGGATGAACGAGACTACCGCCCGAGAGCGGACCCTTGTTCTTGTACATGAGAACGCTGCGATACTGCTGTGAATCGATCATCTGCTGCCAGCAACCCAGGGCAAACCGCATCACATGGTGGAGTTCATCCGGCTCATAGATCACCAGGTCGGCATCGTGATCGGCCGACTCGATCAGCACGGTTTGACGGGTGGCGCGCAGGGTCTTGAACTTATTCTCGAGCCAGATGCAGTCACCATCGCGCCGGATGATATCGGCAAGTTCCTCGGTATCGCAAAAGGGACACGCGGTGCCAGGGCGCCGGTTGTCGTCGGGCTTACCGTTCGCCTGCTGAACGTCAAATACCAGCGCCACGGGTTACGCCTCCAGCGGCACGATCTTGGTGCCATGGAGCTCGGAGACGCTCAATGCCGCCGCCACGGTATCGCGGTTGGCCGTAGAAATGCCGCCGCCGGGAAGGATGGTCAGGCGGTCGCCCGCATACTCGACAAGACGCGACAGGTGCTCCAGGTTGTCCTCGATCGGCGTTCCGGCAGCACCACCATGCGTCAGGATGCGCGTGATGCCGCAGTCGGCGAGTGTGTCAATGGCGTCCAGCTGAGCCTCGGGCGAGAGCTGGTCAAAGGCCATGTGGAAGGTGATATCGATGGCCCCGCGCTTGCACTCCTCGGTCGCGCAGCCCGTAGCCATCACGAGGGCGCCGAGGGTGAGCTCGTCGAGCGCCCAGCCGCCGGCACAGGGCTTGCAGCAGCCAAAGACCAGGCCGTCAACGCCGGCGCTCACGGCAAGACCCAAGTCCATCTCCATCATGCGCAGCTCGTCCTGGTTGTAGTGAAAGTCACCGCCACGCGGGCGAATCATGCACATCACTCGCGCGTCATGCTCGTGAGCATAGCTGACCGTAGTGCTGATAACGCCGGCCGAGGGCGTGGTACCACCGACGGCAAGGTTGTCGCACAACTCGATGCGCTTAGCACCGGCATCGATAGCCGCCGGCACACGCTCAAAGTTCTCGGCACAAAACTCGTACAGCATAGATAGCCCCCAGGAGACATTTCGATTTCCACACGGCATTGTCGCACGTTAAATAGCAACCCGCACGATGGAACAAAACCTTGACAAGGAGTGTCCCAAAGTGCCGGCACATAAGGAACGTCCCCAGGTGCCACCTTGAGCGATGGGTACTCATTTAAGTACGTCCCCAATGAGTACCCGCAGGGGACAGACAGACCGGACTCCCTATACGACAACTGTTGACATCATATACTATGTGTCATATAGTAGGTGTTACACAGTATACTACGAAAGGAGGTGTGCGGATGGAGGCACAGATGAAGCGCGGCTTCCTCGAGGCCTGCGTGCTCGCGGCCGTCTCGGGCGAGGAATCCTACGGCTATCAGATCGTGAAGGACGTGCCCGCGAGTATGGGGCTCACGGAATCCACGCTCTATCCGTTGCTCAAGCGCCTGGAGAAGGCGGGCTGCATCACAGCGCGCTCCGCCGAGCACAACGGGCGGCTGCGGAGGTACTACCGCATCACGGACGCCGGGCGCGAGCGTATCGCCGAGTTCCTCGCCGAATGGCCATCCGTGCAGGAGATCTACCGTTACGTGGAGGGGGCGCACCATGACGCGCGATGAGTTCTTGAACCGGCTGGGCGAGCTTCTGGCCTGCCTGCCGGCAGATCAGGTAAAGGAAACGCAGGAGTTCTACGCGGAGGCCATCGCCGACCGTATGGAGGACGGCATGACGGAGGCCGGGGCTGTGGCCGCCATGGGCACGCCCGGTGAGGTCGCCGAGGCAACGCTCGACGAACTGCCCGCCGTGCCGCGCGCGATCGCGAGGACCAAGCGCAAGAGCACGGCACTTCTATGGGCGCTCGCCATCGTGGGCTCTCCGGTATGGATTCCGCTGCTGCTCGCGTTCGTCGCCGTTGCCGCTGCAGTCTACATCTGTATTTGGGTTCTTGCGCTCTGCGTGTGGATCGTGGCCGCGGCATTCGGGGGCGCGGGCCTGGTAGGGCTCCTGTTCGCCGTGGACGGCATCATTATCGGGCATGTTCCGTACGTTTTGGCCTCGATGGGAATGGGATTCGCTTCCATCGGTGTGGCGCTCCTCACGGGAGCCGGCGCCTGGACGGCGTCCAAGCAGATCGCGCGCCTCTCTGCCCTTTGGGCGAAGAAAGCCGTTTCGCCCTTCTGGAAAGATCGAGGCAATAAGAGCCGCATGGGCGCCGAAGCGGCGCCGCTCACGGCATAGGAAGGAGTGCAAACATGTCCAGCGTAAAAAGGATTTACCTTGCCGTAGCGGGTGGGCTTGTTGCCACGGGGCTCGTCCTGGCTGCTATCGGATTTGTGGCCTCCGGCTTTAACCTCGCTGTGCTCAACACGCAGATCGACCTGCGCGATGACACCATCATTCTGGGTGGTGTTGAAATAGACGACCCGACAGGGCTTCCACTCATCGAGCAGCTTGCCGAGGTCGGCGAGATCCATATTGGATCTGCAACGACTGGTTCGTCTTCTCCTCGCAAATGATCGAGCTCGTAGCAGCCGTCCCCCCCTTCGGGCGCACCACGACGGGCATGAGCACGCCGCGCTCGGAGCCTTTTTGCGAGACCTTCCGTCACGCTCTTCCTGCGTGGTGAACCGGTCATCGACCGACGAGAGGCTGATGGGAATCTCTCGACTTCGGGCCAATCCCGCTCACCGATCTGGTCTTCCTTCGTGATGCGCACATAAGCGAGCAGACACCGCGCAGTGCTTCAGCGCGGCCGCACTTCCACGTCTATGACGGAGGTGCCCGGCGGCGTCTTGGCAATCCCCTTGTTTGCAGGCGTTAGCGCGTGGGGATCGCCCACTCGGGGGTCGAGGCCGCCGAGGACGGCGGCGAACCTCGCGGTGTCATTCGACATCGCGAGGTTCCCGGACCATGACCACCTGGCCTCGTACCGCGGCATAGCCCCAAGGGTGAGGAGCTTCGGCACGTCGATCAGGGCGCCCGCGCAGCGTCGGCCGGTCCGCCGTTCGGCAGAACGGCGGAAGTCCCTAGCCGCCCAGGTAAGCCTTGCGGACGTTGTCGTCGTGCAGGAGCTCTTGGCCGGTGCCGGTCATGGTGATCTTGCCGGTCTCGAGCACGTAGCCGCGCGTGGCGATTGAAAGCGCCATCTGGGCGTTCTGCTCGACCAGAAGCACCGTGGTACCGGCCTTGTGCAGGTCCTCGACAATCTGGAAGATCTGCTCAATCAGAATCGGCGCCAGACCCATGGAAGGCTCATCGAGCATGAGCAGCTTGGGGTTGCTCATAAGGGCGCGCCCCATAACGAGCATCTGCTGTTCGCCGCCCGAAAGGGTGCCGGCGACCTGGTGACGGCGCTCCTTAAGGCGCGGGAACTGCTCGTAGACGCGCTCAAGGCCCGGAGCCACCGTGGACTTGGGCTGCGCGTAGGCGCCCATCTCCAGGTTCTCCTCGACCGTCATCTGCAAAAAGGCGCGACGGCCCTCGGGAACCTGGGCCAGGCCCTTGCCCACCAGTTTATCGGCAGGCGTATGGGTAATGTCCTCGCCCATAAACTTGATGGAGCCGGTCTTGGAACGCAGCAGGCCCGAGATGGTTTTAAGCGTCGTGGACTTACCGGCGCCGTTCGCGCCGATCAGGGCCACGATCTCGCCCTCGTTGACGTTAAAGGAGATGTCCTTGATGGCGTGGATAGCGCCGTACCAGACGTTGATGTTGTAGACGGAAAGCATCGGCTCTGCCATTTAGTTCTCCCCCTTATCCTGCTTGCCCAGATATGCCTCAATTACGGCATCGTTGTTCTGGATCTCCTCGGCCGTGCCCTTGGCGATGACCTTACCAAAGTTGAGCACGCAGATGCCCTCGCAGATGTTCATGACGAGCGACATATCATGCTCGATAAGCATAATGGCGATGCCAAAGGTGTCGCGGATCTTGACGATGTTCTCCATGAGCTCCGCGGTCTCGGACGGGTTCATGCCGGCGGCAGGCTCGTCGAGCAGCAGCAGTTTGGGGTTGGTGGCAAGCGCGCGGACGATCTCCAGACGACGCTGGGCGCCGTAAGGCAGCGAGCCGGCCTGCTCGTTTGCCAGGTGCTCCATATCAAAAATGGACAGCAGCTCCATGGCGCGCTCGTGGGCGGCCTTCTCGTGCTTCCAATACGTCGGCAGGCGCAGCACGCCCTCAAAGCCGGAGTAGCGCTCCTGGTTGTGCAGACCGACCTTGACGTTGTCCTCCACCGTCATGGTGTTGAACAGGCGAATGTTCTGGAAGGTACGGGCAATACCCATGCGGTTGACCTGATAGACCGACTTGCCCGAGGTGTCCTCACCGTCGAGCAGGATGGTACCGTGCGTGGGCTGGTACACCTTGGTGAGCAGGTTGAAGACCGTGGTCTTACCGGCACCGTTGGGACCGATCAGACCGGCGATCTCGGTCTTACCGATGGTCAGGCTAAAGTCGTCGACTGCCTTAAGGCCGCCAAATTCAATGCCCAAGTGGATGCACTCGAGCGCCGGGCGCTGGCCCAGGTCGCGGTCGGGAACGATGGCGCCAGAAGGATACGGGACCATCTTGCCCTTGTTGAACTCAAACTTACTGGGCATCGGCTGCCACCTCCTTCTTGGAAGCAAAGCGGTCCTTAATGCGTGCGAAGAACGACTTGAGCTGCGGGTTGTTGGTAAAGATCATGACCAGGATCAGCACGATGGCGTAGATGAGCATGCGGTAGTCCGAGAACTGACGGAGCAGCTCGGGAAGCACCGTAAGCAACGCCGCCGCGATGACGGAGCCGCGCATGTTGCCCAGACCGCCCAGGACCACGAACACCAGAATGAGGATGGACGTGTTGAAGTCGAACTTGGTGGCGGAGAGCTGCGAGAAGTTACCGCCGAAGAGGGCTCCGGCAGCGCCGGCGAGGGCAGCGGAAACCACGAAGGCGATCATGCGGTACTGGGTGACGGAGATACCCACGGACTCGGCAGCGATCTTGTTGTCACGCACGGCCATAATGGCACGGCCGGTACGGCTGCGAACCAGGTTGAGCACGATCACGAGTGCGACCATGACCAGGATGGCACCGGCGAGGAAGGTCGAGTACGTCGACACGCCCGAGGCGCCCTGGGCGCCCTTGATGATGGCGGTGCCGTCCTCGAGCAGGTGCAGGTCGTCGATCGTGGAGTTACCCGTGATGTTAAAGATCACATGCAGGCCGCGGGAGTCGACGCCCACAATGAGACAGGTGACGATCTCTTTGATGATCTCGCCAAAAGCCAGGGTCACGATGGCCAGATAGTCGCCGCTCAGGCGCAGGACCGGGATACCGATCAAGAAGCCCAAGATGGCAGCGGCGATAGCGCCGACCACAATGCTGATGATCAGGCGCACTGGATCGGAGGGAACGGCGCTCTCGAGGGCGACCGCGGTGACGATGCCCGTGTAGGCACCGACACTCATAAAGCCCGCATGGCCCAGCGACAGGTCGCCCGCGATGCCGACGACGAGGTTGAGGGAAATGGCCATGACGATGTAGGCCGTAATGGGAACCAACTGGCCGGCAATCATGCGCGGGATCATATGGTTGGACTGCATAAAGAACACGATGGCAAATGCCACGATGCACATGGCGTACGTGACAAAGTCGTGACGCGTCTGCTTGTCTTTAAGAAACTTCATAACGCTCACCTACACCTTCTCGGGGACGTACTTGCCCAAGAGGCCGGCAGGCTTGACGAGCAGGACAATGATCAGAACACCAAAGACGATGGAGTTGGCAAGGCTCGTGGAAATATAGGCCTGCGCCATCGCTTCGATGATGCCGATGAGAATGCCACCGACAAAGGCGCCGGGGATGGAGCCGATACCGCCGAAGACGGCGGCGTCGAAGGCCTTGATGCCAGGCATGGCACCCGTCGTGGGCTGCAGCACCGGCGAGTAGGAGCACAGCAGCACGCCGGCGATGGCAGCAAGGGCAGAGCCGATGGCAAACGTCATCGAGATGGTACGGTTGACGTTGATGCCCATGAGCTGAGCGGCAGCCTTGTCCTCGGACACGGCGCGCATGGCTTTACCCATCTTGGTCTTACCTGTAAAGAACATCAGGCCGGCCATGATAACCAGGCAGGCGACGATGGTGACGAGCGAGACGGCGCTTACATTGAACTTGGCCAAGAACTCCGGCACCTGGAAGGTGACGAGCGAAGTGAAGTTCTTGGGCGTGGCGCCCCACAGAAGCTGTGCGGCGTTCTGCAGGAAGTAAGACACGCCGATGGCCGTGATCAGAACGGCCAGCGGGCCCGCCTGACGCAGCGGCTTGTATGCCAGGCCCTCGATGAGAACACCGAGAACGGTACAGACCACACAAGAGAGAATTACAGATGCCCAGCCCGGGAGGCCGAGATACGACGTGGCACAGAACGAGACATAGGCACCGACCATGATGACGTCGCCGTGAGCGAAGTTCAGCATCTTGGCGATGCCATAGACCATGGTGTAGCCCAACGCGATGATGGCGTAGACGCTGCCCATGGACAGGCCGTTGACCAGGTATTGGATAAAGACCGTCATGTTCCACATCCCCCTTTCGAATAGGTTTCCAGTTAATGTATGAAACAGGGACGTTACACTGTCCCTAGATACCAAGCAAGCAGGGAAGGCCAAAACCTCCCCTGCTTGGGATCAAAACCGCTCTATGTAAGGCGGTCTATTAGGCCTGTACGTACTTGCCATCGGTGATGACGTACGCCGTGGGGTCCTTCTGGACCTGGCCCTTATCGTTCCAGGTGAGCTTGCCGGTCAGACCGTCAACGGTAATCTTGAGCATAGCCTTGGGCAGCTTCTCGGCGACCTCGGTCGGGTCGGCGTCGACACCAAGACCGGCCTCCTTGAGGGCCTCGGCCACCGCGTGCACGCCGTCGTAGGCGTCGGCGGCAAACTGGTCGGGAGTATCGCCGTACTTATCCTTGTAAGCGTTGACGAAGTCGGCGTTCTTCTCGTCGTCGGCGGAGAACGGGGTCATGAGCAGCAGACCCTCGGCAAGAGAGGTGTCGAAGCCCTCAACGCCCAGGATGCCGTCCATGCCGTCGCAGCCCATCATCTTGACGTTGTAGCCCATGTCCTTGGCATTCTTGAGCAGGACGGACGCCGGCGTGTAGTAGATCGGCGCAAAGATCATGGTGGCGCCGGCCTGCTTGGCCTTGGTCAGCTGGTTGGTAAAGCTCGTGGCGGAGTCGTCCTTAAAGGTCTCCTCGTCAACAACCTCGAGCTTGGACTCAGCGGCCTGGGCCTTAAAGGAATCTGCGATACCCGAAGAATAGGCGTCGCCGGAGTTATAGAACAGCACGAACTTCTCGTCCGCATACTTCTGCGCCAGGAACTTGGCAGCGTTGACACCCTGGTTGGGGTCGGTGAAGCAAACCTGGAAGACGCAATCCTTGCCGTCGGTGACGTCCTCGGAGGACGCGGACGGGGTGATCATGAACGTCTTGGGGTCGTTACCACACTCTGCGGCAACGGCAACCGACGCACCCGTGGTGGTCGGGCCGACGAGGGCCTGCATGCCCCAGTCGAGCAGGGTGTTGAAGGCGTTGACGGCCTTCTCGCCATCGGCCTGGTCATCCTCGGCCTTGCTGGCAAGCGGCAGCTCCTTGGTCGAGAAATCCTTGCAGCCAAGCTCGACACCCTGGGTAACGGACTTGCCGTAGGACGCGTTGGCGCCGGTCAGCGGGCCGATGGTGCCGATCTTAAACGAAGCGTCGCCCGAAGCGGAACCGCTGTCGCCGCCGTTGGAGGAGCAGCCAGCTAGAATGGACATCGCCCCCAGACCTGCTGCGCTCGCGATAACACTCCTGCGATTCATAACAGGGTTCAATGACTTACCGGTGAGGCTCGACATGCGGCTCTCCTCTCAAATCTCGTCGGGTTTTGGTTACCCGACAGGCCATCCTTCGCCGTGTTCGGCGTTCGCAAAATAGTAGACGCTTTAGTTAGGAAAAGTGGCGATTATTTCAACTTTTCTTTGGATTTGTTCATTTATCCATATTTCTGCGTATTTCTATTTTTTTATGCAGTAATGCCACTTTATTGTGTAAAAGTAATGTTTCCATTCTGTTACAAGCGTTCCCGCTCTTAATAAACATGGTGTCCCCCTTTTCGCTAGCCGCGATGCGGCCGTCTTGCGGTACAGGGCAAACCTTATGGTGCAAACGTTGACAGTTTGTTACGGAGTTCCGTTTGTAGCGAGCATGTTTCCAATGTTTCCGCAGCGTTTCGGGGGTGCCGTTTTGTGCGACTCCTGTTGCCTGGCGAGCACGCGCCCTCTGTTCACGCTAGAATGCACTCAACCTTTAAGCGGTTAATCCATCCATGAGATGCACGAAGGAGCTATCTATGAGCGAACCCCTGCGCACCGTGAACGTCGGTCTGATCGGCCTGGGAACCGTCGGCGGCGGCGTGGCCCGTCTGATCAAGAGCCACCACGATGAGTACCTGGCAGCCTACGGCATCGACCTTAAGCTGACCCGCGCCTGCGCGCTTGCCTGGGAGCAGGCCGAGGCGGCAGGCATTGAGCGCGAGGCCTTCACGAGTGACTGGCACGACGTCGTCACCGACCCCGCCGTCGATATCGTCGTCGAACTCATCGGCGGCGAGCACCCCGCGACCGAGATCTTCACCACCGCCTTTGAGCACGGCAAGCACGTCGTCTCTGCCAACAAGGCCCTGCTGGGCCGTCACGTCGAGACGCTTGCCGAGAAGGCGCGTGCGTGCGGCGTGCAGATTAAGTGCGAGGCCAGCTGCGGTGGCGGCATCCCCATTGTCAGCACACTCGAGCACGACCTGGTGGGTAACAAGATCCTGACCATCGCCGGCATCCTCAACGGCACCACCAACTACATCCTGTCGCGCATGGACGCCGAGGGCGCCGATTACGCTGACGTGCTCGCCGACGCACAGGCTAAGGGCTATGCCGAGGCCGACCCGTCCGCCGACGTCGACGGCTTCGATGCCGCCAGCAAGACGGCCATCCTCGCCTCCATCGGCTTTGGCACCCGCGTTACCACCGATGATGTGTACCAGCAGGGTATCCGCACCATCGGCGCCGAGGACATCGCCCAGGCCCGCGAGCTCGGCTACACCATCAAACTGCTCGGCATCGCCCGCAACACCGACGCTGGCGTCGACGTTCGCGTGCATCCCACGCTGATCCCCGCAGACCATATGCTCGCCAAGGTCAACGGCGCCATGAACGCCGTCTACGTGGTAGGCGACGCCGTGGGCGAGACCATGTTCTACGGCGCGGGCGCAGGCTCCTTCCCCACCGCGAGCGCCGTCGTGGGCGATATCCTGTCGCTCTCCGAGCAGATCAGCCGCGGCGTGGCTCCGCTGCCCGAGATTGAGCCCTATGGCCACAACCTCGCCTTTAAGCCCATGGACGAGCTCCAGACCAAGTACTATGTGCGCCTGAAGGTCGCCGACCGCGTGGGCGCCCTGTCCGAGACGGTCGACATCTTTGCCAAGCATAACATCTCGATCTCGCTCATCAACCAGGTCGAGGACGGCAAGTCGGGCGTCAGCGATGCCTGCTCGGTCATCTTCCTGACGCACCGCGCGCTCGAGAAGGACGTCCAGGCTGCCGCCGCCGAGCTTGCCAGCGTCGGCTGCGTGGCCGAGGTCGCCAACGTCCTGCGCATCGAGGACGTTGAGGCTTGGACCGAAGGCGTCATGGCGAACTAGCCCAACGCTCGCCTAGCAATACGCGCCTTGAGGGCTCCCGTCCGATGTGGGACGGGAGCCCTTTTGTCACCTGCCCTAAGCACAACGGCAAAGCACATTTGCGCGAGCCGCTCATCGGTAACGCGGGCTACCGTTCACCGATATGCAAACGCGGCCGATTCCGACTACCGCTACGCTGTGCTGCGAATGTCCGCCCGCGATGAGAGGAAGCACCATGTTGCTCGAGGGCAAGAAAGCAATCATCACCGGAGGCACACGCGGTATCGGCTATGCCATCGCCTGCCGTTTTATCGAGGAAGGCGCTGCCGTCACCGTCTTTGGCTCGCGCCAGGAGACTGCCGACACGGCCGTTGAGAAGCTGACAGCCGCCTATCCCGACGCCAAGGTCTGGGGTCGCTCCTGCGATCTCACCTCGCTCGAAGCCGTGACCGAGGCCTTTACCCAGGCTGCCGCTGACATGGGCGGCTTGGACACGGTCGTCAACAATGCCGGCATCTCCCAGCGCTCGCCGCTCCTTAACTATACGGCCGAGGAGTTCGCAAAGGTCATGGACCTTAACGTCGTCGCCGTCTTTAATGGCCACCAGGCTGCCGCCAAGATCATGACCGAGGCCGGCCACGGCGGCACCATCACTACCACAAGCTCGATGGTCGCCAAGTACGGCCAGCCCTCCGGCGTCGGTTACCCCACGTCCAAGTTTGCCGTCAACGGTATGGTCCAGTCGCTCTCGCGCGAGCTCGCTCCCATGGGCATCCGCGTCAACGCCGTCGCCCCCGGCGTGACTAAGACCGACATGGTCGCCAACCTGCCCGAAGAGGTCATCAAGCCCATCATCGCCACCATTCCGCTGGGTCGTATGGGCGAGCCCGAGGATGTCGCCAACGCCTTTGTTTTCCTGGCGAGCGACATGTCCTCCTATGTCACGGGCGCCGTGCTCCCCGTCGACGGAGCCGCCCGCTCCTAAGGAGCCACAAGCTTTGGCTTCAAGTTTCAACATAGCTCAACCAAAAAGGCGCGCCGTCTGAATCAACTACAGACAGCGCGCCTTCTCCTGTTATGAAAGGGAAGCTATGTCCCAGTATTTCGGATCAGAACGGGGCACGGTTTCCCCCAGGACCTCCTTGCGGAAACTGCATCCCACTCTGAGCGCCCATTCCGGGACACAGCTTCCCAACGGCCCCCGTTTCGGAAACCACATCCCGTTCCGAGCCTTCAAAGCGGGACGCGGCTTCCCCGAGAAAGTATCGACTACTTACCGTCGTCGTCTTCGGCTTCTTCGCGCGCATAGAGCTCCAGCATGCGGCGGCGGTATTCGCGCACAGCGAGCTTGGCGCGCTCCAGGCGGCGGCGCTCACGCGGAGTCAGCTCGGACGGGTCGACCTCGTCTCCATAGGTCTTATCGGCAAGCAGGTGCGCCGCGTCCACGATGCGGGCATCGATGTGGCCGCTCGCTGCCTCGGCGGAAAGACGCTCGGCAATCGTATCGAGCGTAGGCAGGCCCTCGAATACGCGACCATGGCCATGCGAGGTCAGCAGCTCGTGCTCGCGCGCGAGCAAGCTCGCTAGGTCGTGGTGGGCGCGCAAGATGTCGAGCGCATCGGATGGATGCTCGGCAACCTCTGCCACGGCGGCGACCGGTGCGGCATCCACCACGCGGTAGAAGAGCTGCGCGAGCAATGGCATCAAGAACACCGTGATGGCACCGGCGGCAACCATGACCGACGCAATATCTTGCGACAGCGCGCCCGCGTTGACGGCAACGCTCGTAACGGCAACGATGATCGGCAGCGCCGTGGTGCAGTACAGGGCCACGGTAATGCGACCATACGCCGACACATCGCGCGTCGCAGGACAAATGCTCATGGAAATAAGAATGGGCACGGCACGAATAATCAACAACGCCACGATAAAGCCCACGAGCAGACCCGGGCGCGACGCCACGGCCGTCAGATCGATCTTTGCGCCCGATACGGTAAAGAACACCGGAATCAAAAAACCGTAGGCCAGACCGTCGAGCTTGGTCTCGAGCGTATGGTTGCCCTCGGGGATGATATAGCGCAGGACAAAGCCGGCGGCAAAAGAACCCAACACGATGTCGAGATCAAAGACAGCCGAGAATGCCACGAGCGTGACCAGGATGAGCACCGTCAGGCGCACGAAGGTCTGCGACGTGGTATCGGCGCGCTCCTCAACAAATGCAAAGAAGCGGCTGCCGACGCGCTTGGAGCGGCTCGGGACCACGGCCAGCAACACGCAAACCACCGCAAACAAGCCAAGGATAACGAGCGTTTGGATGCCAGTGCGGGCAGACAACAGCACCGACATGGCGAGCACGGGACCGAGCTCGCCCCAAGTGCCATACGCGAGAATCGAGTCGCCCACGCGCGTGCCGGTGAGCGAGCGCTCACGCATGATGGGCACAAGCGTACCGAGCGCCGTCGAAGTGAGGGCAAGCGTCACGGCGATACCGTCGAAATGACTGACTGAGAACCACGGGGTAAAGCGCACGGCAAGCCAGGCGATACCAAACGTGACGACCCACGTCGCCAAGCCGTAGCGCCCCTCGACGCCCGTGATGCTCTTGGGGTCGATCTCAAAGCCGGCAAGCAGGAACAAAAAGGCCAGGCCCAGCTCGGACACCAGCGAGACCTCAGCATCTACATGGATGACGCCGAGCATATGGGGTCCCAGTACCGCGCCGAGCACGAGCAAAAAGACCGTCTCGGGAACGGGTTTTCCGGGAATCGCCGAGGCGATAAAAGGACTCGCAAAGGCCACGAGTGCGATGATGGCGAGCGAAACGAATGCCATGTGATGCCTTTCTCTTGTTTGCGCTTCACTGTAGCACCCTCGCCGTCCTCAACGCGCCGAGAGCTGTCGTATCATAGTGAGGTTTACAAACATGTGGCTCAAGGCGACCGCAGGGCAGACCCCGCAAACCGACCGCTGCCGCATACCGTACCGTACGCCCAACCGATCAGGAAGGCAGGAACCAATGGTCTCTCGTATCTACGTGGAGAAGAAACCCGGGTTCGACGTCGAGGCTCAGCAGCTCAAGGGCGAGCTGACCGAAATTCTCGGCATCAAGGGCATCGAGGCCCTGAGGATTATCAACCGCTACGACGTCGAGGGCATCGACAAGGAGCTTTTCCGGTCCTGCGTGCCGACCGTCTTTAGCGAGCCCCAGGTCGATGTGACCTACGACGAGCTCCCCGCAAGCGATGGCGCCGTCTTTGCCGTCGAATTCCTGCCTGGCCAGTTTGACCAGCGCGCCGACTCCGCCAGCGAGTGCGTGCAGCTCATCAGCCAGGGCGAGCGCCCCGCCGTGCGCTCCGCCAAGGTCTATATGATCTCGGGCGCTCTGGACGAGGCCGCCATCGATGCCATCAAGCACTACGTGGTGAACCCCGTCGAGGCGCGCATCGCCTCGCTCGACCTGCCCGAGACGCTGTACATGGAGACCCCCGAGCCCCAGCCCGTCGAGGTGCTCGACGGTTTCCGCGAGCTCGACGAAGCCGGCCTTGCCGCCTTTATTTCCGAGCGCGGCCTTGCCATGGACGAGGCGGACATCGCCTTCTGCCAGCAGTACTTCCGCGATGAGGATCGCGACCCCACCATCACCGAGATCCGCGTGATCGACACCTACTGGTCTGATCACTGCCGCCACACCACCTTCGGCACCGTCCTGGACGACGTGACGATCGACGACGCCGTGGTGCAGCAGGCCTTCGACCGCTACATGGAGATGCGCCACGAGCTCGGTCGCGACGCCAAGCCCGTCTGTCTCATGGACATGGGCACCATCGGCGCCAAGTATCTTAAGAAGACCGGCGTCATGACCGACGTCGATGAGTCCGAGGAGATCAACGCCTGCACCGTTAAGGTGAAGGTCGATGTCGATGGCGAGGACCAGGACTGGCTGTTCCTCTTTAAGAACGAGACCCACAACCACCCGACCGAGATCGAGCCCTTCGGCGGTGCCGCCACCTGCGTGGGCGGCGCTATCCGCGACCCGCTCTCGGGCCGCAGCTATGTGTATCAGGCCATGCGCGTCACCGGTGCCGGCGACCCCACCGTCCCGGTTTCCGAGACGCTCGAAGGCAAGCTTCCGCAGCGCAAGCTCGTGACCACCGCCGCCGCGGGCTACTCCAGCTACGGCAACCAGATCGGCCTTGCCACCGGCCAGGTTAACGAGCTCTATCACCCCGGCTACGTGGCCAAGCGCATGGAGGTCGGCGCCGTCGTTGGCGCTACCCCGGCAAACCACGTGCGCCGCGAGTGCCCCGCCCCCACCGATAAGATCATCCTTTTGGGCGGCCGCACCGGCCGTGACGGCATCGGCGGCGCCACCGGCTCCTCCAAGACCCAGAACACCGAGTCCATCGAGACTTCGGGCGCCGAGGTCCAGAAGGGCAACGCCCCGGTCGAGCGCAAGCTGCAGCGCCTGTTCCGCCGCGGCGACGCCTGCCGTCTGATCAAGCGCTGCAACGACTTTGGCGCCGGCGGCGTCTCGGTCGCCGTGGGCGAGCTTGCCGACGGCCTGTATGTCGACCTTGATACCGTGACCAAGAAGTACGACGGCCTGGACGGCACCGAGCTCGCCATCTCCGAGTCCCAGGAGCGCATGGCCTGCGCCGTCGCCGACGGTGACGTCGAAGAGTTCATGGGCTACGCCGCCGAGGAAAACCTGGAGGCGACCGTTATCGCCGAGGTTACCGCCGAGCCGCGTATGCGCATGGCCTGGAACGGCGTGGCCATCGTCGACCTATCCCGCGAGTTCCTCAACTCCAACGGTGCGCCCAAGCACCAGGTCGCCCACGTCTGCGCCCGCAGCGTGTGGCAGCCCAGCTGGGCCGGCACCACGCTTGCCGAGCGCATGACCTCACTCGTCACCGACCTTAACGTCGCCTCCAACAAGGGCCTTTCCGAGCGCTTCGACTCCACCATCGGTGCTGCGACCGTACTCATGCCGTTTGGCGGCAAGACGCAGCTCACCCCGAGCTCTGCCATGGTCGCCAAGTTCCCCGTGGACGGCGAGACCACCACGGCAAGCGCCATGGCATGGGGCTTCAACCCCTACCTGATGGAGGCCGACCAGTTTGCGGGCGCCTACCTGTCCGTCGTCGAGTCCATCGCCAAGCTCGTCGCCGCCGGCTTTGAGCACAAGCGCGCCTACCTCTCCTTCCAGGAGTACTTCGAGCGTCTGCGCACCGAGGCCGAGCGTTGGGGCAAGCCCATGGCAGCCGTCCTGGGCGCCCTTATGGCCCAGGTCGACCTGGGTGCCGGCGCCATCGGCGGCAAGGACTCCATGAGCGGCTCGTTTGAGGACGAGGCCGGCGAGCTCAACGTTCCGCCGACCCTCATCAGCTTTGCCGTGGCCGTGGGCCGCGCCGCCCGCGCCGTCTCGCCCGAGTTCAAGGGCCTCACGCACCGCGTCGTCCGCATCACCCCCGCCACCTATGGCGAGGACTACCGCCCCGACGCCCAGCAGCTGCTCGCCGCGTTTGACGCCGTCGAGGCGCTCACTGCTACCGGCAACGCCCTGGCCATCTCCACGCCCGGCTACGGCTGCGGCGCCGAGAGCCTCTTTAAGATGTGCGTCGGCAACCAGATCGGTATCGAACTTGCCGAGGACGTGGACGTGGAGAGCCTCTTCACCCCGCTCTACGGCAGCTTTATCGTCGAGCTCGCCGAGGACGCCGAGCTGCCCGAGGTCGCCGACGGCGTTGTCGTGGAGCCCCTGGGTACCACCGTCGAGGGCTATGTCATCGACACCGGCTCCGAGGTCATCGAGCTCTCCGAGCTCCAGGAGGCCTGGGAGAGCGGCATCGAGGGCGTCTTCGCCTACCGCAGCGCCGGCGAGACCCCCGAGGTCGAGACCATCGACTTCCGCGCCAAGGACATCCACGTGTACGGCGGCGCCAAAATCGCCCGCCCGCGCGTGGTTATCCCCGTGTTCCCCGGCAACAACTGCGAGTACGATAGCGCCCGTGCCTTCCGCGCAGCCGGTGCCGAGGCCGACACCTTCGTGATCAACAACCTCACGCCCGAGGCCGTCGCCGAGAGCACCCACGAGCTTGCCCGCCGCATCCGTGCAAGCCAGATTGTCATGATCCCCGGCGGCTTCTCGGGCGGTGACGAGCCCGACGGCTCCGCCAAGTTCATCACGGCGTTCTTCCGCGCTCCTGAGGTCACCGAGGCAGTCCGCGACCTGCTCAAGGCCCGTGACGGCCTGATGCTGGGCATCTGCAACGGCTTCCAGGCCCTGATCAAGCTCGGCCTGGTGCCCTACGGTGACATCGTCGACGCCACGCCGGATGCACCCACGCTGACGTTCAACACCATCGGTCGCCATCAGAGCCGCCTGGTGCGCACCCGCATCTCGTCCAACCTGTCCCCGTGGCTGTCGCAGTGCAGCCTCGACGACCCCTACACCGTCGCCATCAGCCACGGCGAGGGCCGCTTTGTCGCCAACGACGAGGTGCTCGCCCAGCTGATCGCCAACGGCCAGGTCGCCACGCAGTACGTGGGCGAGGACGGCAAGCCGAGCATGGACCTTTCCGTCAACCCCAACGGCTCCGCACTCGCCATCGAGGGCATCACGAGCCCCGACGGCCGCGTCTTGGGCAAGATGGGTCATGCCGAGCGCCGCGGCGACAACCTGTACCGCAACGTGCCCGAGCATGTCCCCGGCGATAAGTTCATGCCGATCTTTGAGAGCGGCGTGGCCTACTTCGCTTAAAGCTATCCCATCGGGTACAATCCCCTCGGGTAACAACACCCGCCACCGGCACGCCCGGTGGCGGGTTCTTTTTTGCTTCGCGCATACAGGAAGGACATCATGGAAAGCCGCAAGCCGTATCTCGCCACCCTGCCCGGGCTCATCCTGGGCTGCCTCGTCTGCTGCGCGCTCTGGGGGTCGGCTTTTCCCTGCATCAAGATCGGCTACGGCCTCTTTGGCATTCCCGCGCACGACAGCGCCTCGCAGCTGCTCTTCGCGGGTCTGCGCTTCACCCTTGCCGGCATGCTGGTCATTGTCGGCATGAGCGTGGCCCAGCGCCGCCCGCTCGTTCCGCAAGCGCGCGATATCAAGTCTATCCTCACGTTGTCGCTCTTCCAGACTATCGGGCAGTACTTCTTTTTCTACCTGGGACTCTCGCGCGCCAGCGCCATGTCGAGCTCCATCATCGAGGCCAGCGCCAACTTCTTGGCCATCCTCTTTGCCGCCCTGGCGTTTCACACCGAAAAGCTCGATGCGGCCAAGGTGCTCGGCTGCGTACTGGGCTTTGCCGGCGTCGCGCTCGTCAACCTTTCGGGCGCGGACGGTACCTTTGGCTTTACGCTCGACGGCGAGGGCTTTATCCTGGCCTCCACCGTCGCGGGTGCCCTTTCGACCTGCCTGATCGGCATCTTCTCGCGCGAGCACGACGGCGTCTTGCTTGCCGGGTGGCAGTTCTTGGTCGGCGGCCTGGTCCTCACCGCCATCGGCTTTTTGTTGGGCGGCACGCTCTCCCCCACAGCGATTGCCCCCGCCATCGCGCTCATCATCTACATGGCGCTTATCTCCGCGGTCGCGTACTCGCTGTGGTCGCGCCTGCTTGCCGTCAACCCCGTAAGCCGCGTTTCGGTCTTTGGCTTTATGAACCCAGTCTTTGGCGTGCTGCTGAGCGCGCTGCTGCTCGGCGAGGGCGCTGGCACGAGCCCCGTTACCGTCATCGTTGCCCTGCTGTTGGTCTGCGGCGGCATCATCATCGTCAACAAACCCAAAAAGGCCTAGCGAGCTCACTTTTTTGAGAGGTTGTTCGCACACTTTAGCTTATTGGAGTACATCGGTGAGCTGAGGGCCGCCACGCACGCAAGCGTGCGCCCCTTTTTCTAGCGTATCTGAACGCCGGCTTTCTTTTTCTCGGCCTTGACGCGGTAGAGCTCCGCATCGGCAGCGCGAAGTAAGTCTTGCCAGGTATCAACACTATCGCCGACCCGCGCGTAACCAATGGACATCCGCAATGCATACGGCACCTCGGCACGAGCGAGCTCGTCGTTAATCGCCGAACACAGGTCCATGATGTCCTGCTCCGCCGCTGCCTTTTGAAGCACCACGAACTCATCGCCGCCATAACGTGCGATAAAGCCACCAGACGCTGAGCAGACCTCTTTGAGCGTAGCAGATACGACCTGGAGGGCATGGTCGCCCTCCACATGTCCATAGCGATCGTTAATCTGCTTAAAGCCGTCAGCGTCCATCATGAGCAGATACACATCTTCGGCCTGATCCATATTCGAGAAGAGCGACAGCATATAGGTCTCAAAGCGGTTGCGATTGTTGAGACCGGTCAACGGGTCGGTCGAGATCATCTGCTCCTGGCAAACAATGTAGAGCTGCAACATACTTAACATGATGCCGACACTAAGGCAAGGACCCGAATAAAAGACCTGAAAGACACCAGCTACCAGGGCCGGAATGGCGAAAAATGCCAAGGTTTGATAGATGGCCTTCTTTTGTAGGCTCTCGACCTTGCAAGATTGTATAAACGCATGCAGGGACGTATATATAACGTAGCAGTAGCTGACGATGGGCTGGATCATATAGACAAAACCACGACGATACGCGCCCTGCGCATCGATATAGAACAGGGCATGCGTCCAGTAGCTCGAAAACGCCAGTACGATTACCAGCGCCGCAGGCAGCGTTACAAGCGCCACTCTAGAGCGCGCGGTCAAAAGGCGAGAACCCTGCACCGTCTCGGAATAGATAAACCAAATAAGGCACGCGGCGGCAAAGAGCGAAAACGAAACCGCGTTGGAAATCCAGTTGGCAGCAATGCCCAGCGTGCCGCCCACACCGTCCGAAAGCGTCCAGATTATATCGAATAACATGTACGCGGCAGAGGTGTAGCCGAGCGTACTAAACAATAACTGCTGGGTACTCGAGAACAAGGAGTGGCGACTTCGCGCGGCAAGCCCGATAAGAACAATCATGCATAGCAGGAATATCTCGATCTTGAGTGCCTTAACCACTAGACGCCATCCCTTCAATATCCAAGTGGTCAGAATCGCCCGATTCGTGCCTGGGCAATAAACACCCCTACTCCGCAGGGGTATAGGGAATAATAGCAGAGCGCCCGAACGTCACTGCAAGACAGCTCTCGTTCGGGCGCCCATACGGCGCGAATTGCACACGCCGGCTTGATTGACTCGCGTCGACGATTACTCGCCGTCGATGTCGGTCGCGACGGCCTCCTCAATAGCCTCGACGCCTTCGACCGACAGATCCTCTTCGCCGTGGCAGAACTTCTTATCGACCCAGCCGGTCAGAATCGGGGCCATGATGGCCGTGATGATGACGGCGGTGGCGATCTGCGCATACGCGGTGGGCGCAAGCTCGGCATAGCGCGGCGCGACCTCAGCAAGAGCAACCGGCGTGGTCATAGCCGTGCCGGCGATGGTGGAGCAAGCAACGGCGGCCTTGCCGTTGCCGCCGCACAAGCGCTCGAAGGCAAAGGTGATGGGGCCAACGATAAAGAGGGTGATGAGGCCCAACAGAATGCCGGAAATACCGCCGGTGATAAAGCTCGACAGGCTCATGGACGCACCGAGCTGAAATCCGATGACGGCAATCGCGGGATTGGCACCGGGAACCAGCAGGTTCTTGATAAACGGGAACAGGTTGCCCAGAACCATGCCAATAACGAGTGGCAAGATGGAGCCGATAATGGTGCCAATGGGAATGTTGGCGAGGCCGGAAACACCGAGGATGATCATCGTGACGGCGGGGCCAGCCGTAAAGAACAGGATACCGACGGCGCCCTGCTCGGACTCATCGCCGAACTCGCCCATGATGCCCGTATAGAGCGCCATGTTGCAAAACGTGATGCCGCCGATGATAGACACGGAGCTCAGACCCAGGAAGTTGTCGTTAAAGAAATATGCCACGCCCAGGCCGAGAGCCGCTGCGACGACCAGCTTGGGGATCAGCACGACGATACCGGTCTTGATGGCACCCGGCGTGGACTTAAAGCTGATGCCGGCGCCCACAAACAGCAGGATCGCGGCGACAATGGTATTGGAGCCACCGCGGCAGGCAGCCGTAAAGAATCCGCCGATCTCAAAACCTGCGGGCAGAAGGTGTTGAGCAAAAGACCGACGATCATCGGATAAATCATGATGTCGCCCGGGATGCGCGGGACCTTGAATTTCTTTTGCTCGTTGGTGGTTGCTTCCTGTGCCATGAAACCCCCATTTCCGCTGACGGGATACAAAAGCCCACGTCACGCTTTGCTACAGTAAAGTTTGACCATGGTACCAGAAGAAATAGACCAGCTCGGTGAAAAACTCGACAAGTTGGGATGGAACGAGATTCGGCGCCCGCGACGCCACCCCTATATAAGGCTCAAGACGATATAGAGTACGATGCCCGAGACGCAGCACCACAGCATCGATTTTGTCTTGACCGCCACGACCACGACGCCGGCGGCCGCAATCCAGGGAACCAAGGCAGGCCAGAGCCCCGCGTCGAACGCGCCGGGACTCACCAAGTCGTTGGCGACCAGCGCGGCAAAGGCAGCGGGCGGGATATAGCCCAGGGCCTCGGTAATACGGGGCGACAGGGTCCGCCCGCGCAAGGCGAACGCCGGCGCGATGCGAAAGAACGCGATAGCAGCCCACGACGACAGCCACAGAACCAAGAACTCGTTAACGGGCATCGCGGGCACCTCTTCCGTCAAATACAGCATCGCACGCCAGCGCAATGGCAATGCCGACCACGACGCTTGCCGGCACGGTAATATTCATGAGGCCCAAGAACTTGCATACGGCGACGGACACCGCGCCCGAAACCGCCGCGACAACGTTGCCGCGCGACAACCGCTGCGAAAAGAGTAGACAGATAAAGAGCGACGTGCAGACGAAACTCGCAATAGCGGTGGGAACATCGACAACGGCGCCGACGATGGCGCCCGTCGTACACGATACGCCCCATGTTGCGATAAGGATCACGTTGAGCACAAAGGACTCGCGCGGGCCCCAATCCTCCCCTTCAACCAACTTGGCAAGCGAGATGCCATATGCCTCCTCGGTAAGTGTCGCGGCAACAGCCAGCGTCTGACGCTTCGAGGCGCCCGCCAGATGGGGTGCGATCGATGCCGAGTAAAGCGCAAAGCGCGAGGAGATGGCGGCGACGCTCGCGACGATCGATGCTGCAGGCACGCCCGCCAGCCACAGGTTGCAGATCATAAACTGGCCGCTGCCCGTCACAAACGTGCTGCTCAGAGCAAAGACCATCCAGGGCTCCATTCCCGTCTGCCCCATGATCATTCCGCACGGCGCGCCTATTGCAACATAGGTAAGCATCACTGGCCAGACGATTTTAAAGATCCTAAGGACCATGCCACTCCCATTCTGGTAAGTCGTCTGCAGCGCGCCTTGCAACGCAGCAGAAATATCAACCGGTGGCAATAAAGTTCACCTACAATTGCCACCGGATCGAAAGACACAACTTTTTAGGAAGTCATTATGACAGTTATCGATCGAGACCGGGCGCGCGCGGCCTTCAAAAGCTACACCGATGCCTACGACGCCACCAACCCACGCATCGCGCTCAAAATCGAGCATACGTACCACGTGGCCGAGGCATGCGATGCCGTAGCGCGCGAGCAGGGCTGGTCGTCAGAAGATATTGACCTGGCATGGCTTTGCGGCCTGCTACACGATATGGGCCGCTTTGAGCAGTTGCGGCGCTGGGACACCTTTAAGGACGCCGAGAGCATGAGCCATGCAGCGCTGGGCATCGAGGTCCTCTTTGGCGAGAATCCCGCCGATGCACCCGCCGTAACGAGCATCCGCGACTTTATCGATGACCCGGCAGAGGACGAACTGATCCGCGCGAGCATCGCCCACCACAGTGATTTTCGCCTGCCCACGGAACTCGACACCCGTACACGGAGCTTCTGCGAGATCGTGCGCGATGGCGACAAGATTGACATTATGCGCACCATCGCCGACAGCACCGTCGACACCATCCTCAAGGTGGATGAGGACACGTTTCTCGCCAGCCACTTCTCGACACCGGCGCTTACCGCCTTTGACGAGCATCGCTGCGTCGCGCGTGACGAGCGCAACGAGCCGGCGGACTACCTGGTGGGGCTCATCTGCTTTATGTTTGAGCTCGTCCATCCGGCAAGCCGTGCACTGGCGCGCGAGCAAGGCGATATCTATCGCCTGCTCGACGCGCCCTTTGGCATTACGCGACCCTTTACCGACCCCGCCGCGCAGGCAACCTGGAGCCGCCTTAAGGACGAGCTGCGCCGCTGGCTGGCAAGCGCTTAGCACTCGAGCTGAGCCAGCAGTTCCTCAACGATCTCAACGGCATCGCCGACGACCTTGTACTGGGCGGCACCGAAGATGGGGGCATCCGGGTCCTCATTGATGGCAACAATGCACTCCGCCCCACCGATGCCGGCGAGATGCTGGATAGCACCCGAGACACCGATGCTCACGAGGAGCTTGGGCGAGACCGATACACCCGTCTGGCCAATTTGGTGGCGATACTCCAACCAGCCTGCCTCCACAATGGGACGCGTGCAACCAAGCTCGGCACCCAGGGCATCGGCGAGCTTTCGCATCAGGGGCAGATTCTTCTTGGAGCCGATGCCGCGGCCCACCACGACCAGACGCTCGGCATCGGCAATTGAGGCCTGCTGTCCCCACTCCTCGGCGGGAATCGAGATCTCGACGCGGGCCTTAACGTCATCCGCAAGCACTACCTGGGTAATCGTGCCGGAGCGGCTATAGTCAAACTCGGGCGCCTTAAAGATGCCGGGGCGCACCGTTGCCATCTGAGGACGGTGGTTGGGGCAGATAATGGTGGCCATCAGGTTGCCGCCAAACGCCGGGCGCGTCTGCTGCAGCAGACCCGTCTCCGTATCCACCGAAAGCACCGTGCAATCAGCCGTAAGGCCCGTCTGCAGGCGCACGGCAACGCCGGGTGCCAGTTCGCGGCCAAACGCGGTCGCGCCGTACAGAATGGCCTCGGGCTTGCGCTCGGCCACCAAATCGTAGATCAGGCGAGCATAGACCTCCGCGTCGTTCTGACGCAGGCGCTCGTCACGACAGACCAGAACTTCGTCCGCGCCGGCACAAACCAGGTGTTCGAGGTCCTCGAGCGAGCCCTCGGGGCTCATGCCGACCAGTGCCACCAGGCGACAGCCGCGGGCATCAGCAAGCTCGCGTCCCTTGCCCATGAGCTCGAAGGCCACGGATGCCACGGCATCGTGCTTGTCAGTTTGCACGAAGACCCAAATGTCTCGATATGCGTCAAGGTCTACCGCGCCGGCGGCCTCGTCGCGCTCGATCGAGATGGCGTTGACGGGGCAGGCGTCGACGCACCCGCCGCACAGGATACAGCCGTCGGTTACGCGGGCACAGCGATTGGGGCGCTCGCCCTCCACCACAATGCCGCCCGAGGCGCAGGCGCGAACGCAGCGACCGCAGCCGATACAGGCTTCGCTATCGATAATCAGCCCGCTCATCTATGCCATCCCCTCAATAATCTTGGCAAGTTTTACCGCCTGCCCGGACGCCGTTCCCTCGACGGCCTCGCACGTTTGGTCACGGTCGGGCACAAACGAGCGCACGACCTGCGTCGGTGATCCGGCAAGGCCGCAACGCGAGGGGTCGGCGTTTACGTCGGCAGCGCTGGCCACGCGCACGTCTGCATCCTCGGCCGCGCGAATACAGGCAATACTCGGCATGCGCAGCTGGCCAATCTCCTTGGCAGTCGTCATCGCACACGGCATCTCCAGGTACACCGTCTCCTCGCCGGCATCGCAGCCGTGAACGAGCGCCAGCGAGCCACACGTCGTAAATCCCGCGCTCTGCACACAGCTCACGTCGGTCACGCAGGGGACCCCAAAGGCGCCGGCCAGCTCGGGGCCGATCTGGGCCGTATCGCCGTCCACTGCCATCTTGCCGCAGATGAGCAGGTCAAAATCCTCATCGAGTGCCTCGATGCCGCATTTGAGGGCATAGGTGGTGGCTAGGGTATCGGCGCCCGCAAAGGCTCGGTCGGTCAGCAGCAGCGCGTCGTCGGCACCGCGGGCGATGCAGTCGCGCAGCAGCGATTCGGTCGCGGGGATGCCCATCGACACCACCGTCACACGCACGTCCATGCCAAAGCCGATAAAGTCGTCCTTCAGCGCTAGCGCACATTCGAGGGCACTTGCATCGAAGGGATTAATGACCGCCTGCTTGCCATCACGCACGATAGTATTGGTCTTGGGGTCCATCTTGACCTCGGTGCTTCCGGGCACCGCCTTGACGCACACCACCATATGGAAATCACTCATCTTCACGCGCCCCCTTTCTGAACGAGTTCATCCAAGAGCTTCTCCGTAAACAGGTTGCCGCGACCCAGCTGGCCGGCAGGATCGAGCTGGAGTTTGAGACGCGCCGACTCGACCATGGCCTCGTGGCCGTACATCGTCTCCAAGAAGCCCGCCTTGATCTTGCCGACGCCGTGTTCGGCAGAAACGGCACCGCCCATGGCCGTGACCTCGGAAGCCCACTGGGCAAAGAGTTCTCCACCACGACGGTAGTCTTGCGCATCGCGCGGCAGGATGTTCACATGCAGATGGTTGTTCCCGATGTGTCCCCAGGCAGCAGACTCAAGCCCGCTTTCGGCCAGCGTGCGGCGATAGAGGGCCATGACATCGGCAAGGCATGCATTGGGCACCGACATGTCCGAGCCCAACTTGGTGATAGTGGGATCCGTGCGGCGGCGCTCGTCGATAAGCATGTTGACGCTCTCAGGCACCGCGTGGCGGAAGAACCGCTGGCACTCGCGATCGACTTCGGTGCGGGCGACCCATGTCGCATCGTCGCGGCCGCCCGCAAGCTCCAGCACCCATCCCAGGTGGTACAGCTCCTCGGTCGCCTGCGCCTCGTCGTCGCAGTCGAGCTCCACGTAGACACAGACCTTTGCCTCGTCGTCGAGCGCCGGCAGCGAGGCAAACGCCGTCGACTGCTCGCGCTGGCGACGTAGAATATCCAGGGCGCCAGCATCGAAGTACTCGATGGCAGCCGCATGGGACAGGACAGGGCGCACGGAATCGGTAAAGGACACCGCCTTGTCCTCGCTATCGAAAAAGCAACTCACACCCCATACGACCGAAGGTGCCGCCTGCAGGGCGATCTCGAGCTCGGTAATGACGCCGAGCGTGCCGCACGCGCCGATAAAGAGGTCGATGGCGTCCATATCGTCCGCAACGAAATAGCCTGAGGCATTTTTTGTCTCGGGCATGGTATAGCCGGGAAGATCGAGCTCGAGCGTACGGCCCGCTGCCGTCACGAGCGACAGGTGGCGGTCCTGGGCAAAAGCCTCGCCGCGCTGAAGCTCAAGCAAATCGCCATCAGCCAGCGCGACGTGGAGTCCCGTGATATGCGGGCGCATGGGACCGTAAGCGTAGCTGCGGGCGCCTGAGGCGTTGCATGCCGCCATGCCGCCCAGACAGGCAGATGCCTCGGTGGGATCGGTGGGAAAGAACTGCTCGGGGGACTCTTGGAACTCCTCGTAGGCCTCAAGCGATGCCTGGTCCCAACCAGCGGTCGGCAGTACCTTCTTGCTCAGCTGCTTACGCAGCTCCGAGAGCACAACGCCCGGCTCCACGCGCAGCAGAAATTGGCCTTGTTCATCGCGGCGAAGGCCCAAGTAGCGATTCATACGGGAAGTATTGAGGATATGCCCACCGTGGGGCACGGCACCGGCGGCAAGGCCGGTTCGGGCGCCCTGAACCGTTACCGGGACACGCTCGGCATGGAGCGTTTCCAAAATGGCACGGACCTCGTCTTCCGTTGTCGGAAACGAGATGCTCGATGCTTCGCCCGATGCGCGAGATTCGTCGCGGCCATACTCTTCGAACTCGTCGGTGAAGGGTTTGATGGTTGCAGACACGCGAACTCCCCCTTTATCTAACTACAGTGTTTGCAGGGAGATGTTACCGCATCGTTTCGTCGACGTGTTCGAAACCGTCTCCATAATTGGCGATTTTTACGTTTGCGCAATTCGGCGAGCGGCTGGATTTCCTCGGCAGACGATGCTTTTGACAAATATCGCCCCGCCGTCGCCGACCGCTCGATTGTCGCTCGAAAAAAGTTGAAGTAATTATTTCCATCTTTTACCTGCGGAGATGTCAATCCGTCAAGCATTTGGTCAGAAATTGGTCAAGTAGCGGCTGATACGGTCGGCGTCGACAGCCAAAACCGATAGAAGTTTTGGCCCCAGAAGCAGGGAGGTTCCCATGGCATATTACTGGCCCCAGTACGGCGTCGCCATCGAGGTCGACGACGATCCCTATCTCCTGCCTTTCGACGAAGAGGCGTTCCCCGAAACGGCGGTCTACCACGTCACCACCGATGTTATCTGCGACCCCGAGTCGTTCTCGGCGCTCGCCCACCACATCGCGCGTATCCACGACATCGAGCTCCCTCACGACTTTGACGAGCTCATCTACTCGCGCCGCCTGATGCTTCACATGCTCTTTGGAGCGGACCCGTCCACGTTCGCACGTGTCTACACCACCAAGGACGCCGCATGAGTGCGAAGAAGCCGCCCCGCCTCGCAGGACTGGGGCGTCGCAAGAAACTCGTCGTTGTCTGTCTGGCTATCGTCTGCGCCCTTGTCGCCGTAGGACTATACGCCTGGCAGTCGCAGCCCGTGCCCGAAGCGGGCGCCTCAGTCACGACGGCAGAGGGTAAATCGCGACAAGAAATCCAAGATGAGCTCGATGCCATCGTCCGCGACAACATGATGACGATTTCGGTCGCGCCGGTCGCTCAGCTACAGGAGGACGGCAAGCTGCGCGTCAACGTGCAAAACGTCCAAGACAATAAATTTCCCCAGCGATTCCGCGTCATCCAAAACGACGAGACCATGTACGAATCCGGTGTGGTCGAGACCGGCAAGACAATCGAGACGTGCCCCGCCGGCGACATCAAAGAAGGCGAGGCATACATCGAGATCCAGGCACTCGATGCCAAGACCCTCGACAGCCACGGCAATCCGACACGTGTCAAGGTACGGGTTGAGCAAGCCGAGAACTAGCTTTTTCGACCGACGCGGCACCGCACGCAATTCACCAGCATTCGTCCAATCATCGCGGGGACGGCCCGCGGCGAATAGAAAGGAACGACCATGGACATCACCAGGAACATGAACGGAGCCAGAGCGCTCGTCGTGGGCGCAGGGCTCGCGCTCTCGCTCGCAATGGGCGCCGCCCCGACGCCAGCTCTGGCAGCCGGGCGCGTTGGAACCACAAAAGTAATGGTCAGGACCGAGATCGACAACGTAGAGTTCAAAGTTCCGACGGTTATTCCCTTCGTCGCCAAGGCCGACGGCACGCTTCAGGGCCCCTCAGAAGACGCGACCACCATCGACAATCATTCGGCCTACGGCATCCATGTCACCAACATGAAGATCGACGCCATGAACACCTGGACCATTGCCGCCGACGCCAAGGCCGGAACCGCGCAGAATTCCATCGACTTTAAGGTCGGCCCCAACGGCGCACTCCAGAACGCCAGCGCCGCAATGCAGGAGACGGGCCTCGATCTTTCCAAGAATGCAGCCTTCGACATGGGCTACCAGGGCATTGCCGGCGGCACGGACAAAATTAAGCTCAAGACAAGCGGAAACGTCGCCCGCGTCACGCGCGACATCTTCCGCGTAACCGGCGAAGGCGATCAAGTTGCAACGATCACCTGGACGGTCGAGCCCGGTGCGCACACGGCATAAGGCCGTCGCCCTGGCCACCGCCGTCAGTATCCTAGCGTTTGGGCCAGCCATGGCCTTTGCCCAGCAAGAACAGGCGCAGGCCGCCACGCAGGTGACGGTCGACCTCTCGGAGCTCGACCGCGGCAACTGCAAGGAACCGTTGGCACAGACAGACGACAGACGATGGCTCTTGGCAGCAGGCGCCACGACAGCAGGCGCGGGAACCGCCGGCCTCGGTCTGCACATCAAACGCAGCCAGAAACGAAACACGGACAGGCCGCACTAAATTAGCTAAGGAGACCCCATGGCATCGAAGAACCTTTTGCCCGTCGTCGCACTCTGCGGCGCGCTCGCAACCGGAACGCCTGTCGCCGCTTGGGCGACTCCCGTCATGGCAGACTCCTTACCAGCAGCCCTAAGCTCCGCACCAAATCCGTCGAGCGCCATTGCGTGCAAGCGTTTTTCGTTCGCACAGGCCGCAATCTCAACCTCGGGATGCCTTCGTCGTAATACGGACGGCTCGATAGTCGTGGATATCAATCGTTCGAACAAGGCAAACGGCTCCCAGGCGGGGTGCGCCGTCTGCACGTGGCGCTCGATTGTGCTCGATGCAGATGGCGATCCGTGCGATTTGGGGTTGCGCATCGATATCGCTTCGCTCGATGACTCGGCGAACGGAGCGAAGGTCGCCTTCGACGGTGCGTTTTTCGAGAAAGGAGGCGGTATATGTCTGGGCTGCGCCGCCGCGAATGCAGACGATGTGCAGCCCACCCTCTCATTCACGGCATCGCTGCGGCTGACCAAGGCGGGCACCGATGCCATCGCGGCGGGAGAAGCATCCCTGCTGTTCTACGCCGCCAGCACCGAAGACACAGACATTCATTTCGAGAAGCCAGCCGGATCGCTCAGCCTTACGCGCGGGACGGAGGCAGGCCCTATTGCGATCGATACCCACACGCTAGGCAGGCAACGCATTCTTGCCGACCCGGCGCTTCTCGAGATGGAGTGGAACGGATCCGGAGCCGTCGGGATTGTCCCCTCCGCGCTTGACGCCAAGACGCTCCCCTCAAACGACGAACCCATCAACGCAACCATACAAGAAGAGAGCACGGACAAAGAAGCAGGTGCGGGCGACACGCCGTCGCCGACAAACAGCGTCCCAGCTTCTTTCGAAGCACCGAATGAGCCCGCTACCGGTCCAAACGATCCCGAGCTCGCGGACAGTCTGGGGCTTGCTGATCCTCAGGAGATCGATGAAGGTAACTGCTGCGTGCTTGCCGCCCTCGACCACACAGAGGTCATCGATGCTGCAAACATCGAAGTTGCCGCCGCCAATCAGCCCGTCCGCAAGTCGGCCATCATCGCATTTCCCGAATCCATCGAAGTCGTCTTTTTGCCATCGGGCGAGGTCGTGGCCCCAACACTGCTCACCTTGTTGGGCGCCAAGAATACTCGAAACGAAATTAAAAAGGTCACGGTTGTCGACCCTGCAACCACCGCTAAACTGCGTCTATACGCCGTTGCCCCAGACGGAGGCAAGACCTTGGAATTCGATGGCGACACACTTCTAGCCTGGCGACGTCTGGACATTATGCAAGACGTCTCGTATCAGATCGAACTCGAAGGGTTTGATCGTGCCCGCGATGCCAATATCATCGCCGCGGCTATTGAATCCCCGCAGCGGCTTATGACACTGCGCTTTGACTACTACCCCTATGTCCCGACAACCACCTGAGGCTTAAATGCTGCGCATCATTCCTAATACCACTTATATAACGTATTAGATGAGTCGCGATGTGCCTCGCATTTCGTTCTGCTACGATTGCCACGTTGGCATCAATACAGGAGGGCTCATGCCGGGCTTGGGAACAATCATCAACGTTGCGCTTTTAGTTGCGGGCGGTCTTTTGGGATTAGCGGGCGGCCGCTTCATTACACCGCGCATCCAAGACACGCTCATGAAAGCATCGGGGCTGTGCGTCCTGTTTATCGGCCTGGGCGGCACCATGCAAAAGATGCTCATCATCGATGGAAAGGCGCTAGCGACCACCGGTACCACCATGCTCATCGTCTCATTTGCGCTCGGCTCGCTCATCGGCGAGGCCGTCAACTTGGAAGCCGCCATCGAGAACCTTGGCGAATGGCTCAAGCGCAAGACTGGCAGTGAGGGCGATAACGAGTTCACCAACGCTTTTGTCTCGACTTCACTCACCGTGTGCATTGGCGCCATGGCCATTGTGGGATCGATCCAGGACGGTCTGCTCGGCGACTGGTCAACGCTTGCCCTCAAGGGCGCACTGGACTGCATCATCGTCTGCACCATGACGGCCTCGCTTGGCCGCGGCTGCATCTTCTCGGCCCTGCCCGTCGCCGTGTTCCAGGGGACGATCACGTTGTTTGCCGGCGCGCTCTCCCCCATCATGACCACAGCTGCCCTCAACAGCCTTTCGCTCGTAGGTTCCATGCTCATCTTCTGTGTCGGCGTCAACCTCATCCGTCCTCAGACCTTCCGCACGGCCAATATGCTTCCCTCCGTCGTCATCGCCGTCATCTACGCCCTCCTGTTCTAAATCTATCAACGCAGCGGCATCTCGAACATCTGTTTGATGCTGTGCTATGATATGAGGTCACCGTAGCTGTGTTCGAGAGGAGGAGCGGTGGCCGACCAGGACATCAAGATGCTCATCGAGCGCATCATGGCCGAGGCCCGGACCCATCAGTCCGCCCGCTTCTCAAACGAAACCTACGCAGACGAGCCGATTCTCAAAACCGGCCGACAGATGCAGAATTTCCTCCCCGACCAGTACCGTAAAATGCGCGAGATATCGCGCTGGCAGGATGACCCCAAGGGCGGTGCGGGCCGCTGGCTTTCGGAAGCCGAGCTTTTTTACCGCCAGGGCCTGCTGATGGCCGACTTTGAGGACGACTGTCCCTACAACGGCACCTTTAAGTCGTACTTTCCCACCTACAACGCCATGAGCGACCGGCAGCTGCGCGGCTACTTTACCTGGCGTGCCCAAGTGCGCCGCGGAACCGTCGAGGAAACGTCTACGTCCTTTGCCTTTCTGTATCTCTATGAGCTGATCTGCGGCATTGGCGTAGATGATCCACTCGATGGTTTTAACAAGATCAGGGCTTTTTGGGATGTCTATCGCGCCTTCGAGCCCGGCATCGACCGGTTTGCGCGCGTGTGGCTGCAAGATTACGCCGTGTTCCACGGGCTCGACCCCAAGCTGCTTCGCGACTCTAAAACCGTCATGTTCGATAACGCCCTTATCGAACTGCGGCGCGCGGCACGAGACCTTGTACCGGCACCGTCCGGCCAGACCCCTAAGCGTCGCAAAACCTCCGAGCCCACGCTCCCCCTTCCGCCCGATGAGGTGCGCGAGGAGCGACTCATGGCCGCCATCAACGCCCTCTCCACGTACAACCTAAGTAGCTCGCGGCTCGACCGCAGCCACCACCGCGATCTGCGCCACGTGGCGTGCGCCGTGTATGTCCGCATGGCGCGCTACTATGACACGCACCGAAAGACCGGCATCGTGGCAAGTTTATTTGGGGAGGAGACGGCAATGCCCTACACCATGTTTGCCTCGGCCGTATTCTTTGCGCCCGAGCGCCACGAGGACTGCGAATACCGTCTGGACCCCATCCATATCTACCGTTGCCAAAACGGCTTTTGGGAATGCATGCGTATCCACGGTAGTAGGCAAAAGAGCAGCAAGCTCGGTGAAATGATGCGCGCCTGCGACCAACGCCTGCGCCTGGCGCTGGACCCTGCCCATCCCCTTAAGGAAGAAAAGGTCCCCAAATATCTGGCCAAGATTATCGATGACGAGATTGTGGCATGGCTTTCGTGGGACGCCGCACACCAGCCCGTCAAGATCGATATCGATCTGAGTCAGCTGGGGCATATTCGGAGCGCCGCCGCACAAACGCGCGAGGCGCTTTTGATTGACGAGGAACGCGAGGACGGCTCGTCCGCAGAAGCCGAGGCAGCGGACTCAGGGCAACCGGAAGCCGAGCCCGTAGCCGACGCGATGGTCGAGGCGGTCGCGGCGGCTGCAGGGCAGGACGAGTCCGACGAGCCGACCATATCCACCGAACAGTTTGGTGTCGTGGCACCGCTTCTCGCGCCGACGCCCACGTTCGCAGCTGCTACGCCCGCTGACGCCACAAACGAACTCGCGCCCGCCGCAAACGCCTATCTCCGCGCTCTGCTCGAGCACAACGCAGTACAGGCGGAATCGGCGGTAGTGCAATCGGAGCAGAGCGAGGACATGCTCGTCGATACCATCAACGAGGCGCTCTTTGACCTGGTGGGCGACACCGTAATTGAATTTAGCGCAGCAGGGCCGCAGATTATCGAGGACTACGAAGCAGACGTGAGAGGATACCTAGACCATGAGTGATACCGCATCCGCAGCACCTCGCGTGCCCAAGCGCGTCGCTGCCGTCATTCTCAACTCGCTCAAGGGCGGCGTGGTCCCGCGCATCGGCCTTCCTTACATCACCGTAGGGCGCGAGGTCGAGATCCGCGCCCTGCTCACCGATCTGAGTCTCATCGCCGACGGTGGCGCGAGCTTCCGCTTTCTGGTCGGTCGTTACGGCGCCGGCAAGAGCTTTTTGCTCCAGACTATCCGCACGCACGCCATGGGCGAGGGGTTCGTCGTCGCTGATGCCGACCTGTCGCCCGAGCGCCGCCTGCAGGGCGGTCAGGGACAGGGCCTTGCCACCTACCGCGAGCTCATCCGCAATATATCGACCAAGACGCGCCCCGAGGGCGGTGCGCTCAACCTTATTCTGGATCGCTGGGTCGCCTCGTGTGCCGACGTCGACGAGTCGGTCGTCAATGCCCAACTGGCCCCGCTCGAGGAGATGGTCCACGGCTTCGACTTCACCCGCATGCTCCGCCGCTATCGCATGGCCGCATCCGGGGGCGACGAAGAGACCATGAGCCGCGTGACCAAATGGATTCGCGGCGAATACCGCACCAAGAGCGAGGCACGCGCCGAGCTGGGCTCCTCGACCATCATCAGCGATGACGACTGGTACGACTACGTTAAGCTCATTGCGCGCTTTTTGGTTTGCAGTGGCTACAAGGGCATGCTGGTGCTCATCGACGAGCTCGTGAATCTGTATAAGATTCCCAACGCCATCACGCGCCAATACAACTACGAGAAGATCCTGACTATGTACAACGACACGCTCCAGGGCAAGGCGCAGTACCTGGGCATGATCATGGGCGGCACGCCAACCTCCATCGAAGACCGCCGCCGCGGCGTGTTCTCCTACGAGGCCCTGCGCAGCCGACTCGCTCAGGGCCGCTTTGCGCGCGAAGACCTTAAGGACATGCTCGCGCCCATCATCCGCCTGCAGCCACTCACCTACGAGGAGCTACTGGTGCTCATCGAAAAACTCATGCAGATCCATGCCGGCTACTTTGGCTGGACGCCCACGCTTGCCGAAAACGACTTGGTGGACTTTCTCAAGATTGAGTTCGGCCGCGTGGGAACCGATACGCACTTGACGCCGCGTGAGGTTATCCGTGACTTTATCGAGCTGCTCGATATCCTGTGTCAGAACCCCGATGCAAATGTGGCCGAGCTGCTGCAAAGCGTCGGCGGCGACGCGCTGGCGCCGGCAGCCGCAACAGGCGACACCGGCACCGCAGGCGGCAACCGCAACTTCGCCGAGTTCACCATCTAACCTACCAAAAAGGGACAGGTTTATTTTGGCAGGTTTTATCTGGGCAAACGTTGAAGCAGTAATGCAGCAAGCCGTTGCCAGCCGCGTTGAGAGATTCGTTGTTGAAAGGAGGCCCCGTGAACGCCTTTGACCGCTACGCCCCGTTTATCCAAGACTTCATCTACTCCCACGATTGGGAGAGCCTACGCTCTATCCAGGTTGCAGCAGCTGATGCCATCTTTAACACGCAAGATAATGTGCTCCTGACGGCATCCACGGCTTCCGGCAAAACCGAGGCAGCCTTCTTTCCCATCCTGACCGAGTTTTGGGAGAACCCGCCCGCAAGCGTGGGCGCCCTCTACATTGGCCCCCTCAAGGCGCTCATCAACGACCAATTCGTCCGCCTCAACGACCTGTGCGAAGAAGCCGATATCCCCGTCTGGCACTGGCATGGCGATGTCTCGCAATCACACAAGGCCAAACTCATCAAAAAACCGAGCGGCATCCTACAGATTACGCCCGAGTCGCTCGAGGCGCTCCTGATCCATAAGCACATGGCGATCCCGCGCATGTTTTGCGACCTGCGCTATGTGGTTATCGACGAAGTCCATTCGCTCATGCGCGGCGACCGCGGCGGGCAGACGCTCTGTCTTATCGAGCGCCTCTCGCGCATGGCAGGCGTGCAGCCCCGCCGCATTGGCCTTTCGGCCACCATCGGCGACCCCGAGCGCACGGGCGCCTTTCTCTCGCAGGGAACGGGGCGCGACTGCGTTATCCCCCGCTTTGAGGAACCGCACCGCGTGTGGCGCATCTCCATGGAGCACTTCTACAACTCGGGCCCCCAGGCTCAGCAACGAGGATTCGTAGGCACAGGTCCACAAGAAGCCGAGGTGCTTGCTTGCGAGCGTATTGAGACGGCGGCGCCCGCGGCGCTGCCCGCATCCGGACAAGACATGTGCCACAGCGGACAGCTTACACAGGAAGAACACCGTCAACGTCGTGAGCAGGCGCGGGGCAAGGCCGCTCCCAAAGACCGTCGCACTTCCTCGGCCCCCGAGGGCGAAGTCGACATCCCACGAGCGACCGAGCAGGCGCTTCTCAACCCCACCGACACGGCGCCCGACAACGCCGACCCCGGCATGGGCTATATCTTTGAGCATACGCGCGGCCGCAAATGCCTGGTCTTTGCCAACTCGCGCGAGGAGGCAGAGGCCGTGTGCTCCATGCTGCGCAGCTACTGCGAGAGCCGGCACGAGCCCGACCGTTTTCTCATCCATCACGGCAATCTTTCGGCATCGCTACGCGAGACGGCCGAGGAGCTCATGCGCGACGAGGAGCAGACGCAGACAACCGTCACCACCTCTACGTTGGAGCTCGGTATCGATATCGGCCGCCTGGAGCGCGCCTTCCAGATTGACGCGCCGTTTACCGTTAGCTCCTTTTTGCAGCGCATGGGGCGCACGGGCCGTCGCGATCTTCCGCCCGAGATGTGGTTTGTCATGCGCGAGGAAGAGCCCGAGCCGCGCACGATGATGCCCGAAACCATTCCCTGGAAGCTCCTGCAGGGTATCGCGCTCGTACAACTCTATCGCGAGGAAAAGTGGGTCGAGCCACCCAAGCTCGATCGTCTCCCCTACAGCCTGCTCTATCACCAGACTATGTCGACCCTCACCAGCACCGGCGAGCTCACGCCGGCCGAACTTGCCCAGCGCGTGCTCACGCTCAGCTATTTCCACCGTGTCTCGGCAGACGATTACCGCGTGCTGCTACGTCACCTCATTAAGATCGACCATATCCAGGTCACCGAAGGTGGCGGGCTCATCGTGGGTCTCGCGGGCGAGCGCATCATCAACAACTTTAAGTTCTACGCCGTGTTCCAGGAAAACGAGGAGTTTACCGTCCGGAGCGAATCGGCCGAGCTGGGCACGATCGTTAATCCGCCCCCGCCCGGTGAGCGCATCGCCATCGCCGGACACTGTTGGATTGTCGAGGAAGTGGACTGGAAGCGCCACACTGTCTTTGCCACGCAGGTCAAGGGCCGGGTGCCGGCCTACTTTGGCGACTGCCCCGGCGACATTAACACGCATGTGCTCGAGCGCATGCGCAAGGCGCTCAACGAGCACGCGACATATCCGTACCTTATGGGTAACGCACGGGCCCGCTTGGCGCAGGCTCGTCATACCGCCGAGATTTCGGGGGCGGGAACCAAGCCGCTCATTAACCTGGGCGGCGATACCTGGGTGCTCTTCCCCTGGCTGGGCAGCTACGCCTTTTTGGCGCTCGAGCGCATGCTCAAGATTAAATGTGCCGCGGAGCTGGGCCTTCGCGGGCTCGATCCGTCACGCCCGTACTTTATGCAGTTTAAGATGAAGGCCGACGAGGAGACGTTCTTTGAGGTGCTCGCCGCCGAGGCCGAAAAGGACTTCGATCCCATCGAGCTCGTCTATCCTGGCGAGGTGCCTTACTTTGACCGCTACGACGAGTTTGTTCCCGAAGAGCTCGTGCGCAAGGGCTTTGCCGAAGGCGTGCTCGACATCGAGGGTATGAAGCAGCGCGTTCTCGGCTGGCGCGACCACGCCTAAGACCAGTCTTTTTTGGGACGGGGAGACTTACTTGTCGTGAAGGACGGTGCCGAGGAAGTCGGTGTCGAAGGGCACGGCTTCGGCAAAGGCGTAGTCGCCGTCGCTGGCGATGAGCAGGTAGTTCTCCTCGCCGCCGAACTCCGTATCGCCACAAGGCGCCACCCAAGCGCGGTTGAACACCTCAAGTGCCGTGGCAACGCAATCGCGCAGGAACGTCACATCGCTCCCCTCGTTTGCGCTCACGATATTGGCAACGTAGATGCCGCCGGCATTCAGGCTGCCCCGCACCAGGCGCAGCGCCTCAACGGTCGCCAGCTCGCGCACAGGCTCGGCACCGCCAAAGCAGTCGCTCACAACGACGTCGTAGCGACGATGGCCCACGCTCGTCACACCCAGATACGAGCGAGCCTCGGCGGTAATCACCCGCAGGCGATCGCCCACCGTGTGCTCCAGTTCATCCAGATAGAACCAACGGCGCGCCAAGCGCGTTATCTCTCCGTCATACTCGATGACGTCCATACGCAAGCCCTCATGCGACAACAGTGCAAACTTGGGATAGGAAAACCCACCGCCGCCGAGCATAAGCATGCGGTCGATGCCGTGACCATAAGCGTCGCGCATTGCATCCTCGGCCTCAAACACATCGTCAAATGCACGATAGTACGCAAAGGCCGGCTCCGCCCAACGATCGCCAACATAGCTCGCGCTTTGGTAGACGCCGCCCTGCACGAGCACACGGACCTCGTCACCGCCCTCATTGTGCATGCGCTTCACCCGCGCCAGCCCGTTGCGGGTCCTCGCGACCTGCAAACAGGCAGCGCGAACAGCGACGGCGGCCGCACCAAGCGCCGCGGCTCCCAGGGCAACGCCGGCAACGACGCCGGCAGAAACACTTGGCTTGTTCATCTAGAGCTCCTTCTGCAGATAGAGTCCATGGTCATAAAACCCAAGATGGCGATAGTACTCGCGCGTACCAATCGCGCTGATCACGTTGATGTGCGTATAACCGGCATCCCGAGCTATCTGGCACGCACGCTCCACGAGCAAACGTCCCAATCCATGGTGCTGCGCCGCCTGACCCTGGTCGCCCACGCGCGCCGCCATACCGTACACGTGCACCTCGCGAATCATCGCCTCGTCCGGCGTCGTCGGCAGCTCGTCCACATGCGCGGCAACAAAAGCGCGATCGGGCAGCGACAACCGCAAAAAGCCCGCGATCTTGCCCCGCGGCGTCACCCATTGCAAAAAGTGCTCGTAAGTCACCGGCGTCTCGTACGCCACTTCCTCATCAAGGGTCAACTCGTCCAGGTCGGCACCCGCCGTGCTGATCTCGCGATAGCGAATCTCACGCACCGTCGCACCGTCACCCCGAGCAGCCAGGCGGTTCTCGACGAGCTGACGTAGGTTGGGCTTCTTGTTGCCCACCATGATGTCGTCGGAGCTAAAGTCGCGAATCATACGGCTGATGCGGCAGAACGCCGGCGTCACCACGATGTCGTCGGCCAGCACATCGAGCAGCTCTTCCTCGGTATAGGGGCGCCACTCGCCACGCTCATAGCAGCCCACCAGACGCGAGCCCTCGATGAGCGCACACGGGTAAACCTTGACCTCGTCGGGCATAAAGGCCCCTTCGGTCATAAAGCGCTCGTAGTCGCGCTTGTCCCCCTCGGGCGTGGCGCCCAGCAAGTTGAGCATAAAATGCGCGTGGATCTTAAAGCCAAACAGGCGCGCAAGCGAAAACGCCCGCTCGATCTGCGCCACCGAAATGCGACGCTCGTTGATATCGAGCAAATGCTGGTCGAGGCTCTGGATACCCATCTGAATCTTGGTGCAGCCCAGACGGCGGATAAGCGTGAGGGCCTGCGGCGTTACGGCATCGGGGCGCGTCTCGATAACGAGTCCCACCACGCGATGCTTCGCCGTCTCGTTGATGCGCTGCTGACGCTCGAGCTCCTCCATCGTTGCCGTCTGCCACTCGGTGACCTCGCCCCACGGCGTACCGGGGCCGTACAGACGACGCACCGCGCGGTTATAGCCGCCCACGGCAACATCCACACGCTCCTGCTCGTCGGCAACGCCGGCAGCGAGCTTGGCCTCGTCTGTCGCAATGCCGGCAGCCCGATAGCGCTCGCGGCGCTCTGTTACCACCGGCGGCAGGGCATCGGCGGGAGCGTCATCGAGCAGGCGCCCCGCCTCGGCACGGCTGATGCCCGGACGCGCCAACATGGGGTTTGCCGCCACGCCCGCCACCGCATCATCATTGAGCGCACGGAAGAGCTCCGACATAAACCATGCCTGATACCCTTGCGAATAGTCGCTCCAGGTACTGCCGAGCACGATGAGCTCGATCTTGTCGGTCGCATGCCCCATCTGCGAAAGCGCCGTCAAACGGGCGCTCACCTGCAGATACGGATCGAAGCAGTTTTGCTCCGCACGGGCGCACGCCGGCTCGGCGTGCAGGTAGCTTTTGGGCATGCGCAGATCGTTGGGGCAAAACAGGCAATCGCCCGAGCATGGCCAGGGCTTGGTGATGACGGTAATGGTCGCCACGCCCGAGGCCGTTCGGCGCGGCTTCATACGCAGCACCTGCAGCAGTTGGCGTTCCAGATCGGCATCGACATTCCATCCAGCCCAACGAGCCGGCTCCTCGCGCTTCACCCGCTGGTAAAACGGCAGCAGGCGGCGCTTGGCCAAATCGCGTTTGTCGGCGCCCTCACGGCGCGCCTCGGCATGTATCAGCTTGACGAGTGCCTTGTCGTCCACGGTCTCGCCGCGACGCAGAGCCTCGAGTATGTTCAAAATAATCTGTTCCATGCCCCCATTGTAAAGGCAAAGGCGCCGGAGCCAGTCACGGCCCCGGCGCCTCCATCAAAGAGCATGCCTATATGCACCGATCTCCGAAAACCGCATGTCACACCGATTCGAACGACATGTCGCCCGAACCGACCTTAAAACGATACGTTGCAGACTTGTCACCGTTGTCGAATTCAGCATTCAATATGGTCTCGCCATCGTAGCCAAGCGGAAGGAAATCGCTCTCAAAGTCACCGCTGCCCACGGTGAGGCTCGCCTTAAAGCCCGTAGAGTTCGGAACCGATATCTCCACATCGCCCGAGCCCACGCTTACGTCCATCGACTTCGCGGGGGCCTGGTAGAGCTCGAACGCCACATCGCCCGAACCGACCTCGGCATCCAAGGTGTCGGTTACGGTGCCCGCAAACTCGATGTCTCCCGAGTCCAAAGTCAAGTTGAGGTCATGACACGCAATGTCCGTGACCGTCAGATCGCCCGATCCTACATTCGCTGTAATGCCCACCATGTTATCGGCAACTTCGCGCGGCAGTTCGACGGTAACCGTGCGGTCAATGGCGCGCTCGTCATCGCAATCGAACTGGCGAATCTTGAGCGCAGAACCCTTAACCTCGGCCAGATTCTGAGTGGCAGCATCGTAGGTAGCTACCCCCTTTGCAACACGACCGCTCTCGATGACACGCACCTGCCCGCCGGAAACGCACTTGATCTCAACCTCACCCGATGTCACATCCAGGTCAAGGGACTGGAATGAGTCGGCATCAAACGTTTCGCTCGAAAGCTGCCGAGACTGAGCGGAATAGTTACCGCCATCCAAAGAATCGTCCCCGTCAACCACATCGTCCATACCGGACAAACCGGATGCAATATCGCCGAGATCCCACGGGCCATCAAAATGAAACAATATCCGCGAAGTGCCAAAGATAAGCCCGATGATGAGCACGAACGCTCCGATACCGACGCCCAGGCGGACCTTGGACTCATGCGAGAGCTTCATCATTCATCACCTTCTTTGGCGCTCGGCTCAGCGGCGGTCGAGGAAGCCACGTCAGTATCAACCGCAGCGGAAACATCCTGAGCCTTAGCCGCCTCCGGCGCCGGACCAACCTGAATATCCCCGCGTGCCCAATCGCCATCGAGCGCACGCGCCACCCAGTGATAGATGGGGATTGTAAAGAAGATCAGCGCGGCAAAGGAGCCACCAAACAGGAACATCAGCAAAAAGAACAGCAGCCAGCACACGGCCCAATACGGAAACGACTGGAACGGACCTTTCACCGGAGTCGAGCCAGCTGCGCCGCCACTCGTCACCTGCGCCGTAGCGGCATTGGCGGCCTGCGCGCTCCAGCTTGCCGCTTGCGCCGCCTTGGCGGCGGCATCACTCGCCTGTGTTGCCGCCTCGGTAGCACGTGCCGCTGCCTCATGGGTACGGGCGCGCTCCGCTGCCTCGGCCTCGCGCTGACGGGCGCGGTCCTCGTTCTCAAACTCGATATCGTCCTCGATCTCATCGCTCGGATTAAGGAGCTCATCCAAACTCACGCCATAGAGTTTTGCGAGCGAGATCAGGTTCTCGGTATCGGGCGAGCTCTCCGCACGCTCCCATTTACTGACCGCCTGGCGCGACAGCCCCAGCTTTCGCGCCAGCCCTTCTTGGCTAAAACCCTTGCTGCGACGAAGGTCGGCGAGCCGCTGCGCAGTTTCTACATTCATGGTTCCTCCTATGCGATGCCAGCCGTGCCGCCGGACCGTTTTTGTTCTTAAGGCGCCTTGCACAGTTAAAAATCTATCCGCCACCGCCAAAAGCATGCCACCTATTCTAGTGAGATTTTTGACAACCGGCGGTTGCGGGCATATATGAGCTGCGGAAATGTGTCCAAACAAAGCAATGACCCGCAGCTCGGTTGTCCCCGTTGCGGCGTTAACGGTAGTATGGTCGTACTGTTTATTCCGCACCGCCAACGGAGGGAGTTCCGCGCCGTGAACCGCGATTTCGCCTCATCGCTCATTCAGCTCAACAATACGTTCTATCGCGAGCACTCCGCCTCCTTCTCCGATACGCGCCAGGCACCGTGGCCCGGCTGGGTACGCACCATGGACATAGCGCTCGAGCAGCTCGACGTCGCCACGATCGAGCATCCCGTCCGCGTCTTCGATCTTGCCTGCGGCAACATGCGATTCGAGAACTTTGCCGCCGGCGGCGCACTTTCCGCCAAGGGCGTCGACGGCGCAAACCCCTCGGCAGACGCCAGTTGCCCGTTTGAGTTCTATGGTGTTGACTCGTGTCAGGATTTGGCTATCGATGCGCACGGTCACGCCCTGCGCATTCCCAACCTGCACTTCCAGGAACTCGACGTACTCGATGCCCTCATGAAGCTCAACCCCGCCGAGACACCCGACGTGCTTTTCGACGCCCCGCTCGCCGACATCTCGGTCTGCTTTGGCTTTATGCACCACGTGCCGTCGTGCGAGTACCGCGTACGCGTGCTCGACGCCCTGGTGCGCCAGACGCGCCCAGGCGGCATCATCGCCATCAGCTTTTGGGAGTTTATGAACGACGAGCGCATGGCGCGCAAGGCCGTTCGCGCCGAAGCCCGCGCCGAGCTCACCCCGCCGTTTGAAAGTTACGATTCCGCGCAGTTTGAAGCCGGCGACCACCTCATTGGCTGGCAAAACGACCGCCACGCCTACCGCTATTGCCATCACTTTGACGATCAGCAGATCACCGACCTGGTGCGCGGCGTGCGCACATTCTACAAGAGCGGCGAGGTCCCCGTGCGCGAGCTTGAGCGCTTCCATGCCGACGGTCGCAGCGGCGAGCTCAACCGTTACGTGATTCTCAAGCGCCTGTAGGCATCGGCGACTTGCCGCCGAGCCGCACCGCAACTTTCGGGCAAGCTATGCCCCACCCTTTTCAACCCATTGATGGAACGTGCTGCCATGCGTTCCATACTCATGATCAAGGAGCCTCATGGGAGCCGTCCACGTTCGCACGCCTAAGAACTTTGTGCTCGAGGAGCGCCTGGAGCGCTACGCCGATGCGATTGAGACGAACCCCGAGGCCTATGCCGGAGATTGGCGCGAGGCTTGCGCGCCAGTTGGCAGCAAGCCCTTCGAACACCTTCACCTGGATCTTGGCTGTGGCAAGGGAACGTACCTTGTAGAGCGCGCGGCCCACGAGCCAAACACCCTCTTTATCGGTATGGACCAGGAGCCCATCTGCATCGCCTATGCCGCACAGAAAATCTGCGAGCAGGAGCTGTCCAACGCACTCGTCCTGCCCCGAGGCGCCGCATCGCTGCCGCAGCTGTTTGCCGCAGGCGAGCTCGATGCCATTACCATTAACTTTCCCACGCCGCAGCCCAAGGCCAAGTACGCCAAAAAACGACTCGTCCATGTCGACCATCTGATGCTCTACCGCCCGCTCTTTTCAGCCGGCGCCACCGTCACACTGCGAACCGACAGTAAGCCATTGCGCGACTACGCCCTGGGGCAGTTTGCCGCGGCCGGCTACGACACGCTTTGGGTAAGCGACGACGTCCGCCGCGACCATCCCGAGCATCCCGAGACCGAGTACGAATGCCGCACGCGCGAGATGGGTGCCGTCGTCTATGGCATTTGCGCCACACCCGGCGCGCAGCCCAGCAATGAACAGCTCGCGGCGGGCCGCGCGCAGGAGCAAAGCCTTGCCTGCTACCTGCCCGAAAACCTCGATGAGCTCACCTATGTACCTCTGGGCATGGAAGAGGCCGTCGAGAACTTTAGAAACCGCGCCCGCAAAGGCAAGAAGCGCCTGCCGCAAGAGTCCTAGGGGCTTCTGATGGTCGCGGCGTCGGCAAACAAGCGCAAATTGGCGCCAGCGAACGGCCCTCAAACCTAAGTGAGTAGACTTTTTTGCAATAGCCAGGCACAGCCCGCATAGCGAAACATAAAACCGCAGGTAGAACCCTTGCGCAAAAGTCATGTGCTCGCAATATCGCAAAAAGTCTACTCACTTGGCTAGCGACTACACTAAACGGCTGGGCAGAACGCCCATTTCCTGCATTTTCTTGCCTGCGAACGCATCGATGCGACGCTACGCCATAATAGTTGGCGGACAATCGCGAGAGAAAGCAAACACATGGCACAGACCACGACAGATATCGCCGCCAGCACCGTCCCCGGTGCCGGAGCCGCCAGTTCATTCTCGGGCGGCACGGGAACCGAAGCCGAATTCGGCTCACTCGGTGCGCTCTCCCCCACCTGGTGGGAGCCCGAGGACGGCAGCGAGCCCGAACCGTGGCTCACGCCCGACCAGGCCTTCGAGCGCTTCTTTGAATGGACGAGCGATCGCGGTATTGAGCTGTGGGACCACCAGGAAGAGGCCCTCATGGATCTAGCCGCCGGCGATCACGTCATTCTGGGCACGCCGACCGGATCGGGCAAGTCGCTTGTCGCGCTGGGCATGCTCTTTATGGGCATGGCACAGGGCAAACGCTGCTATTACACGGCCCCCATCAAGGCTCTGGTCAGCGAGAAGTTTTTCGACCTTGTGCAGGTGCTCGGCCGCGATAACGTCGGTATGATCACCGGCGACACGCATATCAACACCAAGGCGCCCGTCATCTGCTGTACGGCAGAAATCCTCGCCAACGACGCACTACGCGAGGGCGAAGATGCCGATGTTGGCTGCGTCGCCATGGACGAGTTCCACTACTTTGCCGACCCCGATCGCGGTTGGGCCTGGCAGGTGCCGCTGCTCACCCTGCCTCACACGCAATTCATGCTCATGAGCGCCACGCTCGGCGATGTCACTGCCATCGCCGCCTCACTCGAGGAGCACACCGGCGCTGCTTGCGACTTGGTCGTCGACGCCCCGCGTCCTGTTCCGCTGAGTTACGACTATGTGACGACCTCCCTCGAGGGCACGGTCGAGCTCGCCATGCGCCGCGACGAGGCCCCACTCTATATCGTGCACTTTAGCCAGGATGCCGCACTTGCGACGGCACAGTCGCTCGCCAATTTTGGCATTGCCAACAAGGAGCAGCGCGAGGCCATCAAGGAGGCGGCCAAGGGCACGAGCTTCTCGACGGCCTTCGGCAAAATCCTCAAGCGCTTGCTCGGATGCGGCGTCGGCGTGCACCATGCTGGCATGTTGCCGCGCTACCGCCTGCTGGTCGAGCGCTTGGCGCAGCAGGGCCTGCTACCCGTCATCTGCGGCACCGATACGCTCGGCGTCGGTATCAACGTGCCCATCCACACCGTGGTGCTCACCGCGCTCACCAAGTTCGATGGCTATAAGATGCGTCGTCTGCGCGCCCGCGAGTTCCATCAGATTGCCGGTCGTGCCGGCCGCTCGGGCTTCGATACCGAGGGCATGGTCATCGCCGAGGCACCCGAGCACGAGATCGAGAATGCCAAGCTTATGGCCAAGGCGGGCGACGACCCCAAAAAGCTCCGCAAGATTAAAAAAAAGAAGGCCCCCGAGGGCTTTGTCACCTGGAACAAGCAGACGTTCGAGCGCCTGATCGAGACGCAGCCCGAGACACTCAAGCCGCGCCTGCGCATCACGCACTCCATGGTGATTAGCGTGGTCGAGCAGGGTGGCGATGCCCGAGCCCGCGTACACGACCTCATCGAGACGAGCCTGCAGACCCCCGAGGAAAAGGCTAAGCTCGAGGTTCGTGCCGACGAGATCTTCGCCACGCTCATCGATTCCGGCGTCGTCGTGCGCACCGAGGTGCCGCCCGCACCCGACGCTCCGGCTGACGCCGCGCCGGACATCGACTACGCACTGACGGTCGACCTGCCCGAGGACTTTGCGCTCGACCAGCCGCTCTCGCCGTTTTTGCTTGCCGCGTTGGAGCTGCTCGATCCCGAGAGCGAGACCTATACCATGGACCTGATCTCGATGGTCGAGGCAACGCTCGAGGATCCCAAGCAGGTGCTGCGCGCTCAGGAGCGCGCAGCGCGCGACCGCGCGATGGCCGAAATGAAGGCTGACGGCGTCGAATATGAGGAACGCCTGGAGCGCATCCAGGATGTCACCTACGAAAAACCGCTCGAGGACTTGCTCGACGCCGCCTTCGACAAGTACTGCCAGGAAGTGCCCTGGGCAAACGACTACCAGCTCTCTCCCAAAAGCGTCCTGCGCGATATGCTGGAAAGCGCGAGCGATTTTAAGGGTTACATTCAAAAGCTCGGCATCGCCCGTTCCGAGGGCATTTTGCTGCGTTACCTGGCAGAGGCCTACCGTTCGCTCGACCGCACCGTGCCCATCGAGAAGCGCGACGAGCGTCTGCGCGACATTATCTCGTGGCTCGGCTTTGTGGTGCGCTCGGTGGACTCGAGCCTGGTGGACGAGTGGGAGAACGCCGGCAACCCGGCAGCCCTCGATGCTGCGCCGCCGCAGGGCATCGACGAGGTCGTGGCGGACCGCCGCGGCTGCACGCTGTTGGTGCGCAACGCGCTCTTCCGCCGCGTGACCCTTGCCGCCCGCGAGCACGTTCGCGACCTGGGCGAGCTCGACGACGACTGGGGCATGAGCGAGATCCGCTGGCAAAAAGCACTCGACGCTTACCACGAGCAGCACGAGGAAATCCTCACCGACGGAGATGCCCGCAGCGCCGCGATGTTTTCCATCGACGAGTCCGACGAGAAGACCGCGCACGTATGGCACGTGCACCAGATCTTTGCTGACGAGGATGGCGACCACGATTTTGGCATCATGGGCGATGTCGATCTGGACGCCACGCAAGACGGCGGCGAGGTAATCTTCAAGAACTACCGTGTCGGCTTTATCGAGGACCTGCTCGAGGACTAGCCGGGCGCAATGGGACGAAACAAAGCGGGGTCGCTGGCAACATCGCCAGCGGCCCCGCTTTTTGCGCGATACGCTATCCCCTACTCGGCATCCTCGACCTCATACGAATCCGCCTCGGCTGGCTCATCGTTCGTCTCTGTCGCGGCCCCGCGCGCCTCGTCAAACGCTGCTTTCATGGTCTTGTTGCCCCACGTGAGCTTGCGAATGGTAAGATCGTCGGCTTTCTTGTTGGCAAGGCGCAGATTGTTCTCGGAGGACAGCAACGCCTCCTTGGTTTTCTGCAGATGGCTAATCGTCTTGTCGATCTCATCGATTGCCGTTTGGAACTTGCGGCTCGCGATCTCGTAGTTGCGGCCGAAATCGTTCTTGAACTTCTCCATCTTGGCTTCGAAGTTCGTGACATCGATATTCTGCTGCTTGTACTCCGCCAGCTCCTGCTTATAGCGAAGCGAACCCATGGCGGCATTGCGTAGCAGCGTAATGATGGGAATGAAGAACTGCGGGCGGATCACATACATCTTCTCGTAGCGATAGCTCACGTCCACGATTCCCGCGTTGTAAAGCTCGCTCTCGGGCTCGAGCAGCGTGCAGAGCACCGCGTACTCACAGCCTTTCTGGCGACGATCGTGATCGAGTTTCTTAAAGAAGTCCTCGTTTTTATGCTTGGTCGCGGTCTCGTCGTTCTCGTTTTTCATCTCGAACATAATCGAAATGACCTCGTTGCCGCTCGCGTCGCGCTCACGGAAAATGAAGTCTCCCTTGGTGCCCTCGGATGCATCGTTATCTTTCTCGAAGTACGCATTGGGAAACGCCGTCATGCGCAGACGGTTAAACTCGGTCTCGCAGTGCTGCTCGAGCGACTCGCCCACCATCTTGGTGGACAGGCGAACCTTCATGTCCTTAAGGCGCTCAATCTCTTCATCCTTGTAGCGAATCAGGTCATCGCTCGCGCGCTTGGCCTGCGCAAGCTCGAGCTCGTGTGCCGCCTTGGCTTGCTCCTCGCGAGAATCGCGCACCGCCAGCTCGCTCGTCAGTTTGGCACGTGCCTCATCGCGCTCTCGCTCCGCCGCGGCGACCGCCTCTGACAGGTTCATTTTTGCCATCAGTTCCTGCTCGCGCAGCTGGGCACGCAGGCCCTCGGCCTCTTGCTCGGACTGAGCCTTTGCGGCGGAAAACTTCTCTTGCACCTTCGCGCGATAGTCAGTAAGCGCGCGCTCGGCCTCGCTGCGAGCGGCATCGAGCTCACGCTGCGACTCTGCCGCGGCAGCGGCAAGCGCCATCTCCTGGGCCTTGTCCGCCGCGGCGATCCTGGCCTGCAGCTCGGCAATCTGAGCGTCGCGCGCGGACAGGTCGTTTTGAGCAGCATTGCGTGCCGCCGCCTCGGCAAGCCTGGCTTCATCATCTTTGCGCTCCAACTGCGCACGTAAATTGTCGATCTCGCGCTGAAGCTCGGCATTCTCCTTTTGAGCATCGGAACGAGCCTCAACCGCCGCGCGCTGACTTGCACTCTCGCGCTCTGCGGCAGCGCCTTCGAGCTTGGCGCGCAGCTCGGCAAGCTCAGCGTCGCGCTTGGCAACCTCTTGTGCCAGCTGCTGAGCTGCAGCGTTCTTCTGCTCGACAAGCTGAGCGTCGCGCTGAGACTCTGCCTTTTGCAAAGCAGCCGTCGAGCGCGAGCGCTCAAGCTCCAGTGCCTGCTCGCCCTCGCGCTGGACCGCCTTCACGCGCTCATCCAGGTCGCGCGAGAACTCGGCATCGCGCACCTGCTTGACGATATCCGCATAGCCGGACGCATCGACCTTAAAAACTTCGCCACAATGCGGGCACTTGATCTCGTTCATAGCAGCTCCTCGATGGACGCAAATTTCAACCGCCTACACTCTACCGCGCCGCACGGACAAAAAAGGCGCCGCTGCCATAATGGCAACGGCGCCAGAACCACCACAAAGGCGACTGTCCCCTTTGTGGTGACTTGGGTCCTTACAGGTCGCGGTAGTCGATCAGGCGAAGATCGGATTGAGACTCGAGCCAAGCGCGAAGCTCGGGGTCGATCAGTGCATCGACTTCCTTGGTACGATCGGTCGTGAGCGAGCTGTTCTCCAGGATAAAACGATCGAGATAACCCGGATGGCACACAAAGACGACCGTCTCGCCGTCCACCATCCCGCGAACCGTCTGCATGATTGCCTCTTTGGGCTCGTAGCCCGGCTCCATCGAGCGCATCACCATGCGCAGATCAGTATCTCCGCAATGCACCACAGCCGCGGGGTCGAAGCTCGCCTTTTGCTCCTTAAGGCCCAGCTCCTGAGCAACCGCCGAGATCGCTCGGTTAAGGTTTTTGCTCATGACGGCATGGGCCTCAAAGTAATCGGGCTCGCGGCCCACGATCTCGACAAAGCGGTCATGCTGCGCGCGGATCTCGATGCAGGCCTCGTCGAAGTCTATCAACTCCTCGCCGCGCTTAAAATGATCGCGGAAGGTACGGCTGCTATGGAACTCATCATTCTCGTTGAGCATGCTCGGAATGAGCGCCGGGTCGGCACACGGCTTGCCCAGGCACACGTTGGTATGCTGACCCACCGCAATGCCGGCATCCGCCACGAGCGACCAGCCACGCTCGGCCTCGGGCATATTGGGCATAAGTCCCGCCGAGCGCACCAGGCCCTCATTGATACTGCGGGCAATCCCCAGGTTAACGGCATACGAATAACCGATATCATCGGCACGAATGAGCAATTGCTTCATATTGACCCCCATCTACGGAAAGGGACACTTGAAGCGCAGCCAAGTGCCCCAGATAATTGTCCTACCGAACGGATGCTTTAGGCTTTGGCGGCAGCAGCGTCTTCGTCGAGCTGCTCCTTGGTAAAGCCAAAGAAGTAGGCGATGGCAGCGGCGGCAACAAATGCAGTGCCCGATGCAACGCAGCCCCATACGAGATTAGCAGTTCCGCCTGCAACATAACCTGTAATACCAAGGATATTAGTTGCGCCCAAAACATACGTGGTCACATTAGTGAGAGCCGCGATCAGGCCGCCGATAGCGCCGCCCGCGACCATGGCACCCAGGCAGCGAGTATACTTAAAGCCGCAGCCATACAGCGCGGGCTCCGTCACGCCACCGACAATGCCGGAGAGCGAGAAACCAAGCATAGCGCCCTTTTCGTCGACCTCCTTAAGGCGCAGGAAGGCACCGAAGGCCATGCCCCACGTGGCGAACTGAGCGATAGCACCCGCGACCATAACGCAGGAGTCAGACCCTGAGGTGAGCACCTGCACAATGCCGAGGGCAATCAGAACCTGGTGCATACCGGTCATAACCAGGAACTCCCAAAGCGCGGCAATGGCGACGAGGGAGAGGATTGTGACGATGCCGCCAGCGTTTCCGAGGCCGAACATAAAGTTGCCGACCAGGTCGCCCAGAATGGAACCAATCGGAGCTAGGGCGCACAGGGAAACGGGGGTCATCACAGCCATGGTGCACACGGGCACAAACACCGTGGAGAGCATGTCGGGGATGATCTTCTTCATGAACTTCTCGACGACCATCAGCACCGGCATAGACAGCAGCATGGGGAGCACGGTCGCAGAATAGTTGTTCAGCTGAGCCGGGAGCACGCCGTAAACCATCGTGGTCGTAGCACCAGAATCCGCAGCGGCGTTGACCAACGTCATGAACTCGGGGGCAATGAGCACGCCGCCGAGCATCATGCCGAGCGGCTGGCTGCAGCCGAGCTGCTTTGCGGCAGCCCAACCCAGATAGACAGGGAGGAAATAATAGCCGGCGTTGTAAATCCAGTTGTAGAAGAAGTTGTAGATGTCAGAATCGGCAGACCAGATACCGAGCATGCCGTCGCCGCAAAGTACGGCAAGTGTGCGGAACATGGCGGCGCCCATGATAATGGGGATCGTCATGCACATTGTCTTGGACAGGTAGTTAAGGGCCTTCTTGCCCGCAGTCTTGACCGTCAGTGGCTCCTTGGTGCCGTCATCGAGGTTCTCGTCAATGGAGCCTTCGCCCTTGACGCCCAGCGCAATGGCGGCGTCATAGACCTTCGGCACGTTCTGGCCAATGATGACCTGATACTGGCCGCCAGACCACTGTGCGCCCAGCACACCCTTGATCTTCTTAACTTCATTATCATTGGGAATGGACTGATCTTTGAGGTTCAGACGCAAGCGGGTCATGCAGTGCGTCGCGTTCGTCACATTGGAGGCGCCGCCGACGGCAGCGAGCACGTCCTCGGCAATCTTCTTGTTATCGACAGCCATGTCGAATCCCTTCTCTTCCAACTAAAGGCCGTGGGGCTTCACGGCACCAAGACGCACGATTCCGCTCGCGCCTGCGCAGCGCGCGATACCAGTTGGCAAGAGATTGATTTGCATGTGATTCCCGGGTGGATCGACATGAAAAAAGCCCCGCGCACAACCGACAGAGACCCAATTATGGTCTTGGCAGAATCGGTAGTGCCTCTCGGAGCTGCGCCGTGAGTAACACCCAACACACGGCGAGTATATGCGGCAGATGCGTTCGTTGCGGCTCAGATTACCGACGAACGGTAGCAAACGACCCGCGAACGGTCGCCATGACGGAAAGGAAATACCAGAGAGCCTATTTATCCGAGTGGACAGAAGCCACGCGATTCACATGCATGATCAGATAGACGAGCTCCTCTTGGGCCAATGGCTCGCCAAAGGTCTCTTGAATCAGATCGTCGACACGGTGAGCGCAACGCGATGCCGCCGGATACTGCTCCACGAGCACGTCGTAAAGACCGGAGTTCTCGGTATCGATCGGCTCTTTCTTTGCCACGCGGTCGAGCAGATAGCGCACATGAGTGGCAAAGCGGGCAAAGGCGAACGACGAGCGATCGACCGTCACACCCAACTCTTCTTGAATAATCGCGACCGTCATATCGAGCAGTCGCTCCTCGTGCTGCTCGGCAAGCACGCGCCGCTCGCTCGGCTTAACCGATGCGTTGACAATCGACATGGCAATGCCCGCGGCCTCGCTTCGGGGCATACGCACACGGAAGCTTTTCTGGATGCCGCGAACAGCCAGCTCGCCCAAGCGATATTCGATGGGATGCAGCTGCTCCAGATCGCGCTCGAGCGGCAACGACACCACCATGTGTTCGCGGGCGCGCTTAATGGCAAACTGGATATGGTCCGCCAGTGTAATGGGGAGGTTAGGGCTCAATTCGTACGAAAGCTGTCCGGTTGCGATATCAGCCAGCTGAGCAGAAAACTCCAGCACCTCGGGGTCGACCTCATCAATAAACGCCAGGTACTTTGAATCAATGCCGTAAAAGGTACGCGTGATGACATCCAGGTCGACCTCATGCGGCATATCGCCAAAGCCGATACCGCGACCCAGCGCGATAAGCTGACGCCCCGCGCCGTCTTCGCAGATGGCAGCGTTATGGTTAATGCGCTGGATAGCCCTCATGGATTCATCGCTCCTACTGAAACGCGCCGCACAGACCATCCGCGCGGCGCGTTCATTCTACCTGCACTTACAGCTACAGTCCAAAGAAGCCTAGGATTTGGTCACGGCTTACGGGCTTGTAGTTGTTGGCATCGAGGCCAACGTCGTAGCGCAGAACCGGGCGCTCGCGATCGCGGTTGCGCGCGTTGGTGCGGTCTCCCCTGCTGTGGATATGCCCGTGCAACATGATGGCGCCACGCGCCTTGCCGTTCCAGCTGAGCATGGGGTAATGGCTCATTACCAGGCGATGGCCCTTCGCGTAACCGGGGGCGACCTCCAGATAATCGCGCACCTCATCCCAAATGTGCGGCGCGTCTGGATCTTCCCAGTCGCCGTCATGGTTACCGCGGATGAGCGTTACGTTCTGACATTCGATGCGCTCGCGCAGGCGCACCGCCTCCGCCAGGGGCAAACGATAGGTAAAGTCTCCCAAGATATAGAGGCGGTCGTCCACAGCCACGCACTCATTGATGGCATCGATGACCTTGCGGTTCATCTCCTCGACCGAATCAAACGGTCGATCCATGTCGTGCAAGATATTCGTATCGCCCAGGTGCAGGTCGGCGGTAAACCACATCATCGTCTCTGTCCTCATTTCGCAACGCGTATAAGACCTGTTTAGTATACAGACGCGGCGATGAGACAGTCACCCAAAGAGCCCGCCGAACAGACCTCGGCGACGCTTGTCCTGCTTTTTCGAAGCGTCATCCCGCGTCTTCTTGCCCTGCCGCTTCTTACGGTCCTGCTCCAACTCATCGTCATCGAGTAGCATATCCCACTCAAACGGATCGTCTGTCAGATCGAACAGGTCATCGTCATCAAACACGTGCGCCTCCATTACCGATTAGCGAGCATCCACAACGTAGTTGAGAAGTCTACGGGCCCGTGCGGACACAAATTCATCCTGTCTGCGTCTTTCAATCGTTTGCCGCAACGCTTGCGCAACGGAACGCTTGCAGATAAGATGGGAACACGGATGGCACCCGTGGCAGCGGGTCTTGCCAACTCCGATACACGTTTTCATCGTGAGAAATGGCCGTCTTCGCTTACGCGGGGGCGGCCACTTTGTTTATCCCTATGTCATCTGATTCTAATGCACAAACATGCGCACGAACTTGCGCTTCCAGCTTGCGTAAGGGGCATAGCGGAACGGCACGTCCAGCCACGTTGCCTTGTTCACGATGCTCTTCTTGTGGCTAAACGTATCGAAGCTCTCGCGTCCATGGTACTGTCCCATACCGCTCGCCCCCATGCCGCCAAAGCCCATATGGCTCGTGGCCAAATGCATAATGGTGTCATTAACACAGCCACCACCAAAGGGCACGTAACGCACAAAGCGCTGCTGAACCTCACGGTCTTGGCTAAAGATATACAGGGCCAGCGGCGTCGGACGATCCGTAATAAACGTCTCGGCCTCGTCTAGGCTCTCAAACGACAGCACCGGCAAGATGGGGCCGAAAATCTCCTCCTGCATTACGGCGTCCTCAGGCGCCACGCCGTCCAAAATCGTCGGTTCAATCTTGAGCGACGACTCGCGCGCGGTACCTCCCAGCACAACCTTGTCGGGGTCGATCAGCCCGCGTACGCGCGCGAAATGCTTGGCGTTGACAATATGACCGTAATTCTCATTGTCGAGCGGATGCTCGCCAAACATGCGGCGGGCCTCCTCCTTGATGAGGTCCAGCAGCTCGTCGTGCACGCGCGCATCGACCAGCAGGTAGTCGGGCGCCACGCAGGTCTGCCCCACGTTGAGCCATTTACCAAAGGCGATACGGCGTGCCGCGACCTTCAAGTTAGCCGTCGCATCCACGATGCAGGGACTCTTTCCGCCCAGCTCAAGCGTCACGGGTGTGAGGTTTTTACTTGCACGCTCCATGACGAGCTTGCCGACCGGAACGCTACCGGTAAAGAAGATCTTGTCCCAGCACTCATCGAGCAACGCTTCGTTTTCGGCACGCCCGCCTTCGACGACCGTCACCAAGCGCGGATCAAATGCCTCTTCACAGATTTGCTTGAGCACCGCGCTCGATGCCGGAGCATAGGCGCTCGGCTTGATGACCACGGTATTGCCCGCGGCAAGGGCGCCGGCGAGTGGCTCGAGCGTCAGTAAAAACGGGTAGTTCCACGGAGCCATGATGAGTGTGACGCCATAGGGCACGGACTGCGTCTTGCACACACTCACGGCGTTGGCGAGGTCACACGGACGCAGGCGCGAGCGACTCCATCGAGCCACATGCGCAATCTGATAACGAATCTCGGAAAGCGAGGTGCCGATCTCGCACATATACGCCTCGTCATGCGACTTTCCCAAATCGGTCTTGAGCGCATGGGCAATATCGGCCTCGTGGGCCCGCACCGCATCGCGTAAACTCACGAGCGCACGACGTCGAGCATCGACATCAAACGTGGCGTGCGTCTTAAAATAGGCGCGCTGATCGGCAACGATGCGCGCGATTTCCTCGGTGTTCATGGGCCCTCCTAGTTCTCGTCTTCAAACATACCACCCGCAACGACCTCGTACATATGCTCGAGCTCCAAACGGTCCATTAAAAGCGGAACGGGGTACAGGGGATTGGCCTCGGCATCGGCATGCGCCGCCATCTCAGGAATGTCGGAGCGGCGAATGCCCGTCACATATTTGGGTATGCCCAAGGCGGCGTTCATGCGGTCGACCCAATCGATAAAGGCCTCAGCAGCCACGTTGTCCAGCGCATTAGCCGGCGCAATGCCGGCCATGCGGGCGAGATCGGCGAGCTTGGGAGCAGCAGCTTCGCCATAGGCGCGAAGCATGTGCGGCAGGATGATGGCGTTGGCCAAGCCGTGGGGAATCCCGTAACGCCCGCCCAGGCTGTGCGCGATGGCATGGACGTATCCAACATAAGAGCGCGTAAAGGCAACGCCCGCTTTATACGCCGCCGAAAGCATATTGCGGCGCGCACGCATGTTGCCACCGCACTCATAGGCCTCGAGCAAATTGTCGTGGATGAGCTGCACCGCCTGGCGCGCCATCTTGCGCGTATAGGGCGTGGTGCTGCGCCCGATAAAGGCCTCGACGGCATGTGTCAGGGCGTCCATGCCCGTTTGCCCCGTAATGGAGGCGGGCAGGCCGCGCGTAAACTCGGGGTCGTGCACCGCAAAGCGCGGGATCAGCACAAAGTCGTTAATGGGATACTTGTAGTGCGTCTCGTCGTCGGTAATTACCGCTGCAAGCGTGACCTCGCTTCCCGTGCCCGCCGTGGTGGGAACGGCGATGAGCAGCGGCAGGCGACGATGGATACGCAACAGGCCGCGCATCTTGTTGATGGGCTTCTTTGGCTGCGCGATGCGCGCGCCCACGCCCTTGGCGCAGTCCATGGCCGAACCGCCGCCAAAGCCGATAATGGCCTGGCAGGCGCTCTCTCGATACAGAGATGCCGCTTCCTCCACGTTTGAGACCGTGGGGTTCGCACATGTTTCGGCATAGACCGCAGCGCTAATTCCCTTGGACGCGAGCGCTGTCTCGAGCGGTGCCGTGAGCCCCAGACGGGCAATGCCGGGATCTGTCACGATAAGAACATGGTGTATTGAACGCTTTTGAAGCACTGCGGGCACTTCCTCAGCGTGCTCTAAAATGCGTGGCTCGGTATAGGGCAGCACCGGCAATGCGATGCGAAAAACCGTTTGATACGTTCGGCACCAGGCGCGGCGGGCTAGATGCATAAAGGAAGCTCCTTCATTTGTTGATTGGTCAACATTTGCTCGACCGATTGTACTCATCGGAGGTCGCACGAGGTCTAGCAATCGTTAATCAATCAACATCTACACATGCTTAAATTGTTTTATTAAAAATCATTCCTAATAGGCTTTACATTCGGTCTCATTTATGGATAATAGAACTCGTCAAGACGCACGTCCGGAGAGGGCCCTTACGGGACCGGACGAGCGCACCATCGCCATCGATCGAAAGGATCGAATCATGAAGTTTGTTTGCCCCGTTTGCGGTTATGTGGAAGAGTTCGACGGCGACCAGCTGCCCGAGGATTTCAAGTGCCCCCAGTGCGGCGTTCCCGGCTCTCGCTTCCTGAAGCAGGAGGAGGGCCAGCTCGAGTGGGCTGCCGAGCACGTCGTGGGCGTCGCCAAGATGGAGGGCGTCTCCGAGGACATCGTTGCCGATCTGCGCGCCAACTTTGAGGGCGAGTGCTCCGAGGTCGGTATGTACCTGGCCATGGCTCGCGTTGCTCATCGCGAGGGTTATCCCGAGATCGGCCTGTACTGGGAGAAGGCTGCCCACGAGGAGGCCGAGCATGCCGCCAAGTTCGCCGAGCTCCTGGGCGAGGTCGTGACCGATTCCACCAAGAAGAACCTCGAGATGCGCGTTGAGGCCGAGAATGGCGCCACCGCCGGCAAGACCGATCTTGCCAAGCGCGCCAAGGCCGCTGGCCTCGATGCCATCCACGACACCGTGCACGAGATGGCTCGCGACGAGGCCCGCCACGGCAAGGCTTTCGCTGGCCTGCTCAAGCGCTACTTTGGCTAAGCCAACTGCCTGAGACATAACCTCTAGCTCGAAGAAGGCCCGGACCGTATTGGTTCGGGCCTTTTTGTGTCTCGAGGACTCGTTAACGCCCTGAAATAGAGCTATCTTCGGCATCGGTCTCTCGTCAAAAACTAAGTGAGTAGACTTTTCGAAACTTGCCGAGCAGACCATCCGTATTGCTTTATAAAGTCGCAGGTAAATGACTTGTTTCAAAACGGCCTGGTCGCCAAAGTGCCAAAAGCCTACTCACTTAGAACCGCAGCCGTCCACGATCGAGCTGTTTTGCGTCTAACGGGCATCTTTCCGTCGATTACTCCCAATTTTGTCCAGTCAACGAATAGTTCAGACCGGAGTAATGTCTCAGCCCTTTGCTCATCTGAGCTTTTATCACGATATTCAGCATCGAGCATCCTGCATATGGCCTTAACGATCGCGCGGAATCTATCCTCATCGGATATCTGTCTGTGTGTCAGGAGAAGTACATCGTAGCCCATGGCCTGAAGGGCCGTCATGCGGTCAGCGTCACGCAAGCCATCCCCTGCGCGTCCGTGCGAGGCCTTTCCCTGACATTCAATGGCCACCTGTCGCCTGCCGTCCGGCGAAGAAAGAAGTAGGTCGATATATACACGGGACTTTCCCACAATCGCTCGAGCACTTGTGCTTAGCATCACTTCAACATTAAGCTCTATGCCGCAAAACCTTCGCCTCCCAGGGATCGCGGCAGTGCAAGTAGCAAATACGCCTCGACCTCAAAAGGCGACGCGGCGCCCAATGGAACGAGTTGCGATACCGCTATAAATCTATTGCCGTAACGCATCCCGCAAACATCTGAACAAAAACGGTCAAGGTCTCCGCCCAAAACCAAAGCGTCTCGACGCCATAAATTTGAGGCGGTGCCGTCCTCGGACGGGCAGCGCACCCAACCGAACGTTGTCGAAATCGCGCCCGAATCAATTGCACGCGAAAGCTCCGCCTCAAGTGCCGCCGGCAGGGCACACACCGCAAACAAGCCACACATCTCCGCCAATACCAAAAGAAGCTGAAGATCCGTCAGATGCCGCAACATGATGAATGCCGTCAGTAGAGGAGACGTAATCAAAACCCCATGCTCCGTTCCCAGCACGGATTCCCTGGGAAGCTCACCAAGAAACAGCCGCTGCCTAATGCTGGCAGGACAAGTCCGTTTGTTTCTCGACCGAACCAATGTATACAACGGAAAACCGAGCGCGACCGCAGCCGTCGGGTTGCGGGCGAGATCATATCGCTGCCGGTCTTCTTCCGGTCGTGGAAGCGGCGGACACAAAGCGCGGATTTGAGGAGGCAAACGCCAGTACCTAAAAGCTGATATGTCACAAAGTAGATCCTTCATAGGCACAGGAAAACACGAATTTCAACCCAGTCAGTCACGCATTGGCGCGAACGCACCAAAAATGGCGCCGAACGGACTGCCAAGTTTTCAACAGCCCTCCCCAACTGGCCAAAAGCTTGCCGAGAGCTGGACGAAGCCCTGTTGAAAACCCCATTTTTTCTCATGCAGGAGCTTTGCGCGGCAAGTGAGTAGACTTTTTTGAACATCCCGAGCAGGCCGGTCATCCTGCTTTTCAAAACCGCAGGTAGATAGCTTGTTACAAAACTGCCTGGTCGCCAAAGTGCTAAAAGTCTACTCACTTAGGTTGCAGAGTGCCCCCCCATTAGCTGCAATTCCAAGGTAGTTAGTACTTTTGGACTCAGATCGTCATACTGAACAAGAATTTGAGTTGAGTTTTCAGGGACAGATGCGCCATCGGCACACCAAAAACAGTCACCGATATCGATAAAAGGGATGCTCGAGCGCGTGAGGGCCCGTGCAAAAGAGCTTCCGCCCGCGTCACACTCCACGGCCACGACGCAGTAAAGGCCGGCGTCCGCGTACTCGATCGAGACTTCCCCTGCCGGAAACGTTTTCCGTACAAGCGCCGCCAGGCCATCACGCGCCCCACGAGCACGAACGCGCACGCGGTTCACATGTCGCTCGTAATCACCCGATTCCAGCAAACGCGCCAAGGCAACCTGATCAACAGAACTTACCGACGAGGCGTAGAAACCAAGGTTGCGTTTAAACCTCTCCATTAGTTCATCGGGCAGCACCATGTACGCCAAACGTAACGCCGATGAAAGGCTCTTCGAAAACGTGTTGGTGTAGATAACCGACTGGGCGGCATCGATCGACGCGAGCGCGGGAATCGGCTTGCCGGCAAGGCGAAACTCACAATCAAAGTCGTCTTCGATGAGATACCGACCTGGCCGCTCGGCGGCCCAGCTCAGCAACGCATAGCGACGTGCAATGCTCGTCACAAGACCGGTCGGATACTGATGAGACGGCATCAGGTGAAGGACATCGGTCCCGGTTTTCTGCAGCGCGCTCAAGTCCACGCCCTCAGCATCCAACGGGACATGCCGCACTTCGCAACCCATGGCCTGATAGATGCGCGTCAAGCGCAAATAGCCTGGATCCTCGACGGCATACACCTTGTCCGCGCCAAGCAACTGAACCAACATGGTATCGAGCAGCTGGGCGCCCGCACCGATAACGATATTGTCGGGATTGACATTCATGCCCCTTGTCCCGCGCAGATGGCGCGCAATCGCACGTCGCAGTCGAGCGGTGCCCTGCGCCGGTGCGGGCGAAAAGATTTCACGTTCGTCTTCGGACGTCAGCGTCGCCCGTAGCGCACTTTGCCAAAGCCGCGCCGCCTCCAAAGCGGAAGGAGAAAGTGCGTCGAATCGCTCTGCCTGCCCCATGGCATCATGCGCGCTGGGACCAACAGGGACAGCATCTCGGTCGATATCCCCCGCAGCCAAAGCCAAAACCGGCGCATCCGGGAGCTCGCACGCGTAGTAGCCACGACGCGGCATTGAGCAAATATAGCCCTCGGCAAGCAACTGGCTATATGCATTCTCGATGGTAATGACACTGATACCCAGATGACTCGCAAAGGCGCGCTTAGACGGCAGATGCTCCCCCGCCGCAATACGGCCAGCAACAATATCATCGCGAATTTGCTGGTAAACATACTCATAAAGCGATGCTTCGCCGCGATTTTCCAAATTGTAGTCAAGCATGGGTCTATCACCTGACCTTATTGAATCATTCAATCTGGCATTAGTCTGACCTTGTTATTATCTCGAAAACTGAGTATTTCGCCATACCCAGCTCCCCGATAGGATGTTCCGTTAAGCAATGCACATGCCAACCAAGGGAGCAACCATGGCAGAACAGACCAGCAAGGCCGATCGCGTCAAACTCAATCGCGAGCTCGCGCAGATGCTCAAGGGCGGCGTCATCATGGACGTCACCACGCCCGAGCAAGCACGCATCGCCGAGGAGGCGGGCGCCTGCGCCGTCATGGCGCTCGAGCGCATCCCGGCCGACATCCGCGCCGCAGGCGGCGTCTCGCGCATGAGTGATCCCAAGATGATCAAGGGCATCCAAAAAGCTGTCTCCATCCCCGTTATGGCCAAGTGCCGCATCGGCCACATTGTCGAGGCGCAGATCCTGCAGGCCATCGAAATCGACTACATCGACGAATCCGAGGTCCTCTCCCCCGCCGATGATGTCTATCACATCGACAAGACCCAGTTTGACGTGCCGTTTGTCTGCGGCGCCCGCGATCTGGGCGAGGCACTGCGCCGTGTTGCCGAGGGCGCCACGATGATTCGCACCAAGGGCGAGCCGGGCACGGGCGACGTCGTTCAGGCCGTGCGCCATATGCGCAAGATCCAAAAGCAGATCCGCGACGTTGTTGCCCTGCGCGACGACGAGCTCTTTGAGGCAGCCAAGCAGCTGCAGGTTCCGGTCGAGCTGGTGCGCGAGGTCCATGCCGCGGGCAAGCTCCCCGTCGTAAACTTTGCCGCCGGCGGAGTCGCGACCCCCGCCGACGCCGCGCTGATGATGCAGCTGGGCGCCGAGGGCGTCTTTGTTGGCTCGGGCATCTTTAAGAGCGGCGACCCCGCCAAGCGCGCCGCCGCCATCGTCAAGGCCGTGGCAAACTTCACCGACGCCAAGCTCATCGCCGAGCTTTCGGAGGACCTGGGCGAGGCCATGGTGGGCATCAACGCCGACGAAATCGAGATCATCATGGAGGAGCGCGGGCGCTAGTCCAGCAGAAAGGATCGCACATGAGCGATTATGCAGACCAAACGGTCGCCGTGCTGGCGGTCCAGGGCGCTTTTGCCGAGCACGAGGCAAGACTGTCCGAGCTGGGCGCACGTTGTATCGAGATGAGGCAGGCGGCCGATTTGCAGCAGAACTTTGACCGCCTGGTCCTCCCCGGCGGCGAGTCCACCGTTCAGGGCAAGTTACTTGCCGAGCTTGGTATGCTCGATGAGCTTCGCACCCGCATTGTTGAGGGCATGCCCGTCCTGGGCACCTGCGCCGGCTTGATTCTGTTGGCGCGCGATCTTGCCGCCCACGACGATAAGGGGACGCCGCGCTTGGCAACCATGGATGTGCTCGTTGAGCGCAATGCTTACGGCAGACAGCTCGGCAGCTTTCGCACCAAGGGGCAGGTAGGCGGTATCGACTGTGAGGTGCCGCTGACGTTTATCCGCGCGCCCCGCATCGTCGAAGTGCACGGCGACACTGAGGCCCTAGCCGAAGTCGACGGTCGCATCGTCGCCGCCCGCCAAGGCAACCAGCTCGGCGTCACCTTCCACCCCGAGCTCGACGAAGACACCCGCCTCCACGAACTGTTCCTGCAAATGTAGGCAGAATTTAAACGAGCGTGGATTTTCGGACATACAACAAATGAGAGTGGATAATCTCCCACTTTGAGCTTGAATGCAGGCTCAAACCGGGAGATTATCCACTCTCATGCTATGTAGTCGTTGGGGACGTTCTTAAACGACTAGTCAAACAAGAACGTCCCCAACGACCATATTGCGATAGACGACCACGTTTGCCCAGATAAAACCGACCAAAATAAACCTGTCCCTTTTTGGTAGGTTTGGATCAAGGCAACGCCGATGCTTTGGTACCGACAGCGAAAACCCGCCAGAGCGAGCAAGGTGCCTTGAAACAAGGCGGCATTGACCTTCTGGTCATGCCGCCGAAGTTGAAAGGCAGATTGCCGCCCTGGCGGGTTTGCAGCGTCAACTAGTTACGCGATTTGGTAAAACCGCGTAACCCAACTAGAAACGGTTGCCGCGGAAGCCGCCACCGTTGCGGCCGCCACGGTCGCCACCGCGACCGCCGCGGTCGTTACCACGGTTGCCGCCGAAGCCGCCACGGTTGCCACCGCGATCGCCATAGCCACCACGGTTGCCGCCAAAGCCGCCGCGACCGCCACGGTCGCCGCCACGGTCACCAAAGCCGCCACGGCCACCGCGATCGCCACCGCGGCCGCCGCGGTCACCGCCACGGCCACCGCGATCGCCAAAGCCGCCGCGACCGCCACGGTCGCCGCCACGGCCACCGCGCTCGTCACGGCCGCCGCGAGGACCGCGGTCCTCGTCCAGGCCCATGGCGACGAGCGGAGCGATAACCTTATCGAGAGCGGCCATCAGCTCGGTGGCCTCCTCGTAAGAAAGCTCGGGCAGGAGCTTCTCCTTCTTGTTGGCAAGCTCGGTCAGGCCCTCAGCGGCATCCTCGGCAGCGAAGACAACGATCTTGCGCATATCGCCCTCGGCGTCGTCGATGCGGCCGACCAGATCGGCAGCCTCGGCCTCGGCCATCAGACCATCGAGCTCACGGAGGCGCATGCCCAGCAGGTCGGACATTTCCTTCTGCTCCATCTTGGGCTTGAGGTCAAGAAGCTTGATGGCGCGCTCGATGTTCGCCATGCGCTCGGCCTTGGCCTCCTCCTCCTTGGAAATAGCAAAGCGACGGCTACGCAGCAGGCGGGCGGCCTTCTGCATCTTGTCCATCAGCTCTTCGTCATCGTAATCAACGGCGGCCTCGACAACCTCGGCCTCCTCGGCGGAAACCTCGTCAGCAGCCTCAACCTCAGCAGCTTCGGTCTCCACGGTCTCGACTGCCTCGACCTCGGCAGCCATGGTCTCGTTCTCGGTCTCGTTCATGATCTCTTCGTTCTCAGACATGAGACTCCTTCTTGGCCCTCTCGGGCATCATCGCCCCATTCGCGGGGCCCGTCGCGCACTCTTTGCGCTTTATACATTCATGCCTCTCGGCAAAACGTCCATTAGTTTATGGTGTCGCCATCCAATCTAGCTGCAGAATCTATGTGCACACATTAATGCGACATGTGCGACTCGCGGCGAGCGTACACCAGCGACACCGCGAACCCGACAACGGCAATCACGGCCGCCACGCGCACGGCGGCTGCAAATCCTATCGCCTGGGCAACGTCCGACGCAACGCCCGCGGCGCCAGCAGCCACCGCAGAACTCGAAAGCAGGCCGATAAACAGCGACGGACCAAACGACGCGGCAATCATGTTCCACGTGTTGAGCAATGCCGTTCCGTGAGGATGTTCAGCGGCAGGCAGCGTCTCCAAGCCGGCCGTTTGCGAGGGGCTCAACACCAAACCGACTCCGGCATACACCACAACGGTCAGCGCCACGACGACGCCGATGTTCATGCTTGCCGCCGTCATCGAGATGGCAGTCTGTCCCACGGCAATCAGGGCAAAGCCGACCGGCAGCAGCGGCCATGCGCCACGGGCGTCCATCACGCGTCCGCCCACAATCGAGGTCACAGCGTTGCAGGCAATTGCCGGCAAAATGAGCAGGCCCGCAACAAGCGCGGTCATGCCGTATGCGCCCTCAAAATAGAGCGGCAACAAAACGCTCATCGAGAACGTCGTCATCATCGACACCACCACAAGCAAGCACGCAGGCCAAAAACGAACGCTCGCCATGGGACGCACGTTAAGCACCGGATGCTCGAGCTTGAGCTGACGAACCGCAAACAGGCCGAGCAGCACAACGGCGGCAAAAAGCGTCACGATGCCGGCAATCAGATTGGTCGAGAACTCGCCTACGGAATACACAAATGCCGTAATGCCGGCAGCGAGCAAAACAACCGACAGAATATCAAGCGTGGCGTTCGAGCGCTCTCCGACATTCTGAACAAGCTTTACGCCCGCCGCAGCGACCACAATGCCGCCCACCAGCGGCACTACGAACACCGCCCTCCAGCCAAACAACGTGCACATAAGACCGCTGATCACAGGTCCAAACGCCGGCCCCAGCGTAATGCAGGCACCGCCCAGGCTCAGATACAGACCGAGCTTCTCGCGCGGCGCGCAAGACAACACCACGTTCATCATGAGCGGGAACAAGATGCCCGATCCCGCAGCCTGCAAAATACGACTTGGCAGCAAGACGGTAAACGTTGGGGCGACCAGGCACAGGACTTCTCCGGCGACCAGGCATCCACATGCGAAAAACAGCAGCTTGCGCGTCGAGAAGCGACCGGAAAGAAAGGCCATGATGGCCGTAAAGATCGACGTCACGATCATGTAGCCCGAAACAAGCCACTGCGCCGTGATGGCACTCACCGAAAAGGCCGCCATGATGTCGTGCAACGCCACGTTAATGATGTTCTCGTTAAACGCGGCAACAAAGGCCGCGATATACATTACGGCGAGAAACGCCGAAGTGGCCGATGGCGCTACTTGAACTTGTTGCTGAGATTTGCTCCCCATGCATTTCCTTCCTCTTGGAACGACAGTCGTATCGCCCCAGAGGAACAGTCCAGGGCGAGGATGAGCCCTAGACTTACGCCAGACGCCGCACGCGACGAGTCTGGCAACATGGTCCAACGTCGAAAGATTGTAACGCGAACGCGCAGCTTTCCTTCCGCGCTATTATTAAAAGTCCACGAAAGCATGAGACATGAGGAGCCCGCCATGATTAAGCCCATCATGAAATCCGAGTTCTTTTTGCGCCTGCCTTCCGAAGACGCGGGCCCCGATGACGCCGTGACCGGGCAGGACCTCCTGGATACGCTCCATGAGCATGAGCACGAGTGCGTGGGCCTCGCCGCCAACATGATTGGCGTGCGCAAACGCATCATCTGCGTAAAGGACGGCAACAGGACACTCCTGATGTACAACCCTCAAATTCTTGAGCAGGTCAATGCCTATCAGACGAGCGAAGAATGTCTCTCGCTGATCGGCGAGCGCCCCTGTACTCGCTATCGCCGCATTAAGGTTGAGTATTTGGACGAGAATTTCGTCCACCGCATCAAAAACTTCTCGGGCTACACCGCCGAGATCATCCAACACGAAATCGACCACTGCAACGGGATTGTTATTTAGACAGCCAGGGTAACGATGCAGGTTGAGCACACGACAGCAAGCGAGCCGCATTTGCGCCAAGGTGACGTGAAATGAGAGGGCGCTGACCTTCTGGTCGCGCCCTCGAAATTGAACGTCAGATTGGCGTGAATGCGGCTCGCGCAGCGTCAAGTGGTCCGCCGTTCGGTAGAACGGCGGAACTAATTAGCTCTGACGGTAATGGTCGAAGAAGTCGGCGAGGTCTTCGAGGGACTCTTTGAGTACTTCCATGCGCGGCAGGTACACGATACGGAAGTGGTCGGGCTCAGCCCAGTTGAAGCCGCCGCCGCGCGTGATCAGGATCTTCTTCTCGTGCAGCAGGTCAAGGGCGAACTGCTCGTCATCGGTAATGTTGAACTTCTTCACATCCATCTTGGGGAAGATGTAGAACGCCGCACGCGGCTTAACCACCGAGATGCCGTCAATCTTGTTGAGCGCCTCATACACAAAGTTGCGCTGCTCGTAGACACGACCGCCCGGGCGGATATAGTCGTTGACCGACTGATGGCCGCCGAGCGCCGTCTGGACGATCGACTGAGCCGGCACGTTGGAGCACAGACGCATGTTGGAGAGCATGTTGATGCCCATGATGAAGTCGCTCATGCAGCGCTGGTTGCCCGAAAGCACCATCCAGCCAATACGATAGCCCGCGATCATGTGCGACTTGGACAGACCGCTAAAGGTGACGCAGGGCAGATCGGGAGCGAGCGAGGCAATCGAGACGTGCTCGTAGCCGTCCATGCACAGGCGGTCGTAGATCTCATCAGCAAAGATCATCAGCTGATGCCTGCGTGCAACCTCGACGATGCCCTCGAGCACCTCGCGTGGATAGACGGAACCCGTGGGGTTGTTGGGGTTGATGATGACGAGGGCTTTGGTCGCGCTCGTGATCTTGGACTCCATATCCTCCAGGTCGGGATACCAATCCGCCTGCTCATCGCACAGATAGTGCACGGGATGACCGCCGGCAAGGGTTGCGCACGCCGTCCAGAGCGGATAGTCGGGGCTGGGGATCAGAATCTCGTCGCCATTGTCGAGCAGCGCGTTCATCGAAAGCTGAATGAGCTCGGACACGCCGTTGCCCGTGTAGATATGCTCCATCTGAACGTTGGGCAAGCCCTTGATCTGCGAATACTGCATGATCGCCTTGCGCGCGGAGAACAGGCCACGCGAGTTGGAATAGCCTTCGCAGTCGGGCAGCTGCTGGCGCATGTCCTTGATGACCTCATCGGGCGTGCGGAAACCGAAGGGCGCCGGGTTGCCGATATTGAGCTTGAGGATGCGCTCGCCCTCGTCCTCCATACGGGCGGCCTCGTCGACGACGGGACCGCGCACGTCATACAGGACGTTATCGAGCTTGGCGGATTTAGAAAAAGTACGCATGGTGGTGCTCCTTGCAATTTGAGCTGAGGGATGGGATTCGGGCCTGGAATCGTTGCGGGGAGATGATTCCTCGCCTTGGTCGGCGTCACCGGCGAGCAGCCAGGTAACATCGACCTCCAAAATACGGGCGAGCAGCTCTGCCACATCGCGCCGCGGAATCGTCTTGCCGCTCACATATTGGCTCATCTGGCTCTTGCCGAGTTTTTTGCCGAGCATCTCCGATGCGCGGATCACGTCCGACTGGCGAACGTCGCGATCGGACATAGCCTGTCGCAGACGATCGCTAAACGTCTCTTGGGCCACTAGAACCTCCTTGCTGGCAAAGTTCAATTTATACAACACGAATTGAACCTGAGTTCAATTTAGGCAGCAGTATAACGCCGTGCTATTTCGAAAAGTTCAATTTTAAAAATAAAATGAGCAAGACCTCGAAATTTATCCCAAGGCGATAACGACGTGCACGCATTTAGAGGTATTCGAGGAAACGAGCGGCGGCAAGCGAAACATCGGCCGTTCGATATATGGCGTTGATCTGCCGATGGGGATGCCCTTCGAGCGGACGCACAGCAACATCAAACTGGCAGCGACGCAAGATGAGCGCGGGAAGAATGCTCACGCCCAAGCCATCCTCGACCATAGCCATAATCGCATAGTCATCCCAAGTCGACAGTTTTGAGCGCACTGACAGCCCCGCCCGACGGAATAGCGGCGTAATCTCATCATCGGTACCCCGTTCCAGCAGAATAAACTGCTCGTTGGCTAAATCGGCAAGAGAAACGACCTCCGCCGTGGCAAGCGAGGAGTCCGCTGGCACCACGGCCATCAACTCGTCTTGCACCAACGGTCGCGACGCCATGCCGGCGCCACGTGGCTCGCGCGGAATAAAGCCCAGGTCGCAGCGGCCTTCCACCACCCATTGCTCAATCTCGGAGTAATCACCCATCAGCAGCTCGTAATCGACATCCGGATGATCGGCGCGAAAGCGCGCAATCACCGGCGGCAGTACATGGGTCGCCACACTCGAAAACGTACCAATGCAGATCTTGCCGCGCATGAGCCCACGCATCTCGTCCACATGTCGCTGCAGGCGGCCAAACTCCTCGCAGAGCGCCTCAACCGCCGGCATGATCTGCCGCCCATCGGCAGAAAGCACCACACCCTCGCGGCTGCGGTCGAGCACCTTAAAACCCCAATCGGTCTCAAGGTCGCCCACCATGCGGCTCACGCCCGACTGCGAATAGCTCAGCCGCTCGGCGGCGCGCGTAAAACTGCCGGCCCGCACCGTCTCGAGCAGCACCTGCATCTTTTGAATATTCGTTTCCACGGCACCCCTCCACCTTTACATGAGTTTTTGTCATGTTATCCATGCATTATATTCGCTTTTCTTCTAAAGCCAGTTCACCCATAGTGAACATGCTCGGATATAGAGGGGATGTCAGCACATGAACAACGGATTGTTTACGTACTTAGCAGCATTGCTATTGTTTGGCTCCAACGGCATCATCGCCGCTGCCATCGCGCTGCCGAGCTCCGATATCGTACTGTTGCGCACGTTTTTGGGCGCTCTCACCCTTGCCGCCGTCCTCTTCATAACCAAGCGCCATAACCTGCAGGCTCCGTCTCGCCCCCGCGAGGCCGCAGCGCTCATCGTCTCGGGCGCCGCGCTGGGCGCCAGCTGGATTTTTCTGTTCCGCGCCTACCAGACGATCGGCGTCGGCGTATCCTCGCTGCTGTACTACTGCGGCCCCATCATCGTTATGGCCCTCTCCCCGCTCATTTTTGGCGAAAAGCTGACCGGCAGCAAAATCGCCGGCTTTATCGCCGTCGCCTGCGGTGCTTTTCTCATTGCAGCGCAAGGTCTAGGCGGCAATATGCCCATTGCGGGCATCGTCTGTGGAATCGCCTCGGCCTTCTGCTATGCATTGATGGTCATCGCCAGCAAGGGTGCGCCTCACATCGAGGGCCTCGAGAACTCCGCACTCCAAGTGAGCGCCGCCTTTGTGACCGCACTGGCCCTCACGCTCATCACGCAGGGCGCTCCCTCGTTCCTGTCCGCCGGCGTCGCCGCCAGCATTGATTGGCGCGCCGTCGCTATGCTCGGCGTCGTCAACACCGGCATTGGTTGCCTGCTCTACTTTAGCGCCGTCGCCAAGCTGCCCGTTCAGACCGTCGCCGTCGTCGGCTACCTCGAGCCGCTTTCGGCGGTCGTGTTCTCAGCCGCCCTTTTGGGTGAAGCCATAACACCGGTCCGCCTGATGGGCGCCGCGCTTATCATCGGCGGCGCGATTTTTTGCGAACTCGCCGGCAAACGCGCAAACGCCAAGGCTGGCATCGCCCAGATAGCACGTGCTTAAAAGCCCCTGCTTTGAAATGCTACCTGCGTAGATAAATAATCCCCAGCTGAGGATTATTGTCTAAAATAACCCGATGTGCCAAACTGCTCTTGTATGTATAAAGACGGCATAAAGTTTTTTGTCCTAGACAGATAACCGGATGTCTAAGGGAGTCCTCGTGGCACACAACAAACTGGAGGCAAACCTCCAAGACCAGCGCGGGCAAGGCGGGCACGGAGCCATCCCCCTCTCCGCTGGCATGCTGCTCGTAACGCTCGGCGTCGTCTATGGCGACATCGGCACGAGCCCCATGTACACCATGAAATCAATCGTCGCCAACAACGGCGGCATCGGTACCGTCAGCGAGGACATGATCCTGGGCGCGCTTTCGCTCGTCATCTGGACCATGACGCTCGTGACCACGGTCAAGTACGTGGTAATCGCCATGAAGGCCGACAACCACAACGAAGGCGGCATCTTCGCCCTGTTCAGCCTCGTACGCAAGGTGGCACCATGGCTGATTCTGCCCGCCATGATCGGCGGTGCGGCACTGCTTGCCGACGGCATCCTCACCCCCGCCGTCACGGTCACCACAGCCATCGAGGGTCTGCGCACCATCGAATGGGGCCATGCGCTGCTGGGCGACGGGCAGACCAACGTCATCATCATCACCATCATCATTATCTGCGGCCTATTTGCCATGCAGCGCGCCGGCACCTCGTCAATCGGCAAGCTGTTCGGCCCGCTCATGACGCTGTGGTTCCTGTTCCTGGCAGGCGCCGGTCTGTTCAACATGCTCGGCAACCTGTCCATCTTGCGCGCGCTCAACCCCATCCGCGGCATTATGTTCCTGTTCTCGCCCATCAACCATTCGGGCATTATGGTGCTCGGCTTTGTCTTCCTGTCGACAACCGGTGCCGAGGCACTCTACTCGGACATGGGCCACGTGGGCAAGGCAAACATCTATGCATCCTGGCCATTTGTTAAGGCGGCCCTTATCCTCAACTATCTGGGTCAGGGAGCTTGGCTACTCGCCAATAACTCCAACCCCCAGATGCTCGCGATGGATATCGTCAACCCGTTCTATATGATGCTCCCCGAGCCCCTGCGCCCCTTTGCCATCGTGCTTTCGGCCGTGGCGGCCATCATCGCCTCACAGGCGCTCATCACCGGCTCGTTCTCGCTGGTATCCGAGGCAACGCGCCTCAACCTTATGCCGCACCTGCGCATCCACTACCCCAGCGACACCAAGGGCCAGCTCTATATTCCACTCGTCAATAACATCATGTGGGTCGGCTGCATCTTCATCGTGCTGCTGTTCCAAAACTCCGAGCGCATGGAGAGTGCCTACGGCCTCGCCATTACCGTGACCATGCTTATGACCACCACGCTTTTGACGAGCTATATCGCCGGCATTCTCAAGCACAAGCTGGGCGCCTGCGTCTTCGCCCTGCTCTTCGGCGCCATTGAGCTGTGCTTTTTCGCCTCGTGCCTCACCATGTTCTTTGACGGCGGCTATGTGATGATCTTCTTGGCCGCACTGCTGTTTGGCCTTATGTATGTGTGGCGTCGCGGCACCGCCATCGAGCGCACGCAGACGATCCTGCTGCCCGTCTCCAAGTACATCGACCAGCTCAATCGCCTGCGCAATGACGAGACCTATCCCGTGCTCGCCGACAATCTGGTATTTCTCACCAACAGCCCCGACCCGCTCACACTCGACCGCGACGTGCTCTATTCCATCCTGGACAAGCACCCCAAGCGCGCCAAGGCATATTGGTTCATCAACGTGCACGTTACCGACGAACCCTATACGCACGAGTATTCCGTCGAGACCTTTGGCACGGACTTTTTGTTCCGCGTGCGCCTGGACCTGGGCTTTAAGGTCAACCAGCGCGTCAACGCCTATCTGCGTCAGATCGTCGGCGACCTGATGGCATCGGGCGAGCTGCCGCCGCAACATCACACCTACTCCATCTACGAGACGCGCGGCAACGTAGGTGACTTCCGCTTTTGCATGCTGCGCAAGATGCTTGCCCCCGAAACGGACATCAACCGCAATGACCACCGCGTGATGGCCATCAAGTACGCCGTCCGCCGCGCCTGCGGAAGCCCGGCACGCTGGTACGGTCTCGAGAACGCGGCCATCATCATTGAGTACGTACCGCTCTTTGCTCGCATGCGCCCGGCCGTCAAACTTGTGCGCACCCAGGTGCCGCTCGAGGTTCAGATCGAAGAGGCCGAGGAAATGGAGGTCGACATCTTCTCGGACGACTTGGTCAACGGCAACGAGGCCGGCAAGAGCATGAACGTCGATCCCACCGAGCTGCTCGAGAGCGTCGCCGATACGCCCGAACAGCAACTCGACGGACTCGAGAGCAACCAGTTCAACGACGCCAACTTCTAACACGCCACCAGCCATTGGCGACAACGGCCTCGCATCTCATAAGAGGTGCGAGGCCGTTTTATGTCGCAACGAACCAGTGAGCTACGAACGGCGCGGCTCGGGAACCACGAGCCTATCGGGGCTCGCGCCCTCGGCATCCATCAGGCTCACGTAACGAATCGACGGATCCCCATACATCGCGTAGTAATAATTGCCCGTGCGCGCGCTAAAGCATCCGGTATAGATAGTCTTCTCGAACTTGCCATCGCCCATCCTGGACGCCCCCTCAATCATCACCACGCCCTCGAGCGAGCGGAACATGCGAACGACGTTTTCGGTCTCGCTCTCCTTTTGCGGGTAATTGGCATTGAGGTACGCCGCCTTTACAAAACGGCTCGGCGAATAGCAATCGCCCGGAATGCCGCGCATGCCGGCACCGGCTCCATAGGGCTTAAGCTCGGCGCCACGCCATGTCGCCGTCTGCGGAAAATCGCTTGTGGCGGTGATATAGGTGCGCAGGTTTTCCATGTGCCACGGGAAGGTCGGCTGGTTGGCAAGGGTGTCGACCGGATCGTCGTATACATGCAGGCCGTCAGCCATCATCTCGACCACGATGCTGCGCTGGCTGTCGCCGATAATCCAATGGAGCAGCGACACGCCCAGCCCCTCTCCGGCAGATTTGGCGACAATCACCGTGTCGCGCAGCGCGGCCTCGACCTCATCGACCGTCGAGAACGTCGCTGCCACCCACAGGGGAAACTCATAGGCCGCGATATTGTTCTTGCCGTCGACAGGGCCCTCGGCATACTCGGCATAGCCGGGAAAGTTGAGCCCCGCCACAGCCAGACCCGCATCGTTACCACAGTCGAAAAACATGGGATAGTTCTTGTAATCGATGCACATGCCGATTACCGCGTGTGCCGCCGACGCATCGTCGATAAACGAATACGGAATGTGGAACCCGCGCGGCATCACGCGAACCTGTTGGCCGTAGTCAAAGCTCCAGTCGAGGTTGCGGCCCAGATACATGTGGCCAGAATTATCGGTAAATCGAATGCTCGTGCACATAGCGCCTCCTAGCTTTACGGTCCTGCTAAGGTTATTGTCACCAAACAAAAAGGCGCTAAACACAAAAGCCCGGACATGACAACAATGTCACGCCCGGACCAAAAGAGACGAAGTGCGGTGCTTTGGTCCCCTTAGACCAACTTTCCAAGACAGTGGTCGATCATATGCTGGACCATCTGCGCCTCGAAGCCCACAAAGTCCTGCTTGCGCTCGCGCATCTTGCCATCGACGATCTGGTCAAAGGCAACCTTGCACTTGATATAGCGCGTGGACTTGGTGACCTCCTCGTGCGTCAGGCAGCTCTCCTCCATCTTGCTGGCGCCCAGGCCAAACACCAGACGGGGGTTGTAGAGCACGTGGGGCTCGCCGGCGTCGTCCAGGTAGACGCAGACCTTCTTGGTAACGCCGATCTGGTTGGCGGCCAAGCAGCCGGCATCATCGAGCGACTTGATGGTATCGATCAGGTCCTGAGCAACCGACTCGTCCTCGACGGTCGCAACCTCGCAACGCTGGGACAGGATAGCCTCGTCGTGGCAAAGCTCTTTAATCATACGTTCCTCCATAGGGGTCGTTGTAACCGCTTAAGTATACGGTACCCACACATTTTCATGCGATAAATACCGTCCGTCTGTTACAAAGCGCCGAACATCAACATGCGAGGAACAGCAAGGTTGTAAAGGCGATATAGTAAATGAGTTCGTGTCAATCGGCCTAAACTCGGGGCCGAACAAGGAAAGGGTATGCATGGACGAACTTTTTCACGTCAGTGAGCGCAAGTCCACAATCGGGACCGAACTTCGCGCTGGACTGACAACATTCCTGGCGATGGCCTACATCATCGCCGTCAACCCCGCAGTGCTCTCGGGCGCTGGCATTGATGCGGGAGCGCTCGCCTGCGCCACCTGCCTGGGCGCCGGCATCATGACCATCTGCATGGGCATCTTCGCAAACCGCCCGCTCGCCTGCGCTTCAGGCCTGGGCATCAACGCCATGATCGCGGGCATCACCACCACCATGTGCGGCGGTGACTGGCACGTCGCCATGAGCGTTATCTTCCTCGAGGGTATCGTCATCTTGCTGCTCGTCCTTTGCGGCCTGCGCGAGGCCATCATGGACGCCATCCCCGTGGTCCTGCGCCACGCCATCTCGGTGGGTCTGGGCCTGTTTATCGCCATGATCGGCCTGTGCGACGCCGGCATCATCACCGCTGGCGCCGGTACGCTCGTCGGCCTGGGCGACATCGCCTCCCCCACCTTTATCGTCGGCATCATCTCCATCGTCGTGACGGTTGCCCTGGCTTCCCGCAACGTGCCGGGCTCGCTGCTCATCGGCATCATCGTCGCCGTTATCGCCGGAATCCCGCTGGGCGTCACCCATGCGCCCGAGGGCCTCATCGCACCGCTCGACTTCTCGACCTTCGGCGCCCCGTTTGCCAGCACTGCCGACGGCAACCTTGCCATCGTGAAGGTTCTGACCGACCCGATGCTGCTCGTCGTTGCCTTCTCGCTGCTCATGAGTGACTTCTTCGACACCATGGGCACCGCGATGGCCGTCGCCAAGCAGGGCGAGTTCTTGACCGAGGACGGCAATGTCGAGGACATCCGTCCCATCCTGGTCGTCGACTCCGTGGCCGCTGCTGCCGGTGGCTTTATGGGCGTCTCCTCCATCACCACCTTCGTCGAGTCCACCTCTGGCGCTGCCGACGGTGGCCGCACGGGCCTCACCTCCGTCACCACCGGCGTGCTGTTCATTCTCGCCGCGTTCTTCTCCCCCATCGTCACCATCGTTTCCAGCGCCGCCACCTGCGGTGCTCTGGTCTACGTCGGTTACCTCATGATGAGCGAGGCCTCCGAGATCGACTGGTCCGACGTGTCGCAGGGTTTCCCGGCGTTCATGATTGTCGCCGGCGTGCCCTTCACTTACTCCATCTCTGCCGGCATTGGCCTGGGCTTTATCGCCTACGTGATCGTCGCGCTCTTTAAGGGCGAGGCCTCCAAGATCAAGCCGCTCATGTGGATCGCAGCCCTCGCCTTCCTCGTCTACTTCTTTGTAGCGTAGGCGCAAGATTCGCAATACAAAATAGCAAAGCGCGGAGTCGCATCGAGCGGCTCCGCGCTTTGCTTTTAAAACCAGGCACCACACGGACGCGCGATGTATTGCTTCGCAAGTTTTGGACGTTTTGCTCTCCAAACGGCACTACCGACGGCTACATCCTGCAGATATGCTGGATATAACCGCATAGGCCCTATGAGGATGGGAGTAACCATGGCCGCCTTGTTCACGACCCCCAAGCGCAATGACAAAACCTCTGGAGCCCATTTTGTCGAGCCCGACCTGCGCCGTCGCACGCTGCTCGCACACGGCAGCTGGCGCCGCATGACGCGCCGCATCGTTGTAGGCGCCGTATGCGCGCTTACGGTAAGCTCGCTGCTCATGCCGAGCATCTCGCTCGCAGCCGAGTGGGTGGACGTTGGCGGCGTCCGCCACGAAGCGGCCGCGGGGCCCGCGGGAGACGCCGCCGGCACCTGGTCATGGGACGGCGCCGATGACATGAAGCTCAACGGTTATAACGGCGGCGCGATCGAGGCAGCAGGCAAGCTCAACGTGAGCTACGAGGGCAACAACACCGTCACTAACGACGACGGCCGCGGCATCAAGGTTAAGGATGGCGCGAACGAGAACGCCGAGCTTAATATTCAGGGCGACGCGTCCAGCACGCTCAACGTGACATCTTCTCGTGACGCCATCACTTCCGTCGGCAACATCAACATCGACGGCGCTGGCACTGTCAACGCCACGAGCACCGAGCACGATGCCATCGATGCCGGGGGCGATGTCACCATCAAGGGCTCGGGAAACGTTAACGCCACGGGCGATTCGGATGGCATCAGGGCCGACGGCAACATCACGATCGACAACAGCGGAACCGTCACCGCCAAGGCCACCGAGGATCAGGGTATCGATGCTAACGAGAACCTCATCATAAAGGGCGGCGGCAAGGTAGAGGCAAGCTCTATCGAGGACAATGCGATTTGGGCCGACGGCAGTATCGAGATCTCGGGTGGCAGCCAGGTCAAGGCAAGCTCCGAGGAAGACGCCGCCATCGACGGTAAAAACAGCCTCACGGTCACGAACGCTTCCCTCAACGCAAGTGGCGTTGGGTATGGCATCTATGTCTACAAGGGCATCACGCTCGATGGCGCGACCGTGACGGTCCGCGCAAGCTCAGATGGCGGGGAAGTCAGCACACTCTTCACCGATGAGGACGACATCGTCATCAAGAACGGCTCGACTGTGGATGCGCTCGCAGAAGGCAGGTTCTCGGTTGCAATCTCCGCCAGTAATTTCTACTCCGGCGAAGCGGGTGGCCATATCTACATCAGCGACTCCGTTGTCAAGGCCATAGCCCGCTATGCCGAGACCGGCGGCGACGGCCCCGACCACTACAGTGGAGACCAAAACGACGAAATCATCCCTGAGTCCGAGGGCCTGAACATCGGCATCTTCGCGCAGACCAGCGAGGGCATCACGCCCGCGACCATCTCGATCGTCCGCAGCAGGGTCACGGCCAAGGGAGACACGGCGGCAATCTTCGCCCTTGCCATGAGCGCGGACGGCAAGGCGATCGGCACCATCGAAATCAAGGACGCCATCATCCAGACGCCTGCAGGCGGCAAAGTCATTGACTATCGCAACAAGGAAGAGCTCAGCGACGGCATCGTCTACGAGGCGGGTCAAACCATCGGCACGGGCGACGCCGTGATCGACTCCCCCTACAACGAAGCAGTCGCCAAGAGCACGCTCACCGTACCTCCCGAGGAGATCAAACCCGAGGAAAAGTCCGGCGAGACCAAGCCCGAGGGTTCCAAGTCCGAGGGCACGAAGACGACCAAGACCGTTGCAGTTGCAGCCACGGGAGCCAAAACCACCGGCATCCTCGCCGCAACCGGCGACACCTCGAGCGCGGCCATCATAGCGACCGCCCTTGCAGGAACGGCCACCATCGTCACAGGCGCCCTGGCGAGTCGCAAACGCTCGTAAACACTTTTTCGCACAGGACGGGTGGATCGCGGCCCTTGCCTTCCTCGTCTACTTCTTCGTAGCGTAAGGGCAAGGCTGCAAAAGCTGAACAATAAAGCGCGGAGTCGCCATGCGGCTCCGCGCTTTTCTTTTAGCGCCGGTCCCTGCGCCGGCGTGCGGCCTATTTCTCCCCCATTTTGGCCATTTTGCCCTCCAAACGGCACTACCGCCGGCAACATCCAGCAGATACGCTGAATCTAGTCGTATAGGCCCTATGAGAACGGGAGCAACCATGGCAGCCTTGTTCACGACCCCCAAACGCAATGACACTACCGCCGGAACCCATGTTGCCGAACCCAACGTTCGCCGTCGCATAGGACTCGCGCACGGCAGCTGGCGCCGCGTGACGCGCCGCATCGTCGTAGGCGCCGTGTGCGCGCTCACGGTGAGCTCGCTGCTCATGCCGAGCGTCTCGCTCGCGGCGGAATGGGTCAAGGTCGGCGAAACCAAATACAACGCCGGCACTGCGGCGGGCGACGAGACCGGCACCTGGTCGTGGGACGGCGCCGACGACTTGAAGCTCAACAACTATAACGGCGGCGAGATCCAGGCCGCAGGCAAGCTCAACGTGAATTACTCGGGAAACAACATCGTCACTGCCGACTGGATCGAAAGCATCAACGTTTCTCATGGCACTAACGAGAACGCCGAGCTCAATATCCAAGGCGACGCGGGCAGCACGCTCAGCGTGACATCTACTGAGGACGCTATCCTCTCCACGGGTAATATCAACATCGACGGAGCCGGATCCGTCAACGCCACGAGCGCTGGGTTTGATGCCATCGACGCCGAGGGCGATCTCGCTATCAAAGGTTCGGGCAACGTCAACGCCACGGGCGTATCGGATGGCATCAGGGCAAACGGCAATATCACGATTGACGACAGCGGGGCCGTCACCGCCAGGGCTACCAAGGACAAGGGTATCGGAACCGACAAGAACCTCACCATCAAGGGTGGCGGCACAGTCGAGGCAAGCTCAGCCGATGGTGAGGCCATTTGGAGCGGCGGCAACATCAATATCTCGGACGGCAGCCAGGTCAAGGCGAGCTCCGAGAAAGACGCCGCCGTCGAGGCCAAGGGCAGCCTCGCAGCCACAAACGCCTCCCTCAACGCAAACGGTGTTGAATATGGCGTCTATGCCCACAAGGGCATCACACTCGATCATGCAAACGTGACAGTCCGCACAAGTAAAGGCAGATACGGTGGCGCCATTGCCCTCTTCACCTACCAAGACGATATCGTCGTCAAGAACGGCTCCACCGTGGACGCGTTTGCGGAAGGCGAGGTTTCGGCTGCATTCTCCACCAGAAACGATCGACCCAACGAGGAGGGTGGCCACATCTACATCAGCGACTCCGTTGTCAAGGCCATAGCCCGCTATGTCGAGAACGGCGACGGCCCCATCCCCTACAGCGAAAACCAAGATGGTGAGACGAGCCCCGAGCCCCAAGGCGAGAACATCGGCATCATCGCCCAGACCAGCGAGGGCGTCACACCCGCAGTTATCTCGATCATCCGCAGCAAGGTAACGGCCGAAGGAGATACAGCGGCAATCTTTGCCCGTGCCATGAGCGCTGACGGCAAGACAATCGGCACCATCAAGATTGAGAACGCCGCCATCCAGACGCCCGAAGGCGGCAAGGTCATTGACTATCGCAAGCTCCGTGACGGCATCTACGAGGCAGGCCAAGCCATCGGCACGGGCGACGCTGTGATCGACTCCCCCTATAACGAAGCTGTCGCCAAGAGCATGGTCATCGCACCTCCCGAGGTAGCCAAGCCGGAAGACCCCAAGCCCGACGAGACCAAGCCCGCAGAAAGCAAGCCCGCGGAGTCCAAGCAGAACCCCAAGCCTGAGTGCTCAAAGCCGACCAAGGCCGTTGCGGCTTCAATCACGAAAGCCAAGACTACCGGCGTGCTCGCGGCAACCGGCGACACCTCGGGTGCGGCCATCGTGGCAACCGTCCTTGCGGGAACAGCCGCTATCGCCGCAGGCACCATGGCGAGCCGCAAGCGCTCTTAGACGCCTCTGCGCACATGGCAGCTCCCGCGAAGGCCCCGAGTCCCAGCACCGTTTAACAACGCCACCGCCGAGCTCCCCTCCGGCGGTGGCGTTTTCCATATGCGTCCGCAGGGTATGCACGAGATTGTCTTTGGTCTAGCCCAACCTGCATGAGCCGGCGTGCGACAATGGGGGCCGTCGATATCACAACGCCGAGAGAAGCCCGTCATGGAAGCGCATCAAAAGCAGATAACCGTTCATGCACAGCATGCCGAAAGCGCACCAGTCATCTATCTTCCCGTGGTCATGGGCGACGGCACGGAGGTTTATGAACGCTGCCGAGAGCTCAACTGCCCGCCCTTCACGCTTGTCGGCATTGGCAGCCTCAACTGGAATCGCGAGCTGAGCCCCTGGGTATGCGACGGTACCGTGCGCGATGCCGAGCCCTTTGGTGGACAGGCCGCTGGTTTTCTTGACGAGTTGTTGAAGCAGATAATCCCAGAGGCCGAATCATCGCTCCCGCAACCGCCCACCTGGCGCGGCGTTGCCGGCTACTCGTTGGCGGGTCTTTTTGCACTGTGGGCACTTTGGCAAACAGATGTCTTTGAGCGCGCGGCGAGTGCATCGGGGTCGCTGTGGTTCCCCGGCTTTATCGACTACGCGCGCGAGCGCACGATGACAGCTACGCCCGACGCCGTCTATCTGTCACTCGGCAAAAAGGAAACCAAGACGCCCAACCGCATGATGCGGCACGTACTCGACGATACGCGCGCGATGGAAGAGCTGTTTATCGAGCGTGACATTCCAACAACGCTGGAGCTCAACCCCGGCAATCACTTTACCCAAACTGACCTGCGCATGGCACGCGGCATCCACTGGATACTGACGCATTAAAAATGGCATCCACGCGTACATACGCATGGACGCCATTTTTAATTTGGCTGAACGCAGCTGCTATTCAGCAGTCTCCTCAAGCTCGGAAGTATCGAACTCAAAGTCGTTACCGGGCAGGATGGCGTTGAGCACAATGCCCACCAGCGAGCCCACGGCAAGGCCCGAAAGCGAAATCGTCACGCCGCCCAGCTCCAGCACGATGGCACCGGCGGTACTGTAGGCAATGCCGAGCGAAAGCACGAGCACCAGAGCCGCCACCAGCACGTTGCGGTTGTTCTGGAAATCAACCTGGTTCTCGATGAGGTTACGTACACCAACGGCGCTGATCATGCCGTAGAGCACGAGCGACACACCGCCGATAACGCATGCCGGCATGGCGGCAATCACCGCAGCAAACTTGGGGCAGAACGAAAGCACAATGGCGCAGCAGGCGGCAATGCGAATCACACGCGGGTCGAACACACGCGTCAAGGCAAGCACGCCGGTGTTCTCGCCATACGTCGTATTGGCAGGAGCGCCAAAGAGCGATGCCAAGATGGTCGCCAGGCCATCGCCGAGCAGGGTACGGTGCAGGCCGGGATCGGCAATGTAGTTGCGCTCACAAGTCGATCCGATGGCGGAGATATCGCCAATGTGCTCAATCATGGTCGCAAAGGCCAGTGGCATGATGGTGATAATGGCCGTCGTGGCAAGACTGCTATCGAACTGCGGTCCAAAGAGCGCAAACACGGTGTTGTCCCACACGACGGGCAAGCCAACCCAGGGGGCGGCTGCGACGCCAGAGAAGTCGACCTCGCCCAGCGCGGCCGCAACGGCATAGCTCACCACAACGCCCAGCAGAATCGGCACGATCTTGACCATGCCGCGGCCCCAAATGTTGCAGATGATGATCACGGCAACGGCAATAGCAGCAACAAACCAGCTGGTCTGGCAGTTAGCAATGGCAGAGCTTGCCAGGATCAAGCCGATGGAAATGACGATGGGGCCAGTCACCACCGGCGGGAAGAAACGCATGACACGCTTGGCGCCAAAGGCGCGGAACAGGGCCGCAAGCACCGGATAGAGCAGGCCGGCACAAGCTACGCCCAGGCAAGCGTAGGGCAAAAGCTCAGCCTCGCCGTTGGGCGCAATGGCGGCATAACCCGCGATAAAGGCAAACGAGGAGCCCAGGAACGCGGGCACCTTACCGCGCGATAGAAAATGAAACAGCAGCGTGCCGATGCCGGCGAACAGAAGCGTCGCCGAAACGGAAAGGCCGGTGAGCACGGGCACGAGCACCGTGGCTCCGAACATCGCAAACATGTGTTGCAAACCCAACACAAACATGCGCGGGCGGCCGAGCGACGATGCATCGTAGATGGCATCGGTGACGGCGGGCGTCGAAGACTGGGACATGGAAGTCCTTTCGAATGGAAGGGCGATCAGGCATATCGGATAACCTGCCCGAACGATACGATCCGAACCATTGTACGCGATATGCAGTACCTCGCACGCGCCGCCACCTGCAAACGCTAGCGCTATTTCCAAACGCGCTCGGCAATACGCCTGACCAGCGCAATCTTTGCCCACTGCTCGTCCTCGGTCAGCTTATTGCCAATCTCGCAGCTGGCAAAGCCACACTGCGGAGACAGATACAGGTTCTCGAGCGGCACGTACTTTGCCGCCTCGCGGATGCGCTCGACGATAACATCCTCGTTCTCGAGCTCTGCCGCCTTGGTGGTCACCAAGCCCAGCACGACCTTCTTGCCGGGAGCAACGTACTTGAGCGGCTCAAAACCACCGGCACGGGGCGTGTCGAACTCCAGATAGAACGCGTCAACGTCCTCATGCGCAAACAGGTACGGCGCGATGGGGTCGTAGCCGCCCTCAAAAGCGTAGGTGGAGTGGTAGTTGCCGCGGCATACATGCGTGTTGATAGCCAGATCGTCGGGCTTGCCCTCGATGGCGGCATTGTTGAGCGCCACGCCCAGCTCGCTTACCTTTTGCAGGTCGACCGGGCTCATGCCGGTTTTGGCAACAAAATCGGTATCGCAGTAGATGCCCCAGGTGCAGTCATCAAACTGGATGTTGCGGCAGCCCGCGGCATACAGGTCAGCAATCACGGTGCGGTATGCTGCGGCAATGGCATCGACGAGCTCTTCGTCGGTCTTGTAGACGGCGTGCAGACTCTCCTGCTGGCCATCGCAGCGGTCGAGTGTGACTTCGGAGAACGTCTGGATCGGCGCCGGAATGGTCTGGCGCGCGACCTGGCCCTCTCCCTCGAGCGACTTGATAAATTTGAAGTGCTCGACGAACGGATGATTCTCGCCGCTAATGGGACCGGTTACCACGGCGGTGTCGGCGGTAGTCTCCTCATCGTGGAACATGTAGCCCGTGCGCGAGGCGCGGCGCTCAATGCCGTTGAGGCCCCACATAAAATCGAGGTGCCAGTAGCTGCGGCGGAACTCGCCATCGGTAATCACCTGCAGGCCGGCAGCCTTCTGCTTGGCCACTAAGTCGCGGATGGCCTCGTCCTCGACGGCCTTAAGGCCGGAAGCGTCGAGTTTACCCGCGACATAGGCGGCACGGGCGTCCTTTACAGCCTGCGGACGAAGAAAACTGCCGACGATATCGGCACGAAACGGCGCGTTCGGTTGAATCGAAGTGCTCATAGATATCTCCCTTTGCATTGGTTGCTTTACTGGGACAGAGTATGAGCGCTCATATGACCATCGTAAAATATACGTTTATAACAGTTTGATATAGATGCTTCCTATATCAGTCTGGATTGCCATAAAGAGACTTGAACCGTGCGGAGCACAGCACCCTAGATATGCTGACGAATCGCGTCGATATAGGCCCGACCGTAGCGCGTAAGTGTCGTGTTCTTGCGCGTGATGATGCCAATCTCCATGTATTCGTCCACATCGAGCGGGATGGAGATAATACCGGGACCGTTGAGCTCGTGGCTAATCACGCCCGAGCAGACCGTGTAGCCGTTGAGGCCCATGGCCAGGTTGAACAGCGTCGCACGGTCGCGCACGCGGATATTCTTGCGGCGCTCAAAGGTCGAGGTCAGCTCCTCGGAATAGTAAAACGAGTTGTAGCTACCCTGCTCATAGGACAGGAACGGGTAGTCTTCCAAGTCCTCGAGCGTCACACTCGAGCGACCCGCCAGCGGATGGTCGGAGCACACAAAGACATGCGGCGTAGCGCAGAAGAGTCCTTCGAATACGAGCTCGTTGGCCGCCAGCATGCGCTCGATGACCTCGCGATTGTGCTCCGACAGATACAGGATGCCGAGCTCGCTTTTCATATGCGCGACGTCCTCGATAATCTCGTGGGTCTGCTCCTCGCGCAGGGTAAAGTCGTAGCGCGCGGCATCGAACTCGCGGATCACATCGACAAATGCATTAACGGCAAAGGAATAATGCTGGCAGCTCACACTAAAGTGCGGCACCTGCTCGGACGTGCCTTTGTACTTGCCCTCGAGCAGGTCGGCCTGGTCGAGCACCTGGCGCGCGTAGCCCAAGAAGGTCTCGCCTTCCTCGGACACAATGACGCCTTTGTTGGTGCGCTCAAAGATGTGTACACCCATCTCGTTTTCGAGATCGCGAATTGACGCGGTAATCGAAGGCTGCGACACAAAGAGCCGGCGCGAGGCCTCGGTGATGCTGCCGCATTCGGCAACTTTGACGACATATCTGAGCTGCTGGAGCTTCATGGCTTTCTCCCTAGACGTTCGTGACGTCGAAACCCGTCGCGTCCATCTGACGCATAAACGACGGCATCTCCCCCGTCGCGGCGCAGGCGGCAATCTGATGCAGAGCCCCGGCAACCGCATCATCTGCCGCAGCGCCGATATGCCAGCGCGCGGCAGCCGTGACGGCCTCGTTGGCATTGGCGACTGCAACGGAATTGGGAACGGCATCGATCATGGGCAAATCGTTATCGGAATCGCCGAATACGGCCACCTCGTCGGGCGTCAGGCCCAAAGCGCGCGCCAGCTCCAGCGCAGCACAGCCCTTGTCCCAGCCGGTCGGAAGAACGTCGAACAGGCGCACGCGGTTGTTGGGAAACACGAGCGAGAGCTCCGGCACCTCGGCGGCAACACGCTCGCGCAGCTCGGCGAGCTCCTCGCGCGAACGGGTACTCCAGATATTCGCCTTGTATACCGGGGCATCGTCAACGACAGGGCGACAGGGAGCCTCTTCGCCCTTGAGCCACGCGTTGCCGCCTGACTCCATGGCGCGACGCACACGCTCGGGATCGCTTGTCACGCAATAGGCGTCGTTGTCCCAAAAGTCATCACCCAGACGGTAGACCTTCAAATAGGTATCGTCGGTCTCTTGCTCCAGGTAGTCGGCCAGGCGCATAAGGGCATCGTTATCAGTTGCGCGCGAGGCAACCGCCTCGCCATCGACAAACATCACCTGGCCGTTGCAAAACGCACCGGTCGAGAAGCACTCGGAGCGATTGCGGAACATCCAGCTCATCGCGGACGGCTGGCGACCCGAAACCGGGCCAAAATGCAGGCCCGCCGCCTGCATGGCATGAATGCCCTCGATGGCGCAGTCGCTGGCGCCATCGTGTCCAGCAGGAATCAGCGTATCGTCCATATCGGTCAGCACAAGTTTGATCATAAGGTCCCCTCGGTCATTCTTTATCCCGTCTATTGTAACGACCTGCCAATAAGGGACAGGTTTATCTTGGCAGGTTTTATCTGGGAAAATGCAGCGCCCCTGTTGCCACCTGCCAAAATAAACCTGTCCCATATTGGCAGGTGCGCTAGTATAGGGAACAACAGATTCGATGCGGGAGTGCCGGCGGTGCAAACCACAAGGCTGAGAGGGCATAGGGCCCAATCCTTTGAACCTGTCAGTTAATGCTGGCGTAGGGAGCATGCCGCCTTTACAGGGGCGCTGTCTATGCACAGCGCCCCTTTTCTATGCCAAGGAGGCATGTGCAGTGATTGATTCGGAACAGCTTAAGCAACATATGGTCAAGGCCGTAGAGGAGATTCGAGCCACCAATCCGATGGCCGGCTCCATCACCAACACGGTGACGATCGACTTTGTCGCCAACGCGCAGCTCGCCGTGGGCGGTTCGGCCGCCATGGTCTATCTGCCCGACGAGGGCGAGGCGCTCGTTGCCGGCGGCGGCGCCATCTATCTCAACATGGGCACGCTCTTCCCCATCTACGAGCAGACGATTCCCCGCGCGGCCAAGGCGGCACACGACGCCGGCAAGCCCTGGGTGCTCGATCCGGTGGGTCTGGGCATCGGTAGCCTGCGCACCCAGCTGGTAAACGAACTCAAGCAGTACAAGCCCGCCATCGTGCGCGGCAACGCCTCCGAGATCATCGCGCTCGCCGGCCTGTGGGGTCTTGAGGGTGAGGCGGCCGATCTGAGCCGCGTGCGCGGTGTCGATACCACCGACACGGTAGACGCTGCCCGCGATGCCGCCGTGGCGCTCGCCCGCTACACCGGCGGCGCCGTTGTGGTCTCGGGCGAAGTCGACCTGATTACCGACGGCACAACCGTGGCCAAGTCCCACGGCGGCAGCCCGCTCATGTCCAAGATCACCGGTTGCGGCTGCTCGCAGGGCGGCGTGCTGGCCGTGTATGCCTGCGCCGCCGATCCGTTTACGGCAGCCGTCTGCGGTGCCGCCGTCTACAACGTTGCCGGCACGCGTGCCGCCGCCGTCGCCGATGCCCCGGCAAGCTTTAAGGTCGCCTTTATCGACGAGCTCTACCGCGCGACCGCCCAGGACATTGCCGATAACCGACTCGAGCTCGAGGAGGCATAAGCCATGTCCGAGCCCGCAACCGATGCCGGCATGAACACACTCGTCGCCGTGGCCATCGCCCCATGCGGTACCGGCGATGAGCTGTCCACCGAGGTCGCCGAGGTCGTGCGTGTCATTCGCGAGAGCGGCCTTCCCAACCGCACCACCTCGATGTTCACCGAGATCGAGGGCGACTGGGACGAGGTCATGCAGGTCGTGCGCGACGCGACCTTTGTGTTGGCGAGCAAGGGCATCCGCACCGAAGTCGTGCTCAAAGCCGATATTCGGCCCGGATTTACCGACACCATGACCGGCAAGCTCGAGCGCATGGAAGCACAGATTAAGAAGCAGGAGGAAGCACGATGAGCATCCGCAACAACCTTGATATCTCGGCCTATCTGGTACTCGGCCCCGAAAACACCCTCGGGCGCCCCGTGGGCGATGTGGTGGCCCAGGCACTCAACGCGGGCTTTACCTGCATCCAGGTGCGCTCCAAGGTGGCAAGCGCCCGCGAGATCATTGCGCTGACCGGCGACGCCGCGCAGGCAATCGCACAGGCTGGCAAGACCGGTCAGGTCGCCCTGTTAATCGACGACCGTCTGGACTGCGTGCTCGCCGCACGCGAGCAGGGTATTGCCGTCGACGGCGTGCACGTGGGCCAGAGCGATATTCCCGTCGAGGTCTGCCGCAAGCTGTTGGGCCCCGACGCTATCGTGGGCCTTTCGGCCCGTTGCGAGGAGATGCTCGAGTACGTCAAGACCGCCGACATGAGCCTGGTCGACTACCTGGGCATCGGCCCACTCCACGAGACCGAGACCAAGCGCGACTGCGGACGCGCGGCCGATGGCTCTATCATCACCAAGAGCTTTGAGGACCTTGCCGCACTCCACGCGGCAAGCCCCGTGCCCATCGTGGTGGGCGGCGGCGTTAAGACGGCCGACTTGCCGCAGCTTAAGGCCACCGGCGTCGACGGCTTCTTTGTGGTAAGCGCCGTCTGCAGCGCCGACGACCCCCATGCCGCAGCCAAGGAGCTTGTCGACACCTGGCAGCAGGCATAGGCATAGGCCGAACAGCTGATTCGCAGCCTCATATCTTCAGCAATGGAAAGCGCATCCCAGTTTGGGCCTCCATTCCGGGATGCGCTTTCCGTATGCGACCCTTACCCCGCCAGATACGCTTCCAACGCCGGCAAAGTCGCCTCTGCATCGTGGCGGCCGACCTGGTAGATGCGCTCGAGCTCATCCGGTTCGCGGCACAGCGACGGCACCTTCACCGATTCGCTCGGCCGCACCACAAAGATTTCGCCGGCAGCCTCTCGACGTGCCAGGTCATCGAGCGTGGCATTGTAGACCTCATGCCGATGCTCAAGCGCTGCAACAAACTCCGGATAGTGACGGAACACGCGCCGCAGCATGGGCATCACGCTGTTGGGCTGCTTCACAAAGCCCGCCGGCTGCGTGAGTACCACGATATTGCGGTCATACCCCTGCGCAAACAGCCATGCGCTGGGAATAGAATCAGCCACGCCACCATCCAGATACTTATGCTCGTCAATAGCAACGGGACGCGTCGCCACAGGAATGGCAGACGACGCCCGGATCCACTCGATATCGCGCTCGTCGCCATACGGTAGATCGTGGTAGACGGCCTTGCCCGTCTCGATATCGGTACACACGCACGTAAATCGCATGGGGCAGGCGCGATACGCCTCCAAGTCGATGGGATCGCGCTCGATAGGCACCTCGTGATAGGCAAAATCGGCATTGAACATATCGCCGGTTCGCAGCCAGCTGGTCACGCTCGCATAGCGCTTGTCGGCGCAATAGGCCTTGTTGTAACGAATGGCACGGCCGATCTGGCGCGATTTAAAGTTGTAGCCAAACGCCGCACCCGCCGAGACACCCACCATATGGTCGCAGGTCAAACCGCGCTCCATCCAAACGTCGAGCACGCCCGCCGTATACATACCGCGGTAGCCGCCTCCCTCGAGCGCAAGCCCCACCGTGCGCGTCGTATCCGGCTGTGCCATGTGACCATCTCCGTTCCTGCGTTTTAAAACGGGACAAGTATACCCGTCAACATATATCGACTCAGTCGCATTTTTCATGCGCACCCAGGCGTTGCCGTTTGGCGAATAATAGCCGTCCACAGCATGTGCGCCCATATATAATTGTGCACTGTTGTCTATACTACTCAGCTGTTATCAACAGCGAACATTAGCCGGCAAAGTAACTCAACAACGCAGCAAGGCGGGGGCCTGGATACACGCAAGGCGCCGAGCAACGACGCGTGTACACTACGAGCTCGCCCGACGCCATCCGCCCCGACCTCAGAAAGCCGCTTACAACATGGACACCGCCAGCAATTACACCGAAACGCTCGAAAAGACCGTCCGTGACCTTCTCGAGCGTCAGGATGATCTGATTAGGACGGCCTTTACCGACCAGCTCACCGGACTTGGCAACCGCGGCGGCTTTGCCCGTTCCCTAGAGGAAATCTGGGAGCAGGAACTGCCCGTGACCATGGCGTTTATCGACATCGATAACCTTAAGCACTGCAACGACGTCTTTGGGCATGACGAGGGCAACCGCTATATCTTGCAGGTAAGTCTCTATCTCAAGCTGTATATGAAAGTGGACGAGGCGGCGTTTCGCATAGGCGGCGACGAGTTTGCCATCCTGTCTACGATTGCGACCGAGGACGACCTCGCCGAGCGCCTGGAACACTGCCGAACGGTCCTACTCAAAAACAACGATTCCGAGATGCCTCACTCGTTTAGCTACGGAGTGTCGCACGCCGACCCCGCCCTGGGTGAAGTCTCCAATCGCATGACACTCGATGCCGACCATCGCATGTACGACTACAAGCTACGCCATGCCATGCATCTTGATCGACGCAATATCGCGCAAGTCCACACCGACGACTTCGAAATAAGCGATCGCGTTTTTGACGCCTTTTCGATGCTCAACGAAGGCCGTTATTGCTTTATCGAGAACTTGGACAAACATCGCACCCTATGGTCACAAGGCGCCCTGCGCGATCTCGGTCTTCCTTCTGAGCATGTAGACAACTGCCACGATTACTGGAAAACGCGCGTCCACCCCGATGACCTTGAGGCCTACATCAACGACATCGACCAAATCTATAATGGCTCCAAACACCGCCGCGTCATGCAGTACCGCATGCGCAATGCCGCGGGCGACTACGTCCTCTGCCGCGCTCGCGGGTTTCGCATCGACGGCGACGGAAATACCCCCTCGCTCTATGTCGGCGAACTTGTTAACCACTCACTCGCCGAGACCGTCGACGCCGCCACGGGCCTCGGAACGCAGCGTATGCTGATCAACGCTATCGATGCCTGCCGTCGCGACCGTTGCGAGACGGGGCTTATAGCGGTCCGCATTTGTGGCACGGCAAAGTTCAACGAGCTCTACGGGGCCGAGGCTGTCGACAACATGCTCGCCGAATACGCAGGCCGCATGCTATCGATCACCCGCGGCAGAAGTCGCGTCTTCCGCTCGCGAAACGCCCAGTTCGTCGTGCTCAGCAACGATCTGGACCACGAGGCATTCGAGCAACTGACCCATCATCTTAAAGAGGCCGTTTTCGCTCCTGTTCGAATCGCGAACGACACCATTACCCCCGTCTGTCTTGTCGTCCCGGCCTTTTACGAGCGCTTAATCAATCAAGCGACCGCTGTTTTAGGCGAACTCGACCGTCGTCTTCGCGCCGCCGGCGGGCTTGCACCCAACGACAGCCTCCCCATACCCGAGATTGAGCGTAAAAGCGCCGTCGCCGAACGCATCGATACGCTCACGGGCCTCTATCGACCCAGCGAGTTTATGCGGCGTGCCAACGCATTTCTTAAGACAAGGCGCGACGCCGCTTGGTGTATCGCCACCGTCGACATGGGTCATATGCGACTGTTCAACGAATGGCACGGACAGGCCGAGGGCGACCGCGTGCTCGCCGATGTGGGCACGGTCCTCAAAGACATCGAGAATGCCGAGATGGGCGTCGCAGGATACTGGGGCCAAGACGACTTTTGCATTCTCATCCCCTTTGAGCACAACACCGTCCATCAAATCTATAACCGCGTTCGTGCCGCCGTGGCCAAGCATGATGACGGCGTGGGTTTCTGGCCGTCCATGGGCGTTTGCCCCATCGACCCCAACGAGGAAATCACCATCGACGCGCAGGCCAAGGCCATGTTTACCAATCGGCGCGCCAAAAACGATTTTAAGGATCGCATCGCCGTCTTTCGCCCCGAGGAATACAAGCGCGAGGTGGCGTTTCACCGCACCCTCACCGAGTTCCAGTATGCGCTCTCAAACGACCGCATCACCTACTACCTGCAGCCCCAGGTTGATATGGAAACCGGCGAGATCATTGGCGCCGAAGCACTCACCCGCCGGATTGACAAGGACGGCTCTCTCATTTCGCCCGCAACGTTTATCCCCGCACTCGAGGAAAGCGGCTTTGTGGTGACGCTCGACAAGTACATTTGGCAGGGTGTCGCCTCGTGGCTGCGCGGGCGCATCGATCGAGGACTTCGCGTGGTTCCGGTCTCGCTTAATGTGTCGCGCGTGGATATCCTTGCCTGCGACGTTGCCGAACATATGGGGGCGCTCGCCGCCCAATACAACCTACCGCCCGAGCTCATGCGTATCGAGATCACCGAGACGGCTTATACGGGGGAGTCCGAGGCCGTGGACAAACTGACAGCCGACCTGCACACCCGCGGCTTCTCGACCTATATGGACGATTTTGGCACCGGCCAGTCCACGCTCGCGATGCTCAAGAACGTCAACGTCGACGTCATCAAGCTCGACCGCACCTTTGTGCCCACCGACCGCGATCAAGGCCGCAGCGCGCAGATCGTGTCATCGATGCTCGAGATGGCGCAGTCGCTCCATCTGCCCGTCGTGGTCGAAGGCGTCGAGACAAATGAGCAGGCAAACATACTACGCCACATGGGCGCCCGCTACGCTCAGGGCTTCCTCTACTACCGCCCTATGCCGGCGAATGATTTTGAGGCATTGCTCGATGGTGGCAAAAACAACTGATACGCTCGCGCGCAAAACACCACCGCCGAAGGGGACATTTGTCTCCATTAGCTAACTTATATCCCCAATTCAAACCGAATTGGGGATATGATACAAACCGTTGTTCTGCCCAAGGAGGTTATTCATCATGAACGAGTCATATCGCTTGGGCGAGCAATCGATTATTGCCTATCTTCAGCGACTTGCGAATGGTGTCTCGACCGCCGAACTCGATGTTTCCGTGCTACCTGCTGAGCTACGCGCCGTTGGTGAGCAACTGCAAAAGACGCATGCCATCCTGCAACAAGAGCGCCAGCTGCTTGAGTGCAACGCCTATATCGATCCGCTCACCAACTTGGACAACCGTGGCGGACTCGACCGTCACGTCGAGCAGCTCTGGCGCAAAGGCGACCCCTTCACCTGCGCCTATATTGACATCGACCATCTCAAGCATTGCAATGATAGGTTTGGCCACGCCGAAGGCAATCGCTATATTCTGAGCATCTGTCGCACGCTCTCCGAAACCATGGAGCACGATGAGATGCTGTTCCGTATCGGTGGAGACGAGTTTGTGCTTATCTCGCTCTCTGCAAACGAGACTGAACTCGAGCAGCGCTTGGAGCAGGTACGTGCCGGGCTGATCGAGGCGAGCTCAGGTGGCAAGGCGCCCATGATCGCTAGCTTTAGCTTTGGCTGCTCGCGCGTCAATCCACTTGCCGGCGACACGCGTCGCCAGATGACGATGGATGCCGATCGCAAGATGTATCGCTATAAGCTTATGCATCGTGTGCAGCAACCGAAAGACAATGACGCGCCGCCACACCCAATTGCCGAGCAGCTTCCGTGCAACGACCGCGTATTCCAAGCGATCTCTATGAGCTCCGAGACGCGCTATCCGTTTATCCTCAATCTCGATACGGGCGAATCACAATGGTCGGTTAATGCCGTACGCGATTTTGACCTGCCCTCCCAGCATCCCTACAACTCACTCGACTTGTGGCTTGCCCGCGTTCACCCCGAGGACCGCGACAACGTACGCGCCGAGCTCGACATGGTGATAAACGGTACGTGGCACTTCCACTACATGCAGTATCGCGTGATGGATGCCACCGAAGCATACGTGCTTTGCGACTGCACGGGCTACCGCTTGGACGGCACCGATACCGAGCCCAACATGTACGTGGGCATGATTATCAACCGCAGCTTGGCAGATACGACCGATTCCGTGACCGGCCTGGGCGACATCCACGCCCTGGTCAACGCCATTGGCGAAATGCGTCGCGTCGCGCGCAAGGCGGGCTTGGTCGCCATTAAAATCGACGATATCGCTCAGGTCAATGCCCGCTTTGGCTTTGATGCAGGCGACCGCGTTTTGGCGGAGAGCGCCGCCTGCCTCATGGATTGTTCGCGCGGTAAGGGTCGTCTGTTCCGCTCGACCGGACCGATGTTCGTGGCGCTTTTCGACGAATTCGATCCCGAAGAGACCGACGCGATCGCAAAGGAAATCGAGCGGTTCCTGGGCTCTCCCGTGCTCTTTGGCTCGTTTGAATATCAGCCGCCCCTTCGCGTGGCCACGCTTCATCTGGATACCGTCGACCGACAGCCCGTTTCCATTTTGAACGAGCTCAAAGTGTTGCTCGGGAAAGCCGTGCAGGTGCCAGGTACCAAACTGGATTAGCACCACGCCCGCACCGCCTCCCCCATCGTGCGATAATCCTCTGCAGAAGTCACCAACAGCAGAGGGAGTTTGTGATGAAGGTTCTTTTGGTCAATGGCAGCCCCAAGGCAAACGGCAACACCGCTCGCGCGCTCGCCGAAGTCGCCGAGCAACTTAAAGCCGAGGGCATCGACAGCGAGGTATTCCAACTGGGCGCCAAGCCCATTCGCGATTGCATTGGTTGCGGCCAGTGCGGCAAGCTCGATTGCCGTTGCACCTTTGACGACGATGTGGTCAACGAGCTGATTGCCGCTGCCGAGCAGGCAGACGGCTTTGTCTTTGGCTCGCCCGTCTACTACGCACATCCCAGCGGACGCATCCTCTCGGCACTCGACCGCGCATTCTATGCAGGCAGCAAGGCCTTTACGCACAAGCCGGGCGCCGCTGTCGCCGTTGCCCGTCGCGGCGGCACGTCGACCACCTTCGACGTGCTCAACAAGTACTTCACCATCAACCAGATGCCCGTGGTAGCATCCACCTACTGGAACAACGTCTTCGGTGCCATGCCGGGCGAGGCCGCCCAGGACGCCGAGGGCCTTGCCACCATGCGAAACATCGGTAAAAACATGGCCTGGCTGCTGCGTTGCATCGAGGCGGGAAAGGCCGCCGGCATCGAAGCCCCCGAGGCCGATCGCGAGCGAACCAACTTTATTCGGTAGAACGGCGGAACATAAATATGAACGTGCAAATCTTCGGCACCAAAAAGTCCTTCGATACCAAGAAGGCCCAGCGTTATTTTAAGGAGCGCCGCATTAAGGTGCAGTTTATTGACCTTAAGGAAAAGGAGATGAGCAAGGGCGAGCTCACGAGCGTGATGCAGGCGGTTGGCGGCATCGACAAGCTGCTCAACCCCAAAGCCAAGGACGAGGAGACGCTCGCACTCATCCAGCACCTCACCCCCAGCCAGCGTTTCGATAAGCTGCTCGAGAACCAGCAGGTTCTGGCCGAGCCCATCGTACGCAACGGCAAGAAGGCCACCGTCGGCTATTGTCCCGATGTGTGGGGAGCCTGGGAGTAGCCTGTGTTATTTGTCGGCGCGTGGGTATAAGAGCAGGCGTTTGGCATAAGATTCAACTGTAAGCCATGTCTAACAAAGGAGGGCACATGCCCAACAGACCCGTGAAGATCATCATGCTTACCGGCTACCTCGGTGCCGGCAAGACCACGCTGCTCAACCACATCCTCGCCAACGACGGCGGCATCCGTGCTGCCGTGATCGTCAACGATATCGGCGAAATCAACGTCGACGCCAGCCTCATCGCCGACGGCGGCCTTTCCGAGACCGACGACCTCATCCCGCTCACCAACGGCTGCATCTGTTGCACGCTTTCGGACGACCTGGCCAACCAGCTGCAGGGCATCGCCGATTCGGGCAAGTTCGACTACATCATCATCGAGGCCTCGGGTATTTGCGAGCCTATCCCCATCGCCTACACCATCTCGAGCTTCTGCGATGAGGCCAAGGTGGGCGGCGAGCCCAAGCTCGCGCTCGACAACATCGTAGCCGTGGTCGACTGCGCCCGCATGTACGACGAGTTCAATGGCGGCCGCGACCTGCTGGCCGAGGATATCGACGAGGACGACATCGAGAGCCTGCTCATTCAGCAGATCGAGTTTTGCTCCACGCTGATTCTCAACAAGACCGATACCGTCACGCCTGAGCAGATTGCCGAGCTCAAGGCCATCGTGCGCAGCCTGCAGAAGGACGCCGTGATTGTCGAGGCCCAAAACGGCGAGGTTCCCATGGAGGAACTGCTCGACACCGATCGCTTCGACTTTATGCGCGCCTACAACTCCGCCGCCTGGATCGAGGCCATGGAGCATCCCGAGGAGCACGACGACCCCGAAGTGCTCGAGTACGACATCGAGACCTTTGTGTACTCGCGCCGCAAGCCGTTTGACCTGCAGAAGTTCACCGATTTTGTCGAGCAGGAGTGGCCCGACGAGGTCATTCGCGTCAAGGGCCCGCTGTGGCAGACCGGCGATCCGGACATGTGCTACATGTTTGAGCAGGCCGGCCACCAGATGCGTCTGATGGAAAACGGCCTGTTTGTCGATTCTGCGCCCGAGGGCGAGAAGCAGAAGATTATCGACGAGAACCCCGAAATCATGCAGATTTGGGACGACGAGACGGGCGACCGCATGACGAGCCTGTGCATCATCGGCCGTCACATGGACAAGGACGCACTCATCGCCTCCCTCGATGCCTGCCTGACCGACTGGCACCGCGCCTAGGTTTATCCAAGCGGGTATTTTTCCGCCTACGTAACCGCCAAACCACCACGAAGGTGCCCTTCGTGGTGGTTTTTCGTTCTGAGCCAAGGAGATTCATGTTCAACATTGTGCTGTATGCGCCCGAGATTCCGGCCAATACGGGCAATATCGGCCGTACCTGCGTGGTTACCGGTGCCCGTCTGCATCTGGTGGAGCCGCTGGGCTTTTCGCTCGATGACAAGACGGTACGTCGCGCCGGCCTGGGCTACTGGCAAAACTTGGACGTGACCACCTATGCCGGCTGGGAGGATTTCCTTGCGCGCAACGGCCTCTCCCCCGCCGACGAGCGCCTGCATCTGCTGACCAAAAAGGCGCGCCGAACCTATGCGCAAAGTACCTACCGAGACGGTGACTATTTGGTCTTTGGCAGCGAGAGCTCGGGCATTCCCGAGGAGCTGCTCGCTGTGGCGCCCACGCGCTGCGAGCGCATCCCCATGCTGCGCGATTGTGACTCACTCGACAACGCCGAGGCCTGGGAAGCCCACGAGGAATCGCTCGGGCATACTGAGGACGGCCATGAGGCCATCCTTCGGCAGGATATCTGCGGCAATTTCGTCAATCCGGACGACTACCGCATCAGCGCACTCAACCTCTCCAACAGCGCCGCCATCGTCCTCTACGAAGCCCTCCGTCAGACAGGCTTTCCGGGAATGTGACAAAGGGACCGCCCCTTTGTCACATTCGGTTATAGGTAGCGACCGGTAATGCTCTTGGAGCAGGCCGTGATGTCGCCCGGCGTACCGGTGCAGACGATTTGCCCGCCCGCGTCGCCACCGCCCGGGCCCATGTCGATCACGTAATCGGCGTTACGGATAAGGTCGAGGTCGTGCTCGATCACGATAACCGTGGCGCCCTTGGCAACAAGGCCATCAAACACACTCAGCAACACCTGAACATCGAGCGGATGCAGGCCAATCGTGGGCTCGTCGAATACGAATACGGCATCGTCCTGCACGCGGCCCATCTCGCTCGCAAGCTTAAGGCGCTGCGCCTCGCCGCCCGAGAGCGCCGGCGTGGGCTCGCCAAGTGTCAGGTATCCCAGCCCCAGGTCGCGCAAGGTCTGCAGGCGCGCCTGGACTTTCTTGAGTCCTACCGTGGCATCGAGTGCCTCGTCCACGCTCATATCCATAAGTTGCGGCAACGTAAGCAGGCTGCCGTCCTTGCCCTCGCGATGGATATGCGAGGCGACATCCGCATAACGCGAGCCACGACATGCAGGACAGACGATCTCGACATCGGGCAAAAACTGCACGTCAAGCGATATCGAGCCCGTGCCATCGCACGTGGGGCATCGCAAGGCACCGGTGTTGTAGCTAAAGGCACCCGCCTTATACCCCGCCGCCTTGGCCTCGGGCGTACGGGCGAAGGCGCGGCGCAGCTCATCATGGATATCGGCATAGGTCGCTACCGTCGAGCGCACGTTGGCGCCAATGGGCGTGGCGTCAATCAGGTTGGCGCGTGCGATACCCTCGGCATCGACCCAACGCACATGCCTTGGCAGGCGCTCGCCGGCCGCCCGCGCCTTGAGTGCCGGGATGAGCGTCTCGAGCACCAGCGTCGTCTTGCCCGAACCCGAAACGCCCGTCACCGCGACAAAGCGGCCGCGCGGGATATCGACTTCGAGCGGTTTGACGGTATGGACGGCATCGGTCGCCATGCGGATATGGCCCAGATCGAACATTTCGTCGTCAGCCACCTGCGGGCGCAAGCGCTTGGGGTCCGAGCGCAAGAACGGCGCGATGCGGCTACCCTGCGATTGTTCGACCTCGCCCACCGTACCGGCGGCGATCACATGACCGCCGCCTGCTCCGGCAACGGGGCCCATCTCGACCAGATAGTCGGCTTCTGCCAGCACGCACGTGTCGTGGTCAACAACAACCACGGTGTTGCCGTCATCCACCAGATCGCGCATCACGCCCACCAGGCCATCGACATTGGCAGGATGCAAGCCGATCGAAGGCTCGTCCAGCACATACAGCACGCCCGTCGATCGGTTGCGCACCACACGGGCAAGCTGCACGCGCTGGCGCTCACCCGTAGACAGCGTGGCACCGGCGCGGTCGAGCGAAAGGTAATCGAGGCCCAGGTCGACCAGGCGACGGGCCGCGCCCAAAAACGACTCGCAGATGTCCGTCGCCATGGGCCGCATTTCGGGCGGCAAGGATGCCGGCACTCCGCGCACCCACTCAATCGCCTCGCCCAGTGTCATGGCCGCTGCCTGCGCCAGATTGATACCGCGCACCTGAGGCTGGCGCGCGGCCTCGGAAAGACGCGTGCCGCCGCAATCGCGGCACGGCCCTTCGCGCAAAAAGCGTGCAACGCGCTTGAGCCCCTTATCGTCCTTAACCTTGGCGAGCGCATTCTCGACAGTATAGACGGCGTTGTAATAGGTAAAGTCGAGCGGCGTGGCGCCCTCGCCGTTTTTGGGAACATAGAGAATGTGCTTCTTAACCGCCGGGCCATGGAACACGATATCGCGCTCTTGGGGCGTGAGCTGGTTAAACGGCACGTCGGTGCGCACACCCATCTCGCCGGCCACCTGCTTCATCAGGTCCCACATGAGCGTGCCCCAGGGAAGCACCGCGCCCTCGTCGATGGTCTTTGACTCGTCGGGCACCAGGCTCGCCTCGTCCACCTCGCGCATAACGCCGGTACCGCCGCAGGTAGGGCACGCGCCGCCACTGTTAAAGGCAAGGTCCTCGGCACCCGGCGCATAGAACTTGCGCCCGCATGCGGGGCATGTGAGCGACAGGCCCGCGGCCACGTTAAGGCTCGGCTCCACGCGCGCCCCGCAATGCGGGCAGACGTGATGGGCGCAGCGGCTAAAGAGCAGACGCAGGCTATTGTTGAGCTCGGTCATGGTGCCAAAAGTGGAACGCACACCCGGCACACTGGGACGCTGATGCAACGCGAGCGCCGCCGGTACGTGCAGCACCTCGTCCACCTGGGCGTGCTCGGCCTGCGTCAGACGACGGCGGGTATAGGTGCTGAGCGCCTCCAGGTAACGGCGCGAGCCCTCGGCATAAAGAACTCCCAGCGCCAGCGAGCTCTTGCCCGAACCCGACACGCCGGCAATGCCCACGAGCCTTCCCAGCGGAATATCGATATCGATGTCCTTGAGGTTATGGACGCGCGCACCACGTACCTCGATAGCACTCGGCTGTTGCGACACCGTCATCGCTCCCCTTCCTGTTGATCGAATGTGACAAAGGGACTGTCCCTTTGTCCTTTACTCGTGCCATAAAACACGATCTCGAATGTACTCGCCCAGCATGGGCACGCTAAACCGGACGAGGCCGTATCCGGCGGCCTCGATGACGCGCTCGCGAATTAAGCTTGCGCGATATTTACTCGCCCAGCTCTGGGTGCGGTCGCAGCGCTCAATGATATCCGCCATGCGCGTCAGCTTGCCCTCGTCAACCGCCATAGCCTCGATAAAGAGGCGCTGTGGGGTGCGCAGCCCGTAATACAGAGGCGCGTCAACCGCTTCGTAGAACTCAGAGACGGCATCCGCATGGCCATCCTCGACATCGCACCCTTCAATGACCTGCGAGCCACGCCGGACAGCAGACCGCCACATGTAATATCCCACCAGCTGAACCATATAGGGATGCCCCATGCTCTTGTGTGCCGCAAGGTCCGCTGTCTCTGCGTCAACGTAAAGACCAGCGTCTTTGACCGTCTGGATATATGAATCGCGCACCTTGGGCAAAGATATCGCCCCCAGCGTACGCTGCTGGGCACGCCGCAAAAACGTCACGCTTGGCTCTTCGAGCAAATCGTCAACCATACTGGGTAAGCCGGCAAACACCAGCGCAAGACCGCGCTGGTCGCTATCAGACAAGCCCGTGGCATCCTGGTCTCCGAGCACCTGCTGATAGAGAACGGCAAGAGCCGCCAGCTCCTCAATAGACGCAGATTGAGCCTCGTCAATCGCAAACAGAATACCCTTGCTTGGGCCGAGTTTCTTGAGACGTTCGTTAACCAGCCCTCGCAACGTTTCGCCTTTTGCCCGCGCCGCCTCAACCGACATCCGTCCAAACGATGAGCCGAACTCCATTGACGTCACAACGGGCTTGTTCGAGCGAAGCGCGTCGGCCAAGCGGTCGCATAAGCCAAGCGAAGCGGAATCGGAGGCAACCGCCCATCCGCGCTCGCTGGCTAGACGTTGCAGCTCCCGCAGGAGAACCGTCTTGCCACAGCCGCGGTTTCCCGTAATGAGCATGAGCCTACCCGGCGCTCCGGCGCCGTTGTCGAGCCCTTCCTCAAAATCTTCGATGACCGACTCGCGGCCGATGAGTATCGGAGGCCGCTTGCCAGCCGTGGGCTTAAAGGGATTTGGATTCATGTCGGCCTCCTCGGATTGGCAAACCCTGGTAATAGTTATACCAACTTATACCGAGTTATACCAATAGCATGTGACAGAGGAACTGTCCCTTTGTCACATGTGGCCGAAAAACTCCGCGTCTGCTGCTCGCCAGGAGCGGAAGGTGGCGGGATCGACCTTTACGTGCGCTGCGGCGGGCACGTCATACCATTTGACCGTGTAGCCGGCGCCGTGAGAGCAAAAGACCGAGTCGGGCGTGTTGGGCAGATCGGCCTCGGGCTCATAGGCGGCCGTCTCGATTACGCGCTCGGCATCATGGCAAGCCGCATAGCCGGCGAACTCCAGATACAGATGACCGCGACCGCTCGTGTAGGCAGCCACCTCCAGCGCATAATCCTGCACCTCGGATGCCGGCACGCGACCCACAAGCTTCGCCCGGTCGCCCGTCATCGCCGGCGGCTCGTACTCGGCACCCATGCGCGTGACATCCGAGAGCGCCCTGCCCACGCACTCCCCCGGTACCTCAAGCTCAAAGCGATACCACGGCTCCAACAGCACCGCCGCGCCGGCCTCACGCGCCTGCATGAGTCCCTGGCGAATCGCACGGTACGTGGCGTGGCGAAAATCGCCGCCCTCGGTGTGTTTGGCATGCGCGCGGCCGCCCGTGAGCGTAATGCGCACATCGGTGATGGGCGAGCCGGTCAGTGCGCCCAGGTGATCGCGCTCCATGGCGTTAGTGAGTGCCAGACGTTGCCAGTTAAGATCGAGCTCGTCGGTCGAGGTCACGGTGCCAAACTGCACGCCCGAACCCGCTAGCAACGGCTCCAGACGCAGATGCACCTCGGCATAGTGGCGCAGTGGCTCAAAGTGGCCCACGCCCTCGACCGGCTGCGAAATAGTCTCCTTATAGAGAATGCCGCCAGGCTCAAACGCAATCGAAAGGCCAAAGCGATCTGCCAACACCCGCTGCACGACCTCGAGTTGCACAGCGCCCATCAACTGCAAATGAATCTGCTCAAGATGCGTATTCCAGCTTACGCCGAGCATGGGATCTTCATCCGCCAGCTCAGTCAACGCTTTGAACACCGCATGGACATCGTGTTCGCCCGGAAGCACCGTATAGGTGAGGACCGGCGCAATGACGGGTGCATCGCACCCGGGCTCCGCACCCAAGGCGTCCCCCGGGCGAACGTGCGCAAGACCCGTCACGGCACAGATACCGCCAGCAGCAACTTCCTGGGCAAGCTCGTACTTCTCGCCGTTATAGATGCGCACCTGATCGACCTTCTGCTCCCATGCCTCGGCGCCGGAACGTCCGTCAATCATCTGTTTGGCATGCAGTGTGCCGCCGGTCACTTTAACCCAAGCCAAGCGCTCGCCACGAACACCTCGGCTGACGCGATAGACGCGCGCGGCGAACTCCGGGGCCCACGCCTGTTCACGCATCAGCGTGCACATGCCATCCAGCAGCTCGCCCACGCCCTGGTCCTTGAGCGCCGAGCCGGCAAAGCAGGGAAAGAGCCTGCGCTCGGCAACCATGCGCGACAGCGTTGCGACGGAAAGCTCGCCCGACTCAAGAAACTCCTCGAGCGCCGCCTCGTCCAACGCGGCAGCGTCCTCCCAAGCGGCGCCGCCCGCCAGCAGTTCATTGGCATCCAGGCAGTCCTCGGAAAGGCGCTGCCCAAGTTGCGCCAGTAAAACATCGCGGCCGGGATTCTCCAAATCGATTTTGTTGATAAAGACGAACGTCGGGATGTCATAGCGCGCAAGCAGGCGCCACAGGGTTTCGGTGTGTCCCTGCACGCCGTCGTTGGCGCCCACAACCAAAATCGCGTAGTCGAGCGCGCGCAATGTGCGCTCTGCCTCAGCCGAAAAATCCACGTGACCGGGGGCGTCCACAAGCATGACGTGGGTTTCGTCGTGATCGAGCACAGCCTGCGACGAGAAAATCGTGATGCCGCGCTCGCGTTCGATAGCGTTGGTATCCAGGTGCGAGTCGCCGTCGTCCACACGGCCGCGCTTGCGAATGCGACCTGCGTTGAACAGCATGGCCTCGGCCAGCGTAGTCTTGCCGGCATCGACATGCGCCAAGATTCCAACGACCGCTTGCTTCGACATGGCTCTCCTCTTATTGCAAGCCCATCGCACGTGGCAACGGGCACCCTCGTTCCACACTGGATGATACAATTTACGGGCCGGCGGGCGAAGCGGGCCCTATCCCCCGACCGAGCTCATCGCCCCGCGTTGCCGCGCAGCGATTTTCGCAGGTTCGCGCCTTGCGAAAGCCGGCACCTCCCCTTTTGTCTGCCCTGGTTCATCTGGGACAGTAACAACGCGAGCCCCACAATAACGCGTTTTACCAAAAATGGCCCCACTCGGGGCCATTTTCATTTCGATGAAACGCTGGTATGTGACTCGGCCCTTATGCCTCGCGCAGCCAGTCGAACGCAACGCGCGGCGTGCCGTCCGACACATACACGACGCCGGCGCGCTCGAACCCCGCTTTCATGCTCGCGCCTTGCATGGGCAGGTTGTCCGCATGCGTATCGATACGCAGGTGGTCGGCACGCTCCTTGGCAAAGGCAAACATCGCGGCCGCGATACCGTGCACGGTGCCGTCGGACGCCACGCGGTGCAGTACGGCGTACGGAGTGTCGCTGTGCCACTGACCGTCCTCGATGACGTCATAGCACTCGTCCGGGCCCGGCAAAAAGGCAAACGTCGCCACCACGCGACCGTCGACTTCGCACACATAGCTACCGCCCGCGGCGATATCGCTTTTGAGCTGCTCGGCCGAAGGCGTGCCCTCGGGCCACTGAGTGGCGTTGCCATGCGCGCGCATAAAAGCGCGGGCCACGCCATAGATAGCCATGACGGCGGGAATGTCGGTATCAAGGGTTTTTCTGATCATCACGCGACGACCTCACGTTTATTGGTATCACTTTGATTGAGCAATGATACCAGCGTTTGGAGAGGGGCGCGAAGCAGATGGGGAGCAAAAAGCGAGCCGCTTGGTCAAAGGCCAAAAGCGAGTTTTTGGGCGCTGCCACCGGCGGCGATATGAGCGACCTGTTTGCGCGCGAGGACGAGCGCCGCGACGCCCTAGACGCCGAGCGCGATGAAGTCTGGCGCTACAAGTCGTGCGAGCGCAAAAACCGTTACGACACGCGCGCCGAGGCCGAGGCCGTTATGGCCGACTGCGAAAACCGCGGGCGGCGCGGTTTGGCCTGCTACAAATGCGAATACTGCGGCGGGTGGCACCTGACGTCGCACCCTTGGAAATAGACCCCGCATCGACACGGCGCTGACGGAGCACCAGCCATCGCACGCAAGCTACGGGCGCGGCGGCACCAAAACATCGTAACGAACGGCCTTGCCCGCAAGCTGATAGCTCGGCTTAACGCCGGCAAGCAGTGGCCCCTTCACCGGCCGCTTGATAACGACCTTGCGTGGGTGCACCGCAAACGCTGCTTCGACCAGCGTCTCCTCATCGGCACACGGCTGTTCCAGATGATGCAAGAGTTGGAACTTCTTTTTAACCGCCGCACTCTTGGTGCGCTCGGGAAACATGGGATCCAGATACACCACGTCGGGAGCCGCGAGCTCACCGCGCTCGACCAGCTCAGCCGTATGACGAAGGCCGGCAATGCTGTCCTCGCCCGCATGTAAGCGCATGCGCGCCACGGCAGCCGCAAGCGCCGGATCATCCGCCGCGCGGTCCGAGGCATCCTTAAGGAGCGCCGCGATCACGCAGTCCTGTTCATACAGATCGACGGTAAAGCCTGCGGCGGCCAGCAGCAGCGAATCCTCGCCAAAGCCTGCCGTGGCGTCAATCGCCCATGGCTGCTCGACGCCTTTTGTGTGCGCAGCCTTCACCAGCAGCTCTTGCTGCAGTCGACCCCGCTTGAGCCGTGGAAGCATACGGCCAAAATCGGCGCGCAGCTCCATCGCGCCGTCGGTGAGCGTGAGGCCCTCGGGCTTCTCGGCCAGCTCAAGCCCCGCGGCCCGAGCAACAGAAAAGGGATCAGCGACGCCCATGGGCACTCCTTAACAAGCAAAACGAATACGCGAGCGCCGTTCATGCCAGCACCCAACCGTCCGCTATTGTCCCACATGCGACATGGCCCACAGCATCCCAATGCAAAGCACCGCCATCAATCCCGTGCACACGGCAGCGATCACGGAATCACTCATGCGCCTTCCCAACGACCGCGGCTCACGCACTTGCTCTGCTCCGTACATCATGGCTCCTCCTTGAGACCAGCTCCTTGTTACGACCTCATCATCTCAGCGCCGCACATGAGCTGCCATCGATTTGGCTTACGTCCAGCTTTCCTTTTTGAAAGGTTGGACCGTACAGGCAAGAGACGCTTTCAAACGCATGCATCGCCCCGTTGAACTACAATGTGCTTCACGATATGTGCCGCAACCTGGGTGCGACAGATTCTCCGCGCCCGCATCGAAAGGACCAGCTATGAGCGCCGCTCGCAAGACACTCAAAATCCTTGCCCTGATTTATTTTGTTCTGGGCATCGCCAGTCTCGTCATTGGAATCGCCGGCATCGCGACCGGCAACCTCGATTCCACGTACGGGTCGAACGCCATGCTCGCCGCGGTCGTGCTGGTCGCCAAGGGCCTCATCGATCTCGCCGCAGGTGTTGCGGGCATCAAGGGCGCCAACAAGCCTTCGCAGGTGGATGCTGCGTTTAAGCTCGGCATCGTTGCCGCAATCGCCACGATTGCGCAGGCCGCGCTCACGCTTCCCGCGCTCGGCGGCAGCGCCGTCAATATCGTCGCCTTTGTCATCGTGGTGTACGACCTGTTCTTTGTTCAGCAGGCACACGCCGTTAAGGCCGAGAACAAGGACCGCCTGTAAGCGCTCGCTTCTCATAACCTCTGCAGCCAAGCAACTAAAAAGGGCCGATCGCGCATCTCCGCGGTCGGCCCTTTGCGTTTGCCCAGATAAAACCTGCCAAAATAAACCTGTCCCTATTTGGTAGGTGTTAGCTGTGACGGTACTCGGCGATGATGAAGTCGATATCGGTCTGAAGGGTTTCCAGGTTTGCCAGGCGCTCTTTGTCGGCAGGGCGCGTGCGGTAGTAGTAGGGCGTCATCTGGAACACTGCCTCGATATCGGCCTGCGTCTGGAGGGTGATAGAAGCTGTCACCCGCTGCGTTCCGATTAACTCGAGCTCGGTGGTCTGCGGCAGCTTCTCGTCGTTAAGGTACGGCGTATCGTAGAGCACCTCCTTGAGCCCAAAGAGATGACGGGCACCCGGCACCACGGTGTAGAGAGAGCCCTCGGGTGCCAGCACGCGGGCAAACTCGCGCTCGTTAAAGGGGGCAAAGAGCTCGGTCACCATATCGAAGGCACCATCGGCCACGGGGATATCCTTCATGTTGGCCACGAAGTAGGTCGCATCGCCGCGCTTGGCGGCAAGGCGCACCATCTCTTTACCCAGGTCAAAGCCATAAGCATCCACGCCCGGTACCGCGCCCATGGCACTGGTGTAGTAGCCCTCGCCGCAGCAAATATCGAGCAGCGTCATGGGGCCATTCGCAGACGTTGCACGCCCAGACACCTGCTCGCGCACCAGCTCGACCATTGCGTCGCGCAACGGCGCATAGTATCCGCGGTTCAGAAAGTCGCGACGGCTGCGTGCCTGCGACTTGGGATCGCCCATGGAGTCACCGCTCTTGGACGAGCGCAGCAGATAGAGATAGCCCTCGCGCGCACGGTCAAATCGGTGTCCGCCCGCGCATGCAGCACCGCGCTCGTCGTCCACCAACGGCTCATGGCAAACGGGACACAACAACATGGCAACTCCTTAGCGCGAACAACACAACGCCCACCATTGTCGCACGCCTTCCCCACCTAGTCATTGGGGACGTTCTTGAATGACTAAGGAGTGTCCCCAGCTGCCGGCAGAAAAGGAACGTCCCTAAGTGCCGACTGGTTGCATTAGGAGTATCATCGTCTGCGCAAATAAGCACGAAAGAGCATATTAGAGATTGAGAGCGTATGGCAGACACCGCATCTAAGCACATTGACATGACCACCGGCTCGCTATGGCGCAATATTCCCCTGTTCGCCTTCCCCGTGGCCGCCACGAGCATCTTGGAGCAGCTGTCGAACCTCATCGCCACGGTCATCATCGGTAACTTCTCGGGCGACCAGGGAACCCTCGCCATGGCGGCGGTCGGCTCCAATGTTCCGCTTACCAGTCTTATGCTCAACCTTTTTATTGGCATGTCGCTTGGCTCCAACGTGGTCATCGCCAACGCTATCGGCCGCAACGATCAGAACATGGTCAAACGCGCCGTCCATACCTCGATTTTAATGGCGCTCGTGGGCTTTGTCGTCATCGCACTGGGCGAGATCTTTGCCGAGCCCATGCTCGCTGCGCTCAACGTGCCTGCCGAGACCATGCCGCTCGCTTCGCTCTACCTGCGCGTCTTTTTGCTCAGCATGCCCTCGATCTTGCTCTATAACTTTGAGGCCGCGATCTTCCGCTCCGTCGGCATCACCCGCATGCCGCTGCAGGCACTTGCCGTGTCCACCGTCCTCAACATTGGCCTGGACCTCATCTTTGTCCCCGTACTCCACTGGGGCGTCGCGGGCGTCGCCATCGCCACCGCCATCGCCTACACCGTCAGCGCCGCTACGCTCTTTATCCGCCTGCTCAAGACCGACTCCGTCGTCCGCGTCACCCCACGCGACTTAGGCTTAGACCCCGTCGCCCTCAAGCGCATCGTCAAGATCGGCCTGCCCGCCGGCATCCAAAGCGCTGTCTTTGCCGTCGCCAACATCATCATCCAGTCCGCCATCAACAGCTTGGGCACCGAGGTCATGGCGGCATCGAGCGCTGCCATGAGCCTGGAGTACGTGTGCTACAACCTGCTCAACAGCTTTAGCCAGGCCTGCACCACCTTTGTGGGACAAAACCACGGTGCCCGCCAAATCGACCGCTGCACCAAGACGCTCAAGGTCTGCCTGGTCGAAGGCGGTATCGTCGCGCTCACCACCATCGTCATCATCGTAGGCTTGGGACGCGAAATCCTGGCGCTGTTCAACAGCGACCCCAACATCGTCTCGATCGGCTATATCCGCGTGTGCTCGATCTTCCCTGCCTACGCCTTTAGCATGTTCTACGAAAACATGTCCGGCTACCTGCGCGGCTTTGGCATCTCGCTCATGCCCGCCCTCATCACCATGATCTGCGTCTGCGGTATTCGCTTCTATTGGGTATTCTGCGTGTTCCCGCACTTCCGCACCTTTGCGAACATCATGATGGTCTACCCCATCAGCCTGGGCACCACGGCGTTCTTTATGGTCGTGGCGGTACTACTCTGCCACCCGGCACGCACCTATCGCGCCGCCCAAGCCAAAGCGACAGCCCGCTAAACACCGCACTCAACGCCATGCCAGTCATTAATTGACAATATGTGAGCTCATATAGTCGATAAAGTGCCTCGTGGCGATAGGCATGGTGTCCCAGCTGCGCCAGGCTGCCACTACGTCACGCGAGGGAGCGTGCACGATGGGACGCACGCGAATATCGGCCCTCATGCCCTCGACGGTACGGCGATACAGCATACTCACGCCTAGGCCCTCCTCCACCATCGCCATGATGGTGTAGTCGTCGGTCACCTCGCTCGTCACGTGCGGCGACAGCCCATGCGCCGCGAATGCATCGAGCACCAGGCTCTGTTCGCCCTCATCCAGCAGCACAAACGGCTCGGACGCCAGGTCGGCGAGCGTCACCTTTTCCTTTGCCGTCAGCGGATGCGCGGCCGGCAACAGTGCCACCAACTCATCGTGATAGACCACGCGCTTCTCGAGCCCAGCAGTAAATCCGCGTGCCGTAAAGCAAAAATCAACCACGCCATCGTGCACCCACTGGGCATTGCGCGTGTAATCGCCCTGTTTGAGCGTAAAGCGTACACCCGGATGCAGGGCACCAAAGTCGCGGATCACGCGCGGCAACACGGTGCGGCTCACGTTGGTAAACGTTGCGATACGAATATCAGTCGAGGAGAGTCCCAGCAATTCCTGGCGCTTGCCCTCAAGCTCGGCCTCGGCAGTTACAATCTGGCGCAGATACGGCAGGTACTGCTTGCCGTCGCGCGTAAGCGAAACGCCCTGCTTGCCGCGCTCGATAAGCGTGGTGCCCAGCTCGCGCTCGAGCGCCTTGACGGCCTGGCTCACCGCACTTTGCGTATAGCCTAGCTCGTCGGCCGCGCCCTTAAGACTGCCGCAATCGACCACCATACATACAATCTGATATCGCGATGCCATCGTGCCTCCACATCGGTGTAGCCGTAAAACGTTTTGCCAGGGCTTTTTCTACCTACATTAGTATTGCTTAATCATACTGAAGATACATTCGCTTTACTACATCAAAATCTGGGAGCAGAATCCTTTTTGCGAAACCGTTCTGTAACAAAAGGAGTCCCATGGATCGCAAAAAAGCAATCGCGCTCTCGTTTTCCGTTCCCGTCGCATGGGGCTTTTCGTACCCCCTCATGAAGATCGGCATGGACAGCATGAACGCCACGAGCATCGTTGCGCTGCGCTGCATCATCGCCTTTGTGGCCTGCCTGCTGCTCTTCCACAAGCACGCGCTGCGCATCAACCGCGACCTCATGGTTCGCGCCGCCATCATCGGCGCCATCATGGCAACCGAGCTCACCTGCATGTGCTTGGGCTCCAGCCTTACCTCCGCCTCCACCGCCGGCTTTTTGCAGAGCCTGACGGTCGTGATCGTGCCGTTTGCCAACGCCGCCCTGCTGCGCCGCGCCCCCGAGCGCAAAGTTCTCGTCGGCACCGCCATCGTCACCTGTGGCATGCTGCTGCTCTCGGGCGCCGACTTCACCAGCCTGAACCCGGGCGCGCTCATCATGTTGCTCTCGGCCTTTATCTATGCCGGCCATATCATTGTGGCGAAGCGCTTTGTCGAAGATGTCGACCCGCTGGCCCTGGGCGTTTGGCAGCTTGGCTTCGGCGGCTTATTCTCGGGTATCGCCGCATTCACCTTTGGCGGTTTCACGCTTCCCGGCACGCCGGGCGAGGTCGTGGTCGTCGTCGCACTCGCGCTCATCTGCTCTGCCTACGGCTTTATCACCCAAACGCTCGCGCAGCCCCACGTGCCCGCCGAGACCACAGGCTTTGCCTTCTCGCTCGAGCCGGTCTGCTCCGCTGTCTTCTCGTTCTTCCTGGTCGGCGAGGTCCTGAGCCCCATCGCCTTCTTTGGCGCCGCCCTCATCCTCACCGGCGTCATGGTGGCAACCGTCGAGCTCCCGCGTCTTCGTGCACACGGGCACGCTCGCATGGCAGGAGCGCCCGAGCGCGTCTCGTAGACCCCACTCCTTATACAGCCGCGGCATAAAGGCAACCGGTGCGCCTTTATAATAGATGCCAACAGAGCATCTGACGTAAAGGAGCCCCATGGACGCCGCGACCCGCGACCGCAACATAGCAACTTGGTTGGGCGATGCGCCGCAGCCGGTACGCGACACGACGAACCAGCTGCTCGAGCGCATCGCCCTTTTGCGTGCCGAGCAGACCATCTACCCGGCACAAGACGACATCCTCAATGCCCTCGCCTACACGCCGGCCGACCAGGTCAAGGTTGTCATCTTGGGTCAGGACCCCTATCACGGACCCAACCAGGCCATGGGGCTGTCGTTCTCGGTCCCCGCGTCGCAAACCAAGTTACCGCCGAGCCTGCGCAACATCTATAAGGAACTCAACGCCGATCTGGGCTGCCCCATTCCCGCCACGGGAGACCTAACCCCATGGGCACAGCAGGGCGTCTTGCTCCTCAACACTACGCTCACCGTGCGTGAGCATGCCGCGAATTCGCACGCCAAGCTGGGCTGGAGCACACTCACCGACTACGTTATCGAACGCTGCTGCCAGCTGCCCCAGCCGGTCGTCTTTTTGGCATGGGGACGCTTTGCCCAGCAAATGGTTGAGGGCAAGCTCGACGCGATCGGCGCGGGCAAGGCAACCGGCAAGTTCTGCCTGGCCTCTACGCACCCCTCGCCGCTTTCGGCCAACCGTGCCACGGCAGAACTCCCCGCCTTTATAGGGTCGCGCCCCTTCTCCGCTGCCAATCGGCTACTCGAACAGCACGGCTCGACCCCCGTCAACTGGACTTGCCTCGGCTAAAAACCGATACATCAAAAACGCGCCCGACGGCTTTCCATCGGGCGCGTTTCCTATTCGGGCCAAATAAATTGTGTGCGGCCGGCCTCGCCGCCATCGATCAGCAGGCTCTGCCCGGTCATAAACCGGTTGGTCACGCCCACAAAGTAGATCCACTCGGCGATCTCTTGGGCGGTGGCCCAGCGCTTAAGCGGCGTGAGCTCCATAATCTGGTTCCACAGGCGCTCGTCTTCCATCACGCAACGGTTGAGCGGCGTGATAACGCCGCCCGGGTCCACACTGTTGGCGATGGCCTGCGGTGCCAGGCGGTTTGCAAGGTTCTTGGTGTAGGCGATAACGCCGCCCTTGCTGGCGGCATAGGCGGGAAACTCCGATCCCGTATGTCCGCTCGCGGACCCCACATTGACCACGGATTTGATAGTCGGCGCCGGCTTGGCGGCAAGCCCCTCTCCCACAAAGGCGTAGCGCTCGGTCACGTTGATGGTGCCACACAGGTTGGCGGCGATATCGTCGGCCGAATCCTGCGCACCGGCAACGTTTACGATTACCTGGGGTTCAAGGTCGTCTGGAAACAAGTCCGGTTCGCGGACATCAACGATCAGATGGCGGTAGCGCTCGTGCTCGACCGCCGTCGGCAGCAGGTCAAAGCCCACGACCTCGTGGCCCTCGTCCAAAAAGCGCTGCACGCACGCGGCTCCGATACCGCCCGAAGCGCCCGTGATCAAAACCCGCATACTTGCTCCTTAGGCGGTTGCGTGGCGCTCGAGGTACTCGGCGCCCACATTCTCACGCTCCCAGCCACGCACGACCTTGTAGCCCACGGGGCTCAGGAAGACCTCGCACAGCAGCTCGGCAACAGCGCCGGTCAGCGAGCACATAAGGACCTGCACCCAGGTCCAACCAAAGAACGTGTGGCTCACCACAATGGCAAAGACCAAGTTGTCGATAAACTGGCCAACACCCGTGGACACATAAGAGCGGAAGGCAAAGCTCGCAAAGTTATTCTTTTTGAGCATACGACCGAGCGACTGGTTGAGTGTGGAGTTAACCACGGCAGAAACGAGCATTGCCAGCGAAGAGCCCAGCACCACGTACCAGGTGCCGCCGATGGTGGCGTTAAGGGCGGTGTTGACCTCGATCATACCCGTGTCGTAGTAGGCGCCCCACATGCCGGGCGTGAGCGAGCATGCCCAAAAGCACAGACTCACGGCCAGATTGACCAGCAGCGCGAGGATAGAGATTTTGATGGATGCCTTGGCGCCAAAGCGCTTGCAGATCATGTCCTGGCACAAAAACGAAACCCAGCTCACCACAAAGCCGCAATCGAGTGCCAGATACGGCAGGCTGATGAGCTCTTTGTTGGCCAGCAGGTTCATCATGATGACGCTCACGAAAAACAGCGAAACCGTTGCCGCGGGAATGCTCCGCAACAGGACCTTGTAGTCCTCCATGACCTTCTTGATCATTATGTACTCCTTTGGTTTTAGGTTTAACGAGCAGGATATCGGACCCGAACTGCTCGGACGTCACGGTCTTGAGACGACGATGGGTATAATAGCCGCTCACACGGCATCAGGCAAGCAAACGGCGCGGCAGCCCCACAGGGCCACCGCGCCGATGCATTAAAAGGCTACGTTGCCAAACTCCGACAGGATAAGATCGGGGTTGTGATCGGTTGCCCAATCCACGTTCCACGGGCTCGTGAACAGCAGCAGCTTACCGCCGCGCATGTCCTCGACGCGCAGCGTGTCGCGCGTGAGCGAAAGGCCCGGGATATCGATGGTATCGGGCTCGTTCTGGATCCAGCGGATGTCCGTATAGGGCAGCGGCTGGCGACGAACCTCAACACGATATTCGGCCTTGAGGCGGCGCTCGAGCACCTCAAACTGCAGTACGCCGACCACGCCCACGATGACGCTCTCCATGCCGGCACCCAGCTCGCGGAAGATCTGGATGGCGCCCTCCTGGGCAAGCTCCTCCATGCCCTTCACAAACTGCTTGCGCTTGAGCGTATCGACCTGCGTAATGCGGGCGAACATCTCGGGGGCAAACGTCGGGATCTGCGGATACTGCACATGGCGCTTGCCAGAGCACACGGTGTCACCGATGCTAAAGATACCCGGATCGAACAGGCCCACGATATCGCCAGCGTACGCCTCGTCCACGATGGCGCGGTCATCGGCCATCATCGACGTGCCCGTGGCAAGCTTGAGTTTACGGTTGCCCTGCACGTGGAAGGCGTCCATGCCACGCTCGAACTTGCCCGAGCAAATGCGCACAAAGGCGATGCGGTCTCGGTGGTTCTTGTCCATATTGGCCTGGATCTTAAACACAAAGCCGCTAAAGTCGTCGCGGCAGGGATCGACCGGCTCGCTGGTGAACGTATCGGTATAGGCGCGCGGCGTCGGGGCCAGACGCAGGAACTCCTTGAGGAAGGGCTCCACACCAAAGTTGGTGAGCGCCGAGCCAAAGAACGCCGGGCTCAGCTTGCCGCAGGCCACAGCATCCAAGTCGAGCTCGTCGCCGGCGCCGTCGAGCAGCTCGATGTCGTCCATCAGGTTCTTGTGGTTCTCCTCGCCGATGAGCTCGTCCATGGAAGGATCGCCCAGCTCGGCCTCGACCTCGGCGACCTTCTTGGTGGCATTGGCATGACCGTCGCCCTCAAAGGCGATAACGCGACGGGTCTGACGGTCGAACACGCCGCGGAAGTTGCGGCCGCTGCCGATCGGCCAGTTCATGGGATACGTATTGATTCCCAGGACATTCTCGATCTCTTCCATGAGCTCAAACGGATCGCGAGCCTCGTGGTCGAGCTTGTTCACAAAGGTGAAGATGGGAATGTGGCGCAGCGTACAGACCTTAAAGAGCTTTTTGGTCTGGGCCTCGACGCCCTTAGCGCCGTCGATGACCATGACTGCAGCGTCGGCGGCCATAAGGGTACGGTAGGTATCCTCCGAGAAGTCCTGGTGGCCGGGGGTATCGAGGATGTTGACGCAGGCGCCATTATAGGTGAACTGCAGCACCGAGGAGGTAACGGAAATGCCGCGCTCCTTCTCGATGTCCATCCAGTCCGAGACGGCGTGCTTGGCCGAGCTCTTGCCCTTGACCGAACCGGCAGTCTGGATGCTGCCGGTATAGAGCAGCAGCTTCTCGGTAAGTGTGGTCTTACCGGCGTCCGGGTGGCTGATGATCGCGAATGTGCGGCGCGACGAGATTTCATCCGACAGGCTTGCCATGCGGATCCTTTCTTGCATTGAGTGCATTACGTCGATGTAACCGCACTATTGTAGCCGCGAAATCCCGCTCTAGGGCGCCTATCAGGACAAATTCATCAGTTGGGGCCTGGGTAGCCGGCCCAATCCGAATTTGTCTCTTGCGTAACTGTACATAGTGTATATATACTGTGCTTACCGGTTATATACACGTGTAGCCCAACAGCTAAGGAGCCGCTGTGGACATCATCCTATCCAATTCGAGCGACAAGCCCATCTACGAGCAAATAGCCTCGCAAGTCAAAGCTCAGATCCTTTCGGGCGCGCTCGCTTCGGGAGCCAAACTCCCCAGCATCCGTGCACTCGCGAGCGATCTTGGCGTGAGTGTCATCACCACCAAGCGCGCCTACGCCGACCTGGAGCAACTCGGCTTTATCTGCACCGTGCAGGGCAAGGGCTGTTTTGTCGCCGAGGGCAACCAAGAACTCTTGCGCGAAAATCAGCTCTGCCATATCGAAGAGCTGCTTGCGAAAGCGGCGAGCCAAGCCGAAGCCTTGGGCGTCACGCGCGACAAGCTGCACGAGATGCTCGACCTCGTAGCCCCCGAAACCATGCAGTAGCCATCTGCAAGAAAGGCTATACCATGCAAAAGTTGCTAGAACTCAAAGGTGTATCGCGCCGCGTGAGCGACCGCTTTTCACTGCGCGACGTCACGCTTGCCGTGGAGCCCGGCCAGATCGTTGGCTTTGTGGGCGCAAATGGCGCCGGCAAGACGACGACCATTCGCGCCGCGCTTGGGCTTATAAAGCCCGATGCCGGCGAGGTGCATCTGCTTGGACAGCGCTGCGACGCCAACGCGCCCGACGAGACGCAGCGCCACCTGCGCTCCCGCATCGGGCTTGTCCTGGACACGTGTCCCTTCCCCTCCACGCTCAAGGTGGGCCAGGTCGAGAAGCTCGTAGGCCCGGCATACCCCACGTGGAGCTGCGAAACGTTCGCCGGATTCATCGACCGATTTGGCCTCGATCCCAAGACGAAGGTCAAGGACCTCTCCCGCGGCATGGGCATGAAGCTGCAGCTCGCCTGTGCGCTCAGCCACAATGCCAAGCTGCTCGTTTTGGACGAAGCCACCGCGGGCCTCGATCCCATGGCGCGCGAGGAACTGCTCGACGAGTTGCTTGCCTTTGTCGCCGACGGCCAGCACAGCGTGCTGCTCTCGAGCCACATTACATCCGACCTCGATCGCACTGCCGACCGCGTCATCTGCATCGATAACGGCTCGATTGTGTTTGACCTGCCGCGCGAGGACATTACCGACCGAGCCGGCATCGCCCACTGCACCCAAGCACAGGCCGCAGAGCTTATGGCTTGCGTCGAAGGCGCCCGTGCCGCCCACCACGCCTATAGCGTGGACGTGCTCGTGCCCAACCGTCGCGATGTGCTCGAGGCCTTCCCCGAGATTCCCTGCGACCGGGCAACCATTGATGACTATCTTCGCCTCACGCTGAAAGGGGCTTCGAAATGAAACGCGCCTTTATGTCTGAGCTCGCCATCGTCCGCACGCTTGTCCCGAGCATCGCGGGCGTCGGCCTGTTCATCTTCGTCGTACTGACCCTCGCCAACGCATCGGACGGTGACTCTGGCATGAGTGCCGGCGCCTGCGCGGTCAGCGCCATGTCGCCCATCGTGGTCATGAACTCGCTGGCCGGCTACGACAATCAAAACGGATGGGAGCGCTATCGGGCAACGCTGCCCATCTCGCGCAAAGACATCATCTGTGCACGCTACCTGAGCATCATTGTCTTCTCGGCCGTCATGGCGTGCGCCGCCGCGCTTTTGAGCATCGTCTCCATCCCGCTCTTCAACAGCGCGGGTATTCCCTCGACGGGACAGACCGTCTTTGAGACCACAATAGCCTCCGCCGCATCGATGCTCATCTCCCTCATGATGGTGTTTTTGGCACAGCCGCTGTTCTTTCGATTTGGACACATGGAGGCGCTGCGCCTTTCCGTCGGCCTGTTTGCCCTGCTCGGGTGCCTTGCCATGGCAGCGCTGAGCTCCTCCAACCCCATCAGCAACTGGCTCATGTCGATTGCCGGAGCGAATCCCGATCCTGCCGTTCTGGGCTGTCTGTGCGCAGGAATTGCCGTGCTGGCCCTCGCGCTATGCGCAATCAGCTGCACCGTCAGCACCAAGGTTTATCGAGTACACGACCTGTAGGCACGCGAGTCTCAATCCACGAAGGACGCGATCGCCCCCGCCGCAAATCCGTGACAAATGGCATATCCCCGGCACGCGCTATCGTGCTACTTGCGCAGCGGCTTGGGCAGCGGAATGCCTGCCGCGATGACGGCGGCGATGATCATGCAGACAATGCCCTTGAGCGGGAAGCACATGAGCAGCAGGCCCACGACCATGACGGGCTGACGCATGACGGCACCCATCGTCGAGGCGGTACAGACGGCGACGCAAAAGACCGGATCGGCGCCCGTAAGGACGGCAAGGCCGTAGCCCAGGCTCACGCCCGAGAAGATAACGGGGAAGAAGTGACCGCCGCGCCAGCCCAGGTTGATGAGGGCGGGCGTCAGCATGGCCTTGATAAGACCAGTTGCAATGAGCACACCGGCGGGAATGGTCATATAGGTCTCCATGAGCACGTCGGCCTGCGTCTCGCCAGCAAACATGGTGTAGGGCAGGACCGTGCCGCAGATAGCGAGCGCCAAACCGGCCAGCATGGCCTTGACGACAGGGCGCTCCCCTATGGCGTGGGCCAACGCCTCGCTCGCGTGCTCCGAGACAAAGTACAGCCAGCCACAGGCCGTGCCGACGAGCGCCAGGGGAATAAGCCAAGCAAGCTCGAGGTTGCCCACCTGCGCGGCCTCGAACCTCGGCATACCCATGCCGCCGCCCACAAGCTGGCCAAGCAGCAGGTAGGTGCCCAAACCGCCAGCGATCGCGATACCGTAGACCACGGTCTTTTGCGCCTTGGGAAGCTTGATGGTGATCTCGTCAGACGCGGACTCATCGTCATTGGCACCCTGACCGTCAGCACTTCCGGCGAGCGGCGCCACAAAGCCAAACACGGGCGCGGTAAAGAGCGCCGTCAGGGCAGCCTGGGTGCCCAGCAGCGTGAGCTCCCTAAACTCAGCTCCAAAGCGACGCATGCGATCGCCGACCCAGCTGCACAGTCCCGCGATAACGCCGGTCAGGCCGGCCTCCGGTCCAATACTTCCGCCAAACAGCAACGGCAGCAGCGCCGCAATCGACAGCTTGCCCAGATTGTCGTACGGGTAGCGACCGTCTTGCTTGACCTTGGTCATGACCTGGTTGAGGTCGTCGGTCTTGGCGCCCGTCATCTTTTCGTACAGGCCAATCACCAAGCCGCCCAGCAGGCAGACAAAAAACGGGTACGGCAAAAAGCCAAACGGACCGCTGGCGAGTTCGGGCGAAGAGGCACCCAGCATATGCGGGACCTCGGTCCACAAATAATCAATGCCGTGCTCCATCGCAAAGAAGAATAGCCAGACTGCAGCACCCGCGAGTGCACCGGTCACGGCAACGCTGACCAAAAACAGCGCGCGGTTTGTGGGTTTGGCAAGGTTATCCATCGGGTCCTCCCGTGGTCAAAATCGACAAAGATACGTTTTATTGTAGAGCGAGCGTTGCCCGAACGAGCCAACCGTCTGCACCGCAAACGGCACCATTGGGAGTCATAGTGGGGCAGGCTCAAGACTCATCCATTAATAATCGAGGCAATCTCGCGCAAATCGTCGGCAAAGTAGATGCCGTGCTGGCGCTGCGGGCTCGAAAGTCCTTTATCAATCATGTGCTCGAGCAGCGCCTTAAGATCGTTGTAGTAGCCCCCGAGGTTGCACAGGATGCACGGCGCACTCAAGTGCCCCAACGACACGGCGGACATGACCTCGGCAATCTCCTCGAGCGTGCCCGTACCGCCCGGGAAAGCGATGAACGCGTCGCCGAGCTCGATCATCTTGGCCTTACGCTCGGCCATGTCACTCGTCACGATGAGGTCGTCAATACCGTCGTGTTGAAACTCTGCCTCGATAAAAAAGCTCGGCTCAACACCCGTCACGTGTCCACCCGCCTCGAGCACGCTATCGGCAAGCGCGCCCATCAGGCCCGACTTGGAGCCGCCGTATACCAGCGCGTGGCCGTTGGAGCCAATCCACGTGCCGAGCTCTCGCACTGCAGGCAGAAACGCCGGGTCGTTGCCGACGCTCGCGCCCAGGTACACCGTGATGTTCATATGCAATCCCCCTCGTCGTGACGCGCGGCACCCGTTCTATCGTTGCCGGCGACGGTACTCGCGCACGCGGCGCGACAGGTCAGCGAGCTCGTCACGATCGAGCTCTTCCAAATGCTCAAGATCGTCCATAAAGCGCGCCATGGTGTCCTTTTGGCGCATCTTGATGAGCGTATTGCAGTAGTTCACCGCCACGCCCGTGAGCATGGCGATGTAGAAGATGCTGATGACGCTCAAAACGACAGTGATAGCGCGGGCAACCGGCGTCTCGGCCGGGATATCGCCAAAGCCGATGGTCGATACGGTTTCAAAGCTAAACCAGAGGCCGTCGCCAAACGTAAGGGTCGTGGGCTCGGACAGCCAGACGGCCGTCGAGCACAGCAGATAGAAGACGAGAAACAGGCCCGTGATGCGCGCAAAGCCAGCCTGGCGCAAAACATCGGCAAGCGTCCTCAACTTGTTCATCGCGACCCCTTTTCCCAGACGCCCAATCACATTCGCTCGGTATTGTCCCACAACCGGCAGTTGGGGACGTTCCTTTTGTGCCGGCAGAAAGGGACTGTCCCCAAGTGCCGGGCGGGACCGTTTAGCGGCTCAGCTGCCGACTAAGCATGCTGAGCTGGTATCCTTATGCGAAACTGTCTCAACTCGATAGGATTTCATGTGAAACCTTCCGCCGTCCTTCGCTTAGCCCTACGCCGCACCCTGGCTGTCGCGCTTGCCGCACTCACCGTGCTGAGCGCCGTCATGCCTGCCCCCGCCTTTGCCGCCGACTCCGACCAGCAGGTCAAGACGGTCCGCGTTGGCTGGCTCGTCAACAACAAAGGCTTCCAGGAAGGCACGCCGGGCGAGCGCCTCTCGGGATGGGGCTACGAGTACCTCCAGACCCTCTCGTATTACACAAAGGGCTGGCAATACGAATACGTTAGCGGCACCTTCTCCGAGCTTATGGACATGCTCGAGGCAGGCGAAATCGACCTCATGCCCAACATCTCGTATTCGGCAGAACGCGAGCAGAAGCTGCTCTTTTCCTCAAATCCCGAGGGCACCGAGCGCTACTATATCTACGCCAGGCCCGACCGCGACGATCTGGCCAAGGGTGACCCTCAGGCGCTCCAAGGCCTCACCATCGGCTGCAACTCTGGCGTTATGCAAACTATCGTCGGCCAGCAGTGGCTCGCCAACGAAGACGTTACCTGCACCTATAAAGAAATCGACACCGGCAGCGCCCTCTTTGAGGCGCTTGCAGACGGCGAGGTCGACGCCGTCATCATGAACGACACCATTTCGTCGCCCGATGCGTCACCCATGTTCTACGTAGGCTCGAGCGACTACTTTTTTGCCGTTCCTAAAAGCCGCCCTGACCTGATGAACGACATCAACGCCGCCATGACGACCATCGCCCGCGATAACCCGCGCTATAACGAGGAAGTCAAATCGAGTTACTCGACCCAAAACAGTGGCTCGTCATCGCTCACCGGCACCGAGACCACCTGGCTCAAAGAAAACGGCAATACCATCACGCTCGGCTATCTTAAAAACCAACTTCCCTACTGTACGCAAAATGACGACGGCGAGATGGAAGGGTCGCTCGCCTCGCTTGCAACGACGTTGCACGACAAGTTTGACATTACGGTCAAAACAATCGCACTCTCGAACAACAAGCAAATGATCAAAGCCCTTTCCAACGGAACCATCGATGTCGCCCTACCGTTGTTTCGCGACTACTGGCTCGCCGAGCAGACAGGGGTCATCCAGTCAAACTCGATGGGAACGGTTTCGCTGACCGCCATTCACAGTGGCAAAAACCTGAACAGCGACCTTAAGAACATCGCTTGTACAAAGAGCACAATCGTTAACCGTTTTGAGCTCGAAAGTCTCTTTCCGAACGCAACGGTAACCGAGTATTCGAATGACGGCGAGGTGCTCAAAGCCCTCAATGAGGGGAAGGCACGTTGCATCATTGTCCCCAGCACGCGCCTGGAAACTCTCCGCGACATCTACGACATCGAGGATTTCGAAACACAGGAACTCACCAACACGGCGCAACTATCGTGTTTAATTTCGCGCGGCAAGCCCGAGCTGCTGGGAATCATCAATAAGGGCATCGTCAATGCAGGTGAATCGCTCTCTGCAAACAGCTATTTCCCCACATCGTACTCGGCGCAAGAATCGGATGCGTTCCGACTTCTCTACCGCAACCGCATCGTCATTGCGGCAGTCGTCATCTGCATTTTGCTCACCGGCATCGTCATCCTTGTCTGGTCGCTTTACCGCGCACAGGAGGAACGGCAGAAAGCCGATGCCGCCAATGCCGCCAAAACCGCTTTCCTCACGCGCATGAGCCACGACATCCGCACGCCGCTCAACGGCATCCTGGGCCTTATCGAAATTGAGGAATTGAGAGAAGGCGACATGCAGGTCGCCCGCGAAAGCCGCGCCAAGGCGCGCGTTGCCGCCAATCACCTGCTGTCACTGATTAACGACATCCTCGAGATGGGCAGGATCGAGGAGCGCAAAGTGACGCTCGAGCACGAATCATTCAACCTTAAAGAGCTGTGCGACAATGCGCTCGTACTGTGCAAGCTCCGCGCATCGGACCGCGGCATAACCATGCTCGACACCAGCGAGCCCTACGCTGTCGACCAATATATGATCGGCAGCCCCACCCATATTCGGCAGATCCTTGTCAACCTGCTCGACAACAGCATCAAGTACAACAAGCACGGAGGCACCGTCACGTTCTCATCGACCATCAAACCGGTCGACGACGAGCACGCCGTGTTTTGCTTTAGCGTCTCGGATACCGGCATTGGTATGACGCCCGAGTTTTTGACGCACATTTACGAGCCGTTTGCCCAGGAAGGCGACGATGCGCGCAGCAAGTTCCAAGGAACCGGCATTGGCATGTCTATCGTCAAATCGCTCATCGATATGATGGGCGGCACGATTGAGATTTCGAGTGAGGTTGGCGTGGGGAGTACGTTTGACGTCCGGATTCCGCTCGATATCGACAAGAACCCTCAGATAAAAGAATGTGCAGACACGCAGGTAAGCAGCTGCTCGCTCGCCGGCATGAACGTCCTTTTGGCAGAAGATAACGAACTCAATGCCGAGATTGCCCAAGCTCTGCTCGAAAGCGAAGGCATCGTCGTGACTCGCGCCGCCGACGGCAACGAAACGGTCGATCTATATGTTGGTCGTCCCGCCGGCAGCTTCGATGCAATCCTGATGGACATCATGATGCCGGGCATGGACGGCTACGAGGCAACCCGGGCGATCCGCCTGAGCGAAAAGGCCGATGCGGCCGACATCCCCATCATCGCGCTCACCGCCAACGCTTTTGCCGAAGACGCCAAGGCGGCACACGACGCCGGCATGAACGCCCATCTGCCCAAACCGCTCGACTTTAGCAAGCTCAAAAACATACTCGCCTGTATCAAGAAAAACGGGGCTGTTTCGCTATAGTTTGTGCTCAACCACCATGCGCAGTAGAAAGGAAGCCAACGATGTTTAGGCCCTTACGTCGAAAGAAACGCGCCATCACCGACGAGAAAGCGCGCGAACTGCTCGCTACCTGCAAGCGCGGCGTCTTTGCCGTCAACGGCGATGATGGCTACCCCTATGCCATTCCCGTCAACTACTTCTTTGACGCCGAGCACGACAAGATTTATTTCCATGGCGCCAAGGCTGGCCACAAGGTCGATTCACTCAGGCATGATGATAAAGTCTGCTTTACCGTTTACGGCAACGTGTGGTACAAGGACGGCGACTGGGCTCCCTACGTTATGAGTACCGTTGTCTTTGGTCGTTGTCGCCTGGTAGATGAAGCGCCCGCGTTTATCGAGGACAAAGTCCGTCAGCTCGCGCTTAAGTACTACCCTTCTGCCGAAGAAGTCGAGGAGGAGATCGCCAAAGACATAAAGGGCGTCCAGCTCTACGAGATTTCGATTGAACATCTTTGCGGCAAGCAGATTCATGAAAAGTAGCGAATGCGGAAAACGCGCTCGCTACCCTCTGCGCCCCATGTGCCCACACATTTTGACGGCGTGGGCACATGGGGCAGCACTCGAATCGAGCGCCCCCTATACCCCAAAAACGTAGCGGTCCAGGCGGTCGCACGCCTCCCTTACGCGCGAAAGCGGCAGCGCCAGATTCACGCGAATGTGGCAGGGCCCGTGGAACGGGCGGCCGTCCTGATACCCCACGCCCACGCGCGCCCCCTCGTCGAGCAGCCACTGAATATCGCGGCCATGCTCGCGGCACCATTCGGTGCAGTCCAGAAACACCATGTACGTGCCTTGCGGACGCGAATAGGACACGCCCGCAAAATGCTCGTCAACGTAATCGCAGAAGCACTCGATATTACCGGCAAGCACCTGGTTGAGCTCGTCCACCCACTCATAGCCCTGAGGCTGATAGGCACCGATAAGCGCATGCATGGAGAGGACGTTCATCTCGTTGTAGTGAGTCTTGTCGGACACGGCGCACACGCGGTCGCGCAGCGTCTCGTTATAGACGATGTGGTAGCTGCCGACCAGGCCCGCCAGGTTAAACGTCTTGCTGGGCGCATAAAGGGCAACCGTGCGCATGCGGGCATCCTCGCTCACCGACTGCGTCGGGATATGCTTGTGACCCGGCAGGATGATATCGGACCAAATCTCATCCGAGATCACCACGCAATCATGCTGGCGATAGATGTCCATGGCGCGCTCGATCTCGTCGCGCTCCCATACGCGCCCGCAGGGATTGTGCGGCGAGCAGAACACCGCGGCATGGATGTGGTTTTGGGCGAGCTTGCGCTCCATGTCCTCATAGTCCATACGCCACACGCCTTGGTCGTCGAGCTTAAGCGGGCTGTGGACAATGCGATAGCCCGCGGCTTCGATAGACTTGGTAAAGCCGATGTAGGTGGGGCTGTGGACCAGCACCGCATCGCCCGGCTGGACATACGCGCGCAGCGTCGACACAACACCGCCCAGCACGCCGTTTTCGTAACCGATATGTTCAGGGCGCAGACCCTCGACGCCATTGCGGCGGCTCTGCCATTCGATGATGCGGTCAGAGTACTCGGCACGCGGATCAAAGTAGCCAAACATGGGGTGCTGGGCACGCTGAATGATGTGTTCCTGGACCGTGGGCACCGTGGCGAAGTTCATGTCCGCCACCCACATGGGAATGCGATCGAAGCCCTCGTCGGGTGCGTTTGGAGCCATGCCGGGGATCTCACCCCAAGAATCAACGGCGATGGAGTCCATGCCGTGGCGGTCGATAAGCGAAGTAAAGTCGTATTTCATCCTGGGCTCCCATGCAAAGCGGATTGTTTTGGTAGGCGTTATTGTCCACCAGCATGGGCGGTTTTGGCATGGGGTTTGGCTCTTAATTTGACGGGTGCGGACGAATGGCTGATTAGTCTTGCGCGTCGTTGACGGCGACTACGGTTAGCCGGGTTTCATCGACCGTAAAAGATATGTCGAGCCCGGCGAAGGCCAAGTGATAAACACGGTTTGGCTCGTGCTTGCTGCCCGCGCGGCGCGGATCCTGGCGAAGAACCTCAACCAAGCCAGGAAGCTTTGTAGGCGGGACCATATCCTGCAGCGCTTGCGGAAACTCGACGTCGAGCTCTTGCCACGGCGCATCCTCAATCCAGCCGCCGGTCGCATCCGGATGGCAATCCGCAAACGGAATGTAGGGCTTAATGTCGTAGATGGGCGTGCCGTCGCGCAGGTCGGCCCCCAACACATGGATGATGGGACCATCGTCGGTGAGCTCGACACGATCAAGCTTGACGCAGGTGAGACCGATGGGATTAGGGCGAAACGGACTGCGCGTGGCAAAGACGCCCACACGCTCGGCTCCGCCCAGACGCGGCGGACGCACGGTTTTCGACCACTTGGCATTAGTTCCGGACCTGTCCTGCTTTTTGGCATCGGCGGCTATGTCCTTAGCCGTGCCGCCGGGCGTGCCGTTTTCGAAGCGCCAGAGCAACCATAGGTGAGAGAAGGAATCCAGACCCTCAACTGCTGCGTTGGAGGCAAATTCCGGTTCAAAGACGATGCGTCCCTGCAAATGGGGCGCCAAAAAGCTGTTGCGCGGAATGCCGAACTTCTGCGGCAGATCGGTATGTATGTGTGCAATAGGTTCCATGCCGGTCATTGTACGGCATGGAGGCGTGGGACGTTGTACGCAATTCTTCGCCGCAGCCCCCGTCGCGCAACCAACGGTTGCTTGGAAGGGCACCTGCCGCCGCGTATGCTTAAAGCCAACAACCAGCAGAAAGGAGCCGTTATGGCCTTCGCAGAAAAGCTCATTGCTGTCCGTCGCGCCCATCATCTTACCCAAGAGCAACTCGCCGCCAAGCTCTTCGTCACACGCCAAGCCGTCAGCCGTTGGGAACGCGGCGAAGTCACACCGGGCATCGACATGATGAAGCTCATTGCCGCCATAACCGGAGAACCGCTGTCCCACCTGCTCGAAATGCCCGAGCACTATTGTCAGAGCTGCGGCATGATACTCACGCCCAACGACTGCGGCACCGACGCCACGGGCGCCACGACCGACCATTACTGCAAGTGGTGCTACGAGCACGGCAAGTACACCTACGACACCACGATGGAGGCAATGATCGAGGATTGTGCCCCGCGCCTGGCACAAAACACCGGCATGTCGCTCGACGAGGCCGTCTCACTCATGGGTGCCGTCTTGCCGCAGCTGGAGCGCTGGCGCGCCGTGCAGGAAAACGAGGAGCGCTTCGGCGCCGAGGCGCGGGCGCGCTATGGCGACGAGGCTGTCGATGCAGCAAACGAGGCACTGCTGGGCATGGACCCCGAGACATGGAACGACATGAAGGAACTTGAACGCGCTGTTCTGGGCCAGCTCTCGATTGCCATGGGCGATGGCGAACCGGAAGGCAGCGAGGCCCGCAAGCTTGTAGCAATGCACCGTCGATGGATTGGCCTTAACTGGGGACACGAGCCCCAAGACGAAGCATACCTGGGCCTCGCCCACGGCTATCTTGCCGATCAGCGCTTTATCGACTACTACGACAAGCCCTGCGGCACCGGAGCCACGGCGTTTCTGGTCCATGCCATCGAGTCATCAATGGATCGCGCATAGACTGCGGCGGCTTTGGGTATCTCAACCGAAACCTCAACCGATTGGAGACACCATGGCTACTGATCACGAACTCGTGCTCTACGTTATGACCGGCTGCCCGTATTGCATAAAGGTCAAGCGCTTTTTGGCCGATAACGGCGTGACCATCCCCGAGCGCAATATCTCGACCGACCCCGATGCCGAGCAGACACTCATCGCCGTCGGCGGAAAGCGCCAGGTTCCCTGCCTGTTCATCGACGGTAAACCGCTCTACGAGTCGAGCGACATCATCGCGTGGGTGCAGAAGAACCTGCTCTAGCACGCGCACTGCGGCCAGTTCGCGCCAACCGAGCCGAACCCATACGAACCAAACATGTACGCCAGCATCCAAAGTCGACATTTTCCGACATCTTTGGATGCTGACGTACAGCTTTTCAATCTAGTCATTGGGGACGTTCTTGAATGACTAGTCGTTAAAGAACGTCCCCAACGACTAGTAGCCACAAAAGCGGGCAACAGGCGCAAGCGGCTGCTCGCGAAAGACGCGCTCGACAGCAGCGCGGTATTCATCGACCTTTTTGGTCTTGCGAACGAGCTTGTGAACGGTCGCGGGATCGGCGAAGGCGCATTTGGCGTAGAACCACCACTCCTTCATGCGAAAGACCGCGTTGTCCCCAATCTCGTCCGCATAGGCCGCAAACAGCATGTCGTGGAAGCGCTGCAGCTCAGCGGCCGTGGCAGCAGGGCCGCCCTTAACCATGCGAGCCAGCGCGGGGTTCGCGAGCAAGCCGCGCCCCAACATTACGTGGCGTGTTCCGGGATAGGCCCCCACCAGCGCATCCATGTCCTCAAGATCAAAGATGTCGCCGTTATAGGCCACGGGAAACGGCGCCCGCTCCAACGTCTCGCCGTAAAACTCTTTACGCGGCGAGCCCGTATAACGGTCCTTTTGCACGCGCGGATGCACGATCAGCTCTGCCAGCGGCATGCGGCAATAGAGGTCGAGCACGCGTTCGTACTCGTCATCGCTTTCCAACCCCAGCCTGGTCTTGACCGACACCGGCAAGGGTGAGCGTTCGCACACGTCGCTCAAGAACACCTCGAGCTCATCCAGGTTGCGCAGAAAGCCCGAACCCTTGCCTTTGGCAACAACCGTACCCGAGGGGCAGCCAAGGTTGAGATTGACCTCGCGGTACCCCATCTCGGCGAGCACCTGCGCCGCCCACACAAACTCGTCCGCATTCTTGGACATCAGCTGAGGTACTACGTTAAGCCCCTGGTTATTGGCAGGATCGACCTCTTTAAACGCCTTGCCACCAAAGCGGTTGCCCACCCGCGGCGGCGGCAAAAACGGCGTGTAATAACAATCGAGTGCGCCAAAGCACTCCGCATGCACGCGACGGAACACATGCCCGGTAATCCCCTCCATAGGGGCCAGCGATAAATTCATCAACATCCACTCTCAAATCAATGTGACAAAGGGACAGTCCCTTTGTCACATCCCATTCAAGCGGTTCAGGAACTCTTCGCAGGCGCGAGAACGCAGGCGATATTTTTTCCACACCAGATACGATGCAATGGTGAAGGGGCAAAAGGGCAGTCCCTTTGCCCCAAGTGCCGGCTACCGGACGCAAGCTAGTTGCCGTTCGCGAACGCCGCCCATATTTCGAGGTCTAATACTTTTCCCGAGAAGTGAACGGCTGTATTTGGACCCCCGAAGCATTGACATTTTTAGGCGTCAAAACCGCAGGATTTGACTGGCAAAACCGCAGGAAATTGCACGCCAAAAGTGTCGATGCTTCGGGAGTCCGTTTTCACTCGTTCACTTCTCGGGAAAAGTATTAGACCTCGATTCCGCAGTCCCCGATGTGACAAAGGAACAGTCCATTTGTCACATTCAGAATTGACCCCCCCCCGCAATAGCTCATCGATGGCGGGATTCTCTATACTGGGTCACATATGACGGTATCGCGCCAAAGGAGAACGCCGTGACCACGTCGCAGATATCCCTGCTCGCGCTCATCTTGGTTGGGGGCATCGGCATCCTGCTTATCGGAGTGAGCGCGCTCATGAAGGCCGCCGCCCGCAAGAAAGCCAAGGCCTGTACCGCCGTGACCATGGGAACGGTCATCGACCATCGCTTTATGGGTGAAGGCAGAATGAATCCCGTTTTGGAATACACCGTCGACGGCACGCAATACCGCGCGAAAAAACAATTCCGTGGCATAAAGACCAAAAGCTTGTCGGGACTCCCCATCCGCACGCAAGCCACCGCCTACGAAGACGCCAAGGGCTGGCTGCACGTGCAGACAGGCCCCATCGCCCGCCTAGGCACCCTCGCGGAGCAGCTTTGGCCCCTCGGTAGCCAAATGACCGTGTACTACAACCCCAGCAACCCAGACAAAAGCTATGTCGAACGCCCCATCGTGGGCAACTTTGCCACACTGATGTTTAACATCGCAGGCTTCTTGCTCATCGCGATGAGCATCTTGCTCTATGTTCTTATCCAGCGCTAGCTCAAACTGATGCGCCCCGCGCCCCATGCGCCGCAACGACCGTTACGACACCAAGGATCAGCCATGGCAACACTTTCCGAACAAGAACGTAAGCGCATCCAGCGATACTGCATCTGTCCCAAGGTTGCCGGCGCGGCGCTTGCCATGGCATTCGTGCTGCCCTTATTGATTATTCCTTTCGAAATGATCGACGACATCGTCTTCCATCACGAAGGCTTCCAAGAGACGGGCATGATGACCGCCTTGGTGCTCACCGCCATCGAGCTCGTCATATTCTGCTACTGTGCCCTCGCGCCGCGTTTTGGCATGCGCGGCAAGCAGTGGAAGGAAATGCAGAACCGGCTCGCCATCGAGCAGAGCGAGAAAGACCGCTCGGCACAAATCGCAGGCGTTGTTGGCACGCAGGCCGCCGCACGCCTGCTCAAGAACAGCGACAACGAGACCGCACGCAACCTGGGCGGCGCGGCAGAAGTCGCCGCTGCCGTAGGCGCCGTCGCCACCGCGGCAGACGTGCTTGCCGAAAGCTTCGCCAACGCAAGGGCCATGGCAGAGGCCTGTGGCGTGCCTGTCCCCCGTGCAAAGAAGTGGGTCGTCGCGCTTGTGGCGCTGCCCCTCGCGATCGTGTGCGGCGCCTATATCCCGCAGCTGGCGCAGGGAAACATCGAGATGCAGGAGAACGCCGCGGCCGCGGCCGAGCAGATCGCCATCGCACGCAAGGCATTAGAGCCCTCATGCGAGTACGTGTCCGCCGATGACCCCTACGAGCGATATCAAGATTACGGCTATCACGTCCGCGGCTATCTGCACGACGGCGACTCCGATGCCCAGAAGACCTATACGTACCTGGATTTTGACAACAAGGGAACGCTCACGGAAGTGAGCTACGCGGCAGAGATCGACCCCGACGCGAGCCTTGAGGACAACCTCGCCCGCATCGAGCTCGACTTGGACGAACTTTCCTCTGTCGTCCAAACCGTAGACGTCAAGACCGTGAGTCCCGAGCTCCTAGCACCGCAAAAGCTCCCCGAAGAGTTTAGGCAGGCTTTTTTGAACGGTTCGCTCTACGAGAGAATCTCCATCAGGACGAGTGACAACCCCATCAAAACGTACTATTCGTTTGACACGGATCCCGAGGATGAATTTGACGAGTACACCCATCCAAGCATCCGTATCACATTGATGGGCAAAACGAGCTAGCCACCCAATGTGACAAAGGGACTGTCCCTTTGTCACATTATTCGGAGCGTAGGGCTTCCACAGGGTCTTTCTTGGATGCGCTGCGAGCCGGCAGCAGGCCGGCAACGACCGTCAGCAGCACCGAAATTACAATGAGCATCAGCGCGTCTTGAACGGGCAGGCTCATCAGGTTGGGCACCTGCTTGGCCGCAAGCGCCCAGGCATTAACCGGAAAGCTCACGGCCACCACGACGACAATGGCAAAGACGCCGGCAATGAGGCCTTCGATAAAGGTCTCGGCATTAAATACGTTGGCCACGTTGCGCTTTGACGCGCCGATCGCGCGCAGGATGCCAATCTCCTTTTTGCGCTCCAGCACGCTGATGTAGGTGATGATGCCGATCATGATGGAGCTCACCACCAAACTGATACTCACGAATGCGATGAGCACCAAGCTGATAGTATTCACGATGTCGGTCACCGAGCCCATGATGATGCCCATGTAGTCGGTATACGAGATTGCCTGCTCATCGTGGCCAGCAGCTTTGACCTGCTTGTTGTACGCATCGATGTAATCGAGCACGCGCTCCTTGGCCTCAAAGTCGCGCGGGAAAATCTTGACCGAAATGGGGTCCGCCTCGTCCGCATAGCCCAACGTGGTCAGATTGTTGTCGTAGGTGAGCTTCGACGCCTTGGCATAGCTCATCATGAGCGAGCTCAGATCCTCGGCGTCCATGTTGAAGTGGATGGCACGAGCAAAGGCGCCCGCATCCACGCGCATGGCGCTCGCCAGGTTGGCAAAACTCGAAGACATCTGCGTCGCCATTTGGTCCATGAACCCTGCCGCACCCGCCTTGAGCTGGGTTGATACCGTCGTCGCAATCTGCTCGCTGACCGCCTTCATCACCTGATCCATAGACTGCTGCAAATACGGAGCCAGCTGCTTTTGCACATAGTCGCCCATCACCTGCTGCAGACGCTCGGCCAAGGCATCGCCGCCCAACGCCTTGAGCTGAGCCAGGCATTGCTGGGCTGCGGCATCATTCTCAAGATACGCCGAGAATGCGGCAGCAAGCTTTGACGCGTCCTTAAGATCTTCGGGCGACAGCGCCTTAAACTGATCAGACTGCAGAAAGCCCTCAAACAGCTGGTTGGCAAGCGTTCCTACCTGCTGCATCTGCTCGGGCGTGAGTTCCAGACCGTCAAAGATGCCCGAGAAATCTGGGGCCGGCGCTTTGGCCATGATGTCGCTGAAGTCGATGTCCTTCCCAACGCCCGAAAGGTCAAGGTCCAGCCCGGACAAGTCGATACCAGAAAGGTCTATACCGCCGGCCGCACCCGAGAGCGCCGACGTATCGAACGAGAACGCACTCTTCAGCGCCGCTTCGTCCACACCGAACATGCTGCCCAAATCCACGCCCTGTTTGGCCTCGCCTTGCAGTTCATCGAAAGACTTGCCCGTAAAGACATCCGTCTCGGGGTGGGCAAGCTGCTCCTGCACGATTTGCGAATCGGCAGCACGCTCCATAAGCTGGCGAGTCAGCGCATGCGTATAGGCAATGCCCGGGGACAATGCGCTCGCGTTTGCCGCCTCGTTGGGTCGCACCACGCCCACAATGCGCACGTCAATACCGTCGGCAACCTTGGCTTTCATAAAGTCGGCGTCGCCAGACATGTCAGTCCACATGCCGGTCTCTTCGTTTTTGCGATAGGCATCGGCCGGCGACAACACCTTAAACGTCGTGGACAGTGCATCGTCGTAGGTAAAGTCGCTGCCGGTCTTGGGCGTCTTGACCTTGCCGTCGGCCGTCATGGCACTGTTAACCAGGTCGTTGAGCTCATCGATATCCAGCGCGCCGATGCTGTAGAGCGTGTAGTCGCCCACCGTTCCGCGGCTCGAAAGCACCATCACGGCCTCGTTGGCGGACGTAGGCCAATGGCCGGCAACGACATCGTACTGGCTGTCGAGCAGGCTCTGGTCGTCAATCATCTCGTTAAAGACCGACGTTCCCATGGAATCCATGCTCACCGTTGCCGCCGAGCTCGCGCCTCCGCTCATGGCCTCGGTCATAGCGTTGGGAACAAGGCGAACGGGCTTCTCGTCGCCCTTACTCGAACGATAGACAACCGGCGTCACGCCGTAACCATACTGAATAGCGTTGACCTCTTTGTCGATACCGTTGCCGCCGTCGTCAAGCCATGCCTTAAAGCTCGTCATATCGTTAGATTTAACACTTGCGAACATGTCCTTTACGGCCGTGACCACAGGGATCTTATCGGTCCCCTGAGCCTTGCCGCCGGTAGCGCCATCGGACGAGTCCTCGCCCTTGGACGCCTCCTCATCCGTGCCCCCCTGTCCGCCCATCATAGACGACAGGTCGTAATCTTGTTTGGAAATCGTAAGCGGGTAGCTTGAGAGCGTGTCCTCCTCGACCTTTTTGATGTAGCCGTTTACGCCGTTGGAGAGCGCCAGAATCGCCGCGATGCCAATAATGCCAATCGAACCTGCAAAGGCAGTCATGGCCGTACGGCCCTTCTTGGTCATGAGGTTTCGGGCAGAAAGCCCCAGCGCCGTCATAAAGCTCATCGAGGTTTTGCGCGTGGGTTTTGCCTCGCGATGTGCGACCGTGGCCACATCAAAGGGGTCGGAATCGTCGGTGACCTTGCCGTCCGCCAGGCTGACGATGCGCGTGGCGTACTGGTACGCCAGCTCGGGATTGTGCGTGACCATGATGACCAGACGATCGCGCGCAACGTCCTTGAGCAAATCCATAACCTGCACGGACGTCGTTGAATCCAAGGCGCCGGTCGGCTCGTCAGCCAGCACAATCTCGGGGTCGTTGATCAAGGCGCGGGCAATGGCCACGCGCTGCATCTGCCCGCCCGAAAGCTGGTTCGGGCGTTTGTCAACGTGCTCGCCCAGACCAACCGTCTCGAGCGCCTTACGCGCACGCTGGCGGCGCTCGGCATGTCCCACGCCCGTGAGCGTAAGCGCCAGCTCCACGTTTTCCAAAATGCTCTGGTGCGGAATGAGGTTGTAGCTCTGAAACACAAAGCCAATGCGATTGTTTCTGTAGGCATCCCAATCGCGGTCGCTGAAATCCTTGGTCGAGATGCCATCGATCAGCAGGTCGCCGGAATCGAAATGGTCGAGTCCACCAATGACGTTGAGCATCGTAGTTTTACCCGAACCCGAGGGACCCAGGATGGCTACAAACTCGTTATCGCGAAAAGACAGGCTTACGCTGTCGAGCGCTACCTGCGTAAACGACTGCGTAACGTACCTTTTGCAAATAACTCTGAGATCCAGCATGGACGGCAACCTCTCTCGCGCGGGCGCGCTCGCCCGCTCCCCCGCCGTTCACGTTCGGCGCGTTTGTCCTACTCTATCCTCATTTTTGGCCGATACCAGTGAGGAATGTAACGAACCGCGCCAAAAAACGAACGGGACAGCACGCCGCATGGCGCACCATCCCGCATATAACATCCCCGATGCGACAAAGAGGCTGTCACTTTGTCACATTCCAATGCGCGCTACTTTTCGAGCCCGCACGGCATAACGTTAGCGCTGCCGCGGCGAGCCTCAGTCACGGCTGCAAAGAAGCGATAGCCGCCCGAGAAGTTAAAGCACTCAAAGCCATGCTGCGCCAAAATGCGGCAAGCAATGTAGCTGCGAATGCCGCTCTGGCAAATCACGTAGACCGGCTTGGCCCGGTCGAGCTCGCTCAGGCGATTGCGCAGATCATCGACGGGAATGTTTACGAAACCATCGATATGCCCGCGCTCATACTCCCCTTCCGTACGAACATCGAGCAGCTGCACGCTGCCATCGCGTGGCAAGTTGGGCTCATCCTCCCAATGCCACTGCGCCAGTATGCCGCGATTGAGGTTCTCGATCATAAAGCCCGCCATATTGACGGGATCCTTCGCCGATGAATACGGCGGCGCGTATGCTAGGTCCAAATCCTTAAGCCTATCGCCGCGCATGCCTGCCTGGATGGCAGTCGCCAGAACGTCGATACGCTTGTCCACACCATCGATGCCCACGATTTGCGCACCCAGCAGGCGCAATCCCTGCTTCTCGAAGACAACCTTCATGGTCATGGGCGTTGCACCCGGATAATAACCCGCATGCGAACCGGGCGACAGGACCACGCTGTCGCAGTCAATTCCCGCCGCGTGTGCCGCCTTTTCGGATAGTCCCGTGCTTGCCGCCGTCAAGTCGAATACCTTGATAACCGATGAGCCCAACGATCCGAGGTAGCAGCTGTCCATGCCGGCTATGACATCGGCGACGACACGCCCCTGCTTGTTGGCGGGGCCGGCAAGCGAAATGACCGCGTCCTCGCCGGTCACCTGATGCGTGACCTGCACGGCATCGCCCACGGCATACACGTCGGCAGCAGAGGTCTCCATGCGGTCGTTGACCACAATAGCCCCCTTGATGCCCAGTTCGAGCCCCGCCTCTTGCGCCAGATGGCTCTCAGGTGCCACGCCAATGGCAAGCAGCACCATATCGGCTCCGATAGGGTCATCGCCCGCAACATGGGTGACAACGCGGCCATCAACTTCCTCAAAACCTGTCACATCGGCCTTGAGGCGCAGATCGATACCGTGCTCACGCACCTCGGTATGCAAAAGGGTCGCCATGTCGTAATCCAGGTTGTTCATAAGCTGGACGGGACGCTGCAGAAGGGTCACCTGGAGCCCCAGCTCGCACAGATTCTCCGCCGTCTCGACGCCAATGAAGCCGCCGCCGATCACGACGGCACTGCTCGGTCGCCGCTCTCGAACATAGCTGTGAATACGCAGCGTGTCCTCAACGGTGCGTAGGCTAAAGATTTTATCCGAGTCGATGCCCGGCAACGCAGGGCGGATCGGCTTTGCACCCGGCGACAGGATGAGCTTGTCATACGTCTCGACAAATTCCTCGCCCGTCAGCATATTGCGAACCTCGACCGTATGCGAATCGGGATGGATGGCAAACACCTCGTGACTCGTCTTGACCGCAATGCGAAAGCGATCCCAAAAGCCCTTGGGAGACTGCAGCGTCAATGCGCTCTCTTCTTCTATCACGCCGCCAATGTAGTACGGAAGCCCACAATTGGCATACGATACAAAACCCGTGCGCTCAAAGATGACAATTTGGGCCTGCTCGTCGAGTCTGCGCAAACGTGCCGCCGCCGATGCGCCGCCCGCGACGCCTCCAACGATAACCACCTTCATAGCTAACGCACCACCTTTCCCGTGTAGCCGCTTATGCCGCCGATATTCTTGACACTGCCATACCCAGAACGCTTAAGAAAACTCACAGCTTGGTTGCTTCGCGCACCGCTCGGGCAATGCACGAAAAGCTGCGTGCCCTTTCGACGTATACCCATGATGCTACCCCGAAGCAGAAAAAAGAGTCGCTGTTTCCAGCGACTCCCCTTCAGTTGTCTGTCCCACGGACTTACTGTTCGCTCTTCGCGAGTGCCTGATCGATCAGTTTGTTGAGCGCCTCGCGCTGCTCAGCGGAGTTGATGCCGCCCATGATCGGCTCTCCCACAATGTTACCGTTCTGGTCGATCACGTACGTGGTCGGGAACGAGTACAGGTTGGAGGTGAACTTGCCGGCCTCGCTATCCGACTTGAACCAGATGTTCTTGTACGTCACGCCCTTCTTGGAAAGTACGTCCTTGGCGTCTGCCACCTCGTCTTTGTTGCCATCGAGCGTAAAGGAATTAACGCCCACGACCTGGCCGCCCTTCTCGGCAAGCTCCTTGTTGAGCTTCTCCAGATCGCCCAGCTCTCCCACGCACGGCTTGCAGGTGGTAAACCAGAAGTTCATGACGGTGACCTTGTTCTTGGAGAACAGCTCGTCGCTGTTTACATCGTTGCCGTCCAAGTCCTTGCCCTTAAAGCTGGGGAACTTCGTCTCCCCGCTCTCGCCGTTGGTCATGCCTGCGGTCGAGGCATCGACGCTCTCTCCCTCGCCGGGCGTGCTGCCACATCCGGGAAACTCCTTCTCCAGCGCCATGAGCTTATCCTCGATCTCCTTGACCTGCTGCGCGCCGGCCTTAAGCGTCTTGAGCTCGTCAGCCGTAAACTGATCCTTGGCGCCCTCGATGGTATCAAGCAAAAAGTCGCCGTAGTTCTTGCCGTCCTCAATCATGGGAGTGTCTTTGTTGGCCGCAAGAAACACCTTTTCCCATAGGGCGTTATCGCTCGCAAAGATCTCGTTTTCCTTTTGCAGCAGCTGCTGGTACAGCTCGGCCGCCTCCTCGGCGCTCGACGGCTTTTGTGCCACAAGCTCGGCGATTTGCGTATCGCCGCTCGTGGCATCCTTTGCGTCGCCCTTGGGGGCAGAGCACGCTGCGAGAGTCAGCGCCAGCACGGGCAGCATCAACAAGGCCGCAATTTTTGACAGTTTCATGGTTCCTCCGTTTATATCGAAGCTTATATAGATACCTATTTGTTTTCGCAGGCTTGCGCGGGCTGCGCGGGTTTGTCGCCCGTCACACCCAGCCCGTAGCGAAAGCTAATGGCATCGACGGGGCATGCGCCCACGCATTTGCCGCAACGAATGCACTCGGCATGGTTGGGCGTACGCGTAACGTCCACGTCCATCTGACACACTTTGGCGCACTTACCGCACGAGACGCATTTGCACTGGTCAACCTGAATCCCCAGCAACGACACCTTGTTCATGAGTGCATAAAACGCACCGAGGGGGCAAATCCATTTACAGAAGGGGCGGTAGAACAGCACGCTCAGCACCGCAACCACAATGAGGATCGCGAGCTTCCAGGTAAAGAGCTTTCCCAGCGCGGAGCGGATTCCCACGTTCATGATGGACAGCGGAATCGCGCCCTCGAGCACACCCTGCGGGCAGATGTACTTGCAAAAGAACGGGTCGCCCATGCCCACATCGTTGACTACCAGAACGGGCAGTAGCACCACGGCAAACAGCAGCACGGCGTACTTGATGTACGTGAGCGGCTTGAGCTTTTTCGTCGAGAGCTTTTTGCCGGGAATCTTATGCAGAAGCTCTTGCAGCCATCCAAACGGGCATAAAAAGCCGCATACAAAACGTCCCAGCAGCACGCCGATCAGGATGAGTGTTCCGGTGACGTAATACGAAAAGCTGAACTTAGACGAGCCCACCACCGACTGAAACGACCCGATGGGGCACGCACCTGAGGCCGCCGGACACGAGTAGCAGTTGAGCCCCGGCACGCAGACGGCTTTGCCCGCCCCCTGGTAGATGCCTCCCTTGGCAAAATTAGGCAGGTGAATGTTGGTCGCAAGCGTTGCCGCCGCCTGAATCAATCCGCGAAATCTCGCCAAAAGATGCGATACGGTATTTTTTCTTTTAACCAATTCCGATACACTCCAAGCACAGCCTGATTGCCTTGGCCAGCACGGCATCTGCCTCGCCGCGCATAATGCCAAAGCCAACCATGGCTACCCCAACGATCAGCAAAGCCACCTGCGCCACAGGCTTAATCGCTTTGAACAATCTGACCACTCCTTTCGTTTCGCGACCCATTGGACCATACCGACTATAAAATCCGTGTTAAGCGCGAATGACTATGCAAGGAGAACGTTATGCGCATCTTGGTCGTCGAGGACGAGCGGGCGCTGTGCGATGCGATCGCACGCAGCCTGCGCAACTTGGCCTATAGCGTCGACTGCTGCTACGACGGGCAGCAGGCCCTCGATCTGCTCGATGTCGAGACCTTTGATCTTGTCGTGCTTGACCTCAATCTCCCCCATGTCGACGGCATGACCGTGCTCAGGCAACTCAGGACAACTGATTGTGAGACCAAGGTGCTTGTGCTCTCGGCACGTGGCGAGGTCTCCGACAAGGTAGCGGGGCTCGATGCGGGCGCCAACGACTACCTCACCAAGCCGTTCCATCTTGACGAGCTGGCGGCACGCATACGCAGTCTCACGCTCAGGCGCTTTACGCAAAACGACGTTGTTCTAGCCTGTGGATTGTTGAGCTTTGACACCAAAGCGCGCCTCGCCTCCGTGGGCGGCGAGACCCTATCCCTCACGCGCAAGGAGACCGGCATCTTGGAATACCTGATGCTTAACCAGGGGCGGCCGGTGAGCCAGGAAGAGCTTATCGAGCATGTATGGGACAGCAGCGTCAACAGCTTTAGCAACGCGACCCGCGTGCACATCTCGTCGCTGCGCAAAAAGCTGCGCGGCGCGTTGGGGCACGACCCCATCCGCAACCGAATCGGCGAAGGCTACGTTATGGAGGACGGCAAATGAAGCGGCTGTCGCTGCAGTGGCGCATCACGTTGATGACGGCACTGCTGATATGTTCAACCTGCGTACTTATGAATTGCCTGGTTGGCTACTCCGGCATGCGCTACATGGACTCGATCGGCAATGAACTATCGGCGCACAGCAAGGTGGAGGCGGCCTCGCCCAGCTCATTTGACCCGACAAACAAAGAGCTCGACGACGCGCTGACCATCGTCGTGAACGACGCCCAAGAATCGTTTGGCGCGACGAGCTGGTATATAACTGCAGCGGTGACGCTGCTCGGCGGCGTGCTGGCCTACTTTGTGAGCGGACATGCGCTGCGGCCGTTGCGCTTCTTTGCGACGCAAGTCGAGAGCGTGCGGCCCGACAACCTCGCCGACACAAAAATCAGCGAGGACGTGCCCTCTGAACTCAGGCGCTGCAGCGCGTCGTTTAACGACATGATTACCCGCCTTGACGAGGGATTTTCCGCACAAAGACAGTTTACGGGCAATGCGGCGCACGAACTGCGCACGCCGCTTGCGCTCATGCAGGCCCAGGTTGAGCTGTTTTGCGCCGAGCGCCCCGACGTCGATGCCGATACAGCGAGCCTGCTCGGGCTGCTGCAGGAGCAGACCGAGCGAATGACGCACATGACAAAGACCCTGCTCGAGATGAGCGAGCTGCGCAGTGTCCCTTGCAACGATGTGATTGACCTAGCGCCGATGATCGAAGAAGTGCTCACGGACCTGGCACCCCTTGCCGAGCAAAAAGACATCACGCTTACAAGTGAGGGCGACGCGCAAACGATCGGCAGCGACACGCTGATCTATCGGTTGCTGTTCAACCTGACCGAAAACGCCATACGCTATAGCACGCCCAACTCGACCGTGCAAATCAACGCCTGCGCCGAAGGCGACCGCGTGCTGCTACGCGTGCGCGACCAGGGACCGGGCATTCCCGAGCAATACCAGACGAGCATCTTTCAGCCCTTCTTTCGCGTCGACAAATCGCGCAGCAGGGCATACGGCGGCGTGGGGCTGGGACTTGCGCTGGTCTGGGAGATTGCCGCGCTCCACGGCGGCTCCATCGAGGTCGAAGAGAGCTCGGAGCGCGGAACGACCATGCTCGTGACTCTTCCCGCGCATAACATCGAAGATGCGACAAAGGAACTGCCCCTTTGTCACATCTGTTAGTTCGCAGGATACGTGAGGCCCAAGATGCGCGAAATTGGGCGAAGCGCCAGCAAAAAGCCCCCGCTTCCAAGCGGAAACGGGGGCTAGGTGAGTTAGCTTACTCCCACTCGACCGTGCCGACGGGCTTCGGCGTGAGGTCGTAGCAAACGCGGCAAATACCGGGGACCTCGGCGGTCACTCGAGCGGTAATGCGCTTGAGCAGCGCCCAGTCGAGCTCGGGCACCTCGGCGGTCATGACATCGACGGTGTTGATGCAGCGGATGATACAGGGCCAATCGTAGGCGCGCTTGCCCTCGCGCACGCCGGTTGCGCGGAAGTCGGGCACGACGGCAAAATACTGCCAGATGGTCAGACCGGCCTTGTCGATCTCCTCGCGCACGATGGCGTCGGCTTCGCGCAGCGCCTCAAGACGGTCGCGGGTGATGGCACCAAGGCAGCGGACGCCCAGGCCGGGACCGGGGAACGGCTGGCGCTCAACCATATTCTCGGGCAGGCCGAGCTCGCGACCCACGACGCGGACCTCGTCCTTGTACAGCAGTTTGACGGGCTCGCAGAGCTCAAACTGCAGATCCTCGGGCAGACCGCCCACGTTGTGGTGAGCCTTCACGCCGTCTTGGGACTCCAGGATGTCGGGATAGATGGTGCCCTGGGCGAGGAAGCTGACCTCATCGCCAACCTTGCGGGCCTCCTCCTCGAACACGCGAATGAACTCGGCGCCGATAATCTTACGCTTGGCCTCGGGCTCCTCGACGTCCACGAGCTTGTCCAGGAAGCGATCTGTGGCGTCAACGTAAACCAGGTTGGCATCCATCTGATTCTTGAAGACGTCGACGACCTGCTCGCTCTCGCCCTTGCGCATCAGGCCGTGGTTAACATGCACGCAAATGAGCTGCTTGCCGATGGCCTTGATGAGCAGGGCCGCGACAACCGAACTGTCGACACCACCGGAAAGAGCCAGCAGGACCTTTTTGTCGCCGATCTGCTCGCGGATTGCAGCGACCTGCTCTTCGATGAACGCCTGGGCAAGTTCGGGAGTGGTGATACGTACCATGTCGTCGGGACGCTTGTTGGGATCCATGCAGAGCTCCTTCTCGGTTCGATGGAAATGCGCCGCGCGTATGCAGACGCACCGTCATATGACCTCATTATATGCAGAACGAGATACGTTTCCCATCGCTGCGACAGAGCTTTTTGCAGGGGCGGCAGTTTTTCTATATCCCAAGGTCAGCTAGACTTCGGTAGCCACCTTGGGAGCATCGCCAATAGACTCTTCCTTTATACGTTCGGCACAATCGTAGGCGATACCCACAAATTCCAGTCCCGAGCAACAAGAGTACAATTGCTGCTAGTGTTGCCAGCTGTTGGGAGATGGAAGATGGACTGCGATGGCTACCCATGCGTTCCCATGCCGTTGATGTGCACCGCCTTTGTGCCGGGGCAGATTGACGCTGCGGTTGCAGGCATTTCCGACCCCGATTCACGCGCCATCGCCACGGCAGAAGCGCTGTACTTTCGCGGACAGGCCGCACTCGCCGCCAAGACGGCGCACCCCTATCTTGACGTCACCGATCCCGCGCTGCGCTATTCCGCATGCTTTATCTGCGGATACGCCAGTCTGTCGCTCAACCGTATCGCCGACGCCCGCCGGTGCCTTGCGGGCATCCTCGATACGCCGGCCGACGAGGAATCGCCCGCCGTCCACGCCACGCATATCCTGTTCGCCTCGGCCGCGAGCGTCCTGCTGCACTTGCCTTCCCCGTATTCTGCCGAAGAGTTTTATCCACTTGCGGCGCACCTACCCGAAGGCCTGCGACTGTTCGCCAGCTACGTGATGGCGCACGCCTTGTATCTGCGCGGCGAATACGGCCGCAGCCTGGGCATGGCGGAAAACGCCCTAATTATGAAACAGGGAAGCTATCCCATCTCGGAACTGTTCCTGCACCTGGCAGCTTCCATGGCATGCATGAGCCTCAAGGACATCGACGCCGCAAAAGCGCATTTTGGAGCCGCTTGGGACATTGCGCGCCCCGACGGACTTATCGAGCTCATTGGCGAGCACCACGGCCTTTTGCAGGGGCTCATCGAGGCATGCCTAAAAACGCAATACCCTGACGACTTCGCACGCATCATCGAGATCACGTACCGCTTCAGCTACGGCTGGCGGCGCATCCACAACCCCGATTCGGGCGAGGACGTTGCCGACGATTTAACGACCACAGAGTTCACCATGGCCATGCTCGCCTGCCGCGGATGGACCAACGCTGAAATCGCAGGCCATATGGGAGTATCGCCGGACACCGTCAAAAACCGCCTATCCGGCGTATACGCAAAGCTTGGCATCGGCACACGCGCCGAGCTGGTCGCGCACATGTTGCGTTAGCGACCGGGCTGCCAAGCGCATCGAACGCGTTCCGGAACCCGGCGCTTCGCTCGATCAATTTGGACATTTTGACCCTTGAACGGCACTACCGCCACGAAGCGTCTTCTCGCAAAATTGGATTATTTCCACCGATATTTACGGGATGGGAGCCCAAGATGCTTGATCGCCGTTCGTTACTTGTTGCTGGAGCGTCCTCGCTGGCGAGCATTATGTTGCCTCGCGTGCCGGGAAGCGAAAATGCCTTCCTGCTGCCGTTCGCGCCCACCGAAGCTTATGCCGACGAAAAAGACCCCTTCAGGGTGCTCGTTCTCTCGCGCACCATGTTTGGTGTGGTCGTGGTCGACGTCGCCAACAAGAATATGCCCATCAAGGGAGCGCAGGTCACGCTCACGTCGCGCTACGCCGCAGGCAAGCAGCTCACCGCCACGACCGATGACGAAGGCACCGCCATCTTTGAGGTCGCGCCGCTTTCGGAAGGCTACGTGGACGAGGCAACGCTCCTTGACGCGTACGACTTTAACGGCGGCATCTCCATTAGCATGGCGGGCTACCGCGATGTCGAGATTCCCCTTGCGCGTATCCAGGGCGGCACCGCCATTACCGCACCCACACGTCCGCTTTCCGACGGCGAGCCGTACTTCCGCCAGCTCACGTTCGACGAATGGGACATCCAGTACGCTGAAGCCACGTTCATGGCATTGCCGAAGGACGACACGGCAAACGAGCAGCCCGATACGCACGCCTTTACCGTTCAGGCACATCTGCCACAGGGCGGACAGGCAACGCTGCGCATCAACAAAGTGACGCCTGCCGCGGGCAGCTCAACCGAAACCGTCATGCAGATTGGCCAAGTCAAGGCCAGCGCATCGGGCGCGGATAATCTGGCGACGTTCACGCTCGAAGACATGTTTCTCGACGCGGCATCGGGCCTTCTGGAAGAAGGGTGCAAACTGCGCTTTGTCCTCGACTATCATGGCAAAACCTACACGCTTTCATCCCCTATGGCCGTTGTCACCGCGCCGGCCGCAAAGGCGGAATCGGGCTCGACCACCATCATTCCCACCACCATGGACCAAGAGATCACTCCGTTTGATTTCCCCGCATCGTTTCCCGGCATCGGTGGTAATAAGTTCACGTGCTGGATGCCCACATTTCCGATCCTCTTCGATTTCTCGTTTGCTGGATACGTGCTGTTTGGCGGAGGATACAAACCAGCCAGCTATATGAACGATTCGGGCAATCCGGATCCGGAGTACTGGAAGAAGTCACCGCGCGAGTCGGGCGCCAAGCAGGCAAACCGCTACCTCGACGAAATGGAGGGGAAGTGGAATCAGTACAAAAGTATGAGTGCCGGTTCGGGCACCGATCCAAGAAACACCAAGCTCCTTCGCCACCATTGCACGCCGCTGTTCACGATGGATATCGCCACACAGCTGTACGGCTCGCTCGCCTACGATTGGGTGGGCAAAACCTGGGGTAACAACAACGACCCCGCATACGGCAACATTAAGGCCCTCTTCCAGGTAAGAACCGACCTCAATTGGACCGAGCAGTTTACCCTAGGACCGGTGCCGTTTTTCCTAAACGTCAACCCCTGGGTGCTGGCAAAACTGGCGCTCGCCGTGGGCGCCCACACACACGGTAGCGGCGCAGCGTTTTTCAAAAACATATCGCTCGACTATTCCAACACCTCGGGCTCATTCACCATCCAGATCGGGCTTGCCGTCACCTTTGGCGCCGGCGTTGCAGGCGTCGCCTCGTCTGCCGTGCGCGGCGCCGCGTCCCTCACGTTGTTCATTGGGTACGAGAAGGCGGATGGACACCAGCTTCCGCGACTGCGCGTAGGTGCAGACGTCGATGTCGATGTGATACTCCAGTTCGTCATGTTCAAGTGGACCACCAAAGCTTGGTCGGGATCGTGGCCCACACTCCTCGATTCGTGGAATATGTCAGTGAACAATGGCGATCAGTATGTGCTCCAGCGCTCTGAGCTGGCCTTGGGTGGAGATACGCCTTATACGCTGGATGCCCGCTTCGGCTCAGCCGGCAACGCCGAGGCAGGTGGTGTGCCGCAATTAATCGCATCGGCCACCATCGTCACCAACGCCGAGCTGCTCGCACGCGCCGAGGTTAAGGCCACTGCCGTAAACGTCGCGCCTGTCGTGCGCGATTGGGATCAAGCGGTTACGCACATTGAGCTCGAGGCGGATGCAGAAAGCGACGACACGGGACAGATCGAGCATTTCGTCCATGCACTGATAGAGAACGACGAAAACGCCGCGCCAATGTATGAGTACACCTATATCGGGCAGGCGACGAACGCCGTTGCGGGCCCCAACGCCAATTCTGCTGGTGTATCGGAGGACGAGCGTGGCGGTATCAAACCATCGAGCGACAGTGTGCTGTTTTCCGGCGTGCTCAGCGAAGCTCACATGAAGCTGGCAATGATTGCCGGCGCAGAATGCCTGTTCCGTATCGCCTCGGTGCGCTACGGCGACAATGGCCGCTCGCGCCTGGTGGTGCACACAAAGGCAAACGGCACGTGGTCCGCTCCCATGCCCGTGGACTTTCCCCTTGGGTTTGGCGAGAACGACGTGGAGCGCGACAGCATATACGATTACGACTTCAACGTGGTGGAATATACGGACGGTAGAGGAAACCGGGACGCCTACGTGCTGCTGGTCTCGGGCGAGCGCCCCGCCGGCGACAACACCCTTTTCGATACGGCAAGCACAGCCGGCATACTGTCCGTTGTGCGCCTGCGCATAAGCAACGACGGAGTTCGCGTGATATCGCACACGTCATGGCGCAGCATCTCGCGCGGCCGCCTGCAAGAGGATGGCTACCATTGCCTGCAGTGCCCGCGTATCACGGTGGGTAAGACGCTGGTCGACGGACGCCTGTCGGGTGCCTACCTCCACCGCCGCGGAGCCACCGCAGAAAAGGCACTCGGCGGCGAGGCTGAGGTTGCGCTGGAGTGCTTCACCCTGTGGTCGGACGTTTCGGGCGACAGCCTGACGTTCCGCCAAGTTCTCCGCTTTCCGCAAGCACCGTCGAGTATCGAGCTGGGCGAACCCGAGAATATCAACGGCAAAATGGTGGTGCCCGTTGCGTACGAGACCGCAGACGGTTGCGGCTGCGCATCGTACGCCGTGATCGGCCAGTCCATTGCGGGCTGGGGCGTTATGCCACCAGACGCCACGGTACCCCATGCGGTGCCGTGGCCGCAACATTCGGGCTTTTTGGCAACCGTCAACGAGCAACTGCAGCATATTACTTGGACGCGAGGCGCATCGGCATTTGCAACGCAGCCCGTGGGTGCCGCAGGCTGTGGCCCGGCATCGTTTAGCGTAAGCAACAACGGCAGGTGCGTGCTCTATGTAGAGAACACCGATGGCAAGGTGGGACAAACCTACGACGAAGAAGGCAACCCGGTAGCAGTGATGGGCAAGCACTTCCGCATCTTCGCCAGCACCTTGGCAGGCGATCTGTTCACGGAACCGTTCGTGATGTGCGAGCTGGACCATCCCGTCGATCAGATAACGACATTTTTGACGTCGGGAGGCATGCTCTCCGCGCTCGCCACGCACATTGTGAGCGCGGAGAAGAGCGAGGCAGAGCTGCACGGCATCGAAGTGCCCCTGGTAGCTTGTGCCACTCCGACGGGCGCGGTCGCCACCTCGGGCGCGGTGGTGCCCGGAGCAGCAGGCGAATCCTTCATGGTCACGGTGCGAAACGACGGCAACACGCTGCTCGCCGCCGGTACGATCGATCTGTACCGAGAGGGGTCCAGCCAGCCGTTCTCCAGCGCATCCATCGGATTCGGAGTGAACGCGCGCATGGCTTCGATCTACGATCCAGAGCTTGCCGAGGACGCTTCGGCCAACGACATGGCACACGTGAAGTACGCGCTCGAGACGCTGGGCACACGTTTTGCAACGCACCCGCTGGTAGCCGACAGCGGCAACGCCGTGCTGGCACCGGGTTGCACGGCACAGTTCCGCATGAGCTTCGCCATCCCCGAGAGTTGGAGCGACGAAGTGGGCAAACGCGTGACGCTGTATGCGAAGGCACGTAATCTGGTGGCGCTCGATCCCATAACGCTCGAGGAAATTCGACCGGGCGCAAACTCGGCGCTGGGTGCCGTACTGCACGAGCTTCATGTGCCCGACACGGCATGCGAACGCTCAGAAGTGCAGGTCGGCGTATGCGACAGCGCGGATACGACAGGACTTCACGACGCCCCGATGACGGCGGACGGCGATGGTAGCTCGAGTGGCGGCGGCACTGACGAGGGCGGCGGCTCCGGAGGAAGCAGCTCCGGCAGTGGCAAGGACCACGGCAATAACAAGCGCTCCGGAAAAGCGGGCGCGCTTGCGGGCACTGGCGATGTCAACGCTCCCTTTACGGCAGCCGCTGCAGCACTCGCCGTGGCAGGCGCCGGCCTCGTCGCCTACAGCGCCCGCCGCACGGCGCTCGAAACCGACACCGCCAATGAGGTCAATTCGGATAAGCCTCGCTAGCTCCTAGTTGCTTTTACGAGAGACGCCGACTCGGCTCATCGAACATCAAAATGGGCTGGTTCTGGATACCCAGAGCCGGCCCATTACGCATTAGATATCGTCAGAGGAGTCGAGCTCTGCTTCAAGCTTGGCACGGCGTCTTTTCGCCGTGAAAAACGTTGCGCACAGGGCAGCAAACGTGGCCGCGAAAATCGTCGCACCGCAGAACACGCCCGTGGCCAGGTTCGCCAACCAAAAGACGCTTTCGAGCGGTACGATCTGCGCCTCAGCGATACAGCGCATTGCGGCAATAACAAGTGCAAACGCGGCGCCGCTAAGACCGCTGACAAGCAGGAAATATCCAACAGGAAGATGCTCGGTTTGCCCAAAACGATTGGTATCGACATAGCCCTTCCGCGTTTGCAGGCCTGCGCAAATCAACATCACGAGAACGAGCCACAAATACATGGCTGCCTCGAACGGCGTTGCAAAGCCATGCGGCATTTCACTGGCGTCGCTGTGAACCCACGCAACCTGTCGAGCTATAAACTGGTAGAAAAAGATCATCAACATGCCAAACGAAAGCAGCACGAAACCAATCTTGTAGATCTTCGCGTTCTCAGCTTCTAGGCGCTCATCCTTTGGTCCGGCATATTCACGCCACTTTTGCACGAGTTTCAGATCTTCATATTTCATAGTGGCCTCCTAAAGAGTATTAGGGTCGGCGTCGGTTTCGTCTTCCCAAAACAAGTCGTTCAACGTAACACGCAGCGCCTTACAGATTGCCACGCACAAATTGAGCGTGGGGTTGTAGCCGCCCGCCTCAATAAGACCGATAGTCTGGCGCGTAACGCCCACGGCTTGGGCTAAGTCAGCTTGCGAAAGGCCAGCCGCCGCGCGTGCCGCCTTCATGCGTAGGTTCTTTTTGCCCGGCATGGAGTTCCTTTCGTAAATGTGGACAGATATCCGTTGTAACATGACAGAAATATATTGCATCCTTCACAAGATGTCAACTATATCTGTCATTATGGAAACCATGTTCGCCATCGCCATGTGGACATAACAATTTCGATTCGCTATTCAAACTTACTCGGACAGAAGCGACTCGGTTTTGTCCGAGTAAGATTGGGCATCCGCGAACTCATCGAATTTCTGAATCGTGTCACCCATAATCATTCGATTTTGTTTAGTAAAACTAGGTCCCTATTAAATAAAATTCGTTTGTATCCAAATTTGTTTAACAATGCCGCGCTACCACTAAACACTATACCCGTTAATTCGAACGATTGTTCGATGGATTTCGTGTTAGGTGGAATCGCCCGGGGCCTGGGCTATGCTACCTTGACTATCTATATAACTAAAACGCAGCAAGGGAGCACCGAGAGAGCGAGTATGGCAAAAAACACCGCAAACTATGGTAACGACAGTATCCGCCAGCTCAAGGACGAGGAGCGCGTACGCCTGCGCCCCGCCGTCATCTTTGGCTCGGACGGGCTCGACGGCTGCGCGCATGCTGCCTTCGAGATCCTGTCCAACGCCGTTGACGAGGCACGCCAGGGCTACGGCAAACTTATCACCCTTACCGCCTTTCGCGATGGCTCCATTCAGGTAGAGGATAACGGCCGTGGCTGCCCGCTCGACTGGAACCCTTCCGAGAAGCGCTTTAACTGGGAGCTCGTCTTCTGCGAGCTCTACGCCGGCGGCAAGTACAACAACAACCAGGGCGGCGACTACGACTTCTCGCTTGGCACCAACGGCCTGGGCTCCTGCGCGACCCAGTACGCTTCCGAGTACATGGACGTCACGGTTTGGCGTGACGGTAACAAGTACTCTCTGCACTTTAAGAAGGGCAAGGTCGTCGGCGCCAAAAAGAAGGCGCTCGAGATTGAGCCCAGCGATGAGGACCGCACCGGTACCACCATTAAGTGGCGCCCCGATCTTGAGGTCTTCACCTCGATCAGCATTCCCCACGATTGGTATCGCGAGACCATGCGCCGTCAGGCCGTGGTCAACGCCAACGTGACCTTCCGCCTGCGCATCGAGGGCGACGACAGCGAGTTCTCCGAAGAGGACTTTTGCTACCCCAAGGGCATCGAGGACTACGTGCTCGAGAAGGTCGGCGCCGACTACCTCACCGAGCCCTTCTTTATCGAGGCCGACCGTCGCGGTCGCGACCGCGAGGACCTGCCCGACTACAACGTAAAGATCACCGCGTGCATGTGCTTCTCGCGCACCCTCACAATGCAGGAGTACTACCACAACTCATCGTGGCTCGAGAACGGCGGCTCGCCGGAGAAGGCTGCCCGCAGCGCTCTGACCAGCGCCATCGATGCCTATATTAAGCAACAGGGCAAGTACAACAAAAACGAGAGCGGCATTAAGTGGCAAGATGTCCAAGACTGTCTGGTGCTGGTGACCAACTGCTTCTCCACCCAGACGTCCTACGAAAACCAGACCAAGAAGGCCATCAATAACCGCTTTATCCAGCAGGCCATGACGGCATTCTTTAAGGAGCGCCTCTCGACCTACCTGATCGAGAACAAAGACGCCGCCAACAAGATCATGGAGCAGGTGCTCATCAACAAGCGTTCGCGCGAGAACGCCGAGAAGACGCGTCAGAGCATCAAGACCAACCTGCAGCAGAAGACCGACATGGCCAACCGCGTGCAAAAGTTCATCGACTGCCGCTCCAAGGACAAGAGCCGCCGCGAGATCTACATTGTAGAGGGCGACTCGGCAGCAGGCGCCATTCGCACCTCGCGCGATGCCGAGTTCCAAGGCGTTATGCCCGTCCGCGGTAAGATCCTCAACTGCCTGAAGGAGGACTATCCGCGCATCTTTAAGTCCGACATCATCATGGACCTCATGCGCGTGCTGGGCTGCGGCGTGGAGATCAAGGACAAGCGCATCAAGAACCTCGGTGCCTTTGACCTGGACAACCTCAACTGGAACAAGGTCATCATCTGTACGGATGCCGACGTCGATGGGTACCACATCCGCACGCTCGTGCTCACCATGCTCTACCGCCTGGTGCCCACGCTCATCGACGAGGGCTACGTCTATATCGCCGAGTCGCCGCTCTACGAGATCAACTGCAAAGAAAAGACCTACTTTGCCTACACCGAGCTCGAGAAGAACGGCATCCTCAAAGAGATCGGCGACCAAAAGTGCTCGATCAACCGCTCCAAGGGTCTTGGTGAGAACGATCCGGACATGATGTGGCTCACCACCATGAACCCCGAGACGCGTCGCCTGATCAAGGTGGAGCCCGAGGACGTCACCAAGATGGAGACCATGTTTAACCTGTTGCTGGGCAACGACGAGGTGGGCCGCAAGCGTCACATCTCCGAGCACGGCAAGGAGTACCTGGACCAGCTGGACCTGCAGTAGCAGCAAATCGATAACGACGGCCCACAAGAAGTTCAAGAGGAAATCGTGGCAAAGAAGAAGACGAAAACACAGCCAAAGAAAAAGCAGGTCAACGCCGAGAACGTCATCGGCCTGCACTCCGAGGTCACCGATCAGCCGATCACGCAGACGCTCGAGGTCAACTACATGCCCTACGCCATGAGCGTCAACGTCTCGCGTGCATTCCCCGAGATCGACGGCTTTAAGCCCTCGCATCGCAAGCTGCTCTACACCATGTACAAGATGGGTCTGCTCAAGGGCGAGCGCCAGAAGAGCGCCAACATCGTGGGCCAGACCATGAAGCTCAACCCGCACGGCGATGCCGCGATCTACGAGACGATGGTGCGCCTGGCGACGGGCAACGAGGCGCTGCTTGCCCCCTTCGTGGAGTCGAAGGGCAACTTTGGCAAGTACTATTCGGGCGACCTGAGCTACGCCGCCTCGCGCTATACCGAGGCCAAGCTCTCCCCCATTAGCGCCGAGATCTTCAAGGACATCGACAAGGACCCGGTCGACTTCGTCGACAGCTACGACGGCGCCATGAAGGAGCCACGCCTGCTGCCCACCACGTTCCCCAACATCCTCGTCTCGGCCAACAAGGGCATCGGCGTCGCCATGGCATCCGATATCTGCGGTTTCAACCTCAACGAGGTCTGTACCGCCACAATGCATTACCTGCAGGATCCCGACTGCGACCTGCTCGAATACATGCCCATGCCCGACTTCTCGACCGGCGGCGAAATTATCTACCGCCGCGAGGAGATGGAGAAGATCGTCGAGACCGGCCTTGGCAGCTTCCAGATCCGCTCCCGCTGGCGCTGGATTCCCGAAGAGCGCATCATCGAGGTCTACGAGATCCCCTACACCACCAAGACCGATGTCATCATCGAGCGCATCGTCAAGCTCTCCAAAGAAGGCAAGGTCAAAGAGATCGCCGACATCCGCGACGAGACCGACCTTTCGGGTCTGCGCATCGCCATCGACCTTAAGCGCGGTGTCGACCCCGATAAGCTCATGGCCAAGCTCTATCGCTCGACCACGCTGCAGGACTCGTTCTCGTGCAACTTCAACGTGCTCGTCGACGGCTATCCCCGTGTTATGGGCGTGCGCCAGATCCTGCGCGAGTGGGTCAAGTGGCGTATTGAGTCCACGCGTCGCCGCATTAACTTTGACCTGGGCAAAAAGTCCGAGCGCCTGCACCTGCTGCACGGCCTTGAGGCGATCCTGCTCGACATCGACAAGGCGATCGCCATCATCCGCGGCACCAAACTCGAGGCCGAGGTCGTGCCCAACCTTATGAAGGGTTTCGACATCGACGAGACCCAGGCCGAGTTTGTCGCCGAGCTCAAGCTCCGCAACATCAACGAGGAGTACATCCTCAACCGCACCAAGGACATCGCTAAGCTCGAGGGTGAGATTGCCGAGCTTGAGGAGATCCTTTCGAGCGAAGAGAACATCAAGAAGGTCATCAGCGACGAGCTGGCCGCGGTCAACAAGAAGTACGTGATGCCGCGCCGCACGGGCAGGATCGAGCCCCATGAGGTTATCGAGGTAAGCTTGGAGCCCGAGGTCGAGGAGTACCCGGTTACGATCATGCTCTCGCGCGATGGCTACCTCAAGAAGATGACGGACCGCGCGCTCAAGAAGGCGACCACGCTCAAGTACAAGGACGGCGACAAACCCTTTATCGAGTTCCCGTCCTCCAACACCCACGAGCTGCTGGTCTTTACCAACAAGAGCCAGGTGTACAAGTGCAAGGTCACGGCGTTTGAGGACACCAAGTCGGCACAGCTGGGCTCGTACCTGCCGACCGATCTTGAGATGGAACCCGACGAGAACGTCATCTGGGTCATCGACCCCGAGGACTACAAGGCCGACGTGCTGTTCGTCTTTGAGAACGGCCGCGTGGTGCGTGTCGCGCTTGCCGGATACGTTACCAAGACCAACCGCAAGCGCCTCAAAAACGCCATCTATGGTGGCAGCAAGCTGCTGTATGCCCAGGTGCTCAAGGAAGATCGCGACATCGCGCTGGTCTCGAGCGACTACCGTCTGATGAACTTCAACACGTCGCTGCTCAAGACCAAGACGACCACCAACACGCAGGGCGTCCAGGCCTTTACGGCCAAGAAGGGCCGCTCGGTCACCACCGTCGGCACGACCGAGGAAATCCTTGGCGCCGGCGTCTCGGCCGAGAAGTTCACCGCGCAGAGCCTGCCCTCCGCCGGCGCCCTCATGAAGGAAAATGACATGCCGAGTTTATTTGACTAGGACGACGGCAACGAGATCGTTAGATACTTCGCAAAGCGACGAGGCCCGGAACGCAACGGCATTGCGCCCGGGACTCGTCGTTTTTCTTCTCAACTATTTTTTAACGCAGATAAATTGATTTCTGCTTATTTTTCTGCGTAAAAAATGTCAGCGTCACTGCTTCGATGCCCTTTGGTCAGTCGTTAGCAAAACTTGCAAAAGTTAGCAAAACTTGCAAAAATTAGCAAAACTTGCAAAGGAGCTACCATGGAGTACAGCAAGAACCCCTTTACCCCGACGTTCGGAAGCGTCCCTCCCTTTCTAGCGGGTCGCGAGCATATCCTGCGTGACATCAACCGTGGCTTTATCAACGGCCCGGGAGATCCCAACCTGTCGACCATTTTTACTGGCGCAAGGGGAACGGGCAAGACGGCGCTTCTCTCGCTCCTTTCAGAAACGGCGCTTGAACACGACTGGATCGCAGCAAATGTCTCCGCCATGCCAGGCATGCTCGAAGATATTATCGAGCGAACCAAAGAAGCCGCAGATAGCTACCTCTCACAGCCTCACGCGCGCATAAACGGTGTTCAAATTGGCCCAGTGGGCATCGATTGGACATATGCTCAAGAGGCTCAGGGCAACTGGCGCACGCGCATGAATGGCATCTTTAAGCAACTCGAAAAACATGACATCGGACTTCTCATCACCATCGATGAAGTCACCGTCGATCTCGAAGAAATGCTTCAATTTGCCTCTGTTTACCAGCACTTTGTACGCGAAGGTAAAAAAGTTGCCCTACTCATGGCAGGACTGCCCTACAAAGTATCGGCGTTGCTGCGTAACGATTCCGTCTCGTTCCTCAGGCGTTCCCAATATCATCAGTTGGGACGAATCACTGACGTTGAAATTGCAAACGCATTCCGCAAAACCGTTGAGGCCGGAGGACGCTCAATCACGCCAGAAGCGCTCGAGGATGCCGTGAAGGCCGTCGACGGATTTCCCTACATGATGCAGCTCGTCGGATATCGCACTTGGGATGTTTCGGAAAACTCGCCCCAAATCAGCGCACCTGATGTCCAGCAGGGTTCTCTGCTTGCCCGTATGGAGCTGCGCGATCGTATTCTCGAAACGACCTATCGAGAGCTTTCTGACAAAGACATTGAGTTTTTGCTCGCGATGCTGCCCGATTCTGGCCCCAGCAGGGTCTCAGAAATTGCCAAGCGTATGGGCGTCGCAAGCAACTATGCAAGTCAATACAAACGCCGCCTCCTCGAGGACGGCGTTATCGGGGAACGTGGACGCGGCCTCGTCGGCTTCGACATCCCCGCGTTCAGGGAATTCTTGAACGAGAAGACCTCCTAGCGCGCCAAGATTATCCGCAAGGACTTCAACGCATGGCAATCAGCAATCCTCTTGGTAAGGGCAGCAAGCATTTCCACCAACGCTGATTGCCATGCGTTCTTCTTGTCCTTAGGCGAGCTTGCGAGCGAGCTCTCGCACCTCTTTCAACTTGGGCGAGGATGCCATGCTGTCGCGCTCGGTCATGCCGCTAATGGTGACAATGCCCTGGTCCTCCCACTTGCAGTACGCGCAGGTTGACTTGTACATAGCGATCGCCGCATCATAGACACCCTCGCTGTGGCTATCGAGCAAAAGGGCCGTCTTGGTGAACGGGAAACCCGTGGCACCGAAGGCGTACAGGCGGTCGATGGTGGCTTTCTCCTGCGCGGTGATATCGAACCAGTAGATGGGCGAAGCGAAGACAACCATGTCGGCGTCTTTCAGTGACTCGATCACGTCAGCCATGTCATCCTTCTGCACACAGGTGCCCTCATGGGCAAAGCAGTACTGGCATCCCAAGCAGCCGGCGATCTTCTTGCTGGCAACGCGGACGACCTCGACCGTATTGCCGCCCTCACGCGCGGTCTCGGCAAACGCCTCGACCATGGTATCGGTATTGGCGCCCTTACGCGGGCTGCCGCTCAATACAACGATTTTCATAGGATTCCCTCTCCCTCATGCTGCAGGCGCGCAGCATGTTTTCTTGTAACCAAAACGAATGGAGTTAATCAATCGTCAGCAGGCCATATCTCTAGTCCAAGTTCCCTAAAGAAGCTCAAGACGATTACGGTTGCCTTATACAACATCGAAAATCAAAGAGGGACCATAGCAACGTCGCCCGCCTGAAATGACACGCGGTCAAGATGAACTACGGGAATCGTGACGAGCCGATACCGCTCGTATGCCCCCTTCGGAATAGGCGCTGAGCAGCTCCTGAGCGCGGGCAAACTCGGGCCCTCGCCTCCAACCGAGCAGGCGGTTGACCGCGAGATTTCCCTGGACGTTGTGGACGAAGAGCAGATAGGCGTCCTCGCGCGAAAGCCCAGTCTCCTCCATGATCGAGGGAACCATCTGCTCGGCGCCGCGCTCGACGACGCGCTGTGCCACCCGGGCGTACGCGTCGTCATCCGAGTAGAGCAGATAATAGTCATCGTTTGCCGGCGGACGCTGGCAGAGGGCACCCGCCTCCGTTCCCTCGAGCGGCGGCACCGCCGCCAAGGCCTCGTCGATAAGCGCGTCGAGCAGGGCGAACTTGTCCTCGTAGTGCAGATAGAACGTGCCACGGTTGATATCGGCGCGGCGGCAGATATCCGCTACCGTCATCTTCGCGAAGCCGACCTCGGCCAGCAGCGCGAAGAACGCCTCCCGTATGACCGAGAGTGTATAGCGTCGGCGACGATCGATCTTCCCCGCTTCCATTACCCCTCCAATTGCAACGCTCGACAATGCCCGGCAAACGCTCGTTTATCGACAGCAGGCCGAAGCTGTTCATTGCTCTTAAGCAAATCGACATGGATACTTTTTATAGACACCTGTTTATAATAGCTGAAAGAAGGTATCCAGTGACCCTGTACGAGCAGCTCGTTATCGAGCTCACCAATCAATCGTTTTCCCTTCAGGCCGCCTACCGCAGCGGCGGCACGCCCTATGAGCTGAGTGACCGCGAGCCCGAGCCCTACGACCAGCAAATCGAGGACTTCGCCCGCATGATCGAGGAAGCCGATTGTGTGCTGGTGGGCGGGGCCTCTGGGCTCTCCGCGGCGGGCGGCGGCGACTTCTATTACGAGGACAACGCAACCTATCGCAGGCATTTCGGCAAATTCGCCGAGCGCTACGGTTTCAAGGGCGCTTTCGAGGGGTCGTTCTACCGCTGGCCCACCGCCGAGGCGCGCTGGGGATACCTCGCCACCTTCCTCGACACCACGCTCAACGCCCCGCTGCGCAAGCCCTACAGGGACCTCGACGCCATTCTCGCCGAGAAGGATTTCTTCGTGCTCACCACCAACCAGGACACGCAGTTTGTGAAGCTCTATCCCTGGGAGAAAGTGGCAGAGATCCAAGGCGACCACCGCTTCTTTCAGTGCTCCCGCTGTTGCACCGACGCGGTGTGGGATGCGGTCGAGCCGGTCTCCAACATGGTAGAGGCCATGGGAGACGGCCTTGAGGTTCCGACAGAGCTCGTGCCGCGCTGCCCGCACTGCGGGGCAGAGGCGTTCCCCTGGGTTCGCGGCTACGGCAACTTCCTGCAGGGCGAACTCTACGAGGAGCAGTACCGCAAGGTGTCCGACTGGCTCGACGCGCACGCACGGCAGAGGATCCTCTTCCTCGAGCTGGGTGTGGGCCGCATGACGCCCGCGTTTATCCAGGAGCCGTTCTGTGCCCTCACAGCGCAGTTACCGCAGGCCAGCTACATCGCCGTAAACAACAAGACGCAGTTTCTCCCCCGCGCGATCGAGGATCGGGGGCTCGCCGTTCGCGCCGACATCGCCGACGTGCTTGCCGACGTGCGCAAGACGCTGGGGAGGTAGCGCATGGAGACGGCGAAAGCAGTTCGCATAGGCAGGGCGCTAGCCGAAGCGGATCTTGTCATCATCGGCGCTAGCAACGGACTCGACATGGCGGAGGGGCTCAACCTTTTCTGTGCCGATGCTCATTTCCAAGAGGCGTACGGGGACCTCGCCCAGGCAGACGGCATCGGCTGCATACTGCAGGGGCTCGCTTCCCCGGATGCCAGCGTGCGACGCCGATGGGCCGAGCGGTTCCATCAAAAGGAGTATCTCGAATATGAGCCCGGCTCGCTCATGAACGGGTTGCGGCGTCTTACGGAGCACGCCGACACCTTCGTGGTCACATGCAACATCGACGGGCACTTCGCGCGCGCCGGGTTCGACGAGGAGCGCGTGCTCGAGACTGAGGGGAGCACGCGCACGTCGGTTGACGAGCGGCGCCTCGCCCATCCAGACGCCCTCGCCATGACCCAGCTCGACGAGCTCGCGCGTCTTGTGCAAGCCCATCGCAACGGCAGGGTCGCCATCCTCGAACTTGGCGTGGGACTGCACAACGGCGTCATAAAGCGCATGCTCGCCCAGATCGCGAACGCCTGCGAGCACGCCACCTACATCGTGTTCAACTACGGCCAGGCCATGGCGCCCGACGCTTCGTGCGAGACGATTCTCGTTGACGGCGATATGGCCCCGGCTTTTGAGGAGATCGCCCGATGCCACCCCTAGAAAGAGAAGCGCGTAGGCTTCGAAGCCTTATCGACGATGCCGACGCCATCATCGTCGGCATCGGCTCGGGCATGTCGAGCGCCGCCGGGTTCAACCATTACAACCGCGCGGGCATGGCGCGCGCAGGAATGGCGGACTGGCAGCAAGCCTTTGGCTTCAAGAGCCTTTTCGACGGCTTCTACCACCTCTACCCCAGCCTCGAGCAGCAATGGGCATACTATGCGCGATACATCGACTTCATGCTGCGCGAGCTGGCCTCGCAGCCCTATCTCGACCTACGGTCCCTCATCGGCCATAAGGACTACTTCATCCTGAGCACCAATGTGGACACCCAAGTCGAGAAGACGTTTCCCACCGAGAGGATCTGCAACTATCAGGGAAGCTTCGCACACCTTCAATGCAAGCAGCCATGCTGCGACGAGCTCTTCGAGGCGAGCCCCTACGTCGAGCGCATGCTCGCGGGCATGGCGGGGTTCGAGGTCCTCAGCGAGGATATCCCCCGGTGCCCGCATTGCGGCTGGCAGCTCGTGCCGTGGGTGCGCGACGACACGTTTCTGCAGGGTGCGGCATGGCGTGAGAGCCTCGGACGATATGAGCGCTTCGTGCGCGAGCGCAGCGATCGCCGCGTGCTGTTGTTGGAGCTCGGCGTGGGCGAGATGACCCCGGGCATCATCACGCTCCCGTTCTGGAGCATGACCGCAAAGCTGCCGGATGCGCACCTGCTGAGCGTAAACATCTCGGGCGACTCGGCTCCGCTGCAGCTTGGAAGCAAGGCAGAGGCGATCCAGGCCGACTTGGGCGCCCTACTCTCGGGGGCGCGGACGGCGAAGGTATTTAAGCCTCCTTGTTAGTCGCTTTGAGATATTCCTCGTCGTCCACGGCCTCCAACCACTCGTTGGAGGCCTCCTCGCCCGGAACTTCCACCGCGAGATGGGAGAACCAACTGTCAGGCGCCGCACCGTGCCAGTGCTTTACGCCCGCGGGAATATTCACTACATCGCCAGGGCACAGCTCATGTGCCGGTTTGCCCCATTCTTGGTAAAGCCCTCGACCAGCCACGCAGACGAGGATCTGTCCGCCGCCGCTCTTGGCGTGATGGACGTGCCAGTTGTTGCGGCAGCCGGGCTCGAACGTCACGTTATAGACGCCGACCTGCTCTGTGGAAAGCGGCGCGAGGTAGCTTTGCCCGATAAAGTACTTTGCAAATGCGTCGTTGGGGGCACCGATGGGAAACGCCATCTCGTTTTGGTGCCGGGCCTTTGCATCGGCGGCATCGTCATCCGCCCAGACTTCCTTCGCCATGCGGAAGGCCGCCCATGCCTTGGGCCAGCCCGCGTAAAACGCCGTGTGCGTAAGGATTTCCGCTATCTCCGCCCTGGTCACGCCGTTGTTCTTCGCGAACGTCAGGTGATATTGGAACGAGGAGTCCGTCAGGCCCTGCGCCACTAGGGCCACCACCGTCACTATGCTGCGGTCACGCAAGGAAAGCTCGCCCTCCCGGCTCCACACCTTGCCGAACAGCATGTCGTCGTTGAGCTGTGCGAATTTGGGGGCGAACTCCCCCAGGGCATCTCTGCCTGCCGTCTGTTTATTTGCCATGATCGATTTCCTCCTGTCGATGGTATTAGGCACAAAACCGTTTCCGCATTACGGAACCCCTTGCACTCCCTGTTTTATTGACGAGAATGAAGGTAATACCTAAACCTGACTTTAGGTCAAGGAATGAATTCGAGCTATATGCGGAGGAGCCATGTACACCATCGGACAGGTGTCGGAGATGTTCGGTTTGCCAGCCTCAACGCTGCGATATTACGACAAGCAGAGATTATTCCCGGGATTGGAGCGAACGTCCGGCATTCGCCAATTCGGCGATACGGAACTCGAGGCGCTTCGGGTCATCGAATGCCTCAAGAAAGCGGGAATGGAAATCAAGGACATCCGGCTGTTCATGGAATGGTGCGTGGAAGGCCCATCAACATACCCCCAGCGCAAGGCCATGTTTGAGGAGCGGAAGGCCCACATGGAATCGGAGATCGCGAACATGAACCGCGCGCTGGACATGCTGAAGTTCAAATGCTGGTACTACGAGCAGCTGAATCAGGACAACAACGAGGCCGAGCTGAAGGCGCTGATCCCCGACGGCTTGCCGGAAGAAATCAAGGAGGCCTACGAAAACGCTCACGCTCGATAATAACGTCCTATGCTCAAGGGGCTTCGGCACGAGGTCCTTTGGTTAGGAATGCAGAAAGGGTATTCGGTGGTGCTCTTGGGCTCGATGGGTGGGCGCGTTACAGCCCCACGTTGATAGGCACCGAATGGCGATGACCATGCATGGGCACAGGCGCTTCGCCGCACTTCACAGTCTGTTTCTCAAGTATTTGAGCCGCGCACGCGGCGTTCAAAAATGTGGAGCGGCTCCGCATGGCTCGGGATGAGCAGCGAGGCGCCCTATTTCTCGTCTTCCAGCAGTCCCACGATGCAATCGATGTCGACGGCGAAGCGGGGCCCTCATCGCTGCAGGCCCCTACAGGTGGGCGATACTCTACGCCTTGCGGCACCCCGTCGCCCACGGAGGTTAAACGTACACGTAAGCCGTACTCTGAAAGCCGCGGCTTCCGGCAAGTAGTTTATACCAGGAAAGATCGACTTCAATGCGCATAGCTCGCAAAATAACACTCGCTGGGCCGTCACCCCTGGCCGTTACCCTCCAATCTTCATTGGAGTCAGCAGATCAATTCATATAGTTATGGGGGTTTATCCTATAGGAAATCAAATTTATATCCCCATAATTAAAGAATTTGTTATTTCCACTCAGCGACTAATCCGATACGGGTGCTGCCTGTCCGTGACGCACCATACCGCCTAAGGGCTGATTCGTGCGCAATTTGGGCGAATCAGCCCCTTGATTCGCGATTTCGGAAACGACTCAATTGATTCGCGAAATCGCAGGTCGCCCCTTTAATCATTCCTGAGTTTCCGTAGGGATTCGCAGCGGGTGGTTTGAAACGGGGTGATCGGCATGCACGGATTCCTTGGACGAACTCGCTATAACTTCGCATTTGTCAGTGTAGGATGATATTCGAGGGATTCCCCAGACGTCATCCGACCCTCGTTATCGCAAAGACTACTCAAATCAGCGGTCATCCCAGGACCATCAAAGGAGAATATATATGTCGTTGTTGAGCTTGACAATCTTGCTCGAGTTTCCTGCGCCGGTATTGGCAGCTGAATCCAGGGCATAAAGCACGGGGTATAATAACGCCCGCATGAGAAATAACGCGATTCGAACTATCTATTCGCCCACGAGAAAGGTCCGTCCATGGGCATATTCGACAGAGGTTTCAACCCGCTGAAAGGGATCCAAAAGGCCTCTGAGACCGCCAGCGAGGCGGCGTCCAGGATTGCCGAGGGAGCATCTGAGACGGCGGTAGCGGCAGGCGCCGCGATTGCGGATGCAACGACGACGGCGGGCGAAGCAGCGAGCAGGTTTGCCGAAGGGGCCTCCGAGGCAGTGACGAAAGCAGGCGCGGCGGTCGCAGGGGCAGCGAGTGGCGCGAAGGCCGTCCTCGACGAAAAGGCGGCGGAAAGACTCGATGCAGAGAAGGCCGAGTACGCGCACAAGGTATGGGAAGCTTTGGGGACGATTGAGGACACCCGTGCACAGGAGTTACTCGATTCGTTCCAGGAGTCTCCGCTTCCGTTGACGGAAGCCAATGCCGCTAAGGTGAAGTCAACATTTCCGATACCAAGGGAACAGACCGTTGTCTGGGCCGACGCCGAGTTCGACCTCAGGCCCAGCGGCATCGCCATGACCGAAGAGGGCGTTTACATCAAAACCGACGCTGACGCGTTCGCGGTCCCAGGGAAGCAAAAGAGCCAGTCTAGCCTCTTCTACTTCGAGTGGGCATACTTCGCGCCCGCCTCCTTCGCCTCCGACGGTGAAAGCAACCTTGCGCTCACCGTCGATGAGGCGTGCCGGGGACAGTTCATTTCCCGCTGCCAGGCGCTCGACAGCCTCGAGAAGAGTCACGCCGCCTTCACAACCGATGGCTTGCTTGCTGGGGCGGACGATGCGGTGCCCAAAGCTGCGACGGTCGCAGCGGCAGCGGCCATCAACAGCAATGGGGAGGTTTTCGTCGAGCAGCGCGCGGCGGTTAACAACCCGGCAGGCCACGGCGAGCTCGCCGAAGAGGCGAACATCATCATCGACAGGCTCCAGGGCCACCAGGCCGAGATCCTGGGGAGGGATAACGCGAAGAACGGTGCCGACCGAAGGGTCGACGGCATCCTGGTCCAGACCAAGTACTACAAGACGGCGCGCGGCTCCCTCGAGGCATGCTTTGACCCGAGCAGCCATCAGTACCGCTACGTCGCGAACGATGGCACGCCGATGCAGCTTGAGGTCCCAAAGGACCAGTACCAGCAGGTTCTCCGCGGTTTTGAGAAGAAGATTAGCCAAGGCAAGGTCCCTGGCGTCAGCGACCCCAAGGACGCCGAGAAGATCGTCCGCAAAGGCAAGCTCACCTACGACCAGGCGGTAAACCTCACCAAGCCAGGAACGGTTGAGTCAGTCGCCTACGACGCCGCCACCGGTGCGGTCACGTGCTCCTGCGCGTTCGGCCTGTCGTTTCTCGCGACGTCGTTCATGGCGTACAGGGAGACCAAAGACATCAATGGCGCCATCCAGGCAGGCATCGCCGCCGGCGTGCAGGTGTTCGGCCTGTCCTTTGCTCAGCATATGGTCGTCTCGCAGCTCTCCAGAACGGGGCTTTCCAACGCTCTGATTGCGCCCAGCCAGACGGTGGTCGGCAAGCTCGGATTCAAGGCGTCCGCAACGATCGTCAACGGCCTGCGCGCCCTCACGGGCAAGACCGCCATCAGCGGAGCGGCCGCCTCCAAGCAGCTTGCGAAAATGCTAAGGGGCAACGCCGTCTCGGCGGCGGTGACGCTCGCTGTGTTCTCGGTCCCCGAGACCTACAAGCTCTTTCAGGGTAAGGCCAGCGGCGCGCAGTACGCCCTGAACATCGCGAGCCTCGCCACCTCGGTCGCCGGGGGAATCGCCGGCGCTGCTGCGGCAGGAGTCGCGGCGGCGAAGATCGGAGCCGCGACCGGCACGGTGGTGTCGCCCGGTGTGGGAACCGTCGTCGGCCTCGCGGGCGGCATGGTCGGCGGAACGGTCGGTGCAGCGGCCGCGGGCGCGGTCGGCGGGATACTATTCGAGGGCGACGGCGCTTCCTTCGGGAGGTACTTTAACGCAATGGTCTCGTGCATGGCGGTCGAGTACCTGCTCGACGGACGTGAAATGGACGAGTTGCTTGCTGTTCTAAACGGCGCAAGGTCGGAAGAATTCAAGGCGCTGATGGAGGAAACGCTCTCTTCGCAGAATCAGGAAGTGAAGGTCCGGGCGTTCCTTGCTCCGATGTTCGATGAGATCGTATCGAGCAGAGAGCACTTCGCGCTTCCCGCTGACAAGCAGATAACCAACGCTCTTATCAAGTTCGAGCAGGATACCGAGAATAAACCGACGGCTTAGCGTGTTGCGGTCAACGGAATCGGAGGGGTTATCATCCCTGCATTCTTCCAGCCCTTTGAATTGCTTCCTGGGTAACCGGACTCGCTTAAGAGTTTCGGGGTTCAGGGCAAGAACGCATGGGTGCTTGTTATACGTAGGCCCCTCCGCCGAAGAGGAGACGATGCCCTTCGGCAACCCTTAGAGCACGATGACGCATCCCTGTTGCACCCACTCAGCATATGTAGGCAAACCGTCTACGACATCATTGCCGGCAATTAACGCTGCAGAGCCTTCAGCTATTGGGAAAACGCCGCCTCTTCGGAATTTCGCCTTCCAATGCCAACGAATCAAAATACCTGTTCAAAGGCATAATAATACCCCGGAAACTTATGCTTCCGGGGTGGAATCATTCTCGTGTTTTGCAAGTGGCTTGATTCGCTATGGCCCTCAATGGGGCTTTATGAGCCATGGTGAATCATCGCAGGTTGCTTGGCATAATTAGCCTAGGTTTATTCCCACTCGATGGCTTAGAAAGCATAGAGAGCATAACGTAATCGATAATCTGACTCTGCAATTTACTACCGGAAAGCGTCATTAATTATCCCAAAAATATTGACAGACAACTCGAGTCAGATGAGTTAGAAAGAGTTAACATGTCGTTGTGAGGATGAAATCATGAGGAACAGTCAAGATTTTTGGGATAAAAACGCCGGGCGGTACGACTGCTTCATGCGCAAGGACGCAGCGGCTTACGAGCGGCTGTACGAGCTGCTGCGCCCTGTGGTACAGCACAAATCGGTGCTGGAGTTGGCCACCGGCACAGGCTCGATCGCTAAAAATATCGTGAGCAGCGCCAATCATATCGAGGCTACGGACGCATCGCCGGAGATGATCGCGGAAGCGCGGCGGTGCAACCGATCCGCCAAGCTACATTTCTCCGTGCAGGATATGTTTCACCTCCCCTATGCGGATGGTAGCTTTGACGTGATCATTGTGGCCAATGCCCTGCACATCGTGCCGGAGCCAAAGAAGGCTCTCTCTGAAATTCGTCGCGTGCTGAGGGACGGCGGCGTTCTGGTTGCGCCGACCTTCACCCATGCGGATAACGCCATCTTCGGAAAGGTCAAAGCATTTTTCATGAAATTGGCGGGCTTTCCGCTGCACAGCAAGTGGACGAGCGAAGAATATCTTGCATTTCTGCGGCAAAACGGCTGGACGGTACAGAAAAGCACCGTGCTGAAAGCCTCGTTCCCGTTGGCTTACGCAGAGTGCGTGAAATCAAAGGAACTATGACATGAAAGAAAAGATCAGACTCTCCGGCGTGCCGGAGACCATGCTGCAAACCATTTATGCAAGAGCGAAAGAGAGCCGGGGGCGCGGCACCATTCACGATGCAAAAGCGGAGGGAATCATTGAGAAGCTGGACTACGATTTTTCCCTTGCCGGTAAGGATACCGCCATGCACAGCGGAGTTATTGCCCGCACCATTGTGCTGGATCGCCTGACGGAGGGCATGGCGGCGTTTTCACCGATCTATAAGCTACTGGACAAGCTGCCTGCCGTGCGGAATATTTCCAATAAAATCATCACTCTGGAAAAGGAGTGACGCAAAAATGTCATTTTTCGAAAATACCCGCAAGCCTGTAGGCCTTGGTGGCAGAATCATGGTTTCCATGATGAATCTTGGGCATACACCTGTGGCAACATGGGGACTTGAATTCCTGCATCTCTCACAGGATGCCAAAGTGCTGGACTGCGGCTGCGGCGGCGGGGCAAACATTAAGAGATTGCTGAAGAACTGCCCACAGGGGATCGTCGAGGGCATCGATTATTCCGAAATCAGCGTGGAGAAGGCCCGAAAACTGAATCAGCGCGCCATTCGGGACGGACGCTGCACCGTGTGTCAGGGCAGTGTGGCACAAATGGGTTTTACGGATGCGTCCTTTGATGTGGTCACAGCCTTCGAAACGGTCTATTTCTGGCAAGATCTGCCGAAGTGCTTTCAGGAGGTCTACCGGGTACTAAAGCCCGGTGGGACGTTTCTGATCTGCAATGAAAGCAACGGGGATACAGACAAAGATAAAAAATGGACGGATATCATTGGCGGCATGACCATCTATAAAGATATCGAGCTGAAGGCGTATCTGGAGCAGGCCGGATTTAATGACATCCAGATTCATAAGACGAAAAGCTGGCTATGTATGACGGGGAGGAAACACCATCAACACTGAGAAGGCGTTGCTTGCGGACGGACAGATTCTCGACATCGACGGCATTGAAGCCGAGTGCTTTCAGGCTCCCGGTCATACCGGTTGGACGAACAATTTCAGCTTTGCCTTTGCTCACAAGAACAAGCTGTACTTGCCGCTTGAGAAGCGCGTGCCCGACCCCACCGCGCCTTTATGATGCCAACGACGAATCGGACAACATGGAGAAAGCGACGAGGACCGGGCATCTTCAGGGTACATGCAGATCGTAAAGATCGGATTTGAAGGGAAGCAATGAAGCACCTGCACTTTGATGTGGAGACCTCCGGCTTCTACGGCGCGTATTGGCCGTGCGCCGATGATTCGAGCTGCGCGGTGATCGCCATGATCGGGGATGATCCGGAGGATCGGCTTGCCCGCTCGGCTGCAAAATGGCTTTGCGCCCGCGGCGTCAACGTACTCACCATGTCGCCCGCAAAAAAGGATTACGGCCACCACAATTACCCCCTTGAGCGCATAGAAACGGCTATTTCGTGGCTGAAGGCCAACGGAAGTCGAAAAATCGGCATAGCCGGGGCCTCCACCACCGGAACGCTGGCGCTGACGTCGGCGGCCATGTTCCCGGACATTACCCTGACCATTGCCATGACGCCCAGCGATTTTGTGTGGCAGGGCTTTATGCAGGGCAAAAGGGACGGCTGCAAGGAGTGGCCGGTGGAGGGCGAATCGCTGTTTTCCTACAGGGGTAAGCCGCTGCCCTATATGCCCTTCTGCTACAAGCACCCCGATTATTGGCACTGTATCGTCGCCGAGAGCAAGCGCACCGGCGATATGGTCAACTCCCGCAAGCTGTTCGACGATTCCGAGGCGGCGCATCCGATCGAGCCACAGGAATTTATTCCCGTTGAAAACATCCAGGGAAGGCTGCTGCTGATCGGCGCGGAGGACGATGCGCTGTGGGACACCGCAAAGTATATCCGCCGTATGGAAAAGCGCCTTGCAGAAAAGCCGCATGAATGCGGGATCGAAACAATGGTTTATGCTCACGGCACCCACTTCGTTTTCCCTGAGGGAATGCTGAAAATCATGCTGCCGGTTGGCTCCGGTCTGTTTGTAAAGCTGGCGTTTCAGGCGGCAAAAAAATATTCCAAGGAGTGCAGCCAAACCCGGAAAGACATTGAGAAGCGGATGAACCGGACTCTGGCAGAATGGAAAGGAGCGAAGTGAGATGCGTTGGATGGGAATGCCCATGGCCATGTGGGCAGTCTTTGCGAAGTCCTTTCAAGCGCAGCTGACGGCGGTGCTGGGCTACGACCCGGACATCGCACGTAAGATCACGGAAAAGGCCAAGCCGAAGTACCGTGAGATCATCGCAAAGCTGCCCGAATTTGAAAAAGGCGATCGGTTCAGCATGAACATCATTGGCTGCGCCATGCTGGGGGCGTTTGTCCTCTCCATGCCACGCCGTCCCGATGTGGAAAGCCTTACCGACTACTATGAGAAAGCTCAGATGACGCTGCTGATGAAATGGTTCTGCCGCCAAAGTGGCAAGTCGAAGTTCACGTCCAAGGATATTGCCGGAATGAAGGCCACTGCCACTCTGAAAGCCGCCGACCGCAACCCGTATTCGTGGAATATGGACTTCATCGAGTACCCGGACGGCAGCGGCTATGAGGGGCGCTTTACAAAGTGCGGCATCTGCACACTGATGAAAGAGCTGGGACTTTATGACCTGACACCCGCCATGTGCCATTTGGACTACACCATGAGCGAAGCGGGCGGCGTGACGGATTTTGTGCGCGAGTATACCCTGGCCTCCGGCGGGCCCTACTGCGACTGCGGGTACAAAAAGAAACGGATATGAGAGTGGCGGCCAACTACATGAGCAAAACCGTTTACGGCATCCTGATCCCCTTTCTCGGTACAGCGCTGGGCGCGGCCTGCGTATTCTTTATGCGCAGACAACTCAGCGACATCCTGCAGCGCATTTTGACCGGCTTTGCCGCCGGTGTGATGGTGGCGGCCTCTGTGTGGAGTCTGCTGATTCCTGCGATGGAACAGGCGGCATGGATGGGAAAGCTGTCGTTTGTTCCGGCGTTTGTCGGATTCTGGATCGGCATTCTGTTCCTGCTGGGACTGGATCACCTGATTCCCCACCTCCATGCTAAAAGCAACCAGGCAGAGGGGCCTAAAAGTCAGCTCAAAAAAACGACCATGATGGTACTGGCCGTGACGCTTCACAATATCCCGGAGGGAATGGCCGTAGGGGTCGTCTACGCGGGGGCCCTCTCTGGCAGCGCACAAATCACGGCAACCGGCGCTCTGGCGCTGTCCATTGGCATTGCCATTCAAAACTTTCCGGAGGGGGCCATCATCTCCATGCCGCTCCGGGCAGAGGGCGAGAGCAAGGGACGGGCGTTTGTTGGCGGTGTGCTTTCCGGCATCGTAGAGCCGGTCGGGGCCGTGCTGACCATTCTTGGCGCAGGTCTAATTGTACCGGCCCTTCCGTATTTGCTGAGCTTTGCCGCAGGTGCAATGCTTTATGTGGTAGTGGAGGAGCTGATTCCGGAAATGTCCCAAGGCAAGCATTCCAACCTTGGCACGCTTGCCTTTGCTATGGGCTTCGGCATCATGATGGCGCTGGACGTGGCGCTGGGATAAACCGAGCGCCTGACCATCGCCGCCGCCATCGCCGACGGAATGCCCACCATGGACTATGCGATTATCAAAAGTCCAAATAGGAAACATATCTATAGTATCTTCCCGACCGGACGGATAGGCACATCCGGCACGGCATCAATCGCGCGGATCGTATCCTGATACAGGATGCGATCCGCGCCGGAGCAAAAGATCAATTATCCAGTGGCTGCATGATCTCCAATATGATCCCGTCGGGATCCCGAAGGTAGAATGCCTTGCTCCGGCCAAAGCCTTCCTTCCGAAAATCAAATTCCTGGGGAGAGGAAAAGCACTCCACACCCTGCTCCACCAGTTTTTGATAGGCCCTGTCGGCATCCTCCGTATAGAAGCAAAGTTCCGAAATGGAGGTGATGAAGAGGTCCATGGGAATGCGCTGGACCTCATCATTCACGAACTGGATGAGCTCCACCGGCGGCATATGCAGCTGATCCGAGCCGTTCAGATAAGCAACCCGGGCCTTGCAGTTTTCCCGCCGGAATATCGCCTCCGTCTCCTTTCCCTCCATCAGGATCTCCCCCTGATACCGAAGGCCCAGCACATCCCGATAAAACGTCACGGAACGGTCCAGGTCGCTGACGGTCAATCCGACATGATAGATTTGCCCAATCATAGGCTCCTCCTCGTTAGTTGTTTTATGTTGACTCAACAAAGGCGCGAATCAGGAAGACAGGCCCGGCTGATATCATCGCATTTACCCACCACGGTCGCTAGCGGTTTTGTTATCGCTCTCGTACAAAGCTAAACTCAGGGCTTTGAGTTTTAGCCTCTATCTCAAAGGGCATGGCAACTTCCGAGCAACAGAGGACGAGAACGCCTTCATGAGCTCGGACTTGCCGGAGCGGCGCATCCCCGTGATCGCCTTGATGTCCCGGGTGCCCTCGAGCGCCCAGAGCCATTTCATGTACGCGTCGCGGTCTACCCATGCCATCATCCGCTCCTTCTCGGTTTCGAAACTCGAATAGTTTTATAGTTTCGAGACTGAGAAGGCGATACGCCATCGGTCCGGGCAAGTGCGTGCCGGAAGACTGGACAACCTGTGCAATTGTCGCCGGTCCGCAATTGCGAGCACTCGGAGCGCGCGGCATCGCTCGTTTCGCTAAATCGGCTTGATGGGATGACGGATCACGGTCTTGAGCTTCTCCGGCGCGCACTTGCACGGGTCGGAGAGGTAAATCTCGTGATGGAGGCGGGATTCGGAGAAGTCGGGGGCATAGCTCTGTTCCGCTGCAAATGTTCGCATGGCCTCTATGGTCGCCGGCTCGCCGTCGTAAGGCCCGGTGAGCATGCATTGAACGCAAAGACCCTCGTCGACCCTCAGCAGCTCGACCGCCGAGAAGTCCAGCTTCTTTTTGGCGGCGGCTTCCGAAACGACCCAGTCGAAGTCCTCGCGAGTGACGAAATCGGACAGACGGATGCACGAGATGAAGTTGAAGTCGTCCTTCCGCGCGTAATCGATCCCGCCATCGGTGTGGTCTTGCTACCAGAAGCCCTCGAGTGGCGGCACGACGAAGTCGAAATAGCCTTCGATTTCCCTCGGGCACGGGCGTGCCGCCGCACCCCATGGCCTGTTTCTCGGATATTTGGGGTGCGCGGCGTTCAAAAATGCGGAGCGGTTCCGCATGGCTCGGGATTGAGCTGAGGCGCCCTATTTCTTGCCTTCCAGCAGGCCCACGATACGGTCGATGTCGACGGCGAAGCGGGGCCTTCCCTCGCGCTCATAGAGGTCAAGGTACGCCTGACACTCGGAGACGATGCGCTTGGTGTTGCCGTCGATGATGCGCTGGAGTGTCTCGTAGTAGGCCGAGCCCTCGGTCCTGAAGCGGCGCTGGTAGGCCTTGGTTATGGGGAACATCTTGATGTAGTGGATGCCGTGGCGGCAGCCGGGACGCGTCGTGGGGCGGGGCGGCAGCGCAAAGTACTGGTCTTTGGGCACGTTTGGGGCGATGTTGAAACGCAGCGGCACGGCGAAGTCCCTGCGCTTTCCGCGAAAACGCAGCCTCACCACCACGATACAGGGGCGGTTGTGTTTAAGCATGAGCTCATGGTCGCCCTCGACGAGGTCGAAGAAGTCCTGGGGGATGATACGATCTTCATCGGCTACGCCCCCTTCATACGAAGAGGGACCCGCATCGCTGCAGGCCCCTACTGGTGGGCGATATTCTACGCCTTGCGGCACCCCGTCGCCCACGGAGGTTAAACGTACACGTAAGCCGTATTCTGAAAGCCGCGGCTTCTGGCAAGCAGTTTATACCACGAAACGTCACCTTCAATGCGCATAGCTCGCAAAATCGCACTCGCTGGGCCGCCACCCCTGGCAGTTACCCTCCAATCTTCATTGGAGTCAGCAGATCAATTCATATAGTTATGGGGGTGTATCCTAAAGGAAATCAAATTTATACACCCATAACTAAGGAATTTTCTACTCCCACTCTTTCACGCTCGTTTGCCGTGGTGCCATTCCAACTGGGTCTAGTTTGGTAGTCAGCATCGACCGTCTTGCCGCCGAATCCTGCCGCGTTTCCTCACATAGGCGTTTGGGACAAATCCTGGGACAAATCCACAAACTGTTTCGAAACCGCGAGCCCGCAGTTTCGTTTTTGTCCCGGGGACAAAAAACGGGCGAGTTTTGGGGCTCGGAACCGTCCGAAATGGACACTGAAACGGCTGATTGTCCTCTTTGGCGCCTGTTTCGCGAAGTAAATCGCAGGCAGTGGCTTTATCGTCTTGCGTTTCCGCAGGTCATATGCGATTCGCAAGAGCAATGAGTGAAAGAATCGTCGCAGGCGGCTTTGTTTATGAACACGAACGAGACCTTGATCTGTAACTTGCAAAGTCGCCGTTTTTGCTCGTTATCCGTTTGCCATCGGCTTCGCCGTCTTTAAGAAGCTCAGATTTCTTCGATATTCATTTCAGCGATAAAATAAACGATAATTTATATTTTTTTCTGTAAATAAATCATATCTGTTAGTTGAACCCCACCTTCAAAAATAGGGTGGTCGTAGTTATCAATAAAAAAATTTTCAATGCTGTGTGAGCGGGCAAAACCAGATTTTTCATAAAAAGGAACGGTCAACGGGCTATCCCCTGTGCCAACTTGTAGTATCGAATACTTCCCTTTATATTTCGCAGCAACAAAGTCAATTAGTGCCTTGCCGTAACCTTTGCCCTGATATTCTGGCGCAGTTGCAATATTTTTAATTTCAAGAATGCCTTTGCCCTCGTCGGTTACTACACACTCGCATTTAACCCCATTATCGACTAATACATACATCGTTCCTCTATCAATATATCGGTCTATCATGCTCTCTTGTTCATCGGCTAACAGTAATAAGGGGAGAAATTGTTTTTTATTCTCTTTGATTTCTATAATTTCCATATCGGTATGTACTCCAAAATTATCGTTTGAATACATCAAGCGGAATATTCGTATCAGAATCATAGATAATGTCAGCACGGTCCTCGCTGATCTTGCCGAAATAGGTACAGCCTGTCCTGGTTAGATGAAGAATAGCAGGAATCTGGACTCTGGTGAGTTCTGTAAAATACCGCCTATTAGACATGAAATTACCTCCGACATAATAAGCTCGGTTTTTTATAGACTGCTATCCTTCATTTTTGTCGTGTTACGACTTCTTATGCCAGAGTAGTGAAATTAAATGTCGTGTATGGCACTCAGTCGCATTATGGTTGCCTAGCAACTCGCGCTAACGGCCTTCGCACTTTTTGTAATACGGTTCTGCTATAGTGCCGTGCGTATTGGCATTCGGGACTGTCGCAGGTCACTCAATCTTAAATCGTCAACGAGGCCTTAGCTCGCCGTTGCTCGAACGATTAATAACATCCGCGAGGCTACGACAAAAAGATGCAAATTGAACACTTTTCGGGGACTTAGCTGCCAGCTAAGGCGTACGGCTCATGGCCGTTTCGCGAAGACCCGATCAGCTCGACTCACCTCGACCCGTCTCCGCTCCCGCCGTGCGCACTAATCGTTATCAGGCGGTTCAATCGTCGCGCAGACGCATCGCGCGGAATGATTGGAGGAACCATGGCGCACACTACGAAATGCGCCGCGCCCGAGGGCAACCGGGGCCGCGACGAGTGGATGACGGTGATCGAGATGCAGGAGTACATGGGGCGAGTCAAAGCAAGGTGTACGACCTCATCTGATCGGGAGAGATCGACTCGTACAGGCTCGGCAGGAAATGACGGCCGCGACCGCCCCGAGAACCGCCCGCGGCCGGGCACGCGAGGGAGCCTCGAAACGAAAGGAGCTCGAGGAAGACCATGACCAAGAGCATTAGCAGAAACTAGGTGGGGCTCATCGCATCGACTAACGTGATATTAGGCGCCGACGAGGCGTGCGCGGTGCTGTGCATCAGCCGCGACGCCATGTACCGGCTCGCCCCTTGCACTCACCGCCAGCACATGCTATAAGGTTATTGGTGGCTCATTAAGCTACCTCCAAGTGCCGGGGGAGTCCCCCGGCTATTTTTTTATCCATTCCATTAGGAGTCCCCATTGGCCAAGGAGCTCAGCATCTTCGTCGACGAGAGCGGCGACCGCGGCGGCAAAGCTCGCTACTACCTGCTCACACTCGTCTTTCACGACCAGGCAGACAGCATCGCCGAGGCGGTCACGGGCTATGAGGCCAAGCTTGCCAGGGCCGATCTCCCTAACATTCCGTTTCACTCCGAGCCTCTCATGAACGGGCACAAGGATTATGAGTTTCTTAACATCGAGCAGCGCAAGGTGATGCTCGCCTACTTCTCCTCGTTCGTCCGCAAACTTCCCATTTCCTATATCACGTTCGTCTACCGCCGCAACCAGTTCGAAGACCCGGCAAGGCTAATGGAGCGTATGGGGCGCGACATCTCCTCTGCCATGATTGAGCACCTGGGCTTCTTTCAATCCTTCGACGATGTGAAGGTTTACTACGACAACGGTCAGGACATCGTCAAGCAAGCGCTCGACCGCTCAGTGGGCAAGGTCCTCTCAAAAGGGGTCGTCCGACGCCGCAAGACCTCGATGACCGATTACCGCCTCGAGCAAGTGGCGGATTACCTCTGCACCATCGAACTCGCCTCGGTCAAGTACCAGGCCAAGGAGGACGGCGAGACGTACAACAAGTTCTTCGGTGGTATCGGCTCTTTCAAGAGGAACTGGCTCAAGCAAGCCCGCAGCAAGCGAATATAGGTGGTTCCGTAGTCTCATAGGGAACGGCCATCTCTCCTCCGGCGAGGAACTCCGGGCGACGTGCTTCGAGCAGCGGAAGCTGAAGCGCAAGCAGAAGCAGCACGGGCATTGATCGGTGCCGACATGGGCCCAAACGTGAACAGTGCTACGTCCCCTGTTCACGGGGCGCGAAACCGCAAAGGTTGCACAGAGGTTGCAAAATAAGAAGCCCCCGACCTGTTGTCGCAGTTCGGAGGCTTGAAATCAACGAATATCGCTTATTCCCATTCGGTAATCAAACCGTGCACTTCCATAACCTCTCGTCTACGTGGCGTACCGTCGTCTCCCCCTTTATCAGAGTTGGACTATTTTCGGGTACCCGAGCTAAACTCAAATTGAACTCAACGACGGCTTATCGGTCGGGGGCTTCCTAGCGAGAATATACAGAAGCGCACATTTCGCAGGGAGCCTCCCATTCGTTATTTTATCGGGATGCTGTCAAGGCAGCGTCAATGCGTTTGACCTACACCTTCTCGCTTGTCGAGGCTTCGTCTGCAGAACCATCGGAATCGATACGGAATCGATCGGCATACCATTCATCCGAAGCAATCACCTTATGGAGCATCTAGAGATGCAGGTCGACATAGTGGCAGAACGCCTTGCCGCATTCCACGAGAGGCACATTGTTTCTCTCGTTGGGCTCGGCTCCAAAATTAAACTCGACCTCATAGCCCTCCCCAGGCACACCAATGCTCGACAGAATATCAGTGGAGAAGTGAACGAATCCAGACGTCACCTTGTATACATCTTTTACCTTTGGATCGAACTTCTCGAGTAAGTCTTGTACGCCGACATGTGGATTGGCTAGCTATACTGATGTGGACAGTTCCTGGAGGGGTGCAAGAGACGGAAGGGCCGTAATGGGTGAGAAGGGCGAGCGGCCGGAGCGGGTGTTCCCCGGCAGGACAGACCCGTGGTTCATAGCGGCCATGGTGATTGTGGCGGGCGGTTTATCCACGGCGTGTATCGCGTGTTTCCTGAGCTCGAGTCCCGCGCTCCTATGGGGCTGGCTCGCGCTACTACCCGTCCCAGCCCTCGTGGCCCTGGCCGCCCTGCCCGTCCGCAGCAACCGCCTCGAGCTCTACGGCGACCGCCTCGTCGTCGTGTACGCTGGAACGCGTTCGGTGATACCCTACGCCCACGTGCGGGGCGTCCGGCGCACCAGGACGCTCTGGGCGGGGACGGCCAACTCGCTCGACCGCGTCTACATCGAGGCGCCCTACGACGGCGACGCCATCGTCTCGGTGACCGACAACGACGCCCTCGTGGCGGAGCTGAGGCGCAGGTGCGGCCTTGGGCCCGGCGCCTGACGCCCCGAAGGGAGGAGAAGAGGATGGGCGTCCCGCACTGGCCCTACTGAAGGAAGAACTCCCTCGGGGAAGAACTCCCTCGGCGGCACGCAGGTCTGGTACGCGGACTGGGGCGACTGCCCCTTCGACACTGGGCTACATGAGCCCAGTTGAGTTCAGGAACGCAGGGCTGTCCCTGTAAAAATTGTTTAAGCAACCGTTGCAAATCCATTCTCCCGCGCGGAGAGCCCCGGGTAGGCCGAGCTCGCGTCGGGCATGTAGCCCATGCGCCTCCGGGCGGCGGCAAGCCCGCGCCCGCCGCGCTCGCCGAACAGCTCGACCGAGCCCGAGCTGGGGCTGGCGGTGCCAGTGACGATACGGATGAGTGTGGACTTCCCGGCGCCGTTCTCGCCGATGAGCCCGTAGACGCGCCCCGCCCCGAGGGCGAGGTCGATGGGGCCGAGGACGATCCTCCCGCGGTACGCCTTCGTGACCCCGTGAAGGCGGAGGAGCGTGGCTGTCGTCATCGCGTTCCTTCCTCCTCGTGCGTTTTTGGGCATGCGTCACGGGTCCCCGCGCGGCGCTGGGAGCGAATCGGCGCAGGCCTGAGGCCAGTTGCGTTGGGGTTGAGGTTCGGGTTTCGCCGGCTTACGCAGCTTGGCGGACGGAGCGCCCGGGCTCGCCGCCCCTAGGGCGCGGTGGGGTCCGCGACGTCGGAGGTGTCGATCTCGCCCAGATTGGCGAGCTGGCTGATGAACGGGATACTCTCGTGTTCGTCCACCTCGACGCCGCCGAGCACGATGGTGCTGTCGCGCGTATCGATTTGGGTTGTGAACACGGCCGGGTCGAAGCCCGAGGCGATAAAGCCAATGCCCGCGAGGACAACACCCGCGGCAACGAGCCCGCCCGCCACAGCGAGGTAGATCTTCTTCGCGCTGGTCATGGTACTCACTCCTTTCTACGCTGCGAGATGCGCGGCAGTGCCGCCCTTCTCGCCCTTACCCTTCCAGAAAGGCGAGGCGGCCTTCCTCGCCCAGAGCGCCGAGAGGCGCGCGATCCGCTTGGATGCCTCCCAGGCGCCCGCGCCCACGAGGAGAGCCACGCCGACGAAAGCGAGCCCGCAGCCCAGCATCACGATCACGTAGGGCACGTGGCCGACGGCCACACCCGCCGCCACGAGCGCGAGCGACACCGCGCCCACGGCCCCGAGGGTCGCGGCGATGACCCACACGCAGAGCGCCAGCACCCAGATACACACGTAGACCGTGACGGCCACCGCCGCGAAGGCCAGCAGGAGCGGCACCCACGCCGGCGACCCCACGATGGTCAGCACCCACAGCAACGCAGTGCTGCGCCGGCGCGTCTTCGCGATCGCGCGCGGCACGGCGGGCAGGTCGTCGAGCGTGGCCTCGGCAACCTCCCTGGGGGTGCCCATGGCGGCCACGGCCTCCTCCTCGCTCATGCCGTCCTCCATGCGGTCGGCGATGGCCTCCGCGTAGAACGCCTTGGTCTCCTCCACCTGTTCGGCCGGCAGGCAGGCGAGCAGCTCGCCCAGCCGGCCCAGGAACTCATCGCGCGTCATGGTGCGCCCCCTCAACGTATGTGTAAATCTCCCGTACGGACGGCCACTCGGCCAGGAACTCCTCGATGCGCGCACGCCCATCGTCCGTGATGCGGTAGTACCGGCGCAGCCGCCCGTTGTGCTCGGCGGAGCGCGCCGTGATGCATCCGGCCTTCTCCAGGCGCTTGAGCAGCGGGTAGAGCGTCGACTCCGTGAGCCCCATGCTCGCCGGCACGTCCTTCACGATCTGGTAGCCGTAGGACTCCTCGCCGGAGACGGCCGCGAGCACGCAGGCCTCGAGGAAGCCGCGCTTCATCTGGGCCTCCATCCGCACACCTCCTCTCGTCATATACTGTGCTATACACACTATACGATGCAAGGTATTAGGCGTCAACTACCATCGTGAAGATTCTCCGGTCCCCACGCGCGGTCGTGGGTGACCGCCCGTCCCGAGCGGAAGCCACGGGCGGCAACGCGACCTGAAAGACACCGCATGGTTTAGCAAAATCGATGCCTCCCGCGGGGCGGTGTTCTTTGCCTCCGGGGTGTTCTATTACTTTCTGACCCAGCAGGTCCGGGAACTGGTGCGGGGGATGGCGGACGCTTTCCCCGGCAGTGTGCTGGTCTTTGATGCTGCCAATCGGACGGCGGTAAAGATGATCGCAAAAACATGGCTTAAGACTGCAAAAATCAAGGATGTGGGGGCATATTTTGCGGTTTCGGATGCCGCCAAGGAAATCGACACGTGGGACAGCCGTCTGCAGGTCACAAGTCGCGGCTATATGCTGGGCTACAACGATTTGAGAGACCCTTCTGTCAGCGGCTTTTTCCGGTTTCTCGCAAGGGTCGGTGACAACGGGATGAAAATGCAAATCGTGAAAATAAGATTTTGAGAGGCAAAAACGAAGCGCATTCACTTTGACGTCGAAGAAGACGGCTTTTACGGCGCATATTGGGCATGCAAGGACACGCATACAGCAGCGGGCACGGATTCAATTGAAACCGTGCCCGCTATCTGATACTATATTATTTTATCGAACGTCTGTTCTATTCCCACTCGATGGCTCTGTTTTTGTCGTCCCGTCATTCCAGTTGCACCCAGTTTTCGGTGCCGTCTCGAGACGAGTGCCGCCAGGTAACGCCATGTCGCGTTTCGTCGGCTTCGGGGACAAAAGCGGGGACAACTCCAAAAACTTTTTTCAAACTCAAGGGCATTGAGTTTTTGTTTTTGTCCCAAAGGGCGCGGCGGACCGCCTTTGGAGGCTCGATTTCGCCGAAAACGCCCGTTTTGAAACTCAACCGACCTTTAGCGTGCAAGCCGCCAGCTTCAACCGCAAGTGAGTCAGCGCTGGTGGTTTTCGAGCCGTTCGCAAAACCGCAGGTCACAGGTCTTTGGTATCGGTGGGCAAAGTGAGTAGTCTCGGGGGGCTTGCCCATGAGTTGACAAGCAAGCCTTCAGAGTTTCGAGAAAACATACTGGTAGAATATGGTCTGCAAATCAATGACAGGAGACCGACGATGGCCGATATCCCGAGCAGGAAGCCCATCCTCACAATAGAACAGCAGATCGAGCACCTGAGGCGGAAGGGCGTCTCCTTCGAGCTGTGCTCCGAAGCGGAAGCCGCGCGCATCCTGGCCGGCCAAGATCACTATTTCAGACTCGCTGCCTACCGCGTGTTGTTCCCCAAACGCGTAGGCGGGCCGCGAGACGGCCAATACGCCGGGCTCGACTTCGGGCACCTCGTCGACCTCGCCGCCATCGACCGCGAGCTGCGCAGCTTCCTGCTGCCGCTGACCCTTGACGTGGAGAACTCCGCGAAGACCAGGCTGGTCGAGCGCATCACCGAAAAGCCGGACGAGGACGGCTACTCGATCTTCTCCGACTACCTTGCAGCCCTCAACCACGGCGACCGCAACCGCAGGGAGGGAGAGCTCAACCGCCTGAAAAACGACGCCTACCTCGGATCGCTCGTTTCGAGGTACCCGATTGGCGAGATGCCGGCGTGGGTCTTTCTGGAGCTGTCGTCTTTCGGCGCCTTCGCCGACTTCTACCTCTTCTGCGCCGATCGATGGGGCGATTCCGAGATGAGGGACGAGCACTACATGCTCAGGCGCGCGAACTCGCTGCGAAACGCCGCGGCGCATTCGAGCGCCATCGTGAACGGGCTCGGCTCGTCATCGAGCGCGCCGCAGCTGAGGTACCCCGCGCCGCTGGCCGCGGCTCTCGGCGAAATCGGCGTGTCCAAGCGCCTCAGGCGCTCGAAGATGCGCAATCCACGCATCCTGCAGATGACCGTCCTCGCTTACGCCTACTCTCGATTCGTTCCTAGGGAGAAAGCAGAAGGGACTCCCGAGAGGCTACTCGCTCTTGCCGATAGGTCCGAGCTTCACGGCGACTGGTACGCGGGCAACACAGTGATAGCCTCGTCGCACGACTTCATTGCGATGGTCTTCAAAGCCTGGCTCGGGTAGGATCTGCTTCCCACTTGCGCGCAAGCTTTGCTCGGTGCTGATGTGCGCGTCAAGCATCCATGGGATTGACAAAGAGGCGTTTAGCTGCATAATGGACTCTAGTTAGAAACCCTCGGGTTTGCGGGGCGGGATCGTGAAAGCGATTCTGCCCTATTTTTTTGCTCGCACATTCCTCTTCTCGACGAGCAATTCCGGGCTACCTAAAGGAGAACATGGATGAAGCTGTTTTTATGTTCGCACTTTTCAAGTGTAGGAAGTTTGATAAAAGAAGAAATTGATAACAAGAAAGTCGCATTTATTCCCACAGCTTCGCTGCGTGAAGGCTACACCGGTTATGTCGGCTCGGCTCGAAAGCTATTTAATACACTGGGAGCAACCGTAACTGAAATTGATATTTCAACGGAAGCTTATTCAACGATACAGTCCGTTTTTGAAGATGTGGATGTAATCTATTTTACCGGTGGAAATTCTTTCTTCCTTATGGACCAGCTCCGTAAAACGGGAACGGATGAGCTGTTGAAGAAAGAATTGGCAAAGGGAAAACTGATGATCGGTGAATCGGCAGGTGCGATTATATGCGCTCCTACCATCCAATATATTGAGCAAATGGATGAAAAGCCGGAGGACTACTCACAGGAAGATGATGCAGGGCTTGATTTGATCGATTTCTATGTTCTTCCGCATTATCTTACGGCACCATTTAAGAAGGTTACCGAGAAAATAATGACTGAGTTTTCGGATTTGAATCTATGCCCAATTAACAACCGTCAGGGAATTGTAATTGATGGTGAAGGCTCAAAGGTTATTTGCAAAGACTAATTTGAAAATTCGAGTGTCCTTGAATTTTCGGACAGTGCATGATACAAGGTAATTGGTTTTCCGTTAGGAAGGCTTCCAAGTGCCGGGGACGTTTTTCCCGGCTTTTTTCTTATCCATGAGAGCAATGCGGGAACTCAGCATCTTCGTCGACGAGTCGGGAAGCGACGGCCTTTCCGACCGCCACTACCTGCTCACCGTCGTCATGCACGACCAATCCGAGAGCATCGCGGATTCGATCGCGGCATATGAGGGCGCCCTTCGCGCCAAGGGGCTCCCGGACATACCCTTCCATGCGTCGCCGCTCATGAACGGCAAGGACCAGTATTCGGGGCTCGACCTGAGGACGCGCAAGATGATGCTCGGCTCGTTCCGCGTCTTCTTCCGCCACATGCCCGTAAAGTACCACACCCTCGCATACGCGACCAAGCAGTTCGCCTCGCTCGACAAGCTCGCGGGGGCGATGCGAAGGGATATCGTGAACTTCCTGTTCGACAACCTCGCGGAGCTGCAATCCTACGATATGGTCAAGGTCTACTATGACAACGGCCGGCGCTCCATCGCCGAGTCGCTGCACCGCGCAATCGAGTACGCGCTGTCGAAGGACGCCGTCGTCTACCGATCGGCGCAGCCCTCCGAGTACCGGCTTTCGCAGGCGGCGGACTACATCTGCACCATGGAACTCACGGCAATTAAATACGCGGAGCACACCGCCACCGCGACGGACGAGAAGTTCTTCGGCAAGTGGTCCGATTTCAAGAAGGGCATACTCAAAGAGACGCGCAAGAAGCTCGTCTAGAGAGGCGATCAGCCCTTGGCGGAGCGTTTACCGACAATGGAGTCTGTTACGCGGGGGGGGTGTTGATAAGACGCCACTTAGCTGCATAATAGGTTCCAGTTAGAAACCCTCGGGTTTGCGGGGCGGGATCGTGAAAGCGATTCTGCCCTATTTTTTTGCCCCTATTTCTTGCATGCCTCAATGGCTTCCGCATTCGCTCCCCATTGGTTCAGAAAGGGTTCGGGGAAATCGTCGAGTTGATTGCGCCCTCGCGTTTTACAAAATAGAGCGCAAGGCCCTTTAGCTCGACTTATTGCCTTTTGAGCCCCGCCGCTCGTCCATCCCAGCTTGCCCAGACGGCCCTCCCGCGGTGCCCGTGTCCCAACGGATGGGTACCATTTATCCGGGTGCACCTGGGGCAACGGGCCGGCAGGCCCGCGCAAGGTCGCTCGCATAACACGCAACATCAAACACGACAGAAGAGGCGAACGACAGATGCCGGACCCCGGACGACAGCACCGCGGAAGACGAGCATTCCGACCGCAACCGAACAACTCCAGCTACTAGGCAGGCGCCCGCATGGGCGCCTTTTACTTTTCAGGGACTTAGCTGCCGGCTAAGACACGCGGCTCATGGCCGTTTCGTGAAGACGCGACCAGCTCGACCCACCTCGACCCGTCTCCTCTCCTGCCGTGCTCACCAATCGACATCAGGCGGTTCAATCGTCGCGCAGACGAAAAGGGACACGGTGCCGTGCGGGGTGCTCGCGCGGTGCCGCACGGGAAGATTGGAGGAACCATGGCACGCACAGCCGAATGCGCCGCGCCCGAGGGAAGCCAAGATCGGGACGAATGGATGACGGTGATCGAGATGCAGGAGTACATGAGGGCGAGCCGAAACAAGGCGTACGACCTCATCTGGTCGGGAGAGATCGACTCGTACGGGCTCGGAAGGAAGCTCCTGGTGTCGAGGGCGTCAGTGGACGCCTACATCGAGTCGAGGAGCGGCAGGAAATGACGGCGGCGACCGCCCCGGGAGCCGCCCGCGGCCGGGCACGCGAGGGAGCCTCGAGACGAAAGGAGCTCGAGGACGACCATGACCAAGAGCATTAGCAGGAGCCAGGTGAGGCTCATCGCATCGACCAACGCGATATTCGGCGCCGACGAGGCGTGCGCGATGCTGCGCATCAGCCGCGACGCCATGTACCGGCTCGCCAAGGACCCCGACGACCCGTTCCCGATCCGCTACATCGGCGGCAAGACACGCGACGGCATCGTGCTGCACGACGAGCTCGTCGCATGGGTCGAGCGGAACAGCATCGTCGGCTCGCCCAGAAGGGGCTAGCGCCGATGGCGGCCACAGGCCCGAAGGGGCGCGACGGCCCCTCCCCGCGCGAGTTCACGACGGTACGGCACTTCATGATGGCGGACCTGGGCCTCTCCGGCCTTCCCCTGCTCGTCTACGCGCGCATCTTCGGCTTCTGCGACGCCGGGTGCGGCTATTTCGAGAGCAAGGGCGGCCTGGCCCGATTCCTCAACGTGCAGGAGCGCAGCGTCCACCGCGCCATCCGCGACCTGCTCGACCGGGGCCTCATCGAAGAGTGCGGCATGCACGCCCCGGCGCGCGGGCACGCCACCAAGCGGTACCGCATCGTGCGCGAGAGACTGCCGCCCGGAGCGCTGGCAACTCCTGACGAATCGTCAGGGTTCCCGGCGCGAAAGGGTGACGAAATGACAGGGTTCGCCGAGAACAAGGGTGACGAACCGTCAGGGTTCGCAGCCCGAACCCCTGACGAGATGACAGGGAAACCCCTGACGATATGCCACCCAATAAGCAAAAGGGACAACAAGGACTTCAAAAGATAAGGAAGGGGCGCCCGATGGACCGAGCGGGACTCATCACCCTGGAGCAGGCCCGTGCGGCCGGGCTCTCCTTCGACGAGCCGGAGCCGAGGGCGTGCCCGCACTGCGGCGCCGCCCTCGATCCGCTCGGCGCGGCGCTGGCGGGCAGGGTCGCCTGGGTCTCCGCCGCCCCCTGCCCGTGCGAGGGCGCGGCTCGCGAGCGGGAGGCCGAGGCGCGAAGGCGCGCGGCCCTCGCCGCCAAGGAGGAGGCCGTCCGCCGGGAGAAGGCGCTCTCGCGCGCGGGCATCCCCAGGCGCTACTGGGCCGCCGAGGCCGACCGCCCCGAGTTCGCCGAGTACATCGCCTCGTTTGCGGGCAACGGGGGCGCCGGGCTCTACATACACGGGGGCGTCGGCGCCGGCAAGACGCACGCCGCCTCCGCCATGGCCAGGCTGTTCGCCGAGGCCGGCTACGACGTCGCCTTCACGACGGCCAAGGGCATGCTCGAGCGCGTGAAGGCGACGTTCGACGAGGGCGGCACCGAGGCCGCCGTCGCGCGGTACGCCAAGTGCGACGTGCTCGTGCTCGACGACCTCGGCAAGGAGGACGCGACGGAATGGTCCGTCGGCACCGTGTTCAGCGTGCTCGACGCGCGCTACGAGGACATGCGCCCGACCATCGTCACGTCGAACTACGCGCCGAGCGCGCTGGCGGACAGGCTCGCAAGGCGCGGCGAGCGCGTAACGGCAGAGGCGATCGCGAGCAGGATCTCCCAGACCTGCAGGACCGTCTACCTGGGCGGAAGGGACAGGCGCCGCCTCGGCTAGCTTGTGCGCTTCCCGTGGAGGCGCGGACGGCTCGACCCAGCTCGACTCATCGCGGGCGGCCCCACTCTCTACCGCAATCGAAATCGCTATACACGTCTTGGGCGGCGCCGACGCGCCAGCACGCACGCCTGCTCCGACTCGCACCGTGCCCCCATCGCGAGGACGCCGCCCGCCAAACAACAAACGAAAGGCGGAGGGCCCATGGACGGCTTCGAGAGGATAACCGGCCGCGAGCACGACGGGCTCGTGGAGAAGTGCCAGGAGAACGGCTGGCTCAAGGTCGGCGGCTTCGACTGGCAGGACGACCCGTTCCTCGAGGAGTACCCCTACGAGTTCTCCCGCACGGATAGCGTCGACAGGCTCCGCGAGGCGCTCGGCTCGGGCAACTGGGCCATACGCCAGGGGTTCTGCTACCGCGACCTCGCGTTCATCCAGCAGGTGAACGGCGGCGACGAGTGGTGGACGCTCAAGCGCGACGGCGACGCGTGGACCGGCTTCGAGAGCTGGAGCTTCGGCGCCATCGCCCAGGAGCCCGAGCGCTTCGAGCGCGCCATGCGCGACATGTGCGAGGCGACGCCGGAGCAGTGCCGCAGCGGCGAGTGGGCCCATCTGCACGAGAAGGCGCCCGAGCCGCTGGCGCAGCGCGCCGCGTCCGCCCGCGAGGCGAGCCGCGCGCACGCCGGGCAGGAAGCCCGCGCCCCAATGGCGCGCGAGAGGGCCGTCGGGGCCGAATAGGGACAACCGGGGCGCGAAGGCGCCCCTTTTTCATCTCGACTGGAAGGGAGGCGCGGGATGGCGAGCGACTACGGGGACGAGGCGGGCGGCAAGCTGCTCGACTGGATGCTGAGGATCGGCCAGGAGGCCGGCGCCGAGGCAATGGAGCGCAGCGCGAGGGAGCTCTCCGAGCGCCTCGCGGGAATCCGCGGGACCATCGCCGGCGGGCGCGCCGAGGCCATTGAGGCCGAGGGCGTGCCGACCTACGCGAAGCTCAGCCTCGAGGAGCTCTCGGGGCTTCCCGAGTACGCGACGATCAAGGAGGTCGTCTCCGACAAGCTGCGCGCCGCGTCGGTCGAGCACCACATCATCCCCGGCGAGGGCCGCGACTGGCTGCTCTTCAAGGTGGAGGACGCCCCCGAGGTCGACGAGGCCTTCCGCCAGCTGGAGCAAGAGACGGGAAAGGCCGCCGATCGCGCAAGGGAGCGCCTCGCCGAGATCGCCGAGAGGCGCCGGGCGCCCGAGCGGCTGGCGGAGCGCGCCGAGCGGGCGCGCGAGGCGTCGAGGGCCCACAGCCAGGGCATCGGCCGGGACCGCGGCCCGCGCCAGATCGAGGGGCCCGAGAGATGAGGTGGCAGGCGGCGGCCGCGCTGGCCGCGGCGGCGTTCGCCGCGGGAGACTTCGCGGCCGCGGCAATCGCGGCGTCGGGCGCGAACCCGATCCTCGACCCGGAGGCCGCCATGGCGGCGATCCCCGCGGCGCTCCGCGCGGGGCGCGTCTTCTCTGCGGAGGCGCTTCCCCTGTGCGCCGGGACCGCCTGCGCGTGCGGCGCGCTCCTCGCCTGGGCCCGCTCACTGGGGACCAAGGGGGCCCGGCGCGACGGCGAGGAGCACGGTAGCTCCAGGTGGGCCACGCGCAAGGACATCGCGCCCTTCGGCGACCCCAAGGACCCCGACAACAACATCATCCTCACCGACAACGCGCGCATCCGCCTCGTGAGCCGCAGGTTCGACCTCTCCACCGACACCAACGACAACGTGCTCGTGGTGGGAGGACCCGGTACCGGCAAAACGCGCTACTACGTCAAGCCGAACCTCCTGCAGGCCAACGCCAGCTTCTTCGTGACCGACCCGAAGGGCACGCTCATTCGCGAGATGGGCGGCGCGCTGGCGGAGCTCGGCTACGAGATCCGCGCGTTCGACACCATCGACTTCTCGCGCTCCATGCGCTTCAACCCCATAGCCTACATACGCGACGAGGCGGGCGTCATCCGCTTCGCCCGCGGCATCGTCGCCAACACCGAGGGCGAGACCGACCACAAGGGCGACCCCTACTGGGAGAAGGCCGAGCGCCTGGTCTACACCGCGCTCACGGCCTACCTCGTCATGCACTGCGAGCCCGCCGACCGAAACCTCGACGGGCTGCTCGCGCTGCTCTCGCTCGCCGACGCCCGCGACGACCCGGGCTACATGAGCCCGCTCGACATGGTGTTCCGCGAGCTGGAGACCGGCGAGCGCTACGTCAGGCGCGGCGGCGCTTCGGCGGAGGGCGGATCGCTGCGCGGCTTCGCCGAGGAGGACGGCGCGTGGGAGTGGGTCAAGGTCCGCGAGCCGGCGCCGCCCGACGACTTCGCGCTCGCGAGCTACCGCGAGTTCCGCGTCGCCGCCGGCGACACCATGAAGTCGATGCTCTCAAGCTGCAACGTCCGCCTGAAGCCGCTGTCCATCCGCGCCGTGCGCGACCTCACCTCCAAAGACGAGCTCGACCTCGCCCACATGGGCGACGAGGGCGCCAAGGTCGCGCTCTTCGCGTCGATGAGCGACACCGACTCGACCTTCGACTTCCTGTTCGCCCTGCTCATGGACACGGCCGTGAGCGCGCTTTGCGCCGAGGCGCTCGAGGCGCACGGCGGCTCGCTGCCCACGACGGTGCACTTCGTCTTCGACGAGTTCGCCAACATCGGGCGCATACCCGACTTCGAGCGCACCATCGCCGTCACCCGCAGCAGGAACATCGCCGTCTCGATGATCGCCCAGTCGCTCTCGCAGCTGAAGGAGACCTACGGCGACAACAACGCCGAGACCATCGTGAACGCCTGCGACACGCTGCTCTACCTGGGCGGCAAGGCGAACGAGACCAACGAGGAGATCAGCAAGATGGCCGGCAAGCAGACGGTGGCGAGCGAGACGCAGAGCGACTCGCGGGGCGCCGGCTGGACCCGGACCGTGAACCGCGGCATCTCCGAGCGCGACCTCATACAGCCCGCCGAGGTGGCGCGCATGCCGCGCGAGGACGCGCTCGTGCTCGTGAACGGGTGCATGCCGCTCATGGACCGGAAGTACCGGCTCGAGCGCCACCCGCGCTCGCGCCTGCTCGAGCAGGCCGCGCGCCGCGGCCCGTTCGACTTCGCGGAGTACCGCAGGCGGAAGGACGGCCTCTCGTGACGGGGCCGCGAAGGGCGCGGGCCTCCCCCGCCGCGGGGGAGGAACAACAAGGAACATCGTCAACCGAAAGCAAAGGAGAGCAGCATGCTCGCAAACGTCATCAAGCTCGTGTCGGGCTGCGTGACCTTCCTCGGCGGCTTCCTGGTCGTGTGGGGAGCGGTCTCGCTCGGCCTGGCCATCAGGGAGCAGCAGGGCGGCCCGCAGATCGCGACCGCCATTTCCACCATCGCCGGCGGCGCGATCATCATCGCCGCGTCGGTCTACTTCGGGCAGCTGGACACGTCCTGGCTGCCGGCATAGGGGGCGTCGCGGATGGCGCTCCGAATACCGGTGCAGAAGGACATCGGCGAGTACGAGGAGAAGATCGTCGGGAAGATGAGCCTGCGCACGCTCGCATGCGTGTCGCTCGGCTTCGGCAGCGCGGTCGGGGCGGCGGCCTTCGTCCACCTGGGCCTGCACGCCGACGTCGCGGACGCGGCCTTCCCGATCATGCTCTGCAGCATGCCGTTCTGGCTCGCCGGGTTCTGGCGGCCCTTCGGCATGCGCGCCGAGGAGCTGCTGCCTCTCCTGGCGGCACACGAGCTCTCCCCGCAGCTGCTCGCGTACGAGCCCTGCCTCGCCGCGAGCCTCCCCGAGGGCTCGCCGCGCCCAGGCCGCCCGGGACGACGCGCGAGGCGCAGGGCCAGGAAGAAAGGAGCCGAGCTCTATGAGCCGAGCAAGAACCAGCAAGGAGAATAGGCCGAAGCGCCCGAGCACCCTCGGGCTGCTCCTCGGCGGCACGGGCGGGCGCAAGGACGCCTCGAAGGGCGCGGAGGCCGAGCGGCAGAGGCGCCGCCGGGAGCGCGACCGCTCGCGCGAGATGGCCGCCTACGTCGGCTACGACGCCATGTACAGAGACGGAATCGCCCAGGTGATGCCCGGGGTGTTCAGCCAGACGGTCGAGTTCTCCGACATCAGCTACCAATCCGCGCGCAAGGAGGCGCGCGAGACGGCCTTCACCGTGATGAGCTCGCTGTTCAACTACTTCCCGGCGGACTCCCACGTGCAGCTCCAGGTAGTGAACGCGCCCATCCCCGCCGACGAGGTCGGCCGCAAGGTCTTCTTCGAGCCCGGGGAGCGCGCCACCGCCGGGCTCGCCGAAGAGTACAACCGGATCCTCAACGACAAGATGCGCGAGGGCGTCTCGAACCTCGTGCGCCACCGCTACCTGACCTACGCCGTGGGCGCCGACGACGTCGACGCCGCGGTGCCCAAGCTCGCGCGCATCCGGGGCGACGTGGAACAGACGCTCGCGCGCATACGCTGCTCGTCGCGCGCCCTCGACGGCGCCGAGAGGCTCGAGCTTTTGCAGGGGCAGCTGCGCCCGGGGTCGCGCTTCGAGTTCTCCTGGGACAAATTGTCCCCGACGTCGGGCGCGCGCACGAAGGACTTCGTCATGCCCTCCACGCTCGACTTCAAGCCCGAGGGCAGGTCCGACTGCTTCCGCAGCGACGAGCGCTACGGCGCGGTGCTCGCGGTGCGCAGCTTCGGGTCGGTCATCGAGGAGACCTACCTCGCCTCCATCATCGACCTGCCGCTGCCGCTCAACGTGACGCTGCACGTGCAGCCCATCGCGCAGAGCGAGGCGCTCGCGCTCGTGAAGCGCCAAATCGACTGGATGGACAAGGAGATCATCGACGAGCAGATGAGCGCCGTGAAGAAGGGCTACGACTACCAGATCCTGCCGCCCGAGCTGCGCTTCTCGAAGGAGGAGGCCGAGGAGCTGCTCGACTTCCTGCGCAACAAGTCCGAGCGCCTGTTCGTCTACACGGGCCTCGTCTACACCTGGGCCGACAGCCTCGAGGAGCTCGACCGCCGCGTCCAGCAGGTGACGAGCGTCGCGCAGGGCTGCACGATTGGCCTCGAACCGCTCCACTTCCGGCAGTGCCAGGCTCTCAACTCGGTGCTCCCGCTCGGGGACAACCACGTCACCGTGAGCCGCTACCTCACCACGGGGCAGGTGGCTATGCAGATGCCCTTCGCCAGCCAGAGCCTCGACGAGGCGGGCGGAGGCTACTACGGGCAGTCCAAGGAGAGCGGAAACCTGGTGCTGTGCGACCGCAAGCGCCTGGCGAGCCCCATGGGCTTCGTGTGCGGCAAGCCCGGCTCGGGCAAGAGCTTCTCGGTGAAGCGCGAGATAACCAACACCGTGCTCGCGCACCCCGAGGACGAGGTCGTGATCTTCGACCCGGCCGGCGAGTACGGCAACCTCGTCGGCGCGCTCGGCGGCGCGAACGTCGAGCTCGCCCCGGGATGCTCGGCGGTGCTCAACCCCCTCGACACCGCCGACGTCGCGGACCGTGCCGACGCCGCCAAGCTCGCGTACAAGACCGACGCGGTGCTCGCGCTCTCGAGCGCGCTCATGGCCGAGGGCCGCGAGGGCCTGCCTGAGCGCGACCGCTCGATCATCGCCCGCTGCGTCGGCGAGGCGTACCGGGAGTGCGCGAAGGACGGCCGCCTGCCCACGCTCGGCGACTTCCACGCGGCGCTGCTCGCTCAGCCCGAGCCCGAGGCCGCCGACATCGCGCTGCGCTACGAGCGCTACGTGAAGGGCGCGTTCTCCTTCTTCAACGGCCAGAGCAACGTGGCGCTCGACAACCGCATCACCAATATCGACATGCACGGCCTCGGCCAGAACATGCGCGTGTTCGGCATGATCACGGCGCTCGAGATGGTGCGCAACCGCGTGATGGTCACGCCGCCGCGCCCCAACTACACCTGGCTCTACATCGACGAGGTGCAGAGCCTCTTCGCGCACCCGACGGTGGTCGAGTACTTCGCCCGCCTGTGGCGCGAGGGGCGCAAGTTCGGCCTCATCTGCACCGGCATCAGCCAGAACACGAGCCACATGCTGGCCAACGCCGAGGCCCGCGACATGGTGCTCAACTCCGAGTTCTTCCTGCTGCACAAGCAGTCCACCGCCGACCTCGACGCATGGGCGGAGATGCTCCAGCTCTCCGCCACGGAGCGCGGCTACATCGGCGACGCCGTCAAGCCCGGCGAGGGCCTGCTCATCAGCGCCGGGATCCGTGTGCCCATCACCGACGACTTCCCGAGGGGCCCGCTCTACGACCTGTGGAACACCAAGCCCGCAGAGGTCGCCGAGCGCGAGATGCGCCGAGCGGCGCGAGAGGCGGAGGAATAGGAATGGCCGCCCCGAGCGAGGGCGGCGGGATGCTCGAGGTGGTCGGGGCGCAGCGCCGCGACGTGCTCACCGCGGGCGACGTCGCGGAGACCGAGCGCGACGCCCTGGGAAACGTCTCGGAGGGCGCCGGCCCGCTCAACGAGGCGGGAGGCCCCGCCGCAACGGTGACGGGGCGCCCTTCCAGGCCCGACGCGCCGGAAGGCGGGCTCGGGGACAAATTGTCCCAACCAGCCGGCGACCGGCGCGCGGCGGCCGCGATGCGCTCGCGCGTCGATGCGGCGAAGCTGGCGATCGCCAGGGAGGCCGTCTCCCAGCTCGACGACTCGGAGGAGCTCGAGGGCGCCTCGGGCATGTACGACGCGGGGCGTGCGGCCAAGAAGGCCGCGGGAAGGCTGCGGCAGAGGAAGGCGAAGAAAGCCGCCCGGGGCAGCCGCAAGGCGGCGACCGCCCTCGGCGCCCCAAAGGGAGGCGCGCGCGGCCCCGAGGCAGCCGGCGTGACCGCCCCGGCCAAGCACCAGGCGGCCCAGGCGGCCGCGCAGGCGTCGGGCGAGGCGGCCCGCGCCGCGGGGTCGAAGGGCGCCGCCTCCGCGATCGCGGGCGCGGTCTCGGGCGCGGCGCCCACCCTGCTCGGGGCGGTGGCCGGCATCGTGGCCTTCGTCGCCTGCGCGCTCGCCGTCGCGCAGCTGCTGAGCGCGCTGTTCGGCTTCTGGGACGACGCGGCCTCCAAGCAGGGCCTCGAGGGGCTGCCGCCCTACATCACCTACGAGATGGTCGAGGCGGCGCTCGAGTGCCAGGAGGAGTACGGGCACCCGGCGGGCTGCACCATCGCGCAGATCATCCAGGAGTCCGGCCAGGGCGACCGCATGAGCCAGCTCGCAGAGCGCGACCACAACCTCTTCGGCATGAAGTGGTGGTCGGGCTACGCGGGCTGCCCCGAGGTGGCCGGCAAGGCGAACTGGGCCACCAGCGAGGAGTACGTGCCCGGCGAGCACACCCAGATCACGGCGAGCTTCATCCGCTTCACCGGCGACGCCGAGTGCATCCGCTTCCGCAGCAGGGTCTTCCTGCAGGCGGAGCGCTACTCGGGCAACGCCCTCATCCGGGAGGCGATCGAGAGGCACGACTCGGACAGGATGGCCGAGGGGCTCAAAGACGCCGGCTGGGCGACCGACTCGTCCTACGTCGAGTCCCTGAAGTCGATCATGGCGCAATGGGGCCTCTACAGGTTCGACTCCATGACGGTCGAGGACCTGAAGGACTCGACCGCGAACGGGAACGCGATCGTCGAGGCGGCGTACAGCCAGCTCGGCGTGCCCTACGTGTGGGGAGGCTCGACCCCCGGCAAGGCGCTCGACTGCAGCGGGCTCACGCAGTACTGCTACGCGCAGGCGGGCATCCGCATAAGCCACTACACGGGTTCCCAGTACGAGGAGCTCAGGCGCATACCGCTCTCGGAGGCGAAGCCCGGCGACATCCTCTACCGCTCGGGCCACGTGGCCATCTACATCGGCGACGACAGGTACATACACGAGCCGCGAACGGGCGACGTGTGCCGTATAGCGAGCGGCATCGGCAGCTTCAGCTGCGCGCTCACCGCGAGATAGGAGAAACCAATGCAGGGAAAGTCAAGGGTCATGGCCGCCGTCGCGGCAAGCGCGCTCGTCGTGGCGCTCGGCGCGGGCGCGGCGCGCTGCGCCATCGCCCCGCAGGAAGGCGCGCAGGATAGTCTCCAGGAGCAAGAGCAGCCCGCGGCTGCAGGCGCCGACGCGGCAACCGGGAAGGCCGCCTCGGGCGCCGAGGCGCTCTGGAACACCGCATGGACGGGCGCCGACGACCCGACAGCCACGCTGCGGATTGTCGAGGGCGCCATGGTCGAGTGCGCGGGCGGTTCCGAGCGCGCCTGGTTCTTCTCGGCCGAGGAGCCCTCCGAGGCCGGCGGCGTGCTCAGCGTGCCCATCGAGGTCAAGGGAACCGGCGACAAGGCGGGAGGGCTCTCGCTCATCCAGGTCTCGGGCGACGGGGACGCCCGCATCCTGGCATGCGACCTTCTGACGCAGGCCTACGTGCCCCAGAAGGCGCAAGACGGAGCGTTCTCCGCGACCGGCACCGACGACCGCCTCTCCGAGGCGCTGGGCGCGGATGCCGCCGCCATCGAGGAGGTCGTCGCCGGGAAGGCGGCGGAGGTGTCCCCGCAGGCGGCGAGCGCCTCCTGGGACAAGGAGGTGTGGCTCGACTACGCCGGGAACGTCGCGTCGACGACCTTCACGCTCGACGACCCCGCCTCGACGGTGGTCACCGTGGTCTCGCGCGGCGGCTCGCTGGAGGCGATGTAGCCGTGCGGGCGCTTGAATCGCGACGCCGAAGGGCGTTCGCCATCTCCGCCGCGACGGCATTCGCCCTCTGCGCGCTCCTGCTCGTCCCCGCGCAGCCGGCATACGCCGACATCGCCGGGGACGTCAACGATTGGCTGTGCGGCCTCCTGCGCGACTGCTGCAACTGGATGTTCAAGGCGCAAACGGGCGTGCTCGGGTCGATCGGCGCGAACGGGATCCTCTCGGCCGACTTCGCGCACATGCTCACGAGCTCGAGCGACCTGACCATGAACGACGTCGCCAGGGGCGTATGGCAGGTTGCCATCCTGCCGATCGGGTGCGGGGTGCTCGGCCTGGTCTTCACCCTGAAGCTCATCGAGATCTCCCAGCGCATGGACGGCAGCCAGAGCCTTCCCGGCGTCAAGGAGGTCGTTTTCCTCCTCGTGTTCTTCGCCGTGTTCCTGTTCCTCATACAGAACAGCTTCGACCTGATGGCGTCGATCTACGAGGTCTGCGGGCTCGCCATCGACCGAGTCGAGGCGCTCTTCGGCGCCGGAGGCGCGCTCGACCTGCCCGAGGTGTCCGTCGTCACCACCGACGACGACATCCCGTCGCTCATCGCCATGCTCGTCGTGAGCCTCATCAGCTGGGTCGTGGTGCTGGCGGCCTACGTCGTCGCCCTCGTGGTCTGCTGGGCCCGCGCGCTCCAGCTCTACATCATGGCCGCGTTCGCCCCGATCCCGCTGGCGTTCCTCGGCATGGACGCCACGCGCCAGATAGGCCTTGGCTACCTGAAGAGCTTCGGGGCGGTCTGCATCGCCGGCGTCATCATCCTCGTGCTGCTCATATCGTTCCCGCTCGTGCTCGGCGGGCTCACCGGGGCGAACCCCGGGACGGGCACCCCGGCCGACGCGGTCGCGAACGGGCTCACCTACGCGCTGCAGTACCTGGCCATGTGCGTGCTGCTCATCCTGGCCCTCGTGAAGAGCGGCTCCTGGGCGCGCGACATCGTGAGCGGCTTCTAGCGGAAAAGCGAGGAAGGAGGCGGTCGCCATGAGATAGGGGCGCCGCGCCGGGGCACGCGTCCCGGCGGAAGAAGACAAGCACGGACGAACGACGAAAAGGAGGAAAGACATGGAAGAGAGGAAGAACGTGTACCTCTCGCTGCACAAGAGCTTCGTGCGCGAGGGAATCGAGTACACCGACCGCGCGACCGGCGAGGCCAGGACCTTCAACTCGGCGACCCTTCCCAAGGGCACCGTCGTCGACGGCGTGGACGTGGGAGGCTACGAGTTCAGCCCCATGTTCGTGAACGAGAGCCGCTTCAGGGGGGCCGACTTCCGAGACATACCGCTGCTCGCGAACCGCGAGGTGTGGCTAAGGAAGACGGTGATGGGACCGGGCGGCCAGCCCGAGCTCGACGAGGACGGCCAAACGGTCAAGGACACCGTGAAGGTCATGCCGGCGCAGCTCAAGAAGGCCGTTGACGCCGGACGCTCGCGCTACCTCGCGGATCGCGCCGAGCACGCCCGCCAGGCGAGCCGTGCCGCTGAGCACGACGCGCCCCGCGCACAGCGAAGCGTTGAGAGATAGGGAGGCGGAAAGATGAACGCAGCGAAAGACTGCACCCTGCAGGAAAAGCTCCTCCGATGCGCCATGGCGCTCATCCTGGCGGCGGGGGCCCTGCTCGCCTCCGTGGCGGCCTCGCCCGCCTACGCCGCGCCGAGCACGGTCGACGTGTCCATCGGCGGCAAGATCCCATACGGCGGCTTCGCCACCACTTGGATGAGCGCCGACGGGAACATCGCCTACTGCGCCGAGCCCTCGTCCCCGACGCCCGCTCCGGGCTCCTACTCGACGAGCCCCGTGCCGAACGCCAACGTGACAGCGGCGATCTGGTACTCGTTCGGCTCTCCCGGCTTCGACGCGTCGATGTTCCCGGGCAGCTGGTACGACGGCGGCGGCTGGGACGACGCCAAGTACGCGGCTGCGAGCCACGTGCTCATCGCCTATGCCTACTCGGGGTCCGAGTCGGCGGCCGTGCACGGCACGAGCTCCGAGTTCGCCTCCTGGGCGAAATCCGAGCTGATTGGCGGGACCTACTCCCGGATGAAGGCAGACGCCGGCAAGGTATCTGCCGGGTTCGAGGCGTTCTGCGTCAGGACCGGCGGCGGCTCACAGACGCTCGTGAGCTTCAGCTGGTCCGCAGGCGGCGTCAAGGTCGCCAAAGAGGACTCCGAGGCGGGCGCAGAGCCCCAGGGCGACGCCTCGCTCGACGGCGCGAGCTTCTCCGTCGTGAACGAGACCGGCCGCTACGTGCTGGTCGGCGGAAAGTACTACGCCGACGGCGAGGTCTGCGCCACGATCAAGACCGCGCCCGAGGGCGGGTCGCACGTCGCCGCGACCGGTGCCGACGCGCTTCCCGCGGGCAATTACAGCATCGTCGAGTCCGGAGCGCCCGAGGGCTACGACGCCAACGACGCCTCCATCGCGTTCACCGTGAAGGATGGCGAGGTGGCCGACCTCACGGGCGACCCCGTGACCGACGAGATCGTCCGCGGCGGCGTGCAGGTGACCAAGTCCGACAAGGAGCTACAGGCGTCAGAGGCGCTGGCGGGCAGCGGCCACGCAGAGGCGCCTGGCGAGCACCCCGGCCTCGATGGGATCGAGTTCACCGTCACGAACAGGTCCGCGCACAAGGTCCTCGTTGACGGCGAGTGGCGCGAGCCGGGCGAGGCCGTGGCAACGCTGACCACCGCATGGAACGAGGAGGCCGGCGCCTACACCGCGCAGACAGAGGCCGGCACCCTGCCGTACGGAACCTATGACGTGCGGGAGACGGCGACCAACGGGAGCTACCTGCTGACCGACGGCGAGCCCCGCACCTTCGAGGTCCGCGCCGCCGGCGAGGTCGTGAACGCCTCCGCGGACGGTGTCGCGCTCGAGTTCCGCGACCAGGTGGTGCGCAACGACCTCGAGGTCTCCAAGAAGAGCGAGCCCGACAACGCCGGCCTCATGGTCCCGTTTGCCATCGAGAACGCGGCAACCGGCGAGACGCACGTGCTGGTCACGGACCGCAACGGCGACGCGTCCACCGCTAGCAGCTGGAACAGGCACTCGAGCGACACCAACGCCAACGACGCACTGCTCGGCCACGAGGGCCCGATTACTGCCGCTGACATGAACCCGAAGGCCGGCATCTGGTTCTCGCTCGGCGAGGACGGCTCCTCGGCGCCCGTCGACGACTCGCTGGCTGCACTGCCGTACGGCGCCTACACCATGACCGAGCTGCGCTGCGAGGCCAACGAGGGCCTCGAACTCATCACGAGGAGCTTCTGGATCGAGCGCGACTCGACGGTCGCGAAGGCCGTGTGGATGGGCCTCGACGACCAAGAGGAACCGCGCATCTCCACCACCGCAAAGGACGGGGCGGACGGCGACAAGGACGTCTCGGCCGACGCCGAGGCCAAGGTCGTCGACGCGGTGGCCTACGAGAGGCTGAAGGCCGGCGAGGAGTACGAGCTCTCGGCCACCCTCGTCGACAAGGCGACCGGCGAGCCCGTGGCCGACGCCTCGGGCAAGCCCGTAGAGACCAAGGCCGAGTTCGCGCCCGCGCTCTCGACGGGCAGCCAGGACGTAGAGATCTCCTTCGACGCGAGCCTGCTCGGCGGCCGCGACCTGGTCGTGTTCGAGAGCCTTCGCAAGGACGGCGCCGAGGTGGCGTCGCACGCGGACCTCTCCGACGAGGGCCAGACCGTCCACGTCGCCGTCGAGGTGGGCACGCAGGCGGCCGACGCCGCCGACGGCGACCAGGTCGTCGAGGCCGGCAAGGCAAAGGTCGTCGACACGGTGGCCTACAAGGGCCTCGTCCCCGGCGAGACCTACATCGCCGTGGGCACGCTCATGGACAAGGGCACCGGAGAGCCGTTCCTCGACAAGGACGGCAACGAGGTAACCGCACGCACGCCCTTCGAGCCCGAGGCGCCCTCCGGCACCGTCGAGGTGACCTTCGAGTTCGACACCGAGGGCCTGGCCGAGGGAGACGAGCTCGTCGTCTTCGAGAAGGTCCTGGATTCCGCCGGCAACGTCGTTGCGGCCCACGAGGACATCGACTCCGCCGAGCAGAGCGTAGTCGTGGACAACCCCGACACGCCCGAGGTGCCCGAGGAGCCCTACGCCAAGACCGGGGCCGATGCTCCCGACGGCACCGACTACGCCGTGGCCGCTGGCATCGCGCTGGCAGCGGCTGCGGGCGCGGGCGGAACGCTCGCGTACCGCAAGCGCAAGGCGACCGGCGCAAGCAAGGACGAGGCGGCCGAAGAGCCTGCCGAAGAGCCGGAAGAATAGCGGCGTCGCATCGAAACCGAACCGGAGGCCCCGGGCGCTCGCCCGGGGCCTCCCCTGCGAACGGGGGAGGACATGAACAAAGGGAAAGCCGCCACGGCCCTCGCCGTCGCCGTGGCGTTGCTTGCGCTGGCGGCGCTCGCCGTCCTGCCGCTGCCCGAGAGGAACCCGTACGGGGTGCACGAGGTGCCCGCAACGGAAGAGGACGCGGCAATGGAGGTGAAAGAGACGGGAGGCGGCATCGACTGGGACGCCCTTCCCGCCTCCGTCGTCGCATGGGTGCGCGTGCCGGGCACGACCGTCGACTACCCGATCGTCCAGGGCCGGCCGGAGTCGCCCGACTTCTACCTCACGCACGACGCCAGCGGCGAGCGCTCAGCATGGGGCGCTCCCTACATCGACGCCGGGTGCGCTCAGGGCGCCGATAGCCCGCTCGTCATCGTCTACGGGCACCACATGTCCGACGGCACCATGTTCGCGCCGCTCGCGCAGTACTCGTCGCGCGACTTCGCCGAGGGGCACCGCACCATCTGGGTGTTCACCCACGAGAAGGCAATCGAGCTCGAGGTCTTCGCGGCAGACGTGCTTGACGCGAGCGCCGAGGGCAAGCGGACAATCTTCGCCGACGCGGCGGAGCTCGACGCCTACCTCGGGGACAAATTGTCCCGATGCGAGGTCGTCCTGGAAGAGCCGAAAGACGTCGCGCGGGCCTGGGCCTTCGTGACGTGCAGCTACCAGACGAGCAACTCGCGCACCGTGGTCTACGCGAAGGAGGTGGAAGCATGGGATTCGCGCCCTTCGGAATAGGACTCCTCGTGGGGTTCCTCGCGCTCACGGCCTACGCCTGCTGCGCAGCCGGCGACGACGACCGGGACTAGCCGTGGGAAATCGAAATCGCACAACGGAAAGAGGCGGGCAATTGCCCGCCTCTTCTCACATCACCCACTTGAACACGGCGCGGAACAGCCAGACGAAAAAGCCCAGCGAGACCTTCAGCGCCGCCATGAGGAACCTACCAAGCCTCTTCATCGACGTCACCCCAATCTTCCTTGACCTTGCGGGCGCCCTCGTCGGCGCCCTCTTCCTTCTCTTCCGCGAGCAGCCTCGCCAGCTCGTCGGGCACGCCCGGGACCTCCGCCCTCCCCAGAGCGCGCTGCAGGTCCCTTATCTGCGACTTCAGCGGTTTTGAGGGAGGGCCCACGTGCTCGCGGTAGCAAGCGCAGATCGCGGCCGCGTCGCACAGGTATCCCCGCACCCGGGCGAACGCCTCGTCGCCGTCGAGCAGGACGCGGCGGGCTCGCCCGAGCTCGGCCTCCGAGGCCAGCATGAAGCGCCAACCGCGGGACCTGCGCGCGGCCGGTATGCCGTCCGCGGGCGCGCCGGCGCGCCAGTCGTCGCGCACCTGGTGCCAGTTCGCCGTGAGCCAGAGCCCCTTCTCGGGCTCATCCCTCATCTCGAGCTCGAACTCCGTGAGCATGTTCGCGCCGGTGAACGGCGATCCCTCCGTGAACGAGAGCGTGTCGAACAGCGTCGTCCTGCCGCCCTCGTACTCTATCCTCACCATCATCTCCGGCCCCTCTCCCTGCGATGCTCCTGCTGGGCCCGCTGCCGCTCGGCGGCGAGGATTCGCTGCTGCTCGTCCTCTCGGCGGCCGTCGCGCGGGTTTCCTTCGGCAGCACCACGCCCGCAATCGTCCTCGTAGCGGGTCTTGAGCGGCATGAGCCCGTTCATCGCCATGTAGTCGCGCGCAGCCCCGAGGCGGCGGTACCCCTCGCCGCCCGCCTGGCCGCGCCGCTCGAGCGTCGACATCCTGAGACCGAACTCCTCGATGGACTCGACGTCGAACTTCGCGCAGGTCTCGAGCGCCGAGGAGAGCCTGCTCAGCTCCGAGAGGTCGTTGAGCTCGAGGGCTCGCTCGGCGGCCTCGCGGATGCGCGCGGCGCTCGCGTCCGTGGGGCGGTAGGCCCCCTCGCGCTCGAAGCGGCGGCGGAGCATCTCCTTGCCGTAGACGAACCCCAGCCGTTCGCCGCTGACCTTCTTGGACGGCTCCTCTGCCAGGCTGAACACCCAGTCGTCCCGCCTCGCCTTGGCCGAGTTGTCGGTGACGTGCACGCCCAGGGCGTCGAGGATACCGAGAAACTCCGCCTCGTCGCGCGCCGTGGTCTTGGCGAGCGCGACGCGGGCGCGGATGTCGCCGACCCACGAGTAGCCGCCCGAGCGCATGATCTCCTTCTCGGCCCGGCCCAGGTAGACGCTCCTGCGGCTCCTGGGCCCGCCCGCACCTGCCCGCCCGCGCGCCTTCGACGGCGATTCGGGAGCTCGGTCGTTGGAGAGCCCCGACAGCCCGCGCTCGCGCGCCATGTCCTGAAGGTCGCGGTTGAGGTCCTCGGGGTGCTGGGTCTGCATGCGGTAGCCGGTGCGGAGGTTCGCGTTGTTCACGACGATGTGCGCGTGCGGTATGCCGCGGGCGTTGTCGTCGTGGTACACGATGGCGATCTCGTGGTCGCCGAAGTGCTTGAGAGTCCACGAGCACGCGAGCTCGCGCAGCGCCGCCAGGTCGATGTCGTCGCCGGGGTCCGGCGAGAGCACGAAGTGCTTGAACGTCCGCGCGGGCTTTCCCCTCCAGGGGGCGTCCGTGCCGAACGCGGCGCGCGTGGCGTCCATCTCGGCGTCCCAGGCGCAGGCCTCCTTGGCGTCTTCCCCCAGCGCGCCGGCGTCGCGCTCGTCGTAGCTCAGGTTGAACAGGTCGCGCGCCAGGGCGCGGCCTCCCTTCTCGAGGTAGCGGCGGATGCCTCCGGTCGAGCCGTGGCCGCTTATCGGCTTCAGGATCGGCATGGCGAGCCCTCCACGAGCGAGTCGGCGCCGATGCGACCGAGCTCCGCCGCCATCTCGCGGGCCGCGGCGTTCACGTCGGTGAGCTCTCGCTCGATCGTCGGGATGCTCTCCACGACGAGGTCCCGGTCGACGTGCCCGTGGCGGGCGTGGAAGTTGATGAGGTTCATCGCGTGCACGGCCTGGTTGTAGTGGTAGCCCCACTTCGTGAGCTCGCGCGACATCGCCCACAGGGCCCTGCGGTCCACGAGTATGCGGTGCTCGTCTCCCGCGTTGGCCTCCGTCGACAGCGGTATGCGAACGAGGTAGCGCAGGTACTCCGACTTGCTGAGGCCGGCGCGCTCGCACCGCTCGCAGAGCGCGTCGTAGTCGCCTCCCTCCATGCGGAACGTGATGCGGCGCTCCTTGCCTTTGGCGGCGCCGGCTTCCTCTTCCATGGCGGATTCCTTTCCTCGGGCCCGCCGCGCGGCGGGCGCGTCTCTCTAGGGGCGCGGGGGATCCCCCGCAGGCGGCGGCCCGGCTCGGGCGCCGCCTCTGGGACCGGGCCTCGCGAAAGCGGGCTCTTAAACGGCCCGCGGCATGACGGGTCCGAAGCCGCCCGGTCCCCAAGTGCTATGGACGCCCGACGCGATGTCGGACGCCATAGGCTACTTGCTGGATTTCGAACCTGAAGCCCTTCTGCGGCGCTTTCGGGCATCGGTGCCCGCATCCGCGTAGGGCGCCGTCATGAGAGCCATCTCGCGCAGCAGCGAAAGGTCGGCCGCGCTCGGGCTCTCGGGCGGGCTATCCAGGAAGTCGGCGACGAGCCTCGCGGCCTTCGCGATGCGGCCGTCGGGGCCGGGCTGCGCCTTCCCCTCGTTCCTCACGTAGTCGGAGAGCTCGCGCTTGGTGCGCCGCCAGGGCTCCATGGCGGCGTGCATCTCCGCCTGTCGCTCCTTCGGCATGCCCGCGAGCGAGCGCACCGCCTCGGCGGAAAGGTTGCCGCGGTCGGCCTCGGCTGCCCACTCGGGCGAGAGGTCCTCGGCGATCCGACGGGCCAGCCTCTCCTCGCGCGCGATGGTCTTGCCGGAGACCTTGCGCCTGTTAGCGTCAATATATTTTTCACCATTTTCACCAACGTATTTTCGCCAATCGCGCCAACGCGGATGCGCCGGATTCGCCAACGCGGATGCGCCGCTTTCGGCGTCTAGGCTCCCTCCTCCTTCCCG
>ENA-OQKN01000020-OQKN01000020.1-human-gut-metagenome-genome-assembly--contig:-NODE-20-length-227820-cov-21.620103_pt1 | contig 227820 bp, 194 predicted proteins | sample MGYA00242776_ERZ504794 | MGnify/ENA primary metagenome ERZ504794 (study PRJEB26092, sample SAMD00036434) | human gut metagenome | host: Homo sapiens | study: EMG produced TPA metagenomics assembly... | reverse complement strand
ATCAAAGCATAGAGATTTTCCGATATGACTTAGAATAAAAGATGCGGTATGGTTCCGCTTAGAAAACCAGAATTTTTATGCTTTTCTGCATTATAGCACGATTATTTAAAAAGAGAAAGTTGAAATTTGTTTTTCACCTTGAAAACTCCATCGTTTCTTATTACGTAAAAAGAGAGGAAGATTCCTCCCCCTCTCTCAAATATGGATTCTCTATTTATCTTCTGATCATCATTGCTTCATAAGGTCTGAGCACTCCAGTCTCTCCTTTTTCCTTATAATTCCAGATCAGTACCTCTCCGTCTTTCCATTCACTCAAAAGATCGCACGCTGCCGGTGTTTCACTGAAATTTGCACATACCAGGACTTCTGTATCGCCTTCTTTTCTTATATAGGCAAACACCTGCGGATCCTCTTCCATCAAAAGTGTAAACTCTCCATTTACAAACACGGAATGTTCTTTTCTCAGCCGGATCAGCTTCTGATAATAGTAGAATACAGAATCGGGATCGGATAGTTCCGACTCGGCATTGATCTTCGTATAATTCGGATTCACTTCCAACCATGGGGTTCCCTTTGTAAATCCTGCATTCACCTCACCACTCCACTGCATCGGCGTTCTTGCATTGTCCCTGCCCTTTGCATAAATGGAGTTCATGATTTCTTCCTTGCTATATCCTTCATCCAGACGCTCTTTGTACATATTCAGTGTCTCAATATCCTGATACTGGCTGATATCTGCAAAGCGCACATTTGTCATACCCAGTTCTTCTCCCTGATAGATATAAGGAGTTCCCTGCATTCCATGCAGCAAGGTAGCAAGCATCTTTGCAGATTCCACGCGGTATTTCTGATCATTTCCCCAACGGGACACGATTCTTGGCAGATCGTGATTGTTCCAGAACAGACTGTTCCATCCACATCCGTGCAGTTCTCTCTGCCATTTTGCAAGCACCTGTTTTAATTTCACTACTGGAAGCGGCGCCACATCCCATTTCGACTTTCCTTCCTGCTGATCCAGACCAATATGCTCGAACTGGAACACCATAGAAAACTCGCTTCCATCCGGATTGCTGTACAATTTGGCGCGTTCAATATCTGCGCCCCATGCCTCTCCTACTGTGATCAGATCTCCCTTTTGGAATGTTTCCCTGCTCAGTTCCTGAATAAACTCATGGAGTCTCGGTCCGTTGTTTGTGATCTTTTGATCCGGCTCCTTGGCAATCTGATCGATCACATCCAGACGGAATCCACCCGCTCCTTTTTCCATCCACCAGAGGATCATATCATAGATCTCACGGCGCACTTTTGGATTCTCCCAGTTCAAATCCGGCTGTTTTACCGAAAACTGGTGGAAATAGTACTGTTCCAGTTCCGGCACCCATTCCCAGGCAGGTCCCCCAAATACGGATCTCATATCATTCGGATACACGCCCTCTTTCCCATCTCTCCAGACATAATAGTCATGGTACGGGTTATCCTTGCTTTTCTTTGCCTCCTGAAACCAGCGATGCTCATCAGAAGAATGGTTTAACACAAGATCCATGATAATCCGGATATTTCTCTTTTTGGCTTCTTTTATCAGCTCTTCCATGTCATCCAGACTTCCGAACATAGGATCGATATCCTGATAATCAGAGATGTCATATCCATTGTCATCCTGCGGGGATTTGTAGACCGGAGACAGCCAGATCGCATCGATTCCCAGCTCTTTTAAATAATCCAGTCTCTGAATGATCCCTCGCAGATCTCCGATCCCATCTCCATTGCTGTCCTGAAAGCTGCGTGGATAAATCTGATAGATCACCGCATCCCTCCACCAGTGTTCTTTTCTTGTCCCTTCCATTGACGTTCTCCTTTATTTCTTTCTTCTGATCAAAGTTCCATTTTTCTTCAATACACCCTGCTCAAATCTGCGGGAAAACAAAACTTCTCCCTCTTCTTTTACTGATACCGATTCCTCAGAACAGTTTAAGAGTACTTCCAGCTGATTGCCGTCCTGATCCAGTTTGATATACTCCACAAGACGTCTCTTCTCATACTCATTCGGAAAATGGAAATACAGACTTTTGCAGGCTGCTTCCTGTTTCCGCATTGCGATCAGCTTTTGCATGATCTGGATTTTTTCCTGGTTTTCGGATGAATCCAGTTTCTGCCACGGCATACATCTGCGGCAGTCCGGATCAAAACCGCCTTCCATTGCAATCTCTGTTCCATAATAAATGCAGGCACTTCCCGGCATTGTAAACAACACGGCAAGCTGCTGGTAAAACAGATCCAGATCATCAAACCGACTCATCAAACGCTGCGTGTCATGAGAATCCAGAAGATTGAACATCACATTGTTGCTCTGCTGCATATACATCGTATAACAGCGGTTCACCATATACTCAAATTCTTCTTTTTCCATTCCCCGATCTAAGAAGAAATCATGGATTCCGCTCATCAGAGGATAGTTCATTACAGAATCGTACTCATCTCCCAGAAGCCACTGACTTGCATCATGCCAGATTTCACCCAGTAAGTACAGATCCGGTTTCATCTGTTTTAAATGCTCCCGGATTTTTTTCAGAAAACGGTGGGAAACTTCATTTCCCACGTCAAACCGGATTCCGTCAATATCGAATTTGCGGATCCAGTCTTCGCATATTTTACAGAAGTATTGAATTACTTCTTCGTTATTTGTATTCAGCTTTGGCATTCCATCAGTAAATGCAAATGAATAAAACCGTCCGTCTCTCGTATCTGCCCGTTTTTCGACTGTTTCCCAGTCATGGATCATAAACCAGTCTGCATACGCAGATTTTTCTTTTTTCTCCAGAACATCCAGCCATGGTGCAAACTTTCTTCCACAATGATTGAACACAGCATCCACCATGATCCGAATCCCATGCTGATGTGCCTCTTCTACCAGATCTTTAAATTCTTCCTCCGTTCCAAAATGAGGATCGATCACCGTATAATCTGTGGTGTCATATTTGTGGTTGGATTCTGCTTTCATAATGGGATTCAGGTAGATTCCCGTGATTCCGAGCCCTTCCAGATAAGGAATTTTTTCCCGGATTCCATTTAAATTTCCGCCAAACCTCTCTTCATTGGTCACAGTACCAGTGCGCCACTTCGTCACACCGGCCTCTTCCTTCGTATCTGCTCCCCTGCAGAACCGGTCCGGAAAAATCTGATACCATACTGTCTCGTTGACCCAGTCTGGTGTCACATTAATATCCGCAGGATTCATCCACGGTACGGTAAAGCACTGCAGCATCCTTCCGTCCATCTGCATCTGTTCTTCTGTCAGAAATCCATCCTCAAAATAATACCAGACTTCTTCCTCTGTATGTAATTCAAAATAATATTTGCAGCGTTTATACTTTGGAACCAATGTCGTTGTCCACCAGAGCTGGTGACGCAAACGTTTCTTAAAACAGATTTCCTCTCTCTTTCCGGTCCATTTCTCGTTTCCGCCAAGGATTCCCGATTCAAACGGATCTCCATAATGAATGAATACCCGTCTGACATCATATCCTGTTCTTAAGTTTACGATCAGCTCATTTTCATTTAACGCATAACTCATCTGTTCTGATGTTTTATGAAAAATTCCAGCAAATTGCATGTTGTCTCTCCTTTAGTTCCGGAATGTGATCAGATTTTTATATCGTTTCAGTTCTTTCCCGGCAAGTGTAAAGTCCGGCATTCTCCACTCCCAGTTCGGAGAACCGACTGTCCCCGGTGTATTCAGATGCCCTTCTTTTCCCTGCCCTAAAATATCCGCCATCGGAATGATCGCATATTCTGCCTTGCTCTTTAATGTATAAGCAAGCAGACGGTCTTTGACACTTCCCTGCCTGATTCCCTCACGTGTGAGAAATCTGCGCACTTTACGCTTCGCCGCGCAGGTCAGATTATGATACCACTCCATCAAAGTATCATTGTCATGCGTTCCCGTATACACGATCATATTTTCTACATCGCGGAAGCTGTCATATGCATATTTTCCTTTTGTCTCAATCGAAAATACAAGGATCTTCATGCCTTTCAGATGATAGTGATCCTTCAATTCCAGTACTTCCGGTCTGAGATCTCCCAGATCTTCCGCCACCAGATTTACACCCGGGATCTTCTCTTTGAGCGTGTCAATCACTTCATATCCCGGCGCCTCAATCCACTCGCCTTCCACAGCTGTCGGACAACTTGCCGGAATTTTCCAGAAGGTGTCAAACGCCCGGAAGTGATCGATCCGGATAATGTCAAACAGCTTGCTGCTGTATCCGATCCGGTCCACCCAGAACTGATAGTTGTTTTCTTTTAAATATTCCCAGTTGTAGATTGGATTGCCCCATCTCTGACCGGTCGCACTGAAATAATCCGGCGGAACTCCTGCAATAAAGATCGGCCTTCCGTCTGTATCCAGAAGGAAATTGTCTTTTGCTGCCCACACGTCCACAGAATCTACCCCCACATAAAACGGCACATCTCCCATGATCTGAATATCATACGCATTGGCCTTTTCTTTCAGTTTCATCCACTGACTGAAAAATACATACTGTAAAAACATATGATACTGCACTTCTGTTTCTAACTCAGGCGCCAAATCCGTTCTCGCATCCGGCCACATTTTATCTTCCTGTTTCCATTCATTCCAGCAGCATCCCCCGTTTGCCTTTTTCAGCGCACGGAAAGCACCATATTCATATACCCAGCTCTGATCTGCAAACTCCTGATAGTCTTTTGTCTCACAGCCGCCACTTGTAAGAAATGTCTGAAAAGCTTCTCTTAAATAAGGCTCTTTGTGCAGACGCACAGCATCATAATCGACTTTCGTCGCATATTCGTGAAACCCTTCTGGTCTTTCTTTTAACAGCCCTTCCTCATACAGCGTATCCAAACTGATATATAACTCATCCCCTGCACAGGAAGAATATGGCTGATACGGGGAGTTTCCGTATCCTACCGGATTCATCGGCAAAATCTGCCAGATCTTTATACCGCTTTCTTTTAACAATGTCAGAAAATGATATGCTTCTGCCCCCATCTCTCCCACTCCCGTTCGAGACGGGAGGGAAGATACAGGCATCAAAATTCCTGTTTTTCTCATTTTACTCTCTCCTTTGGCTTTTGCCATATCCTACAGATGCCAGATGTCTCTGTTATACTCTGCAATCGTTCTGTCGGAAGAGAAAAATCCGGCTTTGGCAATGTTCACCAGCATTTTTTTCTCCCACGCTTTTTCATCTTCATAATCAGAAAGCATCTGCTCTTTTGTTCTGATATAATCTTTCACATCCAAAAGTGCCATGAACCAGTCTTTGCCTACGATTTCTTTGTACAGACGTCCCAGGTTCACCGGATCTCCGATGCGGATCAAATCTTTACTGATAATAAAGTCTACCAGCTCTTCTACCATCGGATCGTTTTCGTAAATATCTTTCGAACAGTATTCTCCTGTTTCATACAGCTTGATGATCTTTTCAGATTTTTCTCCGAAAATGTAAATATTGTCATCGCCGACAAGCTGATGGATCTCCACATTTGCTCCGTCTTCTGTTCCGAGCGTCACAGCGCCGTTGAGCATAAATTTCATATTTCCGGTTCCGGAAGCCTCTTTGGAAGCCAGAGAAATCTGCTCGGAAATATCACATGCAGGGATCAGTTTCTCTGCCTTTGTCACATTGTAGTTTTCTACCATCACGATCTTCATGTACGGGCTTACCTGCGGATCATTGTCAATGAGCTGCTGCAGGCAGAGGATCAGATGAATGATATCTTTGGCAATCGTATATGCCGGTGCTGCCTTTGCTCCGAAGATCATTGTGAGCGGACGTTTCGGCAGATTTCCTTTTTTGATCTCTTTGTATTTGTAGATCGCATACAGTGCGTTCATCTGCTGTCTCTTATACTCATGGAGACGTTTGATCTGGATATCAAATACAGAATTTTCATCAATCTCCACATTCTGTGTCATCTTGAGATATTTCTTTAATTCTGCTTTTGCTTCTTTTTTAATCTCTTTCAGTTTTGCGAGAACATTCTCATCATCCTGATATGCCAGAAGTTTTTCCAGTTCTTCTGCATTCTCCATATATCCAGGTCCGATCAGTTCTTTTAAGTACTCTGCCAGATTGTGATTGCAGTGTACCAGCCATCTGCGGAATGTGATTCCGTTGGTCTTGTTGTTGAACTTCTGCGGATAAATATCGTAGAACGGTTTCAGCTCAGATTCTTTTAAAATCTCTGTGTGAAGCGCTGCCACACCGTTTACTGCATATCCGAAATGAATATCAATGTGTGCCATGTGCACGCGGTCCATCTCATCAATGATATACACTCTCGGATCGTGGAAATCTCTTCTCACTCTTCGATCCAGTTCGCGGATGATCGGCATCAGATGCGGTACCACTTTCTCCAGATAAGAGATCGGCCATTTTTCCAGCGCCTCTGCCAGGATCGTATGGTTTGTATACGCACAAGTCTTGCTCACCACGTCCACTGCAGTATCGATATTAAATCCTTTTTGTTCTGTCAGGATACGGATCAGTTCCGGAATGACCATAGTCGGATGTGTATCATTGATCTGGATGCACACATGCTCATGCAGGTGATACAGATTCACCCCACGATCCTCGGCTTCTTTGAGGATCAGCTGTGCTGCATTGCTGACCATGAAATACTGCTGATAAATACGCAGAAGCTGTCCTGCTTCATCACTGTCATCCGGATAGAGGAACAATGTCAGGTTTTTATGGATCTCCTGTTTGTCGAACTGGATTCCATTTCCAATGATGCTCTCATCTACACTGTCCAGATCAAACAGGTGCAGTTTGTTGCAGCCGCTCTGATATCCCGGTACGTCAATGTCATACATGGTAGATTTCAGGGTAAAATCTTTAAACGGAACCTCAAAACTCACATCTGTTTTTGTCAGCCAGCTCTTTTCTGTGATCCATGGATTTTTCTCTTCCCACTGTTTGTTATCAGAAAATTTCTGAAGGAATAATCCGTCGTGATAGTTCAGTCCCACACCGTCTCCATTGAGTCCGAGTGTTGCGATGGAATCCAGGAAACATGCTGCCAGACGTCCCAATCCTCCGTTTCCAAGAGATGGTTCCAATTCTACTTCTTCAATCTCTGTCAGATCGTGTCCGTGTTTTTTCAGCACTTCTCTGACTTCTTCAAATACACCCAGATTGATCAGGTTGTTGGACAAGAGTTTCCCTACCAGAAATTCTGCGGAAATGTAGTACAGTTTTCTGTCTCCCTCGTTGTGTTTCATACCATTCATTTTTTCTTTGGACCACTGAAGAAGCGCTGCGTAGATCTCTTCACTGGATGCCTCTTTTATTCCTTTGCTGCAAACTGTCTGTAACATCTGCTCTAATTCTTTTTCCATTGTCATTCTCCTTTCAGATTCCATGTTCTATTTCTTCTTTTTTTCAATCTGTTCATATACACGGAGCAATTCTCCGACACTCCATGCCTGTGCAAAACAGCCTTTGGAAGACACTGGGTTTTTCCCGTCGTAGATTTCCGGCAGCTGTCCAATGCACCCTTCCTTAAGTGCGCACTCCAGAACTTCCAGCTGCTCTTTTACGTCCTGTTTTGCGCGTTCACTGTATGCGTGAACCTTGAGATACGCCAGATAGTAAGCCCCCAGTGGGAACGTCCATACAGTGCCCTGATGGTATGCCATATCCCGCTTTTCCATCGCTCCTTCATAGTATGGATGAAATTCCGGATCTGCTTCTTCCAGTGTACGCATCCCATAAAAAGTATACAGCTTTTCAAAAACAGTTTCCACTATCTTCCGCTCTTTTTCCGGCTCCAGCATCGTAAACGGCATGGAGAGTGCCCAGATCTGATTGCAGCGGATCTGGGTATCTGCCTCTGTTCCGGAAACCAGGTCTTTCAGACAATTTTTCTGCGACATCCAGAATTTTTCTGTAAACGAATCCCTTACCTTTTCTGCCAGTTGCGCGTAGTATCTGCTTGTTTCTGTTTCTTCTGTAAATGTTTCCATAATTTTTAAGGCATTGTACCAGTAGGCATTGATCTCCACCGGCTTTCCGTGTCTTGGAGTCGGCAGAATCTCTCCCACACGTACGTCCATCCAGGTCACCTGAGCAAGACCTTCCCCTGCACAGATCAGCCCGTCTGTATCCATGTGGATCCCAAACTTTGTCCCGCTCTGATATCCATCCATGATCCGCTCCATCACCGGATACACTTCCCGGACAAACTCCATATCTTTTGTTGCTTCATAATACAAATACACGCAATTGATAAACAACAGTGCCGCATCGACTGTATTGTACAGCGGTTCGTTTCCTCCCTCTGGAAACAGATTCGGCATCAGACCGTCTCTCTCATTCTGTGCAAAGGTTCGCAGAATCCTTTTTGCAGTCTCAAACTGTCCGGTAGAAATGCAGATTCCCGGAAGTGCAATCATCGTATCTCTGCCCCAGTCTTCAAAAAACGGATATCCTGCCAAAATCGTATCTCCCCCCGCGGATTCCCGTTTTGAAACAAACTGTCTGGCACTTTTTGAAAGCATTTTCCCAGCCTCCGAAGTAAATCCGGCTGTTTCCTCCAGCTGTTTTCTGTCTGCTTTCGTCTGCTCAATGATCGTCTGTGCACTGTTTTTTGATGGTTCCATCTCATAGACTACTTCCAGGACCACCTGTTTTCCAGCCTCTGCCTGCAGACGGATCTGATGGTTGGCTCTTGCGTGTCCATACGCCCTGCGTCCGTCACAGACATCATAGCGGTAAAAATAAACTTCCTCTGTCTCTGCGATCTCTTTTATCATTCCGTTTGTACGAAGATGCAGTGTCATTCCTTCACTTTCCACGGCTCCTTTTGTAAATACGATTTCCTGATCCGGCAAGAGATCGGCTCCCTTTGGTACGAACTGGAAAAATGGAGTCAGCACAAATTCCACATTCCGGCTGCTGCGGTTTTTGATTTCATAACGAAGCGCCACTGTATTTTCTTCCTGTGGCATTCCAATCTCTTTTTTGATCTCCACACCATTTACAAGGAATCTCCAGATCGGAGTATCTTCATAGGAAAATGCCGCCAGATGAAGATATCCATCCTCCGGTGTCTGCTCCTCAAACTCCTGTGTGGACAGTGTAAGCACGTCTCCTGTTTCTGTCAGAAGTTCTTCCTTTAAGCGGTGTATCATATTGTATCTGCAGTTTGGCGCTGTTGTACAGGCCATCAACAGTGCATGGTCATTTCTTGACACTGCCCCCGTCATCGTCATGGAGGAAAATCCCCCCAGTCCGTTGGTCATCAAATAACAGTTTTCCAGTCCCCGCTCTCTTGTTTTCCAGTCTTGTTTTCCATACATCCATTTCATCACACTTTACCTGCTCTCTTCCTTTTTTCCAAGTATCAAAATACTGACCGGAGAAACTTTCATATGTTCCGCTGCAATCTGTGGATGTTTCCATAAAAAGCTGTCCTCTCCGTCTGCAAGAACTTCCCATGTCCCTTTCAAAAGTTTCACTTCCTGCTGTTTTTCACTGCCGTTATATACAATACAGAGTGTTTTCCACAGTTCTGCTTTTTCTTTTGTCTGGTTATCCACATACAAGCCCACACAACCATCTGTTTTCCACGTTTTTAAGATGCGTTTTGCCGCCTGTGCGCTTTTATCCCACAATCCCGGCAGCATTTTTCGCAGTGTGATCAGTCCCCGGTAATATTCCACCAGCTCCTGTTCCTTGTATGCCTGTTCCCAATCCAGACGATTGATGGTGATCGGTGCATTATACGTGTTATCCCTGCCGCCTTTTGTCCGTGCGAACTCCTCTCCAGATAACAAAAACGGAATTCCCTGACAGGTCAGATACATTCCCGCTGCCAGACGGTACTGTTTTCTTCTCAATTCTTCTGACGCTGTTGTTTCACACAGTTTATCCCAGAGTGTATGATTATCATGGGCAGACACATACGTGATCACCTGGGATGGTGCTTTCACTTTCGGCTCCTTTTGTCCGCACCAGGCTTTCACAGAGGCTAGGATCTGCTCTTCCAGATCTTTCCCTCCATTTGCAAATCCCGGTTCTTCTGCCTCAAAGACCGAACCTTTGATGGCATCTCTCGTATCGTCCGAAAACATCCCTACCTGTTCATCCAGAAGATGGATATGTGCTTTATCCGCCAGGAGAGCATTTCCTTCCACAGCCGTTTCATCCGCTCTCCACGGCTCTCCAAAAACCAGCTTTTCCCCGGTTCCATAGCGGGCATCCAGTTCCTTTCGAATCCTGTTCATCAGCTCCACATCCAGAAGTCCCATCAGGTCAAAGCGGAATCCATCCATATGGTACTCTTCGGCCCAGTACAGCACAGACTCCAAAATGTATTTGGCACACATTGCCTGCTCACTTGCCACATCATTTCCACAGGCAGATCCATTGGAAACACTGCCGTCTTCCCACACCCGGTAGAAATACCACGGCATCGTCTTCTGAAGCCAGGAATCCAGCGAATAGGTGTGGTTATAAACCACATCCATAATGACCCGAAATCCCTGTCTGTGCAGAGCCTGGATCGCTTCTTTCAGCTCCCGGATCCGAACTTCCCCATGAAATGGATCTGTGGAATAAGAACCTTCCGGCACATTATAATTCAGTGGATCATATCCCCAGTTGAATCCATCCGCTCTGCCCGCCTCATCTACAGATCCATAGTCATACACCGGCATCAGCTGTACATAATTGACCCCGAGATTTTTCAGATAAGAAAGTCCTGTCGGATGTTTTCCATCTCCATACAAAGAAGTATCTTTGCAACAAAATGCCGGATATTTCCCTCTTACCTCTACTGGAAATCCGCCGGATGCATCCCAGGAAAACTCTTTGACATGCAGCTCATAGATTATTTGCTCTGCTTCTTTTTCCGGCGCTTTATCTGATTCCCACATCACAGGATCCGTTTTTCTCAAATCCACCGCCATACTGCGAAGGCCGTTCACACCACAAGCTTTTGCATAAGGGTCTGCACTTTGAACCTGCTCTCCCTCTATCTTCAGTAGAAAATCATAATAGATTCCATGAAGAGACTGCTTTGTCTCATAGTTCCATATTCCATGCTCCTGCAGCTGCATCGGATGGATCTCAAATGCACTTCCGGCCTCTCCGTTCTTGTAAAAACAGATCTGTACTTCCTCTGCCACTGGCGACCAGAGCCGAAATGAAGTCCGCCCACTTGTGCACTCCATTCCAAGCTTTTCTGCCGGATCACAATACTGTTTCTGAAATTCTTCTTTTCGGTAAAAGTCTTTCCATTGCTTTGCTGTCTTTCCCATCCTTTTACTCCATCTATCCTTTGACTGCACCGGAAACACCGTCCACATAAAATCTCTGCATACACAGGAACAGAATTGCGATCGGTATTGAGATCAATACTGCCCCTGCGGCAAAGCTGGTGTACCAGCTGTCAATATATTCTTTTTCCAACATTTTCCACAGTCCGATTGCAATCGTATACTGGTCTGAATTTGCCCGGCAGATCACCTTTGCAAAAATGAAATCGAGCCACGGTCCCATAAACGATGTCAGAACGGTGTAGATAATAATCGGTTTACTAAGAGGCAGTGTGATCTTTGTAAAAATCTGCCATCTGGTACATCCGTCCAGAAGCGCCGCCTCATCAATGGCGATCGGAATCGTATCAAAGAATCCTTTCGCAATCTGAAATCCCAGTCCCGCTCCTCCGGAATACACCAGGATCAATGCCAGACGGATCAGATTTCCCTCTGTCAGCCCCATCGCCTTTAAAATAAAATACACGGCGATCATAGACATAAATCCAGGGAACAATCCCAGGATCATTGCCATGTTCATGTAGGGTTTTCGCAGCTTGAACCGCAGTCTGGACAGACAGTAAGAGACTGCCAGCACATAAAAAGTGGCCAGAATACAGGAGCATACCGCAATGATCAGCGTGTTGCCAAACATTTTCGGGAAATTCAAAATCGAAGTATCTGTAAATAATCTTGTATAGTTATCCAGTGTAAAGGACTGTGGGAAGAAGGTGGATACATAAGAACCTTTTTCCGCACGGAAGCTTGTGAGCACAACCCAGATGATCGGGAATATCCAAATTGCCGCAAGCACAGCCAGAACAATATGAACGATCGTATTGTTAATCATCCGTTTTCTTTTTGCTGAATGAAATTTCTTCTCGCCCATGCCTAGAATCCTCCTTCTTCTTTGTAAGATTTACTTCTTCTGTATGTAAACAGTGCACCAACTGCAAGAATGATAAAGGTCAGAATACCAATGACTGCACCAATGTTATAGTACTGTTTGTCAACCGTCAGCTTATACAGCCATGTAACAAGCAGGTCTGTACTTCCCGCCGTGGAAGACAGATCCGTGATCGGGTCTCCTCCGGACAACAGATAAATAATATTGAAGTTGTTCACATTTCCTGTAAATGTCGCGATCAGATACGGTGTCGTCACATACAACATATAAGGCAGTGTGATCTTGAAGAAAATCTGAATGGAATTTGCCCCGTCTACCCTGGCTGCCTCATAAAGATCTGCCGGGATATTCTGAAGAACACCTGTCAGCTGAAGCAGTGTATACGGAACACCTACCCAGATATTGACCACGATCACAGTCACTCTCGCCCAGGTCGGATCTGTGAAAAACGGGAGACTTGCATCCTGCGCGATCCACCCTAAGTTTCTTAACAGTACATTGACCGCACCTTCCGGCTGCAGCATGGTACGCATGATCAAAAGAGATACAAACATCGGCACTGCACAGGAAAGTACAAAACAAAATCTCCAGAATCCCTTTGCCTTTGTATCTTTCCGGTTGATCATGATTGCAAGGATCATTCCGAAAATATAGTTTGTAAAGGTTGCAAAGAATGCCCATACCAGTGTCCATACGAGAACAGACCAGAATGTACTTCCAAGGATACTGCTGGAATCAAACAGTGCCTTGAAATTATCCAGTCCCACCCAGTCAAACAGCATCAGATGATTGTCGATCTTGCTGTAATTCGTAAATGCCATACAGATCATGAAGATCAGCGGCAGGATCGTAAAGCCGAAAATAAAAATCATCGGTGGTGTCATCAGAAGTCTGTGCAGATTTTCATGAAGCAGAGATTTTAAATCTTCCCCGAATGTATTGACATGTTTTCCTTCTTTTGCAAGACATTCTGCCTTATATGCACTCTGAAGCGCACCTCTCCAGGCAAATACCATCAGCACGCTCACAAGGATGGTTGCCACTCCATATAACAGGATCAGGATCGACTGATCCCCTTTTGTGTACAGATAAACCTGACTCGCTTCGTCCCACACTTCTTTCTGCGGCACGCTTCCAAGGCCTCCCAGCATACTTAAAAATGTAATTCCATTCACTGCCATAAATACGATATATGCTACTTCAACCGCCAGATATAACAGGCCTTTTATTTTCTGTCCGTGTACAAAGTTTCCAAGTCCCATTAAGATCATGGATAACTTTGTCTCCGGTCCGCCCTTTTGTATCGCATTCCTACATGTATACGGCGTTGGAAATTCATTGACTCGTTTTGTAACTATTCCCCTCTTCTTCACCTCTTCTAGATTCCATCACTGTTCATTGCCTCGTTCATCGATCCCGTCTGCTCTTTTGCATTCTCATGCGTGATATTTCCATTTCGGATTCCTTTTCCCATGTTTTCTACCGGTACCCAGCAGTTATTCATCTTTGATACAAACGGCTGCAGGATCGATGTCCGGTTAAAGGTGTCATTCTGTGCCATAATAAGCGGATCTGCCGCAATGTTCTCCTGTGCAAGCAATTCCGTATTACATGGGATCACATTTCTCATCTCATAGTGTGCTTCCTGTGCTTTGGCAGATCCAAGATATAGTGCAAGCTCTACGGCAGGAACCATGTTTTTACTGTAAGGATTGACTCCAATCGCTTTTGATCCGGCATAGGACGTCATCTGTTTTTCTTCTCCGTTTAAGGTATATGTTGGTAATGCGGCTACTCCCATATTATCACCGAGCGCCTCTTTCACTGCATTGGCATCCCAGGAACCAGAAAACATGGCATTGATGCTTCCGTCACGCAGTCCTGCAATCCCGGAACCGTCTGCATCGATCTTAAAATTCGGATTATTTCGAAGATCAATCAGATAATTCGTTACTTCCACTGCATTTTCTCCGCCGAAATCTACCCCTTTGGATTCATCCGTTCCATCTCCGAACAACGTACAGCCATTTCCTACATAAAACGCCGGCAGATACCATGAGTTTGTAAACGGGAAAGACACGACACCTTTCTCAAGCATTGTATCCAGATTTTTTACATCCTCCTCTGAAAAAACGCTTTTATCATAATACATAAATCAGGTATTTGTCGTAAAAGGAATTCCGTACAGATCTCCGTCCTTTGTCAGAGACTTCAAAACTTCTTCTGAATTTGTTTTTTCAATCTCTTCTCTGTACTTTCCTCCAAATTTCGCCAGCGCATTGGCATCTGTCATTGTAGTCAGCGTATCATTTGCATACATAAATACATCCGCACTTGCTTCCGGATCCTGCGATACCTGACTCGCTGCCGTCGCTTCATCTGCAACTCCGTACACAAATGTAATATCCCACTGCGGATTTTCTTCTGCAAAGGACTCACACATCGTCTGCAGCCATTCGCCGCTTTCTTTTGACTGGTCCTCTGACGGAGACCAAACCATCAGTCTTACTTTTTCCTGCCCTGCACTGCTCTGGGATCCATTCCCGCATCCGGTCAGTCCACACACAGCCAGACTTGCAGCCAGCAGAATTGCACAAACTCTTCTCTTCATGTTCCCTCACCTTTCATTTTTGTTTCGTATTATTTCGTATATGATGATGATATCATTTTTTCCCTGTTTCGTCAATCCTAACAACGTATAGTACTCTTTATTTTCTATGTTTTGCATAGTTTTTATCCTGTATTTTTATTCACTTTCAACAATCCATGTTTTTTTGCAAACAAGAAACTTTCCGAAACTCATTCTCTTTTTCCATGGATATTCATTGCATTTTCCACTTTTTTTCTATATAATGAAAAAGGTTACTATGAACAGTAACGAAAAAAGGACGCAGAAAGGAGCCCCAATGGCTACATTACAGGATATTGCTGATCGTCTGAATATCTCAAAAGGCACTGTTTCCAAAGCCTTAAACGGTGCACCTGATATCAGCGAAACTTTACAAAAAACCGTACTGGAAACAGCTGTTGAAATGGGATATACAAAAATCCGCCGCCAGAAGGCTGCGGAGAAAAAACTCTGTATTCTGATTGAAAACGTAGATTACAAAGAGTCACATCAATTTGGATATGAAATCCTGCTCGGCTTCCGCCAGCTTGCAGAACCTGCCGGTTATACCGTAGATATTGTAGATACTACTGAAAAACTGCAGAAAAGCACCCCGTACGATGTTTTTATGCTGCAGAACCAGTATCTGGGAGCTTTTGTCGTTGGATTTTCGTTGAATGATCCGTGGATGAAAGATTTTCAGACCAGCAGAACACCGACCGTTCTGTATGACAACTATATTATTGCAAATCCAAATATGGCATATGTCGGAATCGACAACAACGAAGGCATGGAACTCGCCGTCTCCCATTTAAAAAAACTGGGACATAAAAAAATCGGATATTTGAGCAGCGCCCTTGGTTCTCATATCATGCAGATCCGCCACAAAGCATTTTTCCACGCTTTGAAACAAAACGGCCTAAAGTCCGATCCGACCTATGCGGGAAGTTCCTACTATATCACTCAATGTATGGAAAAGCATCTGCCCCGTCTGTTGGATCTGGGAATCACCTCTATTGTCTGCAGCCATGATCTGATCGCCAATGCCGCGATGATTCAGTGTCAGCAGCTCGGATACAAAGTTCCGGACGAGATCAGCATCATCGGGTTTGATGATCTCCCGATCTGCGCATATACTTCCCCGCCGCTGACTACCATCCGCCAGGAACGGATCCAGCTTGGCAAAAGTGCTTACTATGCTCTGGACAGTCTGATGAATCAAGTATCCATCGGAACACTTCTGTTACATGCAAAATTAATTGAGAGGGGATCGACCAGAGAGGTCCCTCAGACAAATAATAATATAAAAAGAACTGGCGATTGATTTCAGCTTCAACCGCCAGTTCTTTTTACAAATCATATTCTTTTAACAGAGTCTCCCGATATGCCTCATCCTCCACTGCCCGTTTCATATCGTCCATTCGCTGCTCTTTGAGTAATTTCTCATAAAGAGTATTGATTCTCCGTTCCCCTTCTTTATATCCTGTCTCATACATATCCTCTTCATATGCTTCCTGATTAAATGATGACAATACCATACTGATCACCTCTGCTTTATGCTTTCTCAAAATATCCACAAGCACTCCCTGTTCGATACAGATATCTACTGCCCGCAAAGTTGCTTCTTCTGGATCTTCATACATTTTTTTCTGCTCACGTACAATGAAAACAAACTGCGAGTACTCTCTCAGACGCCTGCACTTCTCCATTAGCTCCTGATTATGTCCATAATTGATGTTCAGCATCACCACCTGACACTCCAGACAGGGTTCTATGTCTTTTCCCGTCTTCTGAAATGCATCACTTAGTTTTAAAAGACTGCGATCCGGCGCTTTTTTTGTCCCATTGTAAAACACAAAATACTGAGGAAACGGTAACTTTTTTAATCCACTGCTATATAAATTGATCTGTCCGTCTTCTATATATCCTTCGTACAAATGTGCCAGATAGATCAACCCCCGAATCGGAAGGTTGGGATTGTATGTACTCTGATGCTCATACAGGTTCAAGGTTCCTCCTACTAAAAATGAAATATCATTTTTTATGGAAATATAAACTGCATCCTCCAGTGTATTGACTTCCAGTTCTTCCGGATCACTATAAGATGTTCCATTCAGTGCATTGTACAAATCCAGCAAATCTTTCTTTTCGCTGAATATAAGCCGAAACAGGCTGTCTTTGTATTCCCTGTTTAAAGTTGGATACTTTGAGAAATTTTTTGTCTTCTTTTCTTCCATGTACTTTCCTCCATTATAATCATTTTTTTTCTGCAGTGCAATATCACTATCTGACGTTTCCATAAAATAACTGAATATTTCGGCTGATCTGCCGTTTTTTGATTCTTTGATTTGTTTAGACTTTTTCCTAAGATTACTAAAGATAAAACCATTCAGAGACAGTTTTTAATATGCTTATTGTACCCTTTTCCCTTTCCGTTTACAATCCCGCAATTTTCACAAAAACAGCAAAAAAATACGCAGGCCATCGTATCGCCCACGCATTTTTCATTTCTTATAATTCAATCCGTCCTGTTGTATCTTTATTGATTACGTAATATGCTGCGGATTCTTCTGGCTTCAGATAAAGTTTTACATCTTTCAGCTCGCCTACTTTATGCTTCAGCTCTTTTGTCCAGACTTCTTTTACTTTTTTCATCAGCTCTTTTTCTGAATATTCTTTTCCGGCAAACTGCAGATACATTTCACATTTTACTGCTGTTTTTGCTGCTGTCGTTGTCTTTGCAGAAGTTTTTCTTGCTCTTGTCTTTTTTTCTTCTGCTGCCGGCTCAGATTCCTGTAACACAGCTGCTCTTGTTTCAATTGCTTTTGTTGTGTCTTTCTTGGTCTCGATTGCCTTTGCCTTTCCTGCTTTTGTCTCAATCGCCTCTACTTTTGCAGGTTTTACTTCTTCTTTTTTCTCTGTCGCCTTTTCATTTGCAACAACTTTCTTTGCTGTCTGTGCTGATGTCACTTCTTCTGCTGTCTTTACCGGTGTCTGTACTGTTGTTTTCGCTGTTGTCTTAGATGCTCCTTTTTTTGCTGCCATATCAATTCCCTCCTGATAAAACACGAAACGGATATTGCTCCGCTTATCTTCCGGCTCTGCCGCAAACCACACGGCCGGAACATGACTGTTATCCCCTGCTTTTCGCAGGTTCAGCAAATATTGTACCTCATTTTTCCAAAAACGTCAAAAAAATATCAGAGCTCCGTTTTCTTTTCCTGTTCCCGTTCCTGATAACCTCTGAAAAAATCGGATAATTTATCCAGTGTCTGCAGCAAAATTGCAAGCTCCTGCTCCTTTAGATTTTCAATCACCGCATTGGTCATCTGCATATGGAAATTCTTATGATGCTCATATGCTTTCTTCCCTTTTCCGGTCAACTGGATATAGACCACCCTGCGGTCTGTCTCGCTCCTCTGCCGTGTCACATATTTTTTATTGACCAGGCTGTTCATGGACGTTGTCAGGGAACCCGCTGTAATTCCCAATGTTCTCGCAACTGCCGACATTGTGCTTTCCTCTCCCAGACCGATTGCTTCTATTATATGCATGTCGTTGTTGGTAATATCCTTAAATTCCTCTGTTATGATTGCTTTTTCTTCCAATTCCCAGATTTCGTTGAACAGGTGAACCAGTGTATCGTTAATGGTCTTATATGCATCCAAAGATGTATTCTCCTCTCCGTACCAACCACTTGTTCCTGTTCTTTATGCAAACAATGATGCCACCACTTCCTCTACGGTCTCAATCTTCGCTGCCTTCCATGCGTTGGCGCCGCAAAAGATAAGTCCGTTTTCTATGTCTCCTTTCACCGCGGCGATCAGGCTGTCTGTAATGCAGTATGGTATCTGAGAAGGGTTACATTTTGCAAGACATCTGTGACAGGAACTGTGTTCTATTTTCTCTCCAAGCATAACACGTTTCATGAGGGGATTCAAGATGGCTCTTCCCGGCATTCCGACCGGACTTTTCACAATGGCAATCTCATCTTTTACAGCTTTCAGATACGCTTCTTTATACCTCCGGTGGGCATCACATTCTTTTGTTGTAACAAATCTGGTTGCCACCTGAACCCCATCCGCTCCAAGCTGCTCCATCCTTTGGACATCACTTCTGTCATAAATTCCGCCTGCTGCGATCACCGGAATCCGGCACTTGTACTTCTTCGCATACTGCCGTACCACGTCCAGAATATTCCCGAACTCCATATGGTAGGCATCCCCTTTCCACTTGTCCAGTTCCGCCTCTGTAAATCCAAGATGACCTCCTGCAAGAGGCCCTTCTGCCACAATCAGATCCGCCGTCCTTCCATATTTTTTATCCCAGTATTTCAAGATCACTTGCGCAGAACGTGCTGTGGATACAATGGGCGCAATTTTCACCGCACTGCCTTCTGTCAGTGCCGGAAGGTCCACAGGCAGTCCTGCACCGGATATGATCAAGTCTGCACCTGCTTTTACTGCTGCCTTTACATGATCTGCATATCCTTTTAAAGCCGTCATAATGTTATATCCGATGATTCCGTTTTCTGAAATTTGACGTGCTTTTTGCATTTCTTTTCCAATCGCACGAAGGTTGGCCTCCTCCGGATGTTTATCAAAATCCGGTTCCCGATATCCGATCTGAGCAGTGGATATCACTCCGATTCCGCCGGCTTTCGCCACACTTCCCGCCAGCCTTCCCAGACTGATTCCCACACCCATTCCGCCCTGGATCAAAGGAACTTTTGTTATTTTTTCTCCGATTTTTAAGTTTTCCATATTTCACTTCTTTCTATGGTATTTTTATGTTGCTACATCTTCCGGAAACGCTCGTAACGCTGCGCCGCCAGCTCCTCAGGTGAGAAATTGCAGTGCGTGTCCAGAAACTCTGTGATCTTTTTTTGAAGAACAAAAACCACAGACTGCATGGTTTCTTCTGTATACACTTCTGGTTCCGCAATGACAGCTTCAATCACGCCAAGTTTCTTCAGGTCTGCTGCTGTCAATTTCATCACCGCTGCCGCTTCACTTGCGCGTTTACTGTCTTTCCACAAGATACTCGCAAACCCTTCCGGAGACAGCACAGAATATATCGCATTTTCCAGCATCCAGACTTCATCCGCGACTGCCAGCGCCAATGCACCTCCGCTTCCGCCTTCTCCAATCACAACGGACAGAATCGGAACCTTCATGGATGACATTTCAAACAGGTTTCTTGCAATGGCTTCTCCCTGCCCCCGCTCTTCTGCCTCTATACCACAAAATGCCCCCGGTGTATCCACAAACAGAAGAATCGGCCGTTTAAATTTCTCGGCTTGCTTCATCAGACGAAGTGCTTTTCGATATCCTTCCGGAGACGGCATTCCAAAATGATGCGCTACATTTTCTTTGGTAGATTTTCCCTTTGCCTGTGCGATCACTGTAACTGGAATCCCCGCAAACCTCGCGATTCCACCAATGATTGCAGTATCATCTCCATAACAGCGGTCTCCATGAAACTCCAGAAAATCGGAAAAAAGTATACGGATATAATCCTGTCCTACAGGCCGGTCATTTTTTCTGGAAATTGTGACCCGCTCCCACGCATCTTTTTCCTGTACAGACTGCTGTTCTTTTTCCACTGTCTGTACAGGCTTTTGAATAACAGGATTTTGGGCGGTATGATGCATCTGCAGAATATTTCCAAGAACCGTTCTCGTCTCTTTTCGCTCTACGATACGATCGATAAAGCCGTGTTCCAGTAAAAATTCAGAACGCTGAAAGCCTTTCGGCAGTTTTTCTCCAATGGTCTGTTCAATGACTCTCGGACCTGCAAATCCAATCAGCGCCTTCGGCTCTGCCAGGATTACATCTCCCAGCATTGCAAAGCTGGCAGTCACCCCGCCTGTGGTCGGATCTGTCAGCACCGAAACATAGAGAAGTCCCGCATCACTGTGCCGTTTTAATGCCGCTGCCGTTTTCGCCATCTGCATCAGAGATACAATTCCCTCCTGCATTCTGGCACCGCCGGAACAGGCAAATATAATCACCGGGAGCTGTTCCTTTGTGGCGCGTTCCACCGCTCTTGTGATCTTTTCTCCCACAACCTGTCCCATGCTCGCCATCAGAAACCGCCCGTCACACACCGCGATCACCGCCGGATTGCCCTCGATAGATGCTTTTCCGGTCACAACAGCTTCTGAAAGTCCGGTTTTTTCCTTCAGACTTTTTACCTTTTCCTCATATCCCCTAAACTCCAGCGGATTGACAAATTCCATGTCTTTCTCCCACTCTTCAAAGGAATCTTCATCCACAGTCATCCGGATTCTTTCATATGCGTGCACCCGGAAGTACCCCTGACATTTCGGACAGATATAGCCTGCACTTTTTACCTCTTCCGTCAGAATCGCAGCGCCGCATTTATTGCACTTCTTCAGAAGTCCTTCCGGAACTTCCGGCCGTTCGCTTTTCAGCGGAATATAACTTTTTCGATTTTTCTTAAACATATTCTGCAGTTTCATACACTTGCTTCCTTTTTACTGATTTTCCATTGTTTCAATAAATTCAATATCGGTATTTCCACTTACAAAATCGGGATGATGTAAAATGTCATACTGATAATCCACATTGGTCTGAATTCCCTCAATGATCACTTCACCCAATGCACTTCGCATTTTCAGAATTGCTTCTTCTCTGCTTTTGGCATGCACGATCAGCTTTGCCAGCATGGAATCGTAATACGGCGGCACTGTATATCCACTGTAGATCGCCGTATCAATCCGCACCCCTTTTCCGCCCGGCAGATAGACATCCGTGATAGTTCCCGGAGAAGGGCGGAAATTCTTTGCCGGATCCTCAGCATTGATTCTGCATTCAATAGCATGACCGTTTAAGGAAATGTCTTCCTGCGAAACTTTTAGCTTCTCTCCATCTGCGATCCGAATCTGCTCCTTAATCAGATCAATTCCCGTCACCCACTCTGTGACCGGATGCTCTACCTGAATCCGGGTATTCATTTCCATAAAATAAAAGGATCCGCTTTTCTCCAGCAGAAACTCAATCGTTCCCGCATTGGTATACCCTGCTGCCTTTGCCGCCCGCACAGCCGCCTCTCCCATTGCTTTACGCAGCTTCGGATTTAACGCCGAAGATGGAGATTCCTCGATCAGCTTCTGATGATTCCTCTGGATCGAACAGTCCCGCTCTCCCAGATGCACTACATTTCCATGCTTGTCTGCCAGAATCTGAAATTCAATATGACGCGGATGCTCGATAAAATGTTCAATATACATGGCATCATCACCAAAGGCATTTTTTGCCTCACTCTGAGCCGTCAGAAATGCTGACTCAAATTCTGCCTCTGAATATGCGGTACGCATTCCTTTCCCACCGCCTCCAAGTGCTGCTTTGATCATCACAGGATATCCCACTTCCCCGGCAATTCGTTTCCCGTGATCTGCTTCGTATATACATTCACTGCATCCGGGAATAACCGGTACATTGGCTGCTTCCATAGTCTGCCTGGCAATCGATTTATTTCCCAGTTTTTGAATCACAGAAGAAGACGGTCCGATAAAGATGATTCCACATTTTTCACAAAGCTCTGCAAATCTGCTGTTTTCTGACAGAAATCCAAATCCCGGATGGATCGCATCTGCACCGGATGTCAGCGTGGCACTTAATATATTTTCCATACTCAGATAGCTTTGTGCAGACGGCGCCGGACCGATACACACTGCCTCATCCGCCAGCTGTGTATGCAGTGCTTCTTTGTCTGCCTCTGAATAAACAGCCACAGTCAGAATGCCCATCTCCCGGCATGCCCGAATGATCCGGACTGCAATCTCACCTCTGTTTGCAATCAATATTTTTTCTATCATCTCTACTCACCTACCATAAATGTCAGCTGTGCACTGGCTACCACGTTTCCATTCACAGATGCCACTGCTTCCCCGACTCCTACCGGCCCTTTTCGTTTGATGATCTTTGTCTCCAGCTTCAGTTTGTCTCCCGGAAATACCATTCCTTTAAATCTGCAGTTCTGCACACCTCCGAAAAATGCGATCTTCCCCTGATTTTCCGGAACACTTAAGATCGCGACTGCACCGACCTGTGCCAGAGCCTCTAAAATAAGAACTCCCGGCATCACTGCTTTCTTTGGAAAGTGTCCCCGGAAGAATTCTTCCCGGTAAGTCACACACTTATATCCCACCGCAAATTCTCCGGGTTCAAAATCTTCAATCGCATCCACAAGTAAAAACGGATGTCTGTGAGGAATGATTTCCTGTATCTGTTCAATGTTCAATGCTTTCATATTCTGCACCTGCCTATCTCACGATAAAAAGCGGCTGTCCGTATTCTACCGGCGCTCCGTTTTCTACCAGTATTTCTTCTATCGTTCCGTCAAACTCACTTTCAATCTCATTCATCAGCTTCATTGCTTCCACGATTGCCAGAATCTTTCCTTTCTGTACCTGCTCTCCCACCTGTACAAACGGATCTGCATCCTCTGCCGGTGATGCATAGAAGGTTCCCACCAGCGGGGATTTGATCACATTTCCCGATTTTTTCTCCGAAGAATCCTGTGGCTGCTCTGATGCTCTGGCCGGCACAGACTCACTTTGCTCTGCAAGTCTGACTTCCCCTTTTTCTTTTTTTAAAGAAATCTTAAAGTCTCCCTCTTCATATTTGAATTCCCCGAGATTCGAGGATGAAACTGTCTGGATCAGTTCTACCAACTGCTCAAATTTCATATTATCTACACTACCCTTCATATTTTTTCAGCAACAGTGACGCATTGTGTCCTCCAAACCCGAGAGAATTCGTCAGCGCATATGTGATCTCTTTTTCAACCGGTGCGCCGATTGCATAATCCAGACTGCACTCTTCCTCTGTCTCTTTGGTTCCCATGGTCTGGTGGATGAATCCATCCTGGATACTTTTCACGCATGTAACAAATTCCACCCCGCCGGCTGCTCCCAGAAGATGTCCGATAATCGATTTTGTAGAATTGACAACAACCTGATCTGCCGCTGCTCCCAGTGCATACCGGATTGCTCTTGTCTCATACAGATCATTGTGATGGGTACTCGTTCCATGTGCATTGATGTAATCGATCTGCTCCGGCTGTGCGCCTGCCTCTTCCATCGCAAGCTTCATCGCCATCCCGGCTCCCTCTCCGTTTTCTGCCGGAGACGTAATATGGTACGCATCTCCCGTTGCCCCGTATCCGACAACTTCTGCATAAATTCTGGCTCCCCGCTTTTTCGCATGCTCCAGTTCTTCCAGCATTACGATCCCTGCTCCCTCCCCTAACACAAATCCATTTCTGTCTTTGTCAAAAGGAATGGAGGCTTTCTCTGGATCCTCAGAATCCGAAAGCGCGGTCAGCGCCGTAAATCCTGCCACGCCGCTTGGGCAGATACAGCTTTCTGCACCTCCTGCCACGCAGAGATCCAGATCTCCATATGCAATCGCACGAAATCCGTCTCCGATACAGTGGGTTCCTGATGCGCATGCTGTCACAACACTGGTACATTTTCCTTTGAATCCCAGCTGAATGGAAACATTTCCTGCTGCCATATTGGAAATCATCAGCGGAACCATCAGAGGATTCACTCTGGATGGCCCTTTCTGCAGAATTTTTTCGTAATTTGTCTCCACAGCCTGAAGGCTTCCGATTCCTGAACCAACGATCACCCCCGCCCGATACGGGTTCTCCTGGCTCATATCAATTTTCGCATCTTCAAAGGCTTCCTTTGCCGCGGCTACTGCATACTGAGCGAACGGCTCCATTCGCTTCGCTGCTTTGAAATCCATCCGCTCTTTTGCCGAAAATCCTTTCACCTCTGCCGCCAGTTTTACCTTGTATTCCGAAGTATCAAACTTTGTGATGGGACCGATTCCCACCTTTCCTTCACGCACACTGCTCCAGAACTCCTCCACTGTGTTTCCCACAGGTGTCACTGCTCCAAGCCCGGTCACTACCACTCTTCTTTTCATACTGTTCTCCTTTTCTACATTGCCATACCGCCATCCACATTCAATACCTGTCCGGTGATATATCCTGCTTTGTCTGATGCAAGAAACCAGACCGCTTCTGCCACATCTTCCGGATTTCCAAAACTCCCCAGCGGAATCTGACTTTTTGCATGATTCTGCACCTGTTCAGAAAGAACTTCTGTCATTTCTGTTTTGATAAATCCTGGAGCCACTGCATTGACTGTAATTCCTCTGGATGCGAGTTCTCTTGCCGCAGATCTGGTCAGCCCAATCACACCTGCTTTGGACGCACTGTAGTTTGCCTGCCCTGCATTTCCCAGAATACCGGATACCGAAGAAATATTGATGATCCGCCCTGACTTCTGACGAAGCATCTGCCTGGATGCAAACCGGATTCCGTTAAAGGTTCCCTTTAAATTCGTCTGAAGTACCGCATCATAATCGGATTCCGTCATTTTCATGAGCAGTCCGTCTCGCGTGATCCCTGCATTGTTAACCAGAATATCCAGTCTTCCATAAGTTTCTATCACATCTTTAAAAAATGCTTCACAGGCAGAAAAATCAGAAACATCACATCCATAGATTCCTGCATTTCCCCCTTGTTCTTTAATTGTTTGCTGCACCTGTTTTGCCTGTTCTTCATTGCCACGGTAATTGATGACAACAAAAACGCCCTCTTCTGCCAGTTTTTCTGCAATTGCTCTTCCTATTCCACGGGAAGCTCCTGTTACGACCGCCACTTTCTGTTCTAACATAATTCTTTTCCTGCTTTCTCAATATCTTCCCATGTGGAAACCTGATATACCTTCACATCACGGTTGATCTTCCGTAAAAATCCGGATAACGTACGTCCTGGTCCAATCTCTACAAAGGTATCCACACCCTGTCTAATCATCTCTTCCACACTCTGCTGCCAGCGAACCGGTGCTGCGATCTGCTGTATAAGCAATTCTTTTGTTTCCTCGATATCCGAAACATACCGCCCGGTCACATTCGTCACATACGGGATCTGAAGTGGTGAACATTCAATCTGATCCAGTACCTCTTTTAACTGTCCTGCCGCTTCCTGTAACATCGGAGAATGAAATGGACCACTGACGTTTAACGGAAGTACCCGTTTTGCTCCTGCATCCTTTAAAACTGCCCCTGCCTGCTCTACACTTTCTTTCCATCCGGTGATCACAATCTGCCCCGGGCAGTTATAGTTTGCAATACTCACTCCTTCAATTCCAGCGATTGCGGCTTCAATCTTTTCGGCATCCAGGCCAAGTACCGCAGCCATCGCGCCTTTTCCATCCGGAACGGCGTTCTGCATCAAAATGCCTCTCTTTCGAACTGCCAGGATCGCATCCTCGATCTGCATCCCTCCTGCCGAAGCAATGGCACAATATTCTCCCAGACTCAACCCTGCTGTTACATCCGGCTTCACACCGGCTTCACGCAGCACCTGCTCCATTGCCATACAGACCGTAACAAGTGCTGCCTGGGTATATTCCGTCTGATGAAGATTTTCATTTTCCTCAAAACACAAGGATTTCATATCCAGCTTCAGAAGCCCGGATGATCGGTCAATGATATTTCTCGCAATCTCGCTGTGTTCGTAAAAATCTTTTCCCATTCCGGCTGTCTGCGCTCCCTGTCCGGGAAACATAAATGCTATTTTACTCATGCTTGGAAACTCCTTTTAACAATTTTTCTGCCTGCTCGGTGAGATTCTGTATGATCTCCTCACAGGAAAGTATCTCTTTTACCATTGCCGCAGACTGGCCTGCCATCACACTTCCATTTGTCACATCTCCGTCCACAACCGCTTTTCTAAGCCCCCCCAGCGTCAAAAGCTCCAGTTCTTCAAACGGAACCCCCGCCTGTTCTTTTTCCAGGTATATTTTTGTCATCTGATTGCGAAGCGCACGAACCGGATGCCCAGTGCTTCGTCCGGTGACTCTGGAATCAATATCTCTGGCTTTTATAATACAGTTTTTATAGTTTTCGTGAACCTGTGCTTCTCTGGATGCCACAAACCTGGTACCAATCTGTACCCCTTCTGCTCCCAGCATGAATGCCGCAGCCATCCCCCGTCCGTCTGCAATTCCACCGGCCGCAATGACCGGTACATTCACCGCATCGACTACCTGAGGTACCAGCACCATGGTCGTATTCTCGCCGATATGCCCGCCTGCTTCTGTGCCTTCTGCCACCAGTGCATCTGCTCCGCACCGCTCCATCCGCTTCGCAAGGGCAACAGACGCAACCACCGGAATCACTTTGATTCCAGCCTCTTTCCAGAGACTCATATATTTTTCCGGCGAACCCGCTCCCGTTGTCACAACCGGAACTTTTTCTTCTGCCACCAGCTCTGCCACTTCTTTCGCATAAGGGCTTATCAGCATAATATTGACGCCAAACGGCTTGTCGGTTCTTCTTTTCACTTCCTGAATCTGAGCGCGCACCCACTCGGCAGGCGCACTGGCTGCTCCGATGATCCCAAGCCCTCCGGCATTAGAAACTGCCGCTGCCAGATGACTCTCCGCAACCCAGGCCATACCTCCCTGTACAACAGGAGATTCAATCCCCAAAAGTGTGGTAATCTTTGTCTTCATGCCAGTATCCTTCCTTCTATTTGTGTGCTTCCAGATATTTTACAACGTCTCCTACTGTCTGAATCTGCTCCAGATCTTCCGACGGAATCTCTACCTCAAATGCTTCTTCAAACGCCATCACCATTTCAAACAGATCCAGAGAATCTGCTCCCAGATCTTCTTTAAAGGATGTCTCCTCTGTAATTGTTCCTGCGTCTGCTCCTAATGATTCTGCTGTAATTTCTTTGATTTTTTCTAACATAATTTTCTTCCTTTCTTTTACCATTCCAATAGACTTCCCGCCCAGGAAAGTCCTGCTCCAAATCCGGCAAGCACCAGCTTATCTCCCTTTTTGAGCAATCCTTTTTTGTTCCACTCATCCAGAAGAATGGGAATACTTGCCGCTGAGGTGTTTCCGTATTCCTGCAGGTTCATGGGAAATCTCGAAATATCCACTCCGGTCCGCTTTGCCGCAGCCTCAATGATCCTTCTGTTCGCCTGATGTAAAAAGAAATACGAAATTTCTTCTTTTTGGATCCGGGCTTTTTCAAGCAGCTCTTCCACAATTTCCGGCACCCTCCTGACTGCAAATTTAAATACGCTTTGTCCGTCCATCTGAATGTACGCTGCCTTTGCTTCATCCGGATGATCCCAGTTTTTTCTGTGCCGGCTGCATCCTGTCAGAACATCTCCTTTTGCGCCGTCCGAATGCGCAGCCTGCACAAACAGACCTTCCTTCGATTCGCGAAGCACCACAGCTCCGGCCCCGTCCCCGAATAAAATGCAGGTACTTCTGTCACTCCAGTCCACCATATGTGACATACTGTCCACACCGATCACCAGCACTGTCCTGTAAATTCCTGCCTGAATGTACGCCTGTGCAGTCTGAAGCGCAAACAAAAATCCACTGCACGCCGCATTCAGATCAAATCCCGCCGCATGCTCTGCATGAATCTCTCTTTGTACCTCACATGCCGTGCATGGAAAAACGTTCTCGGGTGTGGAGGTTGCCACCAGGATCAGATCCACATCCTCCGCCGGGATGTCTGACTGTGCAAGTGCTCTTTTCGCCGCCTCTGCCGCCATATACGAAGTCGTCTCATTCTCTGCAAGATGTCTTCTTGCAATTCCCGTCCGCTCGCGAATCCAGGCGTCATTCGTATCCACCAGATTTGCCAGCTCGTCATTTTCTACAATTCTGGCCGGCACATAGGAGCCGGTTCCGCATATTCTTCCTGTCATCTTTCTTCTCCATTATTTTTGTTTCAAAATATTTTTGCTTTAAAATACTTTGATAGTCAAACTATATCACAAAAAATAAATTTGTCAATCCTGTTTTTTCATTTTTAACAGTAACCAATAAACTGTCACTCTCCCCTTTTCAAATTGAAAACAATTGTAATATTTCCACGCATACCGTATAATAGCCCTTGGTATTTTCTGCGCATTGCAAGCAACTCTTGCTTGCTAAAAAACGGCAATTCATTTACATTGATTACAAATTCAAGCGAAACAAGAAGAGCAAAAATGAATCTAATTTCTATTGCCATTGGCGGAATCTTCCTTTGCTTTGGAATTGCCTGTATTTTTCTAAAAGCTGTGTCAGTAGAATATATTGATACACAGGGGATTTTACATGAAAACTTTTTCTTACTGCCTGTTGGATTTTTATGTTTATTCTGCGGTTTTATCACATTTCTTACAATCGGCATAAGAAATATCTTCTGCAGAATAAAAAAGAAATTTTGTTCTTAGATACAGGAAGGCTGTGACTCCAAACAAGTCACAGCCTTATTACGTTAAAATCTTTCTTCCTAATCCGATCCATACACCCATACACTTCCAGTTCATAAATTCTGACTGCAATATCGGATCCCTGGGTCGGTTTTTCAATGGTTGCTCCATCTTGCACACAAAAATTTTTTGCCCTATAATAAAATGTAAACATTTTCAGGAAGGGGATTTATATGAATTCGATACAAAAAGAAAATCCGCTGGGTTATGAAAAACTGCCAAGGCTGCTGAAATCTTTTGCAGTCCCAAGCATTATCGCAATGCTTGTCAGTTCTTTGTATAACATCGTAGACCAGGTATTTATCGGCCAGGGAGTCGGCTATCTCGGTAATGCAGCTACTAATGTTGCGTTTCCTCTGACCACCATCTCTCTTGCCATCGCACTTCTGATCGGTATCGGAAGCGCTTCACTGTTTTCCCTGAATCTGGGAGCCGGCGAAAAAGAGGACGCCGTACAGGTCGTAGGGACTGCATTTACGATGATGCTTGTCTTTGGTGTGATCTACGCCGTACTGATCGAGATTTTTCTCGTTCCGCTGCTCACCGCATTCGGTGCAACAGCTGAAATCATGCCATATGCCAAAGAATACACCCGGATCACCGCAATCGGTATGCCGTTTCTGATTGTCAACAATGGGATGAGCAACCTCGCCCGGGCAGACGGAAGTCCGAAATTTTCCATGACCTGTATGCTGATCGGTGCGATCATTAACACCATACTGGATCCGGTCTTTATTTTTATCTTTAAACTGGGAGTTGCAGGCGCTGCGTGGGCAACGATCATCGGACAGATTGTATCCTGTCTGGTTGCCGTCAGCTATTTAAAGCGATTCCGAAATGTGGAACTAAAAGCGCATTATTTCCGGCTTCACAGAAAGCTTTGTTTAAAAATCGCTTCCCTCGGCATGAGCAACAGTTTAAATCAGGTAGCGCTCACATTTGTACAGATCGTACTGAATAATTCACTGACCTATTACGGAGCACTTTCTCCTTACGGAAAAGAAATCCCGCTGGCAGCCTGTGGAATTGTTATGAAAACAAATGCGATCCTGCTGGCAGTCATCATCGGAATCTCTCAGGGCTCCCAGCCAATCATCGGGTTCAACTACGGTGCAAAACAGTATGATCGTGTCCGCGGCGTTTATAAACTGGCAATCCAGTGTAATCTGGTCATATCTCTGATTGGATTTCTTTTGTTCCAGCTATGTCCACGCCAGATTATCTCCCTGTTCGGAACGGGAGATGCTCTTTATTTTGAGTTTGCCGTCAAATTTATGCGGATTTTCCTGTTTATGGTCCTCTTAAACGGCGTACAGTTATTATCATCCAATTTCTTTGCCGCAATCGGAAAACCAGTCAAAGGAATGCTGCTCTCCCTCACCCGTCAGGTTTTCTTCCTGATACCGCTGCTTTTCATTCTTCCGCTGTTTTTGGGAATCGACGGAATTATGTATGCGGGACCGGTAGCTGATGCCATTGCGTTCCTTACTTCTGTGTTCTTGATTTCACGCGAAATGAAGAAGATGAAACTGGCAGAAATAGCTAAATAATATGAATAATTCAAAAAAATAAAAAAATTTAGATTTTTTTGAATTTAGGGGTTTACAAATCGATTCCACTATGGTATTATACATTTTGTCAGGCGGACAGCCGACAAGAAACGCGGAAGTGGCGGAATGGCAGACGCGCTAGATTCAGGTTCTAGTGGGAGTTAATCCTGTGAGAGTTCAAGTCTCTTCTTCCGCACTGGATGAAAGACATTCGAGAGATCGAATGTCTTTTTTGTAATTTACAGATTTACTATTTTTCAATCTTTCCACTTCATCTCACATTGTACCTTCTATTATTTTATGATATTCTAAAAAAGAACATATGATATTAATTTTTCTCAATATGAATAGATGTGAATAATCATGAATACACGCAATTTTTATTGCGGAATCTGGGTCTGTGCCTGATCCTGATTTTTTGCCAAAAACCACTCCCTGCTTTTTTCGTTACAGCAGGAAATATCATCAGCGTCGTGATCGGACAATTCCTCGGTGATTTAATCCAGACAGAGAATATCAAAAAAATCACAGATACTATGAATCCACAACAGATCTATGAACTGCACAATCATCCCGGAGTATCTCTGTGGCTGCTTGTCATCGTACTTTTTCTTATACTCGGTTTGATTACTGACTTATTTTTCAATAAATTTCATAAAAAGAGGGTATCACGCGATCATCAAATCTGATGATCGTGTGGTACCCTAGCTCTCTATGTGCTTCTCTATTCTATCACAAACTCATAGACAATATCCTTTTGTGCACTGATGCGATACGGATCTTCCACATCACTGCCCCAACTGTCAATACCACCTGCTCCACGTACTGATCCGCAGATGCAGACTACGGTTCTCCGCGGCAATGGAAGTTCTTCCTGATGCGTTGCATTTTCCAGCTCTTCTGCCGTATATGGGAGACAGGAAAATCCAAACTTTTCGCCGCATGCACGAAACGTAAGGCCGAATGTTTCTTCTGACGTATCCGAATTATTCAGCGTATCCTTTCGATATACCGTAACACATTCTGTCTCCATATGCATCCCGCATTCCTGGGGAACCAGATATGGCGTGACCGGAAGACCTTCCACTTCATATCTTCCATAAATTCCTCCCGCCATTCTGTCCGGATATGTTTCTCCTGACAGACCTTCATAGCAATATCCGACTGCCTTTGTCGGCATAATAAACCACATTCCAAATACCGGCAGTTCCGGCAGTCCTTCTTTTCCATGATAATGAACCAAAACATGTATTTTCCCATCTGCATGGACTGTATAGCTTACATCCACTGTAGTCGCAGGAACTGTGATGGTTTCATAAGTATATGTGAGCACCGCCTCCTGTACATATTCCTGATTGCTGTACACATTATTTTCCGGAGCATTGTGATTTTCTACCTCTTCTCCATCTACAGAAAGCTGGAAACCGATACACTTTCGAAACTGATCTGCCCCCAGCCACATTCCTGATCTCAAAGGGAATCCGTTTCCTCTGTCATTATCTGTAGTCGCTCTCCAGAATGTGGGATACGGAGTTCGATACAGCCATTCTTTTCCTGCTTTTACAAGGGATTCCATTCCCCCTGTCTGTTTTGAGAAAATATAATGAAAATCCTCCCCATGAATTCCAACCGTCACATCTCCGAAGACGATTCTAAGTTTATTTCTGGAGTCCATAATAATATTTCACCTCCTGCATTGCCGGTTTTTCTGTTCGATCTGCAAATACGATTCCGTTTCCCGAAAATTCATAATCCGACGGACGGTCATCAAAATCTCCCCCATATCGAAGTACTTCACGACCGGTAATCTCATCTTTTACCAAAAGTGCCTGATCTATATAATCCCAAATGAAACCACCCTGATATTTTTCATACTGATCCAGCAGATCGATATACGATTTCATACCCCCAAGTGAGTTTCCCATATCATGCATATATTCACACAGGATAAACGGTTTTTTCGGCTCATTTTCCAGATATTCCCGAACACGTCCCGGCGGTGCATACATCTGGCTCTCTACATCGGAAATATTGTCTTCATAGTCTCTGTTTTGAAATACTCCTTCATAATGAACGAGACGCCCCGGGTCTCTCTTTTTATAATACGCATTCATTTCTTTGAGTACCTCTCCTGCATAGGATTCATTTCCAAGAGACCAGAATAACACAGATGTATGATTTTTAAACATTTCAAAATTCGATTTTACCCGATCCAAAACAACATCCTGCCAAAGCTCCACACTTCCCGGTACATTCCAGGACGGCTCAACCGATCCCATCTTCTGCCAGGATCCGTGACTTTCCAGATTTACCTCTGCCATCACATAAATTCCAGCTTCATCGCAGCGATAATACCAGGTTGTACGATCCGGATAATGACAGGTACGAACCGCATTGATATTGTTGCGTTTCATACATTCAATATCATAAATCTCATCGTTCTCTGAAATACATCTTCCACTTTTTGCATTCCACTCATGTCGGTTCACACCGTTTATGATCAGCCGTCTTCCATTTAGTTTTATTTTTCCATCCTCAATGCAAATCATTCGAAATCCTACCTGATAAGGAATGATCTCTATGAGATCTCCCTGTCCGTCAAAGATTCGGATTTCCACCTGATACAGCTTCGGATCATCACAATTCCAGAGTTGTACAGGTTCGCTGATCGTAAGATCTGCTCTGAAACTTTCTGATACGGAAACTTCTTCTTTTGCAATCATCTGATGACCATCCAACAGACATATCTCTGCTCTGGCATCCGCATAGGATGCGGTCTTTCCCTTTGTTGTTTTCAGTTCTATTTCCATCGACGCCTGTCTGCCGTCCAGTGCACACTTTGGACGAATCCACAGATCAGACACATGTATATCCGGCAGTCCATATAAATTTACATCTCTGAACAATCCAAAGAATCGGAAAAAGTCCTGGTCTTCCAGAAAAGCCGCCGTACTTCGTTTATGTACCTCCACACACAGACGATTTCCGGTTTCTTTTACATACGGTGTAATGTCAAATTCAGACACGGTAAAACTGTCCTCCGCATATCCCACAAACTCACCGTTTATCCATACGTAAATTGCCTGCTCTGCCCCTTCAAAACTTAAGATCACCCTTTTTCCGATCAAGGCTTCCTCCAGATCAAAAAAACGGACATAAGAACCTGTGGGATTATAAGAAGCTTCGCTGAACATCCCCTCTCCGATATGATTGCACGTCCCCGCAGGTCGGCGATATTCATGTCCTTCCCAGGGATACATGGTGTTGATATAATGAATTTTGTCATATCCCGCCAGCTCTATATGCTGCGGAACCTGAACTTCATCAAATTCAGAAATATCATAGTCATTTTCATAAAAGGAAACCGGACGTTTTTTTGCATTCACTGAATATTGGAATTTCCAGATTCCATTCAATGACTGTTTTAATGTTTCCTGTTTGTCCTGATACGATTTTTCACTTTCAAAAAATCTGTGGTCACTGTTTTCATCATAATCTCAATGGTCTGATTAGTCAATAACCTCTCCTCCTGTCCCTTCATCCAAAAAAAGAACCCCGTCTCCGGGATTCTTCTTCCACTCTTATTCTAAATATAGCCGCCGTATCCTCCGCCGCTGTAACCTCCACAGCACAAGCCGCTTCCGCCGCAGCACAGATTGCACATCATATTTGCAATACACAGCTTCATACACCAGTCTCCGCCTACAGAACTTGGATATCCATACATACTCTGTCTCTGCTGATACCAGCCTCCGCCGCCCTGCAGCCGCTGCAGAAGCATCTGATACTGCATGTTCTGCGGCTCCAGCCGGACTGCTTCTTTTGCATGTTCCAGCGCCGTCACGTTATTGCCCACACCGGAGTTCGCCGATGCACTGTAGAAATACCACAGCGCTCCACGCTCTTTGATACTGTTTAATACATTGAGCGCCTCCGTATAATGTCCGCTCTGAATATAGTTTGCAGCCGCTCTTAAGTACTGGCTGTTCTCATCCCCGGCATCTGTTCTCTGCTGATTCTGATACCAGCCGCCATATCCCGCACTGCTTCCCGCTCCGGAGGAATATCCACGGGAACGCTCATCCATGATCTGCTGATATGCCTGCTGTACTTCTTTAAACTTCACTTCCGCTTCTTCTTTCAGCGGATTATTAATATTGGCATCCGGATGATACTTTCTGCTCAGTGCCCGGTACGCCTTTTTGATTTCTTCGTCAGAAGCATCTTGTGATACTCCCAACACATGATATGGATCTGTCATTGTCCTTTGTCTGCTCCCCTTTATGTTCTATCCCTTTATGTAATCTCAGCTCTTCTTGATAAATGTTGTCCCGCACTTCGGACAGCGGATCTCTATCTTTCCTTTGCCTCTCGGAATCCGGATTTTCTGCTTGCATCCCGGACAGGTATAGATATGATAATCCTTTCTCTGCGCCATCAGATTTTTCTGACTTTTGAAAAATCCGCGTATCTTCGCTGTCTTGTTCAGGAATCTTACGTTCTCATCATAACGCTTTCTCACATTTCTGGAAAACATCCGGAAATATGCATAAATGAGACATCCCCAGCCAAGCAGGTAAAATACCATTCCTATCACATGGTCTCCTGAAAAGACAGGTGCAAAAAATGCCAGAACCAATCCCAACACCAGCAAAACCTTGCCGAGCGTATCCAGCACTCCGTATCGTCCCTGCATAAATCTCATAAATTTTTCTTTCATTGTATCGATTACCGCCTTTTCTTAAATATAGAAAACATTGTCTCTCGTTTTTATCCGGCTGTCAATAAAGCAATCCTTAAATTACTATAAACTTTATGGCAGCCGGTTGTTTCTTAAGATTCTGTATCCTGATTCAGCATATTCTTACACTTCTCATTTTCCACAAGATACACGATCTTTGAATCGGAAAGCATCACATACCGGTTTCCGTTTCCGTCCTCTTTTCCAAAATACAATGTCACGGTCTTTTCTTTCTTATTATTTGTATATGTCACGGTTTCCGTTGTCCGGCTCTGCTCATCCAGTCCGTACTTACTCAAGTCGTTCTCTTCCACGGAATAGTCAGCTGCATCCTTCAATGTAAGGACTCCAAGCCCTCCCGCGATTGTTGCCATACTCTTGGCATCATCGTCATTCTCTGAACTGTACTCTGTTTTCTCTGTGCCCTGACTGATGACAACCTTTTTCAGATTACCGCTTCCAATCGTAGGGAATGTATCAAGCTGTGCCATGTCTTCCATACTGTACTGAAAATCTTCAATGACACCGGTGCTCACCGTATAGATCTCTTTTTTCTCATTCAATGTCAGATAATAAGAGTCTCCTGTTACATTTCCGAAATATAATGTTGTCTCATTGCCGTCCTGATCGGTGAGTACCACCGTATACTCTGGTTCTTTCAATCCATATGCTTCCAGAGAATCCCCATTTTCCAGTTTTCTTTCTGCCTCAAGCTTTCCTAATGTTTTCTCCATCTGTTCAGGATAACTCTGAGCCAACGGAAAATCTTTGTCATCCTTGTCGTACCATGTACCGTCTTCTTTTACAAGCTGGATTTCTCCATTTCCCACGTCAAACTGAATCTCAGAAAGCTTTCCTAAATCTGTGACATAGATTTTTTTTGCCTCTTCTTCCTTCTGCTTGCTTTTTTCCTGATTCTTTCCGATCACAACCACGCCTGCATAGACCACGAGCAGTACTGCAAGCACAAGCAGCAGGATCAGTAAAGGATTTCTTTTTTTCTTCATTGTCCGCCTCTCTCCCTTTGGTTTTCTATGCTTTTCTACGCTTCATCCAAACTGCAAATCCTGACAGAAGAATTCCAAGCGGAAGGATAAAGATCACAAGAAGACTAAGAAGTCCTGCATGCTGCATCGTATTGTAGACCGGTGTCAGACTTTTCGCTTCGATCGACAGATCCTTCGCCCCGTCAAAATTCGCAGCCACTGCATTCATAAACAGTTTTGTATTTTCAAGCTGCGGGAATGTATCTGTAATCTCCGAAGCAATCAGACTTCCTGCGCTGATCACGGTAAACCGGGAGGAATCTTCCACTGCCACGGCGCCAAGCACATAGCTTCCTGCCTGACTCTGACTGTCTTCTGTGACTGCATACGCATTATCTGATGTAGTCATAAAGGATGTCGTAGAAATACTGTCACGCTCCGGATCTGTCAAGGTCATTCCGTGTGTATTCAGAAGCAGAACCATCTGCGATTCCATTCCGTCTGTCAGATCGCCTGATGCAGTCAGCTGCGGGAAGAAGCAATAGTAATTATTCTGATAGCTTCTCTGTGTATCTGCAATATAACCGTCTGCAGCTTCCATTCCGTATGTTTTCATGATCGATGCAAGATTCGGAAGCTCTGTGCTGTTCGTATCTCCCAAAAGAAGCATCATCTTACCGCCGTCTTTTAAATATGACTCCACGGAATTTTTCTCATCTGCAGTAAGATCCGAGGTCGGAGCATACATCAGAAGCAATTCGCAGTCATCCGGAATTTCCGGATTCATGACCGTGTTTAATCCTTCCAGCGTATAATTATTTTTATCCATCAGATCCTGAATTGTAGAAGACAATGTCGTCTCGCCATGTCCGGATGTCTGATAAATTTTGCGTACCACATCACTCGTTACGTAATTCACCGCACTGCTTAACTGTCCTTCTCCGTCAAATTTCGTCTCCGATGCACTTCCTGTGTAATAGTAGGAAGACATATCCGTAACAATGATATCACTGAAAGAAACTACTTTTTTCTTTCCGGTATCCTGGCATGAGACTACAATACTGTTTTCGGACGCATCATTTTCTGTCAATGCCGAAGGATGCAGCACCGGATCGATCCATTCCACAGAAATTTTAGAAGACAATGCCGAATACTTACTTAAAAATGTAACGATTCTTTCATCGGCCTCTTCTTTGTTTGCCAACACTGTAAATTTCACTTTGTGATCCATGTTCTTGAGCAGCTTTTTGCTGGTCTTGGAAATCTCATAAATTTTTGTACTGCTGACATCCAGATTTTTATATTTTTCCGGAATCTGTCCTGCGATCAGATTGACGATCACGATGATCGCAATGACCAAAGCCGTGATTCCCACACTGTATGAACCATTTCTGGACTCTGACGATCTGAATAAATTCTTAATTTTCTGCATATCTCGCTCCTCCTAACTCCAACGCCTTTTCTGAATTGTCTGTATCGTCAGAAATACAAATATGATCAGTATCGATACATACAGAAGCAATCCGCTGACATCCACAATATTGCTGGACGAAATATTCATAAAGACATCCGCAAGAGCAAGCCGTCCCAGGAGTTTCGTCAAAAGATTCTCATACAGACTGGATTTCACAAAATATACGATCAGTGCCGCCGCAATTCCCACTGCTTCAATGCCGGCCGCAAGCATCCAGTTTTTCGTCATATGATAAATATAAACAACGATCAGTGTCAGGATCAAAAGGATTCCGATCATTCCGCTGAGCGCTGAACTTGGCAGAAAAGACAAGATTCCGTCCCACAAATACAACAAAAGCAAAATTCCAAACGTACTGATAAATGCAATGATCTGGCTCTCTGTCAGAGACGACATAAACATCCCGATTGCCAGATACACACATCCCAACAGGAAGAATACCGCAATGGAGCTGTAATCTACCAGAAGATATGCCGTTCCCTGCAGTTTGATCAAAAGCGGGAACAGGCAGAAGATCACATTCGGAACTGCCAGTACTGTCACCATGGCGAAATATTTGCCAAGCACTACTTTTGTCAGACTTACCGGCGCTGTCAAAAGCAGCTGATCTGTTTTTGTTTTCCGCTCTTCAGAAAAACTCCGCATCGTCAGAAGCGGGATCCCGACCAGAAATACGATCAGGGAGCCTGAGAGTGTGTAGGAGAAGTAAGGATACCCCGCATTCAGATTGTATGCCATAAAATAAATTCCCGTAAACATCACCAGAAACGCAATAAATACGCACCCTGTCATGGAATGAAAATAGGACTTCAGTTCTCGTTTATAAATTGCCAGCATTTGTCCGTTCCTCCTCTCCGACTGCATCGTTTTGTGTCAGTTCCAAAAATACTTCTTCCAGGCTTATCCTTGAAGTCTGCAACTCCAACAGAGGACATTCATTTTTTGCAAACGCAAAGAAAAGCGCTTCCCGGATATCACATCCGCCTTCCGTCTGTATTCTGGCACTGCATGTTTTGTCCGCCCGTTCCTGGGTATGGATATTACTGATATGCTCTACATTTAACAATATCGCCCGAACCTCGGCTGCACTGGCTTTTGCCAGAATCTCCACAGTTTCGGTTCCGCTCATCTTTTCCTCCAGTCTGTCCGGTGTATCACTTGCCACCAGTTTTCCCTTGGATATGATCAGAATGAAATCGCACACTTCCCGGATCTCAGCCAGAATATGCGAGCTTAAAATAACGGTATGTTTTTTTGCAAGTTCCCGGATCAGCTCACGGATCTCAATGATCTGCTTCGGATCCAGACCGACTGTCGGTTCATCCAGAATGATGATCTCCGGAAATCCGAGGATTGCCTGTGCAAGCCCCACTCTCTGCCGGTATCCTTTGGACAGATTGCGGATCAGACGCAGCTTTACATCCTCAAGTTTTGCCATTTGAATCACCTCATCGATGGCAGACTCTCTCTGCTGTTTCGGAATCCCTTTTAGTTCTGCAGCAAATTCCAGATATTCCATCACCTGCATATCCACATAAAGCGGCGGTATTTCCGGCAGATATCCGATGTGCTTTTTTGCCTCCTTTGGCTCCTTTAAAATATCATGTCCGTCGATCAGTACTTCTCCCTCTGTGGCTCCAAGATACCCCGTCATAATATTCATCGTGGTAGACTTTCCTGCCCCGTTTGGACCTAAAAAACCATAGACCTGCCCTTTTTCAATCTTGAAATTCAGGTGGTCTATGGCCATATGATTTCCGTATTTTTTCACAAGGTTCTTTACTTCTATCAAAATCTCGTCCTCCTACTCCCTGCTTTTTACAGGATTTCCCTGTTTTATAAGATAAGACGATACCAGAACTTTGTGAAGTTTTTGTGTTATAACTGTGATATAGTTTTGTACTTTATTTATGCCTGTTTTCTTTCCTATTTTTCTGCAAAAATCTGACACCGCCCAGCATGACTGCTGCCAGGATCAGACAGATGCCCCATTTCTCAGGTCTGATCTGTGACTGTTTCTCCTCCGGGATTTCTTCCACTTTCACGGCGGTTCCGTCTACCTGACTTTTGGGCATATTTCTTTCATACCCTGTAATCTGCGCCCGCACAATTTCGGCGATCAGATCCTGTCCTGCCTGATCCGGATGCAGTCCGTCCTTCTGGACATGCTTTGTCACCTGTGAATTCGCCAGATCTGCAATCTGATATCCGTACTCGCTGCTTCGCTTTTCCAGAATCCGGTTCATATTCCCGATGATATCCTCCACGACCTGATTCATCGTTCCCGGAAGCTCCATTTGTTTCACCGGATTGTAAATGTTGGTCACTACGATCTGTGCCTCTTCTTTTTTACAGGAAGAAATGGTATCCATAGCCTCTATCCACTGTGTCTCAAATTCCTGATAATCCCAGTTTCCCAGAGCATCAATGATGCGAAAGACTAAAAGCGGATTACTTTTCACATGCTCTGTCACTTCTTTGAGCGCCTCATCCGCACTTTTAAATTTTGTATCCGTATTCAAAATTTCCTGTGCGGTCTTCTTAAATTCATTCAGAAGATCATTGGATCCCATTGTGATCAAAATCACATCTGCCCCGGAAAGACTATCCTGCACTTCCTGCCCTTTCAACACCTTTTCGTTGAATTCTCGAGTGGCAAGTCCGTTTTTCGCATAATTCTGATACAAATATGATTTTCCTGCTCCCTGTGCGATTTCTTCTGCCACAGTCTGTCCATAACAGTAAAGCTCGGGTTTGTTTGCTCCGCAATATCCTTTTGCGATACTGTCACCCAACACTACAATCTGGATCGGCTCCGATGTGGCCTCTTTTGCATAGCTGCATGTCCCAAACACACTCAGAAAACAGACCGCTGCCAGAGCCACTGCCCTGACTGCTGTTTTTCTCATGTCGATCACTTCCTGTCTTTTATTCCATGAAATTCCACTTTACATGACTTCCATGCTCTGTTTTTTTTACTTCCAGCTGCCATTCGATCTGCTCTTTTAATTCATTGACATGTGAAATAATTCCCACAAGTCCTTTTTCTCCCGCCAGTTCTTTCAAAATCTGGATCGCCCGTTCTCTTGCCATGTCATCCAGAGATCCAAATCCCTCATCTACAAACATCGTCTCCAGACTCACTGCGCCCGCTGTATTTTGTACAATGTCCGCCAGCCCCAGTGCCATGGAAAGAGATGCCATAAACGATTCTCCTCCGGAAAGAGTTTTTACATCCCGCACCGAGTCATTGACCAGGTCATAAACATCCAGATCAAGTCCTGCCTGCGCCTGACTGCTCAGGCTTCCGATATCCCGGCACTGCAGGATAAATTCCTGTCCGGTCATTCTTGCCAGGCGCACATTCGCCGCATGAATGATCTGCCGGAAATACTGGCGCTGCACATAAGTCTCGAAGTCCAGCTTCACGCTTCCGCTTAGATTTCCATTGGCCGTACGGCTTAGATTCCCCATCATTTCGTATTGGCTGCGCAGCTTTTCGGCATCTGAAAAATCACAAATCAACGCTTTCCTTGCTCTCCGGTTGATCTCATTTCTTGTATGCAGCATCATACTTTCCTCTCTGCCAAGGCGCAGTTTTTCACGAATGATCGTCAGTTCTTGTTCCAGCTTCTCGATCGGTGCGATCTGTTTCCCCTCTGTCTGCTGTTTTAATGTCTCATACCGGGACGATACTTCTAAAAGAGCGGTTTCATACTTCTTTAAATTGGCTTCTCTCGCCTCCCGGCTTTTGATCCACTGCTTTGCCTGCTCGTACTCCTCTTGACTTTGAAAGTTCTGTTTTTGAAACTCTTTCCGAAAATATTCTTCCTCGTCTTTGACTTTCTTATTCCAGAGGATCAGCTGGGATTTTTTGCTTTCTGCCTGTCCCAGAATCCGGCTTTTCTCCTGCGTCAGCTTCTGATAATGATCCTGTGCATTTTTGAACGAAGACTGGAGTTTTTTTAAATCTTCTGTAAGCTTACGAAGAGCATTTTCTGCTTCTTTTTCATCAAAATCCGTTTCTGTTTTTCCTTCTTTTTCCAGAAATCCGACAATCATGGACTGTTCTGACTCCAGTCTTCCCTTCACTGCCTGAAACCGTTCCAAAACTTCTGTACACTCTTTTTCTGCCTGATCCCGCATTGCTTTTGCACGCTCCACCTGCTCTTTTTTTGGTGCGCCTCCGGATAATACCGCTTTTTTCGGATGACTGCAGGAACCGCACACCGGACAGGGTTCTCCCTCCTGCAGCTCTCTTGCAAGAATGCCCGCCTGTTCTTCAAAGTATTTCTGATATAACCGCTCATATCTCTGTGAGGTTTCCTGACATTTTTTCATACAGTCCTGCATATCCTGTTCTGACTTTTGATACTGTTCCTTCAGACTGTGAACCTGTTTCAATTTCGGAAGTATTTCCTGGATCCTGAGGATCTGTTCCTGGATCTTCGGCTCTTCTTTTTTGGAAAGTGCCTCTCTTTCCTGATACAATGCACCTGCGCTTTCCAAATCTTTTGCCTGCTGTTTCAGCTTTTCTTCAAGCTCTTGGGACTCTTTCTTCAGATTGGCGCATTCTGCCTTTGTTTTCTGCAATTGTTCTTCTGCTGCAGCCGCCTTCTCTGCGCGGATTGCTGCATGGATCTGTTTTCGCATTTCTTCCGCTTTGGTCTCCTGCCCCTTCAAGATCTCCAACTGATCTCTGGTCTTTTTCAGCAATTCAAACAGATGATTGGTATTCTGCCTGTTTTTCAATTCAATCTGTATCGCATCCGCACGTTTTTCTTCCTGTGCATTTTTCTCCTCCTGCTCCTTCTCCTTTGCTTCCCCGGACTGACAGATTGTTTCCACACAGTCCAGTACTTCCTTTTGAGGCGGCAGCTGAAGACTCAGCAGCTGTTTCCAGACATCGTTTTTTTCATCATCCTGTGCAATCTGCACCCGTTCCATTTCCCGCCTGCAGTCCATGCTGTTTTTTTCCAACTGAATGTACAGCCCTTTTGCCTGTTCTTTCAGTGTGTCCTGAATCTTCCAGAAAATCCGTGTATGAAAAATTTTCGAAAAAATCTGCTTTCGTTCTTTTGATTCCGCATGCAAAAGCTTCAAAAAATCGCCCTGCGCGATCATCGCGATCTGGGTAAACTGATTGACATCCAGCCCGATGATCTCCTCTATCTTCAGATCGATCTCTTTTTTCTTTCCCTGAAATTCACTTCCATCCGGAAGAATCAGGCTGATCTTTGCAGTCTCTTTGACAAACTTTATTGTCCCGTCCGCATTCTTTCGTTTGGAAGGACGCAGATATTCCGGATTTCTTCGGACGGTATATTCCTGATCCCGGTACAGAAACTGAAACTCCACATAGGTGTCTGTCTCGGAATCTGCATACTGACTGCGCATCATGTTTCCGTCCCGCTTTCCTCCGCTGGTTCTTCCATAAAGTGCATAGGTTACAGCATCAAAGATGGTTGTCTTTCCGGCGCCGGTATCACCCGTGATCAGAAAACATCCGTTTTGTATTCCTGTAAAATCGATTCTCTCCACTCCACTGTAGGACCCAAAGGCAGACATCGTCAATTTGATCGGCTTCATCTATTCTTCCTCCATCTCTTCTGCGATCTTGTTCATCACCTGCTGCTCTTCTGCATTCAGCGCTCTTCCCTGCATCTCCTGAAAAAAGTCCCCGAAAATTTCAAGCGGAGATGCCATGCGCACAACTTCCGCATCTTTCATCAGCTTTTGCCTGGTGCGGGAATTATCCATACGTACCTCCAGAATGTGGGAAAATACCTTCTCCAGCTGTTTCTTCGGTCGATATGGATCTGTCTCATCCGTCAGTGTGATACTGACATAGTCCTCTTTCGCTTCCTCAGGAACAGTTTTCAACAATTCCTTTAGTGTTCCCCTGAACTTTTTCACATCCCTAAGCGGATGCAGTGGATAAGTCTCCACTTCCACAGGTGTGCCCTTCTCTTTCAGCGTCACCAGATGCAGAGATTTTGTCTGATTGCACTCACTGACAGAATATTTCAGCAGTGTCCCCGGATAACGCACAGACTCTCTTCCTACCTTCTGAGCGCTGTGCAGATGTCCCAGCGCCGCATAGTCAAATCGAAGAAGCGGCGTAACATCCACATTATCAATCCCTCCCACGGAGAAAATCTCTGAATCACAAGTCTCTGTGTTTTGACCTGCCCCGGTATAAAACTGATGCGTCACAATGACGTTTCTTTTGGTGGTATCAACCAGTTCTCTCTCCAGCAGCATCTGTACTGCCTTACTGTAGCTCTCCGGCATTTCTCCGTCAAACACGGTTCTTACATATCCCGGTTTCAGAAACGGGAGAAGATAAAAATCCACCTCTCCGTATTCATCCTGAAGTGTCACTTTTTTGAGAAATTCTTCCTGATTCTGCGGCAGTTTTCCTGCAATGTAAATCCCCTTTTGCCCAAGAATTCCACTGGCATAGTCAATCCTTTGCGCGGAATCATGGTTTCCGCTGATGATCAGGATCGGAATTTCCGGTTTCAGTGCAGAAAGTGCAGTCAAAAACCAGTCAAAAATCCCCACCGCCTCAGCAGATGGTACAGACTTATCATACACATCCCCTGCGATCACGATTGCATCCGGTCTCAGCATTCTGGCATACTCCACCACTTCCCCCAGAATATGCTCCTGATCTTCTTTTAAATTGTACTGATGAAGCTGTCTGCCGATGTGCAGATCTGACAAATGGATAAACCTCATCTTCTATTCCCCCTGTATCTATAATTTTAATCCCCGATACCGGTCAAAACATGCGAAGATCTCCTGCGTTCTCGGACGGGCCAGGCTGGCAACAGAAGAGGTGCTTTCACAAAGTGCGGCAAGCGACTCCTTCTCAATCTTCTCTTCCAGCATTGCCACGACTTCCTGCAAGGTACGTGTTCCATCCAGTAAATGGCGCTGCGCATATTTTACACAATATCCGAGAGCAGTTACCTGTTCGCTGTCTGTGATCTGCTCCACATAACGCAGATCGATCGTCTCCCGATTGATGGAAATCGCTTCTTTCCCCAAGGTCTTCATTTTGATGCGGTCATTTCCTTTCCACTCCCGTCCCTGCTGTGGTTTTCTTGCAAAAGCAGGCTTTTTCGCTTTCTCTTTCGGTCCGCTCAACTGAGGAAACTGTTCTGCTTCTTTTTTCGCCGTCTGCGTGATATCCTTCGGCATGTACCGATCCATCTGCACGATGCAGTCCGCGATATGAAAATAAGCTCCGGAGCTTCCCGCCACGATCACAGTGGAAATCCCCTCTTCTTCATATAACTCCCGGATGCGTTCGATAAACGGCGTGATCGGCTCCATATCCCGGTGGATTACCCTCTGCATCAGTTCATCCCGGATCATGAAGTTTGTCGCGCTGGTATCCTCATCGATCAGCATGACACCTGCTTTCGCTTCCATTGCTTCCACAACGTTTGCAGCCTGAGACGTACTTCCGCTGGCATCCTCTGTATAAAAATGAGTGGTATCTTTTCCATTTGGCAGATCATTGATAAACATGGAAATGTCCGTTTTTTTGATACTTCTTCCGTCTTCTGCGCGAAGCTTGACTGCTGTGGAATCAGTGATCACATATTCTCTTCCATCACCTGCAATATGATTGTACACGCCAAACTCCAACGCCTTCAAAAGAGTGGACTTCCCATGGTATCCGCCTCCCACGATCAGCGTGATCCCTTTTCGGATTCCCATTCCTCTTATCACACCTCTGTGCGGCAGCGTAATTTCCACTTCCATCTCCTCTGGAGACCGGAAACAAACTGCGCTTTTCATCGGACGGGCGGAAACGCCTGACTCTCGCGGCAGAATAGATCCGTTTGCAACAAAAGCACACAATCCCAGCTTTGGCAGTATGTCTCGAAGTGCCTGCTGGTCCTCTGCCAGATCACTGATCTTCTGCAGTCTCTTCGCATCACAGTTTTTATAGTAGAGTGCCTTTTCGACACACTCCGGAAGAAACTCAAAAAAGATCCGGATCCATTCTCTTGCATTGATCGTCCTTCCGTTTGCCGGAAATCCCACTTCCAGACGAATGTGGATATCTCCTGTTTTTTCATCGATCTGCGCCGCACTTCTCTCCAGCACTTCCTGACCGCACCGGCTGATAGAGATCATCCCGCTCTTCCCGGATCCCTTTGCCTTGAATCCAAATTTCTCACAACACTGTCCGAACTGCCGGATCAGCGCATCCTCCAATGCTGTTTTCTGCCATTTTGTCTGATATAACTGCTCCGGAAATCCTGCAATCTTTCCTTTCACCTGAATACTGACCCTGGATGGAGATGCAAACGGATCTCCCTGTACATGGTCAATAGATAGCAGATAGCCCGGAAACTGATACATTCCCTTTGTGTCTTTATAGGCAGGATAACTCCTGTGATCGATCCTTGTCACAAGCTGTCTCAATTCTGCTGCTGTCTTCATACTTTTTATTCCCTCCCATTACAAAAATCCGGACACGATTCTCGTTCAAATCGCATCCGGTTTTTTCTTCATTTCTTTGATTGATTAAACTTCGAAGATCAGATCTCCGTAAGAAGGCATCGGCCATGCCTCTTTGTCCACGATCATTTCCAGTTTGTCGATCGGTCTTCTCAGATTCTCCATTGCCGGGCACACTTCATCGTGGTAGAAATTTGCCTGTACCGGTCCTTCTTCTTTGGCAGCTGCCTGTGCTGTCACCTCTTCCAGACGTGCCAGAGCTGCTCTTGCCTCTTTCAAGAGTACTGTGATCTCCTCAAGTGTCTCTGCCTGTACACTTGCATCCACACCTGCTTCCTTTACCGCAAGTACTGTATCTGCGAGCGTTTTTGTATATTTGATCACTGCAGGGATAAACTGTTTTCTTGCCATATCGATCATCGTACGGGCTTCGATGTTAATCGCTTTTGCATAACTCTCGTACTGGATTTCTGCACGGGATTCCAGCTCTGCTTTTGTAAATACTCCAAATCTCTCAAACAATGTCACTGCTTTCTCTGTCACCATTGCCGGAATTGCTTCCACCATAGATTTGATGTTCGGAAGTCCGCGTCTTTCTGCTTCCTTCACCCAGGCTTCAGAGTAACCGTCTCCATTGAAAATGATTCTCTGATTCTCCATTGCATATTCTTTGATCAGATCATGAACTGCAAGCTGGAAATCATCTGCTTTCTCCAGAACTTCGCAAGCCTCTGCAAATGCCTCTGCCACGATCGTATTCAGAACAATGTTGGCAGATGCGATGGAATCTCTGGAACCTACCATACGGAATTCAAATTTATTTCCTGTAAACGCAAACGGTGATGTTCTGTTTCTGTCTGTCGCATCCTTTGTCAGTTCTGGAAGTGTTCTTACACCAGTCTCCAGCTTTCCGCCTTCCAGACTGTGTGTTGCTTCCCCTGTACTGATCAGCTGATCGATCACATCTTCCAACTGTTCTCCAAGGAATACGGAAATAATTGCAGGAGGTGCTTCGTTTGCTCCCAGTCTGTGATCATTTCCAGGATCTGCTGCCGATTCTCTCAGAAGATCCGCATGCTTGTTAACCGCCTTCAGAATGCAAGTCAAAACAAGCAAGAACTGAATATTCTCATGTGGTGTTGTTCCCGGATCCAGCATATTGATTCCATCATCTGTAATGATCGACCAGTTGTCGTGCTTTCCGGAACCGTTGACGCCTGCAAATGGTTTTTCATGAAGGAGACATTTCATTCCGTGCTCGCATGCGATCCGCTTTAATGTCTGCATTACAATCTGGTTGTGATCTACCGCAATATTCGCTTCTGCATAAATCGGTGCCAGTTCATGCTGAGCCGGTGCCACCTCATTGTGCTGTGTCTTGGAAGAAACCCCTACTTTCCAGAGTTCAATGTTCACATCACGCATAAAAGCAGCGATTCTCTGGCGGATTGTTCCAAAATAGTGGTCGTCCAGCTCCTGTCCTTTCGGAGGCATCGCACCAAACAACGTACGTCCTGTATATATTAAGTCTTTTCTCTGAAGGAATTTTTCTGCATCTACAAGGAAATACTCCTGCTCTGCCCCAACGGATGGAGTCACTTTCTTTGAAGTTGTATTTCCAAACAAACGCAGAAGTCTGAGCGCCTGTACATTCAATGCCTGCATGGAACGAAGCAGTGGAGTCTTCTGATCCAGTGCTTCTCCTGTATAAGAACAGAAAGCGGTCGGAATACAAAGTGTAGCTCCTGCTGCGTCCTGTCTTACAAACGCCGGAGAAGTACAATCCCATGCTGTATATCCTCTCGCCTCAAAGGTAGCCCGAAGTCCGCCTGACGGGAAAGAAGATGCATCTGGTTCTCCTTTGATCAGCTCTTTTCCTGAGAAACTCATCAGCACTTTTCCGCTTGGAAGTGGAGCTGAAATAAAAGAGTCATGCTTTTCCGCTGTCACACCTGTCAACGGCAAAAACCAGTGTGTATAATGTGTCGCCCCTTTTTCGATTGCCCATTCTTTCATCTCATGTGCAATGACGTCTGCTGTCTCTATATCCAGTTCTGTTCCTTCTTCGATCGTCTGTTTCAGCTTCTTGTACACCTTTTTCGGGAGACGCTCCTGCATCACTGTGTCATTGAAAACATTTTCCCCAAAAATATCCGCTACATTGAATAATTCTGTGCTCATAAAACTACCTTCCTTCATTTCACTTTTGTAAACGCATTTTCTAAAAAAGGCATTCCAAGCAAGCTTGGAACGCCTTTGTTCTCATCTACGAGGCTTAGTATACCTCAATCACCGCAAAAAGGCAAGTTAAAATTTCTAACAAATACTTATTACTTACGCTTCTGCTTTTCCAACAGAGCCAAACAGCTCCATTTTTTCTTTTACAGTTGCCATGATTGCATCTGCGCCTGGTTTTAATAATTTACGTGGGTCGAATCCCTTTCCTTCCAGGTCTTTTCCAGCTTCGATATATTTGCGTGTTGCATCTGCGAACGCAAGCTGGCACTCTGTATTTACATTGATCTTAGCAACTCCGAGGCTGATCGCTTTTTTGATCATGTCTTCCGGAATACCTGTACCACCGTGAAGAACCAGTGGCATATCTCCTGTCAGCTGCTGGATTGCATCCAGAGTCTCGAAGCTGAGTCCTTCCCAGTTCTCTGGATATTTTCCGTGGATGTTACCGATTCCTGCTGCAAGGAAATTGATACCAAGATCAGCGATCATCTTACATTCCTGTGGATCTGCACATTCACCTTTTCCTACAACTCCGTCTTCTTCTCCACCGATAGAACCAACTTCAGCTTCCAGAGACATTCCGTGCTCTTTTACAACTGCTACCAGTTCTTTTGTCTTTGCAATGTTTTCTTCGATCGGATAGTGAGATCCATCAAACATGATAGAAGAAAATCCTGCTTCTACACATTTCATACATCCTTCGTAGCTGCCGTGATCCAGGTGAAGAGCAACCGGAACTGTGATGTTCATCTCTTCTAACATTCCCTCTACCATACCTACTACAGTCTTGTATCCTGTCATATATTTTCCTGCACCTTCAGATACTCCCAGGATAACCGGTGATTTGCATTCCTCTGCTACTGTCAGGATTGCTTTTGTCCACTCCAGGTTGTTGATGTTGAACTGTCCTACTGCATAATGACCTGCTTTTGCTTTCTGAAGCATTTCTGTTGCTGATACTAACATATTTTCTCCTCCAATTCTTTGCGCACAGCCGTCTGTGGCAGCGCATACTATAGGTTTCACTCTATGGCTTTCATTATATCTTATCTGCCATTAAAAGACAATCTGTAATTATTACAATAAAACAAAGAATATACACAATTTCTTTGGCAGATTCTGTGATTTTTTTAACAAGACAGGAACCTCTCATTTACACTCCTGTCTTTCCTGTTTAAAAAGCTTCCGCGCCTCTGATATCATCTGTTGAATATGTTCATGCCGATAATCCATTTTATTCTGGCATATAATTTTCAAACGGAGTATAATCTTTGTTTAATTGGGATGTTAAGTTTTATACTATTTGAAATATTCCATTATGAATATGCATATACATTATCTCAATGTTTCTTCTTGATTGGTATTCTTTATGCTATAGTAGAATATCTTACAAACAAGAAAATGTTGTTAGAAAAATTAAACAGATTACATCAATAACTTATATGAGGCAGTAATTCCCTTAAAAGGAGTTACTGTTTTTTCATTCCTTATCGGACGGAGTTCGCCTGCCGCAGGCATGAATTACAGGATACTCGGATGGGTATACTACTTTGAATTCTTTGTGAACTAAGGCTTTTGGGCAAATTATTTGCAGGTTAAATTTGTTTTGATTTTACGCTTGATACCCTGCGCATAGACATGGTTTCTTTAAAAAGCTTTTTGTACAACACAGTTTCCCACTGGAAGACAAAAAGACAATCAAACGATTATATAGAAAAATAAACTTGAATACCGTTCATGAAATGGTCGGTCATGCAGATGAACGAACAACTTTAGGAAACTACTGCTTTGACCGCAACACGGAAGTAGAAAAGGCTAATTTAATCGAAAAAGCTTCAGCTTGCTAAAGTGTAATCAAGTGTAATCAAAAATTCAATCACAATTTCATACATCCACCAAGCACCAAGAAAATTTTTAAGGCTTCAAATCCCTTGAAAACAAAGGCTTTTAGGCAAAAAAATATCCGCAGAACTCTTCTGCGGATACCCTTTCAAAAGTGACTCCAAGGGGAATCGAACCCCTGATTCCAGCGTGAGAGGCTAGCGTCTTAACCGCTTGACCATGGAGCCATGTCCTCATCACTGCTTCGGTGATGACCGAGTTATATATTAGCATAGCTCCATAGGAATTGCAACCCCTTTTTTGAATTTTTTTTATTTTTTTCTATTTTTCTGAAATTTCTTCCGTTTCCAGCCCTACTTCTTCCAGAATCTGTGTATTCTCGATTCTTCCTTTCACAGACAACTGCTGGATCATCTGGGATTTTACCATAATCCGCATCCCCTGCTTCCAGTTACGGATATCGACACAGTCATGTTCTCCGCCAAACTCTCCATCCAGCGTCCAGGGAATCTCCTCAATCGATTCGAACTTCACTTCTTTGGCTTTAAAGGAATACATATGAGCAGAATCAATCTGCTTGATTAAAAGAGAGGCCACGATCTCATTCAGCTCGATTGGATTTTTCGGAGTCTTGATCAGTGTCACTTCAAATTCTCCGTCATCAAAGATGACCTCTTTTCCGACAATCCCCTTGAATCCTCCGACAGAACGTGAATTTGTCACCATTCCGAATACAAAATCATCCTCTATTGTCTCTCCGTCATGTGTAATCTTAATATGATAAGACGGAATATTAAACAGACGTTTTGTTCCCTCCAGCACATAGGCCAGATGACCCAAAACATTTTTCACACTCTGTTTTGTCTCATAAGAAACATCTGTAAACAGACCAAATGCGGCTATATATACAAAATAATCGTCATTGAACACTCCTACGTCACACGGGAAAGGAACCCCGTTTGCCGCCGTATCTGCGGCTTCCAGCAGATCCTTCGAAATGTGCAGGCTGTTTGCAAAATCATTGGTCGTTCCCGTGGGAATATATCCGATCGGGACCGGGTCTTTACGTCTCGCCATTGCAGTCACAACCTCATCCAGAGTCCCGTCTCCTCCGCTGCACACAACCACATCATAGCTTTCGGTATAAGATTCTGCCTTTGCCATGGCATCATGATAACACTGCGTCGGATATACGGTCACCTCATATCCGGCTTTTACAAAAATATCCAATACATCTGATAACTTTGGTTTTAATACCCCTGTTCCCGCATTCGGATTGTATATGAACAGCATCTTTTTCATATTGCTCTCTCCCGTCTTTCTATTCTTGAAAGGGCTGTGCCTACGCACAGCCCCCTTTACTACATCATCTATTTTGTCTTTTTCAAAAAAGTCTTAATTCCTTCTGCAGCCTTTTCTTCATCTTCGCCTTCCGCAACAACTGTCACTTCATCACCTTCCTGAAGAGCAAGACTCATCATTCCCATAATACTTTTTGCATTGATCTTTTTGTTGTCCACCTGAATGTAGACTTTGCTGGCGTACTGGCTTGCCTCCTGTACCAACAAAGCAATCGGTCTGCCTTCAATTCCATCTTCATGCCCTACAATAACCGGTGTTTCAATCATAATAATCCTCCTTGTTTTGCCTTTCCTTTTCTGCCAGATCACTTAATTTTCTTAATCTGTGATTTACCCCGGATTTGCCGACAGGCGGCGATAAGAGTTCCCCTAACTCTTTTAATGTTGCATCCGGATGTGAAAGACGTGCATATGCCACTTCTCTTAGTCCCTCTGCCAGTTTTTCAAGCCCCATGTTATCCCTGAGATACGTAATATCTTCCAACTGCTTTACAGCTGCAGAGACGGTCTTGTTAATATTGGCAGTTTCACAATTCACCTTACGGTTCACTGTATTGCGCATATCCTTTAAGATTCTGATATTCTCCAGTTCCATCAGAGAAACATGCGCCTCCATAATATTTAAAATATCTGCTATCTGATCGCCCTCTTTTAAATACACTACGTATGACTTTTTCCTTCGTACGATCTTCGCATCCATGGAAAAATCACACATCAGTCTCTGAATCTGCTTTGCCATCACATCCGAATCGCACACAATCTCAAAATGATAGGATTTATTCGGATCACTCATGGAACCAGCCCCAAGGAAGGCTCCCCGCAAAAACGCACGACGACAGCATGGCTGCTGTACAATAAGGGGACTGACAATATGAAACTCTTCGAATCCACCTCTGTGCTCCTCCAAAAGCTTTGCTGCCTGAAGGACACGCAGTGCATCTTCATGCCGGACTATCATCACAGAATAGACCGCACTTTGTTTCTCTATATTCCTTCGGATAGAGATATCAGCTTCTATATTAAATGTTTTTCGAATCAATGTAAAGACTTTTCTTGCAACAGCCAGATTTTCCGTATTGATTTTTACTCCGTACTGATTAAAACTGTTGATCGTCACTGCCCCGCACATCCCGATCAAGGCTGCAATTTCTGCAATCTGACAGTGTCTTGCGCTGCTCCACTGCTGCGAAAGCTCTTCTTTTACTTTTCCTGAAAATGACATCGTGTATACCTGCTATTTTCCCTTTCTGATGGCATCCTTCTCAATATCTCTGTGTTCAATGCGAACCCCGTAATTCTCCCGTACTTCCAGGTACTGATACAATGCGTTGGCAAGTGTAACAGAACGGTGTTTTCCGCCTGTACACCCGACTGCAACAACAAGCTGGTTCTTCCCTTCCAGAATATAATTCGGAATCAGAAAATCCATCATCTGGCTCAATTGTCTGAAAAATTCCTGCGCCTTATCACTCTTCATCACATAATCTCTGACCTCTGCCTCATTGCCGGTCTTTGCGCGTAATTCTTCTATATAATAGGGATTCGGAAGAAACCGGACATCAAATACAAGATCCGCATCCTGTGGAATACCATACTTAAATCCAAAGGACATTACCGTGATATACAGATTTTTAAAATCCTTGCCCTTTACAAAAATCTTTTCCAGTTCCACGCGAAGCTCTCTTGTCAGCATTTTGCTCGTATCCAGAATAAACGTCGCGCGAATCTTTAAAAATGCGATTTCCTCCCGCTCTTTGGCAATTCCTCTGTCAATATGTCCCGCGCCTCCCAGAGGATGCTGTCTTCTTGTTTCTTTATAACGCTTCAAAAGGACATCATTTCCGGCATCCAGAAACAAGATTTCATAATGGATCCCGCTTTCATCCAGTTCTTTTAAGTATCCCTCTAACCCCCGAAATGCCTGTCCGCCTCTGATATCGATTCCCACTGCCGCCTGATTCAGCTTGGAATCCGGCATGGCGATCATCTCTGCAAATTTAGGCAAAAGCGGCACCGGAAGATTGTCCACACAAAAGTATCCCATATCCTCCAACATCTTCAGCGCTGTAGATTTTCCAGCCCCCGACATTCCTGTAACAATGACAAACCTCATAATTTAAAATTCTCCTATCCGTTTCACTTCTGTCTCCAGATGTACTCCAAACTTCTCTTTCACGGTCTCCTGTACGTGCTCGATCAACGACAGAACATCCTTTGCAGACGCATTACCGCGGTTGATCACAAATCCTGAATGCTTCTCGGAAATCTGGGCATCCCCAACCGAATAGCCTTTCAGTCCGCTGTCCTGAATAAGCTTGCCCGCAAAATAGCCTTCCGGTCTCTTAAATGTACTTCCCGCACTGGCATACTCCAGTGGCTGCTTTGTGATTCTGCGCTCCTTCAGGTCATCCATATACGCTTTGATTTCCTCAGGATTGCCTTTTTCGAGTGCGATCGTTGCGCCCAGAACTGTATACCCTTTTGTCGCCACAACACTTGTTCTGTAACCCAGTTCCAGTTCTTCCAGAGATAAGGTCAAAAATTCTCCTTCCGGAGTCAGTACATCCGCACTTTCCAGTACATGCTTCATCTCTCCGCCATACGCCCCGGCGTTCATCATCACTGCTCCGCCAAGAGTTCCCGGTATCCCGGATGCAAACTCAAATCCGGTCAGACTGTTTGAAAGTGCCTGTGCTGCAATCTTTGACAACAGGGCTCCCGCCTGCGCATAGATCTTATTTTCCTCTGTCCGGATCTCATTCATCCGTTTGCAGATCTGGATCACAACTCCCCGATATCCTTTATCTCCTACCAGAAGATTGCTTCCATTTCCTAATATATAATATGGAATCTGTTCTCTCTTACAAAGAAGCAGAATCTCTCTTATCTCATCCTTTGACTGCACTGTCACAAAATAATCCGCCGGACCTCCGATACGAAATGTCGTATGCTTCTTCATCGGCTCATCTCTCAATACATTCTCTTCCCCTGAAATCTTACATAATTGTTTATACACCCTGTGCTCATCTCCATTTCTGTTCTTGTTTTTTCTTTCACCATCATACAACAACCTTCCCGCAAAGTAAAGCGTACATTCGCACATTCCTCCCTCCCCATTGCTTGCAAAATCCGGCAAAATGATGTATAGTAATAAATACCTGTATATCAATAGAGGGAACATTTTTAACAAAAGGAGTGAACAACACAATTGGACTCGAGTGATACTTTCCAATTTATAATTCTTGTTATCTTATTATTACTATCGGCATTCTTTTCATCTGCAGAAACTGCACTGATGACAGTCAACAAAATCCGACTGCGTTCTCTTGCAGATGACGGCAACCGGCGTGCAGCTTTGGTGCTGGATACAACCGAAAAGCATACTTCCAAAATGCTGAGTGCCATTCTGATCGGTAATAATATCGTCAATATTTCCGCATCTTCCTTATCAGCAACACTGGCTTATTCATTCGGCGGTTATATGGTAAGTATTGCAACTGCGATCCTGACGGTTGCGATTCTGGTATTCGGTGAGATCACCCCGAAGAATTTTGCCACGATACATGCAGAGAAGATTTCTCTTGCTTATATTCCGATTATACGCTTTTTCATGTTTATTATGACTCCGATCATCTTTTTGATCGATTTATTTTCCAGAGGCTTTATGTTTCTGCTTCGTGTAGATCCAAATGCCAGAAATAATGCGATGACAGAAGACGAACTTCGAACGATCGTGGATGTCAGCCATGAGGACGGCGTCATCGAATCTGAAGAAAAAGAGATGATCTACAACGTGTTTGATCTCGGAGACGTAAAAGCAAAAGAAGTCATGGTTCCGCGTGTCCACGTTGCATTTGCCGATGTGAACAGCAGCTACCGCGAACTCATTGAGATTTTCAAAGAATATAAGTTTACGAGACTTCCGGTATACGAAGATACGACCGACAACGTCATCGGTACCATCAATATGAAAGATCTGCTTCTGTTTGAAGATAAAGCAAACTTTCAGGTACGCAACATTTTGAGAGAAGCTTACTTCACCTATGAATATAAGAATATTTCTGAGCTTCTGGTTGAAATGCGCGATGCCAAGTTCAATATTGCCATTGTACTGGACGAGTATGGAGAGACTGCGGGTATCATTACTCTGGAAGATGTTCTGGAGGAGATTGTAGGTGAGATCCGCGATGAATACGATGAAGCAGAAGAAGAGCTGATCCAGAAAGTCAATGATCAGGAATATATTGTAGAAGGTTCTATGAATCTGGATGACCTCAATGACAATCTCGGAACAGAACTGGAATCTGAAGATTATGACTCTCTCGGAGGATTTATCATTGAGCATCTGGACAGACTTCCGGAAGTTGGAGATCATATCACGACTGAAGATCAGATTCGCCTTGTAGTCGAAAAACTGGACAAAAACCGTATCGAAACTGTTCATGTGTATCTGCCTCCAAAAGCAGATTCCGGACTCGAGGAAAACGACAACTGATTTTAATACTACAAAGGACGACTGGTTTTGAACAATCATTCCAAAACCAGTCGTCCTTTTTCCCCAATGTAATTTCCATCACAACAGAAAGGATGTATACGATGAAAGATTTATCTGATTTCTGCCCTGAATTTCAGGAAGCAGCTGCTTATTACGCAAGTTTAAACACACCTTCCGACCAGGCGATCCTGGTGGAATTTTTACGGGAGACTCAGGATATCTTTGGCTGTATCCCCAATGATGCCAAAGAACAGATTGCATCGATCATGCAGGTAAAGCCTGCCCTGATCGATACTCTCATCCGGCTTTATCCGAGTCTTTCCAGCCAGACTTATCAAAAAGAAATTATTTTGTGTACGGGAAGCACCTGCAGCAGCAAACAATCTGCCCTGCTTTTAAGAAAACTGGAGCAAAAGCTTCAGATCCGACAGGGAGAGGTAACTTCTGACGGCACTTACCTTCTGCGTACTCAAAAATGTTTTAAACAATGCGGACAAGGTCCTAATATGAAAGTCGGTGATAAGATGTACCACCATGTAACTGCCGAACTCATCGATCAGCTGTTTTAGGCCTGCTGTTTTCAGGTGCTGACGATCACAGTCGGATATCCGGCTCTTTTGAGCATCTGCTCCATCCTTGCCGCATCTTCCAGTGTAATATAATTCCCCACTCTTACACGGTAGAGGCGATCTCCTTCCACAATATAAGCAGGAAAATCCTGTTCTAACAGTTCTTCCAGCAGGTTCTGTGCATATCTTTCGTTTCGGTATGCACCAACCTGTACTTCATATCCCGGAGATTCTACCTCATGATTCGACTCCAGTGTATCCAGAATTCCATAAGCGATCGCCTGTGCGATTTCTTCAAAATTTTCGTCAAACAATTTGTTGTCTACATCTGAATTGATGAATCCAACCTCCACCAGCACTGCCGGCATTTTCGTTCTCTTTAAGACAACCAGGTTCGGTCTTGCCTTTACCCCAAGATTCACAAATCCGATATCTTCCAGCTGTTCGTTGATGTTTTCTGCCATCTTAAGCTTAATCCCTGATTTGTCATATACAAGACTCTCTACCCCTGATACTGCATTGTCTGAAGGAAACGAATTTCTATGAATAGAAACAAAAAAGTCTACTCCTGCATTGTTTGCTTCCATTGCCTTCTGATAAGGAGATTCATACACATCTGTCGTACGGGTGTACTGCACATCCAGGCCATGAGCCTCCAAAATCTCTCCCACCGCCAGCGTCAGACGAAGGGTATCATCCTTTTCTTTCCGCTCTTTATAAACTGCTCCCGGATCTCTTCCTCCGTGTCCGGCATCCAGCATGATTGAATATGGCATATTCTATTGATTTCCTTTCCTGTCCGTTCTGTAATAGAATATGCAGATTCTGATACAAAGGTGCAATCAATAATGCCTTTCTGACATACTCAGCATTTTCTCCAAAAAATGTTCGAACTCTACCGAGAACAAGTCCATCACTTCCTGATAAATCTGGGCCTTCATCTCACAGGTACTGGAGCTGCATATGGAATCCTTTTCCCTCTTATGCTCCTCCTGCTGCATTCTGAAATACAGTGTTTTGAGCAGATTGGAATTTTGTGTATGTTCACAATCCAGATACAGTTCTACTATATCACGTTCTCCTTTGGTCAAAGCCACTTCAAATGCATGCCGTATTGCTCTTTCTACTCTGGAGGCCGTCGTTTCGTGCAGGCGGGCAATCTCAAAATATAAAGAGCAGATTTTTCCGTCAGGATAATAAGGATCCGTATCAAATAATTCTATCGCATCACAGATATACGTAAATCCTTTTATGCTGGCTGGTACCCCCATTTGAAGAAGTACATCGATTGTCTTGTCTCTCATTTTTCTAACCCTCTCGTTTCTTGCCCGCACCACCACAATGTATCTCCAGTCTACGCCATATCCCTGTAAAAGTCAACAAATTTCTTGTAACATTTTGTTGACTTTATATGATTCTTGCACTATACTTGTTGCTATAAATCGAAATAGGAGGATGTCTGTATGAAAATCGGAAATCAAATACGTCATCGTCGCACAGAACTGAATCTTTCCCGTGGAGAACTTGCTAACAAGATTCAGGTAACCCCATCGGCAATTGCAAATTATGAGAATGGTATTAGCTACCCAAAACCGGATATTCTGGTTGCACTCATGAATGCCTTGGAAGTTGATGCCAATTATCTATACCGGGATTATCTTTCACCCAGGACAATTCAGCGTCTTTATAGAAATGTCCTAAGGCCAGAAGAAAAAGAGTCCATTCTCAAATATCGCGAACTTTCTGAAAGCAGAAAAAGTCTCGTTCGATTAATCATTGATGAAGAATATAAACGCATGAACCAAAGCGAATATATCAATCTTCCGTTTTACCGCCCCGGCATTCGTAAAGCACACTCCGGTTTTCTTTTTCAGGACACCAATCAAACTATTCGAGTCCGCAGAGAGCATATTCCCAAAGACAGCGATTTCTGCTTTCGGGTTCTGATTGACCGCTATCAGCCGGTATTTCAAAAAAATGACATTATGGCAGTTCAGCGTATCAATGCCTCACACAATGAAATCGGGCTTTTCTGGTTCAATGGTATCTACTATATCCGGATTCTCTCTCAGGAAGGCAGCATCCGCAGGCTTCGTTCTCTCAATGTGATTGATCCTGATATCGTAGTCAATGAACAGGAGCAGCTGCAATGTATCGGTAAAATCCTGGGAAAAGTTTACGGAAGCTATGAGATTTGCGGAACTTGTGAAGAAGATGAGACAATACCCGAACACGAGATTGAAATCCAATAAAAAAGCAGAATCTTGCACCATATTTGGTACAAGATTCTGCTTTTTTATTTTTATTCCTGAACACATCCCTGTTCTTTCATTACATTGACAACCTGATTGACATACTCTGTGCATATCTCATCTGTTGCCGCTTCCACCATAACGCGGATCACAGGCTCTGTTCCGCTTTCTCTTACCAGAATTCTTCCGTCACTTCCAAGTGCTTCTGCCGCTGCTTTGATCGCATTCTGTACGGCTTCATTTTCCAACGCTGTCTTTTTGTCTGTCACACGGACATTCTGAAGAAGCTGCGGATAAATCTTCACTTCAGAGCACAGCTTTCCAAGTGACTGTTTCTTCTCCATAATAACTTCCATCAGCATCAGTGAAGTCAGGATTCCGTCTCCGGTTCTTGCGTGTTTGCTGAAAATAATATGTCCGGACTGCTCTCCGCCAAGAACAAATCCGTTTTTCATCATGTTTTCATACACATATTTATCACCGACTGCTGTCTGCTCATATTTCATGCCGACTTTATCACAAGCCTTGTAAAGCCCCAGATTGGACATTACAGTTGTAACTATCGTATTTCCTGCAAGTCGTCCCTGTTCCATCAGGTATTTTCCGCATACGTATAAGATCAGATCTCCGTCTACGACATTTCCATTCTCATCCACGGCAATACAGCGATCTGCATCTCCGTCATAGGCAAATCCTACGTCCAGATTGTTCTCTTTTACAAATGCCTGCAGCTTTTCAATATGTGTCGATCCGCAATTTGTATTGATATTTACACCATCCGGCTCATTGCTGATCACATATGTCTTTGCTCCGAGTGCATCATACACACTTTTTGCAATGCTGGATGAGCTTCCATTGGCACAGTCCAGACCAATCTTCATATCTTTAAAGGAACGTGTTGCCAGTGAGATCAGATGTCCGATGTAACGATTTCTTCCTGCCGCATAATCAACTGTTCTTCCAATGTGTTCCCCAACCGCAAGTGGAAGCTCTTCTGTTTTTCCGTCAATATACGCTTCAATCTGCTCCTCTACTTCTGCTTCAATCTTATGCCCCTGTCCGTTGATCACCTTGATTCCATTGTCATAAAACGGATTGTGGCTCGCAGAAATCATAATTCCGCAGTCAAAATCTTCTGTTCTTACCACATAGGACACACTCGGTGTTGTTGTTACATGTAAGAGGTATGCATCTGCTCCGGAAGCTGTCAGTCCTGATGCCAGTGCATATTCAAACATATAACTGCTTCGTCTTGTATCTTTTCCGATCACGATTCTGGCTTTCTTCTCTCTGCCAAAATACCATCCCAGATAACGACCTACTTTGAAAGCATGTTCTACTGTTAAAACAACATTTGCCTCTCCTCTGAATCCATCAGTCCCAAAATATTTACCCATATGTCTCCCTCTTATTCTTTCTTTTGACCTTTTGTGTCACTGCCTTTCAGTACGTCACCGCACTGACGCTCTTATTATATTCTTTTTGATTTTAAAATACAACTGTTTTCTGTTTTCGTTACTGTGAGTTGTTCTATAGTTACTGTTCCCACCAGATGCTAAATATAGATTCTTTCCCTTACATGCAAGCATGACGGTTCAGAACCTGTATTTAACATCCGGTGTGAACAGTAACGCTCTATACAAATTTCTGTTTTTCCTGTACAATGTATAATGTATGGTCATATATTCGACTACAAACAATAAGAATTTCTAAATAATTGGAGGAAATGATGATAAAATTAATTGCAAGTGATCTGGATGGAACTCTTTTACAAAACGATGCCCAGGCTCTCACTCCGCGGGCAATCGATCTGATCTCTAAGCTGTGCGATGCAGGAATCCATTTTGTGTCTGCCAGCGGAAGACAATACGACAATCAAAAGCGTGTCTTTGATCCCTTGAAAAACCGTATTTCATTTATCGCAGAGAATGGCTCAATCTGCATGCATCAGGGAAAAGTCATTTCCCGTGCTACGATCAACGATGATCTGGCAGCCAGGATTTTAAAGGAAATCAAAAAACAGAATCATTTCGAAATCGTAGTTTCCAGAGAAGATACCTGCTTTATCGAAAACAATGTTCCGGAATTTGTCAACCACATCGTCAATGTAATGCACAATACAACTCAGATCGTGGATGATATCACGAAAGTAGACGGACCGATCCTAAAAATCGCCATCTGCAACATGTCTGACAGCACTCATATTGTCGATAAATATTTGAAACACCTTCAGGATCTGTTTGGCTCTGAGATCAAAGTGGTCACTTCTGGAAATATCTGGATCGATTTTATCGCTCCAGGAAGCAACAAAGGAACCGCCCTTCAGAACTTGATGGATTTATTCCATGTAAAACCGGAAGAATGTGTTGCATTCGGAGATCAGTACAATGACATTGAAATGCTGCAGCTTGTCGGCACCAGCTATGCCATGTCCAACGCAGCTCCTGGAATTTCTTACTATTCTACCTATGTGACAGATTCTGTGGAGGACGTACTGGAAGACATTCTTGCACAGGTACGTTAACTCTGTAGCAAAAAAGGATGACATCTGCATCAGTCCATGTAGTCGTCATCCTTTTCACATTTTATTTGATATGTTACACGTTATCTCTCTTCGATCTCCATGATCATATCCACACGTCTCTGGTGGCGTCCGCCTTCAAACTCCGTGTTCAGCCATACATCTACGATCATTTTCGCGAGCTCTGCACCTACCACTCTTGCGCCAAATGCAAGCACATTACAGTTATTGTGTGCTCTGGACATCTTCGCTGTAAACGGCTCGCTGCAAACTGCTGCACGCACTCCTTTGACCTTGTTTGCTGCAAGAGATATTCCCAGTCCTGTACCGCAAATCAAGATTCCACAGTCCACTTCTTTTGCAACAACTGCACGGCCTACTGCTTCCCCATACTTCGGATAGTCACAGCTTTCAGATGAATCCGTTCCGAAATCTACGACTTCATGTCCTTTTTCTTTCAGAAATTCGATGATTTCTGCTTTTAATTCCAATGCTGAATGGTCATTTCCAATTCCAATTCTCATGATCTCTCTCCTCGTATCTCTTTCTTTTTCCAATTCTCTTCTATTGTCCAATATCCAAAGATAATTGTCAAGCATCCACATGTACTTTCTGCTATACAAAACAGGCACGAAAGACTGGCTTTTGCCAGATCTTCCATGCCTGTTTCACTTTTTCAAACCTGCTATTTATATTTATTGTTGTAAATAAACAAGAGTGTCAGCAAGCCTACCAGTCCTGCCAGTTCCATAATCAGTCCCGGCACGCCGATATTTTTCTGTCCTATCATGATCAGGGCGAGGCAGACAACAAAAACAACAGCCATGATCAAAGTTCGAATCTTTTCTTGCATTTTTGTCTCCTCCTATCCTTTGAGTCCACCAAGTGTCATACCTTCTGTCAGTCTCTTCTGTACACAGATATACAGAACCAGTACCGGAATCATAACGATCACAAGACCTGCATACATGATACCGTAGTTGGTTGCTGTTCTCTCGACTGCCATCAGATTCTTCAGTCCCATTGCCAGTGTTCCGTTTTCATCCATCAATGTATATGCGATAATATATTCATTCCAGAATGTCAGGAAGTTGAACATAATCACTGTCAGAATACTTGGTTTTGCCATCGGAATCATGATCTTAACCATCGTCTTAAAGTATCCGCATCCATCCATATAAGCTGCTTCTTCAAATCCTTTCGGAAGTGTCTGGAAATATCCGCTCAGCAGATAAATCGTAAACGGCAGGTTACAGGATGCGTAGATCAGTGCCAGGATAAACCGGTTATCCAGGAAGAAATCTACATGCAGAGCCTTGTTCCAGGAACTCAGCATCAAAAAGATCGGTACTACAATGTAATTGACATTGATAAACAATCCTGCCATGAACGCACCATTGAAGAACTTCTTTCCTCTGAACTTAAAGCGTGCCAGCACATAAGATGCCGGAAGAGCCAGGATCAGAAGAAGTGCAAGAGCCAGCGCTGTCACAATGAAAGAGTTCAGGAAGAAATCTCCCATTCTTGCATCCTGAAATGCTACTACAAAGTTCTGATAGTAAAACTGTTTTGGAAGTGCCCATGGATTTACATCCGCTCCAATGAATTCTGCATTCTTCTTCAAACTCGCCATAAATACCCATGCAACCGGTACAATGATCGAAATAGCCAGAGCGATCAGAGCTACATAGATAAAAATCTTGTAAAGTACATGTGTAGGAATTCTGTGTTTTTTCTCATGCATATCTCTACTTCGCTCCTTTCTAGAATTCTAAGACTTCTCTGTCTGTAATCTTGTTTACAACTGCTGCCAGTATGAACGAGAAGAGGAATACAACAACTCCGATCGCCATACCGTATCCGTATACACCTGCTCCATATGCCTGCTTGTACATATAGTTCAGGAAAACTTCTGTCTTTCCGTTCGGGCCTCCGTCTGTCATGATCTGAACAAACAGGAAACTTAAGTTGATCGTACTGATGATATAGAATGTCAATGTAGTACGGATATTGCTCCAGATCAACGGCAAAGTCACCTGGAAGAAAATCTGAATCTCTGTTGCTCCATCCAGTGATGCGGCTTCATAGAGATCTTCCGGAATTGCTGCCATACTGGACATATACATGACCATATAATATCCGATTGCCTGCCATACCAGTGCAAAGATCACAGAATAAATAACAATACTCGGATCTCCCATCCACTGATGCTTTAATCCACTCAGATGAATCGCATCCAAAAATGTATTGAGCAGTCCTGTACTCGGATTGTAGATTGCACCGAAAATACCTGCAATAACAACAATACTCAAAATGTTTGGTATGTAGAAAATAATTCTGAAGAAATTCTTGCCTCTAAAGTTCCCCCTTGAAAGTAACGCCGCAAATAAAACTGCAAGAACGATCGTACAGATCATTACCATCACAATAATAAGAATCGAGTTCTGCATCGCTTCCAGAAAGTTCTTATCATCCATCAGTTTTACAAAGTTGCTGAATCCCACAAAACTCTTCTTATTTGTAATTCCACCCATGCGGTACAAGGACATACGGAAGACATTGATCGTCGGAATAAATATAAAGATCGTTGCCAGAATTACAGCAGGCGCCAGACAAATGAATATAAATCTTCTCTGCGCTTTCTCCCTGTTCATAGATTTCCTCCTCCATACTGCTGTCTTTTAAAAACGGTGAGTTATCATAACTCACCGTTTCATGTCAGCCGAATATCACTCTCTTATTTCTCTAATGCGTCTGCGCATTTTTCCCAAGTCTCTACTAACTGTTTCTGCCATTCATCAACTGTCATATCGCCTGTGTTGATAGACTCGACCGGTCCGTAAACAGCTTTTGCCATATCCAGTCCTTCGATCGGAGCTGTTGTTGCCCATTTACCTGTAACAGCTACAACGTCATCTGCTGTTGCTGCTGCATAACAGTCTTTTGTAACACCGTCTGGAAGCTTGTCTGCTGCTCCTTTTACAGGAACTACTACTGGTGTATCAGATTCTTTTCCGGACTCTTTGTCTGTTGTCTTGTTGTTCAGACAGATATCAACTACTTCGTCAGAATACATGAATTTCACAAATTCTTTTGCAAGATCCATGTTCGGTGCATCAGCAGGTACCCACATCTGCTCTGTAAATGTGTATACAGACTGTGATTCATCTTCGCTCCATTTCGGAACACCCATCATACCCCATTCGTAATCTGCCGGAGTAGAAGCTGCCATCTCACCGATTACCCAGTTTCCGTTTGGCATAAATAATGCTTTTCCATCGATTACGTTCTGCTGATTGATCTTGAATCCACCGTCAGCGTTTGCATTGGAAACTGTATCTTCCTGTGTATAGTCTTTTCCTACAAGTTTTGCAACTGTATCAAGAACTTTCTTTCCTTCATCAGATGTCCATGTATTTGCATCATATTTTAATGCATCATTGTAGAAATCAAGTCCGCCTGCCTGTGCGAGCATTGCATAGATTGTAGCATCAAAGTATCCTGTTGTAGGGAATGTAAAGAGTGCATGTCCGTCTTTCTTAGCCTGCTCGCCAAGTGCGAAGAACTCATCCCATGTTGTCGGGATCTCGTACTGTTTTCCTTCACCTACCAATGTCGCATTGTACCAGAATCCTGTCGGTGTGTAGAAAATCGGTGCCAGATAGATCTTTCCGTCTCCGTATGGCTGTGCATCTGTACCATCCAGGATACCATCCAGCATCTTGTCTTTCAGTTCGTCATCGAATACATCAGAGATATCCGCAATCGCTTCTTCCTTCAGCATTGTCTCTGTGAATCCACTTGGCTGTCCCAGGTTGTAATATACAACGTCCGGTACATCTCCATTCTGAATTGCTTTTGTCAGGTCTTTGTCCAGTTCAGGAGACATCTCAAGTTCTACTTTTACTCCATCATGAGACTCTTCAAATGCTTTCGCGATATCTTCCCAGATCTGAGTTCCGTTACCACCTTCGAACGCAGCAACTTTCAGGACTGTCTCTTCTGAGCCTTTGTCAGCATCTTTTCCTGAATCCTTGCCTGAATCATCACCTGATCCGCATCCGGCCAGCATAGAAGTTGCCATGGCGGAAACAAGTGCGAGTGCCATCAGTTTTCTAACCACTTTCTTTTTCATCTTATATCCTCCCTGTCGATTTGATAACTTTATGATAGCTCATTTGCCTATATTTTTCTATTCGGAAGTTGGCTTGGATTTTATAATTATTGCTATTTCACCTTAGTTTTTTTAATAAAAACTTTTTTCTTTGTAAATCAAGTCATTTTAATAAGTATAACTTTATATTTTTTATCACTTTTACACAATTTATTTTTCTTTTTTCGACAATCAAATCATGGAAACCTGTTTATTTTAGACAAATTCCGACATTATACGGATTTGCGGATATTTTGTTTCTTATTCTTCACTTCCGGTCAACAGACGGATGGGTTCTTTTTTTAGGTTTTGCCAATAATTTCTCCACTTTTTCCACATTTGGTCCGGCTGATTTCACAGAAAGAAACGCCTGTACTGCATTCTGCACCGGATTGTTGATACTGGAAAGTAAGTATAAAATACTCAGCATTGCATTTGCAGATACTTTTCCTTTTGCAGCCGTCCAGGCACAGAATAAAATCTGAAAAAACAACGTCCCATATGTCAATGAGAGAGCAAACACTTCACCGCTGCTTTCACAGAATCGAGAGTGATAACGAGACTCTTCCACATCCTTTACACAACTTCCAAACAACTCTTCCGTTTCTTTTCCAATTTGAAAACATTGAATCACTTCAAATCCTCCAAAGAAATCTTTCAGTTTCCCTGTATACTGTTCTAAGTTCCGGTAAAACCTTCCCTCAGCTTCGGAAATCACATTTCCAAATAAAAACGGTACTGCAACCGGTATCCACACTGTCAGCAGAACCATACCTGCCACCCGGCCATCGTAAGAGCAAAGTACTGCCAGACAGCCAAGAAAAACAAAGCTCCGCTGAATAATCTCCGGAATCTTCGCAAAATAGTTATTCTCCAAATTTGTTACATCATTATTCAGTATTGAGAGATACATCCCACTGTTGTTGCTCGTAAACTGGATCATATCCTGATCCAGCACTGCATCGAACACATCCCTCTTCAGCTGTATATTGATCCGCTTCAGAAATGTCCTCCGAAAGTAAGCGCAGGCATTCTGACTGACTGCATAATAAAAAACAGTAAACAAAAGAATCCCTGCCAGTCTCAAAATCGCTGCCTTTGTCATATCTCCCGGCAATTCTCCAATTTTCTGAAACACAAATACCCACATCGTTTCCCCCATTCCCGCCAGAATGGAACATAAGATCACACCTGCCAGATGCCCCTTATTTCTTTGAAAATAAACATGAATCGAACCTGTTTTCTGTATCATAATGTCCTCCCCTGCTAATGATTCACGGTATAGAGGCTATAGAAAAATTGCTTTTTCTTCATCAACTCTTCAAATGTCCCCATCTCCACAATCTTTCCCTGATGCATGGTCAAAATGCAGTCATACTGTCTCAAAATCGACTCATGAAATCGATGTGTTACATTCAATATGGTGGTCTCTTTTTGACTTAAGATCAACTGCTCGATCTGCATGGAAAGTTCTGCATCCAGACTGGACGTTGCCTCATCCAGCAATAACACTTCTGCCCTGGTTAAAATTGCCCTTGCAATCGCGATCCGCTGTTTTTCCCCACCGGAAAAATTATTGCCATTTTCGCAAACCATCTGCTCTGTCCCCAATGGATTGTCTTCTACGATTTTCTCAAGTCCTGCCTTTTTTACTGCAGCTTTGATTTCTTCATCCGGATATTCCTGAAACATCGTAATGTTTGCCCGCAATGTATCTTCAAACAAAAACACATTCTGATGGATCATGGCTATTTTCCGACTTAGACTTTTTCTTTCTATCATCCGAAGTTCCTGTTCTCCTATGAGAATTTCTCCCTCGTAGTCTTTATAATAGTTCGCCAGCAGCTTCAACAACGTTGATTTTCCGCATCCGCTGCTTCCCACAATGGCATACTTTTTCCCTTTCTCAAAGCACATATTCACCCCATGTAAGACCTCTTTTGCTTTCGTGTAGCCAAATCGTACCTCTTTCAACTCCAACGGCATGACTGATTTTACCGATTCCCCTGTTTTCTTCGATTCTTCCGGTCTTTCCTTGAAAAGCGTCTCCACCTTTCTTGCATTTGGAATTGCTGCCTTGACATCCAAAAGCAGATATGCAATCTCCCGGATGGGATTGTTGACACTGGAGATCAAATAAAAAATACTCAGCAGCATCCGCTCTGAAATACTTCCGATAAATACCAGATACGCTGAGACAACTAGCTGTATACTCAAGATCAGATACGTCAGCAATAACGTCAATATTCCGTATGGATTCTGATATCGTCTTCCCTCATAACGCCGTTTCTCCACATCTTCCACACTTTTCGCAAACCGTTTTTTCACTTCGTCCTCAACCTGAAAACTATGAATCACTTCAAAACCACCCATCCAGTCTTTCAGCTTCCGATTGTAATTCTCAAGTTCTTCATATAATGCTTTGGTCTTCTGTGACAATTTCTCTCCGATTAAAAATGGAACCGCCACCGGGAGTAATGCCGTCAAAATCACCAGACACACGATCCTGACGTCATAATAGCAGAGTACACCCGCACAAGTCAGAAATACAAATCCATTTTGTAAAATCTCCGGAATCTTCGCAAAATAGTTGTTCTCCAGATTTGTTACGTCATTGTTTAACACAGACAGATATACCGCGCTGTTTTTCTCCGTAAACTTTGCCACACCTTTTTTCATCAGCGCATGGAATACATCCTGTTTCAATTGTGTATTGATCTGTTTTAACAACCTTCTCTGAAAATAAAACATCAGCTGTTGACTGACCACAAAATACAGCAGACACAATCCTGCAGACAGACATAATTGCTGGATGGAGGTGTCTGCCGTTCCTCCTGCAAATCCACTGGCCTGTTCAAATAAAAATGACCAGAGCATGTAAGAGGTTCCACTCATGATTGAAAAAATAACAAATCCTGTAAGGATCCCCTTATTTCTTCCGAAGTAGCCGTGTACGAAAATCTGTTCTTGCATATCACATTTCCCCTTTCACAGTTCTCATTATCAAAGAAAACGCAAAAAAATCCCATGACGTAATCGAAAAACATCTTTCCCGATTTCGTCATGGAATTCTTTCTTATTGTATGTTAATGTATCTTTTCCTTCGATGGCCAGTTTTTCTGTATATAATATTTCAAAGAATTTTGCAATTCCAGATCACCGAACATTTCACTCAAAGCATATGCCTGTTCAAATTGCTCTTTTCTCACATCCTGCCCGGCCTCTTTCATGGCATAGATCCGGTTTGCAAACAGCATATTCAACGGTCCCTGTCCTTTTTCCAAAACCATTCGGATTCCCTGATCTGCCAGTGCAATTCCTTCTTTGGTTTTTCCAACATCAGGAAGTGTGTTTGCCAGATTGCTCCAGATCAGCATCACTTCTTTGAAATGATTTTCCATCCTGATCCTACTTCTTCCATAATCCTTCAAAAGCAGCTCCCAGATTTCTACTGCTTTCTCTTTTTCACCACGGATTTTTTCTGCAAGAGCAATCTGCTGCAAAAGTATTGTCTCTGTATTTGTAAATACATGTGCACGCTCTTCACAAAACATCCGTTGTTCCATCGGTTCTTTCCGTGTGTAAGACAATGTTTTTCTATGCCGTCTGATCCATTCATCTTCTAAAAACTTTCCCTTTTGGTACTCCAGACAGGTTCTGTATCCTTCCGTATACTGTCTGTTAATCTTTTTACTCAAATCCAGTTTTTCTTCCAGCCTTTGCTGGCACATCTCCCAGGCTTTCAGATTGGAAGCCGACACCGCTGCTCTTAGTTCTTGCACCAACTCCAGCACCGCAAAATCCTCAGTCCACACCTCTCCCATATAGTACCCCGACCGTATTTTCAACCTGGACTTCAATGCTTCCAGATTTTTCAGACTCGGACTTCGCTTTCCTGTTTCGATTCTGGAATACGTCTCCGGCGTACAGATTCCTTCGCTGATTTCTTCCTGAGACGCTCCTTGCTCCACTCTGGCTGAAAGCAAAATTTCAGGTATTAAAAAAAGATTCTGTGGGATCTCAATTCCCCATTCTGCCTGCGGAATTTCCACGCCATATTCCTGATACATCGCTTCCAAAATCTTTTTCCAAACTTGATAAGAAACAGCCTCGAACTCTTTTCCCAGACAGATTGCATCCTTCCTCATATACCCAAGCAATTCCACCGTATACTCAAACCTCTGATCTTTTCTGCTGTTTTCAAATGCTTTTCTGCACAACAAATACCGTTTCTGTGCATTTGCCTCTCCAGTCACATACCGACAATATAGACACACCGCTCGCGGAAAAATCTGATTTTTTGCCTGAATATCCGTCATATGTTCCTGAATATAACTTAGAACATCTTCCAGCAATTTGGCACCCTGTCCTGCCCGCGTTTCCATCTGACGCTGTGCATATAAAAGCAGAAGTTCTAATTCTTGTATACTAAACAATCCCTCAGCAGCAATCCTTCCTGTAAAATCTGGATTTGTCAACCGGATCGCCTCCTCCAGAGAAGAAATCTCCCCCTCTTTCCCATTGACGATTTCCTGTATATACTGATAAAACTGCTCCTGCAAAACCAGGTTGACACTTGCGTCCCGTGCTTCTTTTCTCAAAATGAGTTCCTGTACCAGAGCAATATTTTTCTTTCTTAAAGTCTCTTTTACCTTGCTTTTCCACTCAAAATACGCATACTCCTGACAGGAAATCATCGTAACTAACTTATCGGATGATTTTCCCAAACGTTCAATCAGCGTATTCATCAACAGCCGATCCGGTATCCGCTCTCCATTTTCATAACGCGAAAGAGCGGAAACAGCACACACTCCTCTGCATAACCGCTCTTGACTGATCCCCCGCTTTTCCCGCTCTTTTCTCAGAAATCCTGAAAACATATTTTCCATTTCCCTAAATTCTCATCCCTTTTTCTAATTCCAACAGATATCGCTTTACCTCTACTCCACAAGCAAATCCTGAAATATCTCCGCTCTTATGAATTACTCTGTGACATGGGATAATCAGCAAAATCGGATTCTTATTATTGGCCTGCCCTACAGCACGTACTGCCTTCTCATTTCCGATTACAGCCGCAATCTCCTGATAGCTTCTCGTCTCTCCATATGGTATCTTCTGCAGCTCCTGCCAGACACTCTGTTGGAATTGCGTTCCCTGATATTTCAACGGCACATCGAATTGCTTCCTTCTACCCGTCAAATATTCATTCACCTGCGTATAGACCTCATACAGAAAATCAGAATGCAATTCATTCTTCATGGTTTGCACAGAATTTGCTTCCCAAAAGAGCTTTGTCAGCTTCTTTTCTTCTTCCCGTATGGTAAGAAAACCAATCGGGGTGTTGAATGTATATGAATCCGTCATATCCTGTTCCTCCTACTGCTCATCACATTTTCAAAAAAGCACAACAACCGATTTCATCTACCTTTTTCAGTCCCAACGACTGATAAAATAAAATCGTCTTTTCTGTATTGTCTGTCATCAGTTCAATCTGATACACATCCTCACATCGCTCTAAAACCGCACGCATTAGTTGACTCCCGATGCCCTTTCGTTGATATTCCGGACGCACCAGTAAATCCTGAATTAAAATGACCGATGCACCATCCCCAACAACTCTGACCATGCCGATCAATTGCTTTCCTTCAAAAGCAGCAATCTTTAAAAATGAATTCTCATATGCACGCTCCAGCATTTGAGGATTCCTTGTATAATTTTCCCAGCCAACACTGGTGTAAAGTGATAAAATTTCTTCCTGATTGAAATCTGTGTATTCCCGTAGTTCCATGCAAATTCCTCCTGTTGGTATCCATTTTATAATCAATTCAGCTTTGCTCAAAGAACAGCTTTTACGGTATGATTTTTGGGGTAAAATCCGGATTTTCCACTGTGTCCGTGTGGTTTTTAGGAATTTTGTTATCAATCAAAAAGTCTTGTGATATCCTGATATCGGTTGATTATACGATAAATCTCTACGTACTCGTTACCAATCTTGTAGAGAATCACATATTCTTCCCATATCGCATATTTATAGTCTGTCCGAAAGCTGACTCGTTTGGAGAGATTCGATCCCATTTTCGGAAACATCTGAAGATTCTCAAATTTACCATAAAGCTCTTTTATAGTCTTCGTAGCATATTCTTCGTTATCTTCGGCAATATAATCCCTGATATTCTTCAGATCTCTTACAACAATCGGATTAATCCGCAGTTTTAACATTTTATTCCCCCATCAGTGCCTTCAATTCATCTAGATTCAACCAACCATCTCCATCTTTCACTGCTTCTTCAGCTTCCTGTAACTTCATCAGAAGCTTTTTCTCTGCTCGATCACGTTCATAATCTTCAATATCCATGACTACAAAACGTCCTCTGCCATTCTTAGTCAAATATACCGGCTCTCCTTTATGACAGTTTTTCAGGACTTCATTATAATTTCTCAAATCAGATACTGGTAAAATATTTGCCATATTCTTTCAACCCCTTCCTTTGATTTTAAATTGTTTCTGATACTTCTATTATACACAATAAGCTGTAAAATTCAACGTAGATTTTTACAGCTTTTGTCTCATGGTTGATAGGGCTTTCTTTTTCAATTGAATAAATCCAGAAACTTTCCCCCTGGTTTTATCATGGTCTTACACACTTTCCTGCCATTGATTTCATCAAAAACAGAAAAACCCCAGAAACCTTACGGTTTCCGGGGTATCTTATATTTGAACATAATGTCATCTTGCGATAACAAATCTATATTCAGATTGTATTACTCGATGATTGTAGCAACCTTTCCAGATCCTACTGTACGTCCACCTTCACGGATAGCGAATCCAAGACCCTCTTCCATAGCTACTGGGTGAATCAGTTCAACTGTCATTGTTACGTGATCTCCAGGCATGCACATTTCTGTTCCTTCTGGAAGCTCGCAAACACCTGTTACGTCAGTTGTTCTGAAGTAGAACTGTGGTCTGTAGTTGTTGAAGAATGGTGTATGACGTCCACCTTCATCTTTTGTCAGAACGTAAACCTGAGCTGTGAATTTTTTGTGGCATGTTACGCTGCCTGGTTTGATGAGAACCTGTCCTCTTTCGATTTCTGTTCTCTGAACACCACGAAGCAGAGCTCCGATGTTGTCTCCAGCCTGTGCTTCGTCAAGAAGTTTACGGAACATTTCGATTCCTGTAACAACTGTTTTCTTAACGTCTTCGTGGATACCAACGATTTCAACTTCGTCAGATACGTGAAGAACACCACGCTCAACTCTACCTGTAGCAACTGTACCACGTCCTGTGATAGAGAATACGTCCTCTACTGGCATCAGGAATGGTTTGTCAGTGTCACGCTGTGGGTCTGGAATCCACTCATCAACAGCGTCCATAAGTTCCATGATCTTATCTCCCCACTCTCCGTTTGGATCTTCAAGAGCTTTCAGAGCAGATCCCTGGATAACTGGAGTGTCATCTCCTGGGAATTCGTACTCGTTCAGGAGTTCACGGATTTCCATTTCTACTAATTCAAGAAGTTCTTCATCGTCTACCATGTCACATTTGTTCATGAATACTACGATGTAAGGTACACCTACCTGACGAGACAGAAGGATGTGCTCTTTTGTCTGAGCCATAACTCCGTCAGTAGCAGCTACAACAAGGATAGCTCCGTCCATCTGAGCAGCACCTGTGATCATGTTCTTTACATAGTCAGCATGTCCTGGGCAGTCAACGTGTGCATAGTGACGTTTCTCTGTTTCGTACTCAACGTGAGCTGTAGAGATTGTGATTCCACGCTCTCTCTCTTCTGGAGCTTTGTCGATGTTTTCGAAATCAACTGCTGCGTTTCCTTCTACTCTTACAGAAAGAGTTTTTGTAATAGCAGCTGTTAATGTTGTTTTACCATGGTCAACGTGACCGATAGTACCAATATTAGCATGTGGTTTTGTTCTTTCAAATTTAGCTTTAGCCATTTTGAATATCCTCCTTAAATCTGTCGCCTGAAACGGCAATTTTATTGGTTTCGCTTTTAAATCGGCTAATTCTGATTATATTTCAAAATCAGCCGAATAGCAAGCATTTTTGCGATTTTTACGCATTTTTATTGGATAATACTTTTTCCTGTACAGACTTCGGTACCTGCTCATAGCTGTCGAAGAACATAGAGTAGTTACCACGTCCCTGTGTTCTGGAACGAAGGTCTGTAGAATATCCAAACATTTCGGACAATGGAACGAATGCACGAACGATCTTACCACCACCAAGGTCATCCATACCTTCAATACGTCCACGACGGGAGTTGATATCTCCAATGATATCTCCCATGTATTCCTCAGGCATTGTTACCTCTACCTTCATGATTGGCTCAAGAAGTACAGGAGAAGCCTGTTTCATAGCATCCTTGAATGCCAGAGATCCGGCAATGTGGAATGCCATTTCATTGGAATCGACTTCATGGTAAGAACCATCGTATACATTTGCGTGTACACCGACAACCGGGAATCCTCCAAGGATACCAGATTTCATTGCCTCTTCGATACCTTCGCCAACTGCTGGGATGTATTCTTTCGGAATTGCACCACCGACAACAGTAGATTCAAATTTGTATACTTCCTCACCGTTGACATCCATTGGCTCGAATTTAACTTTACAGTGTCCGTACTGTCCACGTCCACCGGACTGTTTTGCATATTTGCTGTCGATATCCACTGCTTTTGTGATGGATTCTTTGTAAGCAACCTGTGGAGCACCTACGTTTGCTTCTACTTTGAATTCACGCAGAAGTCTGTCTACGATGATCTCAAGGTGAAGCTCACCCATACCGGCAATGATTGTCTGACCAGTTTCCTGATCTGTATGCGCACGGAATGTTGGATCTTCTTCTGCAAGTTTTGCAAGAGATTCTCCAAGTTTACCCTGAGAAGCTTTTGTCTTAGGCTCGATAGCGAGCTCGATAACCGGCTCTGGGAATTCCATGGACTCTAAGATAACCGGATGCTGCTCGTCACAGATTGTATCTCCAGTTGTAGAATATTTAAATCCGATTGCAGCTGCGATATCTCCTGAGTAAACTTTATCAAGTTCTTCACGCTTGTTGGCATGCATCTGAAGGATACGTCCAACACGCTCTTTTTTCTCTTTTGTTGCATTCAGAACATAAGAACCTGAGTTCATTGTTCCTGAGTACACTCTGAAGTATGCCAGTTTTCCAACGAATGGGTCTGTCATAATCTTAAATACGAGAGCAGAGAATGGTTCGTCGTCTGAAGAATGTCTCTCTACTTCGTTTCCATCTTCATCCACACCTGTGATAGCCGGGATGTCTAATGGAGATGGCATGAATTCGATAACTGCATCCAGAAGTTTCTGAACACCTTTATTTCTGTAAGCTGTACCACAGCAAACCGGAATCGCATCACATGTACATGTAGCTTTTCTCAGTGCCGCTTTCAGTTCCTCTACAGAAGGCTCTTCTCCTTCCAGATATGCCATCATCAGATCGTCATCTAATTCACAGATCTTTTCAACCAGCTCTGTATGATACAGTTCTGCATCTTCCTGCATCTCTTCCGGGATATCAATGATAGAAATATCATCACCTTTATCATCGTTGTAGATATATGCTTTCATTTCAAAAAGGTCGATGATTCCTTTGAATTCATCTTCTTTTCCAATTGGAAGCTGAATGCAGATTGCATTTTTACCAAGTCTTGTCTTGATCTGTTCTACTGTTCCGTAGAAGTTTGCACCTAAGATGTCCATCTTGTTGATGAATGCCATTCTTGGTACATTGTAAGTGTCTGCCTGACGCCATACGTTTTCAGACTGTGGCTCAACACCACCCTTTGCACAGAAAACGCCGACAGCGCCGTCCAGTACACGAAGGGAACGCTCAACTTCTACTGTAAAGTCAACGTGTCCCGGAGTATCAATGATGTTGATACGGTGCTCTAAAGCGCCCTCTTTTGGTTTGCAGTTTTCCTGCAGAGTCCAGTGGCAAGTTGTAGCAGCAGAAGTAATTGTAATACCTCTTTCCTGTTCCTGCTCCATCCAGTCCATGGTAGCATTACCTTCATGAGTATTACCAATCTTATGATTAACACCGGTATAGTAAAGAATACGCTCTGTTGTTGTAGTTTTACCTGCATCAATATGAGCCATAATACCGATATTTCTGGTTCTCTCTAATGGATATTCTCTTCCAGCCAAGGTTTTTTCCTCCTAATATATTGTAGTTCCCCGAAACAAAAAGTCCCGGAGAACATGCCATTTGCTTAAGCCGCCAATCTGCGGCTGCCGCTTTGGCTCTTAGAAACGGTAGTGAGCAAACGCTTTGTTTGCTTCTGCCATTTTGTGCATATCTTCTTTTTTCTTTACAGATGCTCCTGTGTTGTTAGCAGCATCCAGGATTTCGTTAGCTAATCTTTCTTCCATTGTCTTCTCGCCTCTCTGACGGGAGTACAATGTGATCCAGCGAAGTGCGAGAGCCTGTCTTCTGTCAGCTCTGACTTCGATCGGCACCTGATAAGTAGCTCCACCGATACGTCTTGCTTTTACTTCGAGTACTGGCATGATGTTGTTCATAGCCTCTTCGAATACTTCGATCGCCGGTTTTTCAGCTTTTGCTTCAACTCTTTCAAATGCTCCGTATACAATCTTCTGTGCTACACCTTTCTTACCATCTAACATGATGTTGTTGATAAGTTTGGTAACAACTTTATTGTTGTATATTGGATCCGCTAATACGTCTCTTTTCTGAGTATGTCCTTTACGTGGCACGGTCCTTCCCTCCTTAATCATAATTTCCGGATTCTTTCCGGGATTAATTCATCGGTACTCACATGTGTCTTTCTATGGAATCACAATTCATGTGTCGCGGCCGCGGGACGATTGTATCTAAATCCGCAGCCCTAACTTATTGAACGTATCGTCCAATAAGGTACGATAATCATAGTTCTGTTTGTGATACGATTTAACTATTTAGTTACTTCTTTGCTAAGCGCTCTGTTTCTTATTTAGCGTCTTTTGGTCTCTTAGCGCCGTATTTAGAACGAGCCTGTCTTCTCTTAGCAACACCTGCTGTATCAAGTGTACCTCTGACGATGTGGTATCTTGTACCTGGCAGGTCCTTAACTCTTCCTCCACGGATCAGAACAACGCTATGCTCCTGAAGGTTGTGTCCTTCTCCTGGGATGTAGCTTGTTACTTCGATTCCGTTAGAAAGACGAACTCTGGCGATTTTTCTCAGAGCTGAGTTAGGCTTCTTAGGTGTAGCTGTCTTAACTGCTGTACAAACACCTCTCTTCTGTGGTGCAGATACATCAGTTGCACGCTTCTGAAGGGAGTTCCATCCTTTCTGAAGTGCCGGTGCTGTAGATTTCTTTTCAGAAGTCTGACGTCCTTTTCTAACTAACTGGTTAAATGTTGGCATTCTTTTTCACCTCCTATGATTTCACTCGTTGTCTTCCGGCTTATGCCGAAAGGGCTGCAGATAATGGTTCATTATCTGATATTTGCGCACAAAAACAGAATTTCTCCTGTGCACGCTAAATTAGTGTATTACGTTTTTTCCCGAAAGTCAAGGGATTTTCTAAGATTTTCTGCAACTATTCTCTCTTTTTTATCCGAGGAGCCAGCACCATACCGGAAGTGTGAATAATGACAGGATGGTCGTGACAAAGATCATTCCTGTTGCATATCCCTCATTCCCATGATATTTGGCAGACAGCAGTGCAGTTGTCACCGGTGTCGGCATCCCCGCAATAATAACCGTAATTCCCCGAAGTAATGCAGGAATCGGAAGCAGTGCGGTAAGCCCGAATAAAATTGCCGGGATCAGGATCAGTCGGACAATGGTGTAAAGCACCATTGTTCCATCCAGTATTCCTTTCGGATTCATCTCTGCCAGCATCATGCCCACCAACATCATACTGAGGGGTGTATTACAGCTGCTGATCCCTGAAATCGTATTTTCCACACTTACCGGGAAGGACATTCCTGCGATCATGACGAAAAGTCCCAGATAGATGGCCACAATACATGGATGTGTCAGCACCTTTTTTACCAGACTTTCACTTTTTTCTTTCATAAAACAGGATGTTCCCACACTCCACATAACGATCCTCACCGGAAGCATAAACACGGAAGCATAAAACAATCCGTTCGTTCCATAAATCCCTTCGATCACAGGATTTCCGAGAAAACCGCCATTTGAAACGATTGTTCCATATCGAAGCGGCTTTCTCTTATCCGGTTCAGCCTTTCTGTAAAAGATACAGCTCATTATTATAGAAAGAATACAATACCCTGTCGCAAGAAACAGAACCTGGGCAAAGCTTTTGAGCATGCTCCACTCCCATTCCATCTGAAAGGAATGGAAGATATTAAACGGCAGTGTAACATACAGACAGAAATTGACCATGTCTTTGCGTCCTGTCTCTCCAATGATATTCTTTTTTCTCACCAGGAATCCGACTGCAACCAACAGAAACATCATCAGCTGCATGTTCACCATATTCTGAAATGCCATTTTTAGTACGCTTTACCCCAATATACCATGTGCTTCGCCGGTTTTCCACAGCATACACACACATCTGAAATCTGTTCCTGTTCCTCTGGAATACATCTGGATGTCACTCCGCCTGTCTGAGCTTTGATTTCTTCTTCACAGGCATCATCTCCACACCACATTGCTTTGATAAATCCGATCTCTTCCTGTGCCACTTTCACCATCTCATCCATATTTGCTGCTGTGTGGATATGAGAATCAAGGAATGCTTTCGCTCTCTCAAACATATCTTTCTGAATTGTCTCCAGGATTTCGGACAGTTTTTCTGTCAGCTCATCCATTGCCACTACAATTTTTTCTCTTGTGTCACGGCGAACGACAACAACCTGACCATTTTCAATATCTTTTGGTCCGATTTCGATACGTGTCGGGATTCCGACCATTTCCTGCTCGCTGAATTTCCATCCCGGGCTCTTTTCAGAATCATCGATGGAAGCTCTGTATCCTGCTGTCTTCAATGCTGCAAGCAGTTCATTAGCTTTATCAAGCACACCTTCTTTGTGCTGTGCGATCGGGATCACTCTTGTCTGAACCGGTGCAATGTGCGGAGGAAGTACCAGACCACTGTCATCTCCATGCACCATGATGATAGCTCCGATGATACGTGTGGACAGTCCCCAGGATGTCTCATATACGCTGTGCAGTTTGTTTTCTTTATCAGAATAGCTGATTCCGTACGCATCCGCAAACGCATTTCCGAAGAAATGACTGGTTCCTGACTGGAGTGCTTTTCCGTCATGCATCAGCGCTTCAATTGTATACGTATCCTGTGCTCCTGCAAATTTCTCACTTGGTGTCTTTCTTCCTGTCACAAGCGGAATTGCCAGATCGTCTTCTACGAAACTCTTGTATACATCACGCATCAGAAGTGTTCTTTCTTCTGCTTCTTCATATGTTGCGTGGATCGTATGACCTTCCTGCCATAAAAATTCTCTGGAACGAAGGAACGGTCTTGTTGTCTTTTCCCATCTCAGCACAGAGCACCACTGATTCCAAACTTTTGGAAGATCTCTGTAAGACTGTACTGTTTTGCTCCACAGATCGCAGAATAAAGTCTCAGATGTCGGACGGATACAGAATCTCTCCTGCAGTTCTTCCATTCCTCCATGTGTTACCCACGCTACTTCCGGTGCAAATCCTTCGATATGATCTTTTTCTTTCTGAAGCAGATTTTCCGGAATCAATACCGGAAGATACACGTTTTCTACACCTGTCTCTTTAAAACGTTTGTCCAGATTTGCCTGAATATTCTCCCAGATCGCATATCCGTTCGGAAGATAATTCAAACATCCTTTTACTCCTGAATAATCACACAATTTTGCTTCGCGCACCACATCTGTGTACCACTGTGCAAAATCTACTTCTCTGGCCGTAATGGATTCTACCAGTTTTTTTTCTTTTGCCATAATGTTCTCCTCTTCTTTCTTCTCTGTTTTTGTTTCTTCTGGGAAGTATCCTGCCCTGTATTTTTTCGTAAAAAAGCCGAGCCTTCCTTCCCGATAAGGGACCGAAAGACTCGGCGGTACCACCCTGATTAACCACAGTATCTCTGTGATTCTCTCTTACACCGTTAACGCCGGTTCTACGCCGCATTTTCATGCGAAAGCTCCCAGGCCGGTTCTATACCCTTTCCGCAGAAGCCTCTCACCTGACTGCTTCTTCTCTGTGCCGTTCTCCGATATATACTAATCCTGTTCTTCACCCATCTAACATATTCATCGTGAATTCTAACTGAATTTCTCACGATTGTCAAGCGATCAGCGCACCTGCAGCAATTTCTGTTTCAATTCATTTTCCAGACGCTGCATCTCTGCCTCTGCTTCCTGACGTTTTTGCCTTCCTTCCTGCTGAATCTGCATCACTTCATCCAACGTAGAGATTAAGGATTCATTTGTCGCTTTTAGTGTTTCCATATCCACGATTCCACGCTCAGATTCTCTTGCAGTTTCCAGCGTCGCCATCTTCAATGTATCCGCATTCTTTTTCAGCAGTTCGTTTGTCATATCCGTCACTTTCCTCTGAGCTGCTGCCGCCTGTGCAGAATGCGCCACACCGAGCGCCAGTACCATCTGGCTCTTCCACAGCGGAATTGTATTCACGATCGTGGACTGGATCTTTTCCACCATCACGGTATCATTGTTCTGTACCAGTCGGATCTGCGGTGCTGTCTGGATGGAGATCATTCTCGTCAGTTCCAGATCATGAACCTTCTTTTCAAATCTTCCGCACATCGCCTCCAGATCTCTGGCCGCCTGTGCATCCTCTGCAAGTCCGCTGGCCTGCGCTTTCGTCAGGAGTTCCTTCAACTGTCCCTCCTGCACTTCTTCCAGCTTTTTCTTTCCTGCCAGAATATACATCGTCAGCTCTTTAAAATATGTCAGGTTCAATTCATACATCTTATCCAGAATCGCAACATCTTTCATCAGCTGTACCTGATGTCCCTCCAGAGCCTGGCAGATCTGGTTGATATTCGTCTCCGCCTTGGCATATTTTGTTTTCAGTGCCTGAATCTTATTTGCCTGCTTTTTGAAGATTCCGAAAAATCCTTTTTCTTCTTCCTCGTCAAAATTTTTCAGCTCCTTCACAACATTCCCGAGAAGTTCTCCCACTTCCCCCAAGTCCTTCGTCTTTACATTTTCCAGTGCAGTCTCTGAAAAATCCGCCATCTTGCTCTGAGTTCCCGCACCATACTGCAGGATCATGGCAGAATTGGTCAGGTCGATCTGATTTGCAAACTGATCTGCCATCTTTCTCTCTTCTTCTGACAGAACATTTTCATCCATCAGAGGCTCTTCTTTTTTCACTTCCGGCTGTGCTTTTTCTTCCTCCGCAAATGGATTCAGTGTCAGTGTCGGTGCTGTCTGAAAATCTTTCAATTCTTCGCTCATCATTTTCCTCCTGTTGAAAAGTCATTTTTCGTAAGTCCTTCCTGCGCCAGCATTGTCTTCAGCACAGAAATATCAGAGGACACATCCCACGCTGTCTCCTGAAACAGATCATCCAGAAGCTTTTCAAATGCGATATTCAATGTATCCAGTGTATCCTCAATCTCCTTTTTCGAAGAAAGAATATTCTCCCCCTGCACAGGCTGTGCATCCAGCTCCTCATATGCCTCTAAAAGCTTGACTGCCGTCGGAAGATAATATTCCATCAGCCTGCGAATATCGGTCACCACTTCCGGGTTCTGTTCTACCCGCGCAAAGATCCGTTTTGTCAAAAGCTCCATTCGGGACATCTTTTCTGATACCACTTCTCCCGGAATTGCATCATTACATTCCCGGATCTTGCGGATATATGCATTTCCCGCTTCAATCACTTCCTGTACTTTCGGATCCAGACCTGCTCTTCTGTCAGCGTCTGCTTTTTGTCTCTCTTTCGTCTCCTGCTCTCTGGCTTTCTGCTGCCTTGCCTGTGCCATCAGTTCCTGATACTGCTCAAATGCTTCCCTGCTGGTCATCAGACACGCTTTCTGCTCATCCAGATGCCCCTGAAGAAACCATCCTTTTCTGATCATAGTTTCCAGATCTTTTACTACAAATTTGTCTTTTTTCTGTACCCTCAGCGCCAGATCTTTCACATTTCCATATTCTCTGCCCTGTAGCTCTTCTATATAAGTCTGAAACCGCTTCACCCTGCTTAAAAGTTTTGTCCCGGTGATTCCAAGCGCGGTAAATACTGCCAGAAGGATCACCTGTATACTAAGTGCGACGGATACGCCGACTCCCGCTCCAAGCAGCATCCCGGTCACACCTGTGATCAGTCCGCCGATCAAAAGACATCCTGCAATCGTATAACCTGTGATCGTCATCGTCAGTCCTGCTGCTTTTTTCGCTCTCGTCCCGGCATACAATGTGGGGCGTTTTAACTGATTCAAATCCAGATTCTGCCAGGCACCCTTTGTCCTGTCCTTTTGCCTCCCGGTACCATAGTCCGCTTTCTGATACTGATATCCTCCGCGGGGGTTTCTCATCCCGTCTGTAAATTCATGAAAGGCACTGTTTACTGTATCTGTAATGGTCTGATTCAATCTCCGAAAATCTCTGGAGTCCACTGCATCCTGCACGGTCCGTCTGATATCCTCACCGAACTGTTCCCACTCCCAATTTGTCCTCATATCTTCAACCTCCTGCCGCCAGTCAATTCCTAAAGTATCCTGTCTCTGATTTCCAGCAGATCACTCTATGTAAATTAGTTTAGAGATGTTTTCTGTAAAAGTCAAGAATCCCTTGACCACTCTTTTGTTTTATATGATAATTGTAGCAGATTTCACAAGAGGAGCGTATCAAAATGAAGCCACATATTTTATATGAAGACCAGGACATCATCGTATGTCTGAAACCTGCCGGTATCCCGACTCAGACAAGCCGCCCCGGGCTTCCGGATATGGTCAGCATTTTAAAAAATCATATCTATCAGAACAGCGCACACAAAAAACAACCTTACCTTGCAGTAATCCATCGGCTGGATCAGCCGGTAGAAGGGCTGCTTGTATTTGCCAAAACACCTGCCGCTGCCAAAGAGCTGAACCGTCAGCTCCAGAGTTTTGGCTTCGGCAAATATTATCAGGCGGTTCTTCTCGGATGCCCACAGACTGCTGACGGAATTTTAGAAGATTATCTTGTCAAAGACGGGCGCACGAACACTTCCAGAATCTGTACAGAAGAGACGCCGGGCGCCAAAGTTGCACGCCTTTCCTACCATATTGCAAAAACAACAGCGGAATTTTCACTGGCAGAGATTCATCTGGATACCGGACGTCATCACCAGATCCGGGTACAAATGGCTCACCTTGGCTGTCCCATCGCAGGAGACCGAAAATATGATCCGAACCAGACTTCTTTTTCCCAACTGCAGCTCTTTGCCTGCCGTCTGGAATTCGCACATCCAAAAACAAAAAAGCACATGGAATTTACCCATGCGCCTGTTTTGCGTGTTTTTGCCGACGAAACACCAGCAGATCATCCTGTCGGATAATCGTATTTCCATTGGGAATGAGAGTGCTTCCTTCTCTTTTGACCATGACAATGAGCACCCCTGCTTTCTGGTCCAGCTCATTCACTGGTTTATCCCGCCATTTATGATTTTTGTCAATTTCCACCTCATACAATGTCAGATTTTCCCGGTCTTCAAAGGCCGGGGCTGCACAAATCAGCAGATCGCCGCCTTCTAAAGATGTATCACCATTCGGCATCATTGTCTCCTGTCCCCGAAACAGCAGTACCACTAAAACTCCCGGCGGCATTTCGATTTCTTTTAGTGTTTTTCCTGCAAACGGATGATTGTCAGTAATCTTGATCTTGACAAAAGAAATATCATTTTCATCCTGATAGTCATTAAACGTCCGCATGACATTGGCATTCTTATCGATCATTTCCAGCTTTCTGGATACAGCCGGAAGTAAGGTACCCTGAACCGCAAGAGACAGCAGTACAATCACAAATACCATGTTAAACAAATTGTATGTCATCGGAATGCCGGATAAGACAACATAAATAGAAAACACAATCGATGCCACTCCCCGCAATCCGGCCCAGGAAACAACGCCGATCTGCTGCCAGGATGCACCAAACGGCTTTAATATCGCAAGCACTGACACCGGACGCCCGATAAACAGCATAAAAAGACATAAAAGCAATGCGGGAACAAACACTTCCGGCAGCTGTGACGGCGTTACAAGCAATCCCAGCAAGAAGAAAATAACCATCTGTGCAATCTCTGTCAGAATATCAAAAAAGTGGACCATCTCTTTTTTGTCCGGTATAAACCGATTTCCAATCAGAATTCCGCACAGATATACACTCAGATATCCATTTCCACCGGCAACAGACGGCAACGCATATCCAACGATCACTGCTGCAAATAAAAAGATCGTTCTTCCCTGTTTCATCCCAAAATCAATCTGATTCAAAATAAAGACAGAAGCTTTTCCGATCAAGAAGCCGCAGGCTGCTCCGATCAGAATCTGTTTCAGCAGAAGACCGGCTACCGAGATCTGCTCTCCGGAAACAAGAGAGATCATCAGGATCGTCATCATGTAAGATATCGGATCGTTAGATCCCGACTCCAGCTCCAACAGAGAATCTGTATTGTACTTCAGAGAGAGCTGCTTGGATCTCAGTACATTAAATACGGACGCTGCATCTGTAGATGCAATGACCGATCCGATCAAAATCCCTTCCATCCAGCCCACTCCCAACAGCACATGCGCTGCTGCCCCTACCAGCGCTGCGGTCATCACTACGCCGGCTGTGGAAAGTAAGAATGCTTTTCCCATTACCGGTTTTGCAGTCTTTAGATTTGTTCCAAAACCACCATAGAACATGACAAACAACAGACTGACCGAACAGATTGCCTCTGACAGTTCATAATCATCGAACGGAATCTTGAAAAAACCATCTACTCCAAAGCACATTCCAAGACCGATAAACAATAACAGTGACGGCAGCGGAAGTTTAGCAGCGATGCGGTTCATTAAAATGCAGGCCACGATCACCACTCCTGCCAGTAATAACAATTGATTCATCCTGTCCCTCCTTCTGATTTTAATACTTTACCATTTTAACAGGAATTCCGTTCTTTCGCAATTTTTCTCTCTTTTTAAAAACAGCGGCTGCCTCATCGTTTATCCATGAGACAGCCGCTGCTCTTATTTTCCTCTTCTTACATTTCCCCAGATTCTTCCGTATCTGCTTCCAGAGATTCCTGATACCGATCCAATATCGTATTCTGAATCTTTTCTCTTGTACCGGAATTGATCGGATGTGCGATATCGCGATATTCCCCATCCAGAGCTTTTTTGCTCGGCATTGCGATAAACAAGCCTTTTTCCCCTTCGATCACCTTGATATCATGAACTACGAATTCATTATCAATCGTAATCGAAACAACTGCTTTTAATTTTCCCTCTTTTGTCACCTTGCGCACACGAACATCTGTAATCTGCATACTGTTCAAGTCTCCTTTCTCCGCCTGCATTACTGTCTCAATTCCTTATAATGCATACCTCTCGTTTTTTTCAACTACCACTTTTACACCACTCTCACCAACATGACGTGTATTGGCTCTGATCGTATCTCTGCTCTCTACAATACAATTTTCAATATATGTATTGTCCCCGAGATATACATCATTTAAAATGATTGAATTTTTGATCACACAGTTATTGCCGACAAATACTTTTTTGAAGATAATGGAGTTTTCCACAGTTCCATTGATGATACTTCCGCTTCCTATAAGGCTGTTCTTGACGGCTGCTCCCGGATTGTATTTTGCAGGCGGCAGATCGCTCACCTTGGAATACACACTCGGAGCATCCTTAAAGAAATACTTTCTCACTTCCGGCTTCAGGAAATCCATATTTGTCTGGTAATATGCATCCACTGTTGAGATGTTGTTCCAGTAGCTGTTTATCTTATAACCGTAAATTTTCTTCAGATTCTTATAACGAATCAGAATATCGGTTACAAAATCATGTCTCTCTTCCTCTGCGCAATGCTCTATCAGATCGATCAGAAGCCTTCTTCTGATTACATAGATTCCTGTAGAGATCGTCTGGGATTTTGCCACCATAGGCTTTTCTTCGAACTCTTCAATTCTGGCAGATTCGTTCATGCGTACCGTACCAAAACGAGTCGCATCTTCTCTGTCATCCAGATCCTTACACACAACTGTAATATCCGCTTTCTTTGCAATATGGTATTCAAGGACTTTATTATAATCAAGCTTGTACACCGCGTCTCCGGATGTAATGATCACATATGGTTCGTGACACTTTTTCAGGAAATCCAGATTCTGATAGATCGCATCGGCTGTTCCTCTGTACCAGTCCCCGTTATTCGCAGTGATCGTCGGTGTAAATACATACAGACCACCCTGTTTTCTTCCGAAATCCCACCATTTTGAGGAATTCAGATGTTCATTTAAAGATCTCGCATTATACTGTGTCAGAACTGCCACTTTCTGTATATGCGAATTTGTCATATTGCTGAGTGCAAAATCAATCGCTCTGTAACTGCTTGCCACCGGCATCGCCGCAGCTGCACGTTTCGCTGTCAGCTCCCTCATTTTTCTGCTGCTTCCACCTGCCAAGATAATCCCTACTGCTCTCATGAACGTTCACCTGCCTTTATTAATGTCTCGCCGCCTGCAAGTACTCCATCGCTGTAATCTTCCGGCACGGTATAACCACTGATTGCAGTATTTTTGCCAATCTGTACATTGGATGGAATTCTGGAGTTTTCTCCAATCGTAGCCAGTCCGCCACTGTAAATATTCGGTTTTTCTTTGTTCGGAACCTCGCTTCCGATTCCGATCACAACATTGTTGCCAATCTCAGTGCCTTCCGCAATAATCGCCTTGTCTATCACGCAATTATCTCCGATCACAACATCACGCATCAGGATAGAATCCCGCACGATACTGCCTTTTCCGATCGTAACTCCTCCGCCTAATACGGAATTATGTACTTCTCCGTAAATCTCAGAACCATTGCTGATGATGCAACGGTCTACCACAGACTGATCCGAGATATACTGGGGCGGAATATTGGCACTGTTTGTATAAATCTTCCAGAACTCTTCATACAGATTGAATTCCGGAATGATGTCAATCAGCTCCATATTCGCTTCCCAGTAAGAACTCAATGTTCCGACATCCTTCCAATATCCGTTGTATTCATAAGCAAACATTCTTCTTCCGTTTTCGTGACAATATGGAATGATATGTTTTCCAAAATCACAATTCGGCTGCTCGGATAATTTCAGAAGAGCTTCTTTCAATACCGGCCAGCTGAATATATAAATTCCCATGGATGCCAGATTACTGCTTGGCTTCTCCGGCTTCTCTTCAAATTCTTTAATCTTGCTTTCTTCATCTGTGACTACAATTCCAAATCTGCTTGCCTCTTCCATCGGCACCGGCATCGCTGCAATCGTAACATCCGCATGATTTGCCTTGTGGAAATCCAGCATTACTTCATAATCCATCTTATAAATATGATCTCCTGAAAGAATCAGCACATAATCCGGATTGTAAGTCTCCATGTAATCCAGATTCTGATAAATGGCATTAGCCGTTCCGGTATACCACTCGCTGTTCGCGCTCTTCTCATAAGGAGGAAGGATTGTAACTCCGCCGATATTACGGTCCAGATCCCACGGGATCCCGATTCCAATATGGGTATTCAAACGCAGCGGCTGATACTGCGTCAATACACCCACCGTGTCTACTCCTGAATTAATACAGTTACTCAATGGAAAATCAATGATCCGATATTTCCCTCCAAAAGCCACTGCCGGTTTTGCAACCTTTGCAGTGAGAACTCCCAATCGACTGCCTTGTCCGCCTGCAAGCAGCATGGCAATCATTTCCTTCTTAACCATGTAGTCACCTCATTTCTAGTTGATTGCTGTTATTATACCATATTTTTCTCATCCGTACATGTTTTTTACAAAAATTTTGCATAATCTTTTTCCTTTTTGTTTATTTGGTACAAAAAGAACTTCTTTTAATTTTCCCCATATATAGTATAATATAAACTGCAAAGAAATTTTATGACTAAATTTAATAAACTTTTTACTTTTAAAATAAAACACACAAGATTTTCAACTATTTTCATAGTAAGGGAAGGTAATCATCATATGTATAAAATCAATTTCAAACAGCCTATTCACGTTCATTTTATCGGTATCGGCGGCATCAGCATGAGCGGTCTTGCCGAGATTCTTCTAAAAGAAGGATTTACCGTATCCGGTTCTGACTCGAAAGTCTCTCCGCTTACCGAACATCTGGAAGCAAAAGGGGCTCAGATTTTTTATGGTCAGAAAGCATCCAATATCATCGACGGGATCGACTGCGTCGTATACACTGCCGCGATCCGCAGAGAAAATGCAGAGCTGATGGAAGCTGTTGCAAAAAAAATCCCAATGCTGACCCGTGCGGAGCTGCTTGGACAGCTGATGGCTAATTACAAAACTCCGATCGCAGTATCAGGAACTCATGGCAAGACGACAACAACTTCCATGATCTCTCATGTTCTGCTGGCAGGTGACACAGATCCTACCATCTCTGTGGGCGGGATTCTGCAGGCCATCGGCGGAAATATCCGGGTCGGAAGCTCCGGCATCTTCGTCACAGAGGCCTGTGAATATACAAACAGCTTCCTGCACTTTTTCCCGAAGATCAGCATCATCCTGAACATTGAAGCCGATCATCTGGATTTCTTTAAAGATCTGGAAGATATCCGTCACTCCTTTCATCAGTTTGCAGCCCTGTTGCCATCTGACGGAACACTGATCATTAACGGAGAGATCGATCAGTATCAGGAAATCTGCGAAGGTCTGGACTGCAGCGTGGTGACTTACGGAATGTCTCCAGAATTTGACTACAGTGCGCAGAATATCACCTACGATGAAAAAGGTCGGGTTGCATTTGATTTCTTCCGAAACGGAAAGCTGGACACACACATCGTCCTTTCCGTGACCGGAGATCACAATGTGTCCAACGCCCTTTCCGCGATCGCAACAGCGGAGCTGTTGGGACTTTCCATGGATACGATTCAGAAAGGCCTGCTTTCCTTCTCCGGAACAGACCGCCGTTTTGAATACAAGGGAACGATCGATGATGTCACCATCGTAGATGACTATGCACATCATCCGACAGAGATCAAAGCAACTTTAAAGGCTGCGAAGCACTATCCGCACCGCAAACTCTGGTGCGTATTCCAGCCGCACACATACACAAGGACCAAAGCATTTTTCCAGGAATTTGCAGAAGCTCTTTCCCATGCAGATCATGTGATTCTTGCCGATATTTATGCCGCACGGGAAACAGATACTCTTGGGGTATCCTCTGAAGCGCTCTCAGACGCGATCCGCAGCCTTGGAACAGATTCTCACTATTTTCCATCCTTTGCAGAGATCGAAACATTTCTCAAAGAAAACTGGAATGCAGGAGATCTTGTTCTTACAATGGGTGCCGGAGATGTGGTAAAAATTGGAGAAGATCTCTTAAAATAGGACTTATCCACATTATCCACATGGGTTATTCACAAAAAAGCAGATTTTCCCTTGAAAAAAGGCTTTTGCCCGTTCAGATAAGATGCTATAATACCTTTGCGCATGAGAGAGCAGCGTATGAATTCCGGAAAACAGGGAGAGGACTATGAAGACATTTACGTTAAAAAACAAATTCCAGACAAATGCCACACTGGTTGCGAACGACTTTATCGATCACTATATGGTGCAGGCAAACGGCGAATTTGTAAAAGTATATCTGTTCCTTTTAAGACATTTGGATAATGCCGGCTCTTCTCTGACAGTTTCTGCAGTTGCAGACTGTCTGAACAACACAGAAAATGATATCCTGCGCGCATTCAAATACTGGGAATCCAAAGGACTTCTTCAGATGGAATGTGATGCAGAGGGACATGTCTGTGAACTGGAACTGATCCAGATTCCCCAGATCCAAGCACAGATACCGATCACTGCGGCCAAAAAGCCTTCCGCACCGGTCGTCTCTGTCAAGCCTGCTACTCCCAAAGCTGTGGCAGCTTCTGTTTCCCGCCCGGCGGCGCACGCAGATGCCGCAAAGGCGCAAAAGCAGCTAAAATCGCTCCTGTTCATTGCGGAACAGTATCTTGGTAAGACTCTGACAAAGACAGATATGGATGCGATCACTTATTTTTATGATCATCTCGGCATGTCGGCTGACCTGATCGAATATCTGATCGAATCCTGCGTGGAAAACGGCCACAAAAGTATTCATTATATTCAGAAGGTCGCTTTATCCTGGGCAGACAGCGGGATCACTACCAAAGAGCAGGCAAAACAGCAATCCCGCAGTTATAACAAAAACTGCTACACTGTTCTGAATGCTTTCGGAATCAAAAATCGGGGACCTGCCGCATCTGAGGTTTCGTATATCCAGAAATGGACCGATACCTATGGATTTACTCTGGACATCATCGAAGAAGCCTGCAGCAGAACAATTTCTGCAACTCATCAGCCAAGCTTTGAATATGCAGACACGATCCTGACCAGATGGCACAACAGCCATGTACATCATTTGAAAGATATTTCGGTGTTGGATGATGCATACCAGAAACAAAAAGCCGTTTCGGCTGCCTCAGCTCCAAAGGCAAAACCTGTCTCCAGAAATCTGAACAATTTCGAACGCCGTTCATATGACATGGATTCTCTGGAGGAGCAACTATTAAACAGCAATTAGAAGGAGAGCACTGTCGTGGGACTAAAAAATTCACAATATCAGGCGATTATGCGTAAGTACGAGCAAAAACAACTCCGAAACCATGATATACTGACACAGCATTATGAAGAGGTCTACCGTCAGCTGCCTGAATTTAAATCACTGGATGATTCCATTTCCATTTTGTCTGTTCAATATGGAAAACGCCTGTTAAACGGCGATCAAAAAGCAATTTCTTCTTTAAAAGAAGAGCTTGCCATTTTACGCGCCAGCAAGCAGGAGCTTTTACGATCCAGTGGTTTTCCGGCTGATTATCTGGAACCGGTCTATGATTGTCCGAATTGTAAAGATACCGGATATATCGGAAACCAAAAATGTCACTGTTTCAAAAAAGCCATCATTGACTTACTTTATGAACAGTCAAACTTAAAAGAAATTCTCAAAAAAGAAAACTTCAGCAACTTTGCTCTGGACTACTATTCCACCAACTTTATTGACCCGAAGACCGGCCGTTCTTCCCGCCAGGTAATTGAAGATGCCCTGCGGATCTGCCGGAATTTCGTCACCTCTTTCGGAACAGATTTCCAGAATCTTTTTCTGTATGGAGATGTTGGTGTTGGCAAGACCTTTTTGTCCAACTGCATTGCAAAGGAACTGATGGATAAAGAGTATTCTGTTCTTTACTTTTCTGCATCCAAGTTCTTTTCCAGTCTTGCAAAACATGCGTTTGACAAGCAAGATGTAGATGCGCAGAATATGTTTGAACTGATCTACAACTGTGACTGTCTGATCATTGATGATCTGGGAACCGAATATACGAACAATTTTATTGCATCCCAGTTCTTCACATGCATCAACGAACGACTGCTTAACAGCCGTTCTACAATTATATCAACAAACTTGTCACTGGACACTCTGGCTGATCTTTATACAGAACGGTCCTTTTCCAGAATCACAAGTAATTATATCATGTTGAAACTGATAGGCGATGACATCCGAATCAAAAAGAAATTAAAAAACAGGGAGGAAAATTAATGTTACGTCGAAAAGAAAGAAACTTAGAAAATATTCCAGTAGGAGCGCTCGGACTGATTCCGGTCAGAGGATGCGAAGGTCTTGGAGACAAGGTCAATGATTATCTGGTAAAATGGCGCAAAGAAAGCGGTTCTGAACATAAAGGAGATGTCGCTTTCACCGGTTATGACAGAGATACTTTTATCATTGATGCCGATGTTCCGAGATTCGGTTCCGGAGAGGCAAAAGGAATCATCAAAGAGTCTGTTCGTGGAAAAGATCTCTATCTGATGGTCGACGTATGCAACTACAGCCTCACCTATTCTCTGACAGGAAACACAAACCATATGTCACCGGATGACCATTTCCAGAACTTAAAGCGTGTAATCGCTGCAGTCGGAGGAAAGGCGCGCCGCATCAATGTGATCATGCCATTCCTTTACGAAAGCCGTCAGCACAAAAGAACAAGCCGCGAGTCTTTAGACTGCGCACTCGGACTTCAGGAACTGGTACGCATGGGCGTTGATAACATCATTACTTTTGATGCGCACGATCCTCGTGTATCCAATGCCATCCCGCTGAGCGGATTTGAGACAGTTCCTCCAACTTACCAGTTTGTCAAAGGACTTCTGCGCAATGTAAAAGATCTGCAGATCGACAGTGACCACATGATGGCGATCAGCCCGGATGAAGGTGGTACGAACCGTGCGATCTACCTTGCAAACGTACTTGGACTGGATATGGGTATGTTCTACAAACGCCGTGATTATACACAGATCGTCAACGGACGCAACCCGATCGTTGCCCACGAATTCTTAGGAAGCTCTGTAGAAGGCAAAGACGTGATCATTATCGATGACATGATCTCTTCCGGAGATTCTATCATCGAAGTTGCAACAGAGCTGAAACGCAGAAAAGCAAAACGAATCTTTGCTGCAGCTACATTTGGTCTTTTCACAAACGGTCTGGACAAGTTCGATCAGGCATATGAGGACGGAACAATCTCCGGTATTCTGACAACTAACCTGATCTATCAGACACCGGAATTATTATCAAGACCATACTATATCAACTGTGACATGAGCAAATATATCGCTCTGATCATCGATACACTGAACCACGACGGTTCTATCAGCAGTATCTTAAGCCCGGATGAGAGAATCCAGCATGTACTGCAGAAATATAAAAACGGAGAAACGATTTAATTAAAAAAGAGGGAAACTGTTTCATTAATTGACAGTTTCCCTCTTTATTTCATATGGTGGAAATCTGGTTTTCATTCCCCCTGATAACAAAATCCGATCCACCAGTGTTTCTTGCAGCCAGCAGAATCAGCATAAAAACAGCCAATTTTCAAGCTGAAAATCGACTGTTCTATGAAATATCTTACAGTAATCCACCGATCGCCATAAACAATGGCGCAAATACAAGTGACACAACTGTCATCAGTTTGATCAGGATATTGATGGATGGTCCTGATGTATCTTTAAACGGATCTCCAACAGTGTCTCCGACAACCGCTGCCTTGTGAGCCTCGCTTCCTTTTCCGCCGTGATTTCCTTCTTCGATGTACTTCTTGGCATTATCCCAGGCACCACCTGAGTTTGCCATAAAGATCGCCATGAGAACACCTGTCACAAGCGCACCTGCCTGAAGTCCGCCAAGAGCTTCCACTCCTAACACGATTCCGACCAGGATCGGCACAACAACTGCCATTGCTCCCGGAAGAAGCATCTCATGAAGTGCAGCTGTCGTAGAGATAGATACGCAAGACTTATAATCCGGTTTTTCCGTTCCTTTCATAATTCCCGGTTTCTCACGGAACTGACGTCTTACTTCCTCGATCATCTTATATGCTGCCTTAGATACGGATTCCATGGTAAATGCGGAGAACAGGAATGTAAGCATTCCTCCGATAAACAATCCGATGATCACACGATAATCCAGCACATTGATACTTTCCAGATGTACTGCCTGAGAATACGAAGCAAACAGTGCCAGTGCTGTCAGCGCAGCAGAACCGATTGCAAAGCCTTTTCCCATAGCTGCTGTTGTATTTCCTACAGAATCCAGTTTATCAGTGATTTCACGTACCGATTTGTCCAGACCTGACATTTCTGCGATTCCGCCGGCATTATCGGCGATCGGACCATATGCATCCACCGCAACTGTAATTCCAGTTGTAGAAAGCATTCCCACTGCTGCCAGAGCAATTCCGTACAATCCGTCTACCTGATATGCTACAAAAATACCGATGCAGATCAGGATCAGCGGGATTGCTGTTGACTGCATTCCGACTGCGATTCCACTGATGATCGTGGTTGCCGGTCCTGTCTCAGACTGCTCTCCGATCTTCTTCACCGGATTGTAATCTGCTGATGTATAGCATTCTGTAATCAGACCAATGAGAACACCTACGATCAGACCTGCGATTACGGCGATCGCTCCGTCAAAGTTTCCAAATAAAACCTTACTCAGTACAAGAGACACGATCACAACCAGAAGTGCCGCAATATTGCTTCCCATCTTCAGGGCTTTCTGCGGACTTACTTTCTCATCCCCCTTTACAAAGAATGTACCGATAATGGATGCTACAAGTCCACATCCCGCGATCGCAAGCGGGAATACAACTCCGGAAATTGCAGAAACCGCAACACCAAGTGTCAGTGCAGAAACGAGAGATCCTACATAAGATTCAAATAAGTCGGCTCCCATTCCTGCAACATCTCCTACATTATCCCCTACGTTGTCTGCGATTACTGCAGGGTTACGCGGATCATCCTCAGGGATTCCGGCTTCTACTTTTCCAACCAGATCAGCCCCTACGTCTGCAGCTTTTGTATAGATACCACCGCCAACACGCGCAAACAGCGCAATTGAAGATGCTCCCAAACTGAATCCGGACAGCACGTCTACATCTTTCGTCAGAATATATACAACGCTGACTCCAAGCGCTCCCAGACCTGCTACACACATTCCCATAACGGCTCCGCCTGAAAATGCGATGGAAAGCGCCTTATTCATTCCACTTTCTCTGGCAGCATTCGCTGTTCTTACATTCGCCTTTGTTGCAACATTCATGCCAAAGTAACCTGCCAGTGTAGAAAACAAAGCTCCCACAACAAAACAGATTGCTGTTACCCAGTTACCGATCCCGAATCCGATCAGTAAAAACAATACGATCACAAATACGATCAGAATCTTGTATTCTGCAGTAAGGAATGCGCGTGCACCCTCACTGATCGCAGATGCGATCTCTTTCATTTTCTCTGTTCCTTCTTCCTGCTTCGCAACTTTTACAGCCAGATATCCGGCAAATAGTAACGCGAGAACCGATACGACAGGAACTACGTACATTAAATTTTCCATTTTCTCCTCCTCAATCTCAATTTTGGGATTTTCTGTGCATCTGTACCTCCATCTTATACAGATGACACTGCTTCTATAGTTTACCAAACAAATGAATAATTTTCAACATAGAAATTCATTTTATATTCATTCCTCTTATTTTTCTTTTTAGCTGTTTTGTTTATTTTTCCATCTAAAATTGATATTTAAAATCCATTATCCTTTTTATATGTCTATTTTTTGTTTATTTTGTATATTTGTTATTTATTTCTCAATCTTTTTCTTTACAGTATTATCTCATTTTTGCAAGTTAATTTTTTCTTTCTTTCATTTTTTGTTTTTATTACACAGTATGGATTTTTTCCTTTTATTATGGTAATCTGGTTGCAGAGAGGTGTTATATGTATGAAGACATTTTTTAAAAATCTGACCTTTACTTTCCTTTGCCTTGGTATCTCCACGATACTGGCATTTTTCTTTTTTAACCTAGGACAAAAAAATTCTGTCAACACTGCCCTGATTTATATTCTGGCTCTGATCCTGATCGCTCAGAATACGACCAGTTACTGGTATGGTGCTGCCGCCTCCGTTTTTTGTGTCATCGCAGCAAACTATTTTTTTACATATCCCTATTTCAAACTAAACTTCATACTGGACGGATATCCGGTCACATTTATCGGCATGCTGGCTATTTCTCTTATCACCAGCGCGACCGCCAGTATGCTCAAAAAACAAAAAGCCATTGCCTCCGAACGGGAACGAAAGCTTGCAGAAGCAGAGCGCGAGAAAATTCATGCCAATCTTCTGCGCGCCGTATCACATGATCTGCGTACCCCTCTGACGAGCATAATCGGCTCTTCTGCCTCTTATCTGGACGATGCCCAGAATATGTCCGAGCAAGAACGTATGGAGCTGATTTCGAATATTAACGAGGATGCACAGTGGCTGCTGAATATGGTGGAAAACCTGCTCTCTGTAACGAAGATTCAAAATGAATCCAGCAAAGTCAAAAAGTCGCAGGAAATTGTGGAAGAAGTCGTCTCCGAATCAATTGTCCGACTTCAGAAACGCCTTCCTAAAATCCAGATCCGGGTTTCTATGCCGGAAGATTTTCTGATGATCCCAATGGATGCTACTTTGATCGAACAGGTGCTGATCAACTTGATGGAAAATGCCTATGTCCATTCCTCGAGCTCTGATCCCATCGACCTTTTGATCACCGATCAGCCGGACTGTGTCACATTTGCAGTCCGGGACTATGGAATCGGACTGGATCCCGACCAGATTCCTTTTATTTTTGACGGACAGTACAGCTCTGATACCGCTGACGGACACAAAGGAATCGGCATCGGACTGTCTATCTGCCGGACGATCATTCATGCTCACGACGGCGTGATCCACGCTGCCAATCTGGATAAAGGAGCCGAATTCTCCTTTACCCTTCCAAAAGAAAAGGAGAACGCAAACTATGCCTAAATTCACTGTATTGATTATAGAAGACGAAAAAAATATTCAGACCTTTGTAGGAAAGATCCTGAAAAAACAGGATTACCGTGTACTGTATGCGGACTGCGGGAAAGAAGGACTGAATCTGATCCATTCCCAATGTCCAGACGTAATTATTTTAGACCTTGGTCTGCCTGATATGAATGGAAATGATATTATCCAGGAAGTCCGGACCTGGACCAGTACCCCGATCATTGTCATCTCCGCACGAAGTGCCGAAAAGGAAAAGGTTCTCGCATTGGATCAGGGAGCGGATGATTACATTACCAAGCCATTCGGAACCTCAGAACTGCTTGCCCGCATCCGTACCTCCTTAAGACACAGCAACCGCTTATATACTACAGATTCTCTTTATATCCGGCCCTATCGCTACGAAGATCTGGTATTGGATTTTTCCAAACGGGAACTGACCTTAGACAAACAGCCGGTTCATCTGACCCCTATTGAATACAAAATTGTATCCTATCTGGCACAGAATTCCGGAAAAGTCATGACATACGCCGCCATCATTTCCAATGTCTGGGGACCATACGCAGACGACGACAATAAAATCCTGCGCGTCAATATGGCAAATATCCGAAGAAAGCTGGAAAAAGACCCTGCACAGCCTAAATATATCTTTACAGAAGTAGGCGTTGGATACCGAATGCAGGAGGATTCATCAGAAAACGATTAGCAGTAATCTCTTATGCTAAGATTGCGCTAAAAAGGCCTCAAATCTCTTTTCTTTTTATGCCTTTGTCACTAAAATAGAATCTGGTCCGATACAAGGGCAATTTCATTCAAAGGAGTGACAGTAATGGGCAATAATATCGTAATGATACTTTTGATGATCATCGGTGGTTCTGCAGGAATTTTTTCCACACTGTTCATTTTGATCAGTCTGCCGGTAACCATTATCCAAAAATTTATCCGCAAAGCACGTTACGGATATAAATTAACCGATTAACTAATTTTATTAAACCTCTTACCTTATAAAAACAACGACCGTAAAATTCCCGAGAATCTTACAGTCGTTGTTTTTCGCTTTATTCTACTGCTATTTTTTTTACCCGTCCAAGTGCTTTCTGTACTGCCGGAATGGAGATGATCACGATTGTAATCAGTCCTTCTGCCAGAAGGAAACTGTAGTTATATGCGATCGGATATACGGCTGCAAGTGATTTCGGGAAATTGTCCGGCATGTAGTCCATCCAGTACAAATATCCTCCCAGCGCATGAAACGCTCCCCTGGCGAGAACAGCTACGATATAGCCTTTGAGCAGTCCATTCTTTTGCTTTGCAAAGAAACCTGCCACACCAAGTGCTGCGAAAGCCAATACATAATCACAACATACCTGGAACAGAGAAAGTACGTATGGCTCCTGTAAAAACTGGAGCATTCCATATGTAAATCCAACCAGAATTCCTGTTCTTACTCCATACCAGTTTGCTACCAGCACGATAAAGAGCATGCTGCACAGTGTCACACTGCCGCCCCATGGCAGAGAGAAAATCTTGATATAGGAAGTAATAAAAGCAAGTGCCATTGCCATCGCACAGCACGCAAGCTGTTTCGCGGACATTTTATTTTTTTCTGAATTTTTGCCGGCAAAAAACAATGCAATACCAAATACAACGATTCCCAGCACAATACAAATTGCATATCCTGCAGTCGTCAGACCGCCTTCTGCATTTACCATAAAGTTCAACATAAAAAACTCCTCCTTGTTTTCGTGATTGAAAACAAGGAGGAGTTCCTTGTATAAACGAGATTACAGTTCCTACGTTGGCATTATCCAAATCAGGTTATAGGTCGAAGTTCACAACTTCCTCTCAGCCTGTCACACAAGCTCCCCTTGTTATCAATCGTATTTTATTTTATTCTTCGTCCAGAACTACTTCTTCCAGATCTGCTGATTCTGCTGTCTCCACTGCTTCTGTTTCCACTGCATCGCTTTCATCCAGTTCTTCAGCCTCTTCTTCTGCTTCCAGTTCTGTGTTTAACTGAACATCACGGTACTTCTTCATACCTGTACCTGCAGGAATATGTTTACCGATGATGACGTTCTCTTTCAGACCGATCAGGTGGTCCACCTTACCTTTGATCGCAGCTTCTGTCAGGACTTTTGTTGTCTCCTGGAAGGATGCTGCAGACAGGAAGGATTCTGTAGCCAGAGATGCTTTTGTGATACCAAGCATGATCTGTTCACCTGTTGCAGGCTCTTTTCCTTCTGCTTCCATCTGCTCGTTCACTTCGTTGAACTCCAGAACATCTACCATAGTTCCAGGCAGGAATTCGGTATCTCCTCTTTCCTCGATACGAATCTTCTTCAGCATCTGGCGTACAATAACCTCGATATGCTTGTCATTGATTTCTACACCCTGCAAACGGTAAACTCGCTGTACTTCCTGGATCATGTAATCCTGTACGGCACGAAGTCCTTTGATCTTCAGGATATCGTGAGGATTTACACTACCTTCTGTCAGCTCATCTCCGGCCTCCAGATATACACCATCCTGAATCTTGATACGGGAACCGTATGGGATCAGGTATGCTTTGGATTCTCCTGTCTGATCATTTGTTACAATGATCTCACGCTTTTTCTTTGTATCGCTGATTGTTGCCGTACCGGCAAACTCTGTGATAATCGCAAGTCCTTTCGGCTTTCTTGCCTCAAAAAGCTCTTCGACACGAGGAAGACCCTGTGTGATATCGTCACCGGCAACTCCACCCGTATGGAATGTACGCATGGTCAGCTGTGTACCAGGTTCACCGATGGACTGAGCAGCAATGATACCGACTGCTTCACCAACCTGAACGGCTTCCCCTGTTGCCATGTTTGCACCGTAACATTTTGCACAAACACCATTCTTACATTTACATGTAAGGATTGTACGGATCTTCACTGTATCCAGTGGTTCACCGTTTTCGTCAACCGCTTTCTTCATGACTCTTTCTGCACGCTTCGGTGTGATCATGTGATTTGCTTTGACGATGATATTTCCATCCTTGTCTTTCAGATCTTCACAAGAGAATCTTCCTGTGATACGCTCCTGCAGACTTTCGATTTCTTCATTTCCGTCCATGAATGCTTTTACATACATTCCCGGAATCTCTTTTCCTTCTGCCGCACAGTCACTGTCGTGAATGATAAGCTCCTGAGAAACATCAACCAGACGTCTTGTCAGGTATCCTGAATCGGCTGTACGAAGCGCGGTATCGGACATTCCCTTACGAGCTCCATGCGCAGACATAAAGTATTCCAGTACGTCCAGACCCTCACGGAAGTTGGACTTGATCGGCAGCTCGATCGTACGACCTGCTGTATCCGCCATCAAACCACGCATACCTGCAAGCTGTTTGATCTGCTTGTCAGAACCACGGGCTCCGGAATCTGCCATCATGAAGATGTTATTGTATTTATCCAGCCCGGAAAGCAGAGCTTCTGTCAATTTGTCATCGGTTGCTTTCCATGTCTCAACAACTTCTTTGTAACGTTCTTCTTCTGTGATCAGACCACGTTTGTAGTTCTTTGTGATCTTGTCTACAGTATCCTGTGCAGTCTGGATCATCTCCGGTTTCTGCGGCGGTACTGTCATATCAGAAATCGATACGGTCATCGCTGCTCTTGTAGAGAACTTGTAACCAATCGCTTTTACATCATCCAGAACTTCTGCTGTCTGAGTTGCTCCGTGTGTATTGATTACTTTTTCCAGGATCTGTTTGAGCTGTTTCTTTCCTACGTGGAAATCTACTTCCAGAAGCAGTTCGTTTCCATCTACTTCACGGTCTACGAATCCAAGATCCTGCGGAATAATCTCATTGAACAACATTCTTCCAAGTGTTCCATCGATCGTGCCTGTCTTCACCGTTCCGTCCGGCATCTCTCTGGAAACACGGACTTTGATTCTGGAATGCAGTGTCACATATCCATTTTCATATGCCAGGAGTGCTTCGTTTAAGTTCTTAAAGAACATACCCTCACCTGTTGCTCCCGGTCTTTCCTGTGTCAGATAGTAAATACCAAGTACCATATCCTGAGAAGGAACGGCTACCGGTCCACCATCGGACGGTTTCAGCAGGTTGTTCGGTGAAAGAAGCAGGAAACGGCATTCTGCCTGTGCTTCTACTGACAGCGGTACATGGACAGCCATCTGGTCACCATCGAAATCGGCGTTGTAAGCTGTACATACCAATGGATGCAGCTTGATCGCCTTACCTTCTACAAGGATTGGCTCAAACGCCTGAATACCAAGTCTGTGCAGTGTGGGGGCACGGTTCAACATAACCGGATGCTCTTTGATCACTTCTTCGAGCACATCCCAAACCTCCGGCTGGAGTCTCTCTACCATTTTCTTGGCATTCTTAATATTATGAGCAGTTCCGTTTGCCACCAGTTCTTTCATAACAAACGGTTTGAATAATTCAATCGCCATCTCTTTCGGCAGACCGCACTGATAGATCTTCAATTCCGGTCCTACGACGATAACGGAACGTCCGGAATAGTCAACACGTTTTCCGAGCAGGTTCTGACGGAAACGTCCGGACTTACCTTTTAACATGTCTGACAGAGATTTCAGAGCTCTGTTTCCAGGACCTGTAACAGGACGACCGCGGCGGCCGTTGTCGATCAGAGCATCAACTGCTTCCTGAAGCATACGTTTCTCGTTGCGTACGATAATATCCGGCGCTCCCAGTTCAAGCAGTCTTCTCAGACGGTTATTACGGTTGATAATTCTTCTGTACAAATCATTTAAGTCAGATGTTGCAAAACGTCCACCATCCAGCTGTACCATCGGACGCAGATCCGGCGGAATGACCGGGATCGCGGAAAGAATCATCCACTCTGGTTTGTTTCCGGATTCACGGAATGCTTCTACAACCTCCAGACGTTTTACGATTCTTGCTCTCTTCTGACCTGTGGCATTGACAAGTCCTGCCTGCAGTTCTGCATATTCTTTTTCCAGATCAATGGATTGCAGCAATTCCTGAATTGCCTCAGCTCCCATACCTACGCGGAATGCTTTGCTTCCCCATTTTTCTTTTTCTTCCTGATACTCTGCCTCTGACAGGATCTGTTTGTACTGAAGGTCTGTCTCCCCTTTGTCCAGTACGATATAAGATGCAAAGTAAAGAACTCTCTCCAGTGTTCTTGGGGAGATGTCCAGGATCAGTCCCATACGGCTTGGGATTCCCTTGAAATACCAGATATGGGATACCGGAGCCGCAAGGGCGATATGGCCCATGCGCTCACGGCGTACAGATGCTTTTGTTACTTCCACTCCACATCTGTCACAAACAACACCTTTGTAACGGATTTTTTTGTATTTTCCACAGTGACATTCCCAGTCCTTGCTTGGTCCGAAAATTCGCTCGCAGAAAAGACCGTCTTTTTCTGGTTTTAACGTTCTATAGTTAATGGTCTCCGGTTTTGTAACCTCGCCTCTTGACCATTCCATGATCTTTTCCGGTGAAGCCAGTCCGATTTTGATCGCATCAAAAGTTAACGGCTGATATTGTTGTTCATTATTGCTTGCTGGCATATAAACGGCTCCTCCTATTCTTCATCATCCATGAATTCATCAAATTCCAATTCCATATCAGGAGCGAAATCCTCTTCCTCCTGTGGTTCTACGTTCTCCAGTTCTTTCCCGACGAATTCCTGCTCTGTGAATCCATGTGCTCCGAAAGATTCTTTTTCATCGCGGTATTTCTTTCCTTCGATGATCGAGCGCAGGTCTGTCTCGCCGTAATCTACAGTCTCCATGATTTCCACTTCTGTGTTGTCATCACGAAGTACACGCACATCCAGGGCAAGGGACTGAAGCTCTTTGAGCAGTACCTTGAAGGACTCAGGAATACCTGGTTCCGGAATGTTCTCTCCTTTGATGATTGCTTCGTATGTCTTGACACGTCCCACAACATCATCGGATTTGACTGTCAGGATCTCCTGCAGTGTATAAGATGCACCGTAGGCCTCTAAAGCCCAAACCTCCATCTCTCCGAAACGCTGTCCACCGAACTGAGCTTTACCACCCAGCGGCTGCTGTGTTACCAGTGAGTAAGGACCTGTTGAACGTGCATGGATCTTATCATCTACCAGATGATGAAGTTTTAAGTAATGCATGTGTCCAATTGTTACCGGGCTGTCAAAATATTCTCCGGTACGTCCGTCACGCAGGCGTACTTTACCGTCTCTTGAAAGCGGTACTCCTTTCCACAGCGCTCTGTGTTCACGATTGTCAGACAGATACTGAAGCACTTCCGGAAGTAATTCCTCTCCGTGTTTCTTTTCAAAGTCTTCCCATTCCATATTTACATAATCATTTGCCAGATCCAGCGTATCCATGATGTCATTCTCGTTTGCTCCGCCGAATACCGGTGTTGCAACATTAAAGCCAAGTGCTTTTGCTGCAAGACTTAAGTGGATCTCGAGCACCTGCCCGATATTCATACGGGAAGGCACACCCAGTGGGTTCAGCACGATATCCAGAGGACGTCCATTTGGAAGATATGGCATATCTTCTACCGGAAGCACTCTGGAGACAACACCCTTGTTACCATGACGTCCGGCCATCTTATCACCAACAGAAATTTTTCTCTTCTGTGCGATATAGATGCGTACGGACTGGTTTACTCCAGGTGAAAGTTCGTCTCCGTTCTCTCTTGTAAATACTTTTGCGTCTACGATAATACCATATTCACCGTGCGGTACCTTCAGAGAAGTATCTCTTACTTCACGTGCTTTTTCGCCAAAGATCGCGCGAAGCAGTCTCTCTTCTGCTGTCAGCTCTGTCTCTCCCTTCGGAGTTACCTTTCCGACCAGAATATCTCCTGCACGTACTTCTGCACCGATACGGATGATACCTCTCTCATCCAGATCTTTGAGTGCATCGTCACCGACACCAGGGATATCTCTTGTAATCTCCTCAGGTCCCAGTTTTGTATCTCTTGCTTCTGCTTCATATTCTTCGATATGAACAGATGTATAAACGTCTTCTGCAACGAGACGCTCGCTTAACAGAACAGCATCCTCGTAGTTGTAACCTTCCCATGTCATGAAACCGATCAGCGGGTTCTTTCCAAGAGCCATCTCTCCATTGGATGTAGACGGTCCGTCTGCGATCACCTGTCCGGCTTCCACACGTTCTCCCTTGTCTACGATCGGCACCTGATTGTAGCAGTTGCTCTGGTTACTTCTTAAGAATTTTGTCAGTTTATATGTTTTCTTTGTTCCATCGTCATGTTTGATCGTAATGCTTGTAGATGTAGAGCTCTCTACCACACCAGCTCTCTCTGCAACCATACATACACCGGAGTCTACCGCTGCTTTTACTTCCATACCTGTTCCGACTGCCGGAGCTTCTGTTGTAAGAAGCGGCACTGCCTGACGCTGCATGTTGGATCCCATCAGCGCACGGTTGGCATCGTCATTCTCAAGGAATGGGATCAATGCTGTCGCAACAGAGAATACCATCTGCGGAGACACGTCCATATAATCAAATTTGCTTCTCTCATATTCCTGTGTCTCTTCACGATAACGACCGGATACATTCTTATGCAGGAAGTGTCCTTCCTCATCCAGTGGTGTATTCGCCTGGGCTACATGATAGTTGTCCTCTTCATCTGCTGTCATATACACAACATCTTCTGTAACGATCGGGTTCATCGGATCTGTTTTGTCAATCTTACGATATGGAGCTTCAATGAATCCATATTCGTTGATTCTCGCATAAGTTGCAAGCGAGTTGATCAGACCGATGTTCGGACCTTCAGGTGTCTCGATCGGACACATTCTTCCATAGTGAGAATAGTGAACGTCACGGACCTCAAATCCTGCACGGTCTCTGGAAAGACCACCAGGTCCAAGTGCAGACAGACGTCTCTTGTGAGTCAGCTCTCCAAGAGGGTTGTTCTGATCCATGAACTGAGACAGCTGAGAAGAACCAAAGAATTCTTTCACGGCTGCAGTCACCGGCTTGATATTGATCAGAGACTGTGGAGAAACTCCGTCCTGATCCTGTGTTGTCATTCTTTCACGAACAACTCTCTCCAGTCTGGACAGACCGATTCTGTACTGATTCTGGAGAAGCTCTCCAACCGCACGGATACGTCTGTTGCCCAGATGATCGATATCATCATCGTTACCCATTCTGTATTCCAGATGGATGTTATAGTTAATAGAAGCTAAAATATCTTCTTTTGTAATATGTTTCGGAATCAGATCATGAATATCTCTCTTGATCAGAGATTTCAGTTCTTCCACATCTCCTGCAGATTCTTCCAGAAGTCCTGCCAGTACAGGGTAGTATACCTGCTCTGTCACTCCGACTTCTTCCGGATCGATATCCACAACTGCCTGCAGATCTACCATCATATTAGACAGAATCTTGATATTGCGGGACTCATCCTCTCCCTCTACCCATACAAACGGAGCACCACTGTTCTGGATCGCATCTGCAATCTCAGCTGTGATCAGAGTTCCTTTTTCTGCAACAATCTCTCCTGTCAGCTCATTCACAACATCCTCTGCCACTTTCTGCCCTTTGATACGGTTTTTCAGTGCCAGTTTTTTGTTGAATTTGTAACGTCCGACTTTTGCAAGATCGTAACGTCTCGGATCAAAGAACATGCTTGTAATCAGACTTTCTGCACTGTCCACTGCAAGCGGCTCTCCCGGACGGATCTTCTTATATAATTCAAGCAGACCTTCCTGATAGTTCTCTGCTGTATCTTTTCCGAAACTTGCAAGGATCTTCGGTTCTTCACCAAACAGGTCAATAATCTCTGCATTTGTTCCGATACCAAGTGCACGGATCAATACTGTGATCGGCACCTTTCTTGTTCTGTCTACACGTACATAGAAAACGTCATTGGAGTCTGTCTCATATTCCAGCCATGCACCGCGGTTTGGAATTACTGTAGAAGAATACAGCTCTTTTCCAAGCTTGTCATGTGCGATTCCATAATAAATTCCCGGTGAACGAACAAGCTGACTTACAATAACTCGTTCAGCACCATTGATCACAAATGTACCTGTCTTTGTCATCAATGGGAGATCCCCCATAAAAATCTCATGTTCGTTGATCTCATCAGTCTCTCTGTTGTAGAGTCTGACTCTCACTTTCAAAGGTGCAGCATAAGTTGCATCACGTTCTTTACACTCTTCAATCGTGTACTTCACGTCATCCTCGCAAAGTGTAAAATCTACAAATTCCAGACTGAAATGACCTGCATAGTCAGAAATCGGAGAAATATCATCAAATACCTCTTTTAATCCTTCATCCAGAAACCACTGATAAGAATCTTTCTGGACTTCGATTAGATTCGGCATCTCTAATACTTCTTTTTGTCTGGAATAGCTCATGCGAGAACTTTTTCCACTTGTGATGGGACGAATTCTGTTTTTCTCCATATGACGTTTCACTCCTCATATATTTTTTTGCGGGCAGCAAGTACCCTCCAATAGGTTCCAGTAAATAGGAAAAGAGCCCTGTGACAATATTTCTCTTCACTTCATGGCATACCTTTCCATAATAGCGCATTTTTAACTATATCACAAAACTCTTTTTTCTGTCAACATATTTTGGTTTATTTTCTCAAAAAACTCTTGACAAGTTTTCTCATCTATGGTATTAACGCAAAAACCGCAGAAGCGTTCATCTTCTGCGGTCTCATCTGGCTTTTATCAGCAATTATTTCAGGTTAACTTCTGCACCTTCTGCTTCTAATTTAGCTTTGATTTCTTCAGCTTCTGCTTTAGAAACACCTTCTTTTACTACCTTAGGAGCTCCGTCAACTACTTCTTTTGCTTCTTTCAGTCCAAGTCCTGTGATCTCACGAACAACTTTGATAACTTTAACTTTAGATGCTCCAGCAGATACTAATTCTACGTCGAACTCATCTTTCTCTTCTGCTGCTCCAGCTCCGTCTCCAGCTGCTGCTGCAACTACAACACCTGCTGCTGCAGAAACACCAAATTCTTCTTCACAAGCTTTTACTAATTCATTTAATTCTAATACTGATAACTCTTTGATCGCTTCGATCATTTCAGCTGTTGTCAATTTAGCCATTTTCATATCCTCCATATTCATTGATATTCTGATTATTTTTATACTCTGCCGTACATCATACGGCTACCCCATAAAGGCATATCCTGCCGGGTATAAAATGTAATTCCAATTACTCTGCTGTTGTCTCAGCTGCTTCCTCTGCAGGAGCTTCAGCTGTCTCTGCAACTGCTTCGCCATCTTTTTCTGCGATCTGTTTGATAACGCGAGCGAAGTTTGTAATTGGTGACTGCATACTTCCAAGTAATCTGGAAAGCAATACTTCTCTGGATGGAATCTTAGCCAGTTCTGAAAGTGCTGCCACATCATAAACTGTTCCTTCCACTACACCACCTTTTAATTCAAGCTTGTCTGCTCCTTTTGCAAACTCGCAAAGAATTCTTGCTGGTGCTGTTGCATCTTCTTTAGAAATTGCAATCGCGCTTGGTCCTTCCAGACATCCTTCAAGACCTTCGAATTCAGTTCCTTCGAATGCTCTCTTCATCATAGTGTTCTTATATACTCTGTAAGTAACACCTGCTTCTCTGAGCTTTTTACGAAGTTCTGTATCCTGAGCAACTGTCAGTCCGCGGTAATCTACGAGAACAACTGACTGAGCTCCTTTCAGTTCTTCTGAAATCGCCTCAACGATTGGCTGTTTTAATTCTACTTTTGCCATGTTCGGTACACCTCCTTATTTTATTGTGCGTGTACTGCCAAAATAAAAACCTCTGTATCCAAAGACACAGAGGTTTACAAATCCGAAATTGAATTCGCATACTTCCTCGGCAGGCGTTTTCTCCTTATGCCTTACGGCACCTACTGTCTTCGGCAGTCAATTGCTATATTATAATAGCACTTTATATTGTCAATGTCAACAGTTTTTTAAACCAGTTTCATTGGGTTGATTTTTACACCAGGTCCCATTGTAGATGTCAGTGTTACGCTCTTTAAGTACTGACCTTTTACTGCTGCCGGTTTAGCTTTGTTGATTGCATCGATAAGCGTCTGGAAGTTGTCCGCTAACTGTTCTTCAGTAAATGAAGCTTTTCCAATCGGCACATGGATAATGTTTGTTTTGTCCAATCTGTACTCAATCTTACCAGCTTTGATATCGTTGATTGCTTTTGTTACGTCCATTGTAACTGTTCCGGCTTTCGGGTTTGGCATCAGACCTTTTGGTCCAAGTACACGTCCGAGACGTCCAACAACACCCATCATGTCAGGTGTAGCAACAACAACATCGAATTCAAACCATCCTTCGTTCTGGATCTTTGGAATCAGATCCTCTGCTCCTACGTAATCTGCTCCGGCTGCTTTTGCTTCTTCTGCTTTTGCATCTTTTGCAAATACAAGGATACGAACTTTTTTACCAGTTCCGTGAGGAAGCACTACTGCTCCACGAATCTGCTGGTCAGCGTGACGTCCGTCACAACCTGTTCTGATGTGAGCTTCGATTGTCTCGTCAAATTTAGCTACTGCTGATTTTTTCACTAATGCAACTGCTTCTGCTTTCTCGTAAAGATTTCCTCTTTCGATCAGTTTTGCAGCTTCGATATATTTCTTTCCTCGTTTCATTTCAAATAACCTCCTTGTGGTATTGGCGGGAACGTGCCCCTCCCACTTTTTCGTGAATTTACATATAACATAGATTGTCTCTTCCTCCTTTTCGAAGACACCGAAAAGAATTGTTCAGACTTTCTTAAATCTCTGCTTTTTTATCTGGCAGTTATCTCTTACTCTTCAACCACTACACCCATAGAACGGCATGTTCCTGCCACCATGCTCATAGCTGCTTCTACTGTTGCAGCATTTAAGTCTGGCATTTTCATCTCAGCGATTTCCTGAAGCTGAGCTTTTGTGATTGTTGCAACTTTTGTTTTGTTCGGCACACCGGAACCTGATTTCAGGTTACATGCTTTCTTAATAAGAACTGCTGCCGGTGGAGTCTTTGTAACGAAGCTAAAGCTTCTGTCATTGTAAACTGTGATAACAACAGGAATAATCAGGTCACCCTGGTCTGCTGTTCTGGCATTGAACTGTTTTGTAAATTCAACGATATTTACACCGTGCTGTCCAAGTGCAGGACCTACCGGTGGTGCTGGAGTTGCTTTACCAGCTGGAATCTGTAATTTAATATATCCTTCTACTTTTTTTGCCATTTTTCATTACCTCCTTGTGGTATTGGCGGGATTTTCATCCCTCCCACGGTTTTTTAATCCATCTTTCTTACTTCTGAGAAATTCAGTTCAACCGGAGTCTCTCGGCCGAACAGCTCTACATTGATCGACAGGCTCTGTTTCTGTTCGTTGATCGCCTGGATCATACCAACAGTACCTTCCCATGCTCCGCTCAATACGGTCACTGTATCGCCAACCTCGAAGTCAACTACGATGTCTTCCTGTTTGATTCCCAGATTTGCCATTTCCTCTTCTTCCAGCGGAACCGGCTTGGATCCAGGTCCGACAAATCCTGTCACACCTCTGGTATTTCTTACGACATACCAGGTATCATCATTCATGATCATATGGATCAGGACATACCCAGGAAACATCTTCTTCTGACTTGCTTTCTGAACACCATTCTTTAATTCCACGACTTCCTGCATCGGAACTCTGACTTCAAGAATCTGGTCCTCCAGGTGACGGTTCTCAATTGTCTTATCAATGTTTGCTTTTACTTTGTTTTCATACCCGGAATAAGTATGAACTACATACCATTTTGCATCTGACATAAAATCACCTTTCCGCTTCTGACCAGCTATTTTATCAGAAAGTCAATCCCGTATTTCATCAGTACATCGATCACAGAGATCAATGCGCCCATCAATACAGAAACGATTACAACTGCAGCTGTCTGCTTTGCAAGTGTGTTCTTATCCGGCCAGACAATCTTTTTAAATTCGGCCTTCATTCCTTTAAACCAGCTTGACTTCTGAGCTTTTTCTGCTTTTCCTGTCTTTCCACTCATACATCCACTTCCTTCCAACGATTATTTCGTTTCTTTGTGCAGTGTGTGTGATTTACAGAATTTGCAGTACTTCTTTGTCTCCATACGATCCGGATGTGTTTTCTTATCCTTAGTCATGTTGTAGTTACGATTCTTGCATTCCGTACATTCCAATGTGATTCTTGTGCGCACAACTTCCACCTCGCTTTTTATTTACTTTTTACATGTTACTTTGATGGCTGCGACCCCATCTAATTTTAGGCATAAAAAAAAGACCTACTTCCATTCGCCAGAAAATTGTATCATATGGCAATAGGGAAGTCAAGGTGTTTCTTCTTTCAATTTACATATGAAAATTTATGAAAATTTATATACACTGAAAACTCTTCCTATTTTAAATACCCTGATTTTCTTTTTTGGAGAAATACTTTTCCCTCTGTCATTCAATATTTTATCGTTTTTTTATTGATTTTGTCCATCAAATATGTATAATTGTGGTAGGGATATTGCTATGTCTGCATTTGCAGTTCATTGCATTATTACTATATAAGAAAAGAGGTTTAACGTAACATGGCACAGATTGATTTAACCAAGTATGGCATTACTGGAACTACAGAAATTGTGTACAATCCTTCTTACGAGACATTATTTGAAGAAGAGACAAAACCTGAACTGGAAGGTTTTGAAAAAGGTCAGGAAAGTGAACTCGGTGCAGTAAACGTAATGACTGGAGTATATACAGGACGTTCACCTAAAGACAAATTCATTGTAATGGATGAGAACTCTAAAGATACTGTATGGTGGACTTCTGATGAATATAAGAACGATAACCACCCGGCTTCTGAAGAAGCATGGTCTACAGTAAAAGACATCGCATTGAAAGAACTCTCTAACAAGAGACTGTTCGTTGTAGATGCATTCTGCGGAGCTAACAAAGATACACGTATGGCAATCCGTTTCATCGTTGAGGTTGCTTGGCAGGCACACTTTGTTACAAACATGTTCATCCAGCCTACAGAAGAAGAATTAAAAGACTTTGAACCAGATTTCGTTGTTTACAACGCTTCTAAAGCAAAAGTTGAAAACTACAAAGAGCTCGGACTTAACTCTGAGACAGCTGTTATGTTCAACATCACAAGCCGTGAGCAAGTTATCGTAAACACATGGTACGGCGGAGAGATGAAAAAAGGTATGTTCTCTATGATGAACTACTACCTGCCGCTGAAAGGTATCGCTTCTATGCACTGTTCTGCAAACACAGACATGAACGGAGAGAACACAGCACTCTTCTTCGGACTTTCAGGAACAGGTAAGACAACACTCTCTACAGATCCGAAACGTCTTCTGATCGGTGATGACGAGCACGGATGGGATGACAACGGAGTATTCAACTTTGAAGGCGGATGCTACGCAAAAGTTATCAACCTTGACAAAGAATCTGAGCCGGACATCTACAATGCAATCAGACGTGACGCTCTTCTTGAGAACGTAACTCTGGATGCAGAAGGAAAGATCGACTTTAATGACAAGAGTGTTACAGAAAATACTCGTGTATCTTACCCGATCAACCACATCGAGAACATCGTACGTCCGGTTTCTTCTGCACCGGCAGCTAAGAATGTAATCTTCCTGTCTGCAGATGCATTCGGAGTACTTCCTCCGGTATCTGTTCTGACACCAGAGCAGGCTGAATACTACTTCCTGTCTGGATTCACAGCAAAACTTGCTGGTACAGAACGTGGAATCACAGAGCCTACACCAACATTCTCAGCTTGCTTCGGACAGGCATTCTTAGAGCTGCATCCTACAAAATATGCAGAAGAACTTGTTAAGAAAATGGAAGCAAACGGAGCAAAAGCATACCTGGTGAACACAGGATGGAACGGAACAGGAAAACGTATCTCTATCAAAGATACTCGCGGTATCATCGATGCAATCTTAAACGGAGACATCGTAAATGCACCTACTAAGAAGATCCCATTCTTCAACTTCGAAGTACCAACAGAGCTTCCAGGTGTAGATACAAACATTCTTGACCCACGTGACACTTATGCAGATGCTGCTGAGTGGGAGACAAAAGCAAAAGATCTTGCACAGAGATTTGTTAAGAACTTTGCTAAATACGAAGGAAATGAAGCTGGAAAAGCTTTAGTTTCTGCTGGTCCGGAAGTTTAATTTCTAATTTTCATAAAATCAGAGCCAAAGTAAACGCAATGATTGCGTGAGCTTTGGCTCTTTTTATTTTACTCAACACTTCGTCTATATCATGTTGTATTTGTCTTATTTTTCTTTCTTAGAAAGTTAATTCTTATACATTGTGTCCAAAAAACATTTAACTTTCTTTTAGTTCTGCTTTACACTTTATTTATACTTTTTTAATATTTAAAGGACTGGAGAGGATTATGTACAAAGTTTATGAAATCAAACAGCGTGTCTTCGCTGACAATGACCTGGAAGCAGATAAAGTGCGGACAGAATTAAAAAAAGACAAAACATTTCTTTTAAATCTGATGTCGTCTCCCGGAGCAGGGAAGACCACCACTCTGACTAAAACAATAGATGCTATGAAACATGATTTTCGCATCGGAGTCATGGAAGCTGACATTGACAGCGCTGTAGATGCAGATATGACAAGGCAAGGGCTTTTGGAGCTGGATACCAGTGATGTAGATCTTGCCATTTTGGAAAATGTGGGCAACCTGGTCTGTCCTGCAGAATTTGACACAGGCGCTGTGAAAAATGCCATGATCTTAAGTGTTCCGGAAGGAGACGATAAACCACTGAAATATCCACTGATGTTTCAGGTATGCCAGTGCCTTCTGATCAACAAGATCGATGTTCTTCCTTACTTTGACTTTGATCTGGAAGAATGTAAAAAGCGGGTACTGAAGCTGAATCCGGATATGAAGATCATCCCGATCTCTGCCCGCACCGGGGAGGGCATGGACGAATGGATCGACTGGCTGAAAGAAGAAACCAGTTCCTGGAATGAATCAAATGAAAAAGGAGTAAAGGAATGAAAGAAGAACGTAAACTGATCCTGAAGCTGGGACAGATGATCACTGACCGTGTCGGTGTGAAAGTCACAGTGGAGGATCCCGAGTATTGGGGACTCGCGGAAGTTCTGACTGATGAAATGGCAGAGGTCTGTCTTTCCATGAAGGTCAGAAAACCAATGACACTGGAACAGATTGCCCGAAAATCCGGCAAAGATCCAGAACGTGTGCAAAAGTTGCTGGATGAAATGTCCGTGATCGGCATGATCGAATATAACTGGGAGAACGCCGACCATCATAAGCAGTATGTCCTGCCGATGTTTGTTCCCGGCTGCGCAGAATTTATGATGATGAATGACAAGCAGGTGGAAGAACACCCGATTCTGGCAGATTTCTTTGAAAATATGTCCAGACTGCCTCTGGAAAAGGTCACACCAATGGTACCGCCGGGAGGCTCCGGAATCGGAATGCATGTCATTCCTGTAGAAAAGGCAATTCCTGCAAAGCAGGAATCCGCAAGTGTGGAGCATATCTCCCACTGGCTGAAAAAATATCAGGACAAATATGCAGTCGGCGCCTGTTCCTGCCGCCGTCAGCAACGCGTGCGTGGCGAAGGCTGCGGCGAAATCGAAGGAGATCTGTGCATCGGTGTCGGTGATATGGCAGATTATCTGGTAGAAACAGGAAAAGGCCATTACATCACACAGGAGGAAGTTCTGGAAATTCTGGAGCGCGCCGAGAGAAACGGATTTGTACATCAAATCACCAATATTGACGGGGAAGATAAGATCTTCGCCATCTGCAACTGTGCACCTGGTGTCTGCAATGCACTGCGTACATCTCAGTTGTTCAACACACCGAATATGTCCCGCTCTGCCTACCGTGCCCATGTGGAAGCAGGCAAATGCGTTGCCTGTGGTCAGTGTGTGGAGGTCTGTCCAGTAGGCGCTGCCAAACTTGGGCAGAAGCTGTGTACAAAACAAGGCGAGATTTCCTATCCGAAATCCCTGCTTCCGGATACGGAAAAATGGGGACCGGACAAATGGGCTCCGGATTACCGGGATCATGCCAAAATCAACTGCTATGACACCGGTACATCTCCTTGTAAGACTGCCTGTCCTGCTCATCTTCCCGTACAGGGCTATATTAAGATGGCGGCTGAGGGACGCTATCTTGACGCATTAAAACTGATCAAGACCGAAAACCCGTTCCCTGCAGTCTGCGGTGCAATCTGTAACCGCCGCTGTGAGGATGCATGTACCCGAGCGACCATTGATCAGGCTGTTGCTATTGATGAGATCAAGCGGTTTATCGCAGAACAGGAGTTAAAGGAAAATACCCGCTTTGTTCCGCTTTGCGAGAATCATGAAGGAAAACAATTCACTCAGAAAATTGCCGTGATCGGTGCCGGTCCTGCCGGAATGTCCGCCGCCTACTATCTGCGTACAAAAGGATACCCGGTTACGATTTTTGAAAAAGAATCCCGTGCAGGTGGTATGCTGATGAATGGAATCCCATCCTTCCGTCTGGAAAAATCAGTAATTGAAGCAGAAATTGACATTTTAAAACAAATGGGAATTGAATTCCGTTACAACGTGGAAATCGGCAAAGATATCACGATCCCTGAACTCCGTGCACAGGGATATCAGGCGTTTTATATTGCGATCGGTGCACAGGGCGGACGAAAAACCGGAATACCGGGGGAAGATGCGAAAGGCGTGACAACCGGTGTGGAATTTTTACGCAGTGTAAACCTGAATGAAGATTCTGTTCATCTGAATGGCCGTACTGTGGTGATCGGCGGCGGAAACGTTGCCATCGACGTTGCAAGGACCGCGCTTCGTACCGGAAGTGAGCTTGTCTCCATGTACTGTCTGGAATCCGAGGCAGAAATGCCGGCAGCCCGTGATGAAGTAGAAGAGGCAAAAGAAGAAGATATCCAGATTCAGTGCGGATGGGGACCAAAAGAAATCCTCACTGAAAACGGAGCTGTAACAGGTATCGTGTTGAAAAAATGTATCTCTGTATTTGATGAAAATCACAGATTTGCTCCGGTCTATGATGAGAATGACTGTATCACCTTGGAATGTGAAAATGTACTGCTCTCCATCGGGCAGACGATCCTCTGGGGTAATCTGTTAAAAGACACCGCTGTAGAGCTTCGTCCAAATCAGACTGCACAGGCAGATCCTGTCACCTATCAGACCGCAGAACCGGATATTTTTGTCGGCGGTGATGTCTTTACCGGGCCGAAATTCGCCATTGATGCGATTGCTGCCGGAAAACAGGGCTGCGTATCCATCCACCGCTTTGTACATAAAGGCCACTCGCTGACACTTGGCCGTGATCTGCGTCAGTTTGTCGAGCTTGATAAAAACAACCTTGACATCGAAGAATTTGACACGGCAAAAAGACAGATACCGGGTAAAAAATCCGGAATCACAAAAGAAACCTTCCGCGATCTGCGTTCTTCTCTCACAGAAGAACAAGTCAAGATCGAAGCAGGTCGCTGTCTCGGATGCGGAGCTTCTGTCGTGGATGAAAATAAATGCATCGGCTGCGGACTCTGTACCACAAAATGCGAGTTTGATGCCATCCATTTAAGCCGGGATCTTCCTGAGGCAAGCCGGATGCGTACTGCAGAAGACAAGCTGAAAGGAATCCTTCCTTATGCAGCCAAACGTGCCATTAAGATCAAACTGAAAAAGAAATCATAAAGGAACACATTATGCATGAGTTGGGAATTATTGTTCACATTACAAAAACGCTTCAAAATGTTGCAAAAGAAAACAATTTAAGCGAAATCGGCTCTGTCACTCTGGAAATCGGGGAAGTGAGCACAATCGTCCCTGATTACCTGACAGACTGCTGGAAATACTACCGCAAAAAATTTCCTCTGATCGAACATTCAGAACTGAAAATCGAGATACTCCCTGCCACTACTTACTGTGAGGATTGCCGCCAGACGTATCCTACAGTGGAATTCGGCAGACAGTGCCCATATTGTAAAAGCCCGAACACGTATCTCGTGTGCGGAGATGAATGTAATATCAAGGAAATTGAAGCACAATAAAAGGAATGAAAAGAGGAAAAAGATTATGTTATTTCATGTTTACGGTGAAAACGCCCTGCCGCAGTGGATCGCGATGCTTGGCGTACTCGCTGCACTGATTCTGTTAAACGAAGTTTCCAGACGGACCAAAGCCGGCGGTATTTTAATGTTTTTTGTCATCCCGGCTATTTTGACTGTTTATTTTATTGCAATTGCCGTCGGGGCAAAAACAGGAGCTTCCTGGGCACTCAATAACCAGACATATCTATATATGAATGGATGGTTCCACTACGCCAAGCTTTATGCCGCACTTGCAGGATGTATCGGATTTATGATGATCAAATATGAATGGGGAATCGGAAAAGCTCACTGGTTCAAAGCGTATCCGTTTGCAATCGTTGCCATCAATATTCTGATCGCCGTTGCAAGTGATTTTGAATCTGCCATCAACGGATGGTATTCCTGGTGGCTGTCCTCTGAAGATGTATGGCTGTACGGAGGATGGCACAACGTATTTAACGGAATTGCCGGAATCATCAATATTTTGTGTATGACCGGATGGTGGGCTGTCTACACATCCAAAGACAAAAAAGACATGATCTGGCCGGATATGATCTGGGTTTACATCCTGGTCTATGATGTATGGAATTTCGCCTATACCTACAACTGTCTGCCGACACATTCCTGGTTCTGCGGCGTTGCACTTCTGCTTGCACCGACAATCGCAGCACTGCTCTGGAACAAAGGCGGCTGGATCATGAACCATGCCAACACGCTTTGTATCTGGTGTATGTTCGCGCAGGTATTCCCTCTGTTCCAGGAGACATTCTCTGACGGAAAACAGGTATTCCCATGGGCAACCATTCCAAAACTGTATGCTGACGGTACTTTAAACGGAATCACTGCCGGCGGAAGCACAAATGCAGATCCGACCATGATGACGATTGTCAGTCTCCTTGCACTGATCGTAAATATTGTAGCATTTATTTACATTATAAGAACTGCAAGAAAGAAGAAAAAGAATCCTTACAAAGAAGAAATCTTTACAGATTTCAAATACTACAAGGATGCAGCTGCAAGAGCTGAGATTAAATAAGAAACAAGGTCGCCCCGCAAAAGCTCTCTTCCACTTTTGCGGGGCGAATTTTATCTGCTTTTTTCCAGTTCCTTTTGAATTTTTTCTACCATTTCCCGATACACATCTTCCGCTCTTAATTCTGCATATACGTCCTCTGTCTCCAACAGCCACAGAAGATTTTCCAGTAGATATCCCCGTTTCGGTGAAGTACTTTCATTCCATTCCAGTTTGTCAAAGTAAATTGGAGTCTCTGTCTTTCTTCCTTGTACAATATTCAGATACCCCATAACCAGATGCTTCAGTTCTGAAAGTGCCTGGTCTTTTTTCCCCTGCTTCACCAGAATTCCAAGTTTCATCTGGGATACCATAACATTGACTCCTCCGAGACGGCTTTCTTCAAATAAGGTCTCCAGCTCCTGTGCGGCATCCAGAAATCGAAATGCCTTTTCATACTCACTTTCTTCTCCGGCAATTTTCGCCAGACTGACCAGAGACAAACCTGCATTGCGGATTTCTTCATACAAACAACGCTGTGTCAGTTTTTCTGATTCTTCCAGTTTTCCCATCTGATACAGGATACTGGACTTCATGCTTCTTGCATCAAAATCCGGCTGCGGCAGTTTTTCTACGGCTTCCAGCCCTTTTTCATATTCCTCATTCATACAGTATAAGCCGGATAAAACATACCATGCCGTCTCGGAAATTTCCGCATTTTCGCTGGCTGTGCTCTCTTCAAACAACGTAATGCTTCGTTCCATCTGCTGCTTCAAAATTTCTTCCTGTAAGCTTGCACCTGCATACTGCATATAAGTCGAAGCTACCCGAAATTTCAGAAATAAGTCTGTCGGAAATTCTTTCAGAAGCTCTTCACAGTACTGCTGTCCTTCTTCCCAGTTTCTTGTCGAAAACAGTGTATCCGCTTTCTCCATCCGCTTCATACATTCTTCTTCCGTCATCTGCTCCTGAAAGTCCAGCAGAACATCCACGCTCACGCCCAAAAGCCTTGCCAGTGGATTTAGGATTGTAATATCCGGATATGTCGTATCCGTCTCCCACTTGGATACTGCTGCCGCTGAAATATTGAGTGCTGCTGCCACCTGTTCCTGCGTCAGTCCTTTTTGTTTTCTAAGATCTTGAATTCGTTTTCCAATTTTCAATTCCATCCATCTGCACCTCTCTTTTCTCTGATCTTTTGCTGCTTTTATTGTATCAAAGAAAAGAAAACTCTCCAATGGATGGAGAGTTAACTTTTGCTGTCAGTTTTTTAACTGTTTATCCTGTTTTTATAAGAATGGTTTCAATTCTTTCATCAGCTGTTCGTCCATATGGAGCAGCTTCTTTGCAAGCGAACGGCTCTCAGAAGACGCCTCTTCATACTCATTGAGAAATTTTCCGATGGACTGGATTCCCATATTACAGCCATCCATCAGAAGCTTCGCAATCTGAGAGCTGTCATCGTGAATCATCAGCTTCACATCCGTTGTAAGTCTGGAAAATGCAGCTGCTGCAGGATGCGGATCCTTTTCTTGTTCTCCATGTTTTTCCAGCAGTCTGCTGATATCTTCTTCCAGTGCTTTATGTTTCTTGTCGTATTCATCCAATAGCTGATGAAGCTTTTCATCCTTCACAAAATCCCGCACCTGATTCAAGCTGTTGATGGCCATCTTGCAGCCACTGCTGCATTCTTTTAAAAGCTTTCCTGTCTGTTCTTCCATATCATTTCCCCACTTTCCATTACCAATCATGTCTTGTTTATTCTGTCCAAAAGTGCGGATTCTATTCCTTTATCTTACAACAGCACGTCTGATTTTCGGCCCTATGATGCAAGCAAGCACAATTTTTACCAGATCTCCCGGAATATACGGAAATACTCCGACACCAAGACCTGCCACAAATCCGATATTCAACTGCATAGAAAGCCAGATTGTACCGAAAAGATAACATACGATCGTTCCCAGTACCATTCCAAGAATGGCAAATGACAGTTTTCCTTTAAAATGCTCCACAAAAAATCCGGCGATCACTGTCAAAAACACAAATCCGACCAGATATCCGCCCGTAGGACCTGCCACTTTTGCCGGACCGCCACTGAAACCGGAAAATACCGGAAGTCCGACCAGACCGATCAACAGGTATACAATATAACTGATGGTACTGAATTTTGTTCCCAGTACAAAAACCGAGAAATACAACACCAGGTTTGTAAATGAGATCGGCACCGGACTGAACGGTAGAGGAATACTTAACGGCCCCAGAATGCAGGTCAGCGCTGTCATCAATGCGATCAGTGTCATTTGTTTCGTTGTGAGAAATTTTGCTTTTGTCTCCATGTGTTTTGTTCTCCTTCTTTACACTCTTGTTCCAGTATACGAAAGAGACGTTCTATTGTCAACCTTTTATTATTGTAAGTTAACATTCGTTCCGGTTGTTTACTCTTGTAACTGTATATGATAGAGCGTGTTTGAAAATTAAAAATGCACAAAACATGTGTTTCTATTGCCTTCTCATGATAGGATAGCTTCCAAGCAAAATCAGACACAGCCTAGGTGGTGTAAGCACCAAGATACATGTGGTAGTGGATTCTTACGACTATCCAATCTACCTGATCCAGCGAATGAAAAGGATTTCAAAGAATTGTAACCAAGTATGATAAATATGCATTCATCTATAGTAATCCTCTTAATTAACGCAAATTCCACATGCGTGAAACCACCATTTACAATCATTCATGCTTATAGTTTCTAAGGCCGCTTTTACAACTTCAGGCAGTTCAGAGGCAACACAGATTTTATTCTTTCTGAGAATAGCTTTCATTTTTGACCACATTTTTTCAATAGGATTTAAATCCGGACTGTATGGCGGCAAATACAGGTAGGAAATACCAGCCTTGTCCAAAAGTTCTGTCACTATTTTGGCATGATGAGAGCGCATATTATCCATAATTACAACATTGCCTTTCTCAAGACTCGGTATCAACTGTTTTTCCATGTATTCACGAAACCGCTGTGCGGTTGTTCCGCCTTGGTACGTAGTATATACCAAACTGCCGTTAAGACGAATGGACGACAAAACGGTGTATTCCTGCAGGCGTGTTTATTGGGGCAGCATCAATGGCACATTTCCCATGTACTGCACGTGCATAGTGTCTTGTGAGGTTTGTATTAATGCCGCTTTCATCAAGATATATCTGATGTTCTGCATTTGCATCAGATATGTTTTCTATCCATGCGCTGCGCTTTGCCTGCACATCGGGGACGCTCCTGTTCTTTTGCATGCAAAGACTTTTTCTTATAAGTATAACCTTGTTTTATCAGAAAACGCCTGACGGCTTTGCTGCCTACAGGCAAATTAAGGCTTTCAATGATTTCCTTCATTGTGATATCAGGCTGTTTCTGCACAAGTTCCAGAATATCTTGGTGCTGCTTTTCTGTAAGGATTGGTTTCCGTCCTCTCAGCTGCGTTCTGGTCTCATAACTGCCAGTGCGTGCACGTTCTTCCACAAGGCGGTATATGGTACTTTGGTTTACTGAAAAATATTTTGCGATCTCCTTGGCATTGTGCGTTTTATCCCAGGCTTCCAATACCAGTTTTCTAGCTTCATTATGTAGCATGTTATCATCTCCTACACTATATTTTATCACCTCTGTAAAGAGCTTGCATTATTTAAGAGGTTTGCTATAAAAAAAGAAAAACAGAGCAACGGATTTCGGTAACAAAGAAATATCTTGATCGTTCAGACAAAAATAACGTTTTCCCTGTCTGTAATACATCATTGGTTAAAATCAGTGAAGAGTCTATCTGCCGTGAGCCACTATGCACAGTCAACGTGCATATGCGAACTGCGCATTCACATGCACTATTCCTTGCGACATTTCTACCCAACAGGGTATAAGACATTTTTTAGAAGTCATACCGTAAATCTATTGAAATCTCTTTAGAAAAAACAAAAACGGCTGTATTTCAGTCCACCTTTGCACCAAAGTACAGCCACATAAACCAATTCTATTTTTATTGTGCAATATCAGAACTCCCCCCTTCTCCCTGCTGCATCCAGAATATTCATCTGCATCCTATATTTTGCCACCGTTCTTCTTGAGATCTGTATTCCCTCTTCTCCCAGTTTCTGCGCCAGTTTTTGATCACTCAGCGGTTTCTTCTTATCTTCGCTTTGAATGAAATTTCTTAGCATCAGCTTCACTGAATCGCTACTGACTTCCTCCGTCCCTTTTGGCATAAAATCTGACAGTGCATAAACGCCCCAGCCACACTGCAGATATTTTCCTTTCACCGCCCTGCTGATTGTTGATTCATTCACCTCCATAATCTGTGCAACATCCTTCTGTCTGATCGGTTTCATATCCTTTCCCGAGTCCAAAAACATCCTCTGGAAATCAACCAGTATATCTGCAATCCTCTGCAATGTATGACTTCTCTGCTCTATGCATGCTCTCAGCCATTCTGCCTGCGCCTGCTTTTGCATAATATATTCCCGAACCTCCGCCTCTTTCGAATCTCGCAGTTTTACATAGAATTCATTCAGCCTCAGTTCCCGGTACACAGCCTCATTCAATTCCGCTATATATTTTCCATGTTCTTTTGACACAATAATATCTGGTATTACATACCCCCCTGTGTTTCTCCCATATATTCTTCCTGGTTTTGGATTCAGGGTTCTGATTCTGGAAAATGCGTCTCTTACCGCCGCCTCTTCCTCTCCCAGTTCTTTTGCAATTGCTGAAATTTTATGTTTTGACAGATCTTCCAGATAATTTTTTACCAGAGTAATCGCAAGCCGGGAGTCTTTCTGTCGCTTCAACTGCAGAATCAGACATTCCTTCAAATCGGCGGCCCCGATTCCGGCCGGCTCCAATGATTTCAGTATCTCCAGCGCACTCCGAAGTTCCCGCACCGAACATGGTATGTACTCTGCCAGTTTTTTCACCGAAATCTCCAGATATCCTCTACTGTCCAATGATCCTGCTAACTTTTCCACAATTTTCTTTTCTTTTTCCCCAATTGGCATCGTCAACAGCTGCTGATGTATTATATCCACAAGGCTTTCTTCCTGAAGAGTCCACCAGTCTTCTAACAACTGATGACCGCCGGCATAGCTCCAGTCGGTATCCTCCGATGCCGTTACTCCTGTTTCATCAGACTTACGCATATCTTCCCTCACCAGTTCTTCCAGCGGTGCCTCTGCCAGTTCTTCCACTTCAATCAACGGATTTTCCAGTGCCACTTCCTGAATATACACAGCAATTTCCTGTGCATTCATTTGCAGGATGCGTGCCTGCTCAATCTGCTTCTGATATACCCTTTGTTTCTGCTCAACCTTCAGTTCCAGTCCCATCGAATTTCCTCTTTACTACTTAATCAGTCTTTTAAACAATTCGTATAGCATCGACAATTCATATTCATCCAATCTGATTCTGTATTTTTTTTCTGCTTCCGCAAATACAATCCGAGAAATCCGATAGAACTCCTTCTCTTGCTCAGATAATTCCCGTTGTTCTTCCTCATAACCATCCTGTGCGATCATCAGACGCTCAAACATAAATGCAATGTGCATATACAAATTTAGTCTCACATGCCCCGACATTTCCAATGCATAATACTTTTCATACCGCATCAAAATCAGTTCTACTTCCCGAACTACAACCGCAGGGTTCAAAAACTGCAGTCGGCTTACGATACCTTCCATTGAGAAAAACTTTACAAATTCTCTTTTGAGCACTTCAAACTGCTCCGGATTTATTACTGTCTTTAAGGAATCCCACAGCACCTGTTCTCCACTTCCATCCAACACATCATACATACTCAGCCATGGAGTTTTTACTTCTTCTGAAAGTGATGAAGTCGTCAAAATCAACAGTGTCTGCTCAAAGGATTTTTCCCCTTTTTCACCCAAAACCCGAATCAGTTCCTTATAATCCATCGTAATAAAATCAAGCCCGCAGTCTCCGAGCACGCTTTTCATCATTTCCTGAATCTTTTCCGCAATTCCCACTCCGGACATACAGGATATGACAATATTTTTTCCCTGTGAAAGACCTTCAAAAAACTGTACATCAAAACTACAGATTTTCTTTGTACTCTGTGTAATTTCCGTAAAGGAACTATGTCCCAGTATTTTAATTCCGATATCGAGCGCAATTGCCGTAGAAACATTATTGATAATCATCAGATCCCCTGACAGACTGTTTTTGATCAATGTATACATTCTGCTGAGAGAACCTGTATCTACCAGCAGAATCACTCCTCTTCCTCCCGGAATATCTTCCAGATAACTCCTTACTTTATCAATCATCGCATCAAAAGAAGAGTCCATCGGCATATCAATTGCTTCAAACACAAAGGTTCCACATGCCTGATTCACCACTTTTGCAATACTGCTCGCCGTTGTATCTCCATGCGCAGCAATCAAACCTGCCAGTTCAACAGACTCTACAACATACTCATGCAGAGCAACTGTAAACAAAAACAGGACGTGTTTTCCACAGCCTTGTTCCAACGATACCACTTTCTCAAAAAGACGTTTTGCAATATAATGTGCCCTTGAAAGAGACTGTTCAAAATAAACAGACAATTTCCACTCCATCTCTGCATCCAATTCCATTTGCGAGAACATCTTATAACTCAGGTACAGTTCCTTCAGACATTGGTCTGTCACACGAATTCCATAGCGTTTCAGCACCAATCTGCAGCTGCTCTCAAACATCTTTCTTACCGTATTTTCGAACACCGAAGAACTCACTGTGACATATTTCTCCCAAGTCTTCATCTGGTGTTTATACCGTAGATATAACATATCTGTTTTATCCCAGGAAGCCTTCACCACCTCTTCCCAGAGAGCTGAAACATTCAAAGCATGTTCCGTAACACATGCTTCATACGCAGATTCACTTTCCTGACTGCACAAAACTTTCATCGGACAGACAATTTCTTCCAAAGAATCACCCTTGTCCGGTGTCTCATTCTGCAGCTCTCTTGAAGAGATTTTCAACAGTTTTTCCTCCTGTTGCCGAAAATATGCTTCTGCACAGCTTACCCGCACAAGATTTTCCAGTTTTCCGATATTTCCAGGTAACTTTGAAAAGCACAGATACTGCATCGCATCCTTTTCAATCAGAATATCCCTGTTGATCTTTACCGCTTCTTTCTGATAAAACCGATAAATTAACTGTAGTCGTTCCATCAGCGGTCTTTCCGCAATACTTCCGATTGAAGTCTGTACGGTAATTCTCCGGCGAAATGTTTCCAGAAGGACTTTTTCCGGAATCTCCGTTGTTGCAAAAATAAACCTTACCTTCGCCGCTTTCCAGTTCTTGTCACCAAGCGGTCGATATTTTCCTGTGTCCATGAAAATAAAAAGCTTTTCCTGGTTTTCATAAGACAGCCGGTGAATCTCGTCCAGAAAAAGATAACCGCCGTCCGCTTCCTGCAAAAGCCCCTCTTTATCTGTATCCGCTCCGGTAAAGCTTCCCTTTTTATACCCTAAAAGTGCTGCCGACAATAGCTCTGGATTGTTCGCATAATCTGCACAATTCAGCACTACCAACGGAGCACTCTCGCTGATAACTGCACTGGAAACTGCATATTGGTGAATCAGTCTTGCCAGAAAGCTTTTTCCGACCCCACTTTCTCCTGTAATCAGTATTGGCAGTCCGTCCGGCGGATATGACACCGCCGCTTTGCATCTTTCAATTACATTTTTCTGGCTGCCGTCAGCACCGATCATTGTATCAAAGACGTCTTCCCGGCGTACTTCCGGCAGCACTTCTTCTATTTCTTTTCTTTCTTCACTGACAGAACCCTGCACATTCTCTCTCTGTTGTTTCCTGATATTCCAGCATACCGGCCGGGTAAGTGTCTTTTCCACACTACCTTCTTCCAAAAGACGGTTCAGATAATGGCTGACTACCTGTCGGCTTAAATTCAGCTCTTCTGCAAGTGCTGCCGCCGTAATCTGACAATCACTCTTCGACATCCTGCACAGCGCCTGATATACCCTGTCTTTTGCTTCCATAAAAAGTACCTCCCGGTTTTTCTGCTTTTTCATACCCCTATTATAATAAATTTTGAGTTTCTCTACAACACTTTTCTTTTCTTGAGTTTCCGCAGAATTATCCTCCTCAGATAAGTCTGCTATGTTTCGTTATCCACAACTTTCAAAAAATGCCTAAAATATAAGGAATCCTGTTCCTTTTTGATGTAAAATTAAGCTACCAAACCAAAAACTTACTAAACAAAAAGAAAGGGGATCCCTTATGATTAATTCTACATCAACTACTTACTCTCTGAAAAGAAAAATTTTAACTTTTACAAATAAAATTTCCTGCCGTCTTCCGAAACCAGACCGCAAGTTTATATCAGATATGGTTTACGGTATTTTGGCATCTCAGAGCTGTCTGCTTACCGATATTTCCGATCAGCTCCATGAACCTGCACGTAAAGTAAATACAGTAAAACGACTTTCCACACATCTCTTGGAAGGCCCCCTGCCGCTGCGGCTTCCACTTATCTCCATACCGTAAAGAAGCTCTCGCCTCCCGATCCGGTGGTCCTGATTGATGAAAGCGATGTTGTAAAGCCGGATGGGAAACACTTTGAAGCCCTGGGCATTGTCCGGGATGGTTCAGAAAGCACACAGACAAAAATGTTTATAAAAAGGGATATCATGTAACGGAAGCCTGCGTTTTAACTGCTCATAAGCATCCCGTCAGTATTTTTTCCCGGCTCCATTCTTCTGCTGAGAAAGATTACAAATCTGTAAATACCATCACATTTGATGCGATCAGACAGGCCGTCTCTCTTTTCGGGAAAGCTACTTTCGTTATGGATCGGGGTTATGATGACAATAAAATCTTCCTCTTCCTCGACCAACAGAAGCAGGATTATGCGCTCCGCCTGATTGCCAGGAGGAATCAGAGCCTCCAACAAATGCCCTGAAAGTTTCTATCATACAGAAAGCAGATCCGATCAAAGAGAAAGTAAGCTTCTGCTATTATCGGCTGGCGAAAGGCATCTCCGGCATACTGTCGTATGCAAAAGAAGGTGTCCGACTGTGGTTCCGGACAAAGCGTCCGGCATGCCGTCAACTCTGCCTTAAGCTGACCGGTTAAGTAGAGAAAAGAATAGGTCTCCTAAAGTCCGGTTCCGGCGGGGCTTATTAAAGTGCCTCTATTTTCGGCACTGCCATTCTAAATCTCTCAAAATTTCGGCAGATTGGCACTTTGGGAAGACATATCCATTTTTTCAGTGCAATTTGCGGAAACTCAAGTTTTCTTTTCCATCTCATGGCTTTTTGTCCCGGGGATTACTGTTCATATGTTAACCTGTGAGCAGTAACTCCCGGCATTCTTACCTCGGCAGACGTGCTCTTCTGTCCGGAAATACCCGATCAAATCCTTCTGCAGAATCCTGATACCAATAAGCCACTGTTGCCACATCGTCCGAACGTTCAAACAATGACAGATCATCATTTCCAATCTGCTGCAAAGTTACTTTGATATCTTCTGAAAATGCGATTGGATCTAGAATATGCCAGCGGTACAGACCATGGCGCGGCAGACTGTCATCACCAAATGCATGTACTGCATTTAATTTTCCTGTTTCAAACCGTACACGTGTCTTGTCCTTTGTCTCATAAAACGGATAACCTAGAAACAGTGTGGAATAGTTCTTAACGGAAGGTCTTCCCAGCTCATCTTTCTGATGAAATGCCCACGCACCTCCGAAATAATCTTCAGAACCTGTGGAGGATACGGTCGGGAATTCTTCATCTCCATCCAGATAGAACTTAAATTCACCCTCTCCCCACCAATATCTTTCCAGTGCAGTCAGCGCAAGAAATGTTCCTACATAATAGCCTTTTCCTTTAATCTTATCCAGTATCACGTAATCTTTTGCCAGTTCTGTTTGTCTTTCCCGTTTCCAGTATGCGTGGAAATACAGAGTGTTTTCCGGCAGACTGTCTGTCTCCGCATAATTTACTGTATAGAAAAATGAAGTAATGTCTTTCGGATGTTCATTTGTAATGGTAATTCTTGCTCTTTCACGAAACGGCATTTCAAAATAGCTGTTCATACCGCCCGTTGGATTTACTACGATCGGCAGAGACGCAATGTCACATCGTTCGCCGAATCCGTTGCAGAAGAAATCTCCCAGTGGAGCTTCTACCGCCGGAGTGCTGCTGTTGTCCCAATAGATTCTGAGTACAACATCACGCATAACAAAACTTCCCTTTTCTGTATTTTCACGAATCGTCATCCAGATATGACGAATGATTCCCGGTCCTTTTATATCTGCAATGACCGTCTCTTCTCCCATTGGAAGACGGATACTTCCTCTTCCTTTTCTCTGCGGTCCGAGTGCACTGTCTTCCATGCATGCTCTTCCCTTTTCTCCCGTCGGATTTTCCGGAGATACTGCTCTTGACCGCTCGCCCTTAAAGGTTGTGATATTATTTAATAAATTCATAATCCTGACTCCATTTCTCTTCGTTGTTTGGGTGAATTAATTTCTTTTGATTTTTTTTCATTTCTACATAAACCGGAAATGTACTTCTATTTTTCATAGAAAACTCTGCCATATGATGCTCATACCGAACCGAAATATCAAATCGGGCATTTCCTATCCGCATATTTTTCCAGCAGAATCCGCCGATAAACCGCTTAGGATGGATTCTGAACACCGCCTTCGGCGCATCATATTCGATTCCGAGAAATTCCGTGATAAAAAGGATAAAAAAGATTCCTGCACCCCATCCACATTTTCCGCAGCTGTTCATTCTCACAACATCACCGGTCTGTGCTCCGATCTTATACGGCCACCACCACCAGGAACCATCCAGGTCTATCAGTCTTTCTAACTCACGAAATCTACCTTCGTCTCCTGACCAGTTTTCTTTCTCTGCCGCACCGTTTAAAATCGAAATATATCCCGGAAATGTTGCCCCGGACTGATTTCCCCACTTGATTCCTCTGCTCAGTTCACTGTAAGTAGGATTTTCTCTGCTTCCTGTAAACTGACCATACTGCTTCAAAGTATCCTGCTCTTCACTTTGATATTTGTAGTATTTCATCAGGGTTGTATCCGATTCTTCCCCATCATGCATTCTGAGACAAATTTCTCCGTCATGGTTCACATCTGTTATAAACTGAAGCCCCTGGTCCAACATCTCTTTCTGATACTTTTCTGCAGAATCACATTCCTTCTTTTCCTCTGCGATTCCACTGATTCCTTCCAGATACTGTGTTCCAAAGAACCCCTTCGCAGTCATATACCGTTCGATATCTTTTCTTGTCTTTCCTGCTTCACTTCTCAACATTTCCGCATAACTTTTCTCTCCGAAAACTTCTTCCGCAATTCTTGCTAATGCCATAAAACTGCGGTACACACAGAGATTGGTTCCTGTATGATACTTTCCCAGTGCATACGCATCGGAAATCCACGTTGTACGATACAGATAAGGCTCATTTTCCTCACGGCTTTCGAGAACCGTCTGAAGAATTGCTTTCATTTTCTTATAGAGCTTTGGATGCTGTTGGAAAAATTCTTTCTCACCAAAATACTCATAATATGCACCGGAAAGCATGATCACAGACAACGAATTGCTCAATGAATGAAAGACGCCGCCTTCGAATTTAGTTCCTTTATATTTGATTCCATATTTTGCAAACCAGAGAATACATTTTTTACAAAGTTCCGGCTCTGTCAGTGTAAACGGCAGACTGGAGTAGTACATGTCTTTATTCCATACATGTGGTGTGACCGGATACGTTCCCCAGTTGGAACCCAGAATTTCATTCTCGCCTGACATTGCAAACGCACCAAACGCCTGCTGGTATGCTCTCTGCAAAAGCATTCCTGCCATCGCATCTTCTTCCATCTTCAGTTCTCCTGTCAATGACCGGAAATACTGTAACGTCTGTTCCATCCAGAAATCCGTATCTTTACTTAAAAACATTTCTATATCCTGATACCGGTTCGGATCTCCAAACAGAAGTGAAACCCGTTTCTGCTCCATTGGCTGCAGTGTAAAGGAAACATCCTGATACGTTCCACTCTCCGCTGTTATCATCAACACATTTCTTGTATCCGAATATTTCTTTTCATACAAAGCAGGGAGACAGACCGTCATCTCTGCTGCCTCTCTGCCTGTATTTTTTACCGTTACTTCATAAAGAAGACAACTCAGCCGTTTTCCTTTTGCTGTAATCGGTGCTGTGGCAAGAATCGTGACTTCTCCCCACGGAAAATAATGCCTGCAGCGTGGAAACAGATTTTCTGCCAGATCCGTCTCCACATATTTTGTATGTTCACATAATTTTTCTGTCTGTCCATTCCATTTTACAGAAACAGACAACTGATGTTCCTGCACAAAATCCTTTGCCACCCACACCCCCGGCTTACTTTCCATCAGATAATTTCCGTGAAAAAATGTAATATGTCTTATCGTTCCGAATTCATCCAGATTCGCCTGTACTTTCTGATTGGAAACATCAAAGGAAAATGTATCATCCGGTAGTTTTTTTCCATAATAACTCACCTGATTTTCCGTGCTGTATTTCCCGTCTTTTACTTTTACCTGAAAAAACGGATTTCTTTTACTGTCTCTGATACGATTTCCTGTCATAACTTTTCCTCCTGCCTTAGCAGATTCCGAGAACGGATAATATAATTCCCAATGCAACAATTCCAAAGATCAAAACAATGATATTTACTTTCTTCTTTAACAGTTTAAAACATCCAAATGTAAGCAAAAGCGGTACAATTCCGATAAAAATACTGTCAAGAGAAGACTGTACATCCATTACGGATTTTCCTTTCATCGTAAAATCAAGAATTGTCGTAAACAGAACCGTTTTACTCGTCATCGCTCCGACCATGATCAGTCCGACAATGCCCGCTGCCTTCGTCAGAATCTCCATCATTCCGTTAGAATAAATCTTTTCTATGTATTTTGCGCCAAGAGAATATCCTAAAAACGCTCCATAGTAACGGCACAGGTAGTTCGGAATATTAAATGCAAGAAGGAAAATCAATGGTGCAAGCACGTTTCCTGCATTGGCAAGTCCGATTGCAAGTCCGGCTGCAACAACACGCCATACGCCCCAGAATAAGGAATCGCCGATTCCGGCCAGCGGTCCCATCAGACTCAGCTTGATTGAGTTAATGGATCCTGCGTCAAAATCTGTTTTTTCACTGTTCTCTTTTTCCATGGAGCCTGCAATTCCCATTACAAAAGATGCCATCGGAATTGTCGTACTGAAATATTTCACATGACGTGCCAATGCTTCTCTTCTTTTTTCTTCGTTATCTTTATAAAAATGATTGATAAACGGAATCATGGAATAGCAGAAACCGCCTCCTCCCATGGTAACCGGATTTACTGATGCATACATTGCTCCGGATCTCCAGAACATTTTTCTGATTAATTTTTTCTCTTCCTTACTGACATTATTCATTAATTTCATGCGAAAAAGTCCTCCTCTTCACTCATTTTTTCTACCGCTGCCGCCGGTGCCGCCTGATTGTTCTTTAACTGCATATCACGCTGTGCTGTCACAACCGCAATAATTGTTCCCAATACTGCAATTGCGATCAGTGGAAGATCCAAATATGCTACGAGAATAAATCCCAGCAGGAAATAGATTGCAATCTTATTATTCCAGAGCATCTGCAGAAGCATTGCCATACCAACTGCAGGAAGCATATTTCCCGCTACCGTCAGACCGTTCATAATTACATCCGGTATCATTTCCAGAATACGCTGAACAGCATCCGAACCAAACAATACTGCAAAAAACGGAATCAATGCATATAACGCATAATGTACGAACCATAAACCAAAATGAAGTATTGTAATTTCTTTATCTTTTCCTTCTTTTGCAAGTTCTTCAAATTTCGGTGCGCATGGACCAATCACAAAAGAGAAAATAAAGTTCATTAACTGTAATCCAAGCACTGCCAATGGGAAAACGATTGGAATAATGGTTCCGACATTTCCTCCGAGATTAATTGCAAAAGCAGTTGCAAGTCCGGCTGCAAGTGCCGGTTCTGCTGTACTGGATATTCCGATGTTTACAACTCCCATAAAAATCGACTCCAATGATGCACCTACAATAAGTCCTGTCTGCACATCTCCCAAAAGCAGTCCTGCCAGCGGTGCCACTACGATCGGTCTGCTCAACATTGCCATTCCAAAAAGTTCATGTCCTGCAACTCCCACAAAAACAGCGAGTGCTACAAAAAATGCATCTAACATCATAATCTCATCCTCCTCTATCCTATTTTAATCAACATCCCTTTAATATTGCAGATGCCATTTTCTTTTCCATTGCCGGTGTTCCCTGGAAAAATGTGTCCGGGTAAAGCTCTGTCAGTTCTTTCAGTGCTTCCAGTTCGTCTGCTGTCAGCATAACTTCTTTTGATAAGATTTTCTTTTCTCCGGATGTCGTTTTACCGGCATTTCCGATATTTACCATTTCAATATTTTTGTAACGTTTACACAATGTAACTGCATCTTTTACCATCGGTACAAGTACCATCAGACGCATAGACTCTGAACGTGGATCATCCAGAATCGTTGTCACATCTTCTACCGACTTGATGATACATTTGATTCCTTCCGGCACTGCCATCTTTAATGTCATTTTTTGTAGTTCATTTGATGCCGCCTCATCACTTGCAACTACCAGTCCATTCAGTTTCAGTTCCTTTGTCCATGTCATTGCTACTTGTCCGTGAATTAATCTTTCATCTACTCTCAAACATACAATCATCTTTTTCTCTCCTTTTCTTTTTGTTATGCTAATAGGCGTTTGCGAAACTCTGAACTCATTGAAAATACTGAATTCTTTGATTGTGACAAATCAATATCTCCTCAAAAATGTCAGTTTTTACGCTTCCCAATCCTTGTGGAAATGTGGATAACTTCCTCTCATTTCACGATTTTTAGCAAGTATTATGGTTTTGTCCCTTGCAAAGCCTATAACTTCGTTAGAAATCTCAAAAGTTATCCACATCAGTCGCATTTTGAGTTTCGCAATCATCTATTGTTATGCTAAGAATTCTTCCTCATCTTCTTTTTTTCCTTCTGGTATTTCTACCTGAACGAGCATCATATTTTTTCTGGACTCCTCAATAGAATCTAGCAGTTCTTCCTTTGTAACCTTATCCTCGTTCATTGCCAGTTCCAGTATCAATGGCAGGTTGAATCCGGCTATCAGAAATACATTTTCTTTCTGTGCATATGGAACAACTTTCTGATTGACACTTCCCCCCATCAAATCTGTACATACGATTACTTGATCTTCATCACTCACTTCTGAAAAATAAACTTTCAGTTGTTCATCCACATTGTCTTCTGGGTTTACATAGGCTGTCAAACAGGTAATATCTGCAGTATTTCCTATGAGTAATTCTAATGTACTCTTCATCCCTGTTGCTAAAGTTCCATGTGTTGCAAATAAGAATTTTTTCAATTTCTTCATCCTCCTCTTTTTCTTTCTACCCTTATATACTGCAAGAACTGTGCCAACTTTTTATTAGACACTAAAAAAAGCCCTAAAATCAAGGCTTTTTTTATTAAAAAAATATTATTCTGTAGTGTCCAAACATCACCCCACCCATATAACTGCAGACTTTCGACACAAAATCTTCAAAATCTGCATTTTCAAATCGAAATGAAATTCCCGTCTGTTCCAGATTATCCTCACAAACCTCTTCTGAATCCGCCAGAAATATTCGGCATAGCTCTGCGTACTTCGGTTCTGATTGCTACCGCTCCAGTTCCGAGGCTCTTGCTAGAGCGTGTTTGAAAATTGCTGCCGCCGCATCCATCGGATGTCTTCTTGCAGTACTATTCCAACTGCAGACACCAACTTCTGCCGGTATTATTGCCATCTTAAGCCTGCAGAATACACTGGTTTCCAACACCGTTTTGGTACTGCACCTGTATGCTGCCCAGTCTGTGCATCCCGCACTCCTGGTCAACGAACTGCTTTTGCTTCTGACCGGAACTTCCTGTGGGATTCTGATGAATCTCTACATGCCCGGAAATTCATCAAAAATCCGACGGGCACAATCCGAGCTGGAACAGATATTCCGGAATACATTCCACCGGATCGCCCGTGATATTGTGATGGACAAACAACTTGCCTGCACCTTTTTTGATCTGTCCGATCTGGATTTGATTTTAAAGAAACTGGAAAAAGAGGCGCACGAAAATCAGGGAAATACATTACTGTCAGATGAACAGTATTTTGTGAAATATGTAGAAATGCGAAAAAACCAGAAGCTGGTAGTTGAAAAACTCTGTCAGAATATCCGACTTTTACATGATGTTCCGATTCAGGCGCATGCCATCTCTCATTTTATCGAAGATGTCAGTATAAAATTTCATGAATCCAATAATACACAGGAACTGATGCAGAAACTGACCGAAATGCAGACTTCCATGCAAAAAGAACCGCTTCCAGTGACAAGAACCGAGTTTGAAAACCGTGCAGTTCTCTATCGAATTCTCTACGATCTGGAAGAACTGATCACCATTAAAAAGCGATTCATCGAGACTTTAACTCCTGATGAGATCAAACGATTCTGGAATACCAGTCAAAACTGTTGTCAATAGTAGCAGTTTTGACTGCACCCATCTGGGAACAATTCCTGTTTCATACGATCCCGGAATTCTCTTTTCGTTTCCGCTGTTTCCAAAATCATAAGCGCTTTTTTCAACCGGATGATATCCTGCTGCATGAATTCTGTATAATTTCCTCTGCCCACAATCTTCAAATATGTAATTCCCGCTTTTTGTAGGTCGTACAGCGCACACAATCCACATCCACCTGCTCCTGTACGATAGTTTTCCACATCCAAATCCTCGTTTTCCACTTCATCTGCTTTTTGATTTGACAGTTCCAGAACGCCCTTACACTTTTTGTTCAACTTCCCCACGCGATATGGAACCCGACAGAGATGCCCCAGTTCATCACAGTGCAGCGAATTGCAGAATCCTCCACTGAAATGGCACAGTTCATTTAGGACAAACGCCTCGTACTCGATATTCTTTTTTAGATTGGAAATACAGGATTTCATATCTTCTACTGTATTTTTGCGGTGAAAGATCACCCTGCAGATTTCCATTTCTTCCAGAAAATCTGCCATCTGGCTGTTGATCTCTCCAAATTCTCCGCTCAAATGGATCCGACAGGGGATCTTCTGACTGCGGATATACAAAAGCAGCGCCGGATCTGCCACAATGATCGTATCAAATCCTGCCTGATGGCATTGTCCAATGATCTCCCCCACAACAGGATACTGCTCGGGTGTATAAGATAATGAGTTGAACGTGATGGCTACCGGCACCTGATAGTATTTCCTCATATTTCCAAGAATCTTCAACTCTTCATAAGAACCGATCTGCACATTATAAGCGCGCACTTCTCGTCTGTTTAATGGATTTAGCACTCCATATTTTTCTGCCCACGCAAATGGAACATACCCGCAGAAACATTCATCTGCCCCTGCCTCCACATACATTGGATAATCATCCACACTTCCAAGCCCTGCTGTAATCTTCATCTTCACGCCTCACTTCTCACAATAGGTTTACCACAATCCGGTCAATGCCTTGTCTGACAGATTGATTCAGATACTCCATCTCTTCCAGACTCGTTCTGTCATATCCAAACAGTGTGTTATACTTTCCAAACATCTCCAGATGCCTGGGATATAAAAATACCAATCCCCTGCAGTATCCGGGGCACTGTTCTACAGATTTCTGTCTGCCACGGTCTCCACATGCGCACTTCGCATACAGTGTACAAAACTGTGCTGTATTGGTCTGAAAAAACGGCAGATGCAGGCTATGTTTTCCTTTTGGAATCACGATTTCATGTCCGCAGGCTTCCAGTTCATACCGCTCAATCTGGTTCTCTTTTAAATATTGCTGATAAAATTCACTGTTTAAATTGGTCTCCTGAAAGCAATTTGTTTCCTCTTTCAGATAACGGGACCGATTGTCCTTTTTGTACCGGTTCAAAAGAATACCCAGATTCAGTTTCACACAGTTTTGCGTTTCCTGTTTCCATTTACGGATCAGATGTGCGGTGCCCCAGTCATTTACTGCAATCTCATTCGGCATATATTCTTTTCTCTGTTCCAGAAATTTCAGCAATTCTCTGATTGAATCTATCTGACTCTCTTTGATCCACGAAAATGTCAGTGTCACTGAAATTCCTTCAATTTTTGCCTTTTCCAACATGGCATGTAATATGTCATTCTCCGGAAATAAATGAGGACAAAACGTATTGCCTATATAAACACGTTCCACCGGTTTCTTCGCAATCGGATGTTCCTGCAAGCCCCATTTTTTCCAGTATTTTTCTGCAAATGTTTCCATCGGTTCCCTTAGCCACGCTTCATATAACTGCGGAGTATCCAACTCCAGAGCCAGCTCTACATTTTCACACAGCTTCTGCCCTTTTGCTTTCTCTGCTGCCTCCTGAAACCACTCCTCTTTCTGCTCTTCCAGAGATTCTGCATAGTCTTCATCCAGATGAACAGGGTAATCCGTGTATGCTGCTGCGACTTCCCCGTCTTCCCCTGTCATTTTCAAAGAAATATACTTCCAATAATCAGCAAGTAATTGACGCACATATTTTTGATAGTCTTTGTCTTCTGTCAATACCGTATATTCTGTAAAAAATCGGCTCTCCTCCATTTTTTTCATCCGGTCTGCAGGAATCAGAAGCTTCTTATAGCACCCTCCATTTTGCGAAAAAAACTGCAGCCAGATTTCATGGATTTTCTCAGCCTGATTTGCCATCCGAAATACAAATCCATTTTCTCCCAGCTGTGTGATGCGCACTTCCTGTCCATCGACAATTCCTGATAACAGACCATAGGGAATCATGGAAACTGCATTTTTAATCTGCATTCTGTGTCCTCCCAAACCTTATTCTTAGTATAATGTTACTTTAGCCGATTCCACTTCTATTTTCAATCATTTTGTACAGTTTTCTCATCTGAAATAGCCTTTTTCTGCCTGTCAGCAGACTACAATTTTACATTGACTTTATTCCGGCAACAGGACTTACAATCAACATAAGATAAAGAGTTCCTGGCTATACTATGGAACATAATGTTTCAAAGAAAGGATATGATTTTATGGACAGAAAAATAAGAATCGCACAATACGGATGCGGAAAAATGAGTCACTATCTGATGCGATATGTTTTAGAAAAAGGCGGAGAACTGGTGGCTGCCTTTGACATGAATCCTGCAATGATCGGTACGGATATCGGCACTCATCTTGGAATGGAAAAACTTGGCATAACGATCAGCGATGCTAAAGATGCTTCTGAAATTTTAAGCAAAGAAAAACCAGATGTATGCATTATCGCAACCCGCTCCACTATGGCCGAATTAAAAGAAGCATTTTCTGTATGTGCACAAAACGGAATCAACGCGATTTCTACCTGCGAAGAGGCACTCTATCCGTGGAACTCTTCAAAAGAAATTACAGAAGAACTGGATGCACTTGCCAAAGCCAACAACTGTACATTGTGCGGAAGCGGATACCCGGATATGTACTGGGGTTCTCTGATCACAACTCTGGCAGGATCTATGCATCGCATTACAAAAATCTGCGGAAGCAGCAGCTATAATGTGGAAGACTATGGAATTGCTCTTGCAGAGGGCCATGGCGCCGGATTAAATATCGAAGATTTCGAACGCCAGATCGGAGCATATAATAATCTGGATTATCACCAGACCTTGCAGGCAATTGATGAGGGCATCGTCGTTCCATCTTATATGTGGAATCAGAACGGATGGCTCTGCAGCCAGCTCGGTCTTCACATTACTTCACAGACACAAAAATGTGTACCGATCACGCACGACGGAGATTTGTACTCCAGTACGCTGAATATGACGGTAAAAGCAGGGGATGCTACCGGAATGTCCGCCATCGTTACAACAGAAACAGAAGAAGGAATCACACTGGAAACACAATGTCTCGGTTATGTCTATGGTCCTGAGGATTTTGATAAAAATGAATGGAGCTTCCACGGTGAACCGGATACAACGGTGATCGTAAATCGCCCGGCAACAGTGGAATTAACCTGCGCCACACTGGTCAACCGCATTCCAATGTTGATCGATGCTCCTGCCGGATATATTACAACGGAAAAAATGCCGGTCAACCACTATCTCACAAAATCCATGCATGAATATGTAACCGGAAAATAATTTTATGTGCTTGCACAGCCCGCTTTTTCACGAAATCCGGGCTGTGCAAGCACAAGATCCAGAAACGCTTTCATCTGTGGTGTCATCCATTTGTTCTTGTGATACAAAAGCTGATGGTACATCTTCACTCCCGGCAAATCCGTCCGTATCTCGAAAAGGACACCTTTTTCTATTTCTTCTTTCACAGTAAATTTCGGCAAAAATGATATCCCCATCCCCCGCTTTAGCAGATTGATAATCGTTTCTGTATTGCCGATCTCCAAAACCGGTACAATCTCAATCTCTTTTTCTGCCAGCATCTGCTCCAGTTCATATCGATAGGCGGCTCCTGTTTCCGTGAGAAGAAATGCCGCTTTTGCAAGATGCTGTATCAGATGAATATTACTTTTTTGTGCAAATACCCTGTCTGATGTCACAAAAATCGTATCTTCTACTCTTTCTGCCGCACACATCCACTGTGAACTGTAAATTTTCTTATCCAGCGTGAAGATCAGATCAATCTCATCACTTTTCGCCAGATCCATCAAATTTTCTGTAGCTCCGGACTTAATGATCACTTCAACTTCCGGATACAGTCTGTGATATTGAAGCAAAAGTTCCGGAAGCAGTGCCGTACAGGTAGATTCCACGCCGCCGATCTTCAATGTTCCTCTTGTCGTATGCTCTTCCCCGGCAAATGTCAATGCTTCATTTGTCACACGCATGATCTCACTTGCATAGCCAATAAACTCCTGCCCTTTTTCCGTCAGATATACACGCTTTCCAATCCGCTCAAACAGCTGTGTTCCCAGCTCTTTTTCCAACTGCTGTATCTGAATGGTCACTGCGGACTGGGAGTACCCCAGCTGCTCTGCTGCTTTGGAAAAATTCTGGGTGCCTGCCACTTTTAGAAACGTCAAAATATTTCTGATTTCCATCCGTCTCTCCTCATTAACATTTTTAATATATTATATGAAATCTATGAATTTTACATATATGTAAATTTAGTGTAGACTATCAAACGAAATGAGTCAAGTAATTAAGAAAAAGAGGAATACCTTTATGATCGGAACCGAATATATTTTAAACAGTACCCAGTTGGAAGAGGCCATCAAATCATTTGTGCATGATTTTTGTGCAGAAAAACACGAGATCCACGATCAGCCTGTTGTTGTTGAAGCAAAGGAACATCAGGAGGACAAAATCAAACAGATCAAAATCCCGGAAAAAGGACGCCCGGTAAACGAAGTTGTCTCTGAAATGATGAACGAAGTGTACCGCTACCGCGGAGATGCCAACCATCCACGTTTTTTCAGCTTCGTTCCGGGACCGGCTTCTTCGGTTTCCTGGCTGGGAGATATCATGACATCTGCTTACAACATTCATGCCGGCGGAAGCAAACTTGCCCCCATGGTCAACTGTATTGAACAGGAAGTGTTAAAATGGCTGGCAAAACAGGTCGGATTTACCGAGAATCCCGGAGGTGTCTTTGTAAGCGGAGGGTCTATGGCAAACATCACCGCTCTGACTGCCGCCCGGGACAATAAGCTAACAGATATCAATCTCCATCTGGGAACAGCTTATATTTCGGATCAGACACACAGCTCCGTCGCAAAAGGACTGCGCATCATCGGAATCACGGACAGCCGGATCCGCAGAATTCCGACAAACTCCCATTTCCAGATGGATACGACAAAACTGGAAGAAGCCATTGAAACAGACAAAAAATCCGGCTATATCCCGTTTGTTGTCATTGGTACCGCGGGAACCACGAACACCGGAAGTATAGATCCACTTACAGAGATTTCCGCACTTTGTAAAAAACATGATATGTGGTTTCACATTGACGGGGCTTACGGTGCTTCTGTACTGTTAAGCCCGAAATACAAGTCTCTGTTAACTGGAACCGGGCTTGCTGACAGTATCAGCTGGGATGCACACAAATGGCTCTTCCAGACGTACGGATGTGCTATGGTTCTTGTAAAAGATATCCGTAACCTGTTCCACAGCTTCCATGTAAATCCAGAGTATTTAAAAGATCTGGAAAATGACATCGACAATGTCAATACATGGGATATCGGAATGGAGCTGACCCGCCCTGCCCGCGGCTTAAAACTATGGCTGACTCTGCAGGTGCTCGGAAGTGATCTGATCGGATCTGCCATTGAGCATGGATTCCAGCTGGCAGTCTGGGCCGAAGAAGCTCTGAATCCAAAAAAAGACTGGGAGATCGTCTCCCCTGCACAGATGGCAATGATCAACTTCCGCTATGCCCCAAAAGATCTGACAAAGGAAGAACAGGACATTTTGAATGAAAAGATCTCCCATCGGATCCTCGAAAGCGGTTATGCAGCGATATTTACTACTGTTCTCAATGGAAAGACCGTACTTCGAATCTGCGCGATCCATCCGGAAGCAACACAGGAAGATATGCAGCATACGATCGATCTGTTGGATCAGTATGGTCGTGAAATTTATACGGAAATGAAAAAAGCTTAATTTAAAAAACCATGGAAGTGACGGGAACTTATCCCGTTTTCCATGGTTTTTTCTTATCTCTTCACAAAGTATTCCTCATACCATACAAGGAATGTATAAATTGTCCACACTTTTCTCCAGTTATCCGAGTTTCCTCCGATATAATCCTCAAAAATCGCATTGATCTCATCCAGATTGAAGAATTTGGCTGCCATCTCGCTGTGGAACTTGTCACGCACATCCTGATTGTATCGCTCATCCGCCATCCAGATACGGATCGGCACAATAAATCCAAGTTTCTTGCGGAATGCAATTTCTTCCGGAAGCACTTTTGCTGCCGCTGTACGGAATGCGACTTTGTTCTGCTCCTCGTTGACTTTATATCTGGACGGCATTCTGGATGCAATGCTGAAAATTCTGGTATCAGTCAGAGGCATCCGAACTTCCAGTCCTGCTGCCCGGCTCATCTTATCCACGTTCAGATAAATATCTCCTTCCAGCCAGATCTGAATATCTACATTGGACATCTTACTAAGTGGATCCAATCCTTCCATCTCCTCATAAATACTTCTTACGAGTTCGATTGGAAGCACATCGGGATCATAATGTTTCAAGATTTTCTGCTTTTCATCCTCTTTCATGATGTTCGTATTTCCGACATAGAAATTCTTCAGATTCTCGCCGTAGCGTTCTGCATTTCGATACATATTGTATCCACCGAAGAATTCATCCGCACCTTCTCCGGAATAACAGATCTTTGTATGCTTTGCAGTCTCTCTGCATCCAAGTGCGAATACAATTGCCGAGGCATCTCCAAGCGGCTGTTCCATGTTGTACATTACATCCGGCACAATACCAAAATATTCCTCCGGTGTGATCACACAACGCTGGCTCTCTCTTCCAAGAAGCTCTGCTGTCTGTCTTGCAAGTCCGGATTCGTCAAATCGCTCTTCTTCATATCCGCAAGAATCTGTTTTCTGCACATCTGACATTGCCAGAACATACGAAGAATCTACCCCGCCTGACAAGAACGATTCTGCATACTCACTCTCTTCTTTCACTTCCGGCATAATCTCTGTCAGTGTGTTGTGAATCTCATCAGCCCAGTCTTCTAATGTTTTAGTCTCATCCGGGTGGAATTCCGGCTTCCAGTAACGGGTGATCGCAAGTTTTCCGTCTTTCCAGATCAGATACCGTCCCGGAAGAAGCTTTTTGACACCTTTAAAAAATGTCATCTCTCCTGCAACATAGGTAAGGCTTAAATATAACTGCAGCATCTCTTCGTTTAATTCTTTTACAAACCCCGGCTGCTCCATGATCTGACGGATGGTTGTCCCATATAATAATTCACCATCTGCTGTCTCATAATAATAAAACGGCTTTGTTCCGAACTGATCTCTCAAACAGAATAATTCCTGTTTCTCATCATCCCACAAGGCAAAGGCAAACATCCCATGCATATGGTCTGCCATTTCATTTCCCCATGTCTCATATGCTTTGATGAGAATCTGTGCTTCTCTGTCCTCTCTGGATAAAGAATGATCGATCCCCAGTCGTTCGCAAAGCGCTGACCAGTTTCGAATGTGTCCGCTGTATTCTTTCACGTTTATCATGTGTATACCCTCTTTTCTTATAATTTCAATAAGAATATTCGATCGGCCGGTATGCCGATCCTGATTTTCTGGTTCCTGTTTAGTTTACCACGATATGAGCGATTCAGCTATGATTTTTTGCTGAAACTTTACATTGCTAATATCTTCTTTTATATCCCTTATCGGACAAAGTTCGCCCGCCGAAGGCCTGTGTTGAGGGATGCCCGGATGGATATACACTTTGGAACATATTTTATTAAATTACCTTATTTTCAAAATAGCATTCCGATAAATACGATGGATTTTCATAATACATACTGCTATTATAATCATCAATTTTAGGACTGATAAATGAATTGTACACCTCTATCAAAGCATCTATTGTTTCAATCCCGCTCTTTTTCGCAACTTCTTTTATCAGCCTTTTATATACTTTTCCTATATCCCAATGAGACGGAATCGAATAACTACAATCTTTCACATTATCAAAATTTCCCGATTCAATATCGGCTTCTCTAATAAAATCATCGCTCACTCGCTCTATATTGTCACTATGATACACATCAGCCAAATCATAAATTTTTTCAAGTCTTTTTTTCCCAAAAGCATTCACAACATCCGCTCTTGTATTCCGGGTTTTACGCGCAATGTAGTCAATTATTTTCCACAGCAATGTTTATACTTCTTCCCGCTTCCACATGGACATGGATCATTTCGCCCGATTTTTTTCTTCGTGACCTGATTTGATATTTCAGGCAGACCTATTTCACTTGGAATAATCTTTTCTTTGCCAAGTTCCCGGTCTGTAAATCCGCGATTACTCCATTTCCGGACTGAATACACCCATTCACTGCAGTTTTCCACAAAATGATTTCCCCTTGTACGATTTGGGAATTCAACATATCGCTCAAACAAGAGATTCATAATTCCTGCAGCATTCAAATCTTCCTCTGCTACTCTATATTCCAACTCCAACATCAGATTGTCTGCCCGTGTCTTGTTTTTCATCAGATGTGTCAGATCTGCCAGAATTTTCTTATAAAATGGATTTTTTACATCAACCAGATTCTCTGCATATAATTTTATCTCTTTTTGATTCGGAATATAGTATTCCTGACCTGATACCTGTCGTAAAAATTTCCTGTACTCTTTTTCATTTTCAAACTGCTCACTGATGATCCACTGTTCATCACACCAGAATGGACCGTCTGCACGTTCACACAGTATATCGACTGTTTCCTTTAGTTTCTCCGGAAGCCACTCAAGCTCTTTTCTCTCTTCTTCTGATAAAGATGGATATTCAAGCATCTGGTTTAGTGCAATGTCCTCCACCTTTGCTCTTTCTACAATCCCAAACAAATTTAAACACGCTCGCATGGAAAGGCGGACAGCGGCAATAAGACCAAGTATATTTTGCACCTTATCCGTCTCCAGATTTTTGATAGTAAACTCTCTGATCTCATCCGGAACAACAAACTGCACTCCATCCACATCACAGAACATAAATACCCAGCCTTTTTTGCAGTAGTTTTCTTCCAGAGCCAACATCTGCATCTGAGAAAGTGGATAACCATTCATCGTCCGCAGCATCGTTTCCATGTCAAACTTATCCAGATAAATAAATTCATTCTGAAACGAAGTTAAAATCAACTCCTGCACATACTTTTCTTTTTCTGCCCGCAATTTAGGAGCTTCCTCCTCCCAGGTTTCCAGAATTACATCCAGCAGAGATTCCGGCGCCCGGCTTAGCATCTCGTTCAGATCCGTTGTCGTTTTCCCCTCTATCATAAAATTCGAAGTGAATGTTTCTGCCATTTGCTCAAATATATTTTCATCAATTCCCAGTGCGTCAAAAAAGTCCTGCATTTCACTTTGTTTCTGTAATTTCATCTCACTTCACACTCCTTGTGATCCACTCATTTTTTTTCGGGTTCCAACATATCCAGCATCGCCTCCTGATACGCCGCTCTTTTTCTCTTCTGCATCTGCATTTTCACTTCCAGCAATTCCGGGAGATATACTTTCTCCAGTTTTTTCATTCTCACTTCGCTCAGATTTACATCCGACAGATATCTTTCATACCAGTCTGCCCGGTAATTCCAGAGACAGATACTTTCTCCATACCGTTCTTTCAATCTCTGCGCAATCAGAAGCCCCTCCGGATCAAAATCACCATGATAATAAAAACTATGATTTTCCTTTAGAAAATCCAGCAGAAGAAGTGTTGCAAGTCTTGGCTGTCCATTTCCGCAGATTGCTGCACAGTCCGGGTATTTTTTTACAAAAACAGAAAATACTGCCGGATTTTCAAAAAGATAAATTTTCTCTCTTTCTGCATGCACCCCTCCAAACGTCCCAATCGTTCGAAGCGTCAGGCGGACTGGTTCTCTTTCCTGAAAAAATCCTTCGATTCCTTTATGAAGATTTCCATTGTGTTTCCATGCTCGGATTCCATAGACAAGCGTATCATTTGACAGATCATCTTTTAAAATACCCGCCCTGTAAAAAATCTGGTTTTTTCTTTCCGCTTCTGATAATTCTCTGTCTTTCGTTTCCTGCCAACAGGCAGAAAGAATGATAAAAAGCAATCTTTCCGCCACTGTGCTTGCGTCAAAATAATGAGGATCTCCTGTCAGCTTTGCCGCAAATACCGGTAAAAGTTCTTTTTCTTCCATTCGCGGAAGCTGTTTTACTGCCTCAAACACATATTTCAGAATTTCCCGCAGAATTTCCGGAGCACTGTTGTATTGCTGCTGCAAAATTTCATAGCCTGTTGTGTGCTCTTTCAACGTATTCTGAAGCCATCTTCCTCCTGTCGTGTCCTCATACCCACTTTGGACTTCCGCAAAAAAGGCATCTCTTTCTTCCTGTTTCTTTCGCCTCTCTTCTTTTTTCACCGTCAGCTTTTTCCCAAAATAAGCATCCAGCAATTCCTCCAGAGAAATATCAGAAAACCTGCTTTTGGACAGACAGATTTCAAAAGCTTCCGCTGATATGGTAACAGACTGATTCTCGGTGTAATCCTTCTGCAAAAATCCGCCCAATTGGCTCTTATCCTGAAGGCTTAACCCGGTCAATACCACTTTCCCGCCTATATGTCCGAGGCTCTCATATTTTCCTCTCATTTTTTGGAAGACTTTTTCATACACAGGGCGCTCACGAAAATACTGTAAACACTCCTGCATCAACTTCTGTTTCTCTTCTGCTTTCACGATTCCTCTCCTGTAAGCATCACCTTTACTTTTCCATTCCAGATATAGCGGATCACTGATACGAACTTTGCATTTTCCGGACGGATCAACTGATAAATTGCAAGCCCCGGAACTGTATCGTAATCGCCCCATAAAATCTGAGAATTGATCATAAAGTTGAATTCAAACTCGACCATCAGACGGAACATATCCCTGATATTGGTCTCATCAACACCGGCAAACGCTTCATCCAGTGAAATCAGCTTCGGCGCATCCGGACGTGCCCCCGCATATTTTGCCACCACTGCCGAAAAAAGCGGGACATACATTGCCATTGCTTTCTCACCGCCACTAAACGTAAAGAATACACGGTCTGTCAATTCTTTCTTTTTCTCTCCCGTTTTCTGGCATTCCAACTGAAATTCAAACCATTTTCGATAATCCAGAACTTCCCGCATTGTGGCATGGAACGATTGAACCGATCCCATATCCCCGGAAATTTTTCTCGCTTCTTCAATTTTGGAACGGAAATGTCTGGAAAGACTTTCTACCTCTTCCTCACGCATAATTTCCACGTCTTTTTGCAATAATTCTACCAATGCTCTTGTATCCAGCTGTTCTTCCTTTTCTGCCCTCTTATTTTTCCATCTGAGACTCAGCTTTAATCCACTTGATGTCTGCATGGATTCCATCAGTGTATTCATTTTTTCCACCCAGCGCTTGCTGGCCTGGATCTTTCCACGAATTTTCTTACTGATCGTATTTGCCAGAATATCTTCAAACAATTCTCTGTCCCGATCACTTAAAAGACGTTTTAATACTTCGGCATCCTCATTCATTTTTTCAATCAGTTCCTTAAATTTGACCGGCATTCCACGGTATTTTGCCAAAATATCAATTCGCTTCACCGTTACATCCAGAAAACTGCCCTCTCCATCCAGCTCTTCAAACAAGGACTGCAGTGTGATCTGGTAATCCAGCAGATATCCTCGGTTCTGATGATAGGCTTCCTGAAGACTTCCAAACAGATCGCTCTGCTTCTTGTTTCCAAAACTTCCTGCAAACCGGCTGCAGATCTTTTTCGCCTGATCTTCCAAATCCTCTGTAACAACAAATACTCGCTCTGCATACCCAAGCTGATATTCCTGTTCAAATACATTCTGATATTTTTCCTTTTTCTCAAGCAGTTCCTTTTGTCTGAGTTCATTTTCTCTTTCTTTTTCCTGCAGTACTTCCGTCTCTTTTCGAAGTGCCGCCTGATTCCTGACACAGGCCTCTCGTTCTCCCGGAAGTTTTCCAAGGCGTTCTACACAATGATCCAGGCGTTCTTTAATTTCTTCATAATCTGTCAGCTCCAGCTGCTTTTGAACGGACGCAAGAAATCCTTCCACTTCTCTGACTTTCAGACAGATCCGATTGAATTCGTAACGAATATCATCCAGATCAAGCTCCAGTTCTTCCAGATAGTCTCTCTGGCTCATGATATACCGGAGACTATTTTGATACTTGCCATGCGCAACCTGAAGCTGGGAAAGAATTTCTTTATATCTGTGCAATGCCAAAAGAGCCTGTGTAAACAAATCCAATCTTGGCGAAAGATAACATTTTCCACAGATCTCCCGTACCCGGATGCGTACCTCATCCAGTGCTTTTCTTTCTTTTTCTGCCAGTTCCTGATGCTCCCAGAGTCTTTTATTTTTTCGTTCTAACTTATATTCGCGATCAGAAAATTCTTTTGCCGCTGTCTTTAAATCTTCCTCTCCCGGGAATGACTTCCATTCTGCCTGCAATGTTTCTGTCCGCGCTCTGTTTTCTGCCAATTGTTTTTCTAAATCTTCAACACTGGCTCTGAGCTGTTCGCAGAGTCCGGTCAATTCTTCTATCTTTTCCTTCCGGTACTTTTCCCTTGCACGCACCCCGATAAAGCGCGCCTGATATTCCCCGGTGATCGTTCCTTCCAGAACGCCGATGCGGTAATTCCCATTGGCATCAATCCAGGAATCTCCGTGCTCTGCATGTGTATCACCAAATCCAATCGCAGAAAGAATATTGGAAATATTCTGATAAAACAAAATATCATTTTCCCCATTCTCCACTTCCAGCACTTCCTGCAGACTTTCCCTGACATGTGCCACATCGCTGAACAGATAACGATCGCATACTCCTTTGTCCAGAGCATAGACCTGTTCCCGATACTCCTTAGGAACAATCAGCGCATCCAGTATGCCCATCTCTAGCAATGCTTCTTCCAGATGATTTCTGCGCTCTTCCTCTAATATCTGGTCAAATTCTATGGTCTTATAAAACTGGAAATACGGAATTTTTTTCTCCTTTAGCAGCTCTCGGTTTGCCTTTACACAATCCGGCTGTTCTGGTTCAGGATCCTTTTGATTTTTCCACTCTTCCAACTCTGTTTCTGCCTGATACAGATTCTCCTGCTCTTCCTGCAGATTTCGCTCCAGTACCATTCTATTCTCAGAAAACTGTCGTTCCAGTTCATATAGCTTTGGCCTGGCCAGTTCCCGGATTTCTGAATAATCGCTTCCCATTTCATAGCTTTCTATTTTCCTTGAGATTTCCTGCATGGTCTCCGGAAGAAGGTGAAGCTCCTGATTTTGTTTTTCCCATAAATACATCTGCTCTGTCAATTCTGACTTTGTCTCATGCAGAAGGTTCTCATATTGCTGCATTTCCTTTTCTGCAAGATTTCTTTCCTCCCTGCAGACATCCAACTCCAGAAGACAGCGATCATATTTTTCCTGGCTGTTCTTTTCTTCCAAAAGAACCTCTTTTCCCTGTTCTACTTTCTTTGTATAGTCATTCAAAAGCTGGTGATGTGAAGAAAAACTCTGTTCTTTTTCCCGATCCTGTAAGATATCATTCTTCAAAAATGTAAACTCATCAAACGGAATTTCTTCCAGTTCTGTTTCCATCTCTTCCAGACAACTTTCAATCTCTTCCCAGATACGTTCTGTTTTTTCTGTTTCTGCTTTTATCTTTTCTTCTGTATCGATCTGTTTTTCTTTCTTTTCCTGTTCCTGTTTTTCTTTTGTCTGCTGCTCCTTTACTCTCTCCAGAAGCTCTGCTTTCAACTTACTCTCCTGCTCTTTTAACTGTGCCGCATCACTTTTATCCAGAGAGGTTTTTTCCTCTTTTAAAATTTCCTCTTCCTGTTTCAGAATTTCATAATGCTGTTCTTCCTTCCTGAGTTCTTCCATATGGAACGCCAGATCTTCCGTAATCTGTTTTCCATTTTTCATACAGTTCTCATATGCTTTCCCTGCCTCTGAAAACAACAGCGCCTTATCATAAAGCACGATCTGATTATACTGATCGTATACCTTTTCAATCTGCCGCGCTGCATGAATGCTTTCGCTTAATGTATCCAGATTTGTTTTCAGATTGTCCATGTTTTCGATTGCCTCGGACATCGGACGCAGATCATCTTCCGAAAGTGTCTGAAGCGAACTGCTTAAAATCTCATTAATCACGGTCGGCTTAAAGTCTTTGGAAAGCTTCGGTGTACGCAGCTGGATCAAAAGCTCCAGAAGCTCTTTGTATTCCTCTTGTGTCTCAAAACCAAAAAGGAGGCGGTTGACGCACTGGGCATACTCTCCCTGTGTTTCCATCACTTTGCCGCCCTCACCGATCCGGTATTTCAGTTCTCCTTTCGAGCAGGTAATCTTATTTTCCACATCTTTATACAGAAACAAATCTTTTCCCACACGCCTGCCGTCCGTCACACAGAAATACCAGGATTCCAGCTTTTTATTCTTTCTCGCACGAAGTCCGATCCCAAGTGTCAGATATTCTTCACTTTCCAGGCGTTTTAACTCCATGTAAAGATACCCTGTGCGCTCTTCTCTCTCATCTCCCTCCTCCAGAAGATAGTTTTCCATCTTTCTGGCGCGGGAACCAAATGGATCCAAACGCTCCGGACGCATGTTTCCGTCCAGCAGAAGCGGAATAAAGCTCTGCATTGTTACCGATTTGCCGGAACCATTCGCCCCTCGAAGCAGCATACGTCCATCCAGAAAATCAAATTCTTCCTCATCATAATACCAAAAATCGAGCAATCCAACTCTGTTTATCTGCCATTTACTATTCATCTCTTCCTCCGTTTTTCAAAAAATCTTCCGGATATTTTCCATAGATTTTTCCTGCTGCCGGTCTGATTTTCACATGATCTGCTCCAATTTCTATCAGCATCAGCTCTTCCATATATCTTTCCACTTCCCGATAAAACTCGGCAAATGTCATCTCCCGGTACGTCTTATTAAAACCTTCTCCGAATTTTTCCTTGCATTCTTCCACAATTGCACGAAAAACTTCCTTTGGAATACAAATCTGTTCGTCCAGTGGAACGGTAATCCTTCCCTCTGTTACTCTTTTCTGTATCAGTTGATTTGTCAAAAGAACAACGTCAGAAAGTGTATTTCCTTCCGGAAAACACCTCCCCAGTCTGCACTCTTCTCCCAGCACGAGAAATGCACTGCTGCTGTGTACATGCAGTTCACAGTCAAATAATTCTGCCAGGTCCCCCTGTATCATATTTCTGTAATTTCTCAGATAGGCAAAATCCTCCTCTGATTCCGCATCCTTATACATTCCCATCGACATCAGAAGCTTTCGGTATACTCTCTGCCTGCGCACAATTCCTCTGTCTTCATTCACATCGATCCACTCTTCTTTTTCAAACTCCTTTGCAGATGTGTAACCCATGATGTCCTGCGTGAAGTTTTTCATAAAATACCGGGATGCTCCTGTATTTTCGTATAATACCTCACTGGTATCATCTTTCGCAAATCCTTCTTCACTTCCATCATCCACATTCAGAATGCCGATGACTACACAGTATTTCATAACCTTGATCATATGACGTCTGTACCGGTAAACTGTCCAGTCGATCTGCTCCTCCTGATACTGGCTCTGTACATATTCTGTCAATTCTGACAATACAAATTGCTCTTCCGCCTCTTTATCCTCCAGAAACATGAGCACAAGACAGAAAAACACATACTCAATCGGCTCTTTAAATTCTAAAATGCCCATCCAGTTTTCCGGAACTGCAGGCATCTTTTCTACCTTGATCATATACGGATTCACGATCACCTGATACCCGAGCTTCTCCATCAGGAATTTCTTCTCTTCTCCCGATGAAAGTGCTTCTTTCACCTGGTAATAAAGCTCCCTCTCTCTGGATTTTAAGATCCACCGGCGGTTTAATAATAATTCCAACGTTCTCATTTTGATTCCCCATCTTCAAACACAATTGTATAAGCAGGCATCTGAAAGGTTCCATCTGTACATTTTAACATACAATACTCTTTCACATCTGCCTGTTCAATATAATACATCTGCCCGTCTTCTGTTTTTGCACAGTGATTCTTCCTTTCCAGAGCCTTTGAAAGCCACAGAAGAAACATATCCCGTACAGACGGTTCGATCACCGGAAGACTTGCAAACTCAAGCCGTCCGTTGTGTATATAGCTCCCAAGCAGTTTCCTCTCCTCTTCCAGCCTCCTGATCATCAGCAGCCGCATCTCTTCCTTCTCTTTTGACCGGTCGACGATACCGCTTCTTCTGGCTTTTTGTTTGTAGGTGCGCACTCTGGGAGTGACTGTCACGGCATATGCTTCTTCCTCATATACACCACTGTTAATGCTGTCTGTCTCTCTGCTCAATTCTCCTTTGAGATGGAGCGGCTTCTCGATCCCGAATACGACCGCTGACAGTCGATGTGCCTCGTTGATATCCCTGCACTTTCCAAATATGTCCGCCAGCTTTTTATATTCCTCCCGCCGATTTGAGCCCTGATTGCTCATCTCACTGATTCGTGTGGCATATCTGGTAATCTTCCGGATGATTTCGTTTGTTGTATCAAACACTTTTCCCGCTTCCGATTCCATCCCGTCTTTTCCTGAAAACCACTCGGAAATACTTTCCCAACGCCCCTTCATTTTGTCATAAATCATCTGCTCATCAATCTCTGTATCCATTCTCGGAATCGAGAGCTCATACTCTGTCACTTTCTGCAAAATCTGATTCACGACCTCCCGGTCAACACTTCGGAGCTGCTGCTCGATCGCAGTCACATTTACCTGGAGGCTCTTTACAAACGAGCGAAGGTACTCGATCAGCCGGTCTTTAAACACAAGAAACTCTTTTGTTTTCATCATCTCTTCTGCTTTTACACTGTTTAATTCCCTCATATAGTCCTGGTAATTCTGATTCAACCGAATAAAATCACTGTTCAGATCATTCCACCATCCATACCGCTTTTCCGCTTCTGCCTGTGACATCTCCCCCAGCCTTCCAAGGCTGATCCGAAGCCGCTCCAATAAAGTCGGCTCCAGCGAAGAGCCTTCGATCAACAGATTTTCAATCCGAATCACCATTCGCTCGACTTCAACTGCTGTCTCAGAAAGCTGATAGCGAAACTTCTTATTTTTAAATTCCTCAATCGTTGTCACTTTCCGGGTATCCTGAATTGTAAGCAGATTTCCCCAGGATGCAAGCGCCGCCAGGTCCTGCTGGCACTGTTCCATCGTATATTCCTGAAAATAAGGATCTTCTTTTAACTCCTCAAAGACGTCCTCCTGATACATCCAATATTTTAATTTTTCATACTTCAAATAAAAAAGCCGAATGATGGGACGATATCTGTCTGTATTCTCTACATTCAGATATCTTGCCTCCAACATTGGCTTTCTCATTTTTTCTTGAATTTTCATGTCATCAATTCCTCTTGTATTTTTATTCTTCATCGACTTCTGCTGTTGTTATTTCTGTGTTCAGAATAGCATATCGAGATTGAATCTACAAGGGATTGGATATATGTTTTTGATTTTTTATTGAGGTGGGTGGTGTGAACAGTAACGAGAGCAGTGTATCTGCACAGCAGGGGCAAGTAAGTTTTGTATTATTATTTTTGCGATTCTTCCTAATGACAGCTGTTACTTCCGCATCCCTGCTCACCACATGTATGTCCTTCCCCGTGGCTGTGCTCATGGTGAGAACACTTCACATCCGGATTATAATCCAGTGTTTCATTAATAAATGCTTCCACTGCCTTATCCGCATCTCCCAAAACTCCTCCGAAAAGCTTAATGCCTGCTGCCGCTAAAGCCGTCTGTGCGCCGCCTCCGATTCCGCCACAAATCAAAACATCTGCATTTAATGCATTAAGCACTCCCGCCAATGCGCCATGTCCGCTTCCGTTCGTATCTACTACCTCTGAACGTACTACTTTTCCTTCCTCTACATCATAAATCTTAAATGTTTCTGTGTGCCCAAAGTGCTGGAAAATCTGTCCATTTTCATATGTTACTGCTATTCTCATTATACCCTCTCCTTTTTCCACTGCATATTTTTGGTAAATCTCCTGTTTGTAACATCCTCCAAAGCTGCAGCTGCTACTCTGACCGTCGCAGATTCTGAAATCCCCGCCCTCGATTCTAAGCGGATGTCCATCAATGAGCGCATCTGCTATTTTTTTCCTGGCAAGCTCGTAAATCCGTTGAACTGTTGTTCTTGCAATCTGCATAGATACTGCACACTGCTCCTGATTATAACCTTTCTTGTCCAAAAGACGAATTGTCTCGTACTCATCTACCGTCAGAACAATGGGTGTTTTTTTCTCAGTATCATCTGCCGGAAAAAATTCTAAAACATTGGGGAAATGGCAGACTTTTCTGCATTTTACTGGTCTCGGCATAAACTGCTTTTTCTATCGTTTTACATTTAATCTGCTTTTCTATCCAATTATCTTGTGCATTTTTAATGATGTCAAATCATCGCTCTTTTTCTTTATTTACATTTTTCAGTTACAATAACATATCCTTAACAAATGTATTCCGATAGTCACTCGGTGATATTCTATATCTTTCCTTGAAAACTCGGTTAAAGGTTCTTTGACTTTCAAAACCACAATCAAAACATATATTAGTTATAGTATCCTGTGTATTTTCCAATGCAGCAACTGCATAATTTAATCGTACTCCATTCACATATTTATTAAAATTACAATGAAAGGTTTTGGCAAACATTCTTGACAATACATATTTACCAACTCCCAAATCGAGTGCCATTTTTTCCAGACTTATTTCATTTCTAAAATTCTTTGCTATATACTCCACGGAATTATAAATAAGATCATCACTTCCTAATGACTTTTTATCAATCATCGGCATGTCAGTAAATACATATGCAATAATTATTTGCGCATAAGCCTGCGCCAATATTGAATTACACTCTGGATTTTTTGTCAAAAAATTGATTGCGTGAACCACATCCGGATGCATATTTTTTTTCTTTAACACTGGATTCTCAGGACTATATGTTTGCAATTCTTTCAGATATCCAGATAGTACTGCCGGATCAATATGTAAAAAAACGACTTTGTTTTCTCTTTCTCTGAAGACTTGATAATGATGTATTACATTTGGAAACACGATTGCGAAGTCGCCTTCATTCATATCATATAGCTCTAACCCCACTCCAAGTGCAATATTACCATTTGTCACATATACAATCTCTATGGCTTCATGTAAATGTGGTGGCATGTGTACTACTCTTTTCCACTCGACCGATATTCCTTTGTCTCTATTTTCATATACTAACAACATTTAGAACCAACTCCTTTTTCTTAGCTTTTATTTTGTCATATTGTCCCATTTTTATCTGCCCATTTAGAAAAAGGACACTGCATCGTATGATACAGCATCCTTATCCTTTCTATGTGAAAATAGTTGTTGTAAGAACAAATTATGCAAACACAAACATCATATTAAAAACTATTCACTAATCTTGAGCTGCTCTATATTTTTTACTCCCCTAGTTCAATATTTATCGATACATCCTGTATATCTTCATTGCAACTAACAAATGGTAAATGAATATCTGATGTCTTCTTCCGCACTGATATGATATTCGTCTTCCACATCACTTTGCCAGCTGTCGATACCTCCGACTCCTCTGACTGCTCCGTATACGCATAAAACTGTTCTTCTTGCTGGTGGTAATTCCTCATGATGCAGAGCATTTTCAATTTCAGATGCTGTATAAGGAAGGCATGAAAAAGCAAATTCCTTGTCTTTCTTCTCAATACGGAGTGTCTGTGGTGACTGATCTGTTCTACTATTGTCAAGACTTGTATGTCTGCTAATTTCAAGCCACTCTGTATCCATTCTCATTCCACATTCCTGTGGGACAAGGTAAGGTGTCAGGCTCAAATCCGTCACTTCATAAATACCTTTTTGGGCACCTGCTTTTCTATCCGGATATGTCTCCCCTGATAATCCTTTATAGATATATTTATCTGCAAGTGTTGGCATGATAAAACGCATTCCAAATACTGGAATCTCAGGCAGTCCTTTTACTCCATTATAATGTACATCCACCTGGATTTTTCCGGATACATCAACCGTATATGTCACAAGTACCGTTGTTGACGGATTGGATATTGTCTCATAAGTATATTTTACAATGATCTCATCAGCAAAAACATCCCCACCGAAGCTGTTATTGTCCGGTGCATATGGTTTCTGCACTTCTCCATCCATGATAACCTGTGTTTCCTTACAGTCAATAAACATATCTGCTGAAAGCCAGCTTCCGCTTTTGATATGGAACTTGCTTCCTCTGTCGTTATCTGTCAGCGCTCTCCAGAAAGTAGGTTTTGGGCAACGGTACAGCCACTCATATCCGTTTTTAACGATAGATTCCAGTCCGCCTTGTGCATAAGAAAAAATATAATCAAATCCTTCACCATGTACACCAAGTGTATAGTCACCATAGACCACTCTTAATTTATCTGTATAAGCCATAGTAATACCTCACTTCCTGCATTGCCGGTTTCTCTTTTCTGTCAGCAAATACGATTCCATTTGCTGAGAATTCATAGTCTGAAGGTTTATCGTCAAAGTCTCCGCCATAGCGTAAAACTTCTTTTCCTGTCACCGGATCTTTTACAAGAATTGCCTGATCGATAAAATCCCATATAAATCCACCCTGATACATATCATATTTATCAATCAGCTTCATATAAGATCCCAGACCTCCCATGGAATTACCCATGTCATGCATAAACTCACATAATATATAAGGTTTCTTCGGATTGTTATTCAAATACTCCTCTACATCCTCCGGCTTTGCATACATTCTTGTTTCCATGTCAGAAATCGTATCCTCATATGCCCTATTGTAATAAGAACTTTCATAATGAACTAATCTTCCATCTTCCTTTTCAGCAAAATAAACGTTCATTGCTTCAATGTCATCACCCGCATAAGATTCATTTCCTAAAGACCAGAATAAAACGGATGTATGGTTTTTAAATGTTTCAAAATTGTTTCTTGCACGATCAAGTACAGCCTCTTTCCACTGTGGAAAAGATCCCGGCACATTGCAGGATGGTTCGATTGCCCCTAATTTCTGGAAGGATCCATGACTTTCCAGATTCGTTTCTGCCATCACGTAAATTCCTGCATTGTCGCACATATAATACCACGGTATCTGATCCGGATAATGACAGGTGCGTACCGAATTAATATTATTTCTGAGCATACATGCGATATCTGCTCGCATATCTTCTAATCCAATGCATCTTCCTGTTTCTGGATTCCACTCATGACGGTTTACTCCTGTGATAACCAAGCGTTTTCCATTTAAATAAATAATCTTATCAATAATCTCAATTCTTCTGAAACCAATATCGTAAGGGATTACTTCTACTAGACTTCCATCTTCCGCCTTAAGCTCTACATACGCATGATATAAATAAGGATCATGATTATCCCACAGTTTAACAGTTTCTAGATCAGTACAAATCGTACCTTCTAATTGGTCATTTTCTTTCTTTAACTGTACAGATTTTTCTACTAACAGATTTTCTTCCCTGTCTTTTAAAATAAAATTAGCAGTGATACTCTGAGCATCCGGTGCAGATACTTTCATGCTGACAGATACGCTTCCACTTACATTATCCTGATTCAACACAGGTTGAAACCATACATCATCCATATGTACATCCGGTATCGCTTTCAAAGTAACATTTCTAAAGATTCCAAAAAAGCGGAAAAAGTCTTGGTCCTCTAAAAATGCTGCTGTGCTCATCTTGTGAACCTGAACTGCCAGCACATTTCCCTTTTCTTTTATATAAGGTGTCAGGTCAAACTCAGAAGGCGTAAAACTATCTTCTGCATAGCCCACAAACTGACCATTCAGCCACAGATACATCGCTTCTTCTACACCTTCAAAACAAATATGGATTCTTTTCCCACACATGCTCTTATCCAGGTCAAAGTATTTGATGTAGGAACCTACCGGATTGTACTCTGCTTCTGAAAACATTCCTTTTTCTGCTCCGGTCGCCTCCATGCTGTAAGCTCCTCTGTGGTACTCTTTTCCTTCCCACGGATACATGGTGTTAATGTAGCGGATCTTATCATATCCAGCCAGTTCAATATGTCCCGGAACCATAATTTTATCGAATCCTGATGCATCAAATGTTTCCTCATAAAAATTAACTGGTCTGCTTTTTACATTTTTACTATAAGAAAACTCCCACTGCCCATTTAATGACTGAAATAATGGGTTTTTCTCTTTTTTCATGTCCGAATAATCCGAATAGTAGGAATGATCACTATGCGGAGCTAATTGATTCACCTTAAATACTTCCGGATTATCCAACCATTTCATATCAGCATTCATATTTTTCCTTCCTTTCCAAACAAATCCCCAAAAAAGATTTTTGGGATTTGTTCGTTAAAAATTTCTTGTTCTATTTTAGTATACACCTACAAATGAGATTACAGGAGCAACTCTTGAATCTTCAATACGAATTTCAATTGCATCTGTTTCTACGCCCTGCAAATCGATGATCTTCTTATAACCAATTGTGGTAGCATCCACCATTTTTTCTTTTCTTCCATCTTCTGCCGCATACCATACAGAAAACTTCTCCACTCGCTGACTGAAAGGAATTGCCTCTTTTAATACCAGATAAGATAATTTCTTTTTCTCTGTCCACTGCAGATGAATTGTCAATTCTCTGTCCCCGGCTTTATTTCTGAACACATTCTCATAATCATCTACTCTTAAGAGATCTGCATTTTTACCTTCCGCATCCTTTTCCGGAACTGTTGTAATTTCAGCGATATCTGCCAAATTATCTTTAAACGTGCTTCTTATAAAATCTCCAAGCATTTTTACATTATTAACATCTGTCTGATGAAGTTTTCCATTTTTCATTGGAGGAAGATTCAACAGAAGTGTTGTATTTCCACCAACTGAAGATAAATAAATCTCTTTCAGGTTTTCGAAAGAACGAACTTGATCATCTTCTTCCTCATGATAGAACCAACCTGGACGGATAGAAACATCTGTTTCTGCCGGATAATATGCTAATTTTTCTTCATTACGCAAGCATTCACGGCTTCCAAGATCTTCCTGTGTTTCATCTAACGGACGATTTCTGAACTCTTCATTATCTTCCTGCTGGCTGAGCTGTGCTGTAATCGCCGGATCTGTCATATCTGCGGCAACGACACTCCACTCACTTGGACGAACTTGTCCGGCTTCGTTTCCACACCAGCGGATATCCGGACCTGAAATTGAGATCACAGCGTTTGGCTGGAGTTTACGCATCACTTCATAATATCTCTGCCAGTCATAAACCTGTTTCTTTCCATTGCTGCCTTCGCCACATGCTCCGTCAAGCCAGATTACAAATATGTCACCGTAGTTTGTTAAAAGCTCTGTAAGCTGATTCACATAGTAGTCATCGTATTCTTTGCCTTTTCCATAAGATTCATTGTTTCTGTCCCATGGTGAGAGATAGACTCCAAACTTCAGACCATATTCCTTACATGCCTCTGCTGTTTCACGAACGATATCACCTTTTCCGTTCTTATAAGGTGAATTTTTAATACTATGTTCTGTATATTTGCTTGGCCATAAGCAAAAGCCATCATGATGTTTACAAGTCAGTATTAATCCCTTCATTCCACCTTCAGCAGCTGTCTTTGCCCACTGGCGAGCATCTAACTCTTCAGGATTGAAGATAGATTCCGGTTCATCGCCTAATCCCCACTCACTTCCTGTAAAAGTATTTACTGTAAAATGGATGAAACAGAAATACTCCATATTCTGATAAGCGATCTGTCTTTTGCTTGGTATAACTGAAATTAAACGTTCATCCTCTTTCATACCCTTGTATTCCATTTTAACACTCCTCCAACTGTTTTCTAAGCTTTTCATTAGCATCTTCTACATTCATTCTTGACATGATAAATGTAATGATCAATGACAATACCATCGGAATCCACAAATACATAACATGCAGCATGTTCAGGCATGATTCTGGCTGGATTGTTGCTTCTTTCACAAATCCACTTGCATCAAGTAACCATCCACAAAGAGCAACTCCGATTCCTCCTCCGATTTTTGTACCAAAGGAAGTACAAGAATACATTGTTCCGTCAATGTGTTTATGTTTTGTAAGGTATGTATATTCTGAACAGCTTGCAACAACGGCTCCCATATCACCCTGCCATGGTGCCATTCCAAGTGCTGCTATCGCTGTGAACGCAAGCATAAGTGGAACACTGCCCATATAACCTGCAAAAACAACTCCAAGACGACCTGCTGTTCCAAGAATATAACCAGCAAGATTCATTCTATATAAACCTTTCATCTTTTCTACCAGCATAGGTGTAATGCACATTGCGATGATGACAGGAATATTGATTGCCCATGAAAATACAGAATATAAATTTTCATTTTTCAGTATGTAAATCATGTAATAAATTCCCATATTTAACATAGCTGAATAAATCTGCTGACAAATATAAGTAGCACAGATCATAAGATAATATTTATTGGAAAATAAAAGTTTTGCTGCCTCTACCAGACTATATTTTTCTTCTGTGTGGTCTTTACCTGCTTTTAATTCTTCTTCCGGAAGCTCCTTGATTGAAAATACGGAAATTGTATTTACAATCAATCCGATGATAGCATATACTACAGCAACTGTTCTCCAAGCAGCTGCTCCACCGCCTGCTGCTCTTACAAACTGAACTGTAACAGACTGAATAAGTAAGCTTGTTGAAAATGCAAAGATAAAACGCCATGATCCCATCTCTACACGTTCTCTGCTGTTTTTTGTACAAAATGTAACCAATGATGCATATGCAATATTATTTGCAGTAAAGAATACAGCATTTAACAGTGTGTATGCGATAAAGAACCATGCGTACTGAGCTGTTGTTCCAAGACTGTCCGGTATTGCAAAGTTTGCTACAAGTGTTACCGCACAACCAATATACGCATAAAGCATCCAAGGTCTTGCTTTTCCAAGTTTGCTTTTTGTTTTGTCAATCATAGTTCCAAAGAACATATCGCTGATTCCGTCAAATAACTTTGATACCATGATCAACGTTCCGATAATACCCGGATTTAAGCCTACTGTATTTGTCAAATACAGCATTACGAATGATGATAGAAATGCATACACAACATTTCCTGCCAGATCTCCTGAACCATAACCTACCTTATTATACCATTTAAGGTATCTTTTTTTTTCCATGTGAAACTTCTCCTTTCAACAACTATCTTTAGTTTCCACAACTTTTATATAATTTTACAAAAATTATATAAAAATTTTACGCCAGAATAAATATCATAAATGGAACAAAACATACACAAAATAACCTTTTTACTTTTTGTTTTTCGTTGTTATCCATTATTAAAAATGGACTTATCATTAAATTTGTGTTAAAATCAAACTAAATCTATCATTTTTGTTTAATTTTCAGACAGTTTCTAATTATTTTCATATACGGAGGTAGCAATGTACACAAACAATGCATATCTAAATGATTCGCATATAGACAGAAAGGATAAATCAAATCCACTTATTGTAACAATGTGCGGAACTTATAAGTTATATACCAAACCAAAACTTCCTACATGGAGACCCCGTGGCAGAGTTGACTTTCAATTATTATACGTTGCTTCCGGGAAAGCTCATTTCTATTTTGATGAGGATGGTACTGATACCATTGTACATGCTGGTCATATGGTTTTATATCGCCCCAAAGAACCTCAAAAATATGTCTATTATGCCAAGGATCACACAGAAGTATATTGGGTTCACTTTACTGGAAGCAGTGTCACAAATCTACTTCGTTCCTATGGCATAACCAAAGATAAGCGTGTCTTTTATTGTGGTTCTGATCCTGAATATAAAAATCTTTTTTCGGTTATGATAAAAGAGTTACAGATGTGTAAATCTGGTTATTCCGAAATGCTCGAAATGTATTTAAGACAGATTTTTATTAGATTACAGCGTCATTTTGAGCAAACGATTATGACAGACACATCCCAGATAGCAGAAGAAATAGACAAAGCCATTGTTTATTTTAGCGAACACTATAATGAAGCAATTAATGTTGATGCCTATGCTAAACAGAACCACGTCAGCACAAACTGGTTCATACGCAATTTCAAAATGTATACCGGAACTACGCCAAAACAGTTTATTTTGCAAAAAAGAATTAATAATGCTGAAACACTACTACAAAATAAACAATATAACATTAAAGAGATTGCACAGATAATAGGCTATGATAATCCTTTATATTTCAGCCGAATCTTTCAAAGAACGAAAGGTATATCTCCATCCGAGTATCGCAAAAACATATAAAGTATAAATAAAAAGGGAAGAGCTGATCAGTCATATTTATCAGCTCTTCCTTCTTGTTTGCAAATTTTGTCCATCTTTTATATTTATTTGGCAAGTAATATTTCGTTTCACATTTTATAATGACCTTGTCAACAGAAAGGAGATGAACTTCTATGAGAAACAAATTCCACAACTTTGTTCAACAACTACTTAACTTTTATGCAGACTTTTTTACTCGCAGATATTATCCTTTATAATTATGCAGTTGTTTCCACAACTTTATTTACACAACTGATATTTAAATTTCTAGGATTGATTTTTTGCAAACTTTTATTTTGTTTCACACTTTATAACAGCCTTATCAACAGAAAGGAGATGTATTTCCATGAGAAACAAGTTTTATAACTTTATTCAGCAACTGCTTAATTTCTATGCAGACTTTTTTACTCATAGATTTTATCCTTTATAGTATGCGATTGTACCCACAACTTTAATTATCCTCACCTGATAGTTAATCCATAGGATTAACTTTTCGCAAACTTTTAACTTCTACATCACTCAACACCTCTTCTGTAGCTTACGATTATGTAGGCCCATGTGTGATATTTATTATTTAGAAATAATCCATCTAGTTTTTTGCCTTGTTATCCGATGGCAATCTCACTTCCCCAGTTCTTTTTTTCATAATTGAATTCTGTGTTTCCATCTGTGTTGGAATATAATCGCTTTCCTGCAGAAATGCACCTGCCGCCTCAGCATATGATTCATATCCAGCTGCTTTCATTCTCTTTAACATTTTTTCCAAAGCACTGTTTTTGTCTCTGCTCACCTGTCGTGTGCTGATGCCCAGTTCCTCTGCTGTTTCCTTAACATGTTTTCCCATGATAAAATAATCGCTCACGATTTTCTTTTCCTTCTCTGTCAGATCTCTGTTGTGATATCCGATGCAATGTCACGTCCGCTATCTGCGATAAAGTCTGTCGCACAACCCTTCTCTGATTCTAATCCACAAAATAATACCGTATTATTTCTCTGATGCTGCTGATCAAACATATAATGTTCCTTATTATAAGAAATATTAAGAACTTCCAGCTCCTCTGCAGTAATATTAGCGTATTTCACCTTCTGATATCTGTCGTAAAATGTGTATTTTCTTTCTTCCATGATTGTTCCTCCGATTTGTCGTTTTTTTGATTTGATTTGTGACAAATCGAAAAATCATGGATATCTGGCATAATGCCTGCCTCTTCCCTGCATCTTGATATGCTCTTCCTTTCCGGCATCTACCTGTTAAAAAGGAAGCTTTTTCAAATCTGCAACCTGTTTTTGGGTATAGAAAAAGGCCATGCCCTTCCGGGCACAGCCTGACGCCTTAAAATTTGAGAAAAGAAAAACCTCCGCAAACATTACGTCTGCGAAGGTCTATTTCTCTCAGCATATCAATTCTAACATGCACGTATTTTCATTGTAATACCATTCACATGCCAGTTTACTGTCAGTTCACTGCCACTTTACTTCCACTTTTCTTCCAGTTTATTTCCTCCATCTTATTCTGTATCTTTTCCGGTCGTGTAAATGCCCAGAGCATTGTTGCATACAACCGGATTGCTTTCTTACGGTTTCGATAATAAGTGGTACTTGGCATATCATCCAGCATCAGCATCACATCTTCATTCGTATTTCCCGCTTCAAAATATCTATATTTCAAAAGCCGATAATACAGCTGTCCATTCTTTGGATAATCCCTCAAAGCTATCATGGAATCTCTCATAATTTCCAGCAAACAGAGATTCATATCATTATTCAGAAGTTTTTCCTGGATTCTGCGTTTCTCTGCAGTCGCATCGAAATCTACCAGAGCATATAACATTTCCTTCAGATGCTTGCCTTCTTCTGCATACATTTCATAATCTATGTCCACAAGATTCTTCTCAATACGGAACATTACCTTGGTATACTGACTCAACAATAATTCCGTATTCTTATAAGCATCCTCTGCCACTTCTTCCATATTAATAAACATATCCTGTATTCTCTGCATAATTGTCCTCCTTCCCGACCGCTTCCGCAGCCAGACCAATCATTGTATTGTTTATTCCATTCACAGTCTGTCACTGTCCTAACATCTCTTCATGCAGATTCCGCAGAAATATCTGCTGTGGGATAGCTTCTATTTCTGGCTGACCGGCAACTGTATGATCTATTGAAAGCAATCGGTTCTCACGGGAAAGGATGTATCCCCGACTGCTGATGTTCTCATCGAATATCTATCTCTCCAAAGGGGGCCCTGATTCAGGGCTCCCTTTTAGGGCACCGTTATTTACGTTCCATAAACCATTTATAATTTTCTTCATAAGTCAGATGACAGATTTTCCCGCCCACCTGACAGGTATAACGATATCCGGTTCCGCCAGCTTTTCGACTGGCACAACGCTCCGGTTTTGAAACCTTATCAATCGCATACTTACGTCCATCTTCCCAGACAAACGCTGTAGGGATCAATTCTCCTTCCCGGCTGAATACCGCCAGGACATCTACATACACTTTAGCTGTCATTACAAAACACCTGCTCTCTCCTATCCATGAAAATATGCTTGTGGATGAACCGTGTGTTCCTTAGCATTCAGCTGTGCCAGTATCTTATCCTGATACATAAATGCTCTCTGAATACTCTGATAACCAAATCTTCCACGGATCTCATCTGCCACCTGGTCCATCTTTTTGATTTTTTCTCTTTTTGTTTCATCCATAAATAAATCAAGCTGATAAGGCATCTCTTCAGACACCAGATCACATCCTCGAACACCAAGACTACGAATCGGATGTTCCCAGTTATAATTTTTCTGAAATAACTCAAATGCAGTTCTGGCAATTTCTTCTGTAAGATTACTTGCCCTGTCCAACTTGCACTGTCTCGTGAAATGGTACAGTCCATTATCCCGAATCGAGATTTCTACTGTCCTGCATTGAAAACCATTTTCACGCAACCTGGCTCCTACACTTTCTGAAAGCGCCATCAAAATAATCTTCACATCCAATTCACTAACAAGATCTCTTGGTGTTGTTGTGCTGTTCCCGATAGATTTGATTGGTGCTCTATATCCTTCTACTGAAACTGGAGTCTTATCCCATCCATTTGCAAAGGTATGAAGTACCAATCCCATCTTTCCAAGATATGTTTCTAATATAGAAGGTTCTGCCCCTGCCAGATCGCCAATCGTACAAATGCCAAGTTTCTTCATCGTCCGTTCAGTGCTTCTTCCAACCATGAGTAAATCTCCTACTGGAAGTTTCCATGCAATATCCTTGTAATTGTCTTTGGAAAACTCTGTAATGGCATCCGGCTTTTTATAATCAGAACCGAGCTTTGCAAATATCTTATTCCAGGAAACACCAATACTTACGGTAACACCCAGTTCATATTTAATCCGACTGCTGATCTCTTTTGCAATCTTCATTCCATCTCCCTTGATAGAAGTACTGGCGGTCACATCCAGCCAGCTTTCATCAATCCCAAATGGTTCTCTCTGATCTGTGTATTCACTGTAAATCTCCTGTGCCATTCTGGAAAACCTCAAATAAAGATCCATGCGAGGCGGTACAAAAATTATTTCCGGGCAAACCTGCCTTGCCTGCCACAATGCCATACCTGTTTTTACTCCGGCTCGCTTTGCAATATAATTCGCAGTCAGCACAATTCCATGTCTTGCTTCCGGATCGCCCCCAACTGCCATCGGCTTTCCGGCAAGTTCCGGATGATGCAGCATCTCAACACTTGCGTAAAAGCAATTCATATCTGAATGAAGAATTGTCCTGCTCATAACATTCACCTACCAGTCTAAAAATCGTAATAAAACTTCTTTGCTTCATATTGACTTTGTGAAGTTTTTGAATTATAATTTCTACTAACTTCACGAACGTTTGTTTGTATTCTATACGTGATAATGAACTCTGTCAATAGTTTTTATGAAGTTGATGAAGTTACGATTTCAAAAACTTGGAAAGGATCCCACTATGAATTTTTCAGACAAGATTAAATTTCAACGAGAACAAAATCATCTGACACAGAAAGAACTTGCAGAACTGGTCGGCGTATCCCAGCGTGCAATCGCAGCTTATGAAAGTTCCGGCACAATCGCACGAATCTCTACTATGAGAAAGCTCGCTCATGCATTAAATGTCTCTTATGATTATTTAAAACATGATGAGATCACAGATCCTTCTTATGGAATTGAAAAAATGGATTATATTGATGAAGTCAATGGACAGCTTGGTGAAAAAGGTGCCAGGGACATCAATGAGATTCTCGAAGCCAACCGTGCTCTTTTTGCTGGTGGCGAACTCGATGAAGAAGCAAAAGATGCTTTCTATCAGGCTGTAACCAAAGCATATCTTTCCTGTAAGATGGAAGCTAAAAAGACATTTGGACGGAAAAAGAAAAACACTGAAACGGAAAGGGATTCATAGGTGTCCGTATTTTCGTACAGCACTTTTGCTACTCTATACTTGCAGCAAACTATCTTATGAAATATCGAGGTGTTTTTATGAGTTCAAAATGTATAAGAGACACTGTTAGTAAAGTAAAAACAAAATATCAGGAAAGTGATCCGTACCGCCTTGCAGCCGCTATGCATATTATTGTTAAGAAGCTTCCGCTTGGAACTGATCCAAACTGTTGCAAAGGCTTCTGTATGCGGGAATGTCGAAAGACCTGCATCGTCATTAACTGCGACCTGCCGGAAATCATACAGCAGATTATCCTGATCCACGAGATCGGTCACGCACTCCTTCATCAGAAAACCCTTCAGATCAAGTGTTTTCATGATTTTGAATTATTCGATGGAGTATCACAATGTGAATATGAAGCGAATTGCTTTGCCGCTGATTATCTTCTGGAAGATGAAGATGTACTGGAGATGCTTAACGCCGATATGTCCTTTTTCCAGGCTGCCGCAGAACTGAAAGTTCCACCGGAACTTCTTGATTTCAAATTCCGAATGATGAAACGAAGCGGCGTTCAGATTGTAGATTCTCCGATTACTTCCAACAGTGACTTTTTAAAAGATATCCCTACTTCGGGAATAATAGAAAATTACTAAATATGCTATTTTTGAAAAAGGAGATTTTTGAAAATGATCAACTTAAATAAACATAGAATAGACTTTGGAAAAGGGGATGTAGGCATTGGTGTCATCGGTAACACTACAGATTCCGCACAACTGGCATTTTATAATCAGAGTGCACGTCCCATCCATATACTCAAGAATCCAGATCAGAATCCTGGGTTCGAACCCATGGAATTTAAAGAAGAACCTTTTATCATGAGCTTCTCCAATCCTGAAAGCATTGATGCAGTTATTTCAATTTTACAACGTGCCAAATATATTAATTTCACTTCCAAAAACGAACCGCAAAAAACAGAATAGATGAATGATGTATCTTATAAAGAATGGCTGTCTTTTCTCCAATGAGCAGGCAGCCATTTCTCATGTAATTCTTTAATACAAGTCTCCCACATATCCATCTGCTTCCAGATGCATATAGCACTCGTCCACCTTCTCTGATTCCAGAATCCGCAAAACGTGTTCCATACCTGTAGCAAGTTCTTTTGTTTTTAACTCTTCCAGCGGAATCCAATAAACTCTTCCTTCCTCAGAACTCTTTAATTCTCCGGTAAACTTATCCGCTTTATACAAGGTAATAACATAGTGCACTCCGCTCTTATGCCAATGATATAATCCTCCAAGCTTCGGTGCTTCAACCGTAAGTCCTGTTTCTTCCCAGACTTCCCGAATCATAGATTTCTGAAAAATCTCATTTGCTTCTACGTGACCGCCTGGAAAAGTTGTACCGGTATAGCTATCATTTACTTTATCCAGAGCCAGTACATTCCCTTTATGATCCTGAATCATACACATATTCATAAAACAGACCTTCTCAATCTGACTCTCTTCTTTTTCATTCAGAGATTTTCTGACACGTTTGTTGATATCCGATCGTTTGGATTTATAATGCTTGAAGACCTCTCCATACGGAATCCAGATTTCTGCATCTTCAATTTTTTCATAAACAGAATCCACCACTTCTTCCAGATGTTTGTCACTCGGAAAAGTACATTTTTTCATATAATAATCTCTGGTTGCCTGAAACATCCATTCCGCAATCTTTTCTTTCTGCTTCATTTTTAACTGGGAATACTTCTTATTCGTTTGCAGTAATCTCCCATCTATCATCTTATGGTTTTTCCGTGACATCGGTTTGACCTCTTTTCTTCTTTTTCATTCAGATTTTACTATACCACAGAATCATGCTTGCGTCATACTTCTGAGCTTCGATGTCCTCTTTTTCTTCTCTCAGTACCTTATTTATAGAGGGTTCTTTTTTAAGACTCTCTTCCGGCGGCTGTGCCACCGGTAAATAGCAAGGACAGGAAGTGTATATACACTTCCGGAAAACCAGCAATTTAGGGAACCCTGCCCTAAATTAAAAACACAGAAGTCACTACTTCGAAGAACCAAAGAAAGGAGAATCTGCCTATGGCAAAGAGAAAAAGAAATATACAGATTTTGTTTTGTGTTTCCCCAGAAGAAAAAAAGCTTATTCGTAGAAAGATGATTGAATCAAAGACAAAAAATATGGGAGCTTATCTTCGTAAAATGGCAATCGACGGTTACATCGTCAACACCGATACCACTCCACTGAAGAAACAGTATGAGGAAATGCATAAGATCGGTGTGAATATTAATCAGATTGCCAAAAAAGTAAACAGCACCGGTGATCTGTATCCGGAAGAAAAGCAAGAATTAAAAGAGATGGTGAAAGAATTATGGCGTATCTTAAGATCTTCCCAATTAAAGTAACAGACAAGAAAGCTCTGGACTACATCACGAATCCAGATAAAACAGAAGAAAAACTGTTAGTTTCCAGTTTTGGCTGTTCCCCGGAAACTGCAGATCTTGAATTTTCTATGACAAGAGAAATGGCAAAAAAGAATGGAATGGACAAAGGTGATAACCTGGCATTTCATCTGATCCAGTCATTTAAACCTGGAGAAGTTGATGCCGAAACTGCCCATCGCTTAGGGCAACAATTTGCAAACGAAGTCCTGAAAGGAAAATATGAATACGTGATCAGCACCCATGTTGATAAAAATCATATTCATAACCATATCATCTTCAACGCTGCAAGCTTTGTTGATCATCACAAGTACGTCTCTAATAAGCGGAGCTACCATAAACTCTGCAGAATCAGTAATCGTATCTGCCATGAAAATGGACTTGCCACCAGTATGCCATCCGGAGAAAAAGGAAAAAGCTATAAAGAGAACATGGAATATCATCGTGGCACCAGTTGGAAAGCCAAACTACGTGTTGCAGTTGATAAGGCAATCTGGACTTCCATCAACTATGAGGAATTTCTACAAAAAATGCAGTTAGCCGGATACGAAGTCCGCCAAGGAAAGCATCTATCCTTCCGTGCACCGGAGCAGAAAAACTTCACTTATATGAAATCTCTCGGAAGCTATTATTCGGAAGAAAATGTTCGTATCCGCTTGGCTAAAAATCGTAGCAAAGTGAAAACTCCAAAGCATCTGTCCAGAGAAGCTCGCCTGTATATCAATATTTCCACTTATGTTACGACCGGCAATCGAGAAGGATTTGAACGATGGGCAAAGCTCAATAATCTGAAAGAGGCAGCCCGCACCTTTAACTATCTTTCCGAAAACAACCTGTTGAATTATGAGGATTTCAAGCAGCATGTATCTGACATTGAAGTTTCTGTGAAAGTTGCCGACCAAAAAATAGCACAAATCAACAGTGATCTGAACACGCAGAAAGTCATTCAGAAACACTGCGATTCTTACCGGCTCTGCCGAAAAGTGATTGAGGATTGCAAATCTGCTAAAAATCCAAAAGATTACCGTACCAAGCATCAGGCAGAATATCAGCTCCACGATTCACTAAAAAAAGAGCTTCAGGATCTCGGCGTTACCAAAATCCCAAGCTCTGACAAAATCCAGAAGCGGATTGAAAATCTTGAATCTGAACAGGATGCTACTGTCCGGGAAAAACAGGAATTGCAGAAAAAGCAGAAAACCCTAGAGATCATTCAGCAAAATTTCACTGCACTGCTCGATGCTCCTGAGATCAGTTCTGACTTACTTCAGGCAAAACGGGAATCTGTTTCTGTCACAAGAGATAAATGAAATTGCACTGACAACCCAATTATTCTCTTCCAAATCATCCCAAGGTTTCAGCCCATTTCCTCCCAGCTGACACCATACGGTGCACCTCAGGAGGTATGACCGGCAATAAAGAAAAATCTGTCATCTTGCAAGATTTCTTCTTTAGCCAGATTATCTCTTGTTTCTTTTTTCTGTCTTGCTCGCCTCTGCTGCTTCTTTTGTTTCGCAACAGCTGCTTTTTCTTCCAGCGTTTTCTTATGTTTTTTCCATAAGTTTTTCTAGTGTACGATGTTTTTCTGTCATTCATATTCTACTTGTGCATTGTCTTTGTGTCGAAAAAAACGCTTTCAAACTTCCAGCATATTTCTATTCTATTATCAGAATAAACTTTCATTTTGTCAATCAGCTTCTCCTTTATTTCCTCTATAAGCTCCATCTGATCAGCAAAGCATCGTAACTGGCTGATATTCTTTTCTGCCTGCTGGTCATTCTCTTACTGAATGCTCTGCCTGCTTTGAAGTTCTTTTAACCTTTTCTCCAGTCGGGCTGTTTCTTCATCGTACTTCTTCTTTTCAACAAAAAATCCTCTCTGGATAATTTATCGTCTGTGTACTGTTCATAAAGCAGCATCCATGTCTTTTTCATGGTTGCTATCGTCTTTGTCAGAGTTTTTATCTCAGCAGCTTAGGAATAAGGAATCGTCTTGTTTCTTACACTTTTGGACAGTTCCGTTTCTTTTACCAACAACGACTGATTGTAACCGCACAGCAATCTAATATTTCTGTAAATGCCTCCTGCGAATACCCTGCCTTCTCCCTCTCACGTCTTAATCTCTCTCCAATTTCAATTTTTCTTCTTTCCATAATCATTCCTTTCCGGAGAATGACCATAAAAAGATTTCCATGAGAAAAGACGCAAAGGAAAACCCATAGAATACTCTCTATCGGTCATTCCACTGCGTCTTAGGTGTTAAGTAATTTACCGCCTTTACATATAGGCAATATGTAATTGTTTTCCTCTCTGCACATCAGATTTATATAAATAAATCAAATGCTTACCATTCCATACCTTATCTTTTCCACGACGGATTTACCTTTTTACACATACTTTACTTTTATCAATCAAAATATCTAAAAATTACCCGAAAAAGAAAAGGTTCATCTGCGCTTTTTACCCAGTTTTTTAATAAGTCATTTAACACTATCAGCTATGCTTTTGCACCTTCCAGCTAACCGCTTCTTTCCTGCTGCAAATGAAGCTGCTGTAGATACCATTTTTCTGAAGCAGTACATCATGGGTTCCCTGCTCTGCAATTCTTCCTTTTTCGATTACAAGAATCTGGTCTGCCTTACGCACAGTCTTTAATCTGTGGGCAATCATTATAATGGTCTTTTCCTTTGTCAGCTCCTCTACTGCATTCATCAAATCCGCCTCATTCTCCGGGGCTACATTGGCAGTTGCTTCATCATTTATGGATATGTCCGCATCAAGGACATCCATGATCTTTTGATATGTAATGATGCTCGGCCGTTTAATATCCGCTTCGATCTTATTCAGATGTGAACGGCTGATTCATACTCTTTCTGCCAGTTCTTCCCGGGATATTCCACGTTCAGTACGCAATATTCTAATTGTCTCGCCTATATCGCGTTCTCCAATGTACATCTCATTACCTCCTGGTGTGCTTTATTATATAGATCAAAAATACATCTGCATAGTGACCACTGGTGACATTTTTTTTATTTATTTCCCGTTCAGATTTTATACTATTTTCTGACATATATATTTCGTCATAGTTTTACTTTTATCGTTACACTACACCAAAAACTATCATCAGCACATAAGCATAAAATCCATAAAAAAAGAAGGAGCTTACTCCTTCTTTAGCTCTTTAGTAATACGTTTATATAATTTAATCGATTCAATTCACATTCTAAATCGTATGTTTTATGACAATTTATGTAGTAGCTGTAACATCTTTTCTTCCAACTCATCTATGTTTATTGGTTTTTCAATGTAATCATCTGCTTTCATATTCAGTACATGCAGTTTATCTCGTATTTCACATCCTTCCAGAATAACCAACAATGGAGCCTGAGTCTTACAGCGTATATCAAAAATCATCTTAAAATCCCCATGTCGGATTCGCACTTTATCATAATTTATAATTATAATATCATATCGAATATCCGTTATATATGACAGTTCTTCACTAATATCATGGGTTTCAATAATTATATCTATTTTTATAATCTGATCTATCATGCGATAAATATCGTCTTCCGTACTACTTTCACTTATGAGCAATATTTTCATAGATTTACAATACCCCCATATACATTTTATGAATATAACAAAACTGTTAGCGTAAAGTTTTCCTCATCTATATCAAAGTTCAATAAACCATTGTATTTATTCACTGATTTTTCAATTAAAGCTAACCCCAATCCATACCGAGTCAAATCGGATTTCATACTTATCAGATGACCATGCCTGTCTTTTTTTACCTTCCCATCAAATGAATTTGATATTTTTATAAATAGATTTTCTTTTCGATAAATAATCTTAATATGAATATATCGCCTAGATACACACTTCAAAGCTCCCTCAATTGCATTATCTAAAGCGTTTCCAAGAATAATAAAGATATCACCATCCGAGAAAGGAAATTTATAAGGAACTTCAATTTTTACAGTACACTCAATGCCTTGTTTTACAGCAATTTCGCATTTATTATTTACAATGTAATCAAGCAAAACATTCCCAGAATTGGCAGGTCCATCCTTTTCTATTTTTTTGTTCTGCATAATACCATCAATAAACTCATTTAATTGAGAAAGTTCTCTTTGATAAACCAATTCTTTTATGAAAGAAAGCTGATGATAAAATTTATCTCTAACCATTTTATCATTTAACATGGCAGTTTCTTTTACATATATTTGCTCCTGAAATAAGGAAATTTGTTTTTCGTATATTGCATTTTCTCTTCTTATTTCTGTTTGTTCCAATAGCTTTATATATATATCATAAACCAATAGGTTCAACGCAAGGATTAAAGTAGAAGAAACCGTCGAAAAAGCAATCAATTCCAGTCTATCAATTCTACTCGTTATAAGAAATATATTATATACAACAACAGTGCTTATTACCGGCAAAACTGTAAGCATAAAGCAATACTTGCTTGGCATATCACATTCTATACTTGGATCAATAACTAATGGAATTATTTTTACGAGTGCTAACATTATAATTTTGCAAATTATAGAACAAAGCAATTCAAAATTTGCATAATCATTTCCTTTAACAATACTCATAATTGTATATCCCAAAAGCATTTCTATTGCAATCCATATAAAGTGATACAGAAATACCATAGCTATTTTTTTATGCAGCTTCCCGTCATAGGCTATTAAGCAAATTACCAGTACACCCGCTGCACTCAGAAATAATTTAGGCAGTGTAATATTATTATTATTTTCACAATACAAGCTTAACAAAAAATAAAATATCCACAAAAAAATTGTTTTATTTTTAATTGTCCTCCTTATAAACAAAGCATCCAAAAAAGATTTGATTATCAAACAAGACATGAAAGAAGTGAATATTTGAATCAAAATATTTATGCCTGCCATTATACATCACCATCCCAAAGTAGTTTACTATATCTTGCTCGAACATCTTTTTTATATGTATCACTAATATTTAAAATTCTTCCATCTTTTGTTTCAACCTCTGTATATCCAACCTTTCTAATTTGTTGAAAATTGACCAAATACGATTTATGAATTCTAATAAACGGAATACTATAATTGACTGAAATTTCTTTTTCGACATCATCTAGTTTTTTATAAAACTTGTACAGTTTACCTTTTAATACAATATGTACTCTACTTCCACAGCTTTCAAAATAAATAACATCTCTAAGTATAACTGTCAAAATGTCCTTATTAAATCTGAAACAGTAAATGCCATTTGCACTCCTTATTCGGTCTATCGCCAAGTCAAGAAACATATAAAACCGTTTATCATTAATTGGCTTCGACATAAATCTAAAAGGTTCAACTTCGAACAATTCTTTCAAATAATTATCATAATTTGACACATAAATGAGCAGTACCGTAGTATCAATACTTCTGATATATTTTGCAGTAGCAATTCCATTCATCTGCCTCATTTCAATATCTAAATAAATCAGATCATATTTTTTACCCTTTAGTATACTGCTCTTTAAGCCACTTCCATCATTAAAAAGATCAACGGTAAAATCTAAATCTCTTTCATCCTGGTATTTCATAAGCAGTTTATTAATACTCTTAGTTATCTCTAGATCATCATCACAAACAGCTATATTAATCACTGAAATACCTCCTGCTATTGCTCCAATAATTTCATATTTTTATTTTTGCCGATAATTTGTACTATATGAAATACCCCCATCGTAAGGGATACAATAAAAGCCAAACGGTTAGCATCCAATATAACACCCAAAGCAGAAGTGAAAACAAGAAATAGAAGCACATATACAAGCCTTCGATAAAATATGCAACGCTCATCACTGGATATCCTTCTATTTTTATCATCTATGGGGCCAACAATAAAAATTAGAATTCCCATAACAACACATAAAGCAAATGAAAAAATAGACGGTATAACAGCATATTTTGCGATAAGTAAAACCATACTCAAAACCATACCGGATAACACTGTACAACTCCAAAATCTTTCCAAATGCACTCCACCTGCAAATGCTCTTAGCAATGAAAAAAAAGTCAAAAACAGAATTCCATATCTAAACATTCCAAGCAAGAACGATATACATAACGCAATAACAGTGTTAATCGCCACTTCAATAGCCATAAGTAATCCAAATTTACATACTTCATAATCTAGATTTTCACTACTGCTCTCGCTAATCATAAACTTAGTTAGTAAATCGGCTATTTTTTCCATTCTCTTCCTCTTCTTTATGTTCTTTCATCTTACGAGCATTTTCCGGAAATGGCGGCTGATGAAACAGGAAGAAACATATTCCTTCGTTTAATACGTCTACGGTAAAATCTGCAACATTTTCCAAATAACCTGCAACTGTTTTTTTTAACATAACACAACCTCCAAAAATGTATTTTTTACAGTACGGATTATACTACAAAAAAAGGAAAATGGAGGATACTCGTAAAAAATCCTGAGCAACTCGTAAAAAATCAGTTCTGGTAGAGTAAGACGGACAGGCAAAAAATATTTTCATTCATAGTTATTTCCATTAATCCATTATATTTCAGCGCAGTTTCTTCAATGAGACCAATTCCCATCCCATGGTTACTTTTATCTGTTTTGCTTGTACGCAAGCGTTTACCATTGTTGTCGAATTTAATTAATTCTGGATTAAAAGTGTTTTTTACCTTTAATAAAAAATTTCCTTGTTTAACTCCCATACTTATTTCAATCTTCTTAGCTCCTTCAATATCTTTTGTCCCATCAATTGCATTATCTAATGCATTTCCAACTATAATACATAAGTCGGCATCATCAAATGGAAGTTTCGTCGGAATTTCAATATGATATTCAACAGCAATTTCATATTTACGCGCAACATCAAATTTATCTGCCAATAGTCCATCAATAAGTGCATTTCCACTTATAGTGGTTACCTGCAGAACACCTTTTTCATCAGTAAGTTGATGAATATAATCTCGTAATCTGACGTATTCTTTAGAAAGAGCTAATTTTTCTATTGCTATTAAATGGTTTTTTATATCATGTCGAAAACGGCGCAACTTTTCATTATGTTCCTCACGCTCTTCCATTTCCCTTTTATATATATCTATACTTTGTTTATAAATATCGTTTTTACGCTTGATTTCCGCATCTGCAGCAATCTTGTCAAACATCTTAAAACATATAACATTTAAAAGCAGGATAATAATTGAAGACATGGTTGAACCCAAAAGTTTTGTTTCATTCAGACTTAATAGATAAAGATTATATACAATATATAGGCTCCCTGCTGTCATACTTACATTAGCAAGCCAATTCATATAATCCAATCTTTTTATTCCAGACACGCGAAATAGTTTCACTATTCTGACTATGATCAGAATAATTAGTTTTGAACATGTAGACCCAAAAAGAGAAAACTGTTGGAGCTGTGAAGAATTCAAGAATGCTCTAATCCCCAAAGCAACTATCAACTCCGAAGCCGCCCCAATACATATAATAAAGAGAACCGTAAGCGTAATATACTTTATATCTTCACGATATAATACAGCGCAAAATATTATTAGAATAATAAAACTATATAACATACTAATTACGCCTACAAATTTAAAATTCATACTTATCGCTGTATCTAATAAAAAATAAAGCATCCAAATAGTGTACTGTTTTACTTTTCCCTCATACCTATTCGTCATGAAAAGATCAAAAAAATCTTTCAATATCAATGTAAAAATGGCCGGAACCAAAATAGCAACGACTAGCCTAACCTCACTCATTCAGTGTACCCCCAAAAATATCCAAATACCTTTTCCGAATAATATTTTGTCTATCCTGACTAATCTGTAAAACTGTTCCATCCGACAATATTAGTTTTGAAAAAGTAATTTTATCAACAAAGTGAAAATTCACATAAAACGACTTGTGAATACGCAAAAAAGGAATCTTGTTCTGGACCAAACGTCGTTCAACCTCATCCAGTTTCCCATAATACCGATAAGTGCTCTCCTCCGTATGTATATTAACAATCCTTCCTGCACTTTCAAAATACATAATTTTTCTTATCAGAACCTTTCCAACCGTTTTATTATATTTATACTCAAAGTATGCGTCCTCCTCAATGATTCTCTCATATGCGAAATCAATAACCTCTTCAAATTCTGTCTCTTTAATTGGTTTTTTAATAAAACGAAATGGCTCAACTTCAAACAATTGCATAAAATACGTCTCATAACTTGAAACATAGATCAGAAGTACATCCCTATCTAATCTCCGGATGCTTTTTGCTGCTTCAATGCCATTTTTACCAGACATCTCTATATCTAAATAGATAATGTCAAAGCGATCTCCTTTTTCATATATCCTTTCCAAAGAAGCTCCATCATAAAAAATTTCTATGTAACGATCAATCATCTTTTTATCCAAATAACGATTGAGCATCTCTTCTATTTGAGTAACTAAAATTTTATCATCATCACATATAGCTATTCGCAGCATTATTCAGCCTCCTCATTTGCTTGTACCTCCAAAAGCCTCCGCATGATCAGATTTAAAGTCTCTTTGTTTTCAGAATTTAAATCCTGATAGTCCACAAAAAAATCATAAAATTCCTCAATAGTCTTATCTATTTCTATCTGATGTTCCAATTTATGCTTTTTATCCGACAAGCAAAACAAATACTCTAATGTAACGTTGAAAAAATCTGCCATGATGAGCGCTAAATCCAGTTTTGGAACTCCAATCTCTCTTTCAATCTTACTAATAGTTTGTTGCGTAGAACCAACTTTCAGCGCTAATCCGGTTTGCGTTAGATGTTTTGCATCTCTTAGTTCTTTAACTCTATTTTTCATCGCATTCTCCTCGCTCTTTACATTTATTTTATCTAAAAAGGCTCCGAGTAATACCAATAATAGAGTTTATAGATACTTTATTTGTGGTATTTTGTTTCTCTATTTTTGTCGATAATGATAAAATTTTTTAAATATCAAAATAAAAAACGCAGAAAAATTTCATTTTCTTGAAATTTTCTGCGTTTTTTACACCAAATATTTCTTAATTTAGGTATTCAATAACTCTATTTATCCCAAATAATCAATCGTGCAATATAGTTTTGGGATTCGCTTCATATTGACTACGATATTCTGTCGGAGAAATCTTCATTATTTCTCGAAAAGCGGTAGCAAATTTACTTTGATTTATGTATCCCACTTGTTGTGCTATATCTGCTACCGTATCCTGTGTCTGTCTTAACAGAACTGCTGCCTGCTTTATTCTATACGTTTTCATGTAGGTAGCAATAGGCATACCATAAATTCCTTTAAAAGTTTCTTTAAGCGTGGATGTATTAATTAAATATTCTTTCGATAATTCTTCAATGGTTGGTCTCTCTTTAAGATTAGCAGTCAGTTTCTTATGTATTTTCTTTACCACTTCCACTTGTGGTGGCATATATTGAGCACGCTGATTTTCGGATCTAACATCAACCATACACAAAAATAGTAATAATTCCTGTATTTTTAACTTGAAATATGCCATTTGAATTCCTTCCGGAACTCTATATAATTCTGAAAAAATATGTTCAATCTCATCCTTGGCCGGCATAATAAAACTTGTGTCCTTTCCACAAAACTTCTCTTTAAAGCCAATAAAATCGATCTCTGTGTCTTTTAACGAATCTGGTGGATTTTCAGAAATTATATCAAGATCAATAACTACTGAAACGCCCCTATAGTGTTTTAAAGGAAAACTCATTACTGGTGCACAATTTTCCATCATATGTATAGATAGATCACCCTCACCTAAATACAAATAAGCTCCATTTTTAAGTTGAGATCCTTCCCTACCCTCACGGCAATGATTTATCTCCATAACATTCCCTGATGTATTATTCTTCCAGCTAAACTCTGTGGTTTCAAACTCATTATAAATCAACTCTATTCCCGGAAATACATTATATACTGTCATCAATCCCAAGCCATCGGAACAGTCAAATTTTAGTAAGCGTCCGAATCCATTTTCCTTTTGAATTACGGATGCATTTTTCATCACTTTCATTTTTATATTAGAATCCATACATTCTCCCACAGATTTGAAATTATTAACTCTTAAATACATTTTACTCTTTAAAGATTCATTTGTACATAAAGATTTAACATGGAATCATGCTACTCAAAATCATACATGACTCCATGTTATTTCTTGTACAACTAACACCAATCAAATATTACAAACATTTGTTGTTTTTGCTCACACAACTACCACAACTTCCATTACAGCATCCGCCATTTTTCTTTTTCATCCTGATTTCATAAATCGCCCATCCAGCATATGCCAAAATTGCAACTGCTAAAATAATAGTGACCATTTTCTTCCCACCTTTCATACTATACAATCCTCCCAATATGATAAATAATAAAAGTCATTCCCCATGCAACAGCAAGCTGAAATACTGCTGAAAAACACATCCACTTCCAACTTCTTGCTTCTCTCTTGATTGTTGCCATTGCTGCTGCACATGGTATATAGAGCAGACAAAAAATCATCAAGCAGAATGCATTTAACTGCCCGAAGCCTGCGGTACCGAGAATCCCTACCAAAGTGTTCATACCAGCTTCTGAAGTAATATTGGGAATACCAAATAAAACTGCACAACTGGATACCACAACTTCTTTTGCAGAAATACCTGCGATTAAAGCCACTGCAATCTGCCAGTAACCAAGCCCAATCGGTTCAAAGAAAGGTACTAGCCAATGTCCAAGAACAGCTCCAAAACTGTCAACCATTTCCGTTGTGTAACCATGTGGTCCAAAGTTCAAGAGTATCCACATAGCAATAGACGCAACAAAAATCGTAGTACCCGCTTTTGTAAGATAATCTTTTACTTTTTCCCATACGTATATTGCCACGGTTCGGGAACTAGGGATTTTATATTCCGGTAATTCAATCAACAGGTAATTTTCTGATTTTCTCTTGTCAATCAGATGAATGACTGCTGCTACCAGAATAGCAACCACCAGGCCAATCAGATACATGGAGTATGCAACTATCATTGCACGTTCTTTAAAGAACATTTCCGCAAACAGTATATAAATTGGTAAACGTGCGCTACAGCTCATAAACGGAGTAATCAGCATTACTTTAAAGCGATCATGCTTATTCTCTAAAGTTCTGGAAGCCATAATTGCGGGAACCGTACACCCAAACCCTAAAATCATAGGTATGAAAGCTCTACCAGATAGTCCGAGTTTACTCATGATTCCTTCCATGACATAAGCAACACGAGCCATATATCCGCTATCTTCCAGAAAAGCTAGAGCTAAAAAAAGAATGAAGATATTCGGCAGGAAAGTCAAAATGCCTCCCACCCCAGCAATGATTCCGTCCACAATCAGAGAACATAGCACTTCATTCACTCCTGTAGCGACCAGCATATCACTAACCAAGGCAGAAAAACTTTCAATTCCTACCTCTAAATATCCCTTAATCCAGTCCCCAATAGTAAAAGTCAAGAAGAATACTACTGCCATAATGCCAAGGAAAATCGGGATGCCCCAAACTCGGTGCGTCAGTGCCCTGTCTGCTTTCTCCGTCAGAGCGTCCTGCCGATCTTTATTAACCAGTACTTCTTTTATAATCTCCTGAATGAAATCATACTTCTCGTTAATGATATCCGATTCATAATTACGATCAATCACTGTTGGAAGATTGACGGAATAGCGTTTCGTAATCTCCTGATCCTGCTCCAACAGCTTGATTGCGTGCCAACGATAATTGGTTAAATCTGGATATTTCCGTTTCAGTTCCTCAATGATAAGGTCAATCTTATCTTCAATGTTATCACTGTATACCATTGCATATTCTGCATGATGGTTATGTCTGTGTTTTGATATATATTTATGATGATGAATCAAGCATTCAGGGTCTTTACAGTCTTTATGATGTGCCGCAGCATGAAGTAACACATCCAACCCTGTCCGCTTTCTGGCAGAAACCGGAATCACAGGGATACCTAACAATTCCGGCAGCCTGTGCGTATCAATCTCCATACCACGTTTTTCCACAATATCCATCATGTTCAGTGCCAACACAACTGGCTTCCCCAACTCCAAAAGTTGTAAAGTTAAGTATAGATTCCGTTCCAATGCTGAAGCATCCGCAACGTCAATAATCACATCGACTTCATCACTTAGTATGAACTGTCGAGACACCTGTTCCTCCATAGTGTAAGAAGTCAGGCTGTATGTACCGGGGAGATCAACCAAGCGGATATTTAAGTCATGATCCTTGATTGCTCCCTCCACCTTTTCAACGGTAACACCTGGCCAATTTGCTACTTTTAAATTTGCACCGGTATATGCATTGAAAAGTGTAGTTTTCCCACAGTTTGGATTTCCGATGAAGCCTATTGTCAAATTCTCACTCATCGAAATTTACCCCACTAATACTTTTTTTGTGATATTGCGCCCAAGGGCGAAACGCGTTCCTCGAACTTTTACAATCAGGACACCATGGTTTTTGCTATTTAAGACAGTGACAGGAGTACCACAGGTCATTCCTAATGCTTCAAGGCGCTTTCCTATATTGGTAGGCAATTCAATATCAGTAACTTTATAATTGTTATCTATCTTCCCATCACAAAGATACATATACTTCCCTCCTATCGTTTTGCCATTACAGTTGACGGCATTTTACGAAACTCAGAGATCATCATGGAAATAGTAATCACTACAAGGATTGCATCCGTCAAGGCAATTGCCAACCAGACACCACGAATTCCCATACCACCAATCATCGGCAGAAGCACACAAAGCGGAATAAACAGAATAATCTGACGGAACAGAACCAGCCATGTCGCCTTATTCGCCTTACCCAGAGACTGGAACAGTGTCACAGCGATCATGAAACTTCCCTGCAAAACATATGTACTGAACATAATACGGAAATTTGTAGCACCCGAAGCTGCTACGCCCGGTGTTGTAATAAACATGGACAATACTTTGGCCGGGAACAGTTCCGCCGGAATGTAGAATATCAAAGATAATACTGTCGCAGCAATTACAAAAACCTTTGTCAGTGTCTTTACCCTGTCATAATCCTTTGCACCGTAATTCGTGCCTGCCGCCGGCTGAAAACCTTGGCTAATTCCCCAAAGTGGAACAAAGGAGAAATTCCAGAACCGAAGTGCTGCACCCAAAAGAATTTGTGAAGTTTCTCCACCATAATTAGCTGCAACTCGATAAATAACCGTCTGCTGTACCAAAGTCAAAATCTGCATCAGCAGCGCCGATACACCTACAGAAAGAACCTGCGGAAGCAGCTCTCCATCAATACGGATACGTCCAATCTTTACATTTGGACTTTTTTTCCTGAAATACCAAAGCGTAATAACTGCCTGAACAAATTGAGAAAGAATTGTTGCAAAAGCTGCCGCTTCAATTCCCATACCATAAGGTTTCAAAATAGTAATAAATATTGGATCAAGGATAATATTTAAAATGGCACCGCTGGCAATAATACTCATTGCCTTTTTAAGCTGCCCTTCTCCACGAATGACCATGTTAGCACTCTGAAAGAAGTTTACAAATAAGGAACCTGCAAAGACAATACGCAAGTATTTTTCCGCATAATTTAAAATGTTATCACTAGCTCCAGCCAAAGAAAGAAGTTGTCTGGTAAACACCATACCTATTATTGTATAAATAACAGACAGCAAAATAACCATTGCTACCAGATTTCCCATAATCTTTTTGATTGTCCCTTCATCTTTCTTTCCAATCGCCCTGGATAACACAGAAGCAGATCCAACTCCTAACATTGCCGCAGAACCCGCATTGATGAGTGTAAAAGGATAAGACACCGATACGGCGCCCATCTGAGCCGCCCCTACCATCTGTCCTATAAAAATTGAATCCATCATATTATAAAGCCCGACAACAACCATACCTAAGATTGCTGGTATGCTTAATTCTAACATGAGAGAAAATGGATTTTTGGTCAATAACTTTGTTCTTGTATCAATTGCTTTTTCCATTGTTGATTCCTCCAAAAAATAAATTAGCTTAGTCTAACCATTTTTATTATAGCGAATCATATCGCGTTTTGTCCGCTCTGTTTAGCAGGGTTTCAGCTCCATTTAGAAATCATTTGTTTGTTCTATATAAAACGCGCTGCCGTCCCTACTTCCCAAAACATTCATTTCCTGTCAATCGGATCTATTTCAAGAATCCGTTTACAATGCATTCTTCCGCCTCTTTTTCCGTTAATCCCAAAGTCATGAGTTTTATTAACTGCTCACCGGCGATTTTGCCAATTGCTGCTTCATGAATAAGCATTGCATCCATATGCCTAGCATCCAATTTCGGGATAGAAAGTACCCTTGCTTGATCCATAATGATTGCATCACATTCTGCATGTCCGTTACATATATTCGCACCTATAATATTGGCCTCGAAGCTCTGATTAGAATAATCTTTAGCAACAGAACGGGAAATGACATCAGCATTGGAAAATTCCCCTTTTAATTCCACTTCATAAATACTGGTTGCTTTCTGTTTTCCATGTGTCATAAGCCGTTCCTTAATTACCAGCTTTGCACCTTTCGAAAGCACTGCTTTTGAAGTACGAATCGTAGAATCCACTCCTTTAATCTGTACCATTTCCATCTCCACATAGCTTCCTTCTTCCTGATATACCTCTGTAACAGGATTCAGAATACGCTTTCCATATCCCTCCCCAGTTCCATAATGTTTTTCTACGTATTTAACTTTAGCATTCCTTCCCACAAAAAAGCGATGAATTCCATCGTGTTGGGAATCTAACGCACCACTGTTATGAATGCCACATCCGGCAACAATTACCACATCACAATCGTTACCAATATAAAAGTCATTATAGACCACTTCCTTAAAGCCACTTTTGCTTAGTATTACGGGAATATGTACACTTTCCTTCTTGGTTCCCGGCTTAATTCTTATATCAATTCCACTCTTTCCTTCTTTGGAAACAATATTAATATTGGCTGTTGTATTTCTTGCTGTCATTTGACCATTGGCACGGATATTATAAGCTCCCGCAGGAATTTCATGAAGATCTGCAACCTCTTCTAATAATCTCTTCTGAATCTTATCCATTATCTCCTGCCTCCTTCATAAAACTTTTTACACATATCCACCGCAGAAACAGTCCCTAAAAGTTCTGGTAGAACCTCATCCCTGCTTCCTTTTCTGATAATTTTTCCTTCTGAAATGACTACGATATCATCAGCAATTTTTAAAATTCTCTCCTGATGGGAAATTATAATAATTATTCTTCCTTTATTCCTCTCACGCATTCGTTCAAATACCTGGATTAAGTTTTGAAAACTCCACAAATCAATTCCTGCCTCTGGTTCATCAAAAATAGAGAGCTTGGTTCCTCTGGCAAGTACCATGGCAATTTCAATCCGTTTTAATTCTCCTCCTGAAAGACTCGCATTTAACTCACGATGTATATAATCCTTTGCACATAACCCTACTTCAGATAAATATTCGCAGGCATCTCCAAATGACAAGTTTCTGCCAGAAGCCATTCGGAGCAAATCCAACACTCGAATCCCTTTGAACCTGACGGGTTGTTGGAATGCAAAACTAATTCCATTTTTAGCACGTTCTGAAATACTCATGTCGGTAATATCATGCCCTTCCATAAAAATAGAGCCGGATGCCGGACTCTCAATACCTGCAATCAGCTTTGCCAATGTAGATTTACCTCCTCCATTTGGCCCAGTAACTACTACAAACTTTCCATCATCTACCGTAAGATTAATATTACTCAAAATTTTCTTTGTACCTTTTTCCTCCTTCACATCAAAGGATAATCGCTCTAACTTTAGCATATTTATATTCTCCTAACTTTTTAACCATTTCGTTTGGATATGGTTCTATTAACTTCTTTTTCTAGTTTCATACAATACTATCTATGTTCAAGCAAACAAGCCAATATCAAATCTTTTTCAATAATTCATAAACAGCTCGTTTTACAATCATATTCTGCTTCCATGATGACCGTTTCCCCAGGCACACTTTTCTCTCATAGGAAAAATATGCTCATCATAATGTAGACAAATTTTTCCTATGAGACCAAAAGCTTCCTGGAGTTCATTCAGCCTTATGCTAATTAGACATTTTTTCCAATAAACTTAATGCTTCTTCCAATTTAGGATTTGGCTTGTCTGTCTGTAATGCTTCTGCAACACAACTCCGTATATGTGCCTGCATAATTTCTTGATTTGCGCTTTTTAATAGCGCTTGCGTAGCCAATAGCTGATTAGATATATCTACACAATATCTATTTTCATCAACCATTTTTAATATGCCGTCTAATTGTCCACGGGCAACCTTCAGTTTATGAGATACATCCGTTTTTTTAGCCTTCACTTTATAATTCCTCCTTACGTACAGCAGGAAATGTTTCATAGATACCTGAAATATACCTATTTTTATACTTAATCAACTATCACTGTATTTTTTTTACTTCATATCCAGCCTCTTCAACTGCATCAGATAAAATTACATCAGATACTTCAACTCCCAACGTAACTTCTGCCGTCTTTTTTTCAAGGCTCACATCAACATTTGTTACACCGCTCACAGCCATAAGCGCATTTTTAACATGCATCACACAATTTCCACATACCATTCCTTCAATATTAATCGTTTTTTTCATTTTATTTTTTCTCCTTTTCTTTATAAATCAGTATCTGTCATATGTTTTGATTTAAAAAATCTTAACCTTAATGCATTAGTCACAACAAAAACAGAACTAAAGCTCATTGCAAATGCTCCGATCATAGGGTTTAATTTCAAGCCAAAACCTGAATAAAACAATCCTGCTGCAATCGGAATTCCAATCGTGTTATAAAAGAACGCCCAAAATAAATTTTGTTTAATATTTCGGATTACCGATTTACTTAATTGAATGGCGGTTACAACATCCAAAAGGTCACTTTTCATCAACACGATATCAGCCGATTCAATCGCAACATCTGTACCTGCGCCAATTGCAATTCCAATGTCCGCTCTTGCCAATGCAGGTGCATCATTAATGCCATCTCCTACCATTGCCACTTTTTTTCCGGAGCCTTGTAATTGACGCACTTCGCGTTCCTTATCTTGAGGCAATACTTCTGCAACTATTCGGTCTACTCCTACCTGCTTTTGAATTGCTGTTGCTGTTTTTGTATTATCACCGGTCAACATCACAGTCTCAATTCCCATATTTCTAAGTTCTTCAATCGCCTGTCGGCTTGTGGGCTTAACCACATCGGCTACACCGATAATGCCAATCAACTCTTGATCTTTCGCAAAAAATAACGGTGTCATTCCCTGCTCGGCCATTTCTCCGCCAATTTTTTGAAGCGCACCACCAGCAACATGACTAGCACCAAGTAACCGTGTATTGCCTGCAAGACAAATCGAGCCATTAATAATTCCGGTAATTCCCTGTCCTGGAATCTGTTTAAACTCACTTACACCCAGATAATTTAAATTTCTTTTGTCAGCTTCTGCAACAATCGCATCTGCCAACGGATGTTCTGAAAGCTTTTCCAAAGATGCTGCTATTTGGATTAACTCTCTCTCTGTTACTCCATTTGAACAGATAATATTTGTTACGGTAGGCTTTCCCTGAGTAATTGTTCCTGTTTTATCAAGTACAACCGTATCCACACTATGTGCCGTTTCAAGTGCTTCTGCAGATTTCAGCAAAATTCCATTTGTCGCGCCTTTACCTGTTCCCACCATGATTGCAGTAGGAGTTGCAAGTCCTAATGCGCAAGGGCACGAAATAACTAAAACAGAAATTCCAATAGATAAAGCAAATTCAAAACTTTGTCCGGCTATCAGCCATACTACTACTGCCAATAACGCTATTGTAATCACAACCGGCACAAAAATTCCACTTACTTTGTCAGCCATTTTTGCAATTGGAGCTTTGGAACTTGTCGCTTCATCAACAAGCTTTACAATCTGTGCTAAAGTCGTATCATCCCCAACTTTAGTGGCTTTCATTTTGAAATAGCCCGCTTTGTTAATAGTAGCGCCAATTACTTTATCATCTACGTGTTTTTCTACTGGAATACTCTCTCCTGTCAATGCTGATTCGTCAATTGAAGCCGTTCCCTCGATTATTTCACCATCAACCGGAATCGCCTCTCCACTTTTAACAATTAATATATCGCCTTGATTTACTTCTTCTACTGGTATTTGCAATTCAATACCATTTCTAAGAATTGTAGCTGTCTTAGGCGCCAAATTCATTAGTTTTGTTATCGCATCCGAAGTCTTTCCTTTTGCACGTGCTTCAAAAAACTTCCCAAGAGTAATGAGTGCTAGAATCATTCCTGCAGACTCAAAGTACAAATCCATCATAAAGTTATGTACCATTTGCATATCACTATGCCCGAATCCATATCCGATCTTATATATGGCATATATTCCATATACAATTGCAGCACTGGACCCTATAGCAATAAGTGAATCCATATTAGGTGCTCCTTGGAATAACGTTTTAAAACCGACTTTATAATATCGGAAATTCACATATACAATTGGAAGCAGTAACAAAAACTGAGTAAAAGCAAAAATCATTGCATTTTTCATTCCTGTAAGGATTGGGGGCAAAGGCCACCCCATCATATGTCCCATTGAAATGTAGAAAAGTAAACCTCCAAACACCAATGAAATAACTAAACGTTTTTTCATTTTTTGATATTCAATTTTTGCTGTGTCATCTCCGACATTTTTTTCAGTCTTCTTAGATTTACCTGACGCCTGCGGAAAAGCCCCATATCCTGCCTTCTCCACAGCTTTTACGATTTCATCCGCACTTAAAACGGTTTCATCATAAGAGGCAACCATACTGTTTTTTAACAAGTTTACTGCAACCTCCTGTATACCCGGAAGTTTTGAAACACTCTTTTCAACACGGGCAGAGCAGGCCGAACAAGTCATGCCTGTTATATCGAACTGTTCCTTTTGCAACTTTATCCCTTCTTTCTCAATATATTGCCCCCCTCCCCTGTAGGGTACTCATAATTTATAAATAATGAGGTCCAAAGCATTGGGGAAAATGCTAAAAACCTCTTGCGAAAAATAATAGTGTACACCCGGCCATTCTCATGACCGATTCATATTATACCTGTATCTTTCTTATTTTGTCCGCTCCACAAAGTAGGTTTTTGACTCCAAAAGGAATTTCCCATTTTTTTCAATCCATTCCGTAGGTTTTTGGCTCCAAAAGGATGTATCCGCTCCAAAACTATTGACTACTAAAAAAATCATTCATATACTAATCACATGAACGATTAAACAATCGTTTAATCATTCATTAGTCTAACCAAAAAAATATATTTAGAAAGGGGATCTTTATAATGAAAAAGACCATTAAACTTATTGACCTGGATTGCGGACACTGCGCAACCAAAATTGAAAATGCTGTAAAAAAAATTGACGGAGTAACTAATGTATCTGTAAGCTTCATCAAACAGAAAATGGATCTCGAAGCTCCCGATGATAAATTCGATGCCATTTTTGCAGAAGCCAAAAATCTTATCAAGAAAATCGAACCGGACGTAACAGTTAAATTGTAAATCGGTTCAATGGAGAACAAACAAATGAACATTATAAATACAGTAAAAAATGCAGCTTTCAATACCGCTTTGACATCCACACTGCATTATTTGGAGAAAGACCCTGAAATTAATATTCCAAAAGCTATGGATCTCATTGATAAAGTAGTGCCGGATGGGTGGTATGAGAGTCAAAGAGCAGCGTTTCGTAAAGCAATAACGGAAAAAAACAATTGGTACCAACTTATTTTAAAAACTTACCAGTTGGATGAAGGCGTCAGAAAAACTTTCTTTCGGAATTTCATCATGAATTCAGCTTTAAAAGGTAGCGCCATACAGGAGGAAATTGCCCAGCGTGAAAATTGTAATGTACCGTGGGCAATTCTCTTAGACCCAACATCTGCGTGCAATCTGCATTGTACCGGATGTTGGGCTGCAGAGTACGGTCATAAGCTCAGCCTTAGCCTAGACACTATTGATAATATCATTCAGCAAGGTAAGGAACTCGGTACATATATGTATATATATACCGGCGGTGAACCTATGGTTCGCAAAAAAGATTTAATAACATTATGCGAACGCCATCCAGATTGCGAATTTCTCTCGTTCACAAACGGAACTTTGATTGATGAAGAATTCTGTAAAGAAATGATCAGGGTAAAAAACTTTGTTCCGGCAATTAGCTTAGAAGGATTTGAGGGGGCCAACGATGGCCGAAGAGGTAAAGGTGTATTCACCAAAGTACAAAATGCTATGAAATTGCTGAAAAAGCATAATTTACCTTTTGGAATCTCAACTTGTTATACCAGTGCAAACTACCAAGATATTACCAGCGAAGCCTTTTTTGATATGCTGATTGATGCAGGCGCAATGTTTGTATGGTTTTTCCATTACATGCCAGTTGGTAATGATGCAGTACCTGCACTTCTGCCAACACCGGAACAGCGAAAACTTATTTATGAGCGTATTCGGCGTTTTAGAGAAACTAAACCTATATTCAGTATGGATTTTCAGAATGATGCTGAATATGTAGGTGGATGTATTGCAGGTGGACGAAGATATCTCCATATTAACGCTGCAGGAGATGTGGAACCTTGCGTATTCATTCACTATTCAAATGTAAATATTCATGAATGCAGCTTATTAGATGCCTTGAAAAGTCCTCTATTTATGGCATATCACAATGGTCAGCCATTTAACCAAAATATGCTCCGGCCATGCCCTATGTTGGAAAATCCTGAATATCTACGAAAAATGGTTAAACAGTCAGGCGCAGAATCAACTGACCTGCAATCTCCTGAGTCTGTAGATCATCTATGTGATAAATGCAAACTTTATGCTGAAAATTGGGAAAAAACGGCAAATGAGCTATGGTATGAAAATGAACGTCAGACTAAATCATAGCTGATATTTTTTATTGAAAGGAGTGGAAATGAATGACTAAACGGCAAAAAAAATTACTTACCCGAATTATCATTGCGGCTGTCATATATATTGCAGGCATATTTCTTCCACTTGAAGGAATTCCTCAATTAACACTATATTTGTTATGCTATGCCGTTATTGGTTGGGATATAGTATGGAAAGCCATTACAAATATTACACATGGACAGATTTTTGATGAAAACTTTTTAATGACGATTGCAACTGTCGGCGCTCTTGTTCTCGGAGAATACTCAGAAGGTGTTGCGGTTATGCTATTTTATCAAATTGGTGAATGGTTTCAATCCTATGCCGTAAGTAAATCCCGAAAATCTATTACAAATCTTATGGATATAAGACCTGACTATGCAAATGTAGAGCGAAACGGAGAGCTGCAACAAGTGGACCCAGAAGAGGTCAAAGTAGGCGACATTATCATCGTCCGACCTGGCGAGAGAATTCCTTTAGACGGAACAATACTTAAAGGAACATCTACTTTAGACACTTCTGCTCTTACAGGTGAATCTATGCCACGTGACGTAGAAGCCGGAATGGATGTTATCAGCGGTTGCATCAATCAAACTGGTATTCTGCATATCAGAACCACAAAAGAATTTGGAGAATCAACCGTATCCAAAATACTTGACTTAGTGGAAAATGCCAGTGATAAAAAAGCTAAAACGGAGAACTTTATAACAAGATTTGCGAAGTATTATACACCTGCTGTTGTTATTGGTGCTCTTGCTTTAGCAATCTTACCTCCCTTAATAACCGGTCAGCCATTTATGGCATGGATATATCGTGCATTAACATTTTTGGTTATTTCCTGCCCGTGTGCATTAGTTATTTCAATTCCACTCAGCTTTTTTGGCGGTATCGGTGGTGCCTCTAAGAGTGGTGTCTTGGTAAAGGGAAGCAATTACTTGGAAATACTAGCCAACACAGAAATCGTAGTATTTGATAAGACGGGCACATTAACAAAAGGATCTTTTGCCGTAACAGAACTTCGTACAGAAGGTGTTTCTAAAGATCAATTACTTGAGATTGCCGCATATGCGGAAGATTACTCGAACCATCCAATATCACAATCCATTAAGAAGGCTTACAACAAAGTGATCGATTCATCCAGAATTCAAGATGTTCAGGAAATTGCCGGACATGGTGTTCATGCTATTATTGATGGTCAATCAGTATTTGCTGGTAATACAAAATTAATGGAACTTGAAGGAATTACTATTCCTTATACTTCAGATGTCGGCACGCTGATTTACATTGCCGTTGATAATAAGTATTGGGGACATATCGTTATCGAGGATGAAATCAAGCCTGATGCGGCGGAAGCAATAACTTCACTGAAAAGCTGTGGAGTTCGTCAAACAATCATGCTGACAGGCGACTCTGACGCAGTTGGTCAAAAAGTTGCATCAAAACTTGGACTTGATCATGCATATACTGAATTGCTACCTGCTGACAAAGTAGAACGCGTAGAACGTCTTTTGTCAGGCAAAAATGATAAAACCAGTCTGGCATTTGTTGGAGACGGAATTAATGATGCCCCTGTTCTGGCAAGAGCCGATGTAGGAATTGCTATGGGCGGCCTTGGTTCCGATGCCGCTATTGAGGCTGCTGATGTAGTATTAATGACCGATGAACCATCAAAAATTGCTACTGTAATAAAGATTGCCCGAAAAACACTTCGTATAGCTCATGAGAATATTGTTTTTGCTTTAGCAGTAAAATTTCTCGTATTGTTTTTAGGTGCTATCGGTTATGCTTCTATGTGGGCTGCTGTTTTCGCTGATGTAGGTGTATCTGTTATTGCCATTCTTAATGCCATACGCGCTATGAATGTCAAAAAATATAATTAGAGAATTAAAACTAAACAATTCTCTATAATGCCAACTACCTATAAGAAAACAATGTTTAAACAATGCGCTGCATTTCAATACGACTATTGAAATGCAGCGCATTTACACTACTCTATGGGACAAGACATTTCAAACATGGCATCTATAGCTTCATGAAGGAAATGCGCCTGATTTGTACTTGATATTTTATAGTACACTTCCTTTCCTTCACGCCTGCTTTCAATCAGTTTATTATCCTTTAGTGTCCTTAGGTGGTGGGACACAGCAGGTTTGCTCATATTCAACGCTGCCGCAATATTAGTAACGCATTCCTCGCAATGACAAAGAAGCCATAATATTCGTAACCGGCTCCCATCACCAAGCTGCTGAAAAAGAATAGACACTTCTTGAAAACTTTCAGTAGTTGGCATATTCTCTAACACACGATCAATACTTTGACCGTGATTATGAGGTAAGTTGTAATGTGACATTATATCTCCTCCTACTATCAATCTTATGATAGTTCTTGACTTAAAGATTGTCAATATATATAGGGGAAAGAGGTGATTATTTGAAAATAGAAAATAATATTCCATCCAGCATCGAAATAGAACAACTCACTAAATTATACCGAGCTATGGGCGATCTAACCAGAATGAAAATACTATGGTTTTTAATGGAGGGCGAACTTTGTGTAAGTGAATTGGCATATAAAATGGATTTTAATGAATCAGCCATTTCACATCAATTAAAGTCACTACGTTCCGCCCATTTGGTTAAATCAAGAAGATCTGGAAAGAATATATTTTATCGATTAAGCGACGATCATGTGAAATGGATTCTAGCGCAAACACTAGAGCATATATCAGAAAAAGAGTGAATGCTCTCTAATAAAGCATATTGGGAGATATAAGGGCTGCTATAAAACGCAGCCCTTCATTTTCTTAATCGGTCTCGATATAATCTCTATTCTTTATTTGCAACAGATTGTTCGGATCATGCATCCATTCCATCAAAATATTAACAAGCACTAATCTGATTAGGCAATTTAAACACCTCAATTGATCTTGAAATACTGAACTCTCAGCATCTTCAGTAGCTCCACCATATTCCCCCTTCCGCATAGGAAATAATTCTCTCAAAATTTCTCTGGCCTCTTTAAGAATACCATGAATTACTTTATGCCTTATATGCGTCAACTTATCAAAAATATCTTTTTCTGACAGATCTTTATTGATGAATGGTTGTAATCCTAAATATGTTATACTATCCTTTTTTAAAAATTGTGGCAGCTTTCTACTACACTCTTCACGAATAAAATTCCCTTTACCTCTTTTTTCTTTATCGGTCAAAATCAAAATTTCGATTAATGCATAAAACGTTAATACTGCACTAAAATTAAAATTGTAAGAATTCTCCAAACATTGTATTGCAAGATTTAATATGTGCCAAGTATCTTCGATGCACATACTCTTTGTATAGGTTTCGAGCCCCTTTACATATGTTGTTAGAGATGTCTCATCCATAGGAAGATTCAACCAAGAAAAATAATGATACAGTAATGTATCAAAACTATCTTCATTGCATCGATCTATTCGATTGCCATATATTGAGGTTAATTCCGATTTTTCAAATAATTCTGGTAACACGTATAGATATTTGTCTCCACATTTATAAAGACGTAAAACTCCTTTCATATTTATGTCCTTTTTATTATTCCCGTCTATAACTTTTTGAACACTTGAAGGTAATTCACTATATTCCGCAAGTACTAACGCCAATCGATCCGATAATATTTTCATATCAATTTCCCACTTACGATAACAATTAATAAATTAAAAATATTATAACATTTTTTCCAAAAAAAGAACAGCATTGAATTACCACCAAGTGCATATATTCAATGCTGTTCTTACCTAAATCAAATTATAATAATTATTCTGCAATATCAGCTAAGCGAATCCCATTTCTCTCCGGAGTTACTATTAATTGAGGACTGCCGATTTTTTCTGATAAGTCTTTCCAGATTTCACTTATAGTCAACATCTGCTGCGCCATTATATTCTTTTGAGAATTATCTGTAATAGCTCTTGCAAAATCATTTAATGCGCATACGATTCCCTCAGGCCACAATTCTTTATATACTTCTGCATATGTTGTATTTCTAACTCCGTCCGCAACTTCACTTACTGGAAGCTCTACGTAACTATTATTTCCATACATATCCAAAACACCCTCTGCATGTGGCACATACATTTGAGGATTCCAAATAACGAGGCCATTTGAATTATCCAAGCATAAACTTCCTTCTGTCGTTCCTAATACAATTCTATGTAATAGAAACCCATTATTGTCCGGGTCCTTCGGGTCAAGCTGATTCTGAATCTTTACAATAGCGGGAATCCCTCTGATTTCTCCACTAAGAACTTTAAACGGAAATTTGCTATTTACTGAATCGATTGTCTGCAATTTCCATGTATGGAATCCACTTAATGCTTTTCCAAGAATACTGATCATCGGGAATAATACCTGAGTACTACAAGTCGCATCAATATATGTCGGTCTGCTCTTTTTAAGTAATTTATTTGACTTGACGATGAATTCCTGTACATTCTTCACATTGGGATAAAAACTATTAACCTGATATACACAGTTATTCTCCTTTGCTACTTTAAGAAGTTTCACAATATCATTATAATGCACCGGATGCTCCTGTATTACATGTATTCCCTTTTCAAGTAACGCACCGGCAATCTCTGTCCCTTTTCCTCCAACTGCAGTAGAACGAATGACAACACAAGCCATATCAAAATCTTTTTTGCTTACCTCATTAAGATCTGTAATCAATGGAACTCCATATTTTTCTGCTTCTTGCTTTGATTGTGTGCTTCCATGAGAAAAAATACCTGCAATCTTAAATTTGTCGCCACATCGCTCCAGCCCTTTTAAATATACTCTACCGAAGTTAGTTCCGCATACAAGCACTTTTAATGGTTTCTCATATGTATTCATACCCGTTCTCCTTTCCCATCCAACAAATTCGCCATTCCTTCAACATTAGGTGTCATTAAACAGCTTAAATGATTTCCTCCTATTGGCAGAACCTCTAAATTTCCAAGTGCACATTTACTAAGAAATGCCTCTGTTCCCGGTTTCATTACAGGAACAAATGGAGAATGGTCATCCATACAACTCAATGCCTGTAAATCTCCCGCGAACGGTTTCGGTGTATAACCAATCGCACACCGATAATTCCTCTTGTAAATTTCAAAAAGTTCATCAAATCGGTTCATATCCTCACTGGATAGCTGCATACTATTTTCTGGAATTGCATTTTTTAAGTTCTCCATACGCTCTCTTTTTGAAAGTGTTTTTTGTTTTTTATAGCAAGCTGCCAGTTCCGGCAACTCTCCTGTCAGACCTAATATTGCATCCTCTTCAATAAAACCATTGTTATGATCCTTCAATAATTCAAGTGCCATCTGTACTAATTCATCACGCTTAACATGACCTGCTTTTGATACATCCGCACCGACCATTAATCCATAGCTTCGTTCCATCAACAAGTCGCCCTCCATTTCGAGAACAATCGGAATTGTATCAATCGTTACTACCGGTAAAACCTCTGCGCCTGCTTCTAAAAGAGCTCTTGCAGCTTCAATTGCAACTAATCCACCCATACAGTATCCAATTAACTTAAATTTTCTATAACCACTATTCAAAAGTAAATCTGCATAGCGTCTTCCAATTGTTACAATATGATCTTTTTCTTCAGAATCCAGGTATTCCTTATCCTCTGTATAGTTAAATGCTGCAATGCCTTCTGTTCGCTCCGGATTATTCACAAGAATTTGGAATAAAGTATTAAATTGCTGAAGGAAGCCAATTCCACCCGGGAAGAAAACTTTCATCACTTCTCCACCTTCTGGAATATCTGCGATGATATTCAATGGTGTTTCAGATATTTCGTTTTCCTCATGCGAAGTACCTATTTGAACAGAATTTAAAAATTGTGCAAAATCCATAATAGTTGGATTTTGAAGCATTCCAATCATTAATCTATCCCATTCTACATCCTTGGCCACATTAATAGCTTCCTTTGTTTTTGACACAGCCTGAGCAACTAATAATGAATCGCCACCAATGTCATAGAAATTATCTGTTCGATTTACTCTATCAATCTTTAATAGAGTTTTCCATAATTCAGCTATCTCTTTCTCCAATCCTTCATGTGGCGGCATTTCACATTTACCAGTATTTTGGAAGTATGTCTCTGCTAATTTTTTCAAAGCTTTCCTTTCAACTTTTCCATTTGCAGACAACGGAATTTTCTCGTTTACTTCAAATCTTGATGGAACCATATATTCCGGCACCTGTGTTTTAATATATTCAGTAAGTTCCGAAACTTCAATATTCCCCTCAACAAAAGCGACGATCTTATAATCTTGCGGACGTTTACCAACAATCACGGCAACAGCCGTCTTCACTAATGTATTACTTAATAATGCACTCTCAATCTCACTCAATTCGATCCTATGTCCATGAATTTTTACCTGGGTATCTTCCCTCCCCATAAATTCAATTGTTCCATCTGGCCAATATCGACCAATATCTCCAGTTTTATATATTCTTTCCTGTAACTGTTCATCATACATAAAGTGTGCATTCGTTTCTTCCGGTTTATTCAAATACTCAAGAGCAAGACCCTTACCACCGATATATAAATCTCCAGGTACCCAATCCGGGCATTGTTCCATTTTTTCATTCAACACATAGAATTTCTGATTTGCAAGCGGCTTTCCATAAGGTATACTTACTGCGCCATCCGGTACTTCCTCTATTTCATGATAAATTGACCAAATTGCAGCTTCTGTAGCACCACCCAGACTAACAACTTTAGCTTTTTTACAAGATGTATGAATCTGATCCGGAAGGGTTACAGGAATCCAGTCTCCTGATAACAGAACCACCTTTAATGGGAAATCGCCTGAAACACCTCTGCTTTCCAATACAGAGACTAACATCTGCATTTGAGCCGGAACCGAGTTCCATACAGTAATTTCATTCTTTTTAATAGTTTCAACCCAGTAATATGGATCTTTTTGCTTTTCAGGATCAGGAAGTACCAACGCTGCTCCCGCATTAAATGCACCAAAAATGTCATAAACAGAAAGATCAAATGCTAAATTGGCCAAACCAAACATTCTGTCAGCACTGTTAATATCAAATCTGGAATTAATATCCTCAATTGTATTAACTGCTGCTTTATGACTAATGACAACCCCCTTGGGGTCACCGGTGGTCCCTGATGTATGTATAATATAGGCCGGATTTTCCAATGGAATTTCAACTATAGTAAGTGCTTGTTCCGTTCTGTTAATATCTTCTGCTGCCAAAACGACAATGTGCTCTTTCCACTCAAGCGATTGATACTTTTTATTCGTAATCAAATATTTTGTTCCGGACTTTTCCAAAATTTTATTCTGCCTTGCAATTGGCTGTGACACATCAAAGGGTAAATAGACTCCTCCAGAAAATAAAACAGCCAATACTGCTGCAATCTGCCACATCCCTTTATCAGCAGATATTGCAACAAAATCCCCTTTACGGAATCCAGACTTACACAGTTCATTTTGAATTCCGGCAACATATGATCCTAATTCTTTATAAGAAAATGTTCCCTCGGCTGCAATCAACGCAATCTCATCCGGACAATTCTGTAAACAGTTGTAAAATCCCTCATGAAGCATTTTATCAGGCAGGTCTTTTTCTGTTTTATTTACGGATTTTCTTACTTTTCCGGTCTTCAAAGGTAATTCTACCGGATGTACCTGTTCCCATACCTTCAAATTTGTACATAACCGTTCAATAAGCAGGGAAAAAGCTTCGAAAGCATCATTAACAAATCCTTCAGGAAATACACCATCCCTTACATCCCAATTGATTAAAACTCCACCATTATCTTCTGACACCTGACAGTCTATCCATACTTGAGGCGTTTGACTTATTTTATAAGTAATACGGGAATTTCTCATAAACTCCCAGTTTTCCTGCTGTTCGGAATCAGCCGCTCCCACTGTGCTTGTGTATACAACCGGAATAATAGCTTTCTTTTCGCTTTGCCTGTTAATTTCCCGCAATACATCAATACCGGTAAATGCGCTGTGACTAATATCTTCCCATAACTGATTTTGAATTTTGCGTGTCCTTTCAACAAAATTACTTGGATATTCGGGACTGATTTCCAAAATATCTACCTCAGTAAAGTCTCCCACGATTTCATTAATTTGAGAATGTATTGACGGTCTGTTTAATATGGTAATGTCTATACAGAAATCTTTTCTTTTTGACCAACGTCCAATAATCTCTGCATATGCGGATAAAACTACTCCCGAGGGAGTAAGCCTCTGCATTCTCGCCTTTTCACATAATTTGCTCCAATTTTCCGGCGTAATGAAATGTCTGTATTGTGTAAAAGTAACTTTTTCACATTTCGATTCTGGTAAAATCGGCAGTTCCGGTGCATCTGGGAAGTTCTGCAACCGCTTTTTCCAATACTCACAATCCCGATCTTTTTTCGTACGCACTTCTTCATCATTTTCATGTTCTTTTTGATATACCAGTACATCCCTGAATGATACCTGCAGAGGTTTCAGATTTTTTCCATCTTCGTAATAGAATGCATCCAAATCATTCAATATAGTCTTCATACTAATAAAATCAGATAACAGCATATCAATAGAAAAATGAAGAATACTCTTATCAATCGTGTCTGTCAGATACAGATCAAAAAGTGGCCAACAGTCCGCCTGATACTGCTTATGCGCCAACTCAGCCCTGATTTCATTAAGTTTTGAATCCGTAGTTTCGGCTCCAGCTTCCTTCATATTAAAATAGGTAAGTTTCGGCAAGTCAACATGCTCCAAAATCTTCTGTGTACCATTTTGAAGAAAAACAGCACGTAACATATCATGCCGCATAATCACTTTATGCCAAGCACTCTCCAACCTTTCTGCATCCATATGAGGCATTGACAATTCAAAATATGCATGGCATCCAACACCGCCATATTCATAATTATGATTTCTGCCAAGTAAATAGGCAGACTGAATACCTGTAAGAGGAAACGGTTCATATCGTTTGGATAAGTCCGCTTTGAGCGCGGACTTATCCTTTCTCTCATAATATTCAATCAATTTTTCTTTCACATTTCGCAGTTTTACTTTATCTTCAGCATTTAATGTTCCTGACGGCGCTTTAAATTTTAACTGACCATTTTCAACCCAGAATTTCACACCCCGGTCTTCATATGCTTTAATTAAATCCTCCATCATTATAAAACTCCTTCTTCGTATTCTGTATTTTCTTCTACGTCTAATAAAGAAACCAACTTTTCAATCTGTTCTGCGAGAAGTGCAACAGTTGGTAACGCAAATAACGTTTGAATAGCCAAGTCATTCGGCAGGCCTTCTGTCGCATTTAATTCAGAAATAATCTTCACTGCCTTCAAAGAATCTCCCCCGCACATAAAGAAATCATCATCTCGTGAAATTTCCTTAGTTCCTAAAACTCTTTCCCATATAGCAGCAATCTTCACTTCTAATTCTCCCTGCGGTGCTTCCTTTTTCTTTTCTTCCGAGATCTGTCCCTGATAGCCTCCAAGAATTTTTCTTAAAGCTTTTCTATCAACCTTACCATTAACACTCAAAGGCAACTGCTCCATCACAAGTATTTTTCCCGGAACCATATATTCAGGAAGTTTCTTGCCTAAGTATTCGTGAAGAATCTTTTCCACGTTCTTATTATCGCAACAATCAGAATCCTCATTCAAAACAACTGCCGCTGCCAATCCGCTTTTATCTTCTTCTACAACCACAACAGCACTCTTGATAAGCTCATGTGTTAATAAAACATTTTCTGCTTCTCCCAGTTCAATACGATGTCCTCTAACCTTAACTTGAGTGTCTTCTCTTCCTAAGAATTCAATGTTTCCATCAGGCCAGTAACGTCCTAAATCACCGGTATAATACAATCTCTCATGAGTAACTGGATGATTGATGAATCTTTCCTCCGTTCTTTTACGGTCCTTCCAATAACCACGAGCCAATCCTTCGCCGGCAATAAACAATCTGCCTGCCACCCAGTTCGGGCAGTCATTCATTTCCTGATCCAGAACATAAAATTTCTGATTAGTTAATGGCTTTCCATAAGGAATACTTGTCCAACCATCCTTTACGGATTCAACTTCATAGTAATTAGACCAAATAGATGCTTCAGTTGCTCCACCCATACTTATCATTCTTACAGATTCTGAATGCATTTTTATCATTTCTGGCAATTCCATAGGAATCCAGTCTCCGCTCATAATAACTACCCGCAATGGTAATTTTGTATCCGGTTTTGTTGAAAGAAATTCCATGAACATCTGCATGAATGCCGGTACGCTGTTCCAAACAGTGATTTTATTTTCCTGCATGATTTCCAACCAGTGCTGCGGTTCTTTTACCTGTTTTGCATCAGGAATTACCACTGTACCTCCTGCAATCAAAAGTCCAAAAATATCATAGACTGACAAATCAAAATTCAGATTTGATAGTGCAATACATTTATCATCCTTCCCAACTGCGAAGCGTTCATTTACATCTATAATTGTATTAACGGCAGCCCGATGTTCGATCATTACACCTTTCGGCATTCCTGTTGAACCTGATGTATAAATTACATAAGCCAAATCATTACCCGTTGCAATACTCTCAAAATCTGTAGTATCTATGCTCTCTACATCCACACCATCAACACAGATTATTGTTGTATCTTCCGGCCAGTTTACCTCTCTGTTTACTTTTTCCTGTGTCAATACTACCTTGACAGATGCATTTTTCAAAAGAAGATGTACTCTTTCCTCCGGGAATGAAGGATCAATTGGTAAGTATGCTGCTCCTGCCTTTAATATGGAGATTGCCGCTACAATTTGTTCCCAGCCTTTTTCCATCACAATAGCCACCAAAGAGTTTCTTTCCACATTTTCACGCTGTAAAATATGTCCGATCCCGGTAGAATACCGTTCCAGTTCACCATAGGATAATTTTCTTTCATTATTAATAATCGCAATCCGCTCTGGATTCTCTTTCATGCTTTTTTCAACTAAAGAGATTAATGTTTCATCCGGAATCTTACCATTTACGGAATTTGCCAATTCCCTATTTTCCATATTTGGAATTTGAACAAGAGAATTTGATTCACGATTCCATGCTTCCTGTTCTGTAGAAAGCACTTCTAAAAGTGAAATATATGCCGCAAACATTTCATCTAACACACCTGCCGGGAAAATATCCTGTACGGCATCCCAAGTCAAAACAAGGCGCTCATTTTGTTCTGTTACCTGATGGTCAATCCATACCTGTGGTGTTTGTGAAAGGCCATAAACCATTTCGCCAAAATATTCTTCTTGTTCATTGCTGCCACCCTGTTTAATTCCAAGCCCGCTTGTAAATACGATAGGCATGATGGCCGCGTTGCGTATTTCCTGCTTTTTGCTAATTTCCCGTTCCAACTCCACGCCACTGTAATATGGATGTGCCAGATCAGACCATAGCTGTTGCTGCAGATTCTTACACCGTTCTAAGAATGATTTCCCTGCTGTATTATCTATTGATAACAATGTAAGCGAAGTAAAGTCTCCAACCACATCCATGATTTGATTATGAATAGGCAACCGATTAAATCTCGTCAAATTAATTGTAAATTTTTGAGATTTGCTCCATCTTCCAAGCACTTCGGCATAAGCTGTCATCAATACTCCGGAGGCTGTCAGGCCATTCTGAGAAGCCATATTTTTAATCGCTGACCATTGGCTACCAGTCAATTTTGACTCATAACGAATAAATTTCTGTACTGCCGTATTCCCATTTTCTTTTATAACTGGCAATTCGGGAGCCGGGAAAATATCTGGAAGTCTCTTCTGCCAATATTCTTCATCTCTCTTATAAAACTCAGTTTTCTTAATATCTTCATATGCCAGAACATAATCTCTAAAAGATAAATCAAGCGGTTCAACTTCCTTTTCCGGATTGTCATATAACATTTTCCATTCCCGTAAAATCAGGAACATACTCCAGCCATCAAAAATAATGTTGTCAAAACTAATATGTAAGCGTACATTTCCTCCCGGAAGTTTTGAAAATCTTACATCAAATAACGGCCACTTAGAAGTATCAAAAATCTGATATGCCATCTCTTTCCTGATTGATTCGAGTTTCTCGTCTACAGTCTCTTCCTGTGAGGCCAAATCATATACTTTTATTTCATACTCTGGAACATTACTCAATATTTTCTGATTCTGACCGTCATTCAAAAATACTGCTCGCATCATTCCATGGCGCAAAATCAATCTTCTCCATTTTTCTTCCGCCAAATCCGTATCTAATCCACCACAATCCATTTCAAAATAGCAATGCGTTGATACATCTCCTAAAGCAAATCCACCGTTTCTTCCCAGCCAGTATGACTGCTGAACATCCGTCAATGGGAACGGTTCTCCCCATTCCTTTGGTTTCGGAGAAACCATTTCAAGTTTTTCTGCATTCATATTTTTTACTTCACAATCTTCTAACATGGATGCAATACTTATTGCCTGTTCTGCAAAAATTGGATTTGAGAAAATCTTTTCCAGCGATAAGTTAATGTTGAACTTTTTGTTAATTTCTGCATTTAACTGCGTAGCAAGAAGAGAGTCTCCTCCCAATTCAAAGTAATTGTCATTCCTGCTAATATTTTCAGTATGTAATACTGTTTTCCAAATTGCAGCCAATTCTTTTTCTACAGCAGTTTCCGGTTCCTGAAATTGATCCTTTGCATTTTCTCTCGTCTCACCGACTGGAACAGGGAGGGCCTTTCTATCAACTTTACCATTTGCAGATAATGGAAATTTATCTATTTCCATAAATGCTGTAGGAATCATATACGATGGGATCATGTTCTCTAAATATGCTTTCAATTTTGTAGAATTAAAAGCATATGTTTCTGGTTGAGCCAACGCTACAATAACTCCCTGATTATAAATCGGTAAATCAAGCTGATCATTTGGGGCTGTATTAACCTTTGCAAATCCGCATTTAAGAACCGCATCACTCCATTGGTCTTTTGTTAATAATGGTTTTCCAGTGCCTTTCCTCTCATCTGTAACAGTTGAAAAACCTTTTTCTAATATTCCGGTACTTACATGTTGTAAAATTGTATTCTCTGTAGTTTCAAGAAGAATTAACAATCCGCCTGCTCGCAGATATTCGCCTGCATATTTTAAGGATGCTTTAATATCTCTGCAACGATGCAATGTACTTACTGCAAGAACTACATCAAAATAATGCATTGCAAGTCCTTGTGTATTAGGAGCTGAATTTATATCCAGATTCTCATAATGTACTCTGGAATTATTTTTGAATTTTTCTTTTGCTTGGTTAAGATAATAAGAAGATGCGTCTGTACACACATATTCATATTCTATACCATCCATACAATCCAATAATTCCGAAGTCAGCCCCAAATTTCTTGCACCTAATTCCATAATTCTAACGGTCTGACCAGCAGTACCCTCTTTTTTCTGAAAGGACAATATATTTTTTATTGTCCGCTTGCATTCAATAGCTCCAGGCAGTGTTGCCATATAGGCATCTGGAGATATATAATCTTCTTTTGCAAGAAGCTGTGGCGTATCCATATTTCCTGTCATAATCGCATGGCAGTATTTTTTGAACTGTTCTAAATACTTCAACGCATCGTCGATTTCATGTTTCCACTCCGGATATTTTTCAATAAACGCAACTCTATCCATTTCTTTTGGACTAGAACAATTTACAAAATAATCTTCTTCCGCGAGTATTCGCCCAATTTTTACCAATTCATTTACCCATTGCTGAATTAACTCCTGATAGGATAAATCTATTCCCGCACTCATAAGCAGCGCCGAAAGTTTATATTTTGTTCCAGGTTCCACCCAAATACCTAATGTACGCATAAGAGAATACATATACTCTCTGCTGACTTCATCAAGGCAGTTTGCAAGTGTCAAATATTCCTGCACGTTATTTTCTGCAGTTACTTCTGCCACACCTTCTTTTAAATCAGCCCAAAGTCTATCCCATTTATACATCAAATCAGTATCCGACACTTTATTGACATCAAAAAGACTTTCCGGGTACCCGTTTTCTGGAATAATATATCCTGCCAAGTATTTATTCCCCTGAACATCACCAACAGCTGCTGCTACCGATTTCTTAACACCAGGGTATTTATTCATCGCAGCTTCAATTTCTCCCAATTCAATCCTGTGTCCACGAATTTTTACCTGAAAATCTTTTCTTCCAAGAAATTCAATATTTCCATCAGCCCAATAACGCCCAAGATCTCCAGTCTTATACCAGCGATTTTCATTCCAATTAACGAAACTTTTATCTGTAATTTCGGAGTCCCCGATATATCCTTTTGCTACACCGGTACCTCCAATCCATAATTCTCCTGGTACCCATGTTGGGCAATCTCTTCCTTTTGAATCCACTACTCTGTAATACTGATTTTTCAACGGTTTTCCATATGGTATAGAACTCCATTCCTCTGGTACTGGCAATTCTACATCAAAAAAATTGGACCAAATTGAAGCTTCCGTGGCTCCACCCATAGATAAAAGATGAGAATTTTTTGCAACGTGATTTAATCTTTCTGGAATATCCATGCCAATCCAGTCACCAGAAAGCATAGCCAATCTTAATGAAGGAATTTCTTTTCCCTTTCCTTCCGCTACGATTAACAGCATATTCAATAAAGTCGGAACAGAATTCCACAATGTCACACTATGGCGCTCAGCAATATCCAACCATACTTCTGCATCTCTACTATTACTGTCTTTAATTAAAATCAATGTACCACCCGCACTCAAGATTCCAAAAATGTCATATACTGATAAGTCAAAATCATAGGATGAAACAGCAATGATTTTATCGTCAGCAGATACCCTGTACTGTTTATTAATTGTCTCAATTGTATTGACAGCAGCAAAGTGAGCAATTTCCACTCCTTTAGGTTCTCCTGTAGAGCCAGAAGTAAAAATTACATAAGCAGTATTACTATCCGGATAATTTTCAATAGTATTTAGCGGTTCATATGCATCTGCCTCCATAACATCCAACACCGTAACAGTTTCTGGCCACTCCAGTTCCTTTTTCAGTCTTGTATCTGTAATAGCAAACTTTATATCTGACTTACTATAAATCCTTTCCCGTCTGCTCAAAGGCTGATTAACATTGATAGGTATATATCCAGCTCCTGCAGCCAAAATACCCAAAATAGAAATAATCTGATTTATACCTCTAGACAATGAGACAGCAAGTAAGTCCCCCGGCGCAACACCCTGCTCTTTTAAATAGGAAGAAACTCTTTTCGCTTTATTGGCTACCTCTTCATATGTATAGTTTCTACCGTCATTTTCATCAATAATCGCAATTTGATTTTTCTTTTTTACTGCATTAACAAAGAAAGCAGAATGTAATAGTTGCCCATTGCCATAATATTCTGTAATATTATCTATTCCGCGCTCTTGGGCTAAATCTGGCAATAGTTCCACATATTTATTCCAATCTTTAACGGATACCAACTCATTTAACATGGCCACAAATGCTGCAAACATCTTATCTAACATTCCGTCCGGGAAAAGTTCATCTACAGCATCCCACGAAAGGTTCAGACCATTATTTATTTCAAAAATCTGAAAATCAATCCATACCTGCGGTGTTTGAGAAACCATATAGTTCAGGCTGCCAAAAGTTTTCTCAAATTTGTCGTCAACAAATGGAGTACCATAATTACATGAAAATACAACCGGTGCAATACATTTTTCTCCGGGATGAAGTTTTGATAATTCTCTTACTACCTGTACCCCTGAATACTCTGAATTATCAACAGACTCCCGGAACTGGTTCTGCACCTTTTGCAACTGTTCATAAAATGTACAGTTTTCCTTACAATCAGCATGGAACAGTAAAACATTGGTAAAATCAGCAATCACGTTATCAATATTTTCAATTTCCGTGTTTCTGTCAAACAACGGCATGTTAATAAGGAAAGACTGATTTGTACTCCATCTATCAAGCACCGCTGCATACAATGTCAATAACACCATTGCCGGTGTTGTACAATATTGCGCTGCTAAAGATTTTAACTTTTCCCATTTTTTATGCTCCAACAGATATTTTCTTCTGCTAAACTTAGGAGCAGCAATCGTTTCCGGTTGTGTTCTTAACGTCAAAGCTGGTCCTAAAGGTAATGATTCTATTTCACTTTTCCAATATTTTTCAGCTTTACGATAATCATTTATTTTATTGTTTTTTTCATTTTCCAGGTAAATACCAAAATCCCAATTTTCAGGTATTGCTGGTCTGTATTCTGAATTGTAGATCGCGGCTAAATCCCTAAAAATAATCTGTAAGCTTTGCATATCGGCTACAAGCAGATCAATGTCAAAATGCATTCTTAATTTGTCCTCTGGAAGAAGGCTGATTCCCAATTCAGCTACTTGTCCATTAGCAATATCCAGCTTCCGATGAGAAAGTTTTTCCCGAACGGCCAACAAATCATGTTCAAAATCATCTGATTTTCTAAAATCATAGATTTGTAATTTTGCCGAATATGGTTTTTCCATAATCTCCTGCGTACCATTGTTATTGAACTTCGCCCTTAACATAGGATGCCGCGCCTGCAGTTCTTCCCATGCTTCCTGTAGTCTCTCCAAATTTACCGTGTCTGGATCAAACTCAAAATACGCATGACAAGCATTTCCCCCAAGAACCTGGCCTTCTTTCCGTCCAACCCAGTATGCATATTGAACATCTGTCAAAGGGAACTGTTTAGGACTATTATTGGATGTTTCCAATGGTGGAACAGATTTTCTTTTCACATTTATATCTGCGTTATCCCACCAATGTTTTACATAAGGGTCCGAAATCATTTTTGCAAACGAAATCTTATACCCATGCTTTCTGAGTGCATTTGAAATTCTCATCATCTGCAGAGATGTTACTCCCGCTTCAAGCAGATTTTTTTCCATAAAATCTTCATTCATTTGTTCCTGCAAAAACTCATTTACAATTGAACTAAATTTGGAGTAATCCTCCTGAGTTTTTACATGAGTTGCTTCATTGTTCATCATTGTATCTCCTTTATTTATTTGCCATTGTAAGTAGCATTCTTTTATTTATCTTCCCGGTTGCAGTATGGGGAAACTCATCTAAAAGAATCATCTGATCCGGTACTTTATATTGAGCAACTCCTTTTTTGCTCAAATGTTCCCTCAGTTCTTCCGGTTTCACATTACCCTTAGCCATTCTTAAAAATGCACAGCTTCTTTCACCCAATATAGTGTCAGGTATCCCCATTACTACCACTTCCATAATTTTCTCGTGTTCAGCCAAATAGCTCTCGATTTCCGAAGGCATTATTTTTTCACCCATCCGATTGATTTGGTCACTCTTTCTGCCTGTGATTTTTATATATCCATCAGCAGTAATGTATCCCAAGTCTCCAGTATGATAGAATCCATCCGCATTAAAGCATTCAGAACTATCCATTTCATAATAGCCAGAGAATAAATATGGTCCTTTAACAAGAATTTCCCCCTCGATTCCATAGGGTTGTTCTTTTCCATCATCATCTACAATAATCACTTGATCCTCATCTGACATAGGCTTGCCTTGATAGTTAATACGTTCATAAACGGAATCTTTCCATGTGCTTAAACTCAAAAATCCCTCTGACATCCCATATCCCTGAATAATATCGCAGTTCAATGAATCCATTATTTTGCGAGCGTCTGTCTCTTCAAGCTTTGCCCCACCCAACATACAATATTTAAGCGAAGAAAAATCATAAGAATCATCCCATTCCAAATCTTCCACCCACATTTTGGCTACCGAAGGGACTAAGCTGACCACGTTTACTTGTTCTTCCTCGATAAGCGAGAAGGCTGTTTCACAACTACTGTCAGAACACATAACAACCTTACCACCGCAGAATAATGTTCCCATAATGCCCGGACTAAACAACGTTAATTTATGCTCTACTGGCATAACTGCCATATAGATAGTCTCTCTATTAAACCGGCACGTTTTACCAGCTTCGCTTGCATGATAAGCAAAAGCATAATGTGTAACAGGAATCAGTTTGGGTATATTAGTAGTTCCACCTGACAGTAAAATCAAACCAATATCTTCCGCTTTGGGTTGTTCAATTTCTACTGCACTGTTATTTGATTGCTCCATCATTTTATTGATGTCGCTTGTTCCCAAAACATATTTGATGCTTGGATTCATTATCTGCAATTTTCTTCCCGTTTCAGCATAAATAAAACCCATATATTCATCCGGTCTGATATACATAACTGGGTTTGCTTTTTTGGCTATTATATCCAAATCGTTCACTCTGAGTCCTGGAACTGCCAGAATAGGAATTACACCCATTGACATTAACGCAAAACACACAATAACAAACTCATTACAATTATCCAACTGCAGAATTACTTTGTCGCTTTTTCGCAATCCCATATCTGCAAACCCGATAGATAAGTTTTTTACGCTGGTATTAAGAGATTCATAGGAATAACTGCCTTTATTATCACACAGTGCTTCATGGCTTCCATATTGTTCAGCCCACATATTCAGCCATTCATACATACTCTTATAGACTTTTTTTCCATCCATTAATATTCTTTACACTTCCTTTCACACAACAACTAAAGAACATAAATAATTATCACTTAGTTGCTTTGTATAATAGTTATATCTGCTGTTATTTGTATAGTCATTTATAGTCCCTTGTTCTAAGACTTCAAAAGATTTTAGCGATCTACTCAAGCCATGTCCAAGAGCTTTTACAAAGGCTTCTTTTACCGTCCATATTTCATAAAATTTTTCCATACCTTTCGCCGCATCTGTTTGAGCACAAATCCGTTCACTTTCTGGTGGCAAAAAAAAATTTTTAGCGATCTGCGAATAATCATCTAAACTATTCATCCGTTCAATGTCTACACCAATCTTTTTCTCTTTTACAAAAGCAAGCGCAACCCTGTTCCCGGAATGAGAAATATTAAAAGATACATTAGATTGCGGCATATATAGTTTTCCATGTTTACTGTTCAATAATATAATATCGTCTGGCTCTCTCGCTAAATACCGCGATAATAATATGCGCAGCATACTATGCCCTACTAGAAAGCGCTTCTGATCTGCCACATGCACATAATGTGACATTTTCGCTTTTTCATCTAATGTCAATATATCGAACAGACTTTTCATATGATATTCATCATAATTTCCAATATCTAGGAACCATACATGGATTTCACTGTCTTTAATCGCTATTCTGTCTGATATGTAACCATCATCAAAATAGCTTAACAACAAATTATCATCAAAAACCCGTTCTGATTTAAACATACCGCGAGACAATGTCCTTAATATAGGCCAATACTTCCTTTTCTGATGTTTTAATAAAAAAGTGTTCTCCATGAAATACTTTTTTATTAAAAGACGTATTTGTATATTCACTCCATGCCTCTACCGTATCTATTTCAGAATCCTGGTCCTGATCTCCATATAGAGCAGTTATCGGAAAATCAAATTTCTCATACTTTGTAAAGCAATACGTCTCGTCCAAAATAAAATCAGCTCTAAAAATCGGCAAAAATAAATTCAACAAATCTCTGTTTTCAAGAAATTCCTTACTCATTCCTGAGTATCTCTTCATCGCCTCAATGAAATCAACATCCTGTAAATGATGTAATGGCTCCGGTTCGGGAATATGTGGCGCTCTGCTGCCCGAAACAATCAAATGACATGGCGCATTGTCTTGCTTTTCTCTCAGTTCATTACACACTTCGTAAGATATTTTTGCCCCTAAGCTATGTCCAAATACCAGATATGGTGTATCCAAATACGGATGTATTGCACTTACAATTTTGTCAGTAAGCTTACACATATCAGTCAATGCTTTTTCAGTAATACGGTTTTCTCTCCCAGGAATTTGTATCGGATATACCCCAACATAATTTGGTAAATACGTTCCCCAATTTCTATATGCTGAAGCTCCGCCTCCTGCATATGGGAAGCAAAAAATCCTTATTTTATCATTAGAATTAGGTTCTTTTAAAAAAAATGATTGTGTTCGTTCCATCATTATTGATCTCCTTGTCATCATACAGCACATGCGGTTACTTTTTTTCTCTTTACCACTGATTTAGCAGGCATTCCCGCTTCTGTAGTACCAGCAGGTACAGAATTAACACTACGGCATTTGATGCAACCTTGCAATTATCTCCAATATAAATAGGACCCAAAACCTGTGCGCTGGCTCCAACCATAACATTCTTTCCCAACGTCGGATGCCGTTTCCCTATATCCTTTCCTGTTCCACCTAATGTGACACATTGATAGATCAGGCAATTATCGCCCACTTCAGCAGTTTCTCCAATTACTACGCCGGCTCCATGATCAATAAAAATGCCATGTCCTAAAATAGCTCCTGAATGGATTTCAATCAATGTTCTCTTTCGTGAGTGCTGAGAAATCCATCTTGCCAAGAAAAAGTGTTTTCTTATATATAACCAGTGTGCAATCCGATAAGTAATCAGCGCATGACCCCCCTGATATAAAAATAGTATTTCCGCATAGCTTTTCGCTGCAGGGTCCATCTTTTTTGCAGTTTTTACATCTAAAATAATTTCATCTATAAGAATATTCCACCCCACAATCTACCCTTTTAGCAATCAGAATTCTTTACCGTTTTTTCTGAGATTCCATGTCTATTCGCATATCCAGTTAGTATAAGTGTCAACGCACCATCCCCGGTTATATTGCAGGCAGTACCAAAACTATCCTGTAGTGCAAAAACGGTAAGAATTAATGCTGTACCAGTTTCGTTAAATCCTAAAATCCCAGTAATTAATCCTAAAGATGCCATTACAGTTCCCCCCGGAACTCCCGGAGCGCCTATTGCAAAAATCCCCAGCAGGATGCAGAAAAGTACCATCATTTTCATATCCGGAATATCTCCGTACAATATTTTAGACACCACCATTACAAAAAATGTTTCCGTTAAAACCGAACCACATAAATGTATATTGGCAAACAGCGGAATACCAAAATCAATCATATCATTTCTTAAAACCTTTGATTTTCTTGCGCATCTCAAAGCAACGGCAAGAGTAGCGGCTGATGACATGGTTCCAACAGCCGTAATATAAGCAGCGCCATAATGTTTAAGAACTTCCAATGGATTTCTTCCAGCATAAGCGCCGGCAATCAGGTAAAGCATTGCCAGCCATATATAGTGGCCTACCATAACGATCACAACAACCTGAATGAATACTGGCAACTGTTTTGTAATTGTTCCCTCATAAGCCAATGTACAAAATGTTGTAGCAATGAAAACTGGTAAAACGGGAATAACCGTATTTGTTACTATTTTCAAAACAATTTCCTGAAATTCATCCAACAAGTTTATAACCGTTACTGCCCTTGTCCACGTTGCCGCCAGACCAACCAATAAGGAAAAAACAAGTGCACTCATTACCCCCATAATTTGAGGAATATCCAATTTAAACACTACTTCTGGTAAGACTTTCAAATCTCCCACGCTAGATGCTATTGATAAATATGGAATAATAACATTTCCTGTCAATACGGAAAAAACTGCTGCGCCCAGTGAAGACACATACGCAATAACCAATGCCACTGCTAACATTTTTGATGCATTATTTCCCAGTTTAGGAATTGAAGGGGCAATAAAGCCGATTACAATCAAAGGTACACAGAAATTTATATACTGACCTAAGATATATTTAACGGTTACGATAATGTTCATCAAGCCTTCTCCGGCCAAAAGTCCCACAATAATTCCGATACATACGCCAAGCAATAGCTTGAAAGGTAAACTCTTTGTTATTCGTTTCATCTTGATCTCCTTTTTTGTTTTTAGAATAATTATGTCGCCGATTAGCCAAAAATCATCAATATATATCCTATACATTGCGATTTTTGTATTGATTTTTGATTACTATTACAATCTTTACTGCATAAGTTTCCCCCTTTATACATAAAAATTTCTTGATATCGAATGAACGACTGTATTCTATCATCAAATGTCTACTTTTTTTGCAACTCGGTAAAAAAACCAAACTGCTCGTTAAAAATCCATTTTTCCGTTTGTAAAATGATTTTTTCGCATTATTTGCTTATTTACAGTAAAAAAATGAATTTTAGCGAGTTCGCCCACATTTTTATGGACTTTAATTTTTTAAATAAATTCTATGGTAACATCGGATTTGAAATTTTGTGTATATAATTTTAGAACAAAGGAATCACCAAAAATGAGAATTGCAATTTACGACAATAGCCTTTATATTAACAAACAATTAGTATACCTTCTGAAAAAATACGAAGAGATTAAAAAGATATGTTTTTCTATAAATTCTTTTCATGGAAACGAAGTCATATTATCGAATAAACCTAATACGGATATTGCCTTTTTATGCGTTTGCGATTCTGTCAAGACAGAAATCATCCGCAAATTTTGCCTAGAAAATTCGGAAAGCAAAATTATAATAGTTGCAAATATACCTGATTACAGATATGCATTTCAATTTCATGCATTTGATTTTATACCACTGCCGATCCGTGAACAAAACATTTTTCACACTTTGGATGATGCTTTATACTATATTGCAAATTCCTCCGCAGAAAACACTTTTTCTCTTCGCACAGATACAGGAATACTAAATGTCAAGCCAAGCCAAATTCATTATTTTGAACACAATTCCCGTAAAGTAATAATCTCTACGGATCAAGGCGAATACCTGGGCAACTATACGCTAAAAGAATTGTCTTCTAAGTTTCGGCCTTATTTTTTTGATTCACCACATAAGAGTTACCTTGTAAACTTAAATCATATCCGATATATAAAAGGTTTTGACATATATTTAGATTCTGGCACAATACTTCCTCTGGCACAAAAAAAAGCTGTATATTTCAAATCATTGTTTCAGCAATTTCAAGAAAAGAGATTAGAAATCATATAAAAATAGAGCAGTTGTCATCTCAAAGTGAACAACTGCTCTGCTTTTATATTTGTGTTTGTCTAACATAGTTACAAACAAATGCTAAATCCAAATCAGGATTTTGAGTCTTGATTTTTCTTAATCCCTCTTCTGTTTGCTTCCGCTTGGCTCTATTATTTAAATCAGCCAAAAAGAACATAATATTCAATCTGCGACCCAAATTAAACAATTCCTGCTCTTGTTTCGGCAACTGCAGATATGTATTAATTGTTTCCAACATATTCTGCTTATCTGTCCTAATATTTCCCCGAACTTCCAACAGCAGATTAACAATATGTTCATTCATATAAATGCAATCCATATCATCTGCTAATAACTCTAACATAATTTTCTGCTCTGATACAATTTCTTCCTCAGATTGAAGCGTCAACTCTTTGTTTTTTACATAATTCCACATCTCTGATGAAAGCTTTATTCCCGTTGCATGGACACGTACAAAATCAGGCTTTATTACATTTAAAACTTTTGCAGTTTCAACCGCATTTTCTTCTGCCAGTTCCTTCCCTCCAATCCCAAACAGTGTAAACTCTGATAACACCATTCCAGCTTCTTTTGCTTTCGTACCACTAATGATAATTGTGGCTGCATCAAAACCTTTATTGATTTTTCTTAAAATAAGGTCTGATCCAGTTTCCATACCACAGTACAAATGTTCTATACCTGCTGTCTTTAATTCCCGCAATTCTGACACACTTTTTCTGGCAATACTATCAGCACGCGCATAAGTGGTTACATGTTTTATATTGGGTAAGTATTTATGAATACCTTCCAAAATCTGCATCAGAAATTCCGTCTGTAGTACAAATGCATCTCCATCCTGTAGGAAACAAGTTGTATAATTTTGTGCATATTCAGAATCAGCCGCTTTTTTCAAATCTTCTTCAATCTCTTCATATCTTCTTCTTGAAAATTTGTATTTCTTATACAGATCACAAAAATAACACTTATTCCAATGGCAACCTCGTGTTACCCGCAGCATCAGACTTTCCGCTTCTGAAGGTGGTCTGATCGGGCCTAATTCCATATCTATCATTCTTAAACACATCCTTTCAAATCAATTATAATTTATTGCATTTCTAAAAAGAAGAACGCACTTTAAAGTATATTTATATACCAAAAGTGCATTACTCCCTCACAGAAAGTAATGCACTTTTGCAATACTAAGCGATCAAAGAACACTGCGTTTCTTTATAAACAAATCTCCATAACGCCTTTGCAATGCCATCTTCATTGTTCCCATCTGTTACATAGTCTGACTGTTTTTTTACATCTTCTCGCGCATTTCCCATCGCAATACCAAGTCCGGCCGCGGTCAACATAGACAAATCATTATAGCTGTCGCCAAAAGCGATCAGCTGTTCTGTCTTTATTCCAAGCTTATTGCAGATATGAAGCAAAGCTGCACTTTTCTCAATGCCCTTATCCATAATTTCGAGAAAATACGGTTTTGAAATAGTAAGGCTAAGTTTGTCCCCTAATTCATGGCTGAGTTTCTCATAAACATTCCTTAAATATTCCGGATTTTCGAGCATAAGCACTTTGACTACTTCCTGATTTACAGCTTTTACAAAATCTTCTGTTTCTCTGATAGGCATTCCAGTCAGTTCTCCCTCAACCTCTGTATATTGGTTGTTCTGCGGAGTAACAATCTCATCCCCAACATATGTATGAATGTAAACTCCATTCTCTACACTTAAATTATACAGCATTTTAATATATTCCATAGGAAGGTTGCGCTGCATAATCATACGTTTTGCTTTACAATCCCTGACAGCCGCCCCATTAAAGCCCACAATATAGCCGCCATATTTCTCCAGTTCCAACTCTTTTGCATATTTCTCAATTGCATAAATTGGTCTTCCTGATGCCAAAATTACATGCATCCCATCTTTCTGACATTGCAGCAAAGTCTGCTTAGTTTCTTCAGAAATCTGCAAGTCACTTGTCAACAATGTATCATCCAAATCCATTGCTACTGCTTTGTATTCAATCATAATCAAACACTCCTCATATCTTAATAATCATGTCCCTGTTCAAATTCCCACTGTACACCATATTTGTCAATGAAATAGAAATAATATGTATTGCTAATCGTCTGACAGAGCTGCTTTTTAATATTACCGTCTGCTTCCATATCAGCTTCAAAAAACTGCACTTCATCAGCAGTAATATCATCAATCTTATATGGTCCGTACTGCTCCGATGGGTTGATCAATGTAATATCCGGACATGTCTTGATATATTTAAAGGCTTCATCAATATTCTGAATTTCTAATGCAACATGCCTTACACCATTAATCTTATTAACATCCTCTCGATGCTTAGCATCTGTTGTTACCGGTTCATAATATTCCATTAACTCCAGTGTGAGCTTAGTTCCCGGAATTTCCATAAACGCAATACTCAATTTCACAAGTTCAGGATGTTCGAGGAAACCTGCTGCCTTAGCAAATCCAATATTACTGAACTCTCGGAAAATCTGTATAGGCTTTGCTTCTAAAAGCTGTTCGTAATATTTTATCCCTTCATCAATATCGTCTACAACAATATTAATGTGCGCAAAGTCTGTAAATTTCAAACGTTTTCCGTTCTCGACATTCTCTTTATCCAGCCGCTTAATAACTCTACACGGATTTCCTACTGCTACAACATTATCAGGAATGTCTTTTGTAACTACGCTTCCTGCTCCAATTACAGTATTTTTTCCTATGGTAACTCCATTCAAAATGATACTGCCCCCACCTATCCAGGTATTATCGCCAATTTTCACTCTGTCTGCATATTCTAAATCTTTTAACCGTAGTGTATGATCTGTCGGATGATATGCGGCATAAATCTGTACATTTGGCGCCATCAGTACATTGTTTCCAATTTCCACCACATTACAATCTAAAATTGAGCAGCCATAATTCATGAAAACATTATCGCCCAAGATAAGATTATATCCGTAGTCGCACTGGAAAGGCGGTTTTATTACTACATTATTACCAAGTTTGCCGGCTAATTGCTGCAAGATAGATGTTCTCAGCTCTGTTTCGTCATCCTTCGTCTGGTTATAACGTAAGGTTAACTCATATGCATGATTACGTTCCTTTGTAAGTTCCGCGTCCTTATGATTATACAATTCATTAGACAGCATCTTTTCTTTTTCTGTTTTCATATTCTGCCTCCTAATTCAAAACAATAAATGCAAGAATTTCTAAGTCTTCATTTTCCGTATTGATAACACTATGAACATCTCCATTTCCTGTTATCACTACATCACCAGCAGAAATGTCAATCTTCTTGCCATTGTCGATAACCACACCTTTTCCAGATTTGATAACATAGCATTCAGTCTCTTCTACATGTTCATGCTCTCCAATGCTACCTTCCGGTGGAATTGTCATATAGGACAAGAGCCGGCAGTTCGGGATAGTATCTTTGCTTACGCAATTGAGAAAATGAATATCCCCTTTTCCACCTTTCAATTCAGACCTTACCTGCTTTTCCATATTATTCAATTTCACTACCATAATACTTTCCTCCAATTTTCAGTAAAACAGTTATAGCTTACTTTTAATTTGTAATAATATAAATACAACTAAGAGCTGACCTATATAAATACTTACCCATGCGCATCAGTTATATCATTTTGAATATATCTTGCCACTTGATAATCCAAAATACATCTATCAGTTCCCTCCGTATTTTCGACACGGATTATATAACTGAAAAATATTTAATTTCAAGATGTTTTGATTCTTCTACGATTTTTTTTGTCTGATCTACGATTTTAACAATCTCGCGCCATAAAAAAGAAGTATAAGTAAAGCGAGAGGCTTTTCTTATACTTCTTCAAATATTCCCTATCTATTTTTTGCTGTTATTAAGATAATCATTTCCCCAATCACACATAGCATTCAAAATCGGGATAATGCTTTCTCCAAATTCTGTTAAACTATACTCCACTTTAGGCGGCACAACAGGATATACCTTTCTGTTTACCAATCCATCTTCTTCCAATAACCTTAACTGTTGCGTCAGCATTTTCGGTGTTGCTTGGGGAATTAATGCACGGATTTCGCTAAAGCGTAATGTCTTACCTATAAGATGCCACAATATTAGTGATTTATATTTTCCTCCGATTAAATCCAAAGTTGCTTCAACCGGACAGTGATAACTGCTACTACAACATGTATTCATAAACAAATCACCTCCACAGTATCTTTTTTATACCAATTTACTTTTTTCATATTATTTCACTTTAAAGTGCGTACTTGTCAGTCGAACAATTGTTGTTATAATAATAGCATAAGTTTCCAACAACTTCAATTTATTCTTGCAAGGATATTTCTAATTGGCCAATATATAGTTGCTGGTTTACAATTTTATATTTATCAAAATCAAAAAAGGAGAATTATCATGACAATTTTAGATACTATTAAGACAAGATATTCTGTACGTAAATATGAAAAAAGATCTGTTGAGCAGGGAAAGGTTAATGCAATCCTCGAAGCCGCACATTGTGCGCCAACTGCAGCAAATATGCAGCCTCAGAAAATCCTGGTTGTACAAAATCCCGAAAATCTGGAGAAATTCAGTGCAGGCGCTAACACCTATAACGCTCCCCTTGTAATGCTTGTATGCGCTGATCTTGATACAGCATGGGTGCGTCCATTTGATGGTAAAAATATGGTAGACATCGATGCTTCTATCGTTACAGACCATATGATGCTGACAGCTACCGAGTTAGGTTTAGGTTCCTGCTGGATTACTTACTTTGATCCTGAAGCTATCCGCGCCGCTTTTAATCTGCCGGAAAACCTTGTACCGGTTAATATCCTTGCCATTGGTTACGCGGCAGATAAACCACAGTCTCCGGATAGACATACACAGACTAGAAAGGCTCTGAATCAGACTGTTACATTCGAAACTCTCTAATTCTTCCCCTTACTACAAATTATTATAAAGGGGCTGTCGGTAAATAACGTTTTTTAAAGCTGACAGCATCAAACAAAAATATCCTGACAGTTATAGGGCTTTCCGGCTCTGCAACTTGTTCAGGATATTTTAATTTTAATAAATGCTTTCTATTTTTGGCCGTAAAAAATCCTTGTCTGGATTTTTTCGGCCACATTTTTTTCTAGGCAGTTTTTCCCTCAAATTTTCTCAGTTTTTCGTATAAAAAAGTAGTAGATTCACGTACTTGGGGCTAGCCGACGCGCTAGCGTCTTGGTACAATTATACTTATACCGTTTTCTTTAAATCTTTTTATATTGAACTCCTCTTCCATAGTAAAACGTGTCCCTAATAATAATGCTGAATCAATATTATTTTTAAGCATCTCTTTGGCTGTAGCATCTACTATATGTAACAATGGTATATTCGTTTTTTCTCTGATAGCAGGGATACACTTATGCATTGTATTTGAACAAATAGCAATAAAATCCACCCCGCTATTTCTAACTTTATAGCCGCATCCTAAAGAAAATAACGTTATTCTTCCAGAAGACGAATAAATTTTATATTACACACCAAAAGCCCCCAAGATTGACTCCCGAGGGCTTTCATTCTGTCTCATATTAAATTGTGATCACATTACTCTGCATTAAAATAAGTCGCTATGACTTCCTGTCCTTGTTAAATATAAGAATAGTTCATCTTCATAGACTTCATAAATCAACAACCAATCAGGAGCAATATGACATTCTCTGCAATTACTATAATTTCCTGAAAGATTATGATCTCGATTCTTCGGCGGTAATATTTCACCATTTGCCAATTTTTTGATGACATCAGTCATTAATCTCATATCGTATCCACGTTTCTGAATACGTTTTAAGTCATTTTGAAACTTACTGGTCGGCTTAACCGTATATTTCATGCTAATAATTCCTCCATCATCTTGTCCACATCTGTATATGCTTTTCCAAGAGAAGGATTCTGTTTCATTTGCTGTACTTCATTAATTGCTGATATTGTTTCACTATTAGGTGTTTCTCTGGTAACCTCAAATGGTATTCCCTGTTCTCTGATTGCCTGTTTTACAAAAATTGTGAATGCAGTTGTCAGATTCATACCTAAATCATTGAAAAGATCTTCTGCTTGTTTCTTTAAATTATCATCCATTCTAATTGATACATTTGCCATAAATCCACCTACTTTCTAATCTATTTATATTATCATTATATAGTTTATGCAATGCATTGTCAATACTATGCATTATTTCAAGGATTATATCTTTTCCCTCTTTATATAAACATCGGTATCTGCAGCAGTCATCTTATACTCGTTTCTTCATTATATATAAGAGAAATAACCATCAAATTTCAACGCAAATGCTTTAAGGGTAAAGTTGTTAGGGTGCATGGTTTTCGTTGGAAATTTAAGGTTATATATAAGGATTCTCAGCATAAAATTGATTCTGTGAGGGATAGGGATGGTTATACGGAAGTCTTATAAAAAGACCTCCGTTCATGTTTCTGATTAACAGAAGTTATGCACTGATAGTATCAGATTTCACAAATGCTGTTTCTTCGTGAACTAAGTTCTCATCCATATCCAGTGGATCAGATTCTCCCCATTGTTCCGCTATAACTCCCAACGATTCCAGAAGTTTACCAATTGGTGCTTCATCTCTAAGTTGAAATTTCAATTTTTCGACATACTCTCGCTCACTATATGATAATGGTGTAGTACGGTTTGGAATATATTTATTATCAATTTCAGATTTCAGGTATGTATTCTTATTATGAATATACTTTTTAACTTAACGCACTATTTCAATAGGATATACAGTTCCCATACATATGATTAGAGCGTCAAAAGGGTAATTTAATAACCAAGGATACTGTATTTAGTATATTTTCTTCACATATTACAACAATATATTATGACTAAATTCGGCAAAAAGGGATTTTGACGCTTAAATCATACATATTTGATTCTCTAGTAGATATGGGGATTACTCCCCATATCCCTACTCAAAACCGTACGTGCGCTATTAACGCATACGGCTTTTCACTCTATATTTTCATACTCTATCTGTAAAACAAACTCACTCTGATACTTGGTTCAAGTAACGGAAATGTCCTAAGCAAACCATTAAAGAAAGCTTCTTTTGTATAGCTTCTTTTCTGACTTCTCCGGTTGAGCCACTTAAACAATAACCATTTTGTCTGCACTAGAAAGTTCTTCACTTCCTTTATATTGTCGGTCACTCCATAATACTGGTAGTGTCCCCGCAGTTTCGCATTGACTGTTTTGAATATCTGCTCTAATGGCATTGTTCTGTGAATCTTTATCCATTCCTTCATTGCCTTGATTTTGCTTCGGTACTTCTTCTTACTGGTCTTTACCCTACAACGAAAAAACTGCTTCTTTCCGTCCATTCCGCAATAAAACGTGAAACCAAGGAAGTCAAAGGTATCTGGTTTTCTTTCTCCTCTTGCTTTTCGGTTTTGCCTGGCAAACCTCCCAAATTCCAAAATCTTCGTCTTTTCCTCCGCCAGTTCCAACCCATATTTTCTAAAGCGCTCTTCCAGTCTCTGCCGGAATATCTGCGCTTCGTATGGATTCTGAAAACAGCAGACAAAATCATCACAGTAGCGAATCAGATAACATTCACCCTTACACTGTCTCTTTACGATTACATCAAACCAGTTGTCCAGTACATAATGCAGATATATATTTGCAAGTATTGGGCTGGCTCCATTTCCTTGTGGGGTTCCACGTTCACTGTCAAGAAATTTGCCATCTTCCATGATTCCCGCTTTCAGAAACTTCTCAATTATCTCAAGAAATCTTCTGTCTGCTATGTCATGTGACAGCATCTTCATCAGCCATTCATGGTCTACATTATCAAAGAATCCTCTGATATCTGCTTCCACCACATAGTTCGTCTTCCGATACTGTACCATCTCTATGATTTCCCTCACCGCCTGATGACAGTTCCTGTTTGGACGGAAACCAAAGCTCTCATTATAAAACTTCGGTTCATAAATCTGCTCCAGTATCTGTGCAATCGCATTTTCCACCAGTTTATCTTCATAACACGAGATTCCCAGTGGTCTCATTTTGCCTTTTGTTTCTTTCGGGATATAGACCCGCCTTGTTGGATTTGGGCGATAACTTCCACTCTTCATCCGTCTTACAAGGTTCGCAAGATTTTCCTCCAGATTTCGTTCATAATCCTCTTTTGTTACCTTATCAATTCCATACGCCTTTCTTTTATCCATCGTTTTATGGATTGCCCTTAGTGTATTTTCATTGATATATGACGCAAGATTTTGAACCTTTCTGTCTGTTCTGTTTGCTTTTGCGATATTGTACTGTATTCCAAGCAACTCGTTTACCATGTCCATCAGCTCTCTTTCGTCTGCATAGTTTCTTATTACTTGAAGCTATAAAGTGCACAGCCCTTTTCTCCATCTGTTTTCACAGGCTTCTTCGATACTATGGCTGTGTCGGACTTCCTGCCATTCATTTGGATTCCTGACGCATTTCTTTGTTTTGGTTTCCATACCTCTTACGAGGAAATGACAGGACCTCAGCTGTTCCGATAACATACTTATCATCAACCTCGCCAAGCTCTCAGACTGGGGGATGCCGCCATAACCTCACCGTAGCGGTTACAGCAGTGTTGTCTACTGTGTAATACAACACATCGACCATTTCCAACCTCATACTAATTTCCCAGCTCAATCGCTTCACTTTCGTTTCGGCTCTGTTGCTCCCTGTCCTACGCTTAAACCTGGTGTTACCACTTCAGTTCCAAGGACTCGGTACAGGCGGTTGGTTAGACCTTACCTGATAGGCTTTTCCTACTGTATTGTTATCAGCTTACCAAAGTTTGCAGAATTTCTTCCGCTCGCTAGGGGAAATCAGCTATGCTGATTTCACAGCTCGCACATAATATGCAGCATACCGCCTGTTGTTATCTGCTTCTTTTTTCTGTTTCTTAGTTTTTACAACACCATGAGCATATCCGTAGAGATTCTCATAATCTGTTGCGAATTTGATACACAGGTCACGATCCTTATATCTACTGTAGCAATTATAATATCATAGGTTGTTTCATTTGTCACATAAAACTTTGAAGCACAAATCATTCAAAACAAAAAGCCGAAAGCCACATTGTTATCCGTGACCTCCGACTCCATTCTATCTTAATACTACACCGTCCTTACACCCAAATCAGCCCCTCTCTCCGGCTTATCTTTTCCCTGCTTTTCTTGAATAATCTTCTTATTGATCTCAAGTCGTTCATGAATGGATAATTTCTTATCTTTTCCAGCTACCGCCTGCTTCTGCTGTACCGGTTTTCTATCTGCTTTTCCTGCATCCTTAACCACTGCATTCGCTTTGGTACTTGTTCCCAGCTCATCTGCTCTTCCTTCATTTCTTTCTACTATCTGCTGTTCTCGTCTCTCCTTCACACCTTTTTCTTCCAGATTACAAAAGCTCTGCAAATATGGAAGTACATGATTCTGCATGTCTGTCAGATCTTCCATATACTTTTGGAACTCTTCATTTCCTTTGCCTTTCTGGTAATTGATCCAATACTCATCTGTAAGCTTCATTTCATTGTCATACTTCAACTGACTTACAATACCACCATGTCCATTTCCAATATCCATTGACTTCTTGAAATGATGCAGCTTCTGTTCACCTTTTTCAGCATAATATACAGTCACATATATCTTTGCGATTTTCGCAGGTTCGTCTGTCTTCGGATCACGTTTTGCATACCATTCTTTATCCATTTCTGCTGTTTTTGCATCCAGCTCGGACAACTTCTGACATCTTGGATTCATGAGATTACTTTCTTCACAATAGTTTACATACACCATTGGTTCCATATCCTTTGGAAGTTCAGGTTCATAGGCTTTCAGTCTTTCAATCAATACACCTGCACGCACAGACTGGTCACAATCTTCATCTACAATATCCTTCAGATACGAAATATAGGAATGAATATTCCCGCTTCGCAAATCCAGCATTACTTCCTGTACCGTATTTTCTCCCGTCTCCACATTATCTCGATACTCATACGGATCAAAAGCTTCTGCAATCTCATCCAGTGCCTCTGCTAACTGTTCTGTGGTCATCTTCTCTGGATACATTGCTTCTCGAACATCCCGCATCGGAACGTACTTATAGTCAGGTAATGCTTCATGAATTTTCTCAATTCCTTCCCTTACTAGTGCAAGTTCTCCATAAAATCGAACATCGTCCATCAGATTTCCAAGTACTGTATTTCCTTTTACAATTGCAAATTCAGCGTCATCGTAGTAACTGTCTTCTGGATCACGATAAATAATTCCCATTGAGCATCCCAGATACGCAGTTTTGGGATTCTCCCTGTATTTTTCATAGACTGCAGCTATCTGATTAACATCGGTACTTTTTTCATAAGCTCCCATATCATGGAACTCATCGCATTCTGCCGCAAAGTATTCCAGATATGGTTCTTTCTTCGGTGGCATATTGTTGAGGACGTTATCAATCATATTGTAATTTGCTTCTTCCAGTTCCTCCACCTTTGCCAGTGGCTTATATTCGCCCTGGCTTTTCTGAATCTCTGCCATTACAATCTCATCCATTTCTTCTACTTTTTCCATCAACTGATCATAATCCCCACGGATGCGTTCTCCAGTCCAGCCTTCGTCTTCCAAAAGTTCCTCCGCCGCTTCTTCAATAGAAATTTCATCATTCTCATAAACGCCACCATCCATCAAGCGGAAATCTTCATCGTAAAAGGAATAATCATATCCTTCTTCTGTTCTCTGAATAGCAAAATATCGTTCTCCTACCTCATATGCCAGTTCACTAAGAGCTTGCTCTTCCAGTTCCAGGAAAGAATCCAGCTGTTCAAAACTGATACTGTCTACAAAATGAGCAGTTACTTTTTCCCCGTCATTCAGAACTACGATATCACTGACAGACAGGGAATGCCCTCGGAAATCTTCCGGTCTATCAATGTTGAACCTTTCAAAAATATCATCCAGTGACATATTTCCCGATAATTCACCAACATAGACCAGCTTATAATCTTCTTTTTTTATCTGCATACCATGACTTTCAATAAAGCGCATGTTCATAAATGCATAGTTTTCGCCCGGTGAATCCTCCCGGATCTGATAAATTCCAAATGTCCTTCTTGTTCCTAACAACAGGTTTGCTTCTTTCAATGACTGAATCTGTGGATATTTCTGCATTTCCCATTCCAGATTACGGAAACGCTCCAGTTCTGTCATAGACATCTGATAATGCTCTGGTCCTCGTTCAATTTCCATGCGTTCTGTGACATATATCGGTGATGAAAAATTAGTGATCAGATAGATATCTGCTCCGGCATCGTATAATTTCAGTGCTTCTTCCTGCTCAATGACACTCATAGGCTCCTGAAATGCTCCTAAATTTTCTTCTGCATAATCCAGGTTGTTATCCTTAATCCGTTCCCACATCTGCGATTCCATTCCAAACAAACCGTCGTGTGCCTGTATCATTTCTCTACTCGCATATTCACCTTTAATGCCATCACTGCCAAGGCAATAAATCTTAGAACCCATTCTGTGATAATCCAAGGCTGCTTCTTTTCTAAGTGGCACCATATCTTCTTCCATATATCCATAGTCACGTAATTCCAGCTTACCTATGGTTGGATCCGGCAGTTCCTGAATATCCATTCTTACGTCATCCAACAAATCCTCTACACCTTCTTGATCTGCCCGGCTCACTGCATCTGCCAGATTTCTTACCAAAGCCCTAACTTTCTCTTTCTCGCCGATCAGATTCGCATATTCAAAAAGCTGTTCTTTTACATCTGTTGATATTTCTATACCTCTACTCTCTGCCTGATTGATCTGTTCCTGCGTATATTCCTGCATTTTCTGCGTTTCTCTACCTATTATCCTGTTTCTTGCCATATAAGTTCCTCCTGTATTCTGAAAAATGGCATAACCCACAGAACATACTTTCTGTCAGATTATGCCATCTTCCTTGTTTTCTTATTCCAGACCAAAGTCCCGTTTTCTGTTATCCTTGCCAGTTTCACTTTCCCGCTGACTCTTTTCTTTATAAATCTGCAGTTTTTCATGGATAGAACCACGTGCCGGTCTTTCTTCTTTCTCATCTGATTCAGATACCTCTGCTTCTGCATCTTCCCGTTCATCCATATTGAGCAATGCATTTAACTCTGACAGTCGCTCCAGTTTCTGGTTCAACTCCTCTTCTTTTGGAAATGGCTTTCCAACCTCTTCTTTTGCATTTGCAAGCTGTTCATATACTGTTTCCAGTCTTTGTTGTGCTTCTGAAAGCTTCTCCGGATAACTGTCCAACAGATTGTTGATACGGGTAATATTTCCAAGTGCATCTGCTCCAAGATGAACTTTCGAGACAGCCTCATGTTTGACAGATAGTATAAATTCTTTACTCCATCCATCAAACTGAATCCTCATATTGAATCCCTGATAGTTTCCGATATCCATCGCAGCATCTACAGTTTTAATATCTTTACATACCGCCAGAAGTGCTGCTCCTGCCTCTTTCTTTTCTGTGAACACTTTGCCACCAATCTCCATAGTAAACTGCTCTGGATCTGTGCTTTTATGCTCAGAATAATGAGCGATGTCTGCCTTGTAGCTGTCAATGATTTCCGTCAGTTTTGCAATCTGTTGTGGAAAATTCCTTACAATATCATCTTCCAGGCGGTACTGGTTATTCATGTGGTTGGCTTTTAAAAGCTTTAATTTTGCCACATCAACATCCAATGCCATCTTCTCTTTTACTGCTGGATTTCCGGTTGCAAGAGCTTTGACCTCTGCATAGGAAAGTGCCGCTTCGTCCACATCTTCACAGCTTCGCACAGGTGCTTTACTGGTCATAATCTGAGAAATGAATTTCTGCTTGTTCTCAATCAACTGCCACATGTAGCTGTCGAATGTGGATTCTGTTACATATCGGAAGATATGAACCTTTTTATTATGATTTCCCTGGCGGATAATACGCCCTTCTCTCTGTTCCAAGTCAGATGGTTTCCAGCCAATATCCAGATGATGCAACGCAATCAGATGATCCTGCACATTGGTCCCGGCACCCATCTTTGCTGTAGAACCAATCAAAAAACGAACCTGCCCGGATTTCACTTTTCCAAACAGCTCCGTCTTTTTTGCTTCTGTATTTGCATCATGAATAAAAGCAATCTCTTTTTCCGGTATACCTTTTTCCATCAATTTCTGCTTCAAGTCATCATAAACATTGAAGCTGCCATCGCCTTTCGGGGTACTCAAGTCACAAAAAATCAGCTGTGCCGATTTCTGTGCTGCTGTGTCTTTCCAGATCTCATAGCTTTTCTCTGCACAGACTGATATTTTGCTTTCTGGATTATCTGGCAATAATTCGTTCACCAAACGCTGATCCAATGCCAATTTTCTTCCATCATTGGTGATTTTCAGCATATTATCAACCGAGGCATCTACCCCTCCGCTTCTGACAACTTCTGCACGTTCCCCCAGACTTTCTACGATTTCTTTCTGCTGTTCCGTTGGTTTCAGCACCACTGTTTCATATTCTGCTTCCGGCACAGGAAGTTTTAACTGATCGGAAGTCTTGATATCTGCAATCTCCTTAAACATATTCATCAGTTCCGGAATATTATAAAATCTTGCAAATCTTGATTTTGCACGGTAGCCTGTTCCTTCCGGTGCAAGCTCAATGCTCGTGACTACCTCGCCAAAGGTGGAGGCCCAGGAATCAAACAGTCCAAGTCCCATATTTTGTAATTTGCTGTTCTGTAGATACCGCTGCATAACATATAATTCCGTCATGCTGTTGCTGATTGGTGTGCCCGTAGCAAAGGTAATGCCTTTTCCTCCGGTAATCTCGTCCAGATACTGACATTTATTGAACATATCCGCCGACTTCTGTGCTTCATTCTGTGCAATTCCGGCTACATTTCTCATTTTTGTATAAAGAAATGCGTTTTTATAACTGTGTGCTTCATCTACATATAAATGATCCACTCCCAGTTCTTCAAACGTAACTACCTGATCTTTTTTCTCTTTCTGATTCAGTTTCTCCAGCCTTGTCTGCAATGTTTTTCTTGTCTTTTCAATCTGTTTGACGGTATAACGTCCACCATCTTGTTCATACCTTGCACTCTGGATTGCCATTTCCAGATCATCAATCTGCCTCTGAAGCATGGCTTCCTGTTTCTCATCAGAGATTGGAATACGCTCAAACTGGGAATGACCAATAATAACAGCATCGTAATTTCCCATAGCGATTCTGGCACAGAACTTCTTTCGATTTGCCGGTTCAAAATCCTTTTTCGTTGCTACCAGAATGTTCGCCCCTGGATATAACTGCAGGAATTCTGCTCCCCATTGCTCCGTCAAATGGTTTGGAACTACAAAAAGATTTTTCTGAGATAATCCCAGACGTTTGCTCTCCATTGCCGCCGCTACCATTTCGTAGGTCTTCCCAGCACCTACCACATGAGCAAGAAGCACATTATCACCATATAGCTGATGTGCGACTGCATTTTTCTGATGCGGTCGAAGTTCTATTTCCGGATTCATTCCTGGGAAAGTCAGATGACTTCCATCGTATTCACGGGGACGGATACTATTGAAACGTTCATTGTACACGCTTACCAGTCTTTCTCTCCTCTGCTGATCCTTAAAAATCCAATCTTGGAATGCAGCCTTCAAGGCATCCTGCTTTTGTGATGCCAACATAGTTTCTTTTTTATTCAAAACTCGCACTTCATCCCCATTGTCATTTACGACTTTATCATAGATTCTAACATCTTTTAGATTCAAGGTATCTTCCAGAATCCGGTAGGCATTTGCTCTCTCCGTTCCATACGTTGCATAGGCAAACGCATTTCTTGGACTATCGGCGTTCTTTCCTGTAATCCTCCACTCACCATTTACCTCAGAGAATTTTACCTGTATTTCCTTCTGTGCAAGATACCTCGGCGTATGAAGCAGTTCCACCATAAAATCCTGATAATCCGAAGGTTCAATCCATGTGGCTCCAACACGCACCTCAATCTCGGATGCTTCCAGATCTCTCGGCTGAACTGCCTCCAATGCACGGACATTCGGTGTGAATTCTGGATGATTCTCTGCAAAAGATCTCGCAGTGTTTAATTTATCCCTGACGTTTCCAGAGAGATATTCATCTCCGCTTTCCCACTGGTCTGTCAGTGGATTTTTGAAGATAACTCCAACCAGCTCTTCTGTGATTTTCTCTTCGGTCTTTCCGGTCAACTGTGCCATATATGGGAGATCTACTTTAGCCTTTTCATTTAGGGACAAAGCAAGTGCTTCTGTGGCTGTTTCCACACTTGTCACAGCGACCGCCTTTTTAATGGTTCGTTTGGTGAACATGTCTGCTTTCCGCTTCAATGTTCCATCTTCATTCAAGTCTTCCAGGGAACACAGCAGACAATAAGAAGAGTCATCAGAAAATGCACGTTTGTTAGCATTACTTCCAATAACTCCATACTTTGCTGTGTAGGTATCATACACCTGATTCAGTTTTTTCTGCTGTTTCTGGATTTCTTCGTCTGTGACAAATTCTTCCATCTGCATGGCGATCAGTTCACGAACGGTATCACGGATTGCAACCATGCCTTTTACACGTTCTGCAGTGGCTGCGGGCATTTTCACCTGATTCATCAAAGAATTGACACGGTAATACACCTGATCATCTACCACTGTATAGCTGTAATTTCGAACATTCGGATCTGCCGGAATACTCTCTGGCATCTCATCCAGTTCTGCCTCTATATCTACTGCCGCTACCATGCTTCCCTTGATGTGTTTTACAGCTTCTTGTAACTGTAATTCCAGATCAGCTCCTTCCATTGGAGCACAGGTTGTTTCCATACCATACGGACCGGACACTTCTTTCATCTCACCAAGAATCAATCCCGGATGCTGAACAAAATACTTGTTAATGGTAACCCCATTTGCATCACTCTCCAAATTCACCCAGTCTGGCATCTCTTTTGTGAAACTCTCACGCTTCTGGAAAAACAAAATATCAGCACTGACTTCTGTTCCTGCATTTGCCTTAAAAGCTGTGTTCGGCAGTCGGATTGCCCCCAGCAAGTCTGCACGCTCTGCCAAATATTTCCGGACTTCCGGTGATGCCTTGTCCATAGTTCCCTTTGTTGTGATCAACGCAGCTACACCACCTGGACGTAACTGATCTATAGTCTTGGCAAGAAAGTAATCATGAATCATAAAATTGTAGCGGTCATACTGACGGTCATTGACCTTATATGCACCGAATGGCACATTTCCGATTGCCACGTCAAAGAAATCATTGGGATAATCCGTCTTCTCAAAGCCTTTGATCTGGATATTGGCATCTGGATAGAGCAACTTTGCAATTCTACCACTGATGCTGTCCAGTTCCACACCATAGAGTTTGGACTGGTTTAGATTCTCCGGAAGCATTCCAAAGAAGTTACCAACTCCCATAGACGGCTCCAGAATATTTCCTTTTGTAAATCCCAGATTCTCCAACACCTGATACATACTTTCAATCACAATCGGCTGTGTATAATGAGCATTTAAGGTGGAAGCTCTGGCTGTAGCATATTCCTCTGGTGTAAGAACCGTCTTTAATTCCAAATATTCTGTCTCCCATGCAGCTTTTGTCTCATCAAATGCATCTGCAAGACCTCCCCAGCCAACGTACCTGGATAAGATTTCCTGTTCTTCCGGTGTTGCATTGCGATTCTCATCCTCACATTTCTTTAACAACTGGATAGCCATGATATTGGCACGGAACTTTTCTTTTGCTGTACCCTGTCCAAGCTCATCATCTGTGATGCGGAAGTTCGTTGCTGGAATCGTTTCTGATATTCCGTTAATCTCTTCCAAAGATTCTTTTTCTTCCGATACCTCAACTTCTCCAGATAATTCTTTTTCTTTTTTATCATAATCTGTCCACACACGTTGAGAAATAGCAGTAAAATACGAGGACTCTTCCTCCATAATTTCTTCCCTGATTTCCCGTAATTCATCTAAAGTATCCGCATTTACAGTTTTGTTGTGATAATGATAATAAAGTACTTCTTGTCCGAGTTTTACATCCAGACGTTCCAATTCTTGTGTTGACATTCGATTCCAAATATCATCTTTTTCCGTATGAATCG